>Ga0335083_10000139_pt1 | contig 127363 bp, 124 predicted proteins | sample Lox_Sample_42_FD_206716 | JGI IMG/M metagenome (GOLD analysis project Ga0335083, IMG submission 206716) | Soil microbial communities from Loxahatchee National Wildlife Refuge, Florida, United States - Lox_Sample_4.2 | ecosystem: Environmental > Terrestrial > Soil > Wetlands | place: USA...
GCCTCGATGGCATCTGGCTCAGATAGAACCAGCTCAGAGGTGGAAGCTGAGTTCCGGAGAATGCTTTCTGGCAACGGTGAGACCATGGCGCCTAACGGCTGAGTTCAGCGGCCGCGGGCTGACTTGTCAGCACGCGGGCGCGCCGAGGGTGCATCGCGCGAGAGGCTTGGCCGCCCGCGGCCAAGCACTTTATGCGTCCCGGCCCGCTGCAACGATTTGTTATGCGGCGCGGCGCTGGTAAATGCGCTCATCTTGGATAGGGTTTTATAACTGGCTTGATGACAGTGCCGTCCATGAGGATGAACAATCTCAGATTGTTGGGAATGCCCGTGCTGGTCCCTTTAGTGTATAGACACTCGTAGTAGACCTGCCAATACCACCTATCTTTGATTTTGCTAAAGCTTGCAGCAGACTCCAGAGAAGCCGAACGGAATTGCCACTCGAAGTCTTTGACGTGTTCGTCAAGAGACGCCTTCATTTGGTCGGCAAGCTCGATTGCTCGCCGTGCGGAGATGGGTGGATTGGGCTCGTCTTTCTTCCAGGCGGGAGATTTCTCCAACGCGTCGTCCGTCACAACGCTCATGTACTGTTTTGCAAATGCGTAGCTGTAGAAAGGCATGTCCTCTGCACGAACAGGCAGGGCGAACAACCACGTGGCAATGGCGGCCACAAACACTAGTTTCGAGATCTCTTTCATACGCCAACACCTTGCAATGAGTGCCGCATAACGGCTGAGTTCAGCGGCGGCACGCCGGCATTTCAGCACGCGGGCGCGGTAGCGCTCGTGTGCGCTCTTGCTCGGCCGCCCGCGGCCGAGCACTTTATGTGTCCACGATCGCTGCAACGATTTGTTAGGCGTCACTTAGGTGAGCCTCCTCGGGTCTTACGTACCTCAACTTTGGCTGCGAGGGCCTGAACTTCTTGCTTCAGCGCCCCTAGATCCCACTCCTCCAAATCAGGGTACTGCTCCATTGCGTAAGCAAGCATTGCCTTTTGAGACTTTAGTTTTTGGAAGGACTCGTCGTCCACTAGTGTGCTGAGCCTAGAGCGCACTTCCTTCCATTGAATCTCCTCCTCAGCATCAAGTCGTTCTATCTTTTCGTGACTCTGAGAGTCAATGGAGTCACGAGTAGCGGCCGCGAGTTCATGGAAAGATACCCACCAGTCGTCTTCAATTTCGTGCAGTAGATTTCCGTGACTGGACGGCGCCCAGATCTGAATGAAACCGATCTCTCCTATGTGAGGCTCGTATGCGCGTAGCCTCCGCTCCGTGGCCCTTAGATCTCGGCGATCGGCTTCCTCCTCCTCCTCTTCGGCCTCTTCGTCGGCGTAGAAGAAATAGTCCTCAGTGAATTGAAAAGTCTCGACGAGAACGGCGGAAACACCAAGTACCTTCAGCGCATCGAGGTAGCTCTGCAGAGGTCCGACCGGGTGAATATCTGAGTTGTCGTCGTGCACAGTCTCGACGACTATGGGAGATATCCCAGCAGCGCGCACTTTGTCCAGAATTTCGCTTAGGTTCATTGAATACCTCGCCGGCGATTGGGTGACGCCTAACGGCTGAGTTCAGCGGCCGCGAGCCGACCCTGTCGGCACGCGGGCGCGGCGGCGCCAGCCGCCATGCAGAGCGCTTGGCCGCCCGCGGCCAAGCACTTTATGTGTCCCGCGGACCGCTGCAACGATTTGTTGGGCGACGACAGCACAACGCCTCTCTTGGGTAAAGACGCTGACACGGAGCTTGGAAAGGACAGGGCCGCCCCTTTTCGGTCCGGAACTCTGGACCGCTCTTGTGGCATTGACGCTTTGGGCCGTCCTGGAGATCGGAGACAACAGAAACGATGCTCTGAAACCAGCGAGCTTGGAGGAAACCTTTGAGACGCTCCTAGCCAGAGAGATTCTTGGAAGGTTTGCCACGCCATGAACGGCACATGGAGATGTGCTCTGAGTGTTCATGAAGCGCACCCCGAGAATGTTCATTCATGCCTCCTTGCGTTGGGTCGTAGATTGCTCGGCAGCGCCGAGGGCAGTCAAGGACCGGGTTATCCAGTGCGAGACACCTGAACCTCAGGCAACCTTCGCGGACCGTGATGGAGAGACTTCTTAGAGAAGCATGCTTGGATAATTCCGAGTCGCCCAACGGCTGAGTTCAGCGGCCGACCGCGGCCGCTGAAGCACGCGGGCGCGCCAGCGACCGCAGAAAAGATAACGCTTGGCTGCCCGCGGCCAAGCACTTTATGGGTCCCGGCCCGCTGCAACGATTTGTTGGGCGACAGTGGCCTGGATGTGCAGTTTCTCGGTCTCGGCGATGACAAGCAGAGCCCCCGGAAATGTTGTTCTTGAGCCAGAGTTTGCCACAGCGGCCAAGTACCTTCGATCTGAAGATGGAGGGCTTTCGAGACTTCTTGAAGCCACCTCGCTGTTCGATGTGAAGATCTCGAGGCGCCGAGATCTGGATCTTCTCTTGAGAGCTGTGTGCGAAACGCCCGCTCATATTTCTGCTGCTATGTAGTAGAGCGTTCTGGAGAGATTCCGATTCTGCTGCACCGAGGATGGATCAACGCATGACAGCCTCGACGGCCAGGCCTTCTGGTTCTCGAAGCCGTGATGGAACCGGGAGTTCATGCCTGGATTTGAGTTGCCGCTGAAACGAAGTCTGTCGCCCAACGGCTGAGTTCAGCGGCCGCGGGCTGACCTGTCAGCACGCGGGCGCGCGGCGCTCGACAGGGCGCCGACACCAATCGCCCGCGGCCGAGCAATTTATGGTTCACGGACCGCTGCAGCGATTTGTTAGGCGACACATTGCGAGGTTCTCATTCCGGACAACTCGCGGCAATGCTCGGTTGCGACATTAGGAATTCCCAGTGTGAGCGATACGGTTGCGCTTCGCGGGCTTGACCACTGAGTGCGGCTCCCTTGCGGTATATCACTGCAACGAAGATATCGGCCAGCGTAAAGTGATTGCCAATAGCATAAGAGCTTGAACGCCAAAGCATGGGCCGCAGCTTCTCCAGGTTCGAGACTATCCAATGCGAGCGAAACGGCCTCATCTCTTCCTTTGTCCAGTCGGGACGGATAGTCCGAAGGACGCTACTGTTCTGCACCGGATGAATGGACGAATTGACAGCCTCACAAACCTCGCGAATTCGAGCCCGCTCCAACGGATGCCGTGACATGAGCGATGGCTCCGGGTACACCTCCTCGAGGTATTCGACGATGGCCATCGATTCCGTCAGCGTGTCCCGACCTGCAATTAGCACCGGAACGCGTCCGAATGGGCTAACGGAATGGAACGCTGCGTCGTCAGGATTCGCGTCAACGTCGATTCCTTCAAACGGGACGCCTTTATAGGCGAGCACCCAACGCACGCGGTCACTGCAGTTGGCGCCGTGCGCGAAATAGAGTCTTAGATGCATTAGCAGAACGTGTCCGTGTCGCCTAACGGCTGAGTTCAGCGGCCGCGCAGCGGCCTGCAGTGCGCGCCAGCGCACTACCATGTCCAACCACGTGAACAAGTCCGCGCGCCAGCACTTTATGCGTCCCGCGGCCCGCTGCAACGATTTGTTAGGCGGCACGAGCACGACGCTATCTCTTGAAGCCTAAGCGGCACTTGGCACCTTCGACATGATACTGCATGCGTGACCATGCCATGTTGTGGGCTCCAGGTGAACCCAACCCATTCGCGCGTATAAAGACTCTTGGCCATGAGTGAAGAGATACAGCCTGGAGACGCCCAATTCTGAAGCTTTTGCCTCAACGGCGCGACACAGTTGCGCAGCCACACCTCTGCGCCTGAAGCAAGGTTCTGTATAAACGCCGCCGAGCCACGGTCCAAGATCTTCGCGGCCATCAAGATCGGTCGTTCGGAGCGCAGCGGTACCAAGCGCGATGTCGCCGTCGTGCGCGACCCAGGCGATTGGGAGCGAATCGTAGTTGTGGTGGGCACGAAATTTCGCGATCCGAGCCTCAACAGTGTCTTCTGGGAAAACATAGCGCCAATGCTCAAGCAGTCCGGGTATCAGCTGAGCGGCCAAGTCAGGACGATCTTTGAGGTAGCTGATGCGCATGGCGTGCCGCCTAACGGCAATTAGATCCGTCGTCTATCACAACCCAATGTCGCATATCGCGACACGAGCACCGCAAGCCCCTGATCCGCCAAGGCGCAGCGCGCAATATGCGACACCCGCCATATACGACACTGGCGTGATAGACGACAGTTCCGACTACGACACCCTGCATCCCTGCACCTGCCTTTTGAGGTCCTCTCAGAGGAAATTATTCGGCCAGATCATGGTCCGCCACATGTGCGCGACGGCAGATCCATCGAATCCCAGGCCGTCGTCGGGTTCACGGAAATTCCGCCCGATGATGTCGGTGAAGATTTCCGGGTCCACGTCGACACCTTCCTGGAAGGAATACACATCGTAGATGGTGATCAACCGCGAGGTCATGTACCAGCGATGCGCGCGCGCTTCCTCGTGCGCCCTGCACAGGTACTCGGCCGGCTGGAATTCCGGTCCGAAGAACTGGTTGTAGGCGTCGGGATACTTGAAGCCCACCGACTCATCGGCGAAGTAGCGCAGCGCCTGGTGGTACTGCACGGCCCAGGCCACTTCCTCGGTGACATAGGGCGCGATCATCTGCGCACCCCAATAGCCGTGGTCGCTGCGCAGGAAGGCGCCATTGGAAATGTCGTGCAGCAGGCAGGCGATGATGACGGTCTCGCTCTGCCCGGCGTCCAGGGCGGTCTTCGCGCTCTGCAGCAGGTGGCGGAAGGCGATGTCGTTGAAGCGGTAGTGGAAGAAATCCAGCAGCCGCGGCTTCTCCGGCATGACCGGCAGGTTGGGGTTCTGTCCCATCATGAACACGGCGCCGGTGTCATTCATCCGCTGCAGCATCGCGGGCTCGGGCACCGCGACGCCGTCGGCGGTGAAATTGGCCAGTGGCTGCGGCAGCACCAGGCGCTCGTGTCCGGCCTGCGGACACTGCTCCGGCGGCAGGTAGGTTGGCTTCCTCCTGTACCGGTTCATGGATCACGCCTGGCCTGGCGCGGCGCCAGCGTGGCGCTCACCATCATCTGGAGCTGGTGGTACATCATCAGCGGCAGGATCATCGCGCCGATCTGGGCCGAAGGGAACAGCACGCGCGCCATCGGCACGCCGCTGACCACGCTCTTGAACGCGCCGCAGTACAGCGCGCTGCGCTGCTCGGCCTGCGGGAAGCCGGCGAGCCGCGTGCCCCTGAGCAGCAACAGCATGACAAGGGCGAGCAGGGTGGCGCATACCAGCGCCGTCACCAGCAGTGTCGCCAGTGGAATGCGCGACCAGATGCCGTCGATGACGGCGGCCGAGAAGGCGCTGTATACGGACAGCAGGATGGTCAGCCGGTCCGACCAGCTGATCAGCAGCCGGCGCCGCGCGCCCCACTCGGCCAGCAGCGGGCGCAGCAGGTGGCCGATGATGAATGGCAGCAGCAGTTGCAGCACCACCTTCCAGATGCCGGACAGCGGCACGCTTCCGCCGCCCTGTGCGTGCAGCAGCGCGCCGGCGATCAGCGGCGTCAGCACGATGCCGAGCACGTTCGAGAGCGCCGCCGAGGTGACGCTGGCCGCAACGTTGCCCCGTGCCATGGATGTGAAGGCAATGGACATCTGCACCGTCGAAGGCAGTGCGCACAGGAACAGCACGCCGGCCCACAGGTCCGCCGGCAGCAGCGAGGGCCACAGCTTGCTCAGCGCCAGCCCCAGCAGCGGAAATCCCATATACGTGGTGCCCAGGATGACCACGTGCAGCCGCCAGTTCACCAGCGCGGCCACCAGGTTCTCCCGCGGCAGCTTGATGCCATGCAGGAAGAACAGCAGCATCACGGCCGCCGTGGCCAGCATGCTCAGGCGGTCGGCGGCATGACCGGAGGCCGGAAACAGCGTGGCGAGCACAACCGTCGCCAGCAGGATGGGGATGAAGGGATCCGGGATGAAACGATTCATGGGGACTTCGCCGCAATTATGGCATGTGCTACCGTCCACGTTCCCGGCAGTCCGGCGTCCAAGAATTCCAAAGCCCGCCCATAGCTCAAAACCCATACAACTCAGGGAGTCACGGATATGACCGAAAGTCGTTCCAGGCAATGTCTCGTCGCGTCCTTCGCCACCGCCGCGTTCACGCTCGGCACTATCGCGATGGCCAAGGACGCGCCGCCGCCGGAGATTCCGAAATGCGACAAGAAGTACGGCACGCTGGCGGTGAAGGAGCCGGAAAACAACTGGTGGCGTGACCTGCAGCTCGAGTCGCCCGAGGCGCTCATCAAGGTGTTCGTCTCCGAATCCAAGTGCTTCACGCTGGTGGATCGCGGCAAGGGCCTGGCCGCGGCGCAGGCCGAGCGCCAGCTCGCCTCCGGCGGTGAGCTGCGCGGTGGTTCGAACGTGGGCAAGGGCCAGATGAAGGCTGCCGACTACGTGCTGGTGCCCGACATCGTGAACAAGAACGGCAAGGCCGGTGGCAAGAGCATCGGCGGCATGCTGGGCGGCATGCTGCCCGGCGTGGTGGGTGCCGTGGCGGGCGGCATCAGCATGAAGAGCAAGACCGCCGACGTGGTGCTGACCATGACGGACGTGCGTTCCACCGAGCAGGTGGCGCTGGAGGAGGGTCACGCCAAGAAGACCGACATCGGCTGGGGCGGCGGCGCGGGAGGATTCTTCGGCGCGTTCGCCGCCGCCGGCGCCAGCAGCTACTCCAACACGGAGATCGGCCAGGTGGTCACGGCCGCCTACCTGGAGGCCTACGTCAAGCTGGTCAACGACGTGAAGCAGCTCGAGCCGGACGCCAAGGCTGACAACGTGCAGCAGGCGGTCACGATGTCCAAGGCCGGCAAGCTGTATTCCAAGCCGAGCAACAGCTCCGCGTCGCTGCGCGACCTGGATGCCGGCGCGACGCTGTATCCCACCGGCGAGAAGCAGGGCCCGTTCTGGAAGGTGCAGGACGAGCTGGGCAACGAAGGCTGGGTGGCGATGGGGCTGCTGCAGCTGGCCAAGTAGGCACGCGGTCAGGCTGAAAAAAGGCCCGCGCGGCACCGGTCGCGCGGGCCTTTTTCTTCTAGAATGCGCGCCATGCATGCACTGTCGGTGAAGGGTCTGACCAAGACCTACAAGAACGGGGTCCAGGCCCTGAAGGGCATCGACCTGGACGTGGAAGAGGGCGATTTCTTCGCGCTGCTGGGCCCGAACGGCGCCGGCAAGACCACGCTGATCGGCATCGTCACCTCGCTGGTGAACAAGACGGCCGGCCAGGTGAGCGTGTTCGGGCACGACCTGGATGCCGAGCTGGCGCGCGCCAAGTCCTGCATCGGCATCGTGCCGCAGGAAATCAACTTCAACATGTTCGAGTCGCCCGAGACCATCGTGGTGAACCAGGCCGGCTTCTACGGCGTGCACCGCGACCTGGCGCGCCAGCGCGCCGAGAAATACCTGAAGCAGCTGCAGCTGTGGGACAAGCGCAAGGGCATCGCGCGCGCGCTCTCCGGCGGCATGAAGCGCCGGCTGATGATCGCGCGCGCGCTGATGCACGAACCCAAGCTGCTGATCCTGGATGAGCCCACCGCGGGCGTGGACATCGAGATCCGCCGCTCGATGTGGGATTTCCTGCGCGAGATCAACCAGCAGGGCACCACCATCATCCTGACGACGCACTACCTCGAGGAAGCCGAGAACCTGTGCCGGCACATCGCCATCATCGACAAGGGCCAGGTGATCCTGCGCGACCGCATGGCCACGCTGCTGCGCCGCCTGCAGACCGAGAGCTTCGTGCTGATGCTGCGCCACCCGGTGACGGCGGTTCCTTCGCTGCCCGGCTACATCGCGAAGCTGGTGGATGACCACACGCTGGAAGTGGAGATGTCCAAGGAGCAGAGCCTGAACGACATCTTCGCGCAGCTCGGCGCGCAGGGCATCGAGGTGATCTCGATGCGCAACAAGGTCAACCGCCTGGAAGAGATGTTCATGCGGCTGGTGGAGAGCCGCGCCGCATGAGCACCGAACCGCTGCCGCTGGCCACCATCCGCGCGGTGGGCTTCACCACCATCGTGCGCCGCGAATACGGGCGCATCATCCGCATCTGGGGCCAGACGCTGGTGCCGCCGGCGGTCACCACCTTCCTGTACTTCGTGATCTTCGGCAACCTGGTCGGCCGGCGCATCGGGCAGATGGGCGGGGTCGACTACCGCGCCTACATCGCGCCCGGCCTGATCATGGTGGCGGTGATCACCAACTCCTACGGCAACGTGGTGTCCTCGTTCTTCGGCGCCAAGTTCGGCAAGCACATCGAGGAGCTGCTGGTCTCGCCGCTGTCGAACTGGGTGATCGTGCTGGGTTACGTGTGCGGGGGCATGCTGCGCGGGATGATGGTGGGGCTGGTGGTGACGGTGGTGGCGCTGGTGTTCTCGCGGCTGCACGTGCACCACATCGCGGTGATCCTCGGCGCGGCGCTGCTGACTTCGGCGGTGTTCTCGCTGGGCGGCATGATCAACGCGGTGTTCGCCAGGAATTTCGACCAGGTGAACTTCATCCCGGCCTTCGTGCTGACGCCGCTCACCTATTTCGGCGGCGTGTTCTATTCGGTGTCGCTGCTGCCGGGCTGGGCGCAGAAGGTGTCGCTGGCCAATCCCATCCTGCACATGGTCAATGCCTTCCGCTACGGCTTCCTCGGCACCAGCGACGTGAGCGTGGTGCGCGCCTTCGCCATCATGATCGCCCTGGTGGTGGTGCTGTTCGTGTGGGTGCTGGCGCTGCTGAACCGCGGCAGCGGCATTCGTGACTGAGGCGGGGTTCATCCCGCGGCTGTACGCGGCCGCGCGGCGCAATGAGTCGCTGGTGTGCGTGGGGCTCGACCCGGAGCTGGAGAAACTCCCGGAGCAGGTCCGCGCGCTGCCGGCGCCGGTGTTCGAGTTCAACCGGCGCATCGTGGATGCCACCGCGCAGTACGCCTGCTGCTTCAAGCCGCAGTTCGCGCACTACGCGGCGCTCGGCGCCGAGGACCAGCTGCTCGCCACCATCCACTACATCCATGAGCGCCATCCGGGGCTGCCGGTGATCCTGGATTCCAAGCGCGGCGACATCGGCAGCACGGCGGCGAAGTACGCGCAGGAATCCTTCCAGCGCTACGGCGCCGATGCGGTGACCGTGAATCCCTACCTGGGGTTCGACTCCATCGAGCCCTACCTGAAGTGGCGCGACCGGGGCGTGATCATCCTGTGCCGCACCTCGAACCCGGGCGCGCGCGACTTCCAGGACCTGGAATCCGGCGGCAAGCGCCTGTACCGCCACGTGGCCGAGCGCGTGGCGCGCGACTGGAACGGCGCCGGCCAGTGCATGCTGGTGATCGGCGCCACCTATCCGGCGGAGCTTGCCGAGATCCGCTCCGCGGTGGGCGAGCTGCCGTTTCTGGTGCCCGGCGTGGGCGCGCAGGGCGGGGATGTGGCCGCGGCCGTGCGTGCCGGCCGCACCGCCGATGGCCTGGGCCTGGTGCTCAATTCCTCGCGCGGCATCCTCTACGCCGGCAGCGGCGCGGATTTCGCCGACGCGGCGCGCGAGGCCGCACGCAAGCTGCGCGACGAGATCAACCAGTACCGCTGAGGCCTCAGGCGGGATTCACCTCGACGGTGACATGCGCCAGCTCCGGCAGATCGGCCAGCAGCGAGCGGAAACGGTCCGGGGTGCCGAGCTCCGGGCCGCGCAGCGACACCATCAGCCCATAGCGCCCGGCTCCCAGGCGCCACAGGTGCAGGTCCGTGACCTGCGCGCCGCTGCTGGCCGCGAGCAGCCGCTCGCGCACCGCCGCCTCCAGCGCGCTGTCGTCGTGAGAATCCAGCAGCGTGCGGCCGGCGGTGCGCAGCAGCCCCAGTGACCAGCGGGCGATGATGATTGCGCCGAGCAGGCCGACGGTGGCGTCCATCCAGATCCAGCCCAGAAAGCGCCCGGCCAGCAGCCCGGCGATGGCCAGCACCGAGGTCAGCGCGTCGCCCAGCACGTGCAGGTAGGCGGCGCGCAGGTTGATGTCGTGGTGGTCATGCGCCGCGGCGTGTCCGTGATGATGCGCGTGCTCCTCCGCCTCGTGGGCGGCATGGCGATGCTCGTCGCGCAGCAGCCAGGCACTGAGCAGATTCACCAGCAGGCCGACCACGGCGATGCCGCCGGCCTGCAGGTAGTCGATCTTCACCGGCCGGAGCAACCGCTGCAGCGATCCGGCGCCGATCAGCAGCGCCACGATGAACAGCGTCAAGGCGCTGGCGAAGCCGGCGAGGTCGCCGACCTTGCCGGTGCCGAAGGCGAAGCGCGGATCGTCGGCGTGCGCGCGGGCATAGCGGTAGGCGAACATGGTGATGAGGAGTGCCGCCGCATCGGTCGCCATGTGCCAGCCGTCGGCCACCACCGCCATCGAGCCGTACCAGCTTCCGCCGGCGATCTCGACCGCCATCATCACGCAGGTGAGGATCACCACGCGCCGGGTGCGGCGCTCGTTGCGCTCGTGGTGCTCCCCGAGCCAGGAGCGCGGGCATTCGACGGTCTGCGGCATGGTGCCCCTATTGTGCACGGCGCGCGCCGGCCTTCGGATAGACTGCGGGCACGGTGAGCGAGTTCACGCCGCGCTGGCCCTGGAGCCACCGCCACTTCCAGTCCATCCTGCCCAGCATCCTGCCGCGCCGCCGGCTGCGCGCGCGCGCGGCCGCGCTCATCGCCGCCACGCGCGAGCGGATCCTGGATTGCGGTGCCGGCGTGCGGCTGCAGGCCTTCCACGCGCTGCCCGCAGCGCCGAACGGCCAGGCGGCCATCCTGCTGCATGGCTGGGAGGGCAGCGCCGATGCCTACTACGTGCTGTCACTGGCTGCGTACCTGCACGCGGCGGGCGTGGAAGTGGTGCGGCTGAACCTGCGCGACCACGGCGCCACGCATCACCTGAACGAGGGCATCTTCCACTCGTGCCGGCTGGACGAGGTCTGTGGCGCGGTGGCGGCGCTGGCGCCGCGCCTGGGCGCCGCGCCGTGGCTGATCGGCTTCTCGCTGGGCGGCAATTTCTGGCTGCGCGTGGCCGCCAGCGCCGATCCGCGGCTGCCGCGGCTGGCCGGCGTGGTGGCGGTTTCGCCCGTGCTGCATCCGGACAGCGCCATGCGCGCGATGGAGGGCGGCTGGCAGGTCTACCAGCGGTACTTCGTGAAGAAATGGAGCGCGTCGCTGCGGCGCAAGCTGCAGTGCTGGCCGCGCCTGCCGATCGGCGAGCAGATCTTCCGCGCCGGCACGCTGCGCGCAATGACCGAGCAGCTGGTCGAACATCACACGGACTTTGCGGATATCGGCGCCTACCTCAGCGGCTACGCCATCACCGGCGGGCGGCTGGCAGGGCTCGCCGCGCCCGCCACCATCCTGGCCTCGCTCGATGATCCCATCATTCCGGCGGCCGATCTGGCACGGCTGGCGCGCGGGCCGCAGCTGAAGCTGCTGACGCTGCCGCGCGGCGGCCACATGGGGTTCATGAGCAGCCCGTGGGGGCGCTCCTGGATCAACGCCTTCGTCGGCCGCGAACTGGGGTTGCCGCCGACCTGAGTTCAGTCGCCGCGCTTTTCCTCGAAGGTGAGGATGCCGGCGCCGCTGGTCACCTGGATCTCGCCCTCGATCACCGCGCCCTGCGCGATGGCGACGGAAGCGGCGGTGACCTCGCCCCTGATGACGGCGTTGCGGCCGACCTCCAGCGCCCCGCTGACCTCGATGCTGCCGACCAGCGAGCCGGCGATCACGGCGGCCCCGGCGCGCACCTTGCCTTCCCACAGCGCATCGCGCGCGATGGACAGCGTGCCGCCGATGTCGCCGTCGCCGCGCACGCTGCCGGCCAGCATCACTGAGCCCGGGGCGATGAGATCTCCGCGCAGGCTGACGCCGGCTCCGAGCACGGTCGGTGGACCACCGCGACGATCGGTAAGCCGGCGATGCGGGTTGTCGGCGGCCTCGGGCGCGTTTGCCATGGGGTGGAGTCTAGCGGCGCAGGGGTGCCCGATGTTGGCGCGCGCTGCACCCCCCGGGTGCGGGATCGCCAGCTGGCGGCGCTGCGGGATCGGGATTGGCAGGCTGACGGGCTCGGCGCCGGTTGGCACGCGGCTTGCTGTATATCCAGCGGGGCAAGGACAAGTTGCCCCACGCGAAGCGCCATAACCCCCCCGTTGGTCTTCGCTTTACTTGAGCGCCGCCGGGTCACTCCTGCGGCGCTTTTTTTGGCCTACTCGCACAGGCTTTCGAGCATGCCCTGCGCCACCGGCGAGAGGCGCTTGCGGGCGAGTTCGCGTGCCTTGGGCACGTCCATGATGTGTTCCAGCGGGCCGGAAACCATCATGCCGCGCACGGACGGATAGCGGGCCGAGATCCGTGCCATCTTGTTCAGCACGGTGAAGCCGCGGTTGATCTTGTGGCGGGGCGCCCGGTTCAGTTCGATGGAGCGGGCCAGGTACTGGCCGAACCGGCTGTACAGGAAGTAATCGTCGTCACCGACGTGGAAACGGGCTTCCGCGAAGAAGTCGGGAAAGTTCTTCTCGAGATACTGAGTCACGCTCAGCAGGCGGGGTCCAGGGTCTTCGTTTGGAGACGATTTGCGATTGTTCATCGTAGTGGTGAGAGCACCTCCGGGGGTCCTGACAACCATTTCTGGGCGTCACGGGCGGTACCACACCCCGCAACGCGGCGCGAATGTAGAGCCAATGTCTGCCGGATGCAATAGCTGGGGAGCGAAGCGGCTCACACTCTGTTTTAGCAGCGCGTCCGCGCTGCTATGCTGACCGGCCCCCTTGGCCAGAATTGCCGGTGCGCCCAGCGCGGGGGACCTGGAAGGACCAACCTGAATGAGCACTAGCGAGCAGGGCCTCTACCGCGAGGCCTACGAGAAGGACAGCTGCGGGTTCGGCTTGATCGCCAACCTCGACGACACGCCCAGCCACTGGCTGGTGAAGACCGCTATCGCCTCGCTGAACCGCCTCACGCACCGCGGCGCGATCGCGGCCGACGGCAAGACCGGCGACGGTTGCGGGCTGCTGCTCAAGAAGCCGGAGAAGTTCCTGCGCGCGGTGGCGAAGGAGGCGGGCATCAAGCTGGCGCCGCTGTTCGCCGCCGGCAACGTGTTCCTGAATCCCGATGCGGCGCTCGCGGCCCGCGCCCGCGAAGAGCTGGCGCGCCTGCTCGCCGGCGAGGGGCTGGCGCTGGCGGGCTGGCGCCGGCTTCCCACCGATCCGGCGGTGTGCGGCGCCGAGGCATTGAAGACGCTGCCGGTGATGGAGCAGCTGTTCGTGAATGCGCCGGCCGAGATCGAGGCCGCCGAGTTCAACCGCAAGCTGTTCATGGCGCGCCGCCGCGCCGAGCAGGCGCTGGCCAGTGACCCGGTGTTCTACCTGCCCAGCCTGTCGGCCGCGACCATCGTCTACACGGGCATGGTGATGCCCACGCACCTGGCCGAGTTCTTCCCCGACCTGGCCGATCCGCGCGTGGAATCCTCGGTGGCGCTGTTCCACCAGCGCTTCTCCACCAACACGCTGCCGCAATGGCGCCTGGCGCATCCGTACCGGATGCTGGCGCACAACGGCGAGATCAACACCGTCGAGGCCAACCGCAACTGGGCCGTTGCGCGCGGCCCGGTGCTGAAGACACCGCTGCTGCCGGAGCTGCACGACATCCTGCCGCTGGTGTCGCTGCATGGCTCGGATTCGCAGAGCCTGGACAACATGCTCGAGCTGCTGGTGATGGGCGGCCTGGACGTGCTGCACGCGCTGCGCCTGCTGGTGCCGCCGGCCTGGGGCTCGGTGGATGCCATCGATCCGGACCTGCGCGCCTACTACGAGTTCTACGGCGCGCACATGGAACCCTGGGACGGCCCGGCCGGCCTCGTGGTCACCGACGGTCGCTACGCCGTGTGCACCATGGACCGCAACGGGCTGCGCCCGGCGCGCTACGTGATCACCAGGGACCGGCACCTGACGGTGGCTTCCGAGATCGGCGTGTGGGATTACAAGCCCGAGGACGTGGTGCGCAAGGGCCGCATGGGCCCGGGCCAGATGCTGGCGCTCGACCTCTCGACCGGCACGCTGCTCGAGAACCGCGACATCGACGAGCTGCTGAAGGAGCGCCATCCCTACAAGGCCTGGCTGAAGAAGGGCATCCGCCACCTGCATGCGGACCTGGTGGATCCCTCGCTCGCGGCCGAACCCTTCGATCGCGAGACGCTCAACGTGTACCAGAAGATGTTCAACCTCACCGCCGAGGAGCGCGACGAGGTCATCAAGGTGCTGGCGCGCGACGAGAGCGAGGCGGTGGGCTCGATGGGCGATGACACGCCCACGCCGGTGCTGTCGCATCACCTGCGCAACCTCTACGACTACTTCCGCCAGCAGTTCGCGCAGGTCACCAATCCGCCCATCGATCCGCTGCGAGAATCCATCGTGATGAGCCTGCAGACGCAGATCGGCCCGGGCTGCAATGTGTTCCAGCCGGCGCCCGAGCACGCGCAGCAGATCGTGCTGAACTCGCCGGTGCTGTCGCAGCGCGAGCTGCGCGAGTTGATGGGCATGACCGGGGACGGCGTCACCAACGCCTTCATCGACCTGCAGTACGACCCGGCCGAGGGGCTGGAGAACGCGATCCGCCGCATCTGCGCGGAGGCGGAGGCGCATGTGCGCGGCGGCAGCCTGGTGCTGCTGATCTCCGATCGCTACCTGGTGAAGGACAAGCTGCCCATGCATGCGCTGCTGGCCACCGGCGCCGTGCACCACCACCTGGTGCGCGCCGGGCTGCGCTTCAAGTGCAACCTGGTGATCGAGACCGGCACCGCGCGCGATCCGCATCACTTCGCCTGCCTGATCGGCTACGGCGCCACCGCGGTGTATCCGTACCTGGCGTTCCAGACGCTGTACGACATGATGCGCAAGGGTCGCGTGAAGATGGAGCACGCCGAGCGCGCGCAGCTCGGCAAGAGCTACCGCAAGGGCATCGCCAAGGGCCTGTTCAAGATCATGTCCAAGATGGGCATCTCGACCATCGCCAGCTATCGCAGCGGGCAGCTGTTCGAGATCGTCGGCCTCGCGCCGGAGGTCGTGGACCTGTGCTTCCACGGCACCACCAGCCGCATCAAGGGCACCACCTTCGGCGACCTGCAGCAGGACATGGAATACACCGCGCAGCGCGCCTGGAACAACATGCGTTCCATCGAGCCGGGCGGACTGCTGAAGTTCATGTACGGCGGCGAGTACCACATGTACAACCCGGACGTGATCGCGACGCTGCAGGCGGCGGTGGTCTCTGGCAGCTTCGACACCTACAAGGAGTTCGCGAAGCTGGTCAACGAACGCCCGGCCTCGACGCTGCGCGACCTGCTGGCGCTGCAGGCGCCGGCCACGCCCGTGCCGCTGGCCGAAGTCGAGCCGGTCGAAGCGATCATGAAGCGCTTCGACTGCGCCGGCATGTCGCTGGGCGCGCTGTCGCCGGAGGCGCACGAGGCGCTGGCCATCGCCATGAACCGCCTCGGCGGCCGCTCGAACTCGGGCGAGGGCGGCGAGGACCCGGTGCGCTACGGCACCGAGAAGAACTCCAAGATCAAGCAGGTGGCCTCGGGCCGCTTCGGCGTCACGCCGCATTACCTGGTGAATGCCGAGGTGCTGCAGATCAAGATCGCGCAGGGCGCCAAGCCCGGCGAGGGCGGGCAGCTGCCCGGCGACAAGGTCAACGAGATGATCGCGCGGCTGCGCTATGCGCGGCCGGGCGTCGGCCTGATCTCGCCGCCGCCGCACCATGACATCTATTCCATCGAGGACCTGGCGCAGCTGATCTTCGACCTGAAGCAGATCAATCCGCAGGCGCTGGTATCGGTGAAGCTGGTGTCCGAGCCGGGCGTGGGGACGATCGCGGCCGGTGTCGCCAAGTGCTATGCCGACCTCATCACCATCTCCGGCTACGACGGCGGCACGGGCGCCTCGCCCATCACTTCCATCAAGTACGCCGGCTCGCCCTGGGAGCTGGGCCTGGCCGAGACGCACCAGACCCTGCGGCGCAACGACATGCGCGACAAGGTGCGCCTGCAGACCGACGGCGGCCTGAAGACCGGCCTGGACGTGATCAAGGCGGCGATCATCGGGGCCGAGAGCTTCGGTTTCGGCACTGCGCCGATGGTGGCGCTGGGCTGCAAGTACCTGCGCATCTGCCACCTGAACAACTGCGCCACGGGCGTGGCCACCCAGCACAACGTGCTGCGCTCGAAGTACTTCATCGGCCTGCCGGACATGGTGATCAACTATTTCCGCTTCGTGGCCGAGGAGTGCCGCGAGATCCTCGCCTCGCTGGGTGTGCGCAGCATGGCCGAGCTGATCGGCCAGGTGCGTTACCTGCAGCCGGCCGAAGGCCAGACCCCGCGCCAGCAGCGCCTGGACCTGTCGGCGCTGCTGTCGGAAGCCGGCCTCGCGAAGGACGCGCCGCAGTACTGCGTCACGCCTTCCAATCCGCCCTATGACAAGGGCCTGCTGGCCGAGCAGATGGTCAGGGACATGGGCGCGGCCATCCAGGGCGGCAGCGGCGGGGAATGGAGCTATGAAGTGAAAAACTTCAACCGCTCCATCGGCGCGCGCGTCTCGGGCGAAATCGCGCGGCGCTGGGGCAACTACGGCATGGCCGACAAGCCGCTGGTGGTGAAGCTCAGTGGCTCGGCCGGGCAGAGCTTCGGCGTGTGGAATGCCGGCGGCCTGCACCTGTGCCTGGAGGGCGATGCCAACGATTACGTGGGCAAGGGCATGGCCGGCGGCAAGATCACCATCCGCCCGCCGCGCAGCGCGACCTATGTGGCGAAGGATTCGGCCATCATCGGCAATACCTGCCTGTATGGCGCCACCGGCGGGGAGCTGTACGCCGCCGGTCTTGCCGGCGAGCGCTTCGCGGTGCGCAACTCCGGCGCCACCGCGGTGGTGGAAGGGGCGGGTGACCACTGCTGCGAGTACATGACCGGCGGGGTGGTGTGCGTGCTCGGCCGCACCGGCGTGAACTTCGGCGCGGGCTTCACCGGCGGCTTCGCCTACGTGCTCGACATGGAGCGCGACTTCGTCGATCGCTACAACCACGAGCTGATCGACATCCACCGGCTCACGCCGGAGGGCATGGAGGCCCACATCCAGCACCTGTATGCGCTGATCGAGAAGCACGTGGCCGAGACCGGCAGCGCGTGGGGCGAGGAGATCCTGCGCGATTTCCGCAGCTACCTGGGCAATTTCTGGGTCGTCAAGCCGAAGGCGGCGTCGATCGAGGACCTCATCGAAAATCTCCGTTCGGCGGCGTGATGGCTGACAAGAACCTGCAATTCCTGGATATCCCGCGGCACGATCCGGAGAAGACTCCGGTGGACGTGCGCGTCACGCAGTTCCGCGAGATCTACGCGCCCTTCGATGCCGAGGGCGCCGGGCAGCAGGCGGGCCGCTGCCTGTCCTGCGGCAACCCGTTCTGCGAGTGGAAGTGCCCGGTGCACAACTACATCCCCAACTGGCTGAAGCTGATCAACGAGGGCAACCTGTTCCAGGCCGCGGAACTCTCGCACCAGACCAACTCGCTGCCCGAGGTGTGCGGCCGCATCTGCCCGCAGGACCGGCTGTGCGAGGGCGCCTGCACGCTGAATGATGGCCTGGGCGCGGTGACCATCGGTTCCATCGAGAAGTACATCACCGACGAGGCCTTCAGGCAGGGCTGGCGGCCGGACATGTCCAGCGTGGTGAAGACCGGCAAGCGCGTGGCCATCGTCGGCGCTGGACCCGCGGGCCTGGGCTGCGCCGACATCCTGGTGCGCAACGGCGTGCAGCCGGTGGTGTTCGACCGCTATTCGCGCATCGGCGGCCTGCTCACCTTCGGCATCCCGCCCTTCAAGCTCGAGAAGGAAGTGGTGGAGCAGCGCCGCGAGGTGATGGAAGGCATGGGCGTGGAGTTCCGTCTCGGCGTCGAGGTGGGCCGCGATGTCTCCTTCCGGCAGCTGGTGGAGGAATACGATGCCGTGTTCCTCGGCATGGGCACCTACAAGTACGTGCAGGGCGGCTTTCCGGGCGAGAGCCTGCCCGGCGTGCACGAGGCACTGCCCTATCTCATCGGCAACATCAACCGGCAGCTGGGCATCGGCGGCGAGGGTTTCGTGGATCTCGCCGGCAAGCGCGTGGTGGTGCTGGGCGGTGGCGACACCGGCATGGACTGCATCCGCACCGCGATCCGCCAGGGAGCCGAGAGCGTCACCTGCACCTATCGCCGCGACGAAAACAACATGCCCGGCTCGCGCCGCGACTACAAGAACAGCAAGGAAGAGGGCTGCGAGTTCATCTTCAACCGCCAGCCGATCGAGATCATTGGCAATGGCAGCGTGGAAGGCGTGCGCATCGTGGAAACCAGGCTGGGCGCGCCGGGACCGCGCGGCCGGCGCGTGGCCGAAAACGTGCCCGGCACCGAGCAGGTGGTCCCGGCCGATGCGGTGATCATCGCCTTCGGTTTCCAGCCCAGTCCGCCGGCATGGTTCGCCGAGCATGGCATCGAGCTGCATCCGAACGGCCGCGTGCGGGTTTCCGGCGCCAGGCAGACTTCCTTCCAGACCACGCATCCGAAGGTGTTCGCGGGCGGGGACATGGTGCGCGGCTCTGACCTCGTCGTCACCGCCGTGTTCGAGGGCCGCGAGGCTGCCAAGGGCATCCTGCGCCAGCTCGGTCATTACGCGCGCTGAAGGGATTGCGGTGAGCGGGGGATCCGGTGGCTGAAGCCTTCACCAGGACACCGGGCTGGCTGGACTGGTACGCCAATCCGTCCAGGCCGCGCTTCGTGCTGCCGCCGGGTGCGGTGGATGCGCACTGCCATGTGTTCGGACCGGGTGCGGAATTCCCCTTCGCGCCGGAGCGCAAGTACACGCCCTGCGATGCCGGCAAGGCGCAGCTGTTCGCGCTGCGCGACCACCTGGGCTTCGCGCGCAACGTGATCGTGCAGGCGACCTGCCACGGCGCCGACAACCGCGCGCTGGTCGATGCCTGCATCGCGGCGCGCGGCCGCGCGCGCGGCATCGCCACCGTGCGCCGCGCGGTCACCGATGCCGAGCTGCAGGCGCTGCATGCGGCCGGCGTGCGCGGCGTGCGCTTCAACTTCGTCAAGCGCCTGGTGGATTTCACGCCGAAGGACGAGCTGCTGGAAATCGCCGGGCGCATCGCCCGGCTCGGCTGGCACGTGGTCATCTATTTCGAGGCGGTCGACCTGCCGGAGCTGTGGGATTTCTTCACCGCGCTGCCCACCACTGTGGTCGTCGACCACATGGGCCGCCCGGATGTCAGCAAGCCCATTGATGGGCCGGAGTTCGCGCTGTTCCTGAAGTTCATGCGCGACCACGCGAATGTGTGGAGCAAGGTGAGCTGTCCGGAGCGCCTGTCGTTCACCGGTCCGCCCGCGCTGCACGGCGAGCGGCATGCCTATCGCGACGTGGTGCCGTTCGCGCGCCGCGTGGTCGAGGAGTTTCCCGACCGCGTGCTGTGGGGCACCGACTGGCCGCATCCGAACCTCAAGGACCACATGCCCGACGACGGGCTGCTGGTGGATTTCATCCCGCAGATCGCGGTGAGCGGCGAGCTGCAGCACAAGCTGCTGGTGGACAACCCGATGCGGCTGTACTGGCCGGAAGAAGTCTAGCTCGCCGGCATCCCTGCCTCATGCCCGTCCGCGGGCCCGTCGTCATAGTAATCCCGCCGGCCGGCGCACGCTGCTGGCCGGGCGTCCCGGAACTATGGGATTCCCGCACAGGTCGCTTATGATTCGGCACCGCTGACCACAACCAATCCGGGGGAATCCAGGTGAAACGCATCCATTTTTCGAACGCGGGCCTTGTGCTCGGCGCCGCACTGCTGGTGGCCGGCTGTCAGACAGCGCCCAGGGAAAGCGACGCGGCGCCCGTCGCCACCTCGGTGCAGACCTTCGCGGCGGCTCCGGCCGCTCCCGCCAGTCCGGCTGCCCGGGGCCCCGCGGCGCCCCAGGCCGCCCGTCCCCCCGGCGCACCCGGCGCCACCCAGAAACCCATGGTGTCCTGCCAGCGCGGCGGGCTGCAGTACGCCGTGAAGCTGTACCTCGCGGCGCAGGCCAAGGGCGACATCTCCCAGCTGCCGCTCGCCACGGGCCTGGGCTACTGGGAGGATCGCGAGCCCAAGGACGTGAAGACCGGCTTCCTCACCAGGCCGATGGTGGTCGACAAGTCGCTGAGCCTGTACGACGACCAGTCCTGCCAGACCTACACCGAGATCATCGTCAGCAACCCGGCCGCCCCGTACGTGGCCGGCGTGCGCATGCGCGTCAACCACGACAAGATCGCGGAGATCGAGGTGATCACCACGACGACGGGCGACTGGGGTTTCAACGTCGACAACTTCATGAAGTATTCGGCGGACCAGGACTGGAGTCCCATCCCCGCCGACCGGCGTGATTCGTATGGCACGCTGCTGAATGCCGCCAATGCCTATCTCGACGCCTTCCTCGAGGCGAAGATCGATCTCGTTCCGTGGGGCTATCCCTGCGAGCGCATCGAAGGCGGCATGTTCACAGGCCGCAACTCGGCGCAGGACACCTGCGAGGCCGGCGTGCCTTCCGGCGTGAACATCGCCAACCGCCACTTCGTCGTGGATACGGTGCTGGGCTCGGTCGTGGCGTGGTGCACCTTCGGCGCCGGTGGCGCCACCAGCAGCGGCGCGCCCGACGCGCACATGTTCCGCCTGGAGAACGGCAAGCTGCGCTACGTGCACACGATCACGCACCTGAAGCAGAGCAACTTCCGTGGCGGTGGCGGGGCTCCCGGCGGTGGGCCGCCAGCTGCCGGTGCGCGACCCGCGCCGGGCGGAACACAGGGACCGGCGCAGCCGCAGCCGAAGTAATCCCGGCGTTGTCGGCCGGTCATGGTGGAAGCCGCGCATGAACTGCTCGGGGCCTGGGAGAGCTACTACGTCATCCTGGGCAGTTCGGCAGCCGCGCTGACCGGCCTGCAATTCGTGGTGGTGGCGCTGATCGCCGATCGGCCCACCGCCAGCGCCGCCGATGGCATCGGTGCCTTCGGCACGCCGACGGTGTTCCATTTCTGCCAGTGCCTGTTCGTCGCGGTGGTGCTGTCTGCGCCATGGCCGGGCATGGCACCGGTCATCGCCCTGCTGGCCACAGCGGGCATGACGGGGCTGGTCTATACGCTCATCGTGTCGCGCCGCGCCCGGCGGCAGACCGCCTACCGGCCCGTGCTGGAGGACTGGATCTGGCACGCGATCCTGCCGCTGCTCGCGTACCTGGTCCTCCTGTTCGCGGCACTGCTGCTGCATGCAGTTCCCGTCGTCGCGCTGTTCTTCATCGCCGCCGCGGTGCTGGCGCTGGTCTTCATCGGCATCCACAACGCCTGGGATTCGGTGGCGTTCATCGCCACGCAGGGACGCGGTCCGGCTCCGTAATCCGAAAAGCTGCGCCAGGCAGCGTGAAGGCATATATTGCCGCCTCGCCCGCGCGCAGCGCGCGACATTCACCGGGGGAGAGGACGATGGACGAACAGAAGATCAATCGCCGCCAGATGCTGGGCGGCGTCGCCGTTGCCGCCGGCACCGCGGGCCTGCTGGGCGCGGATGTCGCGGGAGCCGCTGATGCCTCGCCCACCGGGCCGAAGTTTTCCGACCAGGGTCCGTCGCAGCCGCCCCCCATCAAGGATGTGAAGGACAAGGTCGCCTACATCACCGGCGGTTCCAGCGGCATCGGCCTCGGCATCGCGCAGGCGCTGCACGAGCAGGGCGCGAAGGTGATCCTGGGCAACATCGACGACAAGCAGTTCGCCGACGCGCTGAAGAAATTCCCGGAAAAAGACCCGCGCGTGGCCACCGTGGTCCAGAACGTGATGGAGCGCGACAAGTGGGAGGCCAAGGCCGACGAGATCGAGAAGATCTTCGGACCGGTGGACATCCTGGTGAACAACGCCGGCGTCGGCCTGCAGGCCGGCATCGTCACCGGCACGTACAACGACTGGGACTGGGGCATGGGCGTGAACTTCTGGGGCCCGGTGTATGGCTGCAAGACCTTCGTGCCGCGCATGCGCGCGCGCGCCAGCAGTGGCTGCCACATCGTCACGACCACTTCCACCAGCGGCGTGCTGGTGGGTCTGCCGGTCGGCATCTATGCCGTATCGAAGATCGCCGCCACCGGCCTGATGGAGCAGATGCGCGCCGACCTGTACAAGACCAACATCGGTACCTCCACGCTGATCCCCGGCCTGACCCAGACCAACATCGGCCAGAGCGAATCGCATCGTCCGGAAGAGCTGCGCAACACGCAGTCGGCAGCGGCGCCGCAGCGTCCGCTGGGCGCAGGCGGCCCGCCACGCGGACCTGGCGGCGGCGCGCCGCGTCCGCCCGGCGGCGGCGGAGCGGCGGCCCCGGCGGCGCCTCCGAGCCCGTACTGGGCACGGCCGCAGGATCCGGTCACGGTCGGCCGCCTGGTGGTCAATGGCATCCTCAACAACGACCTGTTCATCTTCCCGGCGCCGGAGTACCGCGAGGGTGTCGAGGCGCGCTCCTACGCGATGATCGAGTCGATGGTGCCGTTCAAGCCGGTGCCGCCGAATGTGCAGGCCGGCATCGATGCCTATCGCAACCTGTTCACGCCGATCTACACGCAGGAAGTCGCGCACCGCCGCGCCACGCGCGACCGCGACATCAAGGGTATCTGACCTGCGGTCCGGAGCCGCCGCGCCTCTTCAAGTGAAGTGCGCGCGGAACCGGCGATGCAGCGCCAGCGGACCGGAGCCGTCCGCGGCCGCGTGCAGCTGCGCGGGTCGGTAGCCGGAGCGCACGGCCAGTACCTCTATTGCATCCGCGCCGGCGCGGAAATCGATGCGCCAGTCCTGCACGGCGAGGATCATCGCGCCGTCCCTGCCGCGGCGGATGCGCCGGTACGGATGCGGCTGCGGACCCAGCCGCAGCGTGGCCTCGATGCGCGCGCGCAATGGCAGGTCCGAATGCGCCGCGATCCATGCGAGTTGTGCTTCGGCCACGGCGCTGAACTGCACCAGGTGCGCGGGGCCCGGGTCGCGCTGCGCCAGCCAGCCGCTGCCGGCCTCCGGGTAGGCGTCGCTGTATGCCACATAGGGCTTGATGTCGAGCACTGGCGTGCCATCCAGCAGGTCGACGTCGCTCACGTGCAGGCGCAGGCCGTCCACGCGGTGCAGCCGCAGTGCCGACAGACCCAGCGGATTCGGGCGGTGCGGCGAACGGGTGGCGAGCACACCTTTCCGGCCGGTGGTGCTGCGTGGCGGCAGCACCTTGGGCCGCCAGCCGCGATTGCGGTCGAACCAGAAGATCACCCAGATGCGCTCCCACTGCGCCAGGTCCTCGATGGCGTGCTCGAGGTGATGGCCCGCAAGCAGCTCGATCACGCCGGGCGTGTCCCGTGCTGTCGCCGGCTGCCGCGGCGCGTCCACCTTGGTGGCGTGGCCCGTCCGCATGTAGCCTATGGGCACGAGTACCAGGTTGGACACGTCGGTCTTCATGCAGATTCGCAACGGTATGCTGTCGGCGTCGTGACTGCCAAGCAACAAGCGGCCGTGGCGCCAGCGGCGGCGGCAAATGGTCCGCTGCTGGCCCTGATGGCCCGCTTCGGCGGACGCGCCGGGCTGGTGGCCGCCTTCGGCGTGGCACACCTGCTGCTGGTGCTGCTGGGGTATGCACTGAAGGAATCCCTGAACGCACCGGCGGTGATGTGGCCTTCGGTGGGCTTGCTGTTCATCACGCTGTGGCTGACGCCGCGCTCGCTGTGGCCGGCCATCCTGATCACGCAGTACGTGGTGGAGGCCTTCGTCGCCGCGCTGCCGCCCGAGCCCTTCGATCCGTCCACCGACCTGTTCTATCCGCTGGCCAACGGGCTGGACGCGGTGGTGGGCGCGAGCATCGCGCGCCTGCTGATTCCCGAGCCGGGGAGCCTGCGCACGCTGCAGGCCCTGCGCTTTGCCGGTGCCACGGCGCTGGGGGCGGCGGCGGGCGCGCTGCCCGGCGCGTGGGTGATCCTTAAGGATGACGCGCGTGGCTTCACCTGGCTGCAGTACCTGCACCAGGCGCAGATCTGGTGGGCCGGCAACTGGCTGGGCCACCTGACCGTGGCGCCGGTGATCTTCTGCTGGCTGAGCCCGCTGCGCAGCCGCTATCCCGAGCTGGCGTTGAAGTCGCGCACCGAGCTGGCGGCGCTGTTGCTGCTGCTGGCCGGCTTCTCCGTCTACATCTTCGCCAGCTCGGATCGCAGCGCCTCCTCGCTGCTGCAGATGCCCACGGTGATCGTGGCGCTGCTGATCTACGGCGCGCTGCGCATGCCACCGCGCTGGACGGCCACGCTGTTCGCGCTGACGGCATTGATCTGCACCTGGTTCGCCTCGATGCGGCTGGGACCATTCGACCTGCCGGACATCTTCGCCAGGACCGGCGGCGTGCAGACCTTCCTCGCCTCGATCGGGGTGATCTCGTTCGCGCTCTCCATGTCGACGGCCGAGAAGAACATCGTGATGGGTCGCCTGCGCGACGCGGAGTACCGGTACCGCAACTTCGTGGAGCTTTCCAGCGATGCGGTGTGGCGCGTGGAGCTCGAGCGGGAAATGCCCGTGACGCTGGCCGTCGGCGAGCAGCTTGCCTGGCTGCGCGAGCATGCGCGCATCGTCGAGGCCAGCCGCTCCTATGGCCAGGTCGATGCGCGCGCGACGCTGGACGGCGCGCCATGGCAACGCGAGGTGCCGTGGGTTGCCGCCTACGAGGATCACCTGGCCGCCGCGGCCGCGCTGGGATATTCCATCGATGGGCTGGGCTTCAATGTGGCGGCCGGCGGCCGCAGCCGCAGCTTCGTCACCTCGTTCAGCGGCGTGGTGCGCGACGGGCGCCTGCTGCGCATCTGGGGCATGGCGCGCGACATCACCGAGCTGGCGGAACTCAATGCACGGTTGCTGCGCGAACAGGAACGATTGAAGACCTATGCGCGGCAGCTGGTCACCGCGGAGGAAAAGGCGCGTCGCTCCACCGCCGTGGACCTGCACGACGGCATCGGCCAGACACTGGTGGGAATGGCTATGACGCTGGACGTGGCGCGCCAGCACGCGCCCTCCGACGTGGCGCTGCTGATCGACGAGGTGCGCCTGCGGCTGCGCGAGGTGCAGGAGCGCACCCGCCAGATGATCACCGACCTCAGCCCGCCCGGCCTTTACGACCTCGGGCTGGTGCCGGCGCTGCAATGGCTGGCTGTCTACATGCGCGGCCATGACCGCCTGGCGGTGGAGCTCGATGCCCAGGTGCGCGAGGAATGCATCAAGCTCGACATGCGCATCCTGGCCTTCAAGCTGGTGCGCGAGCTGCTGCGCAACGTGGTGAAGCACGCCGGTGTCAGCCGCGCGCGCGTGGTGGTGCGCGGCGACGAGCAGTACCTGCGGGTGGAAGTCGCCGACGAGGGCCGCGGGTTCGACTCGCAGCTCGACATGTTCGGCGCGCGCGCCAGCGGCTTCGGCCTGTGGAGCATCGCGGACCGCGCCCAGGAAGTCGGCGGCAGGTTCACGGTGGAAACCTCGCCGGGCCGCGGTTCGCGCTTCCAGCTCGTTTTTCCGCTGACGTCCGAACGCCGCGCCCCGGCTGCGCCGGCGGGCATTGCCGCGGGGCGACAGGCATGAGCGGTGCGGCACGGCCACGACTGTGTTCCTGCGACATCCGCCAGTGCGAAGGCCGCTGCTGCTACGACGGCGTGTACCTGCTGCCCGGCGAGGAGCAATTCCTGCGTGAGCTGGTGGCGCGCGTGCCCGCGCTCGCGGCGCTCCTGCCCGCCGGCTTCATCGTCGATGGCTGGTGGAATGGCCAGTACATGGGCCGCAAGACCGCGGTGCGGCCGGCCGATTACCAGGCAGCGGATTTTCCCGCGCACTTCACGCGCACGCGCTGCGTGTTCGGTGACGAGGCCGGTTACTGCGAACTGGAGAAGTTCGCACGCTCGCGCGGCCAGCATCCATGGACTTTCAAGCCGACCACGTGCTGGATGTTCCCGTTGCAGGAGGACAATGGCGAGCCCGCCGCACCGGTGCGCGGCCCGGAGGATGATCCCTACGCAACGGCCGATTACGCCGGCTATGCGAGCTGCGTGCCCTGCGGCCGCCACGATCCGGCTGGTGCGCCATGGCGTCGTGCGCTGGCGCGGGAGATCGAATATCTGCATGCCGCACCCCGGCTTCCACTGCTGGGCGCCCCCGGGCATACCGTGGAGGAGCTGCTGGCCGCCGGCGCGGCGCTGTCCGTGGACAAAAAAAACCCCGCATGATTCGCGGGGTCATTGAGTGCAGCGCTCGTCCCTAGATCAATCAACCGGACATCAAAAGTTTCGCCGGGTGGTGCGTCCGGGCCACTGGTCCGGCCGATTTTGCGGCCCGGGCGTTGTTTCGCCCGCCTCACACACCGCAGTACGCCTGGCTAAGGAAGCGTCTGCCTGCCGTGCCCACCCTGATCGCCTGGGGTTTCTCTTGTTACTTCAATCCAACAAACGGGTCAAAGAACCAAGCATTTCAGTCAGTTAATCGTTGCGTAAACCGCCTCGACCAACTTCTTGATCAAAGTGTAGCGCGAAGCACATTACATTTGGCAACCTGTTTGCATAAGGCGACAACTTTCTGCAACAGGCGTCACAGAAGAACCACCGACCCCGGAAGAGGGGTCGGGTTTCAGGCCATCAGATGGCGCAGCTTCTTCACCGCCGCCGCTTCGATCTGGCGGATGCGCTCGGCGGAAATGCCGTACTCGTCGGCCAGCTCATGCAGCGTGGGCTTGTCCTCGACCAGCCAGCGGCGGCGCAGGATGTCCTGGCTGCGGGTGTCGAGGCTTCCCACGGCCGTCGCCAGGCGTTCGCGCACATCGGCGTCCCACTCGGCATTCTCGGTCTGCGCCGCCGGATCGGCGTCCGGCGAGGGCAGGTACTGGGCCGGGCCGAAGGGCCGCTCCTCGTCCTCGCCCTCCGGGGCTGGATCGAACGACATGTCGCGCGCGGCCAGCCGCTGCTCCATCTCGCTGACTTCGCGCGAGCTGACGCCCAGGTCATGCGCCACGGCCTCGGTCTCCGCCGGCGTCAGCCAGCCGAGGTTCTTCTTCATGCGGCGCAGGTTGAAGAACAGCTTGCGCTGGGCCTTGGTGGTGGCGATCTTCACCAGCCGCCAGTTGCGCAGCACATAGTCGTGGATCTCGGCGCGGATCCAGTGCACGGCAAAGGACACCAGCCGCACGCCCTGCGCCGGGTCGTAACGCTTCACCGCCTTCATCAGGCCGACATTGCCTTCCTGCACCAGATCGCCCATCGGCAGGCCATAGCCGCCATAGCCGCGCGCGATGTGCAGCACGAAGCGCAGGTGCGACAGCACCAGCTGGCGTGCGGCCTCCAGGTCGTTGTCATGCCGGAAGCGGATGGCGAGCCGCTGCTCCTCTTCGCGGCTCAGCACCGGAATGCGGCTGACACGGTCGGCGTAGGCCTCGAAACTGCCCAGCGGGCCGGCCAGCAGGTTTTCCGGGCGAGCAACCAGAACATTCGTTGCACTCACTTGGAATTTCCTCCTTGACCCTGATGTTAGCAATCGAATGATTAGAGTGCTAACGCGCCGGACGGTTCCCCGTAGGCCGGAGGAACTATTCTTTGCCAAACAATAACTTGGATCAGCCCTGGAATCAGGTCCGCGGCTCGATCCGCGCCAGGTGGCGGGCGGCGGCCAATCCCGCGCCGAGCAGGCCCAGCAGAGCGCCGGCGGCCACCAGCCCGGCGGCCTCGCGCCATCCCGGCGTCAGCAGGCGGAAAGAGCTGCCGTAGCTGCCGGCCAGCCGGGTGACGGGGCCGTTGAGCAGGGCCAGGCCCAGCAGCACCAGCAAGGTCGCCAGCACCCCGCCGACCAGTCCATAGAAAAGGCCGGTGTACAGGAACGGCCGCCGCACGAAGGCGTTGCTGCCGCCCACCAGCTTGGCAACCTCGATCTCTGCGCGGCGGTTGAAGATCTCCAGCCGCACGGTGTTGCCGATGATGGCCAGCACGCCGGCACCGAGCAGCACCGCCGCTCCGGTCACCACGCCGCGCAGCAGATCCAGGATGGCGTTCAGCCGCCGCACCCAGTCGTTGTCGAGCTGCACCAGTTCCACTTCGGGCCAGGCCGCGATGTAGCGCCGCAGCGATTCCATGCGGTCCGGGTCGGTGGCATCGGGCGCCGGCCGGACATCCAGCGCATGCGGCAGCGGGTTCTCGCCCAGTTCGTCCAGCGCGGCACCAAAGCCGCTGCGATCGCGGAAGGCCTGCAATGCCTCATCCGCGCTGACCAGCTTCACACTGGCAACGCCGCTGCGCTGGCGCAGGCTGCTGGCGAGCTGGCGCGCCTTGTCGAGTGACACGTCCTGCTTGAAGTACACACTGACATCCACGGCACTGGCGAAATCCCCGGTTGCCTGGCGCACGCTGATGATGGCAAGGCCCAGCGCGGTGGGCAGCGTGAGCGCGATGGCGATCACCAGCACGGTGAACGCGGTGGCCAGCGGCGTGCGCGCAAGCCGTCCGGCCGCGAACAGCGCGGACTGCACATGGCGCGTTGCCCAGCCGATCACCGCTGGGCCTCGATGGCGGGCAATTCGAGCGCCGCCGCGCCGGACTCGCTCACCTTGCCGTCGGTCACCTGTATCTCGCGCAGCTTCCACGTGTGCACGATGTCCAGGTCGTGCGTGGCGATGACCACGGTGACGCCGACCTCGTTGAAGCGCCGGAATACGCTCATCACCTCCAGCGACAGCGCCGGGTCCAGGTTGCCGGTGGGCTCGTCCGCGATGATCAGCTTCGGCTTCACCACCACGGCGCGCGCGATGCCCACGCGTTGCTGCTCGCCCACGGACAGTTCCAGCGGCAATGACCGGGCACGGTCGAGCAGTCCGACCTGGTCCAGCGCCGCACGCACCCGCTTGTCGATTTCCTTCAGCGTCAGACCGGTCTCGGCGGCGTGCAGCGGCAGCGCCACGTTGTCGAAGATGCTGTGGTCGGGCAGCAGGCGGTGATCCTGGAACACCACGCCCAGCTCGCGGCGGAAGGCGGGGATGCGGCGCGCCGCCAGCGCGGCGGTGTTGTGCCCGTTGACCATCACCAGACCGCGGGAAGGGCGTTCCAGCAGCGAGATCAGTTTCAGGATGGTGCTCTTGCCGGCACCGGAGCGGCCGGTGAGGAACACCATCTCGCCCGCGCCGATCTCGAAGCTCGCGGCCGACAGCGCCTCGCGCCCGTTGGGATAACGTTTGCTGGCGCGGTCGAAGCGGATCATGAGCCGGACTTTACACCCGTGCCGCCACCCAGCAGCGCATCGACGAACGCCGCCGCGTCGAATTCGCCGAAATCGGCGGGCTGCTCGCCGATGCCGATGAAGCGGATGGGCAGCCGCAGCTCGCGCGCGATCGCCACGACGATGCCGCCGCGCGCGGTGCCGTCGAGCTTGGTGAGCACCAGGCCGGTGACGCCGACCGCGGCATGGAATTCGCGCGCCTGCGCCAGCGCGTTCTGCCCCTGGTTGGCGTCCAGCACCAGCAGCACCTCGTCCGGCGCGGCCGGATCGATGCGGTTGAGCACGCGGCGGATCTTCTTGAGTTCCTCCATCAGGTGCGACTGGCTGTGCAGGCGCCCGGCGGTATCGGCGATCAGCACCTCGGCGCCCTGCGCCTGCGCAGAGCGCAGTGCGTCGAACACCACCGCTCCCGGATCGGCGCCCGCGGCCTGCTGCACGATCAGCGCGCCGCTGCGTCCGGCCCAGATGTCGAGCTGCTCGGCCGCCGCCGCGCGGAATGTATCGCCGGCGGCCAGCATCACCTTGCGGCCGTCGCGCGTGAGGCGCAACGCGAGCTTGCCGATGGAGGTGGTCTTGCCGGAGCCGTTGACGCCCACGACCATGATCACGTAGGGCCGCCGTGCTGCGTTGATGACCAGCGGCTGCGCGCACGGCGCGAGGATGGCCAGCAGCTCCGCGCGCAGCGCGGCCAGCAGCGCGTCGGCGTCGGCCAGTTCGCGCCGCGCCACGCGCGTGCGCAGCTGCTCGAGAATCGACTGCGTGGCCGCGACCCCGATGTCCGCGCCGATCAGCCGCGCCTCCAGCTCGTCGAGCAGCTCCGCGTCGATGCGGCGCCCGCGGAACAGGCCGGCGAAATCGCCGGCCAGGCGGCTCGCGCTGCGCGCCAGCTGCTCGCGCAGGCGACCCAGGAACCCGGTTTTTCCGCTGCTGTCTGCCATCTCTGCCTGAGGATAAAGCCGCGCATTGTAAGCTTGCCCCATGCAACGTGGTGCCCGGGAACTGCGCATCGTCGGCGGTGCCCTGCGTGGAAGGAAATGGACTTTTCCGGATACGCCGGGCCTGCGGCCGACCCCCGATCGGGTGCGCGAGACGCTGTTCAACTGGCTGGCGCCGCACATCGCCGGCATGCACGTGCTGGATGTCTTTGCCGGCAGCGGCGCACTGGCCTTCGAGGCGCTGTCGCGCGGCGCCGCCAGCGCGGTGCTGCTGGAGAAGGATCGCGCAGCCGCCGCGCAGCTGCGCGCGACCGCAGGGCGCTTCGGCCTGGCGGCGGCGCGCATTGAAACCGGCGATGCGCTGGCCTACCTGCGCTCGCAGTCCGCGGCGGCCTGGGAACTGGTCTTCCTCGATCCTCCCTTCGCCGCGGGCTTGCTGCAGCCGGCATTGGCCGTCATCGATGAACGCGGCCTGCTGGCACCGGGTGGGTTCTGTTACCTGGAGCAGCCCGCCGGGCAGGAATTGCCCTTGCTGCCGGCCGGCTGGGGTGTTCATCGCAGCGGGCGGGCCGGCGACGTCGGGTATCATCTGCTGCATGGCGCGCCGCGCGATCTATCCGGGAACCTTTGATCCCATCACCAACGGCCACACCGACCTGGTGCGGCGCGCGGCCGGGATCTTCGACCAGGTGGTGGTGGCGGTGGCCAGCAATCCGCGCAAGACGCCGCTGTTCACGCTGGAAGAGCGCATCGGGCTGTCGCGCCATGTGCTCGCCGACATCCCCAATGTGGAGGTCACCGGCTACCAGGGCCTGACCGTGGATTTCATGCGCGAGCGCGGCCTGCGCATCGTGGTGCGCGGCCTGCGCGCCGTGTCGGACTTCGAGTTCGAATTCCAGCTCGCAAACATGCAGCGGCATCTGCTGCCGGAGATGGAGACCGTGTTCCTCACGCCGCAGGAGCAGTTCACCTTCATCTCCTCCACCATGGTGCGCGAGATCGCGACCTTCGGCGGCAACGTCGGACAGTTCGTCGATCCGGTGGTGGCCGCAGCGCTGCGCGCCAAGGAATTCTAGGGAACGATTCAGCCGCTCCGCGGCCCAATGATCGTGAAATTCAGGCTTTTTCCGCTGGTTTTCGTGACCTGCGGCGCGCTTGCACACGGGGTCGACGACACGCCGCTGCTGGCCGCCGCCTACGCCGGCGACGCCGCCCGGGTTGCCGCGCTCATCAGCTCCGGTGCCGACGTCAATGCCGCCAACGAGTTCGGTGCCACGCCGCTGCTGGAGGCCGCATGGCGCGGCGATACCACGGTCCTGAAGCTGCTGCTGAAGGCCGGCGCCGATGCGAATCGCGCCAATGCCGACGGCGAGACCGCGCTGATGTCGGTGGCGCGCACCGGCAATGTCGCGGCGGCGGAACTGCTGCTGCGGGCCGGCGCCAGGGTCGATGCGCGCGAGGGCTGGGGCGGGCAGACCGCGCTGATCTGGGCGGCCGCCCAGGACCAGCCGCAGATGATCAGGCTGCTGGCTGCACATGGTGCCGACGTGAACGCGCGTGCGGCGGTGCGCGAATGGCAACGGCGCGTCACCGCCGAGGGCCGGCCCAAGGACATGAACCGCGGGGGCCTCACGCCGCTGCTGTATGCCGCGCGCGAGGGCTATCTCGATGCGGCGCGCGTGCTGCTCGCGGCCGGTGCGCAGATCGACCTGGCCGACCCCGACGGCACAACGCCACTGATCCTGGCGCTGATGAATGGCCACTTCGACATGGCCAGGGCGCTGATCGACGCCGGCGCCGACGTGAAGCTGTGGGACTGGTGGGGCCAGACGCCGCTGTACATGGCGGTGGATCTCGATACCTTGCCCACCGGCGCGCGCGTCGAGCTGCCAGCCCTCGACCACGCCACCGCGCTTGACATCATGCAGGCGTTGATCGCCAGCGGCGCCGATCCGAATGCGCGGCTGAAGCTGCGGCCGCCGTTCCGCATGGTGTCGCAGGACCGCCAGTCCGATCCGTCCATCGACATCGGCGTCACACCGCTGTTCCGCGCCGCGAAGGCCGCGGACGTGCCGGCGATGAAGCTGCTGCTGGCGGCCGGAGCCATCGTCGACATGCCCAACATCTTCGGTCAGACGCCGCTGATGATGGCCTGCGGCATTGGCCGCGGCAACAATCCGACCCGCGGCGGCCACCAGACCGAGGCGCAGGCCATCGAAGCGGCCAGGCTGCTGCTGGCGGCGGGCGCCAATGTGAATGCGCGCTCGGCCACCGGCGAGACACCGCTGCACGGTGCGGCCATCAAGGGCTTCAGCCAGCTCGTGGCGGTACTGGCCGCCGCCGGCGCGAATCTCGATGCGGTGGACAAGGACGACATGTCACCCATCGACTATGCGATGGGCCGCTTTCCGACTCGTTTCCTGGAGAACAAGCCGACCCCGTATCCGGAGACGGCCGCGGCGCTGCGCAAGCTCGGCGCAAGACGCGAGACGCCCAATCCGCCGCAATGGCCTGCGGTGGGCGTGCCGCGCATCACTGCCGAAGTTCCCGTCATTCCCTACTGACGTTGAGGATGGCTGCTGCGGCCCTGCGCCACACCTTGCGCATGGTCCATGCGCTGTCGGAGGGGCTGATGTTCGGCCACTTCATGACGCCCGGCCTGATCGACCACGAACTGGGGGCTTGCGCTTTCGAGGCGCTGGCCGGAGAGGCCGCTTCGCCTTGAGCTTGATGACTGGACGGCGAGCCGGCTTCGCCGCGGGCTTGCGGCGTTCTCCCGCCTTGGGCGCATCCAGTTCGATCCGCGGCGCGCGTCCGGCGCGTTTGGGCAACTTGCCCTGCTGGTGCAGTTCGACGGCCCGCCACAGGTACCAGGCGGCGGCGGAGCGATGTGGTTTCCAGCGTTCGGCGTAGGCCAGCAATGCCCTGGGCTTCGGCAATCCCTTCAGGCCGTAAGCCAGTCTGAATCCCTGGCGAACGCCATAGTCATCCGCCGGCATGACGTCCATGCGGTTGAAGTGGAACATCAGCAGCATCTGGACGGTCCAGCGGCCGATGCCGCGGATTGCCACGCACCGTTCGATCACGGCTTCATCGTCGAGCGCGGCGAGGACCGCATCCGGCGGCAGCCGGCCATCGAGCGCATGGGCGGCGAGGTCCTGCAGTGCCGCGATCTTGGCAAACGAGAAGCCCACGCCCCGCAAGGTCCCGGGTGTGGTGGCGGCCAGTTCTGCCGGAGTGGGAAAGCGGCCCTCGTGCAGGGCCATCAGTCTCTCGATGATCTTGCGCGCCACTACCCAGGAAATCTGCTGGCTGGCGATGGAGCGCGCGAGGGCCTCGAATGCCGAGACATGAGTGGATCGTCCGGCCTCATAAGGTGCAGCTATTGAAACAATACCGGCGATAACCGGATCGATTGTCGCGAAGTGACGGTCTATCCCTGTCTTCATGCCGCATGCCTCATCGCTGGCAGACCGGGCAGAAATAGGTCGATCGCTGTCCCTGGACGCGATGCCTGATGGGCGTGCCGCAGCGTCGGCAGGGCCTGCCGCCGCGCTCGTACACGTACAGCTTCTGCCGGAAGTATCCGGGTTCGCCACCGGCGCCCACATAATCCCGCAAGGTGGTACCGCCGGCGCGGATGGCATCGCCCAGCACTGCACGGATGGCCGTCACCAGCGCGGCAGCCTCCGCGCGGGTCAGCGATCGGGCGGCGCGTCCCGGGCGGATGCCGGCGCGGAACAGTGCCTCGCTGGCGTAGATGTTGCCCACGCCCACCACGAGCCGGCTGTTCATGATGGCGAGCTTGATGGCGACGCGCCGCCCGCGGGTCACCCCGTAGAGGTAGTCTGCATCGAAGGCATTTTCCAGTGGCTCGGGCGCAAGATCACGCAGCAGGGGATGGGCGGCGGGATCGCCGCTGAGGTGCATCAGGCTGCCGAAGCGGCGCGGATCGTTGAAGCGCAGCAGCCAGCCCGAATCCAGCTGCAGGTCGAAATGATCGTGCGTCTCGCGCGCCGTGCGTAGCGGCAGCACGCGCAGCGAGCCCGACATGCCCAGGTGCACCAGCAGGTGCCCGCGCTCGAGTTCCAGCAGCAGGTACTTGGCGCGGCGGCGCACCCCACGAATGCGCTGGCCTTCGGCCCATGCCGCCAGGCGCGCATCCACCCGCCAGCGCAACCGCGGCTCGTGCACCGCCAGGTGCATGATCACCCGGCCGGTGACATGCGGGGCGATGCCGCGGCAAGTGGTCTCGACTTCAGGCAGTTCCGGCATGAGTGAGAGCTTAAAAGCAAAGAACCCGCCGGGTGGCGGGTTCCTCGCGGACTAAGCAAGCGCCTGGAGAGGGCCCTTACTTGATTTTCGTTTCCTTGTAGACGACGTGCTTGCGCACCACCGGATCGTACTTCTTCGTCTCCAGCTTCTCCGGATGCAGGCGCTTGTTCTTCATCGCCACGTAGAAGTGGCCGGTGTTGGCCGAGGACAGCAGTTTGACCTTCTCGCGCATGACAGCTCCTTACAGCGCTTCGCCGGCCGCGCGCAGCTTGGCGACCACCGCGTCGATGCCGTTCTTCTCGATGGTGCGCAGGCCGCGGCTGGACACGCGCAGCGTGATCCAGCGCTTCTCGTCCTCCAGCCAGAACCGCTGTTCGTGCAGGTTCGGCAGGAAGCGGCGCTTCCTCTTGTTGTTGGCATGCGAAACGCGATTGCCGATCGCGGGCCGTTTGCCGGTTACTTGGCAGACGCGGGACATGGCGGATTCCTGGATCTGGTTGCCCGAAAAAAGGGGCGAGCTTTATACCAGCCGGCGGCCGGTCGCGGCAAGGCTGGACGGTCGGAAATGCCTTGCCGGCCCTTACAGGATGCCCCGCTCGGCCAGCGACACGCAGCGGTTGTCCCCGACCACGAAATGATCCAGGACACGGATGTCCACCAGCGCCAGGGCGTCCCGCAGGCGCAGCGTGATCAGTTCATCGGCCTGGCTGGGCTCGGCCACGCCGGACGGGTGGTTGTGCGCCAGGATGACGGCTGCTGCATTGCGGTAAAGCGCTTGGCGGACCACTTCGCGGGGGTGCACGCTGGCCCCATCCACGGTGCCGCGGAACAGCTCGTCGAAGGCGATCAGCCGGTGCCGGTTGTCCAGGAACAGGCAGCAGAAGACCTCGTACGGCCGGTCCCGCAGCCGCCCGACCAGCAGGTTGCGGGTGGTCGCGGGCGATTCCAGTGCCGGACCGGAGGCAAACTCCTGCTGGTAGTGGCGCCGGGAAAGCTCCAGTGCCGCCTGCAGCAGCCCGTATCGTCGCGGGCCGAGCCCCGGCGTTGCCCTGCTGCGCTCGCGGTCCGCGGACAACAGGCCGCGCAGGCAGCCGAACTCGCGCAGCAGCCGGCCGCCGAGATCCACGGCACTGATGCCGCGGCTGCCACTGCCGAACAGCACCGCCAGCAGCTCGGCATCGGTCAGCCGTGCGGCACCCTCGGCGAGCAGCTTCTCGCGGGGGCGCTGCGTTTCGGGCCAGTCGCGGATCGACATGCCCCCCAGTGTGGCGTCCGGTTTGCGACCGGCGGATAAGCAAATCGCGTGTGGATCATGGAAAAGAACGCCTTGCGCGCCCAGACTTCGCTCATGGAAGGAAAACGCGTCCTGTTGGGCGTTACCGGCGGCATCGCGGCCTACAAGAGCCCGGATCTTGTGCGCCGCCTGGTCGAGCGTGGCGCCGAAGTGCAGGTGGTGATGACCGCCGGGGCCCGCGAGTTCGTCGCGCCGCTGACCTTCCAGGCCGTCTCCGGCCGCGAGGTGCGCAGCGAACTGTGGGATGAAACGGCCGAACGCGCCATGAGCCACATCGAGCTGGCGCGCTGGGCGGACCTGGTGCTGATTGCACCCGCCACCGCGGATTTCCTGGCGCAGCTTGCGCATGGCATGGCCGACAACCTGCTCAACACCATCTGCCTGGCCACCGGCGCACCGGTGGCGGTCGCGCCGGCCATGAACCGGCTCATGTGGGCCAACGCCGCGACCCAGGCCAATGTGGCGCTGCTGCGCGCGCGCGGCGTGCATGTGCTCGGGCCCGACAGCGGCAGCCAGGCCTGCGGCGAGACCGGCGAGGGTCGCATGATGGAGCCTCTCGATATCGCGGCTGCGGCCTTCGCCATCCTGCCGGCGGAGGGGCCGCTGCGGGGGCGCAAGGTGCTGATCACCGCCGGTCCCACGCGCGAGCGCATCGATCCCGTACGGTTCATCAGCAACCGCAGTTCCGGCAAGATGGGCTATGCCGTGGCGCAGGCCGCGCGCGACCGCGGCGCGGATGTGGTGCTCGTCAGCGGGCCGGTGAACCTTGCCGCGCCGGCGGGTGTCAGGCGCATCAGCGTGGAATCCGCGCAGCAGATGTACGAGGCGGTGATGGGCGAGATCGCCGGCACCGACATCTTCATCGGCACCGCCGCGGTGGCCGATTACCGGCCCGCCAATCCGGCGGCGTGCAAGATCAAGAAGGTCACCGACCAGCTCGAAGTGTGCATGGAACGCACGGTGGATATCCTCGCCGCGGTCGCGGCGCGCGCCGACCGGCCATTCACGGTCGGCTTTGCCGCCGAGACCGACAACGTGGAGGAGCACGCGCTCGCCAAGCTCACGCGCAAGCGCCTCGATCTCATCGCCGCCAACGAGGTCGGCGATGCGAAGGTGTTCGAACAGGACGACAACGCACTGACACTGCTGTGGCCGGGAGGCGGCAGGCTCGAACTCGGCGCGGGCGCCAAGACCGAGCTGGCGCAGAAGCTGGTGGATTTCATCGTCGCGCGCTACCTGCAGCACACCGGCGCGCAGCCCGTTGCGGTATCCAGTCGATGAAGGAGCTGAAAGTGCGCGTGCTGGACGCGCGCATCGGCGCTGCCTGGCCGCTGCCCGCCTACGCCACCTCCGGTTCGGCGGGCCTGGACCTGCGCGCGGTACTCGATGCGCCGCTGCCGCTGGCGCCCGGCGCCACCACGCTGATTCCGACCGGGCTCGCCATCCACCTCGATGATCCGGGCTATGCCGCCCTCATCCTGCCGCGCTCCGGCCTCGGGCACCGCCACGGCATCGTGCTCGGCAATCTGGTCGGGCTCATCGATTCGGACTACCAGGGCCAGCTGATGGTGTCCTGCTGGAACCGCGGGCAGGCGTCCTTCACCATCGAACCCGGCGAGCGCATCGCGCAGCTCGTGGTGGTGCCGGTTGCGCAGGTGCAGCTGGCAGTGGTGCAGGATTTCAACACCAGCGAGCGCGGAGCGGGCGGCTTCGGGCACTCCGGACGAAGCTGACCGCACAGGCGGATTCGTGAATCGAAACAAGGCGCTTTCCGCTGTGACGCCCATTCAGGGCGGGTTCATCGCCACCGCGTAACCTTGTGCCCCATGAACACAAAAACCCTGCCGCTGCTGCTGGCTGCCACAGTGCTTGCCGCCTGCGTGACCGCCCCGCCGCCGCGCCGCGTGGCCGCGGCACCCCCACCAGTGGATCTGACCAAGGTCTACTTCTACCCGGTGCAGGGCCAGTCCGAGGAACAACAGGACCGTGACCGGTACGACTGCCATATCTGGGCAGTGAAGCAGACCGGGTTCGATCCCACGCAGCACGGTGCCCCGAAGGATCTGCGCCAGACGGTGGTGCCTGCGCGCACTGCCGGTGAGACAGTGGGAACCGCCGCCGTGGTGGGCGCTGTTCTCGGCGCTGCGATCGCGGGTCCCGGCCACATCGGCCAGGGCGCGGCGGTGGGCGCCGTGGCGGGCACGGTCGCCGGATCCGCGGCCGCGGCCAATGACCAGGCGGCCGCGGACGCCGCCAATGAGGCGGGCGCCACGCGCGGCAATGCGCGCGGTGGCCGCTATGAACGCTCGGCCGCCGAGTACCGGCGCGCCATGACCGCGTGCCTCACGGGACGCGGCTATTCGGTGAGGTGAACAACATGTCGACGAAACTTCGCAATGTCCTTGGTGCAGTGATGGCGGCAGCCATGCTGGCGTCTGCGGCCGGCGCCCGCGCGGGCACCATTTCTCCGGCTGCGGAGCGCCAGCATGAACAGCGTTCCGACCAGCAGGACCAGGGCACGGACCAGAAGGCGGACAACGCAAGGCCTGATAACCGACACGAGGCGCCGCCGCCGCAGGTGCGCCAGGCTCCGCATCCAGCCCCCAGTGCGCCGCGCGCATCTCCGCCCCGCGACATGCAGCAGCGCAACGACGTGGCGCAGCACAGCGAGCCGCTGCAGCATGAGCGCGACCGCAGTGAAGCCTCACACGGGCGCTATGGTCCCAATCACAGCCTGAACGAGGATCTGGCCCGTCTGCATGGCAATGAGGGCAACCGCAACCGTGGCAACGACTACCGGGCCGGTGATCGCCGTTCGTCGCCGCCGCGCGTCATCGAGCGCCTGCCCGCCAATCGCCACGACTATGTCTGGCGCGGCAGCCACTACTATTTCTCTGGTGGCCACTGGTACCAGCCGTATGGCAGCACGTACATCTCGGTGGGCATCCCGTTCGGGCTGTTCGTCACCACGCTGCCCGGTTACTACACGACGTTCTGGTATGGCGGCACCAGGTACTTCTACGCCGACCACAACTACTTCGTGTACGACCCCGATGACCGCGGCTACGTGGTCACGCATTCGCCCTACGGTGACGACGACGAGGCCTACAACGACGCTGGCTCCGGTCAGGGCGATGACCTGTACATTTATCCCGCGAAGGGACAGAGCGAGCAGCAGCAGGCCGACGATCGCTACGAATGCCACAAGTGGGCCGCGGACCAGTCCAACTACGACCCGCTGAAGGACGACTACGATGCGGATCGCAATGCGGCGTACCGCCGGGCCATGATCGCCTGCCTGACGGGCCGGGGTTACACCGTCAACTAGCGGGAGGGCCGCGTCGTGAGCTGCTTGTAGCGCGCGATGTCGGCCTCGAAGCTGGCGAGCTGGTCGGCCTTCTCCTTCTCCCGCTGTTGCAGCTGCGTGGCCATTGAACGCCGCTCGCCCAGAGTGCGCACCACTTCCTCCGCCAGCTGGTCAGGTACCCGGCGTGCGTTGGCCGAGCTCGAATAGGGCCGGAAGGTTCCGAGCCTGTTCTGCAGGCTGGTGAGGCGCTGGTCGATGGAGGCGATTGAGCCGCGGGCCAGCTCCATCTGCCCGGCAATCTGCGCCAGGCGTTCGTCGCGCAGCTGCTCGATGTCCTCGACCTTCGTGTAGCTGTTGAGCAGGTAGGAATCATGCTGGCGCTGGCGCGCCTGCTCCGCGGCGCTCTGCTCGGCCGCGGCGGCTTCCGCCGGGCTGAGCTGACGCGGGAAATCCCGCACCGGTACGCCCTGCTGGTTGAGCTGCTGGTGCGCCTGCTCGGAGTATTCAGGCGGCACGGTATCGCCGAAGTGGACCACACCATCCTTGTCGACCCACCTGTATGCCTTGGTGGCGGCGGCCAGTGGCATGCTGCAGGCCAGCGCGATGGAGCCCGCTACGGCGAGCAGGAATTGCGCTTTTCTCATGATGCGGATAGTGGCTCCATTGGGCGCCGCTTTGCAAAGGCACCATGCGCCGCCGTGGCCTGGATCACGGCCCCGCCGCTCCATAGCGGCCCCGGTAAGCCTCCATCGCGGCCAGCGAGGACCCCGGCAGCTGCTCGCTCCCGGAACGCAGGGTCTCGATGAGATCATCCAGCGTGAGGATGCTGATGGCCGGAATGCCGTACAGGCGCCTGACTTCCTGCACCGCGGATTCGGTCAGGTCATTGCCGGCCGCATCGCGGCCGCGCTCCTGGCGATCCAGCGCCAGTGCCACGCCAGCGGGCGTGGCGCCGGCGGCGCGGATGATGCCGATGGATTCGCGGATCGCGGTACCGGCGGTGATGACGTCATCGATGATCAGCACGCGTCCCGCGAGCCTGCGACCGACGATCGTGCCGCCCTCGCCGTGGTCCTTCGCCTCCTTGCGGTTGAACGCGAAGGGCAGGTTGCGCCCATGCAGCGCGTACAGCGATGCCGCGGTGGCCGCGGCCAGCGGGATGCCCTTGTATGCCGGGCCGAACAGCATGTCGAACTCGAGACCCGAGCGCACGATGGCCTGCGCATAGGCACGCCCGAGAATGGCCAGCGACGCGCCGTCGTCGAACGCACCGGCGTTGAAGAAGTACGGGCTCGTGCGCCCGGACTTCAGGGTGAATTCGCCGAAGCGCAGCGCCTCGCGCGCCAGGGCGAGCTGGATGAATTCCTTCTGGTATGTGTGCATCGTTGCCGGCGGGGTAAAGCCGCTATGATGCGGCCGGTGCGCATGATCGGGGATTACGCGGCGTGAGTGAAGCAGCCGGTGCGGGAGCGGCCAGGCGGCCATGGTGGCGCAGCTGGAGCCGCGCGATACTCGTCTACCGCCAGCCACGCATCCTCGCCGCGCTCGCCCTGGGGTTCTCCTGCGGGCTGCCTTTCATCCTGCTCAGCCAGACCATGACCGCCTGGCTGCGCCAGGCCGGCATCCAGCGCACGGCCATTGCATTGCTGACCCTGGTGACACTGCCCTATACGATCAAGTTCCTGTGGGCGCCGGTCGTGGACCGGCTGCGGTTGCCGTTGCTGTTTCCGCTGCTCGGACGCCGCCGCAGCTGGATGCTGCTCACCCAGGCCGGCATCCTGTTCTGCATGTTGCGCCTGTCCCGGTTGACCCCGGGCGACAATCTGGCGGCGGTGGGTTGGGATGCGTTGTTTCTGGCGGTGATAGCCGCCACGCAGGACATTGCAGTGGACGCATGGCGTATCGAGGTGGCGCCGCCCGAGCAGCAGGGAGCGATGGCGGCGGCCTACCAGCTCGGGTACCGGCTGGCGGTCATCGCCGGCACCGCGGGTGCCTTCCTGGTGGCTGCGGGTCACGGCTGGCATCTCAGCCTTGCCACGCTGACCGCGCTGTCGGCGATTGGCATGGCGGCGACCTTGCTGGCACGCGAGCCGGTCGTGAACGCGGCGGGAACCTCGCTGCTGCAGGAACAGCGGGTGGTGGACTGGCTTGAGCGGCGCACCCATTGGCCGGATTGGCTGCGCGCGGCGGGCGCGCAGTTCGTGGGCGCCGTGGTCTGCCCGCTCACGGATTTCTTCACCCGTCTCGGCTGGCGGACCGGCGCGCTGATACTGGCCTTTGTGTGCACCTATCGGCTGACCGACTATGCGGGCGGGGTCATGGCCAACCCCTTCTACCTCGACCACGGCTACACGCTGACGCAGGTCGCGACCGTCGTGAAGATCTTCGGGCTGATCGCCACGCTGTCGGGTGTGCTGATCGGCGGCGTGATCGTGGCCCGCTTCGGCGTGCTGCGCGCGCTGCTGATTGGCAGCCTGCTGATCATGTGCTCGAACCTGGGTTATTCCGGCCTGGCAAGCAGCGGCCTCAATGTCGTGCTGCTCGGGTGCGTGAACGCCTTCGACAACATCGCCATTGCCGTGCACGGCACCTCGCTGCTCGCCTTTCTCGCGACACTCACCAGCGCGCGCTACACCGCCACGCAGTATGCGTTGCTGTCGTCGATCTACGCGTTGCCCGGCAAGATGCTGATGGGTGGCTCGGGCTGGGTGGTGGACAGGATCGATTACCCGGCGTTCTTCATCTATACGGCGTCGCTGTCGCTTCCCGGACTGGTGCTGCTGTATTTCATGGCCCGCTCGCCTCGCGCGCTGGCCCCCACCGGGCTGAGTTCGTGAGCAGGCTGCTGCCCGCCGGAACGCTGCTCGGGCGGCTCGGCGAGCTGCCCGACGGCGCCACGCGCGAATTCCTGCTGGATGATGCCGGCTGGCCGCTGACCGGCTTCCTGGTGCGGGTGGGCGAGGCCGTGTATGCCTACCTGAACCGCTGCCCGCATGCCTTGCGCCAGCTCAATTTCCGGCCCGACCGGTTCCTGGGCCCGGACGGCACGCTGATCCAGTGCAGCTCACATGGCGCACTGTTCGAAAAGGAAACCGGACTGTGCGTCGCCGGACCGTGCGTGGGAGATTCCCTGCGACAGCTGCCTGTGGCGCTCGCCGACGGCGAGATCCGGCTGACCGAGGACCTGGACCTCGAACGGCTGGACCGGCATCCGTTCCTGCCCTGAGGGCTAATCAAACAGGTCGAGGTCGACCAGCGCCTCGGCGCGCACGCCGCGCAGTTCCTCGAAGGTCTGCGGGAACTGCCCGGTGAGGTCCTCGAACTCGCTGTCGTTGGAGATGCGCAAATCCTCGGGCGCGCCGCTGGGCGCCAGCGAGCCCGCGCGACAGCGCGTGGTCCAGTCGTCCAGCTCGATTTCCTCCAGATCGCCATCGGCATGCTGGATTTCGATGAGGCGCTCGGCATCGTCCACGGCGACGACCTCGAACTGCTGCCCGTGGCTGTGGTACCAGTTGCCCACCACGGGATCGATGAACTGCGAGTGGCTCATGACCGGTGATCCTCCGCGTCGATGCCGTGAGGAGAAGCGGCTGCTATCCTGCGCGCGAGCGGGGATCGCCACAAGCTGCATTTTTTTCGCAAGGCATCATGATCGACTACCTGCTCAAGTTCTTCGTCACCTTCCTCGTGGTGGTGGAGCCCATCGGCGTCATCCCGATCTTCATTGCCGTGACAGAAGGTGTCACGGAGCAGGAACGGCGCCGCATGGCACGCAAGGGCGTGCTGATCGCCGGCGGCATCTTCCTGCTGTTCGCCTGCGGCGGCGGGCTGTTCCTGCGCGTGCTCGGCATCAGCCTCGATGCATTCCGCATCTTCGGTGGCCTGCTGCTGCTGCTGATCGCGCTCGAGATGGTGTTCGCGCGGGTTTCGGGTTCGCGCAGTTCCAATCCGGAGGTCGAGGAGGGCAAGAGTCGCGCCGATATTTCAGTGTTCCCGCTGGCGTTTCCGTTCATCGCGGGGCCGGGCTCCCTCACCACCATTCTGCTCGCCTTCGGTCCGGCGACGGACAAGCCCCTGCTGTTCGCCGCGCTGCTGGCCTGCGTGGCCATTGCGCTCGGGATCACCCTGCTGACGCTCTACATGGTCACACCGATCAACCGGCTGATGGGGGTGACGGGCGGCAATGTGATGAACCGGCTGTTCGGCGTGGTGCTGGGCGCGCTGGCGGTGCAATACATGATCGATGGCGTACGCGCCAGCCTGGTGGTCGCCAGCTAATCGGGCTGCCGCAGCCGCTCGCGCAGCAGCAGCAGGCGTGGCCCGGGTTCGCCGCCGCCGGCGTGCTGCAGGTGATTCTCCAGCAGTCGCGCCGCGGTGCGCGGCCGGCCGGTGTCGAGCGCATAGCCGATGATTGCAACGGCGTCGGGCTCGGAGGCCGGCCCGAATGCCTGGCTGGCAGCCAGGCCGGCTTCGGCGACCGTGCAGGCGACTCCCGCCGCCTTCAATTCCAGCAGCACCGGCAGCAATCCCTGCAGCAGGCGCGGGTAGTCGCGCAGCATGCCCCAGCTGCGGCCGGCAGCCAGTATGGCGGCGACATCGCCGGCCAGCTCGGTGGGCTGCGCGCTCGCCAGCCACTGGCGGGTGCTGTCCAGGGCGCGCTGCACCTGGTGTACCCGCAGGTCCCGGTACAAGCCGTCGATGAAGTGCTGGCGGCGCGCGGTGCGCTCCGCCTCCTTGCGCATGACGGCGCGCTCGGGATCGTGGCGCGGTTCGAATTGCAGCGGCAGCCGTCGCTCGTACAACGCGCCCCCAATGCCGGCGTAGGTGGTCAGCAGCAGCAGCTCCAGCGAGGCGACGCGCAGCGTACCCAGCGGCAGCAGACGCGTCAGTCCCAGCGCAGCCAGCCCGCAGAGGACCACGAATGCAACCAGCCCGGGATACCAGGGACCCAGGCCCCGGGCGACGCGCAGCATCGTCGCCGGGCTCACTGCGTCACGCGCATGCCCTGTCATCACGCAGGCGCCCAGGGAGAGGGGAAAGAGCAGTGCCGCGGCCAGCAGCGTGGGTGCCACCGGCCACCGAGGATGCAGGACGTGCATGAGGCACAGCAGCGCACCGGCCGCCGGGTGGATCCAGCAGCGCGCATCCAGATAGGGGTCGATCATCATCTCGCCCGAGGCGGCACTGGTGACCCGCACCCCATTGGCCGCATCGTCGATGAGACGGAGCGAGTAATTGGCCAGCCACAACAGCAGGCACCAGATCAGGAACAGGGCCATCAGCCAGGTCATCCAGCCGGCCGAGATGATCAAGCCCAGCAGCAACGAAGTAACTGCCACAAACAGCAAGCTGGTTGCCTGGAATGGCATGGCCAGCACTTTCAGCAGCTCCACGTGGTCTCCGATGCGAAACGAGAACCAGTCGGCATCGCTCTTGCCCCTGTCCGGGAACATTTAAGGTATGTTGTTGTCTATGCAATGGCCTACTAAGCAATTGCAGTGTCGGCAATGACCTGTCCCCCACGGATCATGAGGATCGATACATGAAAGACGTCGTTTACACCCTCGCGCTGTTCCACACCATCGCCGCCGTTGCGGTCTTCGGCCTGATGCTGTTCGGCGTGGTGCGCCTGGTCAGCCGCCAGAAGCACTGATCCGCTCGTAGCAGAGGTCATGCACCGCATGGCCCAGTCGCTCGCCTCGCGCCTCGAAGCGCGTGCGCAGCCGGCCGGGGTTGCGAGGCATGTAGCCTGCATCGGCTGCCCGGTTGCGTAATCCGGGCGTGGCATTCAGCACCTCGCACATCCACTCGGCATAGGGGGTCCAGTCGGTGGCGAGTTGCAGTGTCCCTGCCGGCGCCAGCCGCGCGGCAGCCAGGGCGGCGAACTGCGCATTCACCAGGCGCCGCTTGTGGTGGCGCTTCTTGTGCCAGGGATCCGGGAACAGCACCAGGATCTCGGTCAGCGAATCCGCCGGCACGCGGTCGCGCAATACCTCGATCGCGTCCTGCCGCAGCACGCGCAGGTTGGTGAGGCCGGCGGCCGCAGCCGCCCGCAGCAGGTGCCCCACGCCGGGGGCATGCACTTCCGCGCCGATGAAATCCCGATCCGGATGCAGCGCCGCCAGAGCCAGCAGGTTGTCGCCGTTGCCGAAGCCGATTTCCAACGTGCGCGGTGCCTGCCGGCCAAAGAGCGCAGGCCAGTCGACGAGATCGTGCCCGGCATCGACGCCGTAGCGCGGCCAGAGCTCTTCCAGCGCCCGCTGCTGCGCCACGGTCATGCGACCCGCGCGCAGCACGAAACTGCGGATCGGGCGTCGGCGTGGCTCGGCCCCCGGCCCGTTCAACCGGCCTCCAGTTCCGCCCAGCGGGCGAACGCCGCCTCGATGTCGGCCTCGAGCCGCGCCAGCGCGGCCAGGTGCGCCGCGACTTGCGCATGCGGCTGCGCGTAGAAGTCCGGATCGACGACCTGCGCCGCCAGTTGCGCCTTGCTTCTTTCGAGTTCCTCCAGCCTGGCCGGCAGTTCGGCCAGTTCGCGCTGTTCCTTGTGCGAGAGCCTGCGCCGCGCGGGCTCCCCCCGGGCAGGTTGCGTGCCGGCAGTGGCGCGTGGCGTGGCCGCCGCCGCGCGGGCGGTATCGCGCGCATCGCGCCAGCGCGCCCAGTCGGAATAGCCGCCGACGAAGTCCTGCACGCGGCCGTCGCCCTCCAGCACCAGCAGGCTGGTGACCACGTTGTCGAGGAAGGCGCGGTCGTGACTGACGAGCAGCAGCGTGCCTGCGAATTCCGCCACCAGTTCCTGCAGCAGCTCCAGCGTATCGACATCCAGGTCGTTGGTCGGCTCGTCCAGCACCAGCAGGTTCGCGGGCTGCGCGAACAGCCGCGCCAGCAGCAGACGGTTGCGCTCGCCGCCGGAAAGCGCGCGCGCCGGCACCAGCAGCTGGTCGGGACGGAACAGGAAATCGCGCAGGTAGCCAGACACATGCCGGCTCTGGCCATTCACCAGCACGAAGTCGCTGCGCGCGTTGATGTTGTGCGCCACCGGGGCGTCCAAGTCGAGCTGCGCGCGCTGCTGGTCGTAGTAGGCGACCTCCAGCCGGCCGCCGCGACGCACGCGCCCGCTGCCGGGCTCCAGTTCGCCCAGCAGCAGTTTCAGCAGCGTGCTCTTGCCGGCGCCGTTCGGGCCGACGATGCCGACACGCTCGCCGCGCAGGATGCGCGTGGTCAGCCCGTGGAAGACCACGCGTGAACCGTAGGCGACGGCGGCATCCTCCGCCTCGAACACCAGCTCGCTGGACTGCGTGGCCTGCTGCACGGCCATGTTCGCCTGGCCGGGGCGCTCGCGCCGTTCACGGCGTTCCGTGCGCATCGCCAGCAGCGCGCGCACGCGGCCTTCGTTGCGCGTACGACGCGCTTCCACGCCCTTGCGGATCCAGACCTCTTCCTGCGCGAGGCGCTTGTCGAACAGCGCATTGGCGCGGGCCTCATCGGCGAGCTGCGCGGCCTTTTTCGCCGCGTACGCGGCGTAATTGCCCGGCCAGCTGGAAAGCTGCCCGCGGTCCAGGTCCACGATGCGGGTGGCTACCCGGTCGACGAAACGCCGGTCATGGCTCACGAACAGCAGCGCGGCGCGGAAATCTCGCAGCAGGGTCTCGAGCCACTCGATGGCGGGAATGTCGAGATGGTTGGTGGGTTCATCCAGCAGCAGCAGTTCCGGTTCGGCCACCAGTGCGCGCGCCAGCAGCGCACGGCGGCGCCAGCCTCCAGAGAGTTCCGCATACCGCGCCTGCTCGTCCAGGCCGAGCTCCGACAACACCCGCTCGACGCGCACGGGGATTTCCCAGCTTTCCACATCCACCTGTGCGGCCAGGGCTGCGGCCACCACTTCGCCCACCGTGGCTTCGTCCACCGCCACGATGTCCTGCTCCAGCACGGCAAGCCGGGTTCCCGGCCGCAACCACACTTCGCCGGCATCCGGCAGCTGCCGGCCGCTCACCAGCCGCAGCAGGGAGGTCTTGCCTTCGCCGTTGCGGCCGACGATGCACACGCGCTCTCCCGGCTCGATCTGCAGCGAGGCCTGCTCCAGCAGCGGGCGCGAGCCGAAGGCGAGCGAGACATGGTCGAGGCGCAGGATGGGCGCCATGGCGTGGATCCGGCAGCGGCGAGTGGAGGCGCATTCTAGTGATCCACGGCCGGTTTCCCTACACTTGCCGCGCCATGCCGGACAGTCCCCTGGGCCTTGCCTCGCTGCTCATCCTGGCCGCCAACGTCCTGCTGGGGCTGGCGGGCCTGTTCGTGTCGCCGCAGATCATCATCCGCAGCGCGTTCCGCCCCTACGAGTTTGCCCGCGGCATGCACCGGATCACGCTGTTCACGCACGCCTTCGTGCATGCGGACCTGCCGCATCTGCTGTTCAACATGATCACCTTCTGGATCTTCGGACCCCTGCTGGAGCGCGACATCGGCACCGGGCGCTTCGCGCTGCTGTATCTGGCGGGCCTGCTGCTCAGCCCGCTGGTCTCCTACCGCAAGCACCGCAATGATCCGGCTTACGCAACGCTGGGGGCTTCGGGGGCGATCTCCGCGGTGCTGTTCGCGGCCATCGTCTACAACCCGACGATGCGCATCGGGTTCATCTTCCTGCCGATCCCGGTGCCGGCGCCGCTGTTCGCCGCCGGATATCTCGCCTACAGCTGGTGGTACGGCCGCCAGAACCGGGGTCGCATCAACCATGACGCCCACTTTGCCGGCGCGGTGGCCGGACTGGCCTTCGTGGCGCTGACGGATCCTGGCGCGTGGGCACGTGCCCTGCGGCTCGTCTTCGGCTGAAAAGCGCGCCTACGAGGCGTTGTCGGCAACGAGTTCCTCGGGCACGCCCAGCGATTCGGTGATGAAGCTGGTGACGGCGGCGGCCGTGGATCGATCCACGCGCGGACTTATAAAGAGCCGGCGCTCCCATGGTTCCGTCGGGAACATCAGGCGCAGCACGCCACGGGTATCGTGTTTGTCGACCACGCTCTGGACATCGAACAGCACGCCCCTGCCGCGGCATGCCAGGCGCACGCGCAGTTCGTGATACGGGAAATATCCCGCCACCTTGGTCGGCCGCACGCCATGCAGGGACAACTGCCGCAGCATCGAGGCGGTCAACGCGCCATCGGCGGCCGGCAAGATGAAGGGCAGTGCCGCCAGTTCCCTTGCAGACGTGGAATCGCGGATGCTGCGTGCCGCATAGACGCCGGCCGACACAGTGCCGATGAGCAGCGAACCCTGCGGTCGCTCATCGGGCGGCACGGTGATCACCGCGACATCAATTTTGTCCGCGGCGATGTCCTGCGCGATCCGGTCGCGGTTCTTGTCGGGCAGGAAGTTCATCTGCACCAGCGGATGCGCCTCGTAGAACTCCGGCAGGTCCGGGCGCAGGAAGTCCTCCAGCAGGTGCGCGCCGACGAATACCCGCAGCGGCCGCACGCGTTTGTTCGCCGAGCGGCTGATGTTGTCGCATTGCATGACGAACTGCTGGCTGCAGTCGCGGAACGCCATGCCTTCCCGCGTCAGCACGCAGGATGCGCCCCGGCGTCGTTCGAACAGCTCGACGCCGAGCTGCGACTCCAGCGAACGGATGACGTTGCTGATGGCCGGCTGGGATACATCGAGCCGCCCGGCCGCGCCACTGAAGTTTCCGTCGTTGCAGATTTCCAGGAACACCTGGATCTGCCGGAATGTGAATGCATACATGCTGGGCTCCTTGCGCCTTGTCAGGTGCCTTTGCCGGATCCTGGCGGCCAGAGTCGGTACGGCTGATCCTGCCGACGGGCCGTCAGCATGTGCTGTCAAATCGTCCATGAATGCCCCCCTTGCCGGCCGGTGCCGACCCAGAGGCTAGTACTCCATCCAGCTGGGCAAACGGTAGACTTGGCGCCGAAGAATACACCTACTCATCATCAAATGGTTATGTGTAACCGGACTGCCGGGACGTAGCACGGGAGGCCTGCGGCCGCGACCCCCGATTCCGGCGGGAACTGCATGAGTTGTTGCCCGGGAGGGGCTGCGGAGGCGTCGGCGGGGCATGCTAGGCTCGCCTGCTCTTCCCGGAGAACCCATGCCCGGCCTGCTCCCCGACGTCGACCCGGACGGATTGCTCGAATTCTCGGTGGTTTACACCGACCGCGCGCTCAACCACATGTCCCGCCGCTTCATCAGCGGGATGCAGGACATTCTCGGCACGCTGAAGCAGGTCTACGGAGCCCAGAGCGCCGTCATCGTGCCGGGCAGCGGCACCTTCGGCATGGAGGCCGTGGCGCGCCAGTTCGCCGGCCATGGCAAGGCACTGATCCTGCGCAATGGCTGGTTCAGCTATCGCTGGACACAGATACTGGACATGGCGGGACTGGGCGGGGGAGCGGTGGTCTGCCAGGCCCGTCAGGCCACAACGGGCGCCCGCGAGCCCTGGGCGCCATGTCCCGTGGACCAGGTGGTGGCCGCCATCCGGGCAGAACGGCCGGGCATCGTGTTCGCACCGCACGTGGAAACCGCCAGCGGCATCCTGCTGCCGGATGCGTACGTGGCGGCGGTGGGCGCCGCGGCGCGCGAGGTCGGAGCCTTGTTCGTGCTGGACTGCGTGGCCTCGGGTGCCGTGTGGGTGGACATGCGGTCCGCCAATGTCGATGTGCTGATCTCGGCCCCGCAGAAGGGATGGAGCAGCACGCCCTGCTGCGCCATGGTGATGCTCGGCGAGCGGGCGCGTGGTGCCATTGATGCCACGCAGAGCTCCAGCTTCGCCTGCGACCTGAAGAAGTGGCTGCAGATCGCCGAAGGTTACGAGAAAGGCCAGCACGCCTACCACGCGACCATGCCCACTGATGGGTTGCTGCAACTGCGCGATACGATGCGCGAGGCAGGCGAGACTGGCTTCGAAAAGCTGCGCGCCGCGCAGTTCGAACTGGGTGCCCGGGTGCGCCAGCTGCTCGAATCGCGCGGCTTCGCGAGCGTGGCCGCGGAGGGTTGCAAGGCGCCCGGTGTCGTCGTCAGTTACACCACCGACCCGGATATCCAGAGCGGCCGCAAATTCATCGCGGCCGGGCTGCAGACGGCTTCCGGAGTCCCGCTGATGTGCGGCGAAGGCGCGGATTTCCGCACCTTCAGGCTCGGACTGTTCGGCCTCGACAAGTGGCGCGACATCGACCGGACGGTCGGGCATCTCGCCGCCGCGCTCGACAAGGTGACCGCAGGCTGACGGCGATGAACCGGCGCGGGCGCGTCACAGCGCAAGCCTGGAGCGGGTGATGGGAATCGAACCCACGTTAGCAGCTTGGGAAGCTGCAGTTCTACCATTGAACTACACCCGCGCATGGCTGGCGCCAGCGGCGGGATTGTAGCCGCAGGACGCGGTGGCGGAAACCAAGGGGGGAGTGATGGCCGGACCAATACCCGCGGTGCAGACACCGCTCGCCGAGGTGAAGGGCAGGACGGCATTCGTCACCGGCGGCTCCAGCGGCATCGGCCTCGGCATCGCGCGCGTGCTGTCCGCCGCCGGGATGAAGGTGGTGTTCACGTACAAGAGCGATGCCCACCGCGAGGCGGCGCTGACCTCCTTTCCGCGGGACAACCCGGGCGTGCATGCCATACGCCTGGACACCACCGATCGCGATGCGATGCCGCGCGCCGCCGACGAGGCCGAGCGCCGCTTCGGCAACGTGCACCTGGTCGTGAACAACGCCGGCGTGGGCATTCCCGCGCTGCTGTCGACGGTGTCCTGGCAGGACTGGGACTGGTCGCTGGATGTCAACGTCAACGGCGTCTTCAACGGGGTGCGTACCTTCCTGCCGCGCCTGCTGGCGCATGGCGAGGGTGGCCACTTCGTCGCGACCTCCTCCTCGGCCGGCATCGTCGCCGGCACGCTGGGCGTGTACGCCACGGCGAAATTCGCGGTGGTGGGCATGATGGAATCCCTGCGCACCGAGATGGAGGGTCGCAACATCGGCGTGTCGGTGTACTGTCCGGGCCTGGTGCGCTCGAGCATTTTCGACATCGAGCGCAACCGTCCTGCCGCGCATGGTCCGGAGGCCCACCAGCCGCCCAGGCCGCCGCCGCTGAAACCCGGCGCGAAACCCCTCGACATCATGGCCTGTGCGATGGATCCCGTGGAGGCGGGCAGGTACGTGCTGGAAGGCATCCGCCGCAACGACCTCTACATCCTGTCGCATCCGGAGTTCGAGCCGGTGGTGCGCCAGCGCGTCAGCCTGCTGCTGGCCTCATTCTCGAAGAAGCCGGTGCCGCGCGACCGGCGCCTCGCCACCGCAACCATCACGCCGGATATCTATGCGGCGGAGCTCGCCAAGAGAGGGCTGCCTGCGAAAGCGCGTGGCAAGAAGCGGGCAGTGCGCGCCAGCGCGGCAGCGAAGAAGCCCGCGAAGAACGTGAAGAAGAAGAGCGCCACCGGCCGCGCACCGCCGGGCCGCAGGGGACGCGGGCGCAGATAGCCGGCCCGTGGTGGTGCCTGGAGCCGGAAAGGTCCAGAATGCCGGCCAACAAGACAGGGCCGGGGAGGCAATGTGGGCAACCTGGAAATGCTGCAGGCGCTGGTGTTCGAGCCGCGCAAGTTCTTCGCTGCACTGGACCAGCGGCCCAAATACTGGTTTCCGCTGCTGGTGCTGATCGTCGCGCTCGTGGCCCAGAATGTCTGGTACGTGAGCGTCGTGGACCTGGGCTGGGTCACCGATCAGCAGCTGCGTCACAGTGCGCTGGCCCGCAGCCTGACCGAGGACCAGATCACCCAGGCGGTGCAGCGGGCGCAGTCCATGCGTGTCGTCAGCGCCATCAGCCAGGCCATCGTCATTCCGATCGTCATCACGGTTATCGTGATGATCTCGGCGCTGTACGACCTGCTGGCCGGCAAGATCGTCTCCTTCGAGAGGAGTTTCCGGCAGTGGTTCGCCTTTACCGCATGGTTGGCATTGCCGGCGGCCCTGCTGGTGATTCCTGCGGCGCTGGTGCTCGCCACCGCCGACAGTGCGCAGATACCGCAGGATGCACTGCAACCCCTGTCGCTGAACGCACTGCTGCTGCACCGCAAGGCGGGGGAGGCCGGGTACTCACTGTTCAATGCGCTGAACCCCATTCAGCTGGTGGTCCTGTACCTCGCCATCTTCGGTGTGAAACAGTGGTCCGGCCGCAGCTGGCTGTTCAGCGCGGTATTCATTGGCATTCCGTGGGTACTGATATTCGGCCCCTGGGCCTGGTTTTCGCTGGGCTGACCTGGTACCCGGGACGGTCCTGCCTTGCTGGTATCAGGTAACTGATATAGTATCAGGCACCTTACGTTCATAACGATTCCGCGGGGCCCAACCTGCGGCGGTGGGAACCTCCTCATGACCAAACGCAACAAGGCGCTGATCCTCATCGCCGTCGTGCTGGTGCTGGTGCTGCCGGTGGTGCTGATGCGCGGCCACGGCGACGCCAAGGAAGTGGAGGTGCAGACGGTCGGCAAGCACGTCATCACGCCCACCATCCTGGCCTCCGGCAACCTCACCTACCAGACCGAGATCAACATGGTTTCCGAGGTGATGGGCCGGGTGAAATCGCTGTCAGTGAAGGAAGGCGACAACGTGAAGCAGGGCCAGTTGCTGCTGCAGCTCGATCCGGCCACCGTGCAGGCGCAGGTCGACCAGCTGGAGGCGAGCCTGGCGCAGTCGAAGCTCGAGATCGACCGGCAGCGTCTGAATGCCGAGACGCTGGAGACCAAGTACAAGCGCTACCTGCCGCTGCGGCAGTCGGGCGTCATCGACGCAGGCACCTTCGACGACATCCAGATGCAGCGCAACCAGGCCAAGGTGCAGCTCAGCAGCTCCGAGCAGATGACGCTGCAGACCGAGGCGCAGCTGAAGCAGGCGCGCGAGCAGCTGGCCAAGACCGAACTGCGCGCGCCCATCGATGGGCGCGTCACGAAGCTGACCATCAAGGTCGGCGAGACCGCGGTGCCCAGCGCGGTGAGCATCGCGGGCTCCGACCTGCTGACCATTGCGGATACCTCGCACCTCTATGCCGAGGTCAACGTCAACGAGACCGACGTCGCGCGGGTGATGCCGGGCCAGAAGGCGAAGATCGTGCCGGCCGCATTTCCCGACAAATCCTGGCAGGGCGTGGTGGAAACGGTGGCCGAGTCGCCACGCCAGGTGCAGAGCCAGGGCAAGAGCTATCCGGTGAAGATCCGGCTGGACGCCTCCGATGAGCTGCAGTTCCACACCGGCATGAGCTGCCGCGCCGAGATCGAGACGCGCGGCGCCGATGCCACGCCCGTGGCGGCCGTGCCCGTGCAGGCCGTGCGCTACGAGGAGGCCGAGGACCGCGACCAGCCGGCGAAAACCAGCCTGTTCGTGGTGGACAACGGCCGCGTCCACCAGAAGACCATCGAGACGGACATCGCCGACGATGCCTTCATCGCCATCAGGAAGGGCGTGGACACCGGTGCCCGCATCGTCACCGGCCCGGCACGCGTGCTGCGCTTCCTGCGGGATGGCGACCGCGTCCGCGAGCTCGCCGGTGTCGAGGATGCAGCGGCGAAGCCGGCGGCGACCGCCACCAAGCCGTGATCGTGCTCGAGGGCATCTCGAAGGTCTACGAGCTGGGAGGCATCGCCTATCCGGCCCTCAGCGATGTGTCGCTGACCATCGGGCGCAACGAGTTCCTCGCGCTCACCGGCGCCTCGGGCTCGGGCAAATCCACGATGATGAACATCCTCGGCTGCCTGGATACGCCGAGCTCCGGGCGCTACACCCTGGACGGCGAGGAGGTCGCGGGCCTCGACGAGGAGCAGCTCGCCTCGGTACGCAACCGCAAGGTCGGTTTCGTGTTCCAGAATTTCTACCTCATGCCGCGCATGACCGCCATCGACAACGTCGCGCAGCCGCTGATCTACCGCGGCATCTCCCCGGCGCAGCGCCGCGCGCATGCCGAGCGCGCGCTGGGGCGCGTGGGCCTGGGCGACCGCATGCGGCACCGGCCCAACGAGATGTCCGGCGGCCAGCGCCAGCGCGTCGCGGTGGCACGCGCGCTGGTCGGCCATCCGGAGCTGCTGCTGGCCGATGAACCCACCGGCAACCTGGACAGCCGCACGGCGCGCGAGATCATCGACCTGTTCGCGCAGCTGCACGCGGAAGGCCAGACCGTGGTGATCGTCACGCACGATCCGGGGGTCGCCGCCGCCTGCCATCGCCAGGTGCGGCTGCATGACGGGCGCATCGCGGAAGACACCGGTGGCTGAGGCGCCCCTCGATGCGGTGCTGGATCCGGTCGAGGACGCCGGCACCTCGCGCAAGCTGCTCTATGCGCTGCAGGAATGCCTGCGCTCGGCGCTGTCGGCGATCCAGTCGCACCGGCTGCGCAGCTTCCTCACCATGCTCGGCATCATCATCGGCGTGGCCTCGGTGATCTGCGTCATCGCGATGGTGCAGGGGCTCTCCAGCCGCATCTCGCAGCTGTTCGAGGGCCTGGGTTCCAGCACGCTGACGCTGCAGGCCGACACGCCGCTGGAGGATCGCCTGCGCGGCCAGGTCAACCGGCTGCGCCTGTCGGACCTGGACGTGCTCAGGTACCGCGTCGACGGCATCAAGTACATCACGCCCATCGTGCCGGTGCCGATCAGCCAGGTGACCTGGGGCTCGCAGAACAGCACCGGCCAGTTCTTCGGCACCACTGCCAGCCTGCAGGACGTGCAGTCGCTGTTCCCGCGCACCGGCCGCTTCATCACGCAGAGCGACAACGACAGCGGCCGCCGCGTGGTGGTGCTGGGCGACAAGATCCGCAAGGACCTCAAGATGCCCGAGCATCCCGAGGGGGAGTTCGTGCAGATCGGCACCGAATGGTTCAAGGTCATCGGCGTGATGGAACCACGCGGCGAGGTGTTCGGCCAGAACCTCGACATGTTCCTGCTGATGCCCTACCAGACGGCGCTGGCCTTTGCCGGCACCATGATCAATCCGGATTTCCAGGTCACCTTCGTGGTCAGCGATCCGGATGCCGTCGACAACGTGAAGCAGCGCGTGATCGCGCTGATCCGCCAGGCGCATGGCATCAAGAAGGGCGACAAGGACGACTTCCAGGTCGCCGCTTCCGACAGCATCGCCAAGACCTTCTCGCAGATCACCAGCATGGTGACGCTGGTGGTGGGCGGCGTGGTCGGCATCTCGCTGCTGGTGGGCGGCATCGGCATCATGAACATCATGCTGGTGTCGGTAACCGAACGTACCCGCGAGATCGGCATCGCCAAGGCGCTCGGCGCGCCACGCCGCTTCATCCTGCTGCAGTTCCTGATCGAGGCAATGGTGCTGGCCGTCATCGGCGGCATCATCGGCATGGTGTTCGGCTTCGCGCTGGCCTATGGCATCGCCGCCCTGATTCCCAACTTTCCGCCACCCACGGTGCCGTTGTGGGCGGTGGCCGGTTCGTGCCTGTTCTCGATGCTGATCGGCATGGTGTTCGGCATCCTGCCGGCCAGCAAGGCGGCCAATCTCGCGCCCATCGACGCGCTGCGTTACGAATGATTCAGGCGCCGTTCAGCCGGCGGCGGCCGTGCTTCCCGGCCTGCCCCGGCTGTGCTGTAATGCCGCGCCCCACCGGTCAGCGGTAATCCCATGCAGATTTTCCACCGCCTGCGGCGCCTGGCTGCCGTCCTGCTGCTGGTCCCGCTGTGCGCGGGCATCCAGCCGGGCGTGGCTGCGCAGCGCACGCAGACGGCGAACATTGTCAATGTCGTGGCCTTCTCGGCGCCGCCGGCAGATCTGGCGACGCCGCCGAAGAACGTGCGCGGCGACATGCTGCTGGCCAGCGACGGCAACATCTATTTCACCTCGAGCACCGGCGGCAATGGCTACGGCACGGTCAGTCGCCTGGCGCCGGATGGCACGATCAGTGTCGTCTACGCCTTCACCGATGGCCACGACGGCTATTCGCCCTTTGCGGGCGTGATCCAGGGCACGGACGGCAACCTCTACGGCACCACCTACTACGGCGGCACGAACAACCAGGGCTCGGTCTTCAAGCTGACGCTGGACGGCCAGTTCACGCAGCTGCACGAGTTCACCACCGACAGCAACGATCCCAAGGATCCCTATGCCGGCCTGGTGCAGGCGCCGGACGGCATGCTGTACGGCACGACGCGCCTGGGCGGGGGCAAGAGCGACAAGGGCGCGATCTTCCGCCTCGCCATCGATGGCACCGGCTACGAGGTCCTGCACCGCTTCAACGGCGGCGACGGGCAGGATCCGCAGGGGCGGCTGGCAGTCGGACCGGATGGCCAGCTCTACGGTACGACGATGCTGGGCGGCTCGGACAATCGCGGCGTGATCTTCCGCCTGTCCACCGCGGGCGACTACACGGTGCTGTACTCCTTCCCCAAGCTGGGGGACTTCCTCGGCGGCATCGCCACCAATGCGGTTGGCGCCAATCCCCGCTCCGGCCTGCTGCTGGCTGCCGACGGCGCCTTCTATGGCACCGCGTACCAGGGCGGCACATATGGCAACGGTACGCTCTACCGCGCGACGATCAATGGCGATTCGCTGCAGCTCGACGTGGTGCATCAGTTCCAGGGCTGGGGATTCGATGCCGGCTTCCCGCTGGCCACGCCCGTGCAGGGCCCGGATGGCAGCTTCTACGGCACGTCGGAGAAAGGCGGCTACACCAATTTCGGCGCTGCCTGGAAGGTGGCGCCCGATGGCACCGCCACCATGCTGCATGCCTTCAGCGGCTCGGTGACCGACGGCGAATCACCGTATGGCAGCCTGCTGTTCGCCAATGGCACCCTGTATGCCGCCACCGACATCGACGAGATCGGCAGCGCGGGTTCCATCAGCAAGCTGGAGCTGGATGTGGGCGGCGTGCTGCCGATCGACATCGAGATATCCGCTGCGCAGATCCAGCTCAACGACAGTGTCACCATCACGTGGAACGCCCCGGATGCGGTGACCTGCGACAAGTTCGGCTCGTGGGACGAGCCCGCCGACACGAGTGATCCGGCGCATGTCACGCCCATCTCCGGCTCGCAGACGGTGATACCCGCCGCCGGTACCTACAGTTACGGGCTTTCCTGCACCGATGCCGCCGGCGTCGTGCACAACGGCTACGCCGGCCTCATCGTGAATGCGCCGCCGCAGTCGCCCGTGGACGGCGGCTCGATCGTCGGCGGCGGCGCGCTGTCCTGGCTGCTGCTGGCGATGCTGGCGGCGCTGCTGATCATGAAGCTCATCAAGGAGACCCGTCGCTCATGTCCGTGACCACTGCCACCAGCGGCGAGATCCGCTCGCTGCTGAACAACGCCTCGATCGAGATGACCTGCAAGGATACCGAGGCGCTGGCCGAAGCCGCGACGCTGGTGCCGAAAGGCACGGACATCTTCATCGCGCTGTTCCCGAACCAGACCTGGGACGACCTGAAAGTGGCCGCGAAGGCGGTGAAGGACGCGGGCCTCAACGCCGTGCCGCACGTGCCCGCGAGGCGCATCAAGGATCGCGCGGAAGTCGCCTCGATCGCCTACAAGCTCACGCAGGAGGCCGGCGCCACGCGCATGCTGCTGATCGCCGGTGACATGCCCAGGCCCGAGGGCGCGTTCGATTCCACCATCGGCGTGCTGGAAACCGGCGAGCTGACCAGGGCCGGCATGAAGACGCTGTACATGGCGGGCCACCCGGAAGGCCACCCGCACATGACCACCGAGCAGCAGCGCCAGTTCGAGGCGCGCAAGGTCGCGCTGTCGAAGGAACTGGGCTTCGAGCTGAAGTTCACCACGCAGGTGTGCTTCGAATCCGAACCCATCATCGCGTGGGAGAAGGTGATGCGCGCCAGCGGCATCACCAACACCATCCGCCCGGGCCTCGGCGGCCCCGCGAGCATCAAGACGCTGCTGCGCTATGCCAAGATCTGCGGCGCCGGCGCCTCCATCCGTGCGCTGACCAGCGGCAAGGCCAGCCTGATCGCCGGCCTGCTGAAGGACAGCGGTCCGGAAGAAGTGGTCACGCAGCTCGCCGCCGCCAGGGGCAGCGGCCAGTCGAATTTCGAATCCGTGCACCTGTTCGCCTTCGGCGGTTTCCTGAAGACGACCAAATGGGTCTCGGCGGTGCAGAACGGCCGTTTCGAGATCAATCCCAAGGACGGCGACTTCACGGTTTCGCTATAGCGCCTTCCGCGCCGCAAAGACAGCGGCCGCAGGATGGCCGCCGGGCTATATGATAGAGGCTGGTCACGGAGGGCCATCGCCATCTGCATATGACGCAACCCGCCCCGCAACAGGAAGCGCGCCGCGTGCTGGTCGTGGACGATCATCCGGTCGTCCGTCACGGCATCACGCTGGTCATCAACGCCGAGCCCGATCTCACCGTGGTGGGCGAGGCGGAAAACGAGCAGGCCGCGCGCAAGCTGCTGCGCCAGCTGCAGCCCGATGCGCTGGTCGTGGACCTGTCGCTGGGTGCCGGCGGCGATGGCTTCAACATCGTGCGCGACGTGCATGCGCATTTTCCGCAGCTGCCCATCCTGGTGCTGTCCATGCACGATGAGACCGTGTACGCGGACCGCCTGTTCGCGCAGGGCGCCTCCGGCTACATCATGAAGCAGGCCGCGGCCGAGCAGCTCGTCACTGCGCTGCGCACCGTGCTGCGCGGCGAGCGCTTCATGAGCGAGAACCTCAAGCGCCACCTGGCCGAGCGCGGCGCCGAGGCCGGCGCACAGGGCGACCGGCTGTCGCCACGCGAGCTGCAGGTGATCAGCCTGATCGGCCAGGGCTTCGGCACGCGCGAGATCGCCGACCGCCTGTCGCTGTCGGTGAAGACGGTGGAAACACACCGCCTCGCCATCAAGCGCAAGCTCACGCTCGACACCAACGCGCAGCTGGTCCAGTACGCGATCAAATGGCACGGGCCGCAGCCGGTCTGATCGCGCCGCGGCTGCTGCAGTGGCACGAGCGCGCCGGCCGGCATGACCTGCCGTGGCAGCTCGAGCGCACGCCGTACCGCGTGTGGATCTCCGAGGTGATGCTGCAGCAGACCCAGGTGGCGGCGGTGATCCCGTATTACCTGCGCTTCCTGCAGCGCTTTCCCGATGTGCGTGCGCTGGCCGGGGCGCCCGAGGACGAGGTGCTGCACCACTGGTCCGGGCTCGGCTACTACGCGCGGGCGCGCAACCTGCAGCGGGCCGCGCGGCAGATCGTCGCGCAACATGGCGCGGAGTTTCCCGTCGATTTCGACAGCGTCGCCGCACTGCCCGGCATTGGCCGCTCGACGGCGGGCGCCATCCTCGCGCTGTCACGCGATGCGCGGCATCCCATCCTGGATGGCAATGTGCGGCGCGTGCTGTCGCGGCTGCATGCGGTGGCGGGGCGCACCGGCGAACGCGCCTTCGAGAACGAGCTGTGGCGCATCGCCGAAGAAGCCACGCCCGCCGCGCGCGTCGCGCAGTACACGCAGGCCATCATGGACCTGGGCGCCACCGTGTGCACGCGGCGCAACCCGCGCTGCGGCGAATGTCCGCTGGCGGCGGATTGCGCGGCGCTGGCGGCCGGTGCGCAGCATGAGTACCCGGCACCGAAGAAACCATTGCGGCGACGCGAACGGCGCACCTGGATGCTGTTCGCGCGCCGTGGCGATGGCAGCGTGCGGCTGCTGCGCCGGCCCGCCAGCGGCGTGTGGGGCGGCCTGTGGTGCCCACCTGAGTACCCCTCGCGCGCGCAGGCCGAAGGCGCGTTACCCGCGGCCACCACTGTGCAGGAGAGCGCGCCGCTGCTGCACGCCTTCACGCATTTCGACCTGTGGATCCATCCGCTGTGGGCGCGTGCAGAGCGCCAGCTGGCCGTGGCCGAGAAGGGAGCGGCGCTGTGGTATAACGCCGCCAGCCCGCCGCGCGTGGGTCTGCCCAAACCCGTGGCCGAGCTGCTGAAGAATCCACCCGCATGACCCGCACCGTGCAATGCGTGCTGCTGAAGCGCGAGGCTCCCGGCCTCGCGCGTGTGCCCTATCCAGGCGCCCTCGGCCAGCGCATCTACGAGAACGTGTCGCAGGAGGCCTGGGCCGGCTGGCTGCGGCACCAGACCATGCTGATCAACGAATATCGTCTGACGCCGGTGGATCCGAAGGCGCGCAAGTTCCTCGAAGGGGAAATGGAGAAGTACTTCTTCGGGGGCGGCTCGGCAAAACCCGAGGATTATCAGGCGCCCGGTACCTGATCCGCGGCCGCCGGCCTTGACGCCCCGAAGCGGCCCAAAGTCTAATACCCGCCCCACCGGGCCCAGGTAGCTCAGTTGGTAGAGCAGCGGACTGAAAATCCGCGTGTCGCTGGTTCGATTCCGGCCCTGGGCACCACTCCCGCATCCGAAGTCATCCGCGGGAGTGGCTGAAAAGCTAGAAAACCCTTAGAAATCCGCGTAGAACCGTCCGACGACATCTGTTAGCGTCCGATGCGAGCGTAACACGGACACGGGTACCTTGATGGGTATCTGACATATCTGGGGGGGCGTACCCGCCTATGGCCGGCCTCACGGACCTGCGAATTCAGCGCGCCCAAGGAGAAGCCCTACAAGCTGAAGGACGACAGGAGGCTGTATCTGCTCGTCACGCCGGCAGGGGCGCGCCTGTGGCGTCTGCGCTTCTCCCTGCATGGGAATGAAAGCATGGTCTCGCTGGGCAGCTACCCGGACATCTCGCTGAAGGATGCGCGGAAAAAGCGCGAGGAGGCCCGCCAGCTGATCGGCAAAGGCATCAATCCGGCAGTTCATCGCAAGGTGGAGCTGAAGGCGCGGGCCAACACGTTCGAGGCACTCGCTGAGGAATGGCTCGCCTCGCGCAAGGCGCAGCTCTCGCCCAGCACTTTCCAGAAGGCGCAGTGGATGCTGGTGGACCTGCTAGGGCCGTACATCGGCGCCAAGCCCATCCGATCGCTCGGGGCGCCCGAGGTCCTGGAGGCTCTCCGGCGGATCGAGGCTCGAGGTCGGATCGAAACGGCGCACCGGACGAAACAGCGCGCCGGGCAGGTGTTCCGCTACGCCATTGCGACCGGCCGTGCCGAGCGCGATCCGACCGCGGATCTTCGCGGGACGCTCGCGCCTGTGGTCACCAGGAACAGGGCCGCCATCACCGAACCATCCCGAACCGGCGAACTGCTGCGGGCCATCGATGGCTACCGAGGCCAGCCCGGGACCGAGACCGCCCTGAAGCTCCTGCCTCTCCTGTTCGTGCGACCCGGGGACTGCGGTTCGCCAAGTGGGAGGAATTCACGCTGCCGGGAAAGGAGCCGGTATGGCGCATACCGGCCGAGCGCATGAAGATGGGCGAGGAGCACCTGGTACCGCTCGCGCGGCAGGCAGTAGCGCTCCTCAAGGATCTGCAGCCCGTCACTGGGCCGAAGGGTTATCTGTTCCCTTCCCTGAGGACCGGCACGCGGCCGATCTCCGAGAACACGATCAACGCAGCGCTGCGCCGGCTCGGCTACTCGAAGGATGAGATCAGCGGCCACGGGTTCCGTGCGATCGCGTCGACGTGCCTGAACGAGCAGGGCTATGCGCCGGACGTGATCGAGCTGCAGCTCGCGCATGCCGAGCGCAACAAGGTGCGTGCGGCCTACAACCGCGCGCAGCGCCTGGCCGACCGCCGCAAGATGATGCAGGCCTGGGCCGACTACCTCGGCGGGCTGCTGTGTTGGCGGGGACGTCGTGCCCATCAGGCGCAAGGGATGAGCCGTGCGTCCCAGTTCCGTCCGCTGGCGTCCGGTAGCGTTGCGGGTCGTATCGCTATGCGATACACTGCGTCGTGATCAAGAGTTTCCGGCACGACGGGCTTGAGCGGTTCTTCCGCACTGGCTCCAAGGCTGGAATCCGGCCCGAGCACGCCAAGCGGTTGCGCCTGCAGCTGGCGCGGTTGGATGCAGCGACCGGCGCTGCGGACATGAACCTGCCGGGTTGGGACTGGCATCCGCTCACGGGCGAGCTGGCCGGTCACTGGGCCGTGAAGGTGAACAAGAACTGGCGACTGACGTTCGCTTTCGAGGGCACCGATGCGGTGCTGGTTGATTATCAGGATTACCACTAGAGGCAAGCGCACATGAGCCGTATGCACAATCCACCCCATCCCGGCGAAGTCTTGGCCGATACCGTGCTGGCTGAAGGCAGGCTGACCGTCACCGGCTTTGCGAAGCTGCTGGGGGTTTCGCGCGTAGCGCTGTCCCGCGTGGTTAATGGCCGCGCTGCCGTCAGCGCGGAGCTGGCGATCCGGCTTGCTGCCGCCCTGGGAGGCTCGGCGGAGTCCTGGCTCAACATGCAGGTTGCCCATGACCTGTGGCACGCCAAGAAGAAACCTCGGCCGAGGATCAAGCCCCTTTCGCTGGCGGCTTGATTCGTCGCGTCACGATCGTGGCGAAGGTGAAGCGGCCAACATCCTACAAATATCCGGGCGCCCTCGGTAAGCGCGGCCGGCTATTTCAACTGTTCAATGCGCAGTCTTCGGCAATAGTTAGCGGCGACACTGATATAGCAGCCAAGATAGAACAGAGAATCTTCGAATACGAAAAGGAAATGCTCACGCTTCTGTTCCAACACTACAATATCCCGGAGGACGATCCTCAAGTGTGGCTGCGGTTGGCCTACAACCTTTCGGCGGACCATGTGCCGGGATTGCAGCATGGTGAAGGATCAACGCGCGGGCGCCCACGCAAGGCTCCTCTAAATCCTCGCCTATTTAATCGACTAAGCGCTCTGTATATAGGCGAACCATCAAGGCAGCGCGGCAGGCCCAAGCAGTGGGATATCAAGAGTCAACGGACTTTGCTATCTCGTGGAGTGTGGCAAGAATTTACTTAAGACGCAGGGTAAGCGCCCAACTAACCGCGCGGCCTTGGAGGCTTTATATCTGTCTTGGCGAAAAGGCGGGCCAGCCAAAGACATGACAGCGACTGAGTGTCGGCAGTGGGCAAAGCAGGACGCGCGCCGCGTGTCTGACGCAAAGAAGGAGCTCCGGAAATAGGACGGAAATTTGTCGGCGCTTTTCTCTCCTTTTCTCGGAGATTCGCCGGCCTAATGTCTATCCGAAGCCGTGTTTGTTACACGGTATCGGAGTAAAGGGACATGGTTGCCGACACATCGCCGCCTCGTTTTCTAAGAATTCACGCTGTACTTGATCGTGTGGGGCTGGGAAGGGACACGCTGTATCGCAAGATACGGCAAGGGGAATTTCCGCGACCGCACAGGATCAGCGCGAGGGCCTCCGCGTGGCTTGAATCGGACGTTTCTGGCTGGATTGAGGCTCGCGCTGCCGAACGAGGCGCCGTATGAGCAGCCAGCGCATGAATTACTTCCTGCTGCTGACGCCGGAACAGCAACAGGAATCAGTGCGGCGCCTGTCCCGGTCAGGCATGGGTAATTACAGCATCGCTGCTGCTACTGGCTTATCCGTGGAGCAGATGCGGCGCGTGCTGGCGCTGCCGGAGGCCGCCTCGGCCCAGCAGGCCACAGCGTGAGCGCCTCGCTGTCGCTGTCTGACGTTCTTACGAGATCGAAAGGCGTATAGCGCAAAGCATGAACGCGGCGACGATCATGATTGAAACGACCAAGACTGCAGGCCGGCATGGCGGCAAAACCGCCACGCTCCCCTCTGACGTCGTAAGCACTTTGCTGTCGGACCCCGCGCTAAGGTGGGTGGCGGCACGCGTGCGGCGCAATCCGCTCTACAAGCGTGGCAGGATGCCCCGCTGAATTCAGTGAGATTCTGGCACTACGTTCAGCAGGAACTGGCTGATCAGCTCAGCTCAGGCGCGAAAGCCGGAGAGCACAGCAAGGTCCGTGTCCTTACGCGGGCGTGGCAGGATCTGAACCGAAAGATTTAGGCGGCGAGTCTGAATGCGCGCTTGCCATCACTCGAGATTCAGAAGTTCTCCCGGACCTCGTCTAGGTGCTCGATGACCTCGTCATAGTGATCGAGAATCCACACGACCCAATCGATGCGCGTCTGTTGATGATACTTGTTGCGCGTGAAGTACCCATAGGAATTCCCCTCAGGATCTACGATGACAGGCCCTTGCGAGCTGTACGTATTCCATGGGCTGTTCTGGTTGTACACCGAGCCGTAAGTTCCGTAGCGATTCCAGATGGAGTTCGACTGATATTCGGAGCCATATTTACCGTAGGCATTCCAGACTGATGTCGGATCAGTCCGGCTGCAATTAAGGCAGCCAAGGAACACGTCGTGGTCCTTGCCGCCGAATAGGAGCAGGGTCGGATTGGCTGCTTGGGACTGACCGCAGAAGCTGATGAGCAGTGCGGCCAATAAGAATCTCGCGGCTGAGCGCAGCATACTTTATGTCGGGACGCTACCCGTTGCAGGCGCAGCCGGGCGGCTGGTGGCAGACCTTGTCACGAGCGATGCAGCTATCGCCGCAGGCCTTGCCCTTCTTGCAGACCTTGCAGCATTGGGGCGTGGCAGCAGTCGAGCCTTCTGCCATCGAGCATTGCATGGGCTTTGCTTGGCTGATCACGGGATGCGATGACGCACTGGCCAACGCCAGCGCGGGCAGAAGCAATGCCACCGTGAGCCAACGGCGAGGACCGCTTTCCATAGCACTTCCCTCGTGATCCTGTGGGGGGAGGCTGCACCCACGACTGGGCCGTGGGGAGTGTGGCCGTCACAGATCGGCTGCCCATAGCGCCGGTTTCGTCATCTGATGCCGCGATCGAGCGGATCTACGAGAACCGCCTCCAGGAGGGGAGCTAGCAGACCTGTCTGACGGGTACGAATCCGGGTACGAAGCAAGTCAACCGACTGAAAATCCAGCAAAACACGCCGCTTTCACAACCAATGCGATTCCGGCCCTGGGCACCATCCAGTTCACGTCCCGCCTGATGGCGGCCATGTCCCGCCCGGGGCAGCGCCGCACATCGTCCGTCGAATTCCCGGAAGGTGACGGCGATCACAGTATGAAGCGTGCTCCGGACCGTCGCGACTCTTCTGCATCCCGTGAATCGGGTCGATACTGCTCAAAGCAGGGAACAGCCCGAGACTGGAGAAATGCGCATGAACATGCTGAGCATCGTGCAGCGTTCAGTGCTGGTGATCGACGATGAGCCGGCAATCGGGGAAGCGATCGGCCTGGTTGCGCAGGACCTGGGCATGACGTGCAACGTGCTGACGTCGGCGTTGCAGATGGACAAGGAACTGGACCCGGGCGTGACGGCGATCGTCATCGACTTGATGATGCCCGGCATGGACGGCATCGAGGTGGTGCGCCTGCTCGCGGCGCGCAACTGCCGCGCCACCATCGTGCTGATGAGCGGGCACGATCGCAGCGTGCTGCGTTCGGTGCAGGAGATGGCGCGTGCGCTCGGACTGCGCACCGCCGAACCTCTGCAAAAGCCGTTCCGGATGGCGGACATCAGGACCATGTTGAATGCCGTCGCGGAGCCGCAGCTCGACCGTCGCAAGGTGGCGCGAGCCGACAAGCAGCCGCTGCCCGAGGATGAGTTGCGTGCCGCCATCGGCGAAGGCGCAGTGGTCATCCACTATCAACCGCAGATCGCGCTGGCAACGGGGCGGGTGGAGGGTGTCGAGGCGCTGGTCCGACTCGCGCATCCAGATCTCGGCATCGTGTATCCCGATCAGTTCATCGAGGAGACCGAGCAGCTGGGGCTGATGAATGCGCTGACCGACCTCGTCATGGAGCGTGCGCTGAAGGAAGTTGCCGCCCTCGACAACCTTGCCGAAGCGACCCTTTCCATCAATTTCTCGGCCAGCTCGCTTGTGGATCTGGCGCTGCCCGAGCGCATCGCTGAGCGCGTGGAGCGCGCCCGCTTTCCGTTGTCCCGCGTGGTCATCGAAATCACCGAGTCGGGCCTGATCAAGGAGTTCGGCAAGGCGCTGGACGTGCTCGCCCGGTTGAGGTTGCGCAGCGCGGGAGTCTCCATCGACGACTTCGGCATGGGGTATTCGTCGATGGCGCAGCTGCGGCGCGTGCCTTGCACGGAGCTCAAGATCGACCGGACTTTCGTCAAGGACATGCTCGCGGACGAATCCGCCATGGCGGTCGTCGAGGAATCCATCAATCTGGCTCACCGCCTGCGCCTGCGGGTGGTGGCGGAAGGCGTCGAGACGCCGCAGCAGGCGCGCAGGCTGGCCGATGCCGGCTGCGACCTGGCGCAGGGCTTCTACTACTCGAGTCCGGTCCCGGCACAAGATCTGGTTGCCTGGCTGGCAACCAGTGCCGTCGATATCGGCAATGCGGGTGCGAGGCTGGCCTGATTCCATCGGCCGCGCACGGAAGTTCCGCCGTCAGTGCGCCTCGACTTCGCTGGGTTGGTCGGTGCCACTCTGCCCGGCCGCCGGCAGCGCTTCGGACTGATCCTCCGCCTGGACCGCGATCTCGTTGATCACCTTGACCCCACCCGCCGCCGTCTGCGCCGTCGACTCCGCACGCGCCGAATCCGCCTTGCTCGCCACGTGCCCCGTCAGCACCAGTGCGTCCGCGTGCGTGGAGACGATGATGTCGTTCGACGGCAGATCCGTTTCGCGCAAGGCGCGCTTCACGGATTCCAGGGTGGCGGCCGCCGGCACATGGCCACCGGTTGTGGGTGGCGGAATGGAGGGCCCGGGCGGCGGTACCGTGGCGGGGTCGATCGGTGCCGGTTGCTGGGCCAGAACCGGGCCTGACATCATCAGCAGGACTGCGCAGGTGCTGAGCGTTTTCATGACCTGACTCCATTGTCGACGATGCCCTAGGGTTGTCCGGGCAACTGCCGGGGTCTGTAGGTCCGCCGTGCCCATGACCGTAGGAGAACGAGCCGGGCACGGTGCCGGCATCACGTGGCGCCGCCGCGCCAGCTGATCTACGCTGTATGCGGCAGGTCTCACGGCCAGAGAACAACAAACCGGCATCAGAAACAAAAAACATCAAGGAGTGCGGAAATGGATATTCCGGGCGTCTCTTCCTGCGGCTGCTTCATCATCCCGCGGAAAGTGCTGCTGAGGTTCTCCAGGGACAGGAAGCTCAAGGCATCGCAGCGCAAGGCCTTCGCCGATGCGGTCAGGCTCGAAAAGGGTTGGCGCCACGCGCGCGCGGTGAAGTCGCGGCTGGCATTGCTCGCCACGCAAGTGCTGCCCGGGGAACTGGGCGCCGCCGCCAGCGCGCCACCGCATGTGCTGCTGTTCGACTGCCGCCACGGCAATGTGCTGCCGGGTGTTCCGGTGCACGATCCCGGCGCATCGCAGGATCAGGCCGCCGCGCAGGCGTTCACCGAAACCACCGAAGTGGTGCGCTTCTTCCGCAGCGTGTTTGGCCGCAACTCGCTCGATGGCAGGGGCATGGCGCTGCTGTCCTCGGTGCACTACAGCGTGCATTACAACAACGCCTTCTGGAACGGCAGCCAGATGACCTATGGCGACGGGGATGGTGCCATCTTCGTCGGCTTCACGCGTGCCACGGACGTCATCGCGCATGAGCTCACGCACGGGCTCACGCAGTTCACGGCGGGTTTCGGCTACGACAACCAGGCCGGCGGCCTGAATGAAAGCATCTCCGACGTGTTCGGTTCGATGTTCCGCCAGTGGCGCGCGGGCCAGACCGTGGCGCAGGCGGACTGGCTGATCGGCAGCGACATCATGGGCCCGGTCGCGCTGGCGCGCGGCTACACCTGCCTGCGCGACATGGCCAATCCCGCGGCCCGGCACTGCCTGTCGCCGCAGCCGGTGCACTTCTCCCGGTACCGTGATGGAATGGATCCCCATGAAAGCAGCGGCATTGCCAATCTCGCCTTCTGCCAGGCGGCGCAGGGGCTCGGCGGCAACAGCTGGGAGGTGGCGGGCCAGGTCTGGTTCCACGCGTTGACGGAACTCAAGCCGGCACCGGACATGAAGATGAAGGCTTTCGCGAACCGCACGCGCACCGTCGCCGCCGCGCTTCATCCGGACGAGCCGGCCGTCAGGAAGGCGATCGACGCAGCCTGGAAAGCGGTGGGCCTGTGATGCAGCCGGCCGCGCAGCCGCCATGACAGAGGCGGGCGCCATCCTGGAAGTGGAGCGCCTCGGTGGCCTTGCCGGCTTCGGCGCCGGCGGGTCAAGGATCAGAAGCCGCGGGCGATGCGACCTCAGCACGTTGCCGCAGCAGGATCGCACCATCATCGATGGATTGTTCGGCATGCCTCATCAAGGCACCACTGCCGGCGGCGACAGGTTCGGTATCCGCCTGACCCGCCGTACCAGCGCTGGTGCGCAGATGGCGGTGGTGCCGGAGGCGGCGGTGCCGCTGCGGGTACTGGCCTGCCTGCGCGACGAGCTGATCTGAGCGCGGGGCCGGACCGCCGATCGCCGCGTCCCGCCGCCTCGGCCGGCCCTATACTGGCCGCTCCAACTCATGGGGGTATGTATGGCGGCTTCAGCTTCCCAGGCCATCACCGACGCGGTCGCCGACCCGGCCCGTCCGGAGGCCGACCGCATGCGTGATGCCGACCGCAAGCCGGCCGAGTGCATTGCGCTGACCGGTATCCACGCCGGTTCGAAGGTCGCCGAGATGCTGCCCGGCCAGGGCTACTTCACGCGCATCTTCAGCAAGATCATTGGTCCGAAGGGTGTGCTGTACGCGTGGCTGCCGCTGCCGGCACCGAATGCAGCGCCGGGCGGCCGCGACGTCGCCGCGCCGATCCGCGCGCTGATGGCCGATCCGGACTACCCGAACATCAAGCTGGTCAACCTCGACAGCTCCACGCCGCTGCCCGACACGGTGGACCTGGTGTGGACTTCGCTGAACTACCACGACCTGCACAACCGTCCGGGTGCCAATCTCGCCACGACCAATACCCAGGTGTGGAATGCGCTGAAACCGGGCGGCCTCTACATGGTGATCGACCATGCCGCGGCGCAGGGCTCGGGCGCTCGCGACACTTCAACTTTGCACCGCGTAGACCCGGACCTGGTGCGCAAGGAAGTCACCTCGGTGGGTTTCAAGCTGGTCCAGCAGAGTGATCTGCTCAAGCATCCGGATGACGACCACACCCGCAACAGCCATGACGTGGAGCGCGGCAAGACCGACCAGTTCATACTGCTGTTCCAGAAGCCGGGTTGATGCGGCCACCGCGCCATTAGCCAGTGAGTGCATCGTCGGGCCTTGCCGCACCGGCCGGCGCGTGGAGCCCGTTCCGTTACCCGGACTTCGCGTTGCTGTGGAGCGCGGCACTGCTGTCGAACACCGGCAGCTGGATGCATGACGTCGCGGCCGGCTGGCTGATGACCACGCTGGCGCCAACGCCGCTGATGGTGGCGCTGGTGCAGGCGGCCACCACACTGCCGGTATTCCTGCTGGCGCTGCCTGCGGGCGCGCTGGCCGATCGCATGGACCGGCGTCACCTGCTGATGCTGGTGCAGGCCTGCATGCTGCTGCTGGCCGGGCTGCTCGGGGGGCTGGTGCTGGCCGGCTTGGCCAATACCGTGGCACTGCTGGCGATCACCTTCGGGCTGGGCATTGGTACCGCGATCAGTTCGCCGACCTGGCAGGCCATCCTGCCGCAGCTGGTGCCGCGCGCGAACCTGCCGCCAGCCGTCGCGCTGCATGCGGTGGGCGTCAACCTGAGTCGCGCCATCGGCCCGGCGATCGGCGGACTGCTGATCGTCGCGCTGGGCATCGCGTGGCCGTTCTTCCTCAACGCGCTGTCCTTCCTCGCCATCATCGCCGCGCTGTGGCGCTGGCGCCCGCCCGCGCGGATGCCGCATGCGAGCAAGGAAGGCCTTGGCGCGTCGATCCTCGCCGGCGTGCGCCATGCGGCCGACAACCGCTTGCTGCGCAACACGCTGCTGCGCGCCGCGGCCTTCTATCTGTTCGGCAGCGCGTACTGGGCGCTGCTGCCGCTGGTGGCGCGGCAGCAGCTGGCCGGCGATGCGCGGCTATACGGCATCCTCGTGGGCTGCATCGGCGCCGGCGCGGTGGCCGGCGCGCTGACGCTGCCACGGCTGCGCCAGCGGTTCGGGCTGGATGGCACGCTGCTCGGTGGCACCGTGGGCACCGCGCTGGCGCTGGCCGGTTACGCGCTGCTGCGGGTGCAATGGCTGGCGATGCTGACCAGCCTGCTGGCCGGTGCCGCGTGGATCGCATCGCTGTCCTCGCTGAACGTGGCGGCGCAGCTGGCGGTGCCGGACTGGATCCGTGCGCGTGGCATGGCGCTGTACACGGCCGTGTTCTATGGCTGCCTCGCCGCGGGCAGCGTGCTGTGGGGCCAGGTTGCGACGCGGCTCGGGCTCTCGTGGGCGCTGCTGCTCGCCGCTGGCGGTGCGCTGCTGGCGCTGCCGCTGGCGCGCGGATTGCCGCTGCAACGCACGACCTGAGGTGCGCTTGCGGCCGACCAGTGGCGCACGGCGCGCGCGCCACGTACATTAGCCCGGTGATCAATCCGATCCAGAAACTGCCGTTCGTGCTGCGCGTCACGCTGCTGGCGCTGACCCTGCTGTCGGTGCTTGGCAGGCCGCTGTATTCCACCCTGTGCGAGACGCACCAGCTCGGCCACCAGCTGGCCGCGCTCGGTCACGAGAAATTCCGGCCGGATTCGCCGCTGGAGCGGCAGCTCGATGCCGAACATGCGCGCGGCGGACATGCGCTGCTGCACAGTGACGACGGCGGGGTGTATGCGGACACCGCCGCAGTCGTCGTGCTGCCTGCCGTGTATGTGGAGTCGGTGCTGAATCCTCTCGTCTTCGTCCCGCCCGATCCTGTCCAGCGGCTCGGCAGGCTGTTCCGGCCCCCGATCTCGTAACGCGCCGCGTCGGCGCTTCGCGCGCCACCGAATCCGACCACGCCGACCGGCAAGCACAGTCGCCGCGAGGGCTGTTGCCTGCGCGACAGCCTGGCGTGTTCGGCGCGGAAGCCTGCCTGCGCCTTGAGGGCGCTGCATTGCAGGTGGCCGCGGCTTGGCGCCGCAGCGGAACCGCTGACTTCCCTTTCAAGCAGGACGTGCTGCGCGGCCGGCCATCCGGCCAGCGCGGTCATTACGCGCATCAAATTTTCCGAGGTGACAAAAAATGTCGAGGATTCAGGCTCTGGGCGCCGTGCTGGCGCTGACACTTTCTTCATTTCACTCCACGGCCAGCGCCCAGCAGGCCACGGACGCAGCGGAACTCGAGGAAATCGTCGTTACCGCATCACCCATCGGCGATCCGGATCACCTGGCGACGATCGCCGGCAGCGTCGACCGCGACCAGCTGCTGCGTTCCGGCGGCAACACGCTGGCCGACGCGCTCGAGCAGGTTCCCGGCGTGACCAGCAGCGGTTTCGCGGCCGGTGCCGGCCGGCCGGTAATCCGCGGCATGGACGCGAATCGTGTGCGGGTGCTGGAGGATGGCGTTGGCAGCTTCGACGTGTCCGACGTCGGACCGGACCATGGCGTGCCCATCGATCCGTTCACCGCCGAGCGCGTCGAAGTCGTGCGCGGCGCGGCGACGCTGCGCTACGGCAGTCAGGCCATCGGCGGCGTGGTCAATGCGATCAGCGACCGCGTGCCTACGCACCTGGATGATGACACCTCCAGCGCCGAGCTGGTCAGCGAGGTTGGCAGTGTCGCCGACAGCCGCGATTTCGCCGGGCAGTACAACCTGCGCCAGGGCGCCTTCGCGCTGCACGCCGATGCCTTCGACCGCCACTCCGGCGACTACGACACGCCCGACGGCACGCAGGACAACTCCTGGCTGCGCGCGCATGGCGGCGCGCTCGGCGGCGCCTGGATCGACGGCGGCGACAACCTGGGTCTGGACGTGGAGCAGCATGATTCGCGCTACGGCATCCCCAGCGACACCACGTTCATCGACATGCAGCAGACCAAGCTCGGACTGCGCTCCGGCTGGCAGCTCGACGCCGGTCCGTGGCAGAAGCTCACCGTCGATGGCGGCTGGGCGAACTACAGGCACAGCGAGATCGAGAACGACAGCGGCGAGATCGATTCCACCTTCAGGGACCGGGAGTGGGATTCGCGCGCCGAGGCGGTGGGCGCAGATCTGGGCGTGTTCTCCGCGACTTCGCTGGGCGTGGAACTGCAGCAGCGGAATTTCTCGGCGCTGGGGGAAGGCGCGGACTACCTGCTGCCCACCACCACCAGCAACCGTGCCGTATTCGGTTTTGCCGAAGCCCCGCTGGCCGAGGCGCTGCGCCTGCAGTTCGGCGCGCGGGTGGAGAACGTGCACATCGACGGCACGACCGGCGAGGAAGTGGCCGTATCGCGCAGCTTTACGCCGGTCAGCGGTTCGGCCGGTCTGGTGTACGATGTCGCCCAGGCATGGCGGCTGGGCCTGGCGCTGACCTCGGCGGCGCGCGCACCGGCGCAGACCGAGCTGTTCGCGCATGGTCCGCACGACGGACCGGGCACCTACGAAACCGGTGATGCGACGCTGGGACTGGAGCGGGCCAATTCCCTCGAAGCCACACTGCGCTTCCGCGGCGCGCGCGTGCACGCCGACGGTTCGGTGTGGGCCACCAGTTTCAGCAACTTCATCTACGGTGCGCTCACCGGCCGGCATTGCGATGACGATGGCAATTGCGCGGTGGATGGCGACGAGGAACTGAAGGAACTGTTCTACCGCCAGCACGATGCAACCTTCCGCGGCGCCGAGGGCCATGCGCAGTTCGAGCTGCTGCAGCAGGGTGCGGGGCACCTGCACCTGGACCTGCTGGCCGACACCGTGCGCGCCAGGCTGGATGGCGGGGCGGGCAATGTGCCGCGCATTCCGCCGTATCACGTGGGCGGCGGACTGAGCTGGCAGAGCACGCGTTTCGACGCTGCCGTCACCGTCAAGTACGCCGGCCGGCAGGACAAGCTGGCCAATGCGGAGACGGACACCGACGGCTTCACCGATGTCGGTGCCCAGCTGGCGTGGCGCCCCTGGGTGCAGCATCCGGCGATAGAGCTCGCGCTGATCGGGCGCAACCTGACCAACAGCGCACAGCGCGATGCCGTGGCGCTGAACAAGGATGAGGTGCTGATGCCCGGTCGCGACGTCCGGCTGATGGTTCGCGCGGACCTGAACTGAGGCCGCCCCGCAGATGATTCCCCGCCAGCCACCGTGAGGTGGCTGGCGCAACCCCTCCGCAGGCCGCTGGCCGCGGAGACGCTCCGCGACCAGGGAGCCGCCTTCTGCCGTCCGGGTGGCGGCCGGGGCGCATGGACCGTAAAGTACGGCAGTGACCGCTTCATCCAAGCGCCTGCCGCCAGTGCTGCGACTGGGCATCGTAACCCTGCTGCTGCTTTCCGTACTCGTCAGGCCGGCGTATTCCACGTGGTGCGAGACGCACCAGCTCGGCCACCAGCTGGCGGCGCTCGGTCATGAGAAGTTCCGGCCGGATTCCAGCATCGAGCGCCAGCTCGATGCCGAGCATGCACGTGGGGCACATGGCCTGCTGCACAGTGACGACGGCGGCGTTTACGCCGATACCGCCGCCGTAGTCTCGGTTCCCGTGGTGCAAATCGATTCGGTGCTCAATCCCGTGGCGGTGCGGTTGCCGGCTCCCGTGCAACGCATTGCCAGGCTGTTGCGACCGCCGATCGTGTGATCGTCCCGGCCCGCCTTCGGGCAGGCCGCTCCCTTCAATGAATGTCTCCGGTCCCGGGGCTTGCTCCGGCCGGAGCGCATCCATGTCCCACACGATCCGATCGGGAAACATCCATGAAACGAATTTCTGTTGCCCTGGGCCTGCTCGCGGCGGCGAGCTCGCCATCGTTCGCCGCCGAGGACGCTGCGACGGCCACCGGCGCCAATCCCAATGCCTTCAACCCCGCCATGAGCGTGATCCTCAATGGCTTCTATGCGCATCATTCGCTGAGCCCGGACGACTACACGCGCGATGGCTTTCCGCTGGGCGGCGAGGCCGGGCCGCTGCCGCAGGGCCTGTCCATCGGCGAGAGCGAGGTGTCGCTCGCGGCCAACGTGGACGAGAAGTTCTTCGGACAGCTCACTGTTGCCGCGGAAAGCGCGGGCGGCGAGGACCACTTCGGCATCGAGGAGGCCTTCGTCGACACCACCGCGCTGCCGGCGGGATTCACCTTGCGCGCCGGCCGCTTCTTCTCCGACATCGGCTACCTGAACAGCCACCACGCGCACACGGACAAGTTCTCCGACCGTCCCTTGCCCTACCAGGCCTTCCTCGGCGGCCAGTACGGCGACGACGGCGCGCAGCTGCGCTGGGTGGCGCCCACCGACCTGTTCCTGGAGCTGGGCGGGGAAGCCTTCCGCGGCGACAGCTTCCCCAGCGGAGGCGCGCAGCACTCGGGCGTGGGTGTGACCACGGCGTTCGCGCACGCCGGTGGCGACCTTGGCGTGGAGAACTCGTGGCTGGCGGGCGTTTCGATGCTGCATTCGAAGGCCGCTGGCGCCGAGGACGGTTTCTCCGGCATCAACAAGCTGTACATCGCCGACGTCACCTGGAAATGGGCGCCGCAGGGCAATACCAAGGACGGCGGCATCCTGCTGCGCAGCGAGTACTTCATCGACGACCGCGATGGCAGTTTCGCGGATCCGGCGGAGGTGCTGCCGGATGAGGCCTGGAGCGGCAAGCGCCGCGGCTGGTACGTCGAGGGCGTGTATCGCATCAACCGCCAGTGGGAGACGGGTTACCGCTTCGACCAGGTGTGGACCGGCGACGGTGCGCCCTTCGCCACGGGTTTCGATCCGTACCGCCACAGCCTGATGCTGACCTGGCTCAACAGCGAGTTCAGCCTCGTGCGGCTGCAGCTGAGCCGCGACCATCCCAATGCCACGGACAGCGACACGGCCGTGTCGCTGCAACTGCAGACCGCCATCGGCGCGCATGGCGCCCACAAGTTCTGAAGAGGACATCATCATGATGAAGAAGATACTTGCTACGTTGTTGCTGGGACTTTTCACGCTGCCGGCGTTCGCCAGACTGCAGGTGTTCGCCTGCGAACCGGAATGGGGCTCGCTGCTGCAGGAGCTGGCCGGCGACAAGGTCGAGGTGAGCGTGGGCACCACCGCGCTGCAGGACGTGCACCAGATCGACGCCAAGCCCAGCCTGATCGCGCGCGTGCGCAAGGCCAACCTGCTGGTGTGCACCGGCGCGGAGCTGGAGATCGGCTGGCTGCCGCAGCTGATCCAGCAGTCCGGTAATCACCAGGTCGCCGATGGCCTGGGCTATTTCATGGCCGCAAGCCAGATCACCACGCTGGAAAAGCCCAGCCAGGTGGACCGGGCCCAGGGTGACGTGCATCCGGAAGGCAACCCGCATTTCCAGCTCGATCCGTATCGCGTGCTGAAGATCGCCGATGGCCTGAGTGCGCGGCTGGCACAGGTGGACCCATCGAATGCGGCGACTTACCAGCAGCGCCTGGCCGATTTCACCACGCGCTGGCAGGCCGCCATCAAGCGCTGGGAGACCAGGGCCGCGCCGCTCAAGGGTCGCAGGATCATCGTGCACCACGTGAGCTGGATCTACCTGGAGCAGTGGCTGGGCATGACCGAGGCGGGTGCGCTGGAGCCCAAGCCCGGCGTGCCGCCCACCAGCGCGCACCTGTCGAGCCTGATCAGCACCGCGAAGGAGCAGGGCGTCTACGCCATCATCAGCGCCGCGTACCAGGACCCGAAACCCGCGCAGTGGCTGAGCGAGCGCACCGGCCTGCCGGTGGTGGTGCTGCCCTACACCGTGGGCGGTGATGCGCAGTCGAAGGACCTGTTCGGGCTGTTCGACTCCACCATCGACAAGCTGCTGGGAGCCGTTAAATGACGCTCGAGGGCCTGGACGTCAGCATCCTCGGCCCGGCGATGGCGGCCGGGGTGATCGTGCTCGCCACGCACGTGCCGCTGGGCCGGCAGGTGCTGGCGCGCGGCATCATCTTCATCGACCTGGCCATTGCGCAGATCGCCGCCATGGGAGTGATCGCCGCGCAGTTCCTGGGCGTGGAAGAGCACGGAGCCGGCGTGCAGATCGCGGCGGCCGTCGCCGCGCTGGCCGGCGCCGCCTTGCTTGCCTGGACCGACCGGCGCTGGCCGAAGATGCAGGAGCCCTTCATCGGCACGCTGTTCGTGCTGGCGGCCACCGGCGGGCTGCTGCTGCTGGCCAACAATCCGCAGGGCGGCGAGCACCTGAAGGATCTGCTGGTGGGACAGATCCTGTGGGTCAGCTACCGGCAACTGGTGCCGGCGGCGCTGCTGTCGCTGCTGCTGCTGGCCATCATGTGGCTGCGCGGAGGGCGCCTCGCCGGCGTGCTGTTCTATGCGCTGTTCGCGCTGGCCATCACCGTATCCGTGCAGCTGGTGGGCGTGTACCTGGTGTTCGCCAGCCTGATCGTGCCGGCGCTGGCCACCTCGGGCATGACAGGAAAGCGGCAGCTCGTTGCCGCGTACTCCGTGGGCATCGCCGGCTACCTTTCCGGCCTGGTGCTGTCGGCGGTATTCGATCTGCCGAGCGGGGCGATGATCGTGTGGACGCTGGCGGCCTGCGCGTTGCTGGCGCAGCTGCTGCCCGGCCTGCGCAAGCCGGGGCCGCAGGCGGTACAGTGAGAAGATGAAGCGCCAGCCCGTCTACTTCCTGTCGCATGGCGGTGGCCCGTGGCCCTACATGCACGGCCCCATGCGCGCGCATTTCGCGTTGATGGAGCGCGCGCTGCGGGACATTCCGCGGCAGCTGCCGGCGCGGCCGCAGGCGGTACTGGTGGTCTCGGGTCACTGGGAAGAAAACGAGTTCGCCGTCTCCTCCGCCTCGCAGCCGGGCATGGAGTACGACTACTACGGCTTTCCGCCCGAGACCTACCGCATCCGCTATGCCGCGCCGGGTGCCCCGCAGCTCGCCGCGCGCGTGCGGCAGCTGTTGCTGGCCGCCGGCTGGCCGGTGCACGAGGATGCGGCGCGCGGCTTCGACCACGGCACGTTCAGCATGCTGCAGCCCATCTATCCGGACGCGGACATGCCGGTGGTGCAGCTGTCGCTGAAGAGCAACCTCGACCCTGCCGAGCACCTGGCGGCGGGTGCGGCGCTCGCGGCGCTGCGCGACGAAGGCATCCTCATCATCGGCAGTGGCCAGAGCTACCATAACCTGCGGCTGTGGAACGCGGCCGGCGCGGCGCCCGCCGCGGCCTTCGATGCCTGGCTGCGCGGGGCGCTACTGGGCACCACGCCGGCCGCGCGCCGCGCGGCGCTGCTCGACTGGCAGCGGGCGCCGGCAGCGCGGCTGGCGCATCCGCGCGAGGACCATCTCATCCCGCTGATGGTGGCGGCCGGCGCGGCCGGCGATGACCCGGTCACCGCGATCTATGGCGAGCTGTTCATGGGTAGCCTGGCCGTCTCGAGCTTCCGCTTCGGCGCCGACCGCACGGCCACCGGTTTCGACCAGCTTGCCGACCAGGTCGTGGCGCCGGCCTCGTAATCGCCTGTCGGTGATGTAGTAGGCTTGTGCCCATGACAGGTTCCCGCCTGCAAGCCGTGTCACGCGCGCCCGATCCGCCGCAGGGAGATCCGGCGCTGATCGCGGTCGATCGCGCGCTGGCGGAGCTGCGGCGCGGGCGCGCCATCGTCGTGCAGGAGGCAGCGGGCCGCGCGTGGCGGCTGGTCGCGCCGCTGGAGACCGCGGATGAGCCGCTGGTCGCGTATGTGCTGGCGCAGTCCGGCGCGGCGCTGGTGGTTACTGGCGAGCGTGCCGCGCAGCTGCGCGTGCCCTGCGAATCCGACGAGTTGCTGCTGCTGAACCTGCCGGCCGGCCTCAGCGCCGCGCAGCTGCTGGATCTCGGCCGCCATTGGGAGGCCGATGCATGGCGCACCGCACTGGGCACCACCGTGCCGCATGCCAGCTGCGCCGATCCGCTGGCCGCCGCGGCCGTGCAGCTCGCCAAGAGTGCGCAACTGCTGCCCGCGCTGCTGGTCACCGGCGCGGCCACCACTGCCGCGCCGGCCGGCGTGCTGGCGGTGCGCGTGGACCAGGTCGAGCGCTGTGCGCATCCCACCGGCGAGGACGTGGTACGCGTCAGCGAGGCGCGGGTGCCGCTGCGCGCGGAAGAGGCCAGCCGCGTGGTGCTGTTCCGTGACCGGCGCGATGCCAGCGAGCATGTGGCGGTGATCGTCGGTCATCCGGATCCGGCGACCGTGGTGCCGGTGCGCGCGCATTCCTCCTGCTTCACCGGCGACCTGCTCGGCAGCCTGCGCTGCGACTGCGGCGAGCAGCTGCAGACGGCGGTGGCGCGGCTGCATGACGAGGGTGGCGGCGTGCTGCTGTACCTGGCGCAGGAAGGCCGCGGCATCGGCCTCGCCAACAAGCTGCGCGCCTACCAGTTGCAGGACCAGGGCCTGGATACAGTCGATGCCGACCGGCACCTGGGTTTCAGCGCCGATGAGCGCAGCTATGCGATCGCGGCGGCGATGCTGAAGTCACTGGGCTTCACGCGCATCCGGCTGCTGACCAACAGTCCGCACAAGGTGCGCGAACTGCGCGCGCGCGGCATCGACGTGGTCGAGATCGAGTCGCTGCTGGCCGCGCCCAATGCGCACAACGAGCGCTACATCCGTACCAAGCGCGAGCGCGCGGGGCACCTGATTCCCGAGGATCCGCAGTAAGCGCGACGGGATCTCAGCGCGCGGTGTCGAACCAGGCGCTGTCGGCTTCGAAATCGTTGCTGGCGCTGACGCGGAAGTAGTCGCGCACCTCCGCCGGCAGCCCGGCGAACACCGCCTGCAGCGCCGCGACGCGCGCCGGCGGGGTACTGATGCGTGCGATCCAGCTCGCGAACTCCAGCGGCAGCCGCCAGCTCTCGAAGGCCAGCTCGCGCAGGCCCGCCGCCTGCAGCATGGCGCGCCACTCCGATACGCGGTAGTCGCGCACATGCGAGGCATCGCGCAGCAGCTCCAGCGCCTGCAGCGAGGTGTCGAGCAGCGCCGGCTCGGGCGCCACCATGTCGATGACGATGCAGCGTCCGCCGGTGGTGAGCACGCGGGAGCACTCGGCCAGCGCCTGCGGCACGCTGCGCCAGTGATGCGCGGAGTAGCGCGTCACCACCAGCTCGAACGAACCGCTGGCGAAGGGCAGCTCCTCGGCCGCGCCGCAGCGGGTGGCAAGGTTGGCGAGGCCGCGCCGCTGCGCCTCGGCCGCGACCACCGCGAGCATGCCCGCGGCCGGGTCGTATGCAGTGACCTGGCCGGCGCCGCCGGCGGCCAGGGTGTAGCTCACGTGGCCGGCGCCGCAGCCCAGGTCCAGCGCCCGCGCGGGACGCAGCAGGCCGGCCAGTTCGCGCAGGCGTTGCAGGTCCCTGCCGCGCGCGTGCACGGCGCTGCCGAGGTAGTTGGCGGCGCTGTCGCCGAATTGCCGTGTCGTGAGCTGCTGCTGGTCCATGGCACGGATTCTGGTGCATCGCCGCGCGGCTGGCTATGCGCCGGTGATGCGCTCCAGCTGCTCGGTGGCCTCCAGCCATTCAGCCTCGACCTGCTCGATCTCCTGCGCGATGCGGGCGCGGGCGGCGTTCAGGTTCAGCTGCCGCTCGCGCTCCGTGCTGGCATACAGCGCCGGATCGGCCAGCTGCAGGTCCAGTTCGCGCGCCTCGTTCGCGAGTTCCTGCAGGCGCTTCTCGCAGCGCGCCAGCCGGCCGCGCAGCGGCGCCAGCGTCTTGCGCGCCTCGGCTTCCTCGCGGCGGCGCAGCTGCGCGTTCTCGCGCGGGGCGCGGGCGGCGTCGGCCATCTGCACCCGCGCCGTGCTGGCAGGAGCGCCACTGCGTGCGGTGCTGCCCGTGCGCACGGCATCGCTGCGGGTCAGCCAGCGCGCATAGTCGTCCAGGTCGCCGTCGAATTCGCGGACGCGTCCGCCATCCACCAGCAGGAAACGGTCGCTGACCGTGGCCAGCAGGTGGCGGTCGTGCGAGACCATCACCACCGCGCCGGTGTATTCCTGCAGCGCCATCGCCAGCGCCTGGCGCATTTCCAGGTCCAGGTGGTTGGTGGGTTCGTCGAGCAGCAGCAGGTTCGGCCTGCCATGGGCCACCAGTGCCAGCGCCAGGCGGGCCTTCTCGCCGCCGGAGAACGGACCCACCGGTTCGAACACGCGCTCGCCGGTGAAGCCGAAACCGGCAAGATAATCGCGTTGCTCCTGCTCGGCGGACCGCTGCCCGGCCTTCGCGGCCAGGCGCTGCAGGTGCAGCAGCGCAGAGGCCTGCGGATCGAGCTGCTCGAGCTGGTGCTGCGCGAAATAGCCAATGGCCAGATCGCGCGCGTCGTCGCGCGCGCCGCCGCGCGCGGGCAGTTCGCCGGCCAGCAGTTTCACCAGCGTGGATTTGCCTGCGCCGTTGCGGCCCAGCAGCGAGATGCGGTCGCCCGGGTACACGGTGAGATTCACCTTCTCCAGCAGCACGCGCTCGCCATAGCCGGCGGACTGCTGCTCGATCGCCAACAGCGGGCGCGGCAGCTTCAGCGGCTCGGCAAAGTTGAACTCGAACGGCGAATCCACGTGCGCCGGTGCGATGCGCTGCAGGCGTTCCAGCGCCTTGATGCGGCTCTGCGCCTGGCGCGCCTTGCTGGCCTTGGCACGGAAGCGGCGCACGAAATCCTCCATGTGCGCGACCTCGCGCTGCTGCTTCGCGTGCAGCGCGCCCTGCTGCGCGAGCTGCGCGGCGCGGGCGGTCTCGAAGGCCGAATAGTTGCCGCTGAACAGCAGCGCCTGCTGCCGCTCGATGTTCACGATGCGGTTGACCACGCGATCCAGGAACTCGCGATCATGCGCGATCAGCAGCAGCGTGCCCTGGTAGGCCTGCAGCCAGCCCTCCAGCCAGACGATGGCGTCCAGGTCCAGGTGATTGGTGGGCTCGTCCAGCAGCAGCAGGTCGGAGCGGCACATCAGCGCGCGCGCCACGTTCAGCCGCACGCGCCAGCCGCCGGAGAACTGCGCCACGCGCCGCTGCTCGTCGCCGGCCGCGAACCCCAGGCCGTGCATGAGCTGCGCGGCGCGCGCGTTGGCCTCGTAGCCACCGATGGATGCGTAGTGCGCGTACAGTTCGGCGAGCTTCGTGCCGTGATCCTGCGCCTCGGCGTTGGCGATGCGCGCCTGCAGCTCGCGCAGTTCCGCGTCGCCGTCGAGCACGAATTCGATCGCGGCCCGCTCGATCGCGTCGAGTTCCTGCGCCACGTGCGCCACGGCAAGATTGCCGGGCATGGTGAAATGTCCGGCGTCGGGCTGCAGCTCGCCGCGCACCAGCGCCAGCAGGCTGGACTTGCCACTGCCGTTTTCGCCGGTTATCCCGACCTTCTCGCCGCGGAACAGGCTGAAGCTGGCGTGGGCGAACAGGATGCGCGGACCGCGCCGCAGCGTGACATCATCAAACTTCAGCATGGGGCCGCGGAGTTTGCCCTAGAATTTCCCCATGGACAGCAAAAAAACATTTCGAAATGCGGCCCGCGCGCTGGCGCTCGCGCTGCTGGCGGCGGGCGGCTTGTTGCATGGCGTTGCAGCACGTGCCGAAGTGGTGGGCGGCGAGGGCTGGATCACATCCGGCGGTTCCGACCGGACGATGGCCGCGGGCTATCTCGTGCTCACCAACAACGGCGGTGAAACAGCCAAGCTGCTGCGCATCACCTCGCCGCTGTGCGACCTGGTGATGATTCACCGCAGCAGCATGGACTCACAGGGTGCCGCGCGCATGTGGCCGGTCGGGTCGCTGGAAATTCCGGCGGGCGAAAGCGTGCGCTTCGTCCCTGATGGACTGCACGTGATGTTCATGGAGCTGCAGGCGCCGCTCGCCGTCGGTCAGAAGGTGCCGCTGCAGCTCGCCTTCGAAGGCGAGCCGGAAATCACCGTGATGCTGGAAGTGAAGCCGGCGCCGGATGCCGGCGCGAATCGCCTGGCGCGCAAGGATCGCGCCAGGTAACCGGGTTCAGCCGCCGGCGCGCTTCGCGTCGTACCCCAGCTTCTGCAGCTCGGCGACCAGCCGGTCGCGATGCTCGCCCTGGATCTCGATACGATCGCCGCGCACTGCGCCACCGGCCCCGCAGCAGCGCTTCAGCGTGGTGGCGAGCTCCTCGAGCTGTTGCGGATTCAGCGGCAGGCCGGTGATCACGGTGACACCCTTGCCGCCGCGCCCGGCGACTTCACGCTGCACGCGGATCTTCGGCGGGCCGGCCGTTGCCGGCTTCGCCGACTGCAGCCGCACCGGCTTGTCCATGACCACGCCGCGCCAGGTGTGCGGCGACTTCATCAGACCAGTCTCTGGATGCGCTGCTTGCGCCACACCAGCCGGTAGTAGGCGCTCTGCAGCACCAGCATGGCGAAGAATGCCGACGGGTAGGCCATCCACACGCCATCGATGCCGATGCGGCGGCTCATGATCCAGGCCACCGGCACCTCCACCAGCACGATGGCGCTGACCGACAGCAGCACCGGGATCATCACCGTGCCGCTGGAGCGCATCACGCCCGACACCACCGAGGCGCAGCCGAACACCAGCGTGCTCCACAGCACGATGTGCAGCATGCGGATGGCGATGGCCGAGGCATCCGGGCTGTGCGTGAACAGCGCGATCAGGTGGTGCGCGAACACGTAGCCGAGCAGCAGCAGCGAGCCGGTGATCGCGCAGTTGATCAGGATGCCGGTGCGCGTGATGGACCCGAGCCGCTCCGCGTGCCCGGCGCCGATGGCCTGGGCACCGAGGATGGAGGCGGCAATGGAGATCGACATCGCCGGGAACTGCACGTAGCCCAGCACCTGGTTGCCGACGCCGTAGGCCGCGGTGGCGTCGGAGCCGAAATGATTGACCATGCGCAGCAGCGCCACCTCGGCCAGCGACATGATCACCATCTGCAGCGCCGTGGGCACGCCGATGCGCAGCACCATCTTCAGGATGGCGCCGTCGATGCGCATGTGCCGGAAGAGCTCGGCGTTGGGCGCCAGTGCGTGGCCCTTCCAGCGCAGGTACAGCCCCAGCCACACGAAGGTCACCAGGAACGAGCTGACGAAGCCCACTGCGGCACTGCTGACACCCAGGCGCGGCAGGCCGAGCCAGCCCGCGATCAGCGTCGGCGTGACGATCAGGCCGACGATGGTGGAGACGATCAGCGCCCGCAGCGGCGTGACCGCGTCGCCCACGCCCCGCAGGATGGTGGTCATCAGCAGGAAGGCGAAGAAGCCGGGCATGGCGTACAGGCAGATGCGCGCGTAATTGGTGGCATCACCCAGGATGTCCGGCGGCGTGTCGAGCTGCCGCAGCAGCAGGTGCGCGAAGCTGCCGCCGAACAGCGCCACCGCGAGGCCCCCGAGCAGGCCCACCGACAGCGTGGTGCCGGCGATGGCGCGCACCCGTTCGGGCTGCTTCGCGCCCCATGCCTGGCCGATCAGCACCGTGGCGCCCGACCCCAGGCCCATCACGAAGGAGATCAGGAACAGGAACACCGGAAAGAAGGCCGAGGCCGCCGCCAGCGCCTTCACCCCGATCATGTGCCCCAGGAAGATGTTGTTCAGGGTGCCTGACAGCGACTGCAGGATGTTGGCGAGCATCATCGGCAGCAGGAAGGCCAGGAAGACCTTTCCCATGGGCTGCGGCGCGTGTCCGGCGTTCCCGGCGTGGCTGGCTGGTGGCATGACTATCCCGTTGGCAGGCGCGGTATGATGCCAGCTCGCTCCTTTATTGGTAGGCCCTTTCAACCTGGGCCCAAGTCCACACTGATGCACCAAGCCGCGGTCATCCTCGGCCTGATCGTCCTGAACGGGTTATTCGCCTCGGCCGAGCTGGCGCTGGTCTCGGCGCGGCGCACGCGGCTGAAGGCGCTGGCCGATGGCGGCCATGGCGGGGCGCGCGCGGCGCTCGCGCTGCTGAATGATCCCACGCGGCTGCTGTCGGTCATGCAGGTCGGCATCACCACGGTGAGCATCCTCACCGGCGTGTACAGCGGCGCGGCCTATTCCCGGCAGCTCGCCGCGTGGGTGACCAGTGTTTATCCGCCTATCGAAACCTATGCCCAGGAAATCGCCTATGCGGCGATCGTGGTCGTGATGACATATATCTCGCTGGTGCTGGGCGAGCTGGTGCCCAAGCGCCTGGCGTTCACGCATGCCGATCGCTGGGCGATGCTGGTGTCCATTCCGATGCAGCTGTTCGCGCGGTTCGGCGCGCCCATCGTCTGGCTGCTGCAACGTTCGACCGACGCGCTGCTGAAGCTGGTACCCACCGGCCGCGGCAGGCAGTCGGAAGTCACCGACGATGACGTGCGAGCACTGGCCACCGAGGGCATGCAGACCGGCACCCTGCACCGGCACGAGGCCGAGATGATCGACTCGGTGCTGCGCCTGGCCGACCGCAACATCAGCGCCATCATGGTGCCGCGTGGCGACATCCTGTGGCTGGACATCAACGAGCCGGTGGCGACGCTGTGGGACGAGGCACGACGCAGCGGCCACGCGCGCTTCCTGCTGTGCCGTGGCGAGCTCGAGCAGCTCATCGGCGTGATCTCGCTCGCCAACCTGGGCGAGGCGCTGCGCCGCGGCGCCATCGACCAGGAGGTGGACGTGCAGGCACCGCTGCATGTGCCCGAGAGCATCTCGATCCTGAAGCTGCTGGAGACCTTCCGCCGTGCCAGCGTGCACCTGGGCGTCGTCACCAACGAGTACGGCGGCATCGAAGGCCTGGTCACGCCCGCGGACATTCTCAAGGCCATCGCCGGGGAACTGCCGGAACTGGGCAGCCGCGACACGGCCGGCGCGCAGCAGCGCGAGGATGGCAGCTGGCTGATCGACGGGCACCTGGCTATCCACGAGGCCGAGCGGGTGCTGGGGCGCAAGGATCTCTCGCGCGGCGACAACTACAACACCATGGCCGGCTTCGTGCTGTGGCACCTGGGCCGCATGCCGGTGCCCGGCGAGAAGCTGGCGTTCCGCGACCTGTCCATCGAGGTGGTGGACATGGACGGGCTGGTGATCGACAAGCTGCTGGTGCAGCCGCGCAGCGCGCAGGGACTGCGGGCCGGCGAGGTGTAGCCGGGTTTCAGCGCCGCGCGCGCGCCAGCGGGTGCGGGCACACCGAGACGGCCTTCACCAGCACCCACAGGGGCAGGCCCGGGGCCAGCCGCAGTTCGCGCGTGGCGGCGGAGGTGATGCGCGCCAGCAGCGTGGCGCCGCCGACTTCGACCTCGATCAGGTCCGCGCCGCCGCCGGCGGCGATGGCGCGCACCGTGCCCCGCAGGTGATTGCGCACCGAGATGCCACGCGGCTCCTCCAGCGCCAGGATCAGGTCACGCGCCAGCAGCTGCAGGCGCACGTGCTCTCCCGCCGCGAGACCCCGCGCGGCGACCTTCAGGGTGCCGCCGGTGCCGAGCGCGACGCTGGCCAGGTCCTCATCCACGTCCACCACCGCCACCCTGCCCTCGACCACCGCGCCCACCGCGTCGTCGCCGACGATGGCGCGCAGCGCCGGCTGCAGGCTTACCGCCGCCAGCTCGCCCGCGGCCACGACCCGGCCGGCGTCCAGCACCACCAGCTGCGTGGCCAGCCGCAATACCTCGTCGAGCTGGTGGCTCACGTACACCATCGGAATCGAATAGTGGTCGCGCAGCCGCTCCAGGTACGGCAGCACTTCCTCGCGGCGCGAGGCATCGAGCGCGGCCAGCGGCTCATCCAGCAGCAGCAGCCGCGGCCGGGCGAGCAGCGCGCGTCCCAGCGCCACGCGCTGCTTCTCGCCGCCGGAAAGCTGCCCCGGCCGGCGGGCGAGCAGCGCGGCGAGTCCGAGCAGCTGCACCACGTCATCGAAGGTGCGTGCGTGCTGCGCGCCGCGCGCCGCGCCATACAGCAGGTTGCCGCGCACCGAGTAGTGCGGAAACAGCCGCGAATCCTGGAATACATAGCCGATGTGGCGCCGCTCGGCGGGCAGGTCGATGCCGCTGGTGGCATCGAACCAGACCTCATCATCGAGCGCGATGCGGCCGCGGTCCGCGCGCAGCAGCCCGGCCACGAGGTTCACCAGCGTGGTCTTGCCGCAGCCGGAGCGCCCGAACAATGCGATGACGCCGGGCGTCTGCGCCTCGAAGCAGGCTTCGAGCGTGAAGTTGCCGCGGGCCAGCCGCACATCGATGGCGAGCACGGCTACTTCCCCAGCCAGCGGCGCAGCGCCCGCGACAGCAGTTCCGAGGCCAGCAGGCCGGCAAGGCCGAGCACGAAGGAAATCAGCGCCAGGCGCGCGGCGGTGGCATCCCCGTGCGGGGACTGCAGCGCCGTGTACAGCGCCAGCGGCAGGGTGCGGGTCTCACCGGGGATGTTCGACACGAAGGTGATCACCGCGCCGAATTCGCCGAGCCCGGCCGCAAAGGCCGTCACCGCGCCGGCCAGCACGCCGGGCAGCATCAGCGGCAGCGTGATGGTGGCGAAGCGCCGCCAGGGACCTGCGCCCAGTGTGCGCGCGGCCTGCTCCAGCCCGCGATCCACGTTCTCCAGCGAGATGCGCACGGCGCGCACCATCAGCGGAAACGACATGACCGCCGTGGCCACCGCCGCGCCCATCGTGGTGAAGGTGAGCTGCACGCCGAACTGGCGATCGAGCCAGCCGCCGACCGGACCGCGGGTGCCCAGCAGCAGCAGCAGCAGGTAACCCACCAGCACCGGCGGCAACACCAGCGGCAGGTGCACGAAGGCGTCGAACAGGGTGCGGCCGGGAAAGCGCCGCCGCGTCAGCAGCCACGCCGCGATCACTGCCGGCAGCAGGTTCAGCAGCACCGCCCGCAGCGCCACCGCGAGGCTCAGGCCCAGCGCCGATAACTCGGTCTCCCCGAACTGCCACATGCCGCAAGGATATCGGTTCACACGGCATAATCGGCGTCCATGAACGCCAATCCCCTTCCGCCCGGCGCGGCCGGCCTGCGTCCGCTGGTCACCATCCAGTCCCACATCCTCGCGCAGCAGGCGCGCTTCGCCGAGGCCACCGGCACCTTGTCATGGGTGCTGTCGGCGATCTCGATCTCCGCCAAGATGATCGCCGCGCAGGTGCGGCGCGCGCGCCTGGAGGACGTGCTCGGCAGCGTCGGCAGCCAGAACGTGCAGGGCGAGACGCAGCAGAAGCTGGACGTGATCGCCAACGAGATCCTGCTGCGCAACCTCGGCGGCCGGCAGGGCGTGGCGGTGGTCGCCTCCGAGGAGAACGACGAGGCCGTGATCCTGCGCGACCAGGACGACGGCCAGACGCGCTACGTGGTGATGTTCGACCCGCTGGACGGATCTTCCAACCTCGACGTGGCCGGCGGCGTCGGCACCATCTTCAGCATCCTGCGCAAGGATCGCCGCTCCTCGCGCATGGAGGATTCGCTGCTGCAGACGGGCGAGCAGCAGGTCGCGGCCGGCTACGTGCTGTACGGCTCCTCCACGGTGATGACGCTGACCATCGGCACCGGCGTGGACATGTTCGTGCTCGATCCGGCCATCGGCGCGTTCGTGCGCGTGGCCGAGGGGCTGCGGATCCCGCCGCGCCACAAGTGCTACTCGCTGAACGAGGGCAACCGCCTGTCGCTGCCCGAGGGCTACCAGCGCTACCTGCACTGGGCGCAGGAGAACGGCTATTCGAGCCGCTACGTGGGCGCCATGGTGGCCGACGTGCACCGCATCCTGATCCAGGGCGGCGTGTTCATGTATCCGCCCACGAAGAAGGCGCCGCAGGGCAAGCTGCGGCTGATGTACGAGGCCAATCCCATGGCCTTCCTGGTGGAGCAGGCCGGTGGCCAGGCACTGGCCGTGCCGGGCCAGCGGATCCTGCAGGTTCGGCCTACCGAGATCCACCAGCGCACCAGCGTGATCCTGGGCAGCGCGGGCGAGGTCGAACAGGTCGCCTCGATGCTGTAACGTGCCCGCGCCGGCGCGCGGGCACGGTGGCCCTCAGAAGTGCGCCCCCACTTCCAGGAACACCTCGCGTCCCACCGGATCGTAGTTGAAGTCCGAGTAGTACGGATAGGTGTCGTAGGTCGGGTCCCGTGGCGGCTTGCGGTCGAACAGGTTGTCCACCACGAAGCCCACATAGGCCTTGCCGTCCATCAGGCCGCTGTAGCGCGCGCTGAGATTCGCCAGTGTCCAGGAGCCGAGCCGGCCGGTTTCGGCCCAGTTCGGCGTGGAGCCGTAGCGCTGCACGAAGAACGTGGATTCCAGCTTCGCGAGGCTCCACGTGACGCTGCCGCTCATGCGGCTGTGCCAGCCGAAGTACTCGAGGTTCTTCAGTTCGTCGATGTACGGATCGCCGGCGTACTGCCGGTCCTTGTATGACAGCACCGTGGTGTAGTTCGCGCTGAACTCGAATTTGCCGATGCCGCCAGCGGCCAGCGCGTACTTCACCGCGGCATCGATGCCGCTGGTGTTGAGCCGTGAGGCGTTGATCGGCCCGGTGGTCACGCTCTGCAGATATTCGGACTGGCTTGAGCCGTCGGCCGCGTGGCGCTGCACATGTGCCAGCGCCGCCTGGCAGCGCAGCGAGTTGATGTCCACCGGTGTTCCACCCATGGTCACACCCAGCCTGCAGTCGGCCTCGGTCTGCAGCAGCTGCTCGACGGAGTCGTCCTGCACGCCGCCGTCCAGCTTGATGCGGTAGTAGTCGGCGCTGATCGACAGGTCGTGCACGGGTTCCACCACGAAGCCGTAGGTGTACGAGTCGCTGGTTTCCTCCTGCAGGAACGGATTGCCCTGGCGTGCGCCCGAAATGCCGTCGCCGGAGGTGATGTCGCAGGTGGCCAGCGGCTGCCCGGCCTTGCGGCACAGGTATTCATCCGTGGCGCTGGTGAAGAAGCCGCTCGGGCTCGCGAATACGTAGTGCATGTCGGGAGCGCGGAAGCTCGTGGCGTAATCCGCACGCAGCAGCAGCTGCCGGAGCGGCCGGTATTCGATGCCCAGGTTGTAGGTGAAGGCGCCATTCACCTGCGTGATGTCGTCGTAGTCGTCGTAACGGCCCGCCAGCTTCAGGCGCAGGCTGTCGAGCACCGGCACGCCGAGCTCCAGGCCCGCGGCATAGCGGCTGCGCCTGCCGCCGCCGCCGGTGCCGGTGATGCCGGCGAAGTCCCCGGCAACGACGCGTGGGTCGAGCAGGATGCCGTAGCTCTGGCTGGCGGCTTCGAGCACGACCGCGGCGGCGAGCGGACCCGCGGGCAGATCCAGCACCGGGCCGTTCAGCACCGCGGTGGCGGTCCTGCTGTCGGAATTCGATCTGGTCTTGTCGATGCCGATGAAGGAGGCGTAGGTGGCCGGAGAAACCGGCTGGTACAGCTTGCTCCAGTCCGGCGCGTACACCGGATAGAGACCGTACTGCGGATCAAGCAGCGGCGCGCCGGAACCGTCGGTGAGCTGCGGACCGAGGTAGTAGTCGATCAGCGGCTGCGCCAGCAGCTGCGGGGCGGCCTCCCGGTACTTGTAATGCGACGAAACGAGGGTGAGGTCGTAGCGCCAGTTGCCGATCAGGCTGCCGCGTACGCCGGCGGTGAGGTCGACGAGGTTCTCGTTGTCATGGAACTGGCTTGCCCGCCGCGAACCGATCTCGTAGGGCTGGAAATAACGCTGCATGGTCGTGAAGGTGCCGCCGAACGGCGCGCGCCCCTCGGCAGTGGCGTTGTCCAGGTCGACCTGCACTCCGCTGGGCGATTCGTCGAAGAAGGCGCCCGCGCACCCTGTGTCGGTCAGGCAATCCGACGTGAACCACGCGTAGTCGGGGTCGTAGTGGTCGCTGGATCCATAGACGCTGAACGAGCCGTAGATCTCGGCGTCATCCAGCGCATACGTGCCGCGGCCGAACAGCGAGGCGCGCGAGCGCTCGTTCTGCAGTGTGAACTGGGACAGGCCATCGTACTGGCCGCAATAGGCGCCCACGCCCGGCCGCTGGCTGTAGGGCAGGTTGGGGAATGCATCGCAGGCGGTCGGGCCCGGGTCGATGTAATTGCCCTCCCACTGGTCGTAACGCAGTATGGCCCGCGACGGGAACCTGGCATCGGCGTCGGGATTGTCCAGGGTGGAGTCCTGGAAATCGCGCTGGAAGGCGTAGATGGGTTTGCGGTCATACAACTCGGCGGCGAACAGGGTCGTGAGCCTGCCGGATTCGAATCCGGTGACCAGCTGGCCGCGCAACGACCTGCCACCGCCCTGCGTGGTATCGCCGTAGCGCAGGTCGAGATTGAACGGCTGGTCGAGCTTCTGCTTGAGCACGACGTTGACCACGCCGGCCACCGCATCGGAACCATAGATCGCCGAGGCGCCACTGGACAGCAGCTCGATGCGTTCGACCGCCGCCGCAGGGATCGACGTCAGGTTCACGAAATTGCTTTCGCCGTTGTAGGGCTGCGGGTAGTCGGCTTCACGATGGCCGTCGACCAGCACCAGCGTGCGGCCCGGACCGAGGTCGCGCAGCTCGATGCCGTTGGCATTCTGGGTAAAGGAGCCCGCCATGGTCTCGTTCTGCGCCACACCGGTGATCTGCGTCAGTGAATCGATGGCCTCCTGCACGGTCGTGAAGCCGCGTACCTCCATGTCATCGGCGGAGATCGTGGTGACCGGGGAGGGGCCTTCCTTCTGGATCTGGGGAATGTGCGAGCCGGTGACCAGCACCGGCTCCAGCTCCTGATCCGCGGCAGCCGATTCGCCAGCCATCGCCGCCAGGGGCAGCAGCCCCGCCAGCACGCCCACGGCGCTCAGGCGGCCCAGTGGATGTCTTTCCTTCACATTGTTCTCCCGGAGACCTTTTCTGGATCGAGACGCTAGTTGCAGCGCAACATCCGTGTCGCTTCAATATGTCTCGATTCTTACCTCGACCCCTCGTCAAGAAATAGGCCAACGATTCCAAGTTGCGACGAAGGTCAAATCGGAGTTCATGGAAAGGCCGACAATGGCGTATCTTGTTGCAATCAATTCTCATTACGTGAATCGATGAGTTCGCTGGACGGAAAAACTGCTTCCGAATCAATCGTCCCCCTCGCGGACCTGCACAAGGGTGCACAGGGGACGGTGGCCGCCGTGCGCGAGGACGGTGCAGCGCTGGGTGATGAAACCGGCGCCACCGTGGTGATGCGCCTGATCGAGCTGGGTTTCGTGCCGGGTGAACCCTTCCAGATCGTCGCCGAGGCTTTGCCGGGTGGAGACCCGATCGCGGTGCGCATTGGCGGCAGCTGTTTCGCGCTGCGGCGACGGGAGGCGACTGCGGTGCTGGTCAGCCTCTCCACGCCATGAATGCGCTCGCCTCTGCGGTGCTCGATGAAGCCCCGCAAACGCCACGCATCGCACTGGTGGGTGTGCCGAACTGTGGCAAGACCGCGCTGTTCAATCGCCTGACTGGCAGCCGCCAGAAGGTGGCGAACTACGCGGGCGTCACGGTCGAACGCAAGGAAGGAGTCAGCCACGACACGGCCACCGGGCGCGCGTACCGCGTACTCGACCTGCCCGGCAGCTACAGCCTCGCGGCGGCGACGCTCGACGAGGCCATCACCCGCGATGCGGTACTGGGGCGACTGGCCGGCGAGACGCCGCCCGATCTCATCGTCAACGTGGTCGATGCCACCAACCTGCGGCTGGGCCTGCGCCTGTCGCTGGAGCTGCTGCGCCTCGGACGGCCGATGATCGTCGCCCTCAACATGAGCGATATTGCCCGCAGCCGCGGCATGAACGTCGATCCGGCGCGGCTGGCCGCGCAGCTGGGATGCCCCGTGGTGGAAACCGTGGCGGTGGCGTCCGGTGGTGAGCGCGCGCTGCTGGCGGAGCTGGCCCGGGCACGCGGCGGCACGTCGCCCGGCGCGCTGAGCTGGAGCCCGCTGCGCCGCGAGGAGATCGAAGCGACCCAGCGCGAGGTGCGCCGCATCCTCGACCAGATAGGCTATCGCGAACCGTTGCGCGCGCGGCTGCTGACCCGCATCGACGCGGTGGTCATGCATCCGGTGGCGGGCCCGCTGCTGCTCGCACTGGTGCTGTTCCTGGTGTTCCAGGCGGTGTTCAGCTGGGCCCAGCCGCCGATGGACGGGATCAACGCCGTCATCGGCCTGCTCGGCCACTGGCTGCAGGGCGTGATGCACGCCGGCCCGCTGCGCAGCCTGCTGGTTGATGGCGTCATCGCGGGCGTGGGCAGCGTGCTGGTGTTCCTGCCACAGATCCTGATCCTGTTCTTCTTCATCCTGCTGCTGGAGGATTCCGGCTACCTGCCGCGCGCGGCGTTCCTGCTCGACCGGATGATGGGCAGCGTCGGGCTGTCGGGGCGCGCCTTCATTCCGCTGCTGTCCTCGTTCGCCTGCGCCATTCCCGGCATCATGGCGACGCGCACCATCCCCAACGTGCGCGACCGGCTGGCCACCATCATGCTGGCGCCACTGATGACCTGTTCGGCGCGCCTGCCGGTGTACACCCTGCTGATCGGGGCGTTCATCCCGGCGCGCCGCGTCGGCCCGTTCGGCCTGCAGGGCCTGGTGATGTTCGGCATGTACGTGCTGGCGGTGCTCAGCGCGCTGCTCGCCGCCTTCGTGATGAAGCGCTTCACCATGCGCTCGGCCTACCACCCGCTGCTGATGGAGCTGCCCGAGTACCACTGGCCGAACCTGCGCAACCTGTCGATGGGCCTGTGGGAGCGGGCGCGGATCTTCCTGACGCGGGTCGGTGGCATCATCCTGTCGCTGATGGTGCTGCTGTGGTGCCTGAGCTCGTTCCCGGCGCCGCCCGCCGGGGCCACCGGCCCGGCGATCGAATACAGCCTCGCCGGCATGCTCGGCCGCGCGCTGCAGGTGGTGTTCGCGCCCATCGGGTTCAACTGGCAGATCTCCATTGCGCTGGTGCCCGGCCTTGCCGCACGCGAGGTGGCGGTGGGCGCCCTCGGCACGGTGTACGCACTGTCGGCCTCGGGAGAAAACGTCGGCGCCGCCCTCACGCCACTGATCGCGGCCGGCTGGAGCCTGCCCACGGCGCTGTCGCTGCTGGCCTGGTACGTGTATGCGCCGCAGTGCATGTCCACCATCGCGACCATCCGCCGCGAGACCAATTCCTGGCGCTATCCGCTGATCACGCTGGGTTACCTGTTCGCCATGGCCTATGTGGCATCGCTCATTACCTACCAGGTGGCCAGGGCGGTGCTGGCATGAACCTGTACCTGCAGTACGCCATCGTGTTCCTGCTGGTGGGCGCGGCCGGATGGTCGGCGTGGCGCCTGCTGCGCGGCCGCCGCGTGCTGGGCCGCGGCTCCAAAGCCGTGGATCCGGACAACTGCACGAACTGCAGCTCGGCCTCCGAACACCGCAAGCCGCGCTGAGCCTGGCGCGGGCGGCCCGGCGCGGACCGCCCGCTGCTGGATCAGAATTTGGCCGTGAATGCGCCGAACACCTGCCGTCCCAGCCCGTCATAGAACTCGTAATAGTTCGGCGCGCCGCCCGAGATGATCTCGGTGGGCGCCAGCGCCGGATCCTTGTCGAGCAGGTTGTTGATGCCCAGGCGCACCTGCAGGTGCTTGCTCACCTCCCAGCTGCCCTCCAGATCCAGGTAGCTGGTCGCCGCGATGGAGGAGCGGAAGTTCACCGTGTCGCCGTCGAGTGCCGAGCCAAGCAGCAGCGGATTCGGGTCGTTGTTGTCCAGCTTGACGCGGTTCATGAAGCGCCAGGTCAGCGACACCTCCATCTGGGTCGGAAATGCCCACGAAGCACGCAGGGTATGACGCCACGTGGGATTGACCGTCTGGCAGGTCGGTCCGAACAGTCCCGCGCAGTCGTAGCTGTCGCCGCCCGGCAGCGGCGTGGTGGTGTTCTTCATCAGGTACGACCCGTTCAGCAGCAGGCGCAATCCGCCCAGCGCGCCGAGGTCGAACCTGTAGGCGCCCTGCACGTCGATGCCGTTCAGTGTGCCGGCGCCGATGTTGACGTTGGTCTGCACGATGTAGCCGCCGCCGGCCACACTGGCGCCATTGAGCGTGCCGGTGACCGGGTTGCGCACGATCTGGCTGCAGTAGGTCGGGTCGCCGGTGTTGAGGCAATTGGACATGATGATGGTCGCATCCAGCGACCCGATCAGGTCCTGCATCCTGATGTGGTAGTAGTCGATGCTGCCGGTGAAATCCGGCAGTGCCGTCGGATGCAGTGTGGCACCGATGGTGTAGGTATCGGCGCGTTCGGGCTTCAGGTCAGGGCTGCCGCCCTCCAGCTGCGTCAGCTGGCCGGCCGTGCCTTGCGGAATCGACTTGTTGTTGTACTGGTCGGGCGTGACGCCGGTCCGCTCGCACTCCTCCAGCGTCGCGCCGAGCGAGCCGTCGTCCTCGCTGGGTGCGCACGGATCCTCGCCGAAGGCGATCTTGCCCACCAGCTGCGGGTTGTACAGCTCCACGATGCTCGGCGCGCGGATGGCGCGGTTGAAGGAGGCACGGAGGCGAAGATCCGCAACCGGCGCGTACTGCAGCTCGAGCTTGAAGGTGTTGACGCCGCCGGCGAGCTGGTAGTCCGAATGACGGTATCCGGCATCGGCGACCAGGTCGTCGATGCCGGGTGCGCCGTGCACGATGGGCACGCGCACCTCGCCGGACAGCTCCTTGACCGCCAGGCTGTTGTCGATGGTGGGATAGGCGCCACCCAGTCCGACGATCAGGCCGCCCAGCTCCGCCGCGTCCGGCAGATAGGTCACGTGCTCCTTGCGGTACTCGTAGCCCACGTTGACGCGCACGCCATCATCGGCAGTCGGCAGCTTCAGGCCGTATTCCCCGAGATTGCCGCTGACATCCGCATGCCAGGTGCGCAATGAAGTGCTGCCGGTGGCCGTGCCCGGCGTGGCCAGATACGCGAGCGCCGCGGGCGTGACGCCACCATCCATGAAGATGTCGTAGGGAACACAGCCGGCGGTCCGGGCCTGGGCCGAGACGCATTCCGGACCGGTGCCCGGATCGGTCACCTGCAGCGCGTAGCCGATCTTGTCATAGGAGATATCGTTGCCATTGTAGTTGGAGAAGTTCGTGTAGTAATACTGGCCATAGGCGTCGTAGGTCCAGCCCGGCAGCACCTGGCCGGTGGCGCCCAGCGCCATCCGGTAGTTGTCGTGCTCGAAGTCGTAGGTGCGCGCACCGCCCTCGACATTGCGGCGGCCGATGTCCACGCTGCCGCTCACCGAGCCGGGATCGGCGGCATCGGCGGCGATCTCGCCGGGCGTGCAGATCAGCGCCGCTTCCTGCGCGCTGAGCAGCGGGTTGCTGCAGTTGACGAGGTAGCGGTTGTCGGCGGTCAGCGGATTGGAGGTCTTGAACAGCGCGGTTGGCGCCACCTCCTGGTGCGTGCGGTCGTTCATGAACGAGAAGTCCGCGTAGGGCTTCACGTAGTCGTTCACGTCCACGTGCGCGAGGAAGCCGGCGTTGTAGCGCGTGTCCTGGCGCTGCATGTAGATGTACTTCTGCGAATTGAAGAAGGCCGGCGGCGTGGTGCCCGCGGTGCCGAACGGCACGAACTGGTTGCCCTGCACGGAGAATATCGGCTGCTGGCCGGCCTCCGGATCCACCGGATTGGTGGTCGTGTTGGCAGGCTGGAACGAGTTGGAGTTCGACGAGCCGCTGCACACCAGGCTGTCCGCATCGTTGAAGAACATCTGGCAGGAACCGAAGTCGCGCTGCGAGCTGCGCACCGGGTTCATCGACTGGTAGCCGAAGAAACCCGTCACGTTGCCGCGTCCATCGAGGATGTTCGCGCCGGCGACGATATCCAGGTTCAGCGTGCGCCCATCCCAGGTGGTGCCGGTGAGTGCGGCCTCGCCGGCATCGGCGAGCAGCTGCTGCGCATAGCCGTTGTCGTTCTTGTGCCAGTTGCCGCCGAGCTGGCCGTCGAGCTGCAGGCCTTCGAAGTTCTTGCGGGTGATGAAGTTGACCACCCCGGCGATCGCATCGGAGCCATACACCGCCGACGCGCCACCGGTCACCACTTCCACGCGCTCCACCAGCGCGCTGGGGATCTGGTCGATGTCCGGCGCCGGCGACTGGATCACGGTTTGCGGCGAACCCACGCCCAGGCGCCGGCCATCCACCAGCACCAGCGTGCGGTTCGGGCCCAGGCCGCGCAGGTCCGCCGTCGCGACGCCACCCGCGGAGGTCAGGCCACTGGTCTTGTTGCCCAGGTCCTGGCCCAGCGAGTTGCTGTTGACCTGCGGCAGCTGGTTCAGCATGTCGGTCAGGTCCAGCCGTCCGCCGGCGGCAATGTCATCGCGGGTGATGGTGACGATCGGGCTGGTGCTGGTCTGGTTCGGCGCGGCGATGCGCGAGCCGGTGACGACGACTTCTTCCAGCGTGGTGTCTTCCTGCGCCAGCGCGCGCAGCGGCGTCATGGCGCAGACGATGCAGGCAATGCAAAGCAGGCGCGCCGCAGCGCGCATGCGGCCGGGACCGGGAGCGGACGATTTCATGCGGCACCTCATCGAAACTGTGGTTGAACATCCGGTAACCGGATGGCCCATGTGTCGATGAAGAACGAAGGAAGCGAATTTATTTCCGGCGGCGGGGGACGCCGCGGTAGGCCGATGGAACTATCCGTGGAGCAGCAGCGCCGGTTACACGGTATTTCCCGATGTGTCGGCGGTCAGCAATCCGGGACCGCAACGATTTGCTGGTGCAACTGGCCGCGCGGCAAAGCCGGCGCCGTCGCGGCGCCGGCCATGGAAGCGCCGCGCCTCTATTTGCCTCCGAACGCCACCTGCAGCCCCAGCGAGGCGACGGCATCGATGATGCCGCGACCGACCGAACCGCGCGCCAGCACGTCGCCCTTGAGCTGCAGCTTGCCGCCGCTCCAGGAACCGAGGTCGGCAAGCACGCCCACACCAAGTTTGCCAGCGACTTCCTTGTTCTGGTTCTCGCCGAATCTGCCGATGTCGCCGCGCTGCTGATCCACCACGCCCACACCGAACAGCAGGAACGGACTGACGCGCGCACCGCGATTGAAGATGCGGTCGAAATCAAAGGTCACGCCGCTGATCTTGCGCGTATCGGTGGCGCCAGCCGCCAGGTTGTCGTGCTTGCCGGAGAAGGCGTTGAAGACAACGTCCCACTGTTCGCTCAACGCGTAGCCGACTTCGAAGTCGACTCCGTAGTGGTCGTCCAGCTGGCGATCCGCGTCGGTGTTGGTCCATATGACCCCGGCACCAAGGCTCCAGCTGCCCACCGGCGTGCCAGCCTGCGCGGCCACCGCACCCCCCAGCAGCAAACCCGGCACCATCAGCTTCCAGAAACACTGCTTCATGATTTACTCCCCAATTTTTTTATGACCCCCTCGAGACGGGGGACAGGGGGGATGCTACGGTTTCGCAATGCTCTTCACAATGCGAATATTCGCTGACCGCAGTGCTCGTGCGACGGTCAGCGGGCTCAGTTGCCGGGGCCGTGAATGACCACCCGATCGCCCACCTTGATACCGCGGCGCGCGACTTCTCCGCCGAGCATTTCCACGACTCCGGCGACCACCCCGCTGGAGCTGATGATGGCCTCCGACAGCGGCGTGGCGTGCTGCTGGATGTGCGTGATGCGGCCGGCCTCGTCGTAGAACAGCATGTCGAGCGACAGGTAGGTGTTCTTCATCCACATGGACATGTCGCGCGGCGGATCCAGCGGGAACACCATGCCGTAGTCGGGGGGCATCTGCCGGATCCACATCAGGCCCTGCTCCTGTCGCGCCTGGGTGTCGGCAATCCAGATGTGCAGCCGGTCGCGCCCCTCGCTGCGTTCGATGTCGAGCGTGGCGCGCGGGAAGTCACGCAGCTGCGCGGGCTGGAAATCCTTCGCCGCCTGCGACCAGGCCGGCAGGGTGAGCAGCAGCATGGCCAGGGCGGCGAGTTGTTTCATTGATCGACCGTGGCGTCCGCCACGCCGGTGAATTCGAAGGTGGGAACCAGCACGCGTGCATCCCCGGCCACGTTGGTGGCGGGATCCAGGCAGTAGCCGCGCGCGTGCACGCGGCTCTGCCCCGTGGCACCCGCCGCGAGCGGCGTGCGCTCCAGCAGGTCCAGCGCGCAGTGGGTGTCGCCGCGCGTGGCATAGAGCTGCTGCTCGCCCTCGAGTATCACGGTCAGGTTGGTGGGCAGCGCCTGTGCGGCACCCGGTGCGGCATCGCGCTGGTCCACGCCGAAGATGAAGCGCAGCTTGCGGGCGGCACCCGCCGACGCCACCGGCGCCGACCCGTCCGCGGCCGGCGGCAATTGCCCCGCAAAGGTGAGTCGCAGTCCCTGTCCGTCCGGGCGCGGACGGCCCGCGCACTCCAGCGCGGCATTGTTCCAGTCGATGTCGGCGACCACGGCGCCGCGCACCTTGGCGCGCAGGAATCCGCCGCCACCGGCAATGCAGCCGGTCGGGCTGGCCGCCGCCACCGCCACCGGCTTGTCATGACGCGCGGCGCAGGCGGTGCAGGCGAGCGCAATGGCTGCGCAGGCGGGCAGTCGTGTCATGGGAGCGCATTATGAGCCGCGAACCGAGCCGCTACACTAGGGACATGCAGCTCATCGAGATTTCTCCGGTCATTCCGGCACCACTCGCCCGCCTGCCGGAACTGGCGGGCAATCTTTCCTACAGCTGGGATCGTCCGACCCGCGCGCTGTTCGAGGACCTGGACCAGGCGCTGTGGCGCCAGACGCAGGGCAATCCGCGCCTGATGCTGCGCTGTGTGAGCCAGCAGACGCTGGATGCGGCCGCGCGCGATCCGCAATACCTGCAGCGCTACGCCGAAGCGCTGGCTGTTTTCGACCGCTACCAGTCACAGGCCGCGGTGAAAGCCGGCCAGCCGCTGGTCGCGTACTTCTGCGCCGAATACGGATTCCACGAGAGCTTTCCCATCTACTCGGGCGGTCTGGGCATCCTCGCGGGCGACCATTGCAAGGCGGCCAGCGACGAGCAGCTCAATTTCGTTGCCGTCGGGCTGCTGTACCGGCAGGGCTATTTCACGCAGTCGGTGGACAGCGACGGCGGGCAGCAGGCCGGCTACCGCGACGCCGACCCGCGCGACCTGCCGGTGGAACCGCTGCGCGACGCCGGCGGCGAATGGGTGCGCGTCAGCGTGCCGATTGCCGCGCGCGAGGTGCAGGCGCGGCTGTGGGTGGCGCAGGTCGGCCACGTGTCGGTGTACCTGCTCGACACCAACGTGGCCAGCAACAGCGAGGCGGATCGCGACATCACCTTCCGCCTGTATGGCGGGGATGAGTCGCACCGCATCCGGCAGGAAATGGTGCTCGGCATCGGTGGCGTGCGCGCCCTGCGCGCCCTCGGGCTGCAGCCTGCGGTGTGGCACATGAACGAGGGCCACGCCGCCTTCCTCGGCCTGGAGCTGGCGCGCGAGCTGGTGTCACAGGGCCTGCCGTTCGATGCCGCCATCGAGGCGACGGCGGCACAGTGCGTGTTCACCACGCACACCCCGGTGGCCGCCGGACACGACGCCTTTCCCGACCAGCTCTTCAGCGAGCATTTCAGCGGCATGGCCGCGGCACTGCGGAGTGAAATGGCACCGCTGCTGGCGCTGGGCCGGGCGCCCGGCACGGATGGGCGCTTCAACATGACGCGGCTGGCGCTGAACTGCGCGCGGCGGATCAACGGCGTGAGCCGCATCCACGGCGGCGTGTCCTCGCAGCTGTGCGCCGACCACTGGCCGGAGATCCCCGCCGAGGAGAACCCGGTGGGCTACGTGACCAATGGCGTGCACGTGCCGACCTTCCTGTCGTCGGTGTGGGCGCGCTTCTTCGACGAGCAGCTTCCCGGCTGGCGCGACCGCCTGAAGGAAACGGAGTTCTGGCAGGCAGTGGATGAAATGCCGGATGCGCCATTCTGGGCGGCGGCGCAGGACGTGAAGTCGCGCATGCTCGGCGGCGTGCAGGCGCGCCTGGCACGGGAATTCAAGCGCAAGCGGCTCGGCACCGTGCAGCTCGGCCACATCACGCGGTTGCTGGATCCGTGGAATCCCAACGTGCTGACCATCGGGTTCGCGCGGCGCTTCGCCACCTACAAGCGCGCCGCGCTGATCCTGCGCGACCGCGAGCGGCTGCTGCGACTGGTCGCAAACCAGGACCGGCCGGTGGTGCTGCTGTTCGCGGGCAAGGCGCACCCGGCCGACCATCCCGGCCAGGAGGTGCTGCGGGAGATCAAGCGCACCATGCTGTCGCCGGAGTTCGCCGGCCACGTGGTATTCCTCGAGGATTACGACATCCAGCTGGCGCGCTGGCTGGTCACCGGCGTGGACGTGTGGCTGAACAACCCGATCGCGCCGCTGGAGGCCAGCGGTACTTCGGGCATCAAGGCGGCGGTCAATGGCCGGCTGAACCTTTCCATTCTCGATGGCTGGTGGGCCGAGGCCTTCGACGGCATGAATGGCTGGGGCATTCCGGGCGCGGACGCCAGCGATGAGGGGCGGCGCGACTGGCTGGATGCCTCCGCCATACTCGATGCCATCGAGGAGGAAATCGTGCCGCTGTACTACGCGCGGCAGGCCAGCGGCCTGGCGCCCGAATGGATCAGGCGCTGCCGGCACGCGATGGCCAGCGTGATCCCCCGCTTCAACATGCGTCGTGCGGTCGGCGACTATGCGGCCGGCCTGTACGCGCCGGCAGCGGCGCATGCACGGCAGCTGCTCGACAACCGCTGCGCCGGCGCGGCGAACCTTGCCGTCTGGAAGAAACGCGTGCGCGAGCAATGGAGCAATGTGTCCATCCTCGCCGTGGGCGAACCGGCGCGCAGCGCCGCGCAGGGCGGTGCGCTGACGCTGCGCGCCACGCTGCAGCTGGGCGCGCTGCGCCCGGCGGACCTGCGGGTGGAATTCAAGGCGCGCCGCCTGCTGCCCGAATCGCAGTTCGAGCCGGCAGCCCTGTGCTCGTTCGGCCACGGCGTGCCCGATGGGCAATGGCGCGCCGAATTCACGCCGCTGGGCAATGTCGCTGCCGATGGTACCGCCACGTTCGAGGTGGCCGCGCCGCCGCCCGGCACCGGACAGTACCAGCTGCAGGTGCGGGTGTATCCCTGGCACCCGCTGCTGACACATCCGCTGGAAATGGGACTGATGAAGACCCTCTAGGGCTGGTGCTGCAGGATCAGGCCGGCAAGCGGCGGCAGGTCCAGCGTCAGCGAGCAGGGCAGGCCGTGGGCGGGGCGGGCCTCCGCCAGCACTTCGCTGCGGCCGACATTGGCCCCGCCGTAGTGGTGGGAATCGGAGTTCAGCAGCACGCGGTACGGGCCCGGTCCGGGCACGCCGATGCGATAGGCCTGGCGCGGCGCCGGCGTGAAATTCAGCACTACGACGAGCTGCTGTTCCCCGGCCAGGCGCTGGAAGGCCAGCACCGACTGGTCGCGGTCGCTGCAGTCGATCCAGCGGAAGCCCTCGGGCTCGAATTCGTGCCGGTGCAGCGCGGGTTCGCGCACGTACAGGCGGTTCAGGTCCGCCAGCAGCTGCTGCACGCCGCGGTGTTCGGCATGCTCCAGCAGGAACCAGGGCAGGGCCACGTGGAAATCCCATTCCCACGGATGCGCGAACTCCCCGCCCATGAACAGCAGCTTCTTGCCCGGCAGCGTCCACATGTAGGTGAACAGCAGGCGCAGGTTGGCGAGCTGCTGCCAGCGGTCGCCCGGCATGCGGCCGAGCAGCGAGCCTTTCAGGTGCACCACCTCGTCATGTGACAGCGGCAGGATGAAGTTCTCGCTGTACGCGTACACCATCGCGAAAGTCAGGTTGTCCTGGTGATGCTTGCGCCACAGCGGATCCTGCTTGAAGTAGTTCAGGGTGTCGTGCATCCAGCCCATGTTCCACTTCATCGAGAATCCCAGGCCGCCCACCTCCACCGGCCGGCTCACCATGGGCCAGGCGGTGGATTCCTCGGCCATGATCACCGTGCCCGGGGCGCGCGCATGCGTGGTGCGGTTGAGCTGGCGGAGGAAGTCGATGGCTTCCAGGTTCTCGCGCCCGCCGTGGCGGTTGGGGACAAAGTCCGTGCCGCGCCCGAAGTCCAGGTACAGCATCGAGGCCACCGCGTCCACGCGCAGGCCGTCGAAATGGAAATGCTCCAGCCAGTAGCAGGCCGAGGACAGCAGGAAGCTGCGCACCTCGTTGCGCTCGTAGTTGAAGATGTAGGTGCCCCAGTCCAGGTGCTCGCCCTTGCGCGGATCGGCGTATTCGTACAGCGCGGTGCCGTCGAAACGCGCCAGTGCATGGGCGTCGCGCGGGAAATGGCCGGGCACCCAGTCCAGCAGCACGCCGATGCCCTGCTGGTGGCAGCAGTCGATGAAGTACTTGAGGTCGGCGGGGCGGCCGTGGCGGCTGGTGGGGGCGAAATAGCCCGTCGCCTGGTAACCCCAGGAGTCGTCGAGTGGATGCTCGGAGATGGGCAGCAGCTCGATGTGCGTGAACCCCATGCGCAGCACATACGGCAGCAGCTCGGCGGCCAGCTCGCGGTAACTGTAGAAGCTGCCGTCCGGATGCCGGTTCCAGGAGCCGGCGTGCACCTCGTAGATGGACAGCGGCGCGTGCAGCCAGTCGTGCTGCGCGCGGCGCTGCATCCACGCCCCGTCCGCCCATGCGTAGGCGAACGTGTCCGTGATCAGCCCGGCCGTCGCCGGCCGCTGCTCCATCGCGAAGGCGTAGGGATCGGTCTTGACCTGGATGCCCCCGGTGACCCGGTTGCGCAACTCGAACTTGTACAGCTCGCCAGTGGCCAGCCCCGGCACGAACAGCTCCCAGACGCCGCTGGCGCCGAGCACGCGCATGGGCAGGCGCCGTCCATCCCAGTCGCAGAACGGCCCGACCAGGCTGACCCGTTCGGCGTTCGGCGCCCACACGGCAAAGCGCACGCCCGCGATGCCGTCGTAAGTGGCCGGGTGTGCGCCCAGCATGCGCCAGGCCTCCACGTGGCTGCCCGAGGCGAACAGTGCCAGGTCGTCGGCGCGCAGCGTGGGCCCGAAGCTGTAAGGATCGATGCGCTCGTGGGTGCCGCCGCGCTCGTCGGTCCACAGGATGCGCGGGTGGACGGGAGGCCGCGCGGTGCGCAACTCGAAGAAGTCGGAATCATCCACTCGTGCAAACGCGCCGCCGTCCGCCAGCCTGGCCGAACGCGTTCCGGGAAGGTAGGCCCGCACAACCGTGATCTCGCCGTCGGCATGGGGGCCCAGGAACGCGTGCGGGTCGTGGTGTCGGCCGGCGGCTATTAGGCGTGCATCGTCTGCAATCGTGGCGGAGGAAGTGATGGCTGGACCTGTTGGACGTAACGGAGCATTTGCCCTGTGGTAAATATAGCGTGCATGGCAAAGACTTCGCGTACTTCCTCCGGGCGCTATGTGAGCCGTCTTACCGGCGGCACGCTGGCGATGATCATGGCCGGCGGCCGCGGCGAGCGGCTGCGCGGCCTGACCGAGCATCGTTGCAAGCCCGCGACACCGTTCGGCGGCAAGTTCCGCATCGTGGATTTCGTGCTCTCCAACTGCGTGAATTCCGGCATCCGCCAGATCGCGCTGCTGACGCAGTACAAGGGCCAGTCGCTGATCCAGCACGTGCAGCGCGGCTGGAGCTACCTGCGGGGCGAGTTCGGCGAGTTCATCGACGTGATCCCCGCGCAGCAGCAGGTCGGCAAGCACTGGTACCGCGGCACCGCCGACTGCGTGTACCAGAACCTGGATTACGTGCGCTCGCATCACCCGCGCCACGTGCTGGTGCTGGCCGGCGATCACATCTACAAGATGGACTACGGCCCGATGATCGCCTACCACGTGGAAAAGGGCGCCGACATCACTGTAGGAGTGGTGGAGGTGCCGCTGCCGGACGCACGGGAATTCGGCGTGCTGTCGGTGACCGAATGGAATCGCGTCACGCGCTTTACCGAGAAGCCGCCGGCCCCGGAGCCGATGCCCGGCAATCCGGACGTGGCGCTGGCTTCGATGGGCATCTATGTGTTCAACACGCAGCTGCTGGAACAGATGCTGCGGGAGGACGCCGCGGATGAATCCTCGGCGCACGATTTCGGCCGCAACGTGATCCCGAAGGCCATCGAGAAGATGCAGGTGTTCGCCTACCCGTTCCGCAACGTGCGCACACGCGCGCAGAACTACTGGCGCGACGTGGGCACGGTGGACGCGTTCTACGAGGCGAACCTGGAGCTGGTGCATGTGTCGCCCGAGCTGAATGTCTACGACGAGGAGTGGCCCATCTGGACCTACCAGGTGCAGCAGCCGCCGGCGAAGTTCGTGCTCGCCGACCAGGGCCGCACCGGCATGGCGGTCAACTCGCTGGTGGCCGGCGGCGCCATCATCTCCGGCGCGGTGATCCGCGAGTCGCTGCTGTTCTCGAACGTGCGCGTCGAGGAGTACAGCGTGGTGGAACGTTCGGTGGTCATGCCGGACGTGCGCATCGGCAAGCGCTGCCTGATCCGCGGCGCCATCCTCGACGAGCACTGCGAGATCCCCGACGGCATGCAGATCGGCGTGGATCCGAAGAACGACCGCGAACGCTTCGACGTCACCCCGCGCGGCATCGTGCTGGTGACGCCCGACGCGCTGCACGCGGCCACGGCCGTGCGTTGACGGAACTCCGGGTGAGCGACCCGCGCCTTCCCGTCGTGCTCTTCTGGCACATGCACCAGCCGCCGTACCGCGACGCGCTGTCGGGCAGGTACGTGCTGCCCTGGACCTGGCTGCACGCCATCAAGGATTACACCGACATGGCTGCGCACCTGGAGCAGGTGCCGGGCGCCAGGGCGGTGGTCAATTTCACCCCGGTGCTCATCGAGCAGATCGAGGATCTCGCCGCGGCCGTGCGCGCCGCGCTCGATTCCGGCCAGCCGCTGCCCGACGCGTTGCTCGCCACGCTCAGCGATGCGCCGCTGCCAACCGGCGCGGCGGCGCGGCTGCAGCTGCTGGCCGCCTGCCTGCGCGCCGACCGCGAGAACATGATCCGCCGGCATGCGCCGTTTGCCGAACTGGTGGACATCGCGCTGGCATTGAATGACGAGCGGCGCATCGAGTACGCCTCCGACCAGTTCCTGCACGACCTGGCGGTCTGGTACCACCTGGCCTGGCTCGGCGAGTCGGTGCGGCGCGTGGACGCGCGCGTGGCGCGACTGGCCGCGAAGGCGCGCGGCTTCGATGCGGCGGACCGCCGCGACCTGCTGCAACTGGTCGGCGAGCTGCTGCAAGGCGTGCTGCCGCGGTTCCGCGCGCTGGCCGACGCCGGCCGCTGCGAGCTGGCGGTATCCCCGTACAGCCATCCCATCCTGCCGCTGCTGTTCGACTTCGCGGCGGCGCGCGACAGCGAGCCGGATGCACCGCGGCCGGCCTCTCCGCTCTATCCCGGCGGCGCCGCGCGCGCGGCCTGGCATCTGCAGCGCGCGGTGGAATGCCACCAGCGCGTCTTCGGCCGCCGCCCGCGCACCTGCTGGCCGTCGGAAGGGGCAGTGAGCGAGCTGGCCGTGGCCGCCATCGAGGCCGCGGGTTTCGACTGCCTCGCCACCAGCGTCAGCGTGCTGCGTCCCTCGCTCGAGCGCTCCGGCATCGCGGTGCCGGAGCAACAGGAAGAAGCCGAAGGACTGCTGAACCAGCCGTTCGCGCTGCCGGGCAGCCGCCTGGCCTGCTTCTTCCGCCACGACGGCTATTCGGACCTGATCGGCTTCTCGTATTCCAGGTGGCACGGCGATGATGCCGCCGCCAATTTCGTGCATGAGCTGGCGGCGTTCGCCGAGCGCACCGCGCAGCACACGGGGCGCGTGCTGCTGGTCGCCCTCGACGGCGAGAACGCCTGGGAGTACTACCCGTACAACGGCTGGTATTTCCTGTCGGCGATGTATGCGCAGCTCGCGGCCCATCCGCAGCTGCGGCTCGCGACACTGTCCGAAGTGGTGGATGCGCAGCGCGCGGCGGGCCAGGCCCCGGCAGTGCTGCCGCGGCTGCGTGCCGGCAGCTGGGTATACGGCACGCTGTCCACGTGGATGGGCGATCCTGACAAGAATCGCGGCTGGGACCTGCTGTGCAGCGCCAAGCGCACCTTCGATGCGGTGGTGGCGGCCGGCGCGCTGGATGCGGCGGAGCTGGCGCGCGCCGAGCAGCAGCTCGCCGCCTGCGAGGCCTCGGACTGGTTCTGGTGGTTCGGCGACTACAATCCCGCCGCCGCAGTGCGCGACTTCGACGAGCTGTTCCGGCACCAGCTCACCAGCCTGTACCGCGCGCTGAAGCTGGAACCGCCGCTCGCGCTGGCCGAGCCGATCAGCGCGGGGCGCGGTGCGCCCGAAGCCGGCGGCGTGATGCGCCGCTCATGAAACCCGAACCGGTACTGGCGCGTCGCCGCGCCGGCGTGTTGCTGCCGGCCGCCGCGCTGCGCGAGGCAGATGGTGGCGCGTTCGGCGCCCCGGCGCGGCGCTTCATCGACTGGCTGGCCGAGGCGGGCTTCACGGTGTGGCAGCTGCTGCCGCTGGTGCCGGTGGACCGCGGCGGCTCGCCGTACTGGGCCCGCTCCGACCGCGCCGGCGACCCGCGACTGATCGATCACGCGGCGCCGGATCCCGGCAATGACGCCGATTTCGAGCAGTGGCGCACGGAGTCGCTCTCCTGGCTCGAGGATTACCTGCTGTTCGAGGCGATCGGCGAGGAGCAGGGCGGCCAGCCGTGGTGGCGCTGGCCGCCGCCGCTGCGCGACCGCTCGCTGGCCGCGCTGGGGGCCGCGGCCCGGCGCCTGGCGGCACGGCTCACGGAGCTGGCGCGCTTGCAGTGGCGTTTCGACCTGCAGTGGCGCGCCTTGCGCGAGTACGCCGCGGCGCGCGGCATCCGCATCTTCGGCGACCTGCCCATCTACGTGGCGCCGGATTCGGTATCCACCTGGGTCAACCGGCGCCAGTTCCAGCTTGATGCCACCGGCCAGGCGCGCGCCGTCGCAGGCGTGCCGCCGGATTACTTCTCGGCCGACGGGCAGCTGTGGGGCAATCCCCTGTACGACTGGGACGCGCAGCGCCGCGACGGTTTCCGTTTCTGGCTGCGGCGCTTCGCGCAGCAGGCCGATCGCTTCGACCTGCTGCGCATCGACCATTTCCGCGCGCTGGAGGCCTACTGGTCGGTGCCGGCCGGTGCGCCGACCGCGCGCGAAGGAACCTGGTGCAAGGCGCCGGGCGCGGCGCTGCTGAAGGCCGTGCACGCGAAACTGCCGCAGCTCGAACTGGTGGCCGAGGATCTCGGCGTGATCACGCCGGAGGTGACGCAACTGCGGCGCGCGTTCAGGCTGCCCGGCATGCGCGTGCTGCAATTCGGCTTCGACGGCGATCCGGCCAACCCGCACCTGCCGCACCAGCACGAGACCGACGGCATCGTGTACACCGGCACGCACGACAACGACACCACCGTGGGCTGGTACGGCACGCTGCCGGAACAGAGCCGCGACCTGGTGCGGCGCTATTTCGGCCGCGCCGACCACGAGGTGCCGGATGCGATGATCCGCGCGGCACTGGGTTCGGTGGCCGGCATGGCCGTGCTGCCGGCGCAGGACCTGCTGAAGCTCGGCACGGATGCGCGCCTCAACCGTCCCGGTACCGTCAGCGGCAACTGGAGCTGGCGCCTGCCGCCCGGAGCGCTGACGGCGGAGCTGGCCGCGCGGCAGCGCGACCTCATCCAGCTGCACAACCGCGCGGCGGCATGAATCCGCGGCGCGCATGGCTGGGGCTGGTGTTGGCCGCGGTGCTCGCGGCCTGCGCCTACACCCACCTGCGACAGCCGGAGCTGTCCATCCTCGACGTCAACCTGCTGAAGGGTGACCTGTTCCGGCAGGAGCTGCGCGTGCGCATGCGCGTGCACAACCCGAACGACCTCGAGCTGCCGGTGCGCGGCATCAGCTATGAAGTGCAGGTGGCCGGCCATGCGTTCGCGCATGGAGAATCCAGCAGCAGTTTCATCGTGCCGGCCAACGGCGACACGGATTTCGACGTGAACGTCACGGCCAACGCGGCCGGCGCGCTGCTGTCGCTGCTGGGCAGCGGCGATACTGCCAGCGCGCAGTACCGCATCAGCGGCAAGGTGCAGCTCTCATCGGGGCTGTTGCGCAGCATCGCGTTCGACCACAGCGGCAGCTTCCGGCTGCATTGAGCGCCGCGGTGCTCAGGTTCCGAGCATGCGGCGATATAGTGCCACGTAGTCTGCGACCCGCCGCTGCCAGGAGAAATCCTCGGCCATGGCATTGGTCACGAGCTGCTGCCACAGGGACTTGTGCGCATACCAGGACAGCGCGGTTTCCACGCCCCAGGTCACCGCGCCGGCATCGTAGTCATTGAACAGCACGCCGGTGCCGGTGCCGGTCTGCGGATCGAAGTGCCGCACCGAATCCGCCAGTCCGCCGGTGCGGCGCACGATGGGAATGGTGCCGTAGCGCAGGCTGTACATCTGGTTCAGGCCGCAGGGCTCGTACAGCGAGGGCATCAGGAACATGTCGCTGGCCGCCTCGATCCAGTGGGCATGCTCCTCGCTGTAGCCGGACTGGAAGTGCACGCGCGTCGGGTACAGCGCGGCCAGCGCGCGGAAGAAGCTTTCGTAGTGCTCCTCGCCGCTGCCCAGCACCGCGCAGCAGAAGTGATGGCGCGACAGCAGTTGTGGCAGCGCCGTGAGCAGCAGGTCGAAACCCTTCTGCGAAGCCAGCCGGCTCACCATGCCGATCAATGGCGCGCGCAGCCGCGGCGGCAGTGCCAGGCCCAGGCGCTGCGCGAAGGTGCGCTTCAGCGACTGCTTGGCCTCCAGCCGGCCGGCGTCGAAGTGCCGCGGCAGGAAGCGGTCCGTGCGCGGATCCCACTCCTCGCAGTCCACGCCGTTGAGGATGCCGGCCAGGTCGCCGGAGCGCCGCCGCAGCAGGCCATCGAGCCCGTAGCCATATTCGGGCGTCTGGATTTCCAGCGCGTAGGTGGGACTGACGGTGCTGACCGCGTGTGCATGCGCGATCCCCTCGCGCAGCGGATTCACCCGGCCGGCGCCGCGCTCGCCGGCGTCCAGCAGGTGCGCGGCGTCGCCAAGTCCGATATCCGCCACATGCGCGGCGCTGAACACGCCCTGGTAGGCGATGTTGTGGATGGACATCAGGCTGCGCGTGCCCGCGAACAGCCGGTCCCAGGCATAGGCGGTCTGCAGCAGCAGCGGCCCGAAACCCGTGTGCCAGTCATTGCAATGCAGGATCTGCGGGGCGAACGCCATGCGCTGGCAGCACAGGAACGCGGCGTGCGTCAGCAAAATGAAGCGCAGGTGCTCGTCCGGCGCGCTGCCATAGATGCGCTCGCGGTCGAACAGCAGCGGCGCATCGATGAGGTAGAGCATGGCCGCTGAACCGGGCAGGCGCGCGGTCTGCACGGAGAAGCGCAGCGCGTGCGCGCCGAGCTGCAGCGGCACCTCCTGCAGGAACTCCACCGGCCACATCTGGATGCCGCGGCGATCGACCTGCCGGTACAGCGGCACGAACACGCGGATGTCGTGGCCGTCGGCGTGCAGGTACTTGGCCAGCGCACCGGCGACATCGGCCAGTCCGCCAGTCTTGGCGAGCGGCGCGATTTCCGATGCGATGAAACAGACCTTGACGGGAACCGCTGCGGACATGGCCCGCAGTTTAGCGGGAACAACGGCGCTATCATGCGTGCATGCAGCGGATGCTGGTGATCGTGGCCGTCGTGCTCCTGGTGATGGTGTCGTCCGGTATCGGGCTGCTGGCGGCGCACTGGCCTTTCTGGCAGCGCGCCTGGCAGTGGCATGTGTCGGGCAGCGGCTGGCCGGCCCGCATCGAGGGCGCCGTGCGGCCGCTGCACGGCGGTGGCGGTTCCATTGCACTCGAGGTGCACCCCTCCGCCGAGGTCGAGGCGATGGCGCGCGCGGCTTCGACACAGGCGCTGCTGGTCGCGCGCGGCGACGGCACCGTGGCGGGCTGGTTTGCCGCGGGCCTCGATGCCCATGCGCGCGTCGATGGACGTGGCCTGACGGCGGTGGTGCTGGTGCCGCTGTATGCGCAGTTCGCGCAGGAGCATCCTGGCATGCTCGACATGCCCTCGGGCGCATGGCTCGCCGACTGGAGCGACGATCGCCGTGGAGCGATCACGCCGCGCCAGTTGTTCTGGCAGCTTTCCGGCCTGCCCGCCGGGCACTTCACGCCGCTGAATCCCTTCGGTGCGCGCGCGCAACTGGCTTCCGGGCCGGATTTCGGCCGCGTGGCGCTGCGCTGGCAACCGGTCTGGCCGCCGGGCTCGCATTTCGAGGTGTCTCCCGTGAATGCGCAGCTGCTCGCGCTGGTGGCCGCGCGGCTCGACGGAGCACCTTTCCTGGATGTGCTGCAGAAGCGCCTGTGGTCGCGCATCGCCGCCGACGATGCACTCGCCATGCTCGATCACCGCGGCGGGGCGATGGCCGTGCACTGCTGCCTGCGCGCCAGCCTCGGCGACTGGCTGCGTCTCGGGCTGCTGCTGGCGAACGACGGGCACAGCGGCGGCGCCGCGCTGTGGCAGCCGGGGTTCCTCGCGCAGCTGACCGCGGTCTCGCCGGTGCACGCCGGCTACGGGCTGGGGTTCAGGCTGCAGGGCGCCGGCCGGCCGCTGCTGGCCGCCGGCAGTGCGGGGCGGCTGCTGCTGATCGCGCCGCACAGCGGCGCGGCGCTGCTGTGGGTGGGCGAGGGCGCGGCGCCGGCCGGGATCGAACGCCTGCTGCCCTAGGCGCTCCGGCGGCGGGGGCGGCCGCCGGTTAGAATGGCGGTCCGCGGGCCTTCCGTCCGTGGCCCGACAACATGGCCGCTACCCCTTACAAACAGCTCGAACAGGAGTGGCAGCGCCTGCATGCCTTCAGCGGTGCGCTGTCGCTGCTGCGCTGGGACGCTGCCGTGATGATGGCGCGCGGCAGTGCCGACGTGCGCGGCGAGCAGCTGGCGGCCATCGAGACCGAGCAGCATGCGCTGCTCACCTCGCCGCGCGTGAGCCGCCTGCTGGACCGCGCCCAGGCCGGCGTCGCCTCGCTTGATCCGTGGCAGCGGGCGAACCTGCGCGAGATGCTGCGCCAGCGCGACCACGCGATCGCGACGCCGGTGTCATTGATCTCGCGCCTGGCACGCGCCACCTCGGTGGCCGAAGTGCGCTGGGCCGAGGCGCGCGAACGGCAGGATTTCGCCGTGTTCGCGCCGCACCTGGAGGAGGTGCTGCAGCTGGTGCGCGACAAGGCCGCGCTGCTCGGCCAGGCGCTGAACCTGTCGCCCTACGACGCGCTGATGGATGGCTTCACGCCCGGCGTGCGCAGCGCCGAGATCGACCCGGTGTTCCGCGCGCTGTCGCGGCGCCTGCCGGGGCTGATCCGCGAGGCCATCGAGCGGCAACGCGATGCGCAGGCGCTGCCGATCGCCGGCAAGTTCACGCCCGGCCGGCAGCGTGCGCTGATCGTCGAGGTGATGAAGGCCTTCGGTTTTCCCTTCGACCGCGGCCGGCTCGACGAGAGCGACCATCCCTTCACCGAGGGCGTGGCCGGCGATATCCGCGTCACCACCAAGCTCGACCAGGGCGATCCGTTCAAGGGATTGCTGGCCGCGATGCACGAGACCGGCCATGCGCTGTATGACCTCGGCGTGCCGCGCGAATGGCGCGCGCAGCCGGTGGGCAAGGAGCGCGGCATGGCGCTGGAGGAGAGCCAGTCGCTGTTCATCGAGATGATCGTGTGCCGCAGCCGGCCATTTCTCCAATATCTCCGGCCGCTGCTGGAGAAGCATTTCGGTGTCAGCGGCCCGGAATGGGAACCGGACAATCTCTACCGGCTGCTGACGCAGGTGCGCCGCGGCGCGATCCGCGTGGATGCGGACGAGCTCACCTATCCCATGCACATCGTGCTGCGCTATGGCATCGAGAAGGATCTGCTGGAAGGACGCCTGGCGGTGCGTGACCTGCCCGCCGCGTGGAACCAGCTCATGCAGGACCGCCTCGAGGTGCGCCCCGCCAACGACGCCGAGGGCTGCCTGCAGGATGTGCACTGGGCGCATGGCGCCTTCGGCTACTTTCCGTCGTACGCGATCGGCGCGGTGATCGCGGCGCAGCTTTTCGAGACGCTGCGCGCGGCGACGCCGGACCTGGACGAGCGCATCGCCACCGGCCAGTTCGGCACGGTGACCGGCTGGCTGGCGCAGCAGGTGCACGCCGAAGGCGCGCGTCTCACGCCGCAGCAGCTGGTGCAGCAGGTGACGGGCAAGGGCCTGTCGGCCACCCTGGCGCTGCGCTATCTCGAAGCGCGCTACCTGGAGGAGGCGCGATGAATGCCGCGGGCGCGACAGTGCCGGAGATGTCGGCCACCAAGCGGCGCCTGGCCGCGCGGCTGCGCGGGCTCACCGGCAAGGCCATCGCGGATTACGCGATGATCGCCGCGGGCGACCGCGTGATGGTGTGCCTGTCGGGCGGCAAGGATTCCTACACGCTGCTCGACATGCTGCTGTCGCTCCAGCGCAGCGCGCCGCTGCAGTTCTCGCTGGTGGCCGTGAACCTCGACCAGAAGCAGCCGGGTTTTCCGGCCGACGTGCTGCCGCGCTACCTGGAATCCCTCGGGGTCGAGTACCACATCATCGAGCAGGATACCTACAGCGTGGTCAGGCGCCTGATCCCGGAAGGCCGCACCATGTGCAGCCTGTGCTCGCGCATGCGGCGCGGCGCGCTGTACCGCTACGCGGCGGAGAACGGCATCACGAAGATCGCGCTGGGCCATCACCGTGACGACATCGTCGAGACACTGTTCCTGAACCTGTTCCACGGCGGCAAGCTGAAGGCCATGGCGCCGAAGCTGCGTTCCGAGGATGGCCGGCACATCGTGATCCGGCCGCTGGCCTACGTGCCCGAACGCGACATCGCGCGCTATGCCGTGGCGCGCGGCTTTCCCATCATTCCCTGCGACCTGTGCGGCTCGCAGGAGAACCTGCAGCGCGCGACCATCAAGAAGATGCTGGCGGCCTGGGAGTGCGAACACCCCGGCCGCACCGAATCATTGCTCACCGCACTGCGCAACGTCGAACCGGAGACCCTGGCCGACACCAGGCTGTTCGACTTCGCCGGGCTCGCCCCGCGGAGCGGGCCATGATGCCGCCGCTGCCCAACAGCTACTGGGCATTGCCGGGCCGGCTGCTGGCCGGCGAGCATCCCTGTGGCGAGGACGCGGTCGCGACGCGCCGCCGCCTCGACCTGCTGCTGGCCGCCGGCGTGCGCAGCTTCATCGACCTGACGCAGCCGGGAGAGATGCCCTCGTACGCCGGGCTGCTGCCGGGCGAGGTCGTGTACCGCAACCTGCCCATTCCCGACCACTCGGTGCCGCCGGGTGCGGCGCGCATGCGCGAGATCCAGCAGGCGCTGGCGCTGGCGCTGGCCGGCGAAGACGCGGTGTACGTGCATTGCCGCGCCGGCATCGGCCGCACCGGCATCACCATTGGCTGCTGGCTGCGCGAGCGCGGCATGGCGCCGGCGGCGAGCATCGAGGCGCTGAACCGGCTGTGGCGGCAGAACGCGCGCGCCGCGCGCTGGCCCTGGATACCGGAGACCCCGGAGCAGGAGGCCTACATCCTCGACTGGCAGGTGGAGTTGCCCGATGCACGGCGCGGCTGAAGCGCCGGGTTCGCGGCCGGTCCGCGCCTGGGCGCGCCTGCCCGACGCGGAGCTGCTGCAGCTGCGCTTCAGCGAGCTGGGACTGAAGCTGGCCGGCACGCCGCTGGAGCGGCGGCTGCACCATGTATATCGCGAGCTCGAGCGGCGCGGCATCCGTTTCCGGCCGCACATGTGGCTGTCGGAGGAATGGTTCTCGCCGGACGGCGTGCCCGGCATCGCGGTGCCGTTCTACCTCGCGCATCCGCGGCTGATGCGGCTGGAGCGGCGCATGATGCGCCAGGTGGAGGGGGGCAACGGCAACTGGATGATGCGCATCCTGCGGCACGAGGTGGGCCATGCCATCGACACCGCGTACCGGCTGCGGCGGCGCGCGCGCTGGCGCGAGGTGTTCGGCCCGGCATCGCTGCCATACCCGGAGAGCTACCGCGCGCGTCCCGGCAGCCGCAGCTTCGTGCGCCATCTCGGCGAGTGGTATGCGCAGTCGCATCCCACCGAGGATTTCGCCGAAACCTTCGCCGTGTGGCTGAAGCCGAACTCCGACTGGCGCCGCACCTACGCGAGCTGGCCGGCGTGGGAAAAGCTGCGCCTGGTGGATGAAATGATGCGCGAGGTCGCCGGCCGCACGCCGCCGGTGCGCAGCCGCGCGTTCATCGAGCCGCTGTCCGCGAATCACCGTACGCTGGCGCAGCACTACCGCGAGAAGCTCGCGCGCCAGCAGGAATGGCACAGCGAGGCCATCGACGGCATGCTGCTGCGCGTGTTCGCCCGGCGTCCGGTGCGGCGCGGCCTGATGCGCGCGGCGGCCTTCCTGCGCGCGCACCGCCGCGAGCTGCTGGCGGGCGGTGCGCTGTACGGCGGCATCGACCAGTACACGCTGCATCACGCACTGCGGCTGGCCATCGATGGTTCGGATAACATGCAGCTGTACCTGCGCGGGTCGCAGCGCCATGCCCTGCCGCATGCGCGCTGGCTGCTGGCCCGCCTGGTGCGCCTGCTGGATGAAAGGGAGCGGCCCCGGCTCAATCTATGAAGCGATCGCGAGTGCTGACTGTCCTGCACCCGAGCCTGATGCCGCCGGACAGCCTCGAGGGGCAGGACCCGAAGGCCATCGAGGAATGGCGCACCGAGTTCGACGTGATCCAGACGCTGCGCGCGTCCGGCCACGAGGTGCGCGCGCTGGGCGTGCTGGATTCGGTCACCGAGCTGCGCGCCACCATCGCCGAGTGGCAGCCGGACGTGGTGTTCAACCTGCTGGAGGAATTCGACGGCATCGTCAGCTACGACCAGAACGTGACGGCCTTCCTGGAGATGCTGCGCCAGCCCTATACCGGCTGCAATCCGCGCGGGCTGCTGCTGTCGCGCGACAAGGCACTGTGCAAGCAGGTGTTCGCCTACCACCGCATCCCGACGCCGCAGTTCGCGGTGTTCCGCCGCGGCCAGCGTGTCCACGTGCCCAGGCGCCTGCGCTATCCGCTGTTCGTGAAATCCAGCACCGACGATGCCTCCGCGGGCATCGCGCAGGCCTCGGTGGTCAGCGACGCCGCGCATCTCAAGGAGCGCATCGAGTTCGTGCTCGAGGCGCAGAAGTCCGACGTGCTGGTGGAGGAATACATCGAGGGCCGCGAACTGTACGTCGGCATGCTGGGCAATTCGCGCCTGACGCGCTTTCCGGTGTGGGAACTGAACTTCGGACAGCTGGGGCAGACCGGCAGCGCCATCGCCACGCGCAAGGTCAAGTGGGACGCGAAGTACCGCGCCAAGTACGGCATCGACAGCGCGCCCGCCGCCGAGCTGCCCGCCGGCGTCGAGGCCCGGCTCGACAAGCTGTCGCGCCGCATCTACCGCGCGCTCGGGCTCACCGGCTACGCGCGCATGGATTTCCGCATGCGCGCCGACGGCAGCCTGCATGCACTGGAGGCCAACGCCAATCCGCACCTGGCGCGCGACGAGGATTTCGCGCGCGCCGCCGCGGCTGCCGGCCTGGAATATCCCGAGCTGCTCGACTGCATCCTGAAGCTCGGCCTCACGTATCCGGCGCAATGGCGGGTGATGTATGGCGGCTAGGAAATCTCCGTGGTTGTTGCTGGGGCTGCTGGTGGCGGGCTGCGCCACGCGGCCGGATCCCACCGCGCAGTTCATGGACCAGCTGCTGGCAATGCTGCCCGGCAGCTACGACAACCTCGCGCAGGCGCGCGGCAGCCCCGAACACGCGCCGCTGCGGCTGGTGATCGCCCCCGTGCAGGCACTGCTGGTGGGCGACCACGTGTTCTACGTGCAGGAAATGGCGGCGGACAATCCGCAGCGCGTGCTGGCCCAGTACCTGTACCAGGTGAACGAGGTGCAGGGCCGCGAGATGGCCGTGGCCAGCCAGGCGGATTTCGCCGAGCCGCTGCGCTGGCGCAATGGCCAGTCCAACCGCGACCTGTTCCATGCCCTGCTGCCGCAGGATCTGCGCCCGCGGGCCGGTTGCGACCTGCTGTTCAAGCGCGACGGGGCGGGTTTTGCCGCGGCGCTGACCGGCAGCTGCCGCGGCTCGGCCGCCGATACCGGCGAGGCACTGCGGGTCGAGCAGCGCATCACGCTGGATGCCGATGGCATCGCGATGTTCGAGCAGCGGCGCGATGCGGCCGGCCGCCTGACCTACGGTGAGGAGGCCGATCCCTGGTACCGCTTCGCGCGGCGCGCCGACGCCCCCTGGTAGGGGCGGCCGCGCGATGCCGGGAATCTTCTTCCGCCACGTGCTGCGCGAGATGGCCGTGGCCACGCTCGTGGTCGGCGCCGTGTTGCTGGTGGTGCTCGCCACCTACCAGCTGGCGTTCGTGCTGGGGCGCGCGGCCGATGGCGAGGTGCCTGGCTCGATGGTGCCCGAACTGGCCTTGCTGTCGCTGCGCACCAGCCTCACGGTGATACTGCCGTTCGCGCTGCTGCTGGGCGTGACGGCCGCGCTCGGGCGCCTGTATCACGACAACGAGATCGCCGCCGCACAGGCCTGCGCGATGCCGGGCTCGCTGCTGTTCGCCGCGGCCGGCACCATTACCCTGGCCGCCGCGCTGCTCGCGGCGTGGGTGGCTTTCCTCGACGGGCCGCGCGCCGCTGCCCGCATTGCTGCGCTGCGCACGGCCGCGCAGCGCAGCGCCGCCGTGCGGCAGCTCGCGCCCGGGGCATTCCGCTCGCTGGGATCCGGCGTGACGTTCTACTTCCGCGCGGCGGCGGCGGATGGCACGCTGCAGGACGTGTTCGTGCAGCGCGAGCAGCCCGGGGCCCGCGTGCAGGTGGTGCTGGCGCGCAGCGCTCACCAGCAGCTCGCCGCCGATGGCGCCGGCTGGCTGATCGAGCTCGACGACGGGCACAGCTACGAGGGCGAGCCCGGCACGGCCGACTGGCGCATCACGCGCTTCGCGCGCCAGGTACTGCACGTGCCGCTGCCGCAGGCCAGGCTGCGCGGACCGCCGCGCGTGGATGGCCTCGGCAATCGCGCGCTGCTGCTCTCAGGCCAGCCCCGGCAGCTTGCCGAACTGCACTGGCGCATCGGCTGGGTCATCGAAGTGCTGGTGCTGGGCTTCGCTGCCGTGCCCCTGGCAAGGCTCGCACCGCGCCAGGGGCGCCACGCACGCGTGCCGTGGGCGGTGTTGCTGTTCGCGGTGTACGCGGGCCTGCTCACGGCGGGTCGTACCATCCTCGGCCGCGGCGAACTTCCTGCCGTCGCCGGGCTGTGGTGGGTTCCCGCGGTGGTGATGGTGCCGCTGTGGTGGCGGCTGCGCGCGCGGCAGTAAGCGGCGCGCGCGTGGAGTGTCAGTCGTCCTTGTCGGGCAGCTTCGTGCCCGGCGGCAGGTCCTGCTCGCGCAATGCCTTGACCTGCTGCGTGGTCTTGATCCACTCCGACAGCTTGCGCAGGTCGACCCGCGGCTTGCGGATGCGCGCGGTGTCGCCCGTCGAGGGCTTGTCCTTCGAGTACGGATCATATGCGCCGCCCACCATGCCCTTGGAGCGCTTGCTCGGCTGGTAGTCCACCATCTCCAGATGGTCCGGCATTTCCCGCTCCGGCTCCTCCTCTGCGGGCAGGTGGATGGTGAAGCGGTCTGGATTCTTCTCGGTACCCATGGCTGTCCCGAATTATGGTCTCGTTGGGCCCCTCAAACTGTGGAACCGGTCACGTGCCGTGCCCTTATGTTTCACGAATTTGGCGAAACGCGTCGCGCGGCGCGCAACAGCCCGACGATGGTCTTGGCGTCACGCAGCTCGCCATCCAGCCCCTGGCGTACCGCCTCGGCCAGCTCCACCCAGTGGACCTGGATCACCTCGTGCGCCTCGTGGGCAGCCGGCACCGCCACCAGCTCGCGCGCCAGGAACAGGTGGATGGTCTCGGCGAACACGCCCGGCGAGGACAGGATGCCGCCGAGGGATTCCCAGCGCCGCGCCTCGCGGCCGGCTTCCTCGGCGAGCTCGCGGCGGGCGGTGAGATCCGGGGCCTCGCCAGGTTCGAGCCTGCCGGCGGGCAGCTCCCAGACCCAGCCGCCGCCAGCCGGACGGAATTGCCGCAGCAGGCACACGCGGCCCGCGGCATCGATGGCCACCACCGCCGCGCCGCCGGGATGGTGCACGATCTCGTAGCGCCCGGTGCGCCCGTTCGGCAACCGGACATGCTCCACGTTGACGGTGATCACGCGGCCCTGGAAAACCGTGTCGACCTGATCTGCGTCCTCTGGCTGGCCCATTGCTATAGTGGACGCGATTTATGTCCACTCCCGCAAGCCACCTCGAATCGCTGAACCTCGCGCAGCGCAAGGCGGTTGCCTACGGCGCCACCGCGCCCGACGGCCGCTTCCGCGCCGGCCCGCTGCTGGTGATCGCCGGTGCCGGCACCGGCAAGACCAGCACGCTGGCACACCGCGTGGCGCACCTGGTGCTCAATGGCGTGGATCCCTCGCGCATCATGCTGCTGACTTTCACCCGCCGCGCCGCCGGCGAAATGCGCCGCCGCGCCATCGAGATCCTGCGCAAGGCACTGGATGACACGCTGGGCGGTCGCGCGCAATCGCTGGCGCAGCGGCTGGTCTGGGCCGGCACCTTCCATTCGGTCTCGAACCGCCTGCTGCGGCATTACGCCCCGCAGCTCAAGCTCGACCCGTGCTACACGGTGATCGACCGCGCCGATTCGGCCGACCTGCTCGACCAGATCCGCGCCGAACTCGGCTACGCCGCGGCCGAGCAGCGTTTTCCGCGCAAGGACACCTGCCTCGCCATGTACTCCTGGCGCGTCAATACCGGCAAGGGGCTGCCGGAGACACTGCAGCAGTTTCCCTGGTGCCAGCAGTGGGAGGAGGAGCTGAAGAAGCTGTTCCGCACCTACGTGGAGCGCAAGCAGGAGCTGGCGCTGCTCGACTACGACGACCTGCTGCTCTACTGGCAGGTGCTGGTGTCCGAGCCGCGGCTGGCGCAGCACGTGGGCGCGCACTTCGACCACATCCTGGTCGATGAATACCAGGACACCAATTCGCTGCAGGCGCGGATCCTGCAGGCCGTGAAGCCCGACGGCAGCGGTCTCACCGTGGTCGGCGACGACGCGCAGGCGATCTACTCTTTCCGCGCCGCGGAGGTGGAGAACATCCTCGGCTTCGCGCAGAAGTACACCCCGCCGGCCGAAGTGGTGATGCTCGGGCAGAACTACCGCTCCACGCAGCCGGTCCTGGATGCCGCCAATGCGCTGCTGGCCGAGGCGCCGCGCCAGTTCCGCAAGCACCTGCTGGCCACGCGCACCGGCGGCATGCTGCCGCGCTACGTGAGCATCGATGACCTGGAGTCGCAGGCCGAGTACGTGGCGCTGCAGGTGCTGCAGCGGCGCGAGGCCGGCGTGTCGCTGCGCCGCCAGGCCGTGCTGTTCCGCACCGGCAGCCACAGCGACCTGCTGGAGGTGGAACTGGCACGCCGGCGCATCCCGTTCGTGAAATACGGCGGGCTGCAGTTCCTCGAAGGCTCGCATGTGAAGGACCTGATCGCGGTGCTGCGCTGGGCCGACAATCCGCGCAACACGCTGTCCGCCTTCCGCGTGCTGCAGCTGCTGCCGGGCATGGGCCCGGTGAACGCGCGCTGGACGCTGGATGCGCTGGCCGAGGCGGGCGGTGCGTTGAAATCGCTGCGCGACCTGAAGGTGTCCTCGCAGTGCGAGCGCGACTTCCGCCGCCTCACCGAGCTGATGGAGAAGATCACCGAGCCGGCTGCGCCCTGGGAAGGCCAGGTGCGCATGGTGCGCGAGTGGTACCAGCCGCACCTGCAGCGCATCTACGAGCACTATCACACGCGCATCGGCGACCTGGACCAGCTCGAGCACCTCGCCACCCAGTTCCGCTCGCGCGAGCGCTTCGTCACCGAGATGACGCTCGATCCGCCGCAGGCCACCGGCGATCTGTCCGGCCGCGCGCACCAGGACGAGGAATACCTGGTGCTGTCCACCGTGCATTCGGCCAAGGGCATGGAGTGGGATACCGTGTTCGTGCTCAACGTGGTCGACGGCAGCTTCCCCTCCGAATTCGCCACCGCGCGTCCGGAGCTGCTCGACGAGGAACGGCGGCTGCTGTACGTGGCGATGACGCGCGCCCGCAACGAACTGCATCTGGTGCAGCCGCTGAAGTTCCCGCTGACGCAGCAGGCCCCGCAGGGCGATGCGCATGTCTACGGCGGCCGCAGCCGCTTCATCACCGACAAGGTGCTGAAGTGCTTCGAGCAGACCAGCTACACCGGCTCCCGCGCCAGCGACTCGCGCCTGTCATCCACCGGTTCGGAACCGATCAGCATCGATGCCAGTGGCGTGCTGAAGGGGATGTGGTAGCGCGCGGCGCGCGCAGGCCGGCGGTTCCAGGATCCACGTCAACGGAAGACGCCAATGTCCATTTACCGCTGTCCGGCCTGCGGCTTCATCGGCGAAGAGCCCGCCGCACCGGGCGCAAAACTGCCGTGTGCGAAATGTGGTGTCACGAGCACCCTGTTCGCGACGGTGTTCTATGTGCAGAAGCTGGCGGAGCGCTACCTGGCGGCGCGCCGCGAACTGACCGCGCTCAGACAGGCCGTCGCCGATCCGGAAGGGGAATCCTCGTGCGCGCAAGACCAGCCGGGCGCCAGCGTCCCGTTGTCCGCCGATGAGCTCCACGACACCGACCAGCTGGCGACCGAAGCTCAGCACAGGCCGCTGCGCGACTGGCTGGGCGCACGGCAGATTGGCGCCACTTTTGTGCTGGACGCGGTCGACACGACCGGTTACTTCGACGAGGCGGCCCGCGACATGGGCGGGCAATACGCGCTGCTGGCCGGGGTGATCGGCCAGGTGCGCTATGCCTACGGGCAGCAATTCTCGTGGGTGAAAGTCGATCTGGCCAGGCATGAGCCGGCGGCGCGCCAGCGCATCCTCGATTTCTGCCGCCAGCTGTACAGCCATACCCTGTTCGCCCGCTATTCCTTCCGGAAACAGTCGCTGGAGCTGGGCCTGGGAATCCAGCCGGCGCAGGTGGTGCGCGAGTTCTTCCTCGGCGGCTGGCTGGAGTGGTATGCGCTCGGCGTGCTGTTGCAGCTGTGCGCGCAGAAGAGGCTCGAATTCTCCTGCGCGCGCAATGCGACGCTGGCGCTGCCGAACGCGGAACTGCGCGAGCTGGACGTGGTCGTGCTGGCCGGAGCTCGCAAGCTGGTGGTGGTCGAGTGCAAGACCGGCGAGTTTCGCGCCGACATCGGCAAGTACGCGAAGTTGCGGCAGCGGCTGGGCCTGGACCGCACGCAGTTCGTCATCTGCCATCCGGATCTGCCCGATGATCAGCTGGCGGCGCTCGGCAGCATGTATGAGCTGACATTCGTGAACCTCGCCTCGTTGCGAGGACACCTGCAATCGCTGTTCTGAAGACCCGCCCGTCGCGGCAGCGGTCGCGCTAGACTGGCGCGTACGGAGGGGCACGATGAAGGGGCGCACAGGGATCGCGGCGCGCGCAGGTCGGCTGCTGGTGCTGGCGTGGCTGCTGCCGGTTGCCGGCGCGGCCGAGCTGCCGGCCGGCAAAACACCGGCCTCCGCCACGGCACCCGGGGCCGAACAGCAACTGGATGAGGTGACGGTCACCGCCACCCGGACCAGGCCCGTCAGGAATCTGCAGACGATCATCGAGTGGCTCGCCCGGCTGGTGGGACAGTACCGCTACGAGGGCTCGGTCGAACTGCATGCCGGCCCGGGAGTGCCGGCGGCCCCGCTGCCTGTACGGGGCGTGGGAGACTGCGTGCCCTTTGGCCTCGCTCCCGGGGTGCAGTGCTCGATTGCCGTGCGCTGGCCCGAAGTGCGCGGCGAGAACGGCACGGAAGTGCTGGGTGGGATTTCGTCGCTGAATCCGGCGCTGATCCTCTACGGCCTGGATCCCGACCATCGGGCGATCCACTACCTGCAGGTGGACCAGAAGGGCATCGCCGACGGCGGGCTCGGTTACCTGGATGGCGACACGCTCACCACCACCGCGCCGTGCGAGGGCATCCCCGGCAATTGCCAGCGGATCACGACGATCAACGCCCAGCCCGACGGCAAGCTCATCCAGATGCAGATCGACATCCGGCAGGACGAGGAGCGGACGGTGCGCTACACCTTCGTGATGCGGCGCCTGTCGCAGCCCGCCCCGGGCGGTGCCTCCGGGAAGGCGCAGCCATGAAGCGCCGCGGCACCGGCAAGTTCGGCATGGTCCTGTGCATGTGCGCGACGCTGCTGGCGGGCGTGCGGGCCGGTGCCCAGCCTCATGCCCCGGAATATTCGCCGGCCACGACCGCCATGGCGCCCGTCGTCACCCCGCCGGCAGATGTCTGGCTGCAGCGACTGGCGGGCCGGTATGGTTTCGACGGCGCCATCCATCACCAGGAGACCGTGGATGACCCGGACAGGGACGAAGTCGATGAAGTAACCGGGCTCACCGTGCACCGGCACACGCCCTGGCACCTCAACGACTGGTCGCAGCCCATCCACGGCAAGGGCGATTGCATCACCTTCGGCGCAGGTCCCGGCCTGCAATGCGTGGTCAGCGTGGTCTGGCCGGAGATGTGGAGAAGCACCGGCAAGGCGCAGCTGGGCGGGGTCACCGACATGTCCCCGGCAGTGATCCTCGCGGGCCTTGCTCCGTCCATCGGCGGCATCCGCCTGCTGCTGGTGGATCACAAGGGACTGGCGCATCCGGCATCGATCGCGCTGCACGGCGATGCGGCGAGCACCAGTCCTGCCTGCGTGAACAGCCCCGGCGTGCAGCGCTGCAAGCAGACCATCACGCTGACCGCGAAGGCCGACGGCAGGACCCCGTACCTGGTGATCAGCACCAGCGTCTACTACCTGCGGGACAAGACGGACCGGAAGATGTTCCTGGAGAAGGTGGATCCCAGCGATCCGGCCAGCCCGACGGAAAGGCCCACGGAGTGGGTCGAGGAGCGCCTCGACGTCTCGTTCTCGCTGCGGCGCGAGGCACAAGGCACCGGCAGCGCGGCACCCGCAAGGCCGTCCAGGTCGCGCTAGACCGCGGCCGCGGACCGGTGGACATTCAGCGCGCCGGTGCGCCAGCCGTGGCCGCAACTTCGCGCCGGTCAATGGGCAGCCGCCGCAGCATGGCGATCTTCACCGCATCCAGCATCAGCCCGTAGACGCAGCTGGTGGCATACAGGGACAGGACGATCCATCCCGGCAGCCCCGTCATGAACCAGCCGCGCCAGGCGAGGATCGAGGCGAGCAGCGCCGCCGCGCCCAGTGCGGCCAGCAGCACGCCGGCCGGCCGCGAATGCCACACGTGGCCGCGGGCGCGCAGCACCAGGCCGGTGAGCTGCCCGGCGAGCACCAGGGTCAGGAAGGTGAGGCTGCGCATGGCGTCGGCGCCCAGGTGCAGGTGGAACCAGCCAAGGGCCAGCACGCCCATCACGTAACCCAGCTTCACCAGGCCGAGCGGGATGGCCACCAGTACCAGTTCGCGGATCCGCCAGGCATTCGGATAAGAAGTGGGCGTCGCACGGTCGGCCGCGCGCGCCATCATCGGGATATCGCCTTCCAGCATCCAGATCACCTGCAGCAGCGGGGTCATCACCGCATGTCCGGTCATCACCAGGCCGCCGCCCATGACGATCAGCGTCACGGCCTTGTTCACCAGCATGCCGAGCGTGAAGGTCAGCACCCGCTGGAAGGCGGCGCGACCTTCCTCGATGCAGGCGACGATGCCGCGCAGGCCGGGTTGGGTCAGCACCAGGCCGGCCGCGGACTTGGCAACGTCCGTGGCGCTGGCCACGGCGATGCCCATCTGCGCCTGCCGCAGCGCCGGCGCGTCATTGGCGCCATCGCCGCACATGCCCACCGCATGCCCCTGCCGCTGGAAAGCCTTCACCAGGCGGAACTTGTCCTCCGGAAACACGCCCGCGTAGACCGCGAAATCGCCTGGCCGCACCGTCTCGGGAATCCGGCCCGGCGGACAGATGGGTCCGTCGAGGCCGATGGCGTGCGCGACGGTTGCGGCGGTTGCGGCCGTGTCGCCGCTGACCATCACCGTGTCGATGCCCAGCTCGCGCAGCCGCGCCAGCAGCGGCGCGGAATCCTCGCGTGGCGGATCGCTGAGGCCGATCAGCCCGATGATGGCCAGGTCATCGGGCGGGCCCGCGGCGATGGCCAGCACACGGCAGCCCGCGGCCGCGAGCTGGCGTTCGGCGGCCTGCACCGCCGGACTGGTTGGCGCCAGCGCGGCAATGGCCAGCGGCGAGCCCTTGGCGACGCGCAGAGTGCTGCCATCCGGCTTTGCGACCAGTGCCTCGGCCATCTTGGCCGCAGGATCGAATGGCGTGAAGCGCAGGATGGCCATGGCCGGCTCGCCGGTCCGTGCCGCGGCCCGGATCGCCGTGTCGACCGGATCCTGCCCGTCCGCGGAACTCGCCGCCACGGCATGGGCAAGCAGCTTCGCCGCGGTCAGGCCGTCGGCCAGCGGCACGACCTCGCTGACACTCAGGCTGTTCAACGTCAGCGTGCCCGTCTTGTCGGCGCACAGCACGTCGATCATCGCTGCTTCCTGCAGGGCTGCGAGCCTGGCCAGCAGCACGCCCTGATCGGCCAGTCGCCGCGCACCGAGCGTGGCGGCCAGCGTGAACACCGCCGGCATCGCCACCGGCACGGCAGACAGCAGCGCCGCGAGCACCAGCGGCACCATCTGCGCCACGCTCATGCCGATGGCCCACGCGTAGGCGACCATGCCGATGACGATGGTCATGTTGACCAGGGTGAGCACCTTGACCACGCCGAGCACGGCCTGCTGCTCGCTGCTCTCCACGTCCGCGGAACGCACCAGCTCGGCGGTGCGGCCGAAGTAGGTGCGCGTGCCGGTGGCCGTCACTTCGGCCAGCGCCTCGCCACGCCGCACCAGTGCGCCGGCGTAGGTGCGCGTGCCGGCTTCGCCCTCGACGGCGACGGACTCGCCGGTGAGCATCGACTGGTCGAGCGCCGCCGCGCCCGACAGCAGCTGCACATCCGCCGGCACGATGCCCCCGAGGGAAAGCTGCACCACATCGCCGGGCACCAGAACCGCGGCCGGTACATCGATCCAGGCGCCGTCGCGGAGCACCCGGGCGCGCGGCGCCAGCCGCTGGCGCAGCAGCGCCAGCGTGGCACTGGCGCGCCCTTCCTGCGCCAGTGCCAGCGCGACATTGATCAGCAGCAGCGCCGCGACCATCAGTGCTTCCAGCCGTTCGCCGGCCAGCATTTGCAGCACGACGGTCGCCTCGAGCATCCACGGCACCGGCGCCCAGAAATGGCGCAGCACGCGCGCCAGCGGCCGCGCGCTGGCCTCACTCATGTCGTTGGGACCGGCCTCGGCCAGACGCCGCGCCGCCTCGGCGGTGGACAGGCCGGTGGGCATGCAGCCGTGCCGCGTTACTGCGGCGCCGCGGGCTTTGGTGGCGCGAGTTTCGGGAAACCGCAGTTCGGCACTGTGCACACCGTCAGGCTGTGCACGAAGCGCAATTTGCCATTCTCGAGGCGGAACAGATGCGAATCGGGCACCGTGGTGGGCCAGCGGATGAAGCCGACCACGGCGCCGATCTGCGGATCGGCGATGAAGCGCCGGTCGGTCAGCTTCAGGCCGCTGGCCACTCCCACGTTGCAGCTGTCGTCGGGACGACCCTTGCCGGTGCGCGCGCCGCCCTCCAGGCGATTGCATGGTGTGCCCCACGGCACCTTCACGCTGTTGTCGTCCATCACGTCGAAATAGGCATTGGCAGCCGCGATCAGCGTTGCGCGCGAAGCGCGCGCCGCGGCCGGGATCGTCCCCCAGTCTTCGGTGGAGGAGTACTTCAGGTAATTGTCGGCGTTGAACAGCCAGTCATCGGCATCGGTGACCAGCGTTTCCAGTTCGGCGATCCTGCCGCCTTCCACTCTGCTGCGTACGCCCAGCACATAGGGATGCGCCTGGTCGGTGACGATCACCTCCGTGAAGGTCTCGCAGATGGTCGTGTCCAGCAGGCTGCGGCTGAAATCGATCTTCAGCGGAGTCTTCACGATGCCGCGCCCGAAGGGCGTCGCGGCGGTGTTTTCGATGTAGCGGGCCTGCGGCGCCAGCGGCAGCTCGCCGGGAGCACCGGCACGCTGTGCCACGAGGTAGGCGTCCACCGCCGATTGCAGCGCGGCACGCGTGCACGCGGACCGCGCCGGTGCCGGCAGCACCGCCATGAACAGGATGGCCAGAACCGGCATGAAGAAAGCCTTGCGCGTCATGTCGCCTCCCCGGGATGAAATCCTACTGCTTGCCGGTCGCGCGCGTGGCGGCCGCGGCCACTGCTGCGGCGCGCACCCCGGCCAGCGCCTGCTGCGCGGCGCGCTCCATGGCGGCCATGATCGCGCCCATGCGGTTTCCCGTGGCCGGTTCGCTGGCGCTGGCGTCGCAGCGTCCCAGCACCCGCCGCGGCGTGCCGGCGGTCAGCGCGCACTCGAACGCCACGCGCATCACCGGCGGGGCCCCGTCGGTCCCGTAATCGGCTTCGAAATGACGCACGGTGAGCAGCAGCTCATAGTCGCTGGCCACGGCGCGGCCCGCATCGACCACGTTGGCGAATCCGCCGCCGCCGGCCAGCGACTGCACCGCCAGCGCGGCGACCACCCGCGGCAACGGTTCGCCCCAGCGGCTGGCCGCGAAGTGATCCAGCTGCTGTCCGCCGCGGATGAGCATGATGCGGTCGGTATCCAGCCCCGGCTGCACCGCCGGACGCAGCACCGCGAGCACGCCCGGCACTGCCGGGCTGCCAGGGGCCGGTGGCGCGGCCCGCAGCACATACGTGAGCTCGGGCTGTGCCCCGCTGCGCAGTCCGCTGCAGGACGCCAGCAGCACGGCCGACAGCGCCATTGCCGTGATTGATGCGCGTTTCACCTGGGGACCTCCACGCCGCCCTGCGCCGGCTGGTAGAGCAGCTGCGAGGGATTCTCCTTCAGGCTGCGCGCCAGCTCGCGGAACTGCTCCGCCGCATCGCGCGCCTCCTCGACCGTGCGCTGCAGCTGCGGCAGACCATCCTGCGCGAAGCCGCCGAGCGCGCCGCGGTTTTCCTCGATGAAGCGGTCGATGCCGGCGCTGGCCTTCTCGAGGTTTGCGGCCACGTTGTTCAGGCGGCCGGTGAGCTGTGCCATGCCCGGACCGAAGTCACTGGTGACATTCTGCAGGCTGCCCACGAGCTTGCGCACCTCGGTGCTGGTGGAATCCAGGTCCCGCAGCAGGTTGTCGATGCCGCGCATGGTGCC
>Ga0335083_10000142_pt1 | contig 126659 bp, 111 predicted proteins | sample Lox_Sample_42_FD_206716 | JGI IMG/M metagenome (GOLD analysis project Ga0335083, IMG submission 206716) | Soil microbial communities from Loxahatchee National Wildlife Refuge, Florida, United States - Lox_Sample_4.2 | ecosystem: Environmental > Terrestrial > Soil > Wetlands | place: USA...
GCCCTGCCACGACCGTGCACTTGAGCCGCCTATAGGCGGCTCAAGTGCACGGTCGTCGGCGGCCTGACGAGGAAGACGCGAGGAATCGTGGACTTACCTGGGTCTTCGTCACCGATCACGGGCCTTCGTGGAGGAACACGCACCTCCTCCACGCGCCTCTCCCCCCGGAGCTCTCCGATCTCCCACGCCCTCTCCCCGAACCCTCGGCCGTCCCGGCCACGGCCACACCCTGCCGGGGTCGTGGCCGGGACGGCCGCGTCCTTCGCGCTTCGGGCGCCAGCTTCCGAGATCACCTGGCCGTGTGGACTCAGGCCGAGGTCGGGGTCGCGGTCTCGCTGCTCGCGCCGGCCCCACCTGAGCCGTCACCGTCTTCACGTTCGGCCTCGTCCCTCGCCTGGCGGATCAGGCCGCGCCAGTCGGTGGTGCGGAAGACGAGCAGGATCGCGCCGAAGCCGAGCACCACGGACCAGGCCGCCATCGCGATCTGCGTCCCGACCGAGAAGGAGAGGACCGCGGCGCGCGAGGGGCCGGTCAGGGTCGCGACGAGGAGCGCCTGCTGGGCGCCGGCGCCGCCCGGCGTGAAGGGGACGATGTTGGCGATCGCCTGCACGCTCATCACCAGCATCACGTTGCCGATCGATCCTTCCAGCCCGAAGGCCTCGAGCAAGAACCAGAAGGCGGCGAAGCGGAAGAGCCAGCCGACCCCCTGCCAGGCGAAGACTTCGCGCATGTAGTCGCCGGGCCGGGTGAGGATCACCACGCCCTGTTTGACCCGCGCCCAGAAGCGCCGCACACGGCGGGCCAGCAGCCAGGTCCCGACGACGATCGCGAGCAGGACCGCCGCCACCGTGATCGCCAGCGTCTTCGGGTGGTTGGCCCAGAAGGAGACGTCGAAGGCGGGCAGGTTCGGCAGTTGGGGGAGCGGCGGCAGGAGGCCCTGGGTGACCGCGTAGAGCAGCACCAGAATCCCGACCGAGGTGTCGAAGATCGTCTGCACGAGGAACGACGAGGTGACCGCCGGATAGGAAGAACCGGGGATCTGGCGCTTGACCAGGAAGACCTTGGTGACGTCGCCGGCGTGGGCGGGCACCACCGCGTTGATCCCCGCCCCGGCGAGGTAGGCCGCCGCCAGGCGCAGGAAGCCGATCCGCTTGTCCGGATAGGCGGCCCGCAGCACGTTGCGCCAGGCCCAGGCCCGCGCCAGCTGCATCGCGAGCAGGCAGAGCAGCGCCAGGCCGAACTGCCCCCAGTGCACCTCGGAGAGGTGGCGGAAGAATTCCGTCGCCGCGTCGAAGAAGTGTTCGAGGCTCGAAGCGAGGTCCGCGATCGGCGGCTTGACGAGGAAAACCGGCATCGCAGCTAGACTAGCCCCGCTCGTGCCGGACACCGACACGCACATCCTGCCGCCCCAGTTGCCGCCAGATCCCGCCGACGAGGCGATGTGCGGGCGCGCCCGTGAGCGCTACAGCGCCGACCGCAAGAGCGCCCACCGCCGCCGCCGCAAGGCGCATGCGGCGATGCCGAACCTGATCATCATCGGTGGCCTCAAGTGCGGCACGACGAGCATCCACCACTACCTCGGCCTCCATCCCGAGATCCAGATGTCGAAGCCGAAGGAGCTCAACTTCTTCGTCACCGAGCTGAACTGGGACCTCGGCCTCGACTGGTACGCAAGCCGCTTCGACGGCCGCTTCAAGGTGCGCGGCGAGTCCTCCCCGCACTACACCAACCTGCCCCGCTACGAGGGCGTCGCCGAGCGCATCCGCACCCACTGCCCGGACGCCAGGCTCCTCTACATGGTGCGCGACCCGATCAAGCGCATCCTCAGCCACTGGGTCCACGCCACCGGCGCCGGCTACGAGACCCGCGACATGGTCGAGGTCCTCTCCGGCCCCGACACCCAGTACGTCAACCGCTCGCGCTTCTGGATGCAGCTGCAGCCTTATCTGGAGCGCTTCGATCGCGACCAGATCGAGATCATCACCCAGGAGGAGCTGCAGTCGGACCGTGAGGGGACGATGCGCAAGGCCTTCGCCTTCGCCGGCGTCGACGAGACCTTCACCTCCGAGCAGTTCGACCGCGAGTGGGAGAAGTCGGCGGCGAAGTCCGGCGACAAATACCAGTTCATGGAGAAGCTGATCAAGCTGCCGGGCTTCCGCTCCTTCGACCGCAACTTCGACCGCCTGCCGGAGCGCATGCGCTGGCTGGTCGAGAAGGTCGTCCACGATCCCGAGAAGCCCTCGGCGCCGAAGCCGGTCCTCCCCGACGACCTCCTCGCCGACCTGCGTGGCCGCTTCGCGGAGGAAGTCCCCCAGCTGGAGAAGTTCGCCGGCCGCGACTTCGCCGGCTGGAACGACTACTCCTGAGCGACCACCGAGAGGGCGTTCATCGCCGTCGCCACGACCCGCTCGCGCGGCACCTCGGGGTGATCGACCCACCAGAGCGCCAGCCCCTGGAGGATGCCGCGGAGGACCACCCAGGCCATTTCGATCCCCTGCTCGTCGAGCGACCCCGCCAGGTTCCGCGCCCCCGGCTGGGCGGCGAAGAGCGGCATCACGGCGGCGGCGCTCCGTCCCGCGACCTCGGCGTGCACCGCTTCGGCCGCCGCGTCCCCGCCGCCCTCGCGAAAGAGCATCCGGGCGGCGGCCGGGTGGTCCTCGATATAGGCGAACCATGCGTCGATGGCGCCGGCGGCGCGCTCGGCCACCGGCCCCTCCGCCCCGAGGCCCTGCCGCCACACCTCGCGCAGGTCGGCGAAGCGACGCTCCAGCAGGCCGCGGTAGAGGTCCAGCTTGGAATCGAAGTGGTCGTAGACCACCGGCGGGGTCACCCCGGAGCGACGGGCGATCTCCTCGATCGAGGCGCCCTTGTAGCCGCGCGCGGCGAAGAGCTCGGTCGCGGTCGCCTCGATCAGCTCGCGGCGCTCGGCCGCCGGCAGTCGTGACCGCCGCGCGACGCGCGCACTCCCATCCGTTCTCACTCCGTTTGACAACCTAATAGTCCCTAGGTAACTTCCCGGCCAATTTCCTAATCATCACTAGGTTAGTCGCGACCACCGACAGGAGGGCAGGATGATCGTCACGGTCGACATCGCCACGCTGGGGACGAGGCAGGGTCTGGCGGTGCTGGCGCGACCACCGCGGAGCGAGCGGGTGCCGGGACTGCATCACGCGGAGACGGTCTTCACCGCGCCGATCTCGCCGCGCCCGCTGCCGCTGCCGAATCTCGCCACCGTCGGCCTGATCGCAGCCTGGGAGGACGACGCCGCCCGCGATCGCTTCGAGTCCTCCCATCCGTTGGCCGAGCATTTGGCCGGCGGCTGGCGGGTCCGCCTCGAGCCGCTGCGGATCTCCGGCGCCTGGCCCGAGGTCCCCGACCTGCTCGACGCCACCCGCCCGGTCGACGACGCCGAGCCGGTGGTGGTGCTGACGATCGGCCGCACCAAACCGTGGCGGCTGCCCCCCTTCCTGCGCGCCGCCGCCGCTGCCGAAGCCGACGCCCTTGTCGCCCCCGGCCTCCTCGCCAAGACCGGCTTCGGGCGGCTGCCGCGGCTGGTCTCGACCTTCACCGTCTGGCGCAGCGCCGGCGAGATGCGCGACTTCTCCTACCGCGCCGACGGCGCCCATCAGGCCGCGGTCGACGCCGACCGCGCGCATCCGTTCCACTTCAGCTCCGCCTTCATCCGCTTCCGGCCCTACGCCTCGGCGGGAAGCTGGGGCGGCGGCGATCCGCTCGCCGAGGCACTCGCCGCCACGGCCTGATCCGGCCGCGCATAGGGTTCAGGGGGTGGAGCGCCTCCTCCCCGATCCCGGCCCGACCTCGGTGGACGAGCAGCTGGCGGAGTATCGCCCCTGGGAGGACCCGCCCGCCGACCGTCCCCACCTGGCGCTGAACTTCGCCACCGCCCTCGACGGCCGCGCCGCGATCGACGGCCGCTCCGGCCAGATCGGCTCCGACACCGACACGGCGATGCTGCTCGGCCTGCGGCAGCGCTTCGACGCGGTGATGATCGGCGCCGGGACGATCCGGGCCGAGCGCTACGGCCGGCTCGTCTCCGACCCGGCGCGGCGCGAGGGCCGCGAACGCGATGGCCTGCCGGGTGACCCGTTGATGGTGATCATCGGCGGCCTCGACCTGCCCTGGGACGCCCCCCTCTTCACCGACGGTGGCGGCCGGGTGCTGCTCTTCACCGGCGAGGAGGGCGAGCCGCCCGAGACCGCGACCCCGGTCGAGGTCGTGCGCGAAGCCGGCGGCGAGGTCGACCTCGCCAGGGCGCTCACGATGCTGCGCACCGAGCGCGGGGTCCGCGCCGTGCTCTGCGAGGGCGGGCCGCGCCTCCACTCCCAACTGCAGGCGGCGCGCCTCGCCGACGAGCTTTTCCTCACGATCGCGCCGAAACTGGTCGGTACCGGCCCGGCGATCCTCGAAGGCGCCCTCCCCGAGGTCGCCGAGCTAGACCTCCGCTGGCTCCTCCGCGAGGGCTCCGAGCTCTTCGCCCGCTACCGCCGCAGATGATCTAGCGTTCAGTCGATGGACTTCGAACCCACGCCCGAGGTGAATTCGCTGCGCGAGCGCGTCCTCGACTTCATGGACGCCGAGGTCTACCCGGCCGAGCGCGAGCTGACCGAGGCGCTCGACGCGGAGGTCGGGCCCGGGGTCCCCTACCCCGCCAACCTCACCGCGGTCCGCGCCCGCGCCCGCGAGGCCGGCCTCTGGAACCTCTTCATGCCCGACGAGCGCTTCGGCCCCGGTCTGAAGAACTGGGAATACGGCCTGCTCTGCGAGGAGATGGGACGCAGCCCGATCGCCGCCCCGATGGCCTTCAACTGCTCCGCCCCCGATACCGGCAACATGGAGATCCTCGCCGAGCACGGTACCCCCGAGCAGTATGAGCGCTGGCTCGAGCCGCTGCTCGAGGGCAGCATCCGCTCCTGCTTCTCGATGACCGAGCCCGAGGTCTCCGGCTCCGACCCGACCCTGCTGCGCGGCCGCGCCGTCCTCGACGGCGACGAGTGGGTGATCGACGCGCACAAGTGGTTCACGAGCGGCGCGGTCGGCGCCGACCTGGCGATCGCGATGGTCGTCACCGACCCCGAGGCGCCCCCCTACGCGCGCGCCTCGATGATCTGCGTGCCGACCGACGCGCCCGGCTTCGAGATCGAACGGCCGCTCCCGGTGATGGGCCACAGCGCGGGCCCGGGCCATTGCGAAGTCCGCTACACCGAATGCCGCGTGCCGAAGGAGAACCTGCTCGGCGAGCGCGGTGCCGGGTTCGCGATCGCCCAGGACCGCCTCGGCCCCGGCCGCATCCATCACTGCATGCGGGCGATCGGCACCGCCGAGCGGGCCCACGAGATGATGTGCCGCCGCGCCAACGAACGCGAGGCGTTCGGCGGCCCACTGTCCGAGAAGCAGTTCGTCCAGGAGTCGATCGCCACCAGCCGGATGGAAATCGACCAGGCCCGCCTGCTCACCCTCTACGCCGCCTGGAAGATGGACACCGACGGCAAGCGCGCCGCCCGCCAGTCGATCTCGGCGATCAAGATCGTCGCCGCCAACATGGTGATGAACGTCCTCGACCGGGCGATCCAGATCCACGGCAGCCTCGGCATGACCGACGACACCCCGCTCGCCCCGATGTGGCGCTTCAGCCGCATGCTGCGCCTCGCCGACGGCCCCGACGAGGTCCACAAGATGGTCCTCGCCCGCCGCGAGCTGAACCGCTGGTCGAAACGCGCCGAGGCGGAAGCGGGCGGCGAGCCGCTGGAACCCCGGCACGCCGCCCGCATGGTCTAGGGCATCTGGATCAGCTTCCGGCCCGGAAGGCGATGCCTTCCAGGTCACCGTTTTTTCCTCGATACCGAGGATCTTGCCGCCCCGGCGCTGTCAGGAGAAAGGGCGCGCTGTCAGGCGCACTCGGCGTATCGCCGGTGGCTGCGACCCGCCCCCGACGGGGGCGGGTCGCGACGACACGGACGAGGACTCAGCTGCCCGCCTGGAAGGTGATGCCTTCGAGCAGGACCGCTTTTTTTTCGGCTCCGATGACCTTGCCGCTGAGGTCGAAGCCCCCCGAGAAGACGTTCGTGCCGGCGATGAGCAGGATGTCTTCATGTGCCGGTTCCCACTCGAGGAGGTTGTTCGAGGCAGGCCGGAAACCGGCGGGCAGAGTGAAGACCGCGGGGAGGGTTCCGGTCCCCACCTCGGCATAGCCGGTCAGGTGGACGACGCCTTCCTTGTCTTTGTAGAAGCCGGCCGGCGGCAACCTGATGCCGGGAACCGGTTCCGGCACGTTCGCGGAGCCGTTTTCGAATGGCGGGTTGCCCGCGGTACCGACCAGGTGGATCGCTTCGTGGGGCGTCAGCGAACTGGCCACCGACGCGTTGGTCGCGTTGGTCGCGCTCGGCACATTGCCCAGGGTGGCCGAGTTGATCTGGGTCCCGGTCAGCGAGCCTTTCTTCACCTTGGCGCCGGTGATCGCTTCCTTCTTGATTTTCGCCGCCGTGACGGCGTTCTTCTTCAGCTGCTTGGAGCCGACGGTGTTCTTGCCGAGCTGGGAGGCGGCGAAGGCGCTGCCACCTGCGACGACCAGGAACAAGGCCAGCGAGGAGATCACGTTGGCGTAGGTGAGGCGCTTGCGTATAGGTTGCAAAGGAGTTCTCTCCTAATTTAGGTTCAGGGGGTTCGATCGAACCTCTCAGGAAGCCCTCGGCCCGTCAACCTGAATCGACGATCGGATCAACCCTGGCCGTGCAACAACTCGCGGAGCGTCTTTTCGAGTCCGTTTTCGACTTCGGCGCCAGAATTCGCGTGCGCCTCGATTTCCCGTAGCACTTTCTTGGCTTCCTGTGGAGTGAGGACCCGGCCACCCCCACCGACCTGGCCGGCGTCCCGACTTCCCCCTATCGCCCCGGCCTGATGGAGAAGCTTTTCGATCGCATGGACCTTGGCGGCCGAGGAGTCCGTCGTCGTCGAGCTCGAGCCACCACCACAGCCTCCGACGAAAACTGCGACCACCAAGCAGACTCCCACCGCCGCCAGCTTCATCTGAGCAGCGTAACGGCGGCGACCGACCCCGAAAGAGGGCCGGTCACCGCCGTGCAGCAAGCGAATATCAGCTCCCGGCCCGGAAGCTGATGCCTTCGAGAATCGTCTCTTCGGCCACGCCCACGACACGACCCGACAGTTCGAGCGCTTCGAGAGACGCGCCGGTACCGCCGATCAGGGCCGCAAGTTCCGGACCACCCTGCTCCCAGATCGTCACTGCCCCGGCAGCGGGCCGGAAGCCGGGAGGCAGGGTGAAGATCGAGCTTGGTTTGACGATATTTTTGGCATACCCCTGTAGATGGACCATGCCTTCCTTGTCCTTCCAGAAGGCGATCGGCGGCAGGTTGATCGGGAGTCCCGCGGCGAGGTTGTTCGAGCCGTTTTCAAAGGACGGATTGCCAGCCGTACCAACTATGTGGAGCCCTTCGGCAGGCGTCAGCGAACTGGCCACCGACGCGTTGGTCGCGTTGGTCGCGCTCGGCACATTGCCCAGGGTGGCCGAGTTGATCTGGGTCCCGGTCAGCGAGCCTTTCTTCACCTTGGCGCCGGTGATCGCTTCCTTCTTGATTTTCGCCGCCGTGACGGCGTTCTTCTTCAGCTGCTTGGAGCCGACGGTGTTCTTGCCGAGCTGGGAGGCGGCGAAGGCGCTGCCACCTGCGACGACCAGGAACAAGGCCAGCGAGGAGATCACGTTGGCGTAGGTGAGGCGCTTCCGGATCCGTTGCACAGGAAATCCTCTCTATTTAGGTACCGGACGAGTTCGCCGAACCTCTCAGGAAGCTCCCAGCGCGTCAACCCGGGCAGACACATGGCCTCGGTTTAGTGCGGAGTCAGTGACCGGCTTCGAGCAGGCCTTCGAGCATTTCCTCGACCCCGCTGCCGGAGGCCGATCCACCGCCATCCGATCCGCCGCCTTCGATGATCTGTTCGAGCTTTTCGACCGCCTGCGTGGCGGGAGAGCTTCCGGCTTCGCCGCCGGAGCCCCCGTTTTCGGAGCCGCCGGACCCACCCTTGTTCGAGCCGCCGCCGAACTTCGACTTCTTCCCGGGCAGCGCTTCGGCCACCAGTTCTTCGAGTTCCTGCACGACCTTGGCCCGTTGATGCGACGAGCGTGACGGCAACTTGGGGTTCGACTTCTCCTGAGACGGGGGCGTACTTTCGGACTGCGAGCGATGCTTCGATCCATCGTCGCCGCCCTGGCCGGATCCGGCCGACCGATGGTGCTTCGCCTTCTGTGCCGGAGCCGCGAACTGCGCTTCGAAGTGATCCTGTCCCCCGTCGCCTTCGGTCTTCGGCTTCTGCGCTTCCGAGGCGGTCGGGCGCGAAGAGCTGGATTCCGATCCCGCGTCTGCGCCCGCCGGCGCGGTGGTCGATCCTCCCCCACCCGAACCACAGCCTGCGATCGCGAGCACAGCGGCCAGCACCGAGAGTGACCCTAGGAACGGCTTCATGGCCCCAGATCAGCCCCCGCCTCGATCTCCTCCGCGGCCTCGGCGATGCGGACAACGAGGTCGGCGAAGCCTTGGACCCCGGGATCGACCTTGCCGTAGCCGCCGCCGACGTAGCGGGCGTAGACGCCCTCGAGGATGATCGCCAGCTTCCAGTAGCCGAGGGCGACGAAGAAGTCGAGTTCGGAGAGGTCGCGGCCGGAGGCCTCGGCGTAGCGGGTGGCGATCTCCTCGCGGACGGGGAAGCCCGGCGCCAGGTTGGCCGGCAGGCCGAGGCTGATCCCGTCGGAGCCGCGCTCGGGCCAGTAGGCCATCAGCGTGCCGACGTCCGCGAGCGGGTCGCCGAGCGTGCAGAGCTCCCAGTCGACCACCGCCGCCACCTCGCCCGCGTCGTCGAGGATCATGTTGTCGAGGCGGTAGTCGCCGTGGACGATCGAGACGCCCTGCTGCGGCGGGATGCGGGCCGAGAGGCGCTCGTGGACGCGGTCGATCGCCGCCAGCTCACGCGTCTTCGACTTCTCCCACTGCCCGTACCAACGGCGCAGCTGGCGGGCGACGTAGTCCTCGCGGCGGCCGAGGTCGCCGAGGCCGACCGCGTCGGGGTCGACCGCGTGGATCGCCGCGAGGGTGTCGGCGACGCGCATGCCTATCCGGGCGCGGTCGTTTTCGTCGGGGAAGGCCGCCTCGGCCTCATCGACCCCGCGCAGGACCGGGCCGCGGACGAAGTCCATGACGTAGAAGGGCGCGCCGTTCACCGAGTCGTCCTCGCAGAGGCCGACGACCGGCGCGACCGGCACCGGCGTGCCGCCGAGCGCCGAGACGACCTTGTACTCGCGGACCATGTCGTGGGCGGAGGAGAGCGTCTTGCCGAGCGGCGGGCGCCGCAGCGCCCACTCCGAGCCTCCTGCGTCGCTGACCCGATAGGTGAGGTTCGAGTGGCCGCCCGCGATCCGCTCGTAGGCGAGCGGCGCCTGCGCGCCCGGCACGTGCGCCGCAAACCAGGCGCCCATCCCGGCAATGTCGATGCCGTCGACCGCCACCGGTGGTTCGCCGTCGCCGCGGCCTGTAGCCTCGTCCCCCATAGCCGCGCAAGCATATTCCCGCCGGGGCAGACGCCTCAGTCCATCGCTTGCCAACCGCCTCCGGATCGGCTTCGCGATCGCCTTCGCCGTGCTCACGGCGCTGACCGTGGTCGGCGTCGGCCACTTCATCGACCAGCGCCAAGACTACGAGACCTCCCTCGAAGCCTCTTACCAGCGCGAGATGCTGGCCAGGGCCGAGCTCAACGCAGGACAGCATCCGGCCGCGGCGCGGCTGGCGATCGTCACCGAGGAGGCCAACCGCGAACACCTCCGCGACTCGATCTCCGACAACACCCGCGACACCGTGATCCTGGTCGGCGCCGGGCTGCTCGCCGGCCTGATCGGGGCACTCCTCCTCTTCACCGGTCTGATCGTGGCGATGCGCCGGCCGCTCGAGCGCCTGGTCGACGCGGCGGGACGACTGGCGGCGGGCGACCGCTCCGCCCGGGTCGAGGTCGGCGGCCTCGCCGAGACCGCGGCCCTCGGCAAAGCCTTCAACGAGATGGCCGCCGAGCTCGAGCTCGAGGCCTCCCAGCGCGACCGGCTCGACCGGATGAAAGACGAGTTCGTGCTGACCGCCTCGCACGAGCTGCGCAGCCCGCTCACCTCGGTGCAGGGCTTCGCCGAGCTGCTGATGATGGACCGCGACTCGCTGACGCCGCGCCAGGTGGAGACGGTCGAGATCATCCTCGACAACTGCCGCCACCTGGCGAGGCTGCTGAATGACCTGCTCGACCTGGCCCGCTCCGACGCCGGGCGACTGACGATCCGGCCGCGGCCGACCGAGCCGGCGCCGCTGATCGAAGACGTGGTGCGGACGATGCGGGCCCAGACCGAGCGCTCCGATCAGACGCTCACCGAGAAGATCGGCCCGAACCTGCCGCCGATCGAGGTCGAGCCCGACCGCATCCGCCAGGTCCTCGTGAACCTGATCACGAACGCGCATGAGTATGCGCCCGAAAAAGCGTCTATAGAGGTGAGCGCCCGGGTAGCCGACGGTGGAGTGGAGATCGACGTGACCGACGACGGCCCGGGCATCCCCCCGGCGCAGCTGGAGCACATCTTCGAGCGCTTCGTCCGCGGCGACGCGGGCCTGACCCAGCGCGTCGGGGGGACCGGCCTCGGCCTGGCGATCTCGAAATCCCTGGTCGAGCTGCACGGCGGCGCGATCGCGGTCGACTCCGAGGTCGGCCGCGGCTCGACCTTCAGGGTGACGCTGCCGCTCGCCGCACCCGGGGCGGTCGAGGCGCCCGCCCCCGCCCCGCCCGCGATCGCCGAGAGACCGCGATGACCACCGTCCTGGTCGCCGACGACTCGGAGACGATCCTGCTGCTGATGCGGACCCGGCTCGAGCTGGCCGGCTACGAGGTCGAGACCGCCGCCGACGGGCAGGAGGTGACCGAGCGGGTGCCGATCGGCGGCGACGGTCCCGACATCCTCCTGCTCGACGCGATGATGCCCCGCAAGTCGGGCATCGACGCCCTCCGCGAGCTGCGCGCCGCCGGCGTCGACACTCCGGCGCTGATCGTCAGCGCCCACCACGATCCGAACGACGTCGACGCCCCCACCGACCTCGAGATCAGCGGCTACGTGACCAAGCCGATCGACTTCGACCTGCTGCTCGGCGCGGTCGCCGAACTGACCGAGAAACCAGGTTAGCCTCGCCGCGGTGTGGGAAACCCGTCCATTGGACGGGTTTCCCACACCGCTAGCTGCGGGCGACCTCGAGCCGGATCTCCTTGCCTTTCAGCTTGGTGCCGTCGAGGAACTCGACCGTGCGCTCGGCCTGGTCGGGATCGACCTCGACGAAGGAGAAGCGGTGGAGGACGCGGACGTCATGGACGGCCTCGTCGGGGAGGACGGCGCCCTCGCGGAGCGCCCACCGGAGGTCGTCCTCGTCGATCCCGCTGCGCTCGCCGCGATTGACGAAGAGCTTCGTGGTGGAGGGCTTCTTGCCGTTCGCCCCCGCCTTGGCCTCGGCGCCGTCGTCGGCGGGTACCTTCTCCGGCTGCTCCTCCCGCTCGCGGCTGCGCCGCTCACGGCGACGCGGACGCGGCGCGTGCTCAAGCCGCTCCTCGGGGCTCTCCCACTCGCCGATCGTCGTGTTCACGTCGCGCTCGATGCGGCCGATCTCATCGCGCTCGTCCGGGGTCACGAAGGTGATCGCCCGGCCGGTGCGGCCGACCCTGCCGGTGCGGCCGATCCGGTGGACGTAGGTCTCGGAGGAGTTGGGGACGTCGAAGTTGATCACGTGGGTGACGTGCTCGACGTCGAGCCCGCGGGCGGCGATGTCGGTGGCGACCAGCAGCTTCACGCGGTGGTCCTTGAAGGCGATCATCACGCCGTCGCGCGAGCCTTGGCTCATGTCGCCGTGCAGCGCTTTGACGTCGAGGCCTTTGTCCTTCAGCGTCTTCTCCAGGCGCGAGGCACCGATTTTCGTGCGGGTGAAGATGATCGCCTGCTCGGGCTCCTCGATCTTCAGGATCTCGACCAGGCGCGACGCCTTCTCGCGCGCCGGCACCTCGACGAACGCCTGCTGGATCGCATCGACGGTCAACGTCTTAGGCGTGATCCGCACGGTGACCGGGTCATACATGTAGCCCTCGGCCAGCTTCTGGATCGGCGGCGGCATCGTCGCCGAGAAGAGCGCCGTCTGCCGCCCGCTCGGGCACATCCGCAGGATCTTCTCGACGTCCTCGATGAAGCCGAGGTCGAGCATCTCGTCGGCCTCGTCGAGGACCACGTAGCGGGCCGCGGTCAGCACCAGCGAGCGCCGCGACATCAGATCCATCATCCGGCCGACGGTGGCGACGACGACGTGGGCGCCGGAGCGCAGCTGCGACTGCTGGGAGCGGATCGGGGCGCCGCCGAAGACGGCGACGATCTCGACGTCGAGGTGCTCGGCGTAGGAGCGGAGCGCCTGGGTGACCTGGATGCAGAGCTCGCGGGTCGGGGTGAGGACGACCGCCTGCACCTCGTCGTCGTCGGGGTCGAGGTACTGGAGGAGCGGCAGGCCGAAGGCGGCGGTCTTGCCGGTTCCGGTCTGCGCCTGGCCGATCACGTCGTGGCCGGCGAGCAGCTCCGGGATCGCCTCCTCCTGGATCGGCGAGGGCTCGACGTAGCCGAGCTCGTCGAGGGCCTGCTGGATCGCAGGGGAGAGTCCAAGGTCTTTGAAGGTCGTCATACCGCCCTTTATGAAGTGGGGTCGAGGAGAAGCTTGCCCGCGCTGGAGCGGGATTCGAGCGCCTCGTGGGCGCGCGCCGCCTCCGACAGAGGGTAGACGCCACCGATCGTCACCCGCAGTGCGCCCGTCGCCAGGGCACCCAGCAGCTCCCCGATCATCGGCACCGCGAGGTCGCGGCGGGCGAGCACGTGGACGAGCCAGAAGCCGATCACCGCCTTCGATCCCTGCAGCAGCGCGCCGGTGTCGACCTGGCGGGCCTCGCGCGAGGCGTTGCCGAAGACGACCAGCCGGCCGAGCGGGGCGAGCGCCGCCAGCTCGGCGTCGAAGGAGGCGCCACCGCTCATGTGGAGGACGGCGTCGACCTTCTGGCCGTCGTTGGCCTCGAGCAGCGCGGCGCGCAGATCGTCGCTCTGCGAGTCGACGGTGGCGTCGGCACCCAGCCCTTCGACCAGCTCGCGCTTCTCGGCGCTCGAGGCGAGGCCGATCACCTTCGCCCCGGCGGCCTTGGCGATCTGCACGGCGAGCGTGCCGGTGCCGCCCGCGGCGGCCTCGATCACGATCGTCTCCCCGGCCTCGATCCGGGCGCTGCGCTTGACCAGCGCCATCGCGGTCAGGCCCTGCAGCAACGCTCCGGCGGCTTCATCGTCCCCGACTCCGTCGGGGACGGGGATCAGGGACGACTCCGGGACGAGCACCTTCTCGGCGTAGCCGCCGGTGCCGACCAGGGCGACGACGCGGGTGCCGTCGCCGGTGCGGCCGGCGATCTCGGCACCGGGCACGAGCGGCAGCTGCTGCTCGGCCAGGTAGTCGTTGCGGGTCGAATGGGTGTCGGCGAAGTTCACCCCGCAGCGGGCGACCTCGACCAGTACCTCGCCCTCACCGGGCGTCGGGTCGTCGAGCTCGACGTACTCGAAGGCATCGGCGCCGCCGAACTCCTGTAGCTGGATCGCTTTCATGCGGGTGAGTCTCGCAGGGGAGCCGGTAGGGTGCCATCCCCTATGGCCCTGACCGTGGTCGGATCGATCGCCTTCGACGCCGTCAAGACCCCGTTCGGGGAGCGCGAGCGCATGCTCGGCGGCGCCGCCGTCCACTTCTCGCTGGCGGCGGGCTTCTTCACCGAGGTGCGGCCGGTCGGCCCGGTCGGCGACGACTTCGGCACCGAGCAGTTCGAGCTGCTGGATTCGCGCGGCATCGTCTGCGAGGACATCGAGCGGGTCGAGGGCGGCCAGAGCTTCTTCTGGCGCGGCCACTACGACTTCGACCTCAACGTCGCCCACACCGACGACACCCAGCTCGGCGTCTTCGGCGAGTTCGAGCCGAAGCTCTCCGACGCGGCCCGCGCCGCCGACACCCTCTTCCTCGCCAACATCCAGCCCGACCTGCAGCGCCAGGTCCGCGCCCAGTGCGGCGGCGCCTCGTTCAGCGGCCTCGACTCGATGAACCTCTGGATCGAGACGGCGAAGGACTCGCTGCTCGCGGCGATCGCCGAGGTCGACTGCCTGGTCGTCAACGACGCCGAGATCCGCATGCTGACCGGCGAGTCGAACCTCGCCCGCGCCGCCCGCCAGGTGATGGAGATGGGGCCGCGCGCGGTGGTCGCCAAGCGCGGCGAGTACGGCGCGGCGCTGTTCACCGATGGACCCGACGGCGCGAACTTCTTCGCCCTGCCGGGGTTCCCGCTCGAGGACGTGCGCGACCCGACCGGCGCCGGCGACAGCTTCGCGGGCGGTTTCTTCGGCTACCTCGACGGCTCGGGCGGTGACCTCGACGAGGCCAACCTACGGCGGGCGATGGGCTACGGCACCGTGCTCGCCTCCTTCAACGTCGAGGAGTTCGGCACCGAGCGGGTCGCGCGCCTGGAGCGCGAGGAGATCGACGAGCGCTTCGAGGCGCTCCGCCGGATGACCCAGTTCGAGGCTGTCCCCGCCCCGCGGGATTAGAGGTGCGCACCGCCACGGGCGGGACGAGAAGGAGCGCGGCCAAGAAATCTGCGTGGTTGGAAACTTCGCCAGACACGAAGAAAGTAACCGTGCAGATTTCTGACCGTTGGAAGAAGCGGCATCTCTGAGACGAACGCCTGTCCCCGGCGTCTCGGAGGCGGCCACACCCTGCCGGGGTCGCCTCCGAGACGCCGGGTCCTCCATCCCCCTCGGCAACGGCTCTCCGGCTCCGAACTGCGATACTCGGTTCTCCCCACGAAGCAGCAAAAAGGAGGGTGATGGCTACCGAGGAGCAGACCACTGGCGCGAGTGCCGAGAACGGAGCCGCGGCCGGGACGGAGACCCTGACCGTCACCGACAACCGCACCGGCAAGAGCTACGAGTTGCCGATCACCGACGGCACCATCCGCGGCCTCGACCTGCGTCAGATCAAGGTCGACGACGACGAATTCGGGATGATGTCCTATGACCCGGCCTTCACCAACACCGCGTCCTGTCGTTCCTCGATCACCTACATCGACGGCGACGCCGGAATCCTCGAACACCGCGGCTACTCGATCGAGACGCTGTGCGAGAACTCGACCTTCCTCGAGGTCGCCTACCTGCTGATCTGGGGTGAGCTGCCGACCAAGGCTCAGCTCGAGCGCTGGGTCTTCGACATCACCCACCACACCTTCGTCCACGAGGATCTGAAGCACCTCTTCGAGGGCTTCCGCTACGACGCGCACCCGATGGGGATGCTGCTGTCGGGGGTCGGCGCGCTGTCGACCTTCTACCCCGACGCGAAGCAGATCAACGACGAAGAAGAGCGCTACATGGCCGCCGCGCGGCTGATCGCCAAGGTGCCGACCCTGGCCGCGTTCTCCTACCGCCACAACATGGGGCTGCCCTACGTCTACCCGGACAACGACCTCAGCTTCGCCGAGAACTTCCTCTCGATGGTCTTCAAGAAGACCGAAGCGCGCCACATCCCGAAGCCGGAGCTGGCCAAAGCGCTCGACGTGCTCTTCATCCTCCACGCCGACCACGAACAGAACTGCTCGACCAACGCGGTGCGCGGCGTCGGCTCCTCCGACGTCGACCCGTACTCGGCGGTGGCGGCCGGCGTGGCGGCGCTCTACGGGCCGCTCCACGGCGGCGCCAACGAGGCGGTGCTGCGGATGCTGCGGCGGATCGACAAGGTGGAGAACATCCCCGACTTCCTCGCCCGGGTAAAGGACCGCGAGGAGAAACTGATGGGCTTCGGCCACCGGGTCTACAAGAACTACGACCCGCGGGCGCGGATCATCCAGCAGTACCTCGACCCGATCTTCGAGGCGACCGAGTACAACCCGCTGGTCGAGATCGCCCGTGAGCTGGAGAAGCAGGCGCTCGCCGACGACTACTTCACCGAGCGCAAGCTCTACCCGAACGTCGACTTCTACTCGGGGATCATCTACGAGGCGATGGGGATCCCCACCGACATGTTCACGGTGATCTTCGCGATCCCGCGGACGGCCGGCTGGGTCGCCCAGTGGATGGAGATGAAAGAGGACCCGGAGCAGAAAATCGCCCGGCCGCGCCAGATCTACACCGGCTTCCGCGAGCGCTCCTACGTCCCGATGGCCGAGCGCTCCGGCGGCGAGAAAATCGTCGGTCCGCCCGCCCGGCGCCCGAAACGCCCGCGCCGCGGAGCGTAAATAAGCTGGGGCGGTGGCCCGTCCCAGCTGGAAGCTGACCGTGCGCGTGAGCTCCGAAGTCGACCACCTGGCCTTCGAGGACCTCGAGGAGGCGGTGGCGACGATGCGCGAGCGGGCGATGCGCATCCGCGCCGAGGGCCCGCCGCAGACGGCGAAGCTGGTGCGCACCTTCAAACCGGGGGAGCAGGTGAAGGCGCGGCTGGAGCTGAGCGGGCGCGGCCTCCTGCACAAGCCGGTCGCCGGGATCGACGTGCGCGGCGACGGCACCTTCGTCCCCTACCGGGGCGGGCTGCGGCGCGAGGAGCTCGACCCGACGAACCACGACACGCCTTTCGACCTGGTGCGCGAGACTCTGGAAGGAACGACCGATGAGCCCTGACCGAGCAAAGACGAACGACGTGCCGAAGGGCAGCTACGCCGCCGGCGAGCGGGCGAAGATGCCGGCGGGCGCCGAACCGCCCTACGCCGTCTTCATCAACGGGGTCGAACAGAAACCCGGCGTCGACTATGAGATCGAGGGCCGTGAGATCCACTTCACGCGGGCGATCATCAAGGAGGAAATCGGGATCAGCCGCTGGCTGGCGATGTACCTGGGGATCTTCGGGACCTACCGCAAGGACGAGAAGGTCGACCTCCAGTTCCACCGCGAAGGCAAGGTCGAACTCGTCCCCGATCTGCCGGTCGTCCCCTACGGCGACGAGGACGGCGGATGAACATCGGCTTCCTGATGCTCACCGATTACGCCGAGGCGGTGAACGGGAAGCTCTACCTGACCGGCGGCGGCTGGAACGTCCTCCGCCTCCCCGAGCTGCCGCACGAGTGGTCCTTCCACATCGGCCTCGGCATCGACGTCGCCTGGCACGAGACCAACAGCCCCCACGAGCTGAACGTCACCATCCAGGACCCCGACGGGGTCGAGCTCGGCGAAGGCCTGGCCGCCAACTTCGAGACCGGCCGACCGCCCGGGATGCCGCAGGGCCAGGAGCAGCGCCTGGTGATGTCGATCGCCGCCACCGCCACCTTCACCACCGCCGGGCCCCACGCCGCCGTGGTCGAGGTCAACGGCGAGGAGATCGGCCGCGCCCGCTTCTACCTGATGGAAGGCGTGCCGGAGGGCGGCGAGCTCGGGTAGAGCATCCGGCCGCCGAGCAGTTCGGTGACCGTGACGAAGCGGAAGCCGCGGGCGCGCAGGCCTTCGATCACGCCGGGCAGCGCTTCGGGGGTTTCCGGGTGATGGCCGCCGTCGTGCATGAGGATGATCGCGCCGGGCGTCGCCATCTCGACGGTGTGTCTGATGATCCCGTCGACACCGGGGTGGTGGTCGTCGGCGGAGTCGTAGGTCCAGAGGATCGTCTCCAGGTGCGTGGCCAGCGCCGCGGCTTCGACCTTGGCGTTGACCAGGCCGTAGGGCGGGCGGAAGAGGCAGGGCTCGAAGCCCGTGGCCTCGCGGATCGCCGCGTCGGTGGTGGCGAGCTCTTCCTCGTCGGGATCGTGCGGGTGGTGGAAGGAGTGGTTGCCGATCTCGTCGCCGGCGGCGAGGATCTGGCGCATCAGCTCTTCCCGCCCGGCGACGTGGCGGCCCTCCTCGAAGAAGGTCGCGTGGGCGTGCATCCGGTCGAGCGTGGTGAGGATCTCCGGGGTCTGGACATTGCTCGGGCCGTCATCGAAGGAGAGCGCCACCTCGCGCGGCCTCCGCGGGCCCTGGGAGACGATCGTCCCCGGGCGGGAGGTGCAGCCGATCGGTTCGGTGCCGGCGCCGTAGAGGGTGCCGCCGTCTTCGGTCGTGGGCTGGGCGGCGCCCGCGACGCCTGCGGTGAGAGCGATGATCGCGAGGGCCGCCGCCCCGGCGCGGAGCAGCGCCGCCCGCATCAGTTGAAGACGTAGAGGAGCAAAAACGCGACGATCGCCCAGACCGCGCCCGCCGCCTGGATGCCGCGGTCGCCGGCGACGATGCCGGACATCGAGCGATCGTCGTTGCGGTCGTAGATCAGGTACAGGTAGCGGAAGATCGCGTAGACGACGGGCGGCACCGTCAACAGCATCTGGCTGCCGATGAGCGGCGAGTTGACCGCGTAGATGCAGTAGCTGATCACGGTCCCGGTGGTGACCAGGGAGACCATCTGGTCGAGGAACGGGAGCGAGTAGTGCTCGAGGACGGGCCGGGTCGAGGTCCCCTCGTGGAGCTCGGAGACCGCCTCCTGGCGACGCTTGGTGAAGCCGAGGAAGGCGGCGAGGAAACCGGTGCAGAGGAGCAGCCACTCGGACGCGTGGGCATCGACGGCGCTGGCGCCGGCCGCGACGCGGAGCACGAAGAGGCCGGCCAACGTCATCACGTCGATGATCACCACCTGCTTGAGGCCGAGGCTGTAGGCCATCTGGGCGACGCCGTAGCCGATCACCATCAACCCGACTTTCCAGTTGACGGCGAAGCCGATCGCGATGGCGACGATCGCCAGCGTCGGGGCGATCGCCATCGCGCTGCGCTCGGAGAGCTCGCGGGCGGCGAGCGGCCGGTAGCGCTTCTTCGGGTGCTTGCGGTCGAGCTCGACGTCGATCAGGTCGTTGACGAAGTAGCCGGCACTGGAGATGAGGCAGAAGGCGACGAAGGTGACGATCGCCGCGAGGATGTCGTGGCCCTTGTCGAAGTTCCCCGAGAAGAGCAGCCCGGCGAAGACGAAGACGTTTTTCATCCACTCCGTCGGCCGGCCGGTCTTGATCGCGGCGCGCAGCGGGCTACGGCGAGGCACGACGGGCTCGTCGAGGTTCGAGGACTCGCCCGCGGGAGGCACGGTCGGCTGTTCGGAGGTGATCGTTTCCATCGATGGGGGCGGCGGGCTGCTCGGCAGCTGGTGGCCCCGCCGCCAAAAAGGGTTGCGAAAGGGTAGCGCCCGGTCGGTCGCCTCAGGGGTCGAGGAGCACGCCTGGGTTGAGGATGCCGGCCGGGTCGAGCTCCGCCTTGGCGGCGCGCAGGGCGGCCGCGAACGGGGCCGGGCGCTGGCGGTCGTACCAGGGCCGGTGGTCGCGGCCGACGGCGTGGTGGTGGGTGATGGTCCCGCCGCCGTCGATCAACGCCTCCGAGACGGCGGCCTTGATCTCGTCCCATTGCTCGACCTCGCCACCGCGGATCGCGGGCGCGAGCACGGTGAAGTAGGGGGCGATGCCGTCGGGGTAGGCGTGGGTGAAGCGGCAGGTGACGAGCGGCGCGCCGCGACCCTCGCGTGGGGCACCCGACACCTCGGCGACGGCACCGATCGTGGTCTCCATCACGGTCGCGTGGAACTCCTCGAGCCGGTCCCAGGTGATCGCCGTCTCGAACGTCTCCGACAGCACCCCGCAGGAGACGAACGTGTCGCGCAGATACGGCGCCGACAGGAACGCGCCCCGCCAGCTCTCCGCCGCCGTCCGCATCTGCCCCTCCTCGGCGGGGGTAGATGCGGACGGCGCCTGAACCTGCGGCGGGTCGGCCTCACCGTCGTGTGACTTCGCTGCGTCCACGGCCACTCGCAAGGGCCCTTCCACGGGGTGGTGCGCGCTCTCGAAGCTGAGGAGGAGTAGGTGCCCGCGCCCGTTGCCGGCCCCGGTCAGCTCCGCCTCGGCGGCTTCGAGCAGGCGGCAGTTGGACGGATCGAGACCGGCCTGGACGATCTCCCGCACCGCCTCGCAGGCGTCGCCGAAACGATTGAAGCGCACCGTCGCCGCCGCCTTCCACTCGGGCCGCGGACGCACCCGCACCCAGGCGTCGGTGACCACCCCCAGGATCCCCTCCGACCCGAGCAGCAGCCGGTCGGGCGAGGGGCCGGCCCCCGACGCGGGCAGCCGCCGGCTCTCCCAGGTGCCGCGCGGGGTCACCGCCCGCACCGACTCGACCAGGTCGTCGACGTGGGTTTCCTTGGTCGCGAAGTGGCCACCCGCCCGGGTCGCGATCCAGCCGCCGAGCGTCGCGTACTCGAAGGACTGAGGGAAGCAGCGCATCGTCAGCCCGTGCTCGCGCAGCTGCTCCTCGAGCCGCGGCCCGCTCGCCCCCGCCTCGATCCGCGCTGCCAGGCTGGTCGGGTCGACTTCGACGAGGCGATCGAGGCGACGCAGGTCGAGCGTCACCACCGGCCTCTCCCCCAGCCGCGGCTCGACCCCGCCGACCACGCTCGTGCCGCCGCCGAATGGGATCACCGCGGCCCCCTCGGCCTCGGCCCAGCTCAGCACCGTATCCACCTCGGAGCAGTCGCGCGGCAGCGCCACCAGGTCCGGCGGGTTATCGAACTCGCCCCGGTGGCCGCGCACGATGTCGCGGTAGGCCTTGCCGAGCGCCCGGGAGACCCGCTCGTACTTCGCGTCGGTGAACAGATCGCCGAACGCCTCCGGCCGCCTCAGCCGCGGCGCCCGCACCTCGACCTCCCCGAGCGGCACCGCCGCCCGCACCTCGCCGCCGAACCCGAACCGCGCCCGGATCCCGGCCGCGGCCTCCGCAAGCTGCGCCGCGGTCGGGCCCTGGTCCTCGTATCCCCATCCCCAATGCTTGAGCCGCCGTCCCACGGCTGCCGTCACCCAGTGCGTTCGCAGAAAGTTCCGCTATCCGGAACCAAGTGCGAACGCGTTACCAATGCACACCTTTCATGAGGTGCGCGAAGGCCACGGCCTCGGTCGACGGCGCTTTTTCGCGCTGCTCGTCGCCTTTGCCCTTCGCCGCCTGTGAATCGGGGAAGAGTTTGTAGGCGGTGTTGAGGATCGTGTCGCTCGCCTTCGGCGCCACCGCGTAGAGCAGCTCGCCGAAGTTGCCGAGTTTCGTCGCCACCTTCTTCGGCCGGTTGACCATCGCCTTGGCGATCATCTCGGCGGCCTCCTCGGGGGTGATCGCCGGGAACATGTCGTACATCCGGGTCGGCGCGATCATCGGCGTCCGCACCAGCGGCATGTTGATCGTCGTGATGTGGACCTTGTCGTCGATCACCTCGGAGGCGATCACCCGGCTGAACGCGTCGAGGGCCGCCTTCGAGGCGACATAGGCGGAGAATCGCGGCGGGTTCGTCTGCACCCCGATCGAGCTGATGTTGATGATGTGCCCCGACTTGCGCGCCCGCATCGCCGGCAGCAGCGCCAGGATCAGCCGCAGCGAGCCGAGGTAGTTGAGCTGGATCGTCCGCTCGTAGTCGTGGAAGCGGTCGTAGGAGAGGGCGACCGAGCGGCGGATCGAGCGGCCCGCGTTATTGACCAGGATGTCGACGTGGCCGTGGTAGGTGAGCACCTCCTCGGCCATCCGGGCGACGTCCTCCACGTCGGCGAGGTCGCAGCGGTGGATATGGGCGACGCCGCCGGCGGCGATGATTTCCTCTTTCGTCTCTTCCAGCTTCTCGACCGAGCGGGCGACCAGCAGCACCGTCGCGCCGGCGTCGGCGACCTTGATCGCGGCGGCCCGGCCGATCCCCGAGGAGGCGCCGGTGATCAGCACCACCTTGCCGCGCACCGCACCCGCCAGGCTGCGGTCCTTGAACAGGTCCGGATCGAGGTTGCGCTCCCAGTAGTCCCAGACCCGCGTCGCGTAGCTCTCCAGCGGCGGCACCTCGATGCCGCTCCCCGCCAGCACCTCCTGCGTCGCGATCGAGTCGAACCGGGTCGGGTAGTCGATGTAGGTGAGGACCGAGGCCGGCAGGCCGAGCTCGCCGAGCACCGCCGAGACCGCGCGCTTCGACCCCGGCAGAAAACGCAGCGCCGAGCGCAGCGCGCCCGTCGCGGGCTCGGTGACATCGGTGTCGAGCCGCCACGACATGCGCGGCGCGTCGGCCGCCTTGGCGAAGATGTTCACCACTTCGCCGGCCCGCCGTGGGTTCGGGTCGGTGAGGTGGAAGGCGCGCCCGTCGAGCCCGGGCTTGTGCCCGATGTGGTCGATCGCGGCGGCGACGAAGTCGACCGGGACGATGTTGATCTCGCCGCCTTCGACCCCGACCGTCGGCAGCCACGAAGGCAGCACCCGGCGCGCCCGCTGCAGCGCCTTGAAGAAGTAGTAGGGACCGTCGATCTTGTCGATCGCGCCGCTGCGCGAGTCGCCGACGACTATCCCCGGCCGGTAGACGCGCCACGGCCGCCGGCACTCCTCGCGCACCAGCCGCTCGGCGTCGTGCTTGGTGCGGAAGTAGGGGTTGTTGTCGAGCTTTTCCGCCTCGTCGAACATCTCCTCGGTCCAGACGCCCCTGTATAGACCGGCGGCGGCGATCGAGCTGACATGGTGGAAGCAGCCCGCCTCGACCGCGCCGGCGAGCTCGATCGCGTGCCGGGTCCCCTCGACGTTCGCCACCTCCTGGGTCTCGGCGTCGGCGGTGATGTCGTAGATCGCGGCGAGGTGGAAGAAGTGATCGATCTCGCCGCGCATCGAGACCAGGTCCTCCTCGGAGATCGCCAGCCCCGGCTGGGTCAGATCGCCGGAGATCGGCACGATGCGCGCCCCGTCGGCCCCCCAACCGGTGCGCAGCTCCTCCAGCCGGCCGCGTGATCCGGCCCGCACCAGGGCGTAGATCGTGCCCTCCCGCTGCAGCAATCGCTCGACCAGGTTGCGGCCGATGAACCCGGTGGCGCCGGTCACGAAATAGCTCATCCGGTACCAGGTTATCCCGAGACAGCCACCAAGGGCGTGGGTTTGTAAGACTGGATCGAAGAAATGCCAGAGACGGCAACCGTGCAGATCACCATGCCCGAGATGGGCGAGTCGGTGACCGAGGGCATCGTCCTCGAGTGGCACGTTGCCGTAGGCGATTTCGTCAACGAGGGCGACACCGTCGTCGAGGTCTCGACCGACAAGGTCGACGCCGAGGTCCCGGCGCCGACCAGCGGGACGATCACCGCGCTGGTGGCGGAGGTCGACGACGAGGTCCCCGTGGGGGCGGCGCTGGCCGAGATGGAGCCCGGGGAGGATTCTTCGGATGGTGCTCCGGCCGCGGGTCCTGCCGCCGCAGGGGACCCACCGTCGCCTGCGGTAGCTGAAGCTTCCTCGGCGACGGTTCCCCCTACGGCGTCACCCGCGGGAGGAACCGCCGGGACCAACGGGGGCAACGGCTCGGGGAACGGAGCCGATGTCAAGGCCACGCCGATCGCGCGCCGGGTGGCTGAGGCCGAAGGGATCGACCTGGGCAAGGTGACGCCCACGGGCCTCGGCGGGAAGGTCACCAAGGAGGACGTGCTCAACGGCGGCAACGGGTCCGGCAATGGCGTCGCCGCGCTCTCCGGCGAGGAGAAGCAGCTGCGGGGGCCGGCGGCGATGCTCGCCAAGGCGATGGACGAGAGCCGCACGGTGCCGACCGCGACCTCGTTCCGGACGATCGCCGTCGACACGCTCGACGCGAAGCGCAAGGCGATCAATGCCCAGCTCAAAGAGCGCGGCCTGAAGACCTCCTTCACCCATCTCGTCGCCTGGGCGATCGTCGCCGCCGCCAAGGATCACCCGGTGATGGTGCGCAGCTTCGCCGAGCGCGACGGCAAGCCCTACGCGATCGAGAACGGCCCGGTCAACCTCGGCATCGCCGTCGACGTGACCCGCAAAGACGGCTCCCACAGCCTCATGGTCCCGGCGATCAAGGGCGCCCAGGATCTCGACTTCGCGGGCTTCCACGCCGCCTTCGAGGAGCTGATCGCGAAGACCCGCGAGAACACCCTCACCGCCGACGACTTCCAGGGCACCAACATCAGCCTCACCAACCCGGGCGGGATCGGCACGGTGGCCTCGGTGCCGCGCCTGCTCGCCGGCCAGAGCGCGATCATCGCCACCGGCTCGATCGCCTACCCGCCGGAGTGGTCGCATGCCTCGCCGGAGCGGATCAAGCAGCTCGGCGTCTCGAAAGTGATGACGCTGACCTCGACCTACGACCACCGCGTCATCCAGGGCGCCGAGTCGGGTGAATTCCTGCGCCGGGTCGAGCAGCTCCTTCAAAGCGAGGACGATTTCTACGAGTCGGTCGCCGGCGAGCTCGGCATCGACGCGGCGGCGGTGACCAATGCCCATCCCGCCTCGGCCTCGCCGCTGCCGCTGACCACCGCGCCGCCGCCCGGCGAATCCTCGTCGGTCCCCGGCGAGGTCGACGAAGAGCTGCTGCAGGCGGTCCAGGCGGCGACCTCGCTGCTCAAGGCCTATCGCACCCAGGGGCACCTCGCCGCCCACCTCAACCCGCTCGGCGCCGAGCCGAAGGGCGACCCCGGGCTGGAGCCGGAGAACCTCAACCTGACCCCGGAGCTGATGGCCCGCATCCCCGCCTCGATCCTGCGGATCGGCGTCCCCGGCGAAACGCTGCTCGAGGCGCTGCCGCGGATGCGCACCGCCTACTGCGGCACGATCGGCTACCAGTTCGAGCACATCGCCTCCCACCAGCAGCGGATCTGGATGCGGGAGATGATCGAGACCGGCGCCCACCGCCAGCCGCTCACCGAAGACGAGAAAGAGCGCCTCCTGCACCGGCTGATCGACGTCTTCCAGTTCGAGCGCTTCCTACAGAAAGCGTATCTGGGGCAGAAAATGTTCTCGATCGAGGGGCTCGACGTGATCGTGCCGATGCTCGACGAGGCCGTCACCCTCGCCCACCGCGCGGGCGCCGACGATGTCGTCTTCGGCATGGCCCACCGCGGCCGGCTCAGCGTCCTCGCCCACAATCTCGGCCGCTCGGTCGAGTCGATCCTCGCCGAGTTCGAGGGCTCCAAACGGCTGAGCGCGGTGAAGTCCCTTGCGGCGATCCCGCACGGCGGCACCGGCGACGTCAAATACCACTACGGCCACCGCGGCGTCTACGAGTCCTCGGCGGGCGAGAAGACCTCGGTCCGCCTCTACCCCAACCCGAGCCACCTCGAGTTCGTCGACCCGGTGGTGACCGGCGGCGCCCGCTTCCTGCAGAACAAGTTCGACGGCGCCGAGCTGACCCAGGACGTGATGAGCGCGGTCCCGGTCCTGCTGCACGGCGACGCCGCCTTCCCCGCCCAAGGGGTGGTGGCCGAAACGCTCAACCTGCAGTCGCTGCTCGGCTACAGCACCGGCGGCACCGTCCACATCATCCAGGACAACCAGGTGGGCTTCACCACCGATCCCGAAGACGCCCGCTCGACCCCCTACGCCGGCGATCTCGCCAAGGGGTTCAACGTGCCGATCATCCACGTCAACGCCGACGACGTCGAGGCCTCCATGTCGGCGATCCGCCTGGCGATGGCCTACCGCGAGCGCTGGCACCGCGACGTCGTCATCGACGTGATCGGCTACCGCCGCTACGGCCACAACGAGACCGACGAGCCCGCCTACACCCAGCCCGCGGTCGCCGCCAAGATCAGGGACCACAAGCCGGTCTCCGAGCTCTACGCCGAGCAGCTGATCGAGGAGGGAGTGACCACCGCCGAGCAGGTCGCCGCGGAGGGCGAGACGCGGAAAGCCGAGATGTCGGCGGCGCTGAAAGCGCTGCGCGAGCGGATGGACGCGGGCGACTACGAGGATCCCACCGTCGCCACCGGCACCGGCGAACTCGACCGCACCGCCAGCCCGCCGGTCGACACCGCGCTCACGGCCGACCAGCTGATCAAGCTGAACGAGGAACTGCTGCGGGTGCCGGACGGCTTCAACGTCCACAAAAAGCTGCGCCGCTCGCTCGGCAAACGGGCCGACGCGCTGGCCGAGGGCGGCATCGACTACGGCCAGGCCGAGGGGCTCGCCTTCAGCTCGCTGCTCACCGAGGGGGTCCACATCAGGCTCACCGGCCAGGACTCCGAGCGCGGCACCTTCTCCCATCGCCACCTCGTCCTGCACGACGAAAACACCGGCCTCGAGTACACGCCGATGCAGCACCTGAAAGAGGCGAAGGCGCCGTTCGAGCTGCACAACAGCCCGCTCTCGGAGGTCGCCTGCCTCGGCTTCGAGTACGGCTACTCGGCGGCGAGCCCGAACGCGCTGGTCCTCTGGGAGGCGCAGTTCGGCGACTTCGCCAACGCGGCCCAGGTGATCGTCGACAGCTTCATCGTCTCCGGTGAGGCGAAGTGGGGGCAGACCAGCCGGCTCACCATGCTCCTCCCGCACGGCTACGAGGGCTCCGGGCCGGAGCACTCGAGCGCCCGCATCGAGCGCTTCCTGGCGCTCGGCGCGGAGGGCAACATCCGCATCGCCAACCCGACGACCGCCGCCCAGTACTTCCACCTGCTGCGCCGTCAGGCGCTGATCAAGAAGGCGCGGCCGCTGATCGTCTTCACGCCGAAGGGATTGCTGCGGCTCGACCGCGCCTCCTCGACGATGGAGGACCTGACCGACGGCGAATTCAGGCGGATTCTCGACGACCCGACGGTCGAGGGGCGCCGTGAGAAGGTCGAGCGGCTGGTCCTCTGCACCGGCAAGATCTACTACGACATCGACGCCCAGGAGCGGCGCGCCGCCGCCGAGAACGTCGCGGTCGCCCGGGTCGAGATGCTCTACCCGTTCGCCAAGGAACGGCTCGAAGAGGTGATCGCCGGCTACCCGAACCTGAAGGAGATCGCCTGGGTCCAGGAGGAGCCGCGCAACATGGGCGCCTGGAAGGTGATGTCGCGGCGCTTCCCGACCGTCCTGCCCGAGGGCGTCGACCTCACCTACATCGGCCGACCCGGCCGCGCCAGCCCGGGCGAGGGCTACGCCGGCGCCCACGCGCTCGAGCAGGAACGGATCAGCCTGACGGCGCTCACGCCCGGCGTCTAGCCAAGCTGGGTCGTCCGGCGATGCGCCGCCCCTTCCAGCCGTTCGAGAAGCCCGTCCCGGGCGAGCTCTTCGTCTGGGTGAAGCGCGTCTCCTGGTTCGAGCTGGCGATCTTCACCGGCCTGATCGTCTTCTGGCTGCTACCCGGTTTCGAAACCGAGACGATGCTCTTCGGCTGGGCGCACGGGATCGGCTTCGTCGGCCTCTGCATCGTGATCTGGATCGCCTGCGTCCGCCACGAGACCCCCTACACCCTGCTCGCCGCCACGCTCACCCCGTTCGGGCCGATCGGCAGCGTCATCGGCATAGAACTGATCGAGCGCAAGGGCTGGGGCATCGCCCGCCCCGGCGCCGCCCCGGCGGGGCCGACCGCGCAAAGCGCGACCGAACAGACCTGAACATTGGCTAAAAGTGCCTTGACCGGAGCATGAGCGGCCGGTATAGCTAGCTGTGGACTGTTCCGGGGGGTGTCTGTCCGTCGGAACGGCCGCGTCGGCATCCCTCCCTGGCTACCGGCGCGCAGGTGCAGTGAGGGGCGCGCGGACCCCCCTGCCTCCCCGCGTCCCTCCTGCACCCCACGCCTCGTCTGGCGAGGGCCGGGGAGCGCATCGCTGTGTCGTTGCTCAGTCACCTGCAGATTTGCAGGCTCCTTCGCGACTCCTTGCGATGCTGGCCCCGGCCCTCGCCAGACGAGGCGTGGTCGGGGGACGACTGTGCAGTTGAGCCGCCTATAGGCGGCTCAACTGCACAGTCGTCGAGGGTTATCCGACAAAAGGCGCGTGGATCTGCGACTTCGGCGCTCTGGCGGTGAGCCTGGTAGATCGGTTTACGGGTTCGGGGCTTTTTGGGCTGTTGGGCTGGCGCCCGGAGGGGAAGGGACGCGGCCGTCCCGGCCACGACCCTCGCAGGGTGTGGCCGTGGCCGGGACGGCCGAGGGTTCGGGGAGAGGGCGGGGGATCGGCGTGCTCCGGGGAAAGAGGCGCGTGTCCCTCCACGAAGAGCGGACAAGTCCACTCTTCCGTGCGTCTTCCTCATCAGGCCCACCACGACCGTGCCCTTGACCACACCAGGGTGTGGACAAGTGCACGGTCGTGGCAGGGACCTCTGTGCCTGAGGGGAGATGCATGAGGATCTGTGACGTCCTCGGCATCTCTCCGACGCCTTCGTGGACTTCCCTGCGGACCCCTCACGTCCCGGGCGTCTCGTGGCGGCCACACCCTGCCGGGGTCGCCACGAGACGCCCGGGACGCACCTCGGACGGCCGCGCCGGCCGCGGACGCGACCCATGGAGCCGACCACCTACCCCTTCAGGTTGCGCAGGACCGTCTGCAGGATGCCGCCGTTGTTGATGTAGGTGACCTCGTTGGGGGTGTCGAGGCGGACCTTTGCCTCGAAGGTCTTCTCGGTGCCGTCGTCGGCGGTCGCGGTGACGGTGACGGTGACGGTCTTCGCCTCACCGCCTTCGAGGTCGCCGATCGTGAAGGTCTCGGAGCCGTCGAGGCCGAGGCTCGCGGCGCTCTCGCCATCGGCGAACTGGAGGGGCAGGACACCCATCCCGATCAGGTTCGAGCGGTGGATGCGCTCGAAGGACTCGGCGATCACGGCGCCGACGCCGAGCAGCTTCGTCCCCTTCGCCGCCCAGTCGCGCGAGGAGCCCGAGCCGTACTCCTTACCGGCCAGGATCACCAGCGGCACGCCGTCGGCCGCGTACTGCATGGCGGCGTCGTAGATGGTGGTCTCCTCACCATCCGGGAAGTGACGGGTGAAGCCGCCGGCCTTCTCGACCAACTGGTTGCGCAGCCGGATGTTGGCGAAGGTGCCGCGGATCATCACCTCGTGGTTGCCGCGGCGCGAGCCGTAGCTGTTGAAGTCGCCGGGCTCGACCCCCTGCTCGGTCAGCCACCTGCCCGCCGGGCTTTCCTTTTTGATCGCCCCGGCGGGCGAGATGTGGTCGGTGGTGACCGAGTCGCCGAGGACGGCGAGGACGCGGGCGCCCGCGACCGCCGCGAGCCCGGGTGGGTCGGCGGGGATGTCCTCGAAGAAGGTCGGCCGCCGCACATAGGTCGAGTCGGGCCAGTCGTAGCGGTCGCCCTCGGGCACGTGGACCGCGTTCCATTCCTCGTCGCCCGCGAAGACGTCGGCGTAGTTGCGCTCGTACATCTCGGCGGCGACCGACTCGCCGACCACGCGCTTGACCTCCTCGGCGTCGGGCCAGATGTCGCGCAGGTAGACCGGCTCGCCGTCCGAGCCCTCGCCGAGCGGCTCGGTGATCAGGTCGAGGTCCATCCGCCCGGCAAGCGCGTAGGCGACGACCAGCGGCGGGCTCGCCAGGTAGTTGGCCTTGACGTCCTGGTTGATCCGCCCCTCGAAGTTGCGGTTGCCGGAGAGGACGGCGCAGACGGCCAGGTCCTTCGCGGCGATCGCCGCCGAGATCTCCGGCGCCAGCGGGCCGGAGTTGCCGATGCAGGTGGTGCAGCCGTAGCCGACGAGGTTGAACTGCAGCGCGTCGAGCGCCTCGTCGAGCCCCGCCTGACGCAGGTAGTCGGTGACGACGGTCGAGCCCGGCGCCAGCGAGGTCTTCACCCAGGGCTTGCGCGCGAGGCCCCTGGCGACCGCATTCCGCGCCAGCAGGCCGGCGCCGATCATCACGCTCGGGTTCGAGGTGTTGGTGCAGGAGGTGATCGCCGCGATCACCACCCGCCCGTGGTCGAGCTCGAACGTCTCACCGTCCACGGTGACCTCGATCGCGTCGCCGCTGCGACGGCGCTCGCTCGTCGCCACCGGCGAGCCGCTGACCGCCGGGCGCGGTCTGCCACTCTCGACGGAGTGGTCCTCGGCCGGCGGGTCGGAGGCCGGGAAGGACTCCCAGACGGCCTCGTCGACGCCCGACAGCTGCACCGCAGCGTCGCCGTCGAACTCGTCCAGCGCCTCGAGGAAGGACTCCTTCGCCTCGTCGAGCGGCACCCGGTCCTGCGGCCGTTTCGGGCCGGCGATCGAGGGGACGACGTCGCCGAGGTCGAGCTCCAACAGGTCGGAGAAGACCGGGTCCGGGGTCGTCTCGTCGTGGAACATCCCCTGCTCGCGGGCGTAGGCGTCGACCAGCTCGATCGTCTCGGTCGGCCGCCCGGTCAGATCCATGTAGCGGAGCGTCTCGGCGTCGACCGGGAAGATCGCGCAGGTCGAGCCGAACTCCGGCGACATGTTGCCGAGCGTCGCCCGGTCGGCCAGCCCCAGGGTCGGCAGTCCCGGCCCGAAGAACTCGACGAACTTGGAGACGACGCCGCGCTCGCGCAGCATCTCGGTGACGGTGAGGACGAGGTCGGTCGCGGTCGAGCCCTCCGGCAGTTCGCCGGAGAGCTTGAAGCCGAGCACCTGCGGCAGCAGCATCGAGATCGGCTGGCCCAGCATCGCCGCCTCGGCCTCGATCCCGCCGACCCCCCAGCCGAGGACGCCGAGCCCGTTGACCATCGTCGTATGCGAGTCGGTGCCGACCAGAGTGTCCGGATAGGCCTGGAGGACGCCGCCGTTCTCACGGCTGTAGACGACCTGGGCCAGGTACTCGAGGTTGACCTGATGGCAGATCCCGGTCGCCGGCGGCACCACGCGGAAGTTGTCGAAGCTCCCCTGCCCCCACTTGAGGAACGAGTAGCGCTCGCGGTTGCGCTCGAAGTCGCGCTCGGCGTTGACGGCGAAGGCGCGCTCGTTGCCGAAGGCATCGACCTGCACCGAGTGGTCGATCACCAGGTCGACGTCGACCAGCGGGTTGATCGCCGCCGGGTCGCCGCCGATCGCGTCCATCGCGTCGCGCATCGCGGCCAGGTCGACGACCGCGGGGACGCCGGTGAAGTCCTGCATCAGGACGCGGGCCGGCTGGAAGGGGATCTCGACGCTCGGCTCGGCGGCGGCGTCCCAGGAGGCGATCGCCTCGACGTCGTCCTTCGCCACCGAGATCCCGTCCTCGAGCCGCAGCACGTTCTCCAGCAGCACCTTGATCGAGTAGGGCAGGCGGGCGACGTCGAAGCGTCCCTGCAACGCGTCGAGGCGGAAGATCTCGTAGCCGCGACCGCTCACCTCGAGGGTCGCGCGGGCGCCGAAGGAATCGGAGGAGGTGCTCATGAGACGAACCTTTCGGGGGGAGGTGGAACGGGAGAGGAGCCGGTGCGGGGACGCAGGCTCAACGCTTGTCTTTCGGGTGGCCGGCGGCGACCGCCTCGGCGGCGCGCTGTCCGGCACCACCGCTCTGGGCACGGACGCCGACCGACGGGCTGACCAGCGCGGCGTGGGCGGCGACCCGGTCGAGCAGTGGGGCGACGGCGATCTCGAGCCGATCGGAGACGATCGCCTTGGTGACCGCACTGGCGACCGCGGCGGGGGTGGTGGTCCCCATCAGCGGCGGCGTCTTGGCACCGGCGTCGGCGAACATCCCGGCCTCGCGGACGAAGCCGGGCGAGACGAGCGAGACGCCGATCCCGCGCGGGCCGAGGTCCGCGCGCAGGCCGAGCGCGAAGCCGCGCAGGCCGAACTTGGTCGCGTTGTATACGGAGGTGCGGGGGCTGGCGGCCTTGCCGGAGAGCGAGGAGACGAAGACGAGGTGGCCGGAGCCCTGCTCAAGCATCGCCGGGAAGAGGGCGCGGGCGAGCAGCATCGGCGCCTCGAGGTTGACGCGCAGGGCGCGCTTCACCTCCTCGGCGGAGAACTCCGGCAGCCAGCCCGCGCCGGGCAGCCCGGCGTTGGCGACGAGGATGTCGACCCCGGCCGCGGCCTCGGCCAGCCGCTCCGCCTCGCCGTCGACGGCGAGGTCGGCGACGACGACGCGGTGGCCGTCACCGGGAAGCGACACGGCGAGCGCCAGAAGGTCCTCCTCGCGCCGGCCGCTGAGGACGAGCGTCGCGCCGCCGGCGGCGAGGGCCGCCGCGATCGCCCGACCGAGACCGCCGGTGGCCCCGGTGAGAAGTGCTGTTCGCCCGGCGATCTCCATTACGAACACCCAATCTACTAATGACGGGATGGGTGATGCTGCGCACAGATCCGACAGGAGAATCCCGTCCCAGAGCGAAATCGAAACAAATGTTTGCGTTCTGTGAGCGAACGACCGGAGGATCTACTAGACTGCCGCCGGTCAGTACGACCGAAACGCCGAGTCCTGCATGCCACCTGGCAGCGGGAACGGGGGAACCACGTTTTCGGGGCTAACCCACGTCTTTGTGGGGGCGCGGCTCTTTCAGCGCCAGCCCGACAGCTAACCCCGTAGGCCGACGAAGGAGATCGGTTTGCCGAAGCGCAGTTTCAAATTCAAGGTGGGTATGGCTTTGCTCGTGGCGATGATCGCCGCCGCGTTCGCCATGCCCGGCGGCGCCTCCGCCGCCTGCAGGACCGGGGGGCTCACCCCTGCCGCGGTCGACATCTGCACCCCGACCGCGAAGGCGAAGCTGCTGGCCAGCGGCGAACTGATCCCACCGGCCGGCGCCCCCGCCCGGGTCAAGGCCGTGATCGCCGCGGCCGACAAGATCCGCCTCAAGCCCTACATCTACGGCGGCGGCCACGCCAGCTTCTCCTCCGCCGGCTACGACTGCTCGGGCTCGGTCTCCTTCGCCCTCCACGGCGGCAACTTCCTCTCCAGCCCCCTCCCCTCCGGCCCGCTCGAGAGCTGGGGCGAAGAAGGCGAAGGCCGCTGGATCACCGTCTACGCCAACGCCGGCCATGCCTACATGACGGTCGCCGGCTTCCGCTTCGACACCGCGGGCGACGAAGGCATCGACGAAACCGGCCCTCGCTGGCACAGCGAACTCCTCACCAACGAAGGGTACGTCGCGCGCCACCCCGCCGGCTTCTAGGAGGGACCTGGACGGAGGGTTGGCCGGGCAGTACCGCTCGGCGAACCCTTTGCTACGCAGCGGCTAACGCCAGGTGGCCGGTTTAGCCTGCGAGCTTTGGCCCACTGGGATAACTTCGCGGGATAGAGGGTTCCTCGTCTGACATCCGCCTCGCGGGCCTCACCAAGGAATACGGTGGTGGCGTGGTCGCGGTCGCCGGCATCGACCTCGAGATCCGGGCCGGTGAGTTCTTCACCATGCTCGGGCCCTCCGGGTCGGGCAAGACGACGACGCTGCGGATGATCGCCGGCTTCGAGGACCCGACCGCGGGGACGATCGAACTGGCGGGTGTCGACGTCTCCGGCGTGCCTCCGTATGAGCGCGCGGTCAACACCGTCTTCCAGGATTACGCGCTCTTCCCCCACATGACCGTGGCGGACAACGTCGCCTACGGGATGAAGGTGGGGAAGGTCGACAAGGCCGAGCGCGAGCGCCGCCGCGACGAGGCGCTGGAGATGGTGCGCCTGCCCGGCTATGGCGACCGCAAGCCGGCCGAGCTGTCGGGCGGCCAGCGCCAGCGGGTGGCGCTGGCGCGGGCGATCGTCAACCGGCCGCGGGTGCTGCTGCTCGACGAGCCGCTGGGCGCCCTCGACCTGAAGCTGCGCGAGCAGATGCAGACCGAGCTCAAGGCGATCCAGGGGGAGGTCGGGATCACCTTCGTCTACGTCACCCACGACCAGGACGAGGCGCTGACGATGAGCGACCGGATCGCCGTCTTCAACGAGGGGCGGATCGAGCAGGTCAGCGCTCCCGAAAACCTCTACGAGCACCCGGTCAACGAGTTCGTCGCCGATTTCGTCGGCGTCTCGAACGTGATCGAGCGCGGGGGCGAACGCTTCACCGTGCGCCCGGAGAAGATCGAGGTGCTCGCCCCGGGGGCGCCCACCGACGGCCTCGTCACCGAGCGCGGCCACGTCACCGAAGTCGCCTACGCCGGCGCCGTGACGCGGTACCTGGTGGCGCTCGACGCCGGCGGCAGCTTGCAGTTGGTCAGACAGAACGTGGGTGAGGCGCCCGGCGCCACGCCCGAGCAGGGGGCCGAGGTCCTCGTCGGATGGCGGCCGCAGCACGCGGCGGCCGTCCGGGGCGACAAGACGACGAAACAGGAGGTAGCACCGTGAGGAGTGTCAAGGGGAGCCCGGCGCGGACGGCGTGGTTCGTCGTCGCAGGCCTGGTCGCTTTCATGTTGGTGCTGGCCGGCTGCGGGGGCGGCTCGAGTACGAGCTCGAGCTCCGGCGGTGGCGGCGGCGAAGAACTGCAGAAGCTCGGCAAGGGTGAGGGCGAACTGAACCTGATCTCCTGGGCCGGCTACGTCGAAGAAGAATGGGTCAAGCCGTTCGAAAAGGAATCCGGCTGCAAGGTCAACGACAAGGTCGCCGGGACCTCGGACGAAATGGTGAAACTGATGGAGACCGGGCAGTACGACGGGGTCTCCGCCTCCGGCAACGCGACGGCGCGCCTCTGGGCCGCCCATGAAGTCGCGCCGGTCAACACCTCGCTCGTCCCCAACTACAAGACGGTGTTCGCCGATCTCAAAGATCAGCCCTACAACACCTTCGAAGGCAAGCCCTACGGCATCCCGCACGGACGCGGGGCGAACCTCCTGATGTGGAACAAGAACGACGTCACGCCGGCGCCGGATTCATGGGAAGTGACCCTCAACCCGAAGGTGGCGGCCAAGTACAGCGGCCACATCAGCCAGTACGACGATCCGATGTCGATCGCCGAAGGCGCCCTCTACCTGAAGATGCACGAACCGAGCCTCGGGATCGAAAACCCGTACGAGCTGAACGAAGAACAGTTCGACGCGACGGTCGAACTGATGAAGGAACAGAAGCCCTACGTCGGCGAATACTGGTCGAGCGCCGAACAGCAGATCGAAGGGTTCGCCAACGGCTCGAACCAGGTCGGCACCACCTGGCAGTACCAGTACTTCGCCCTGAAAGGCGAAAACGAACCGGTGGCGGCAAGCCCGGCGAGTCAGGGCTTCCTGCCGAAGGAGGGTGCGACGGGATGGTCTGACACCTGGATGATCAGCTCCCATGCCAAACACCCGAACTGCATGTACATGTGGATGAACTACATCATCAGTCCGAAAGCCAACGCGCAGGTCGCCGAATGGTTCGGCGAGGCGCCGGCCCAGGAACTGGCCTGCGAAGAAACCGCGAACCCCAATTTCTGCAGCGAATACCACGCCGAAGAACCGGCCTTCTGGAAGCGCGTCTACTACTGGGAGACGCCGCTGTCGGAATGCAGTGAAGGCGGCGAAGACGACTGCATGGACTACAACGATTGGGTCCGGGCCTGGACCGAAATCAAAGGCTAGGCGGGCGGCGACGCCCTTGATGCGGGACGGTCGCGATGGCGACTGACGCGGTCGCGGTGAAGAGGTCGGCGGGCAAAAGGTTCGCCGGCCTCTTCTACGGTCGTCCCCGACTGCAGATCGGGTCGCTGCTGGCGGCCCCGATGGCGTGGCTGGTGATCCTCTACCTGGGTTCGCTGGTCGTCCTCCTGGTCACCGCCTTCTGGACGGTCGATCCGCTCAGCGGCAGCGTGATCAAGGAATTCAGCCTCGAAAACTTCGAAGAACTGATCAACGTCCCGGTCTACCGGGAGATCATCTGGCGGACGGTCCGCACGGCGATCCTCGTCACCGTCACCGACGCTGTCATCGCCTTCCCGATCGCCTTCTACATGGCGAAGATCGCCGGGCGCCGGACCAAGGCGCTGCTGGTCGTCGCGGTGCTGATGCCGCTCTGGGCCAGCTACCTGGTGAAGATCATCGCCTGGCGGGCGATCCTCGCCGAACACGGGGTGCTGAACTGGGCGCTCAGCCCGATCGGCCTGCACGGGCCGGGGGCCGGGGTCACCTCGGTCTGGCTGGTGATGAGCTACCTCTGGCTGCCCTACATGATCCTGCCGATCTTCGCCGGGCTGGAGCGGATACCGGACTCGCTGATCAGCGCCTCGGAGGACCTCGGCGCCCACCCGCTGACGACCTTCCGGCGGGTGATCCTGCCGCTCTCCTTCCCGGCCGTGGTGGCGGGATCGATCTTCACCTTCTCGCTCACCCTCGGCGACTACCTGGCGCCGAAACTCGTCTCCAACGAACAGTTCATCGGCACCTCGATCTTCGACTCGATCACCAACAACCAGCCGTTCGCGGCGGCCTTCGCGCTGGTCCCGATCGTCGTCGTGATCGCCTACCTCGGCGTCGCCCGCAAGCTCGGCGCCTTCGAACACGTCTGATGGGGCGCCGGCGATGAGGCTCTCGAGGCGCGCCAAGATCATCCTTCGCTGCTGCGTCGGGCTGGCGCTGCTCTTCATCTACATCCCGCTGCTGGTGATCGTGGTCGAGGCGTTCAACTCGAGCCGCATCCTCAAATGGCCGCCGCCCGGCTTCACCTTCCACTGGTTCGGCAAAGCGGTCGAAAGCGAATCGGCGCGCGAAGCGCTGCTCACCTCGATCGAGGCCGGCGTCGTCGCGATGCTGATCGCGATCGTGCTCGGCACGCTGATCGCCCTGGCGGTCGGGCGACGCAAATTCTTCGGCCGCGACACGATCTCCTTCCTCGTCGTCCTGCCGATCGCCCTGCCCGGCATCGTCACCGGCGTCGCCTTCTCCAACACCTTCACCCAGGTGCTCGGCATCCCCCTCAGCCTGATGACCGTGATCATCGGCCACGCCACCTTCTGCATCGTCGTCGTCTACAACAACGTCGTCGCCCGCCTGCGCCGCACCTCCGGCTCCTTCGAGGAAGCCTCCGCCGACCTCGGCGCCGGGCCCTGGCAGACGTTCCGCCTGGTCACCTTCCCCTCGATGCGGAGCGCCCTCGGGGCCGGCGCCCTGCTCGCCTTCGCCCTCTCCTTCGACGAGATCATCGTCACCAACTTCACGATCGGCGCGGGCGAAGAAACCCTGCCGATCTGGATCTACCACAACCTCTTCCGCCCCAAAGAACTGCCGATGGTCCCCGCCGTGGCCGTGATCCTGATCGTCCTCTCGATCATCCCCGTCTACCTCGCCCACCGCCTCTCGACCGACGACGGCGGCCTCACCCCCGGCCGCGGTGGCGGTGGTGGTGGCCCCAGGGGCGTGTCGAGCGCCGCCACGATCGCCGAGGCCGAGGCCGCCTCGGCGCACTAGGAGGAGCCCGCCGTCGGTGGCGGCTGAGGTCAGCGATACAGCAGGGTGCGAAGTTCCTCCATGCAGACGGTGGGGCGGTCGCGGAGTTCCTGCCACCCAAAGCGCGCGATCCGGTAGCCGGCGCGCGCCAGCGCGTGGTTGCGCTCGCTGTCCCTGTCGCCGGCCGCGGGATTGTCATGAAAACGTCCGCCATCGGTTTCGACCACGACCCGGCGACCGCGCCAGAGGAAATCGAACTCGTAGCTCTTCGCCCCGACGCGCACGCGGACGTTCGTCTCGGGGATCGGCAGGGCGGCCTCGCTCAGCAGCGGCAGGAGCTTCGCCTCCATCCGACTCCGGATCGTGATGCCGGACCGATAGCGACGCCACGGGGCGATGATCCGCTGCAGCCGACCCGACCCCCGCCGGCGCGGACCATCGAGAACCCGATCGATCGCGTCGACATCGAGCAGCCTGAGAACCGCCGCCTGCTCGATGACTTCGCCGATGCCCGCCGTACTCGAGATGCCCGCATAATCGACGATCGTCCGCGCAGGACTGGTCACGGGAACGCCCCCTCGGCTCCAGACTTCGCTGTCTTCCGGCGGGGGCACGAAGCGCCTGCGGATGCCGTCGATCTTCCGCCCCGCTTCAACCGGCGCGATCACGTCGATGGCCTCCGGTTTCGCTTCGACCAGGCCGAAGAGCCAGGCCGCCGTCCCATGCGAGATGACCGCACCACGACCGCAGGCAAGGGTCGCGGCAAGCAGGCGGGTCGATTCGGTCAGATGCCGATGCCCCACAGAGTGGACTCCATGGAAGACCGGGTGCAGCCAGCCTCTCTCGATCGCTTTCGACACCGCGTTGTCCGAGAGACCGAGCTGCCGTAACTGCCCGCGCGTGACGAGCCCCTGCTGTCTCGACGCGACCGCGCCCACCCTTCGCCAAGGTCCCTCGTGTTGGCTGTTCCTTATGCGCCTCATAGGCGCATAAGGAACAGCTGGCGGGAGGTTCTCCCCGGCGGGAGGACTCGGCGCTCGCCGGGGCGTGGAAAATGCGCGAAGATCACCGCGTGGACATCGTCCTGATCGCGGCCTACCTCGTCACCCTCCGGGACCGGCAACTGGACGGCCGGCCTCGCGCCGCGGTCGAGGCCGTAGCGGCGACCGCGCGCTAGGCCACGGTCCTCTTATGCGCCGATCTGCCAACCACACCTGGGCGATCGTCTTCGCGGCGGCGGGCCTAGGTCTCCTCGTCGTCGCGGTCATCGTGGATTCCGATGTGCCTGCCATCTTCGGCATCGCCCTCTTCATGACCTGCGGCTGGCCGCTCCGCCACGAGCTCGAAATCGGCGACCACCTTCGCAAGGCGGTCCGGCGGCTGAAGGGCTCCTAGTCCTACAGCGGGATGTTGCCGTGCTTGCGCTTCGGCTGTGGGACGCGCTTGGTCTGCAGCATGCGCAGGGCTTTGATCAGCTTCGGGCGCGTCTCGTGGGGCTCGATGACGTCGTCGATGTAGCCGCGCTCCGCCGCCGAGTAGGGGTTGGCGAAGTGGGCTTTGTAGTCGTCGATCAGTTTCTGACGGCGCTCGTCGGGGGTCGGCGAGTTGGCGATGTCTTTGCGGTAGATGATGTTGACCGCGCCCTCGGGGCCCATCACCGCGATCTCGGCGGTCGGCCAGGCGTAGTTGAAGTCGGCCAGCATGTGCTTGGAGGCCATCACGTCGTAGGCGCCGCCGTAGGCCTTGCGGGTGACCACGGTGAGCTTCGGCACCGTCGCCTCGGTGTAGGCGTAGAGGAGCTTGGCGCCGTGGCGGATGATCCCGTTCCACTCCTGATCGGTGCCGGGCAGGAAGCCGGGCACGTCGGTGAAGGTCAGGATCGGCACGTTGTAGCAGTCGCAGGTGCGGACGAAGCGGGCCGCCTTCTCGGAGGCCTCGATGTCGAGCACGCCGGCGAGGAAGGCGGGCTGGTTCCCCACAACCCCGACCGGATGGCCGTCGAGCCGCGAGAACCCGCAGATGATGTTCTTGGCGAAGTGCTCGTGGACCTCGAAGAACTCCTCGTCGTCGACGATCCGCTTGATCACCTCGCGCATGTCGTACGGTTTCGACGGGTCGTCGGGGACGACGGTGTCGAGCTCCGGGTCTTCGCGCTCGGGATCGTCGGAGGGCTCGAAGCGCGGCGGCAGCTCGAGGTTGTTCGAGGGCAGGAAGCTCATCAGGTAGCGGGCGTCTTCGAGGCAGCTCTCCTCGTCCTCGGAGGCGAAGTGGGCAACCCCCGATTTCGAGTTGTGGCTCATCGCCCCGCCGAGCGCCTCGAACTCGACTTCCTCGCCGGTCACGGTTTTGATCACTTCCGGCCCGGTGATGAACATGTGCGAGGTCTCTTTGACCATGAAGATGAAGTCGGTCATCGCCGGTGAGTAGACGGCGCCACCCGCGCAGGGGCCCATGATCAGGCTGATCTGCGGGATCACGCCGGAGCATCTGACGTTGCGGGCGAAGACGTCGCCGTAGGCGCCGAGCGAGACGACGCCCTCCTGGATCCGCGCGCCGCCCGAGTCGTTGATGCCGATCACCGGCGCGCCGACCTCGGCCGCGAGGTCCATCACCTTGCACATCTTCTCCGCCATCACCTCGCCGAGGCTGCCGCCGAAGACGGTGAAGTCCTGGGAGAAGACGAAGACCGTGCGCCCCTCGATCGTCCCGTGACCGGTGACGACCGCATCGCCCCAGGGCCGTTTTTTCTGCATGTCGAAGTCGTAGGTGCGGTGGCGGACGAAGGTGTCGAGCTCCTGGAAGGAGCCGGGATCGAGCAGCAGGTCGACCCGCTCGCGCGCGGTCAGCTTGCCGCGGGCATGCTGCTTCTCGACCGCTTCCTCGGAGGCCGAGTTGACCGCGGCCTCGCGCAGTTCGCGCAGGTAGGCCAGCTTCTCCTCATGGGTGATCGGGTTTTTCTCGCGCATTTGAGGCGCCGCCCCGGGGGTGGGCAAGGGTGCGGCGAGCGCGGATTCTATGGACTCAGGAGAAGGGACGGCGCTGCGGTTCGGCGAGCCGGTCGAGGACCGCTTCCAGGTCCTCGACCCCCAGGCCGCTGTCCTCGGTGGCGCGCAGCTCGACCCGGGTGCCGAAGCCTTTCTCGGCCATCGTCACCTCGACGCCTTCGACCGCGGCGATCAGCTCGGCGAGCTCCGGCTCGGACTTCATCAGGGTGCGGGCGGCCTCGATCATTGGGCCGGGTTTCGGGCGTCGGGACGCCGTTCCTGCACGCCGCCGGGATCTGGGAAGGAAGATGCGCAGCGCCTAGAAGAAGGCGCCGCCCTTGTATTCGCCGAAGACGTCGCGCATCGCGCCGCAGACCTCGCCGAGCGAGGCGTCGGCGGCGAGCGCCGCGCGGATCGGGTGCAGCAGGTTGCCCTCGCCGCGGGCGACGTCGCGGAGGCTCTCCAGCCTGGCCTCGACCGCGGTCTGGTCGCGGCGCTCCTTGAACGCCTTGAGGCGGGCCAACTGACGCTGCTCGGACTCGGGGTCGACCTTGAGGATGTCGACGTCGTCGACCTGGTCGGTGACGAACTTGTTGACGCCGACGATGATGTCCTGACCGGAGCGATAACGCTCGTGGTAGCTGAGCGCCGACTCCTCGATCTCGCGCTGCATGAACTCGAGCGCCTCGACCGAGCCACCCAGCTCTTCGACTTTCGCCATCAGCTCCCAGGCGCGCCCTTCGACCTCGTCGGTCAGCGACTCGACGAAGTAGGAGCCCGCGAAGGGATCGACGGTCTCCGCGACGCCCGACTCGTAGGCCAGCACCTGCTGGGTGCGCAGCGCGATCCGCGCCGAGCGCTCGGTCGGCAGCGCCAGCGCCTCGTCGAAGCCGTTGGTGTGGAGCGACTGGGTGCCGCCGGCGACCGCGGCGAAGCCCTGCAGCGCCACCCGCACGATGTTGACCTCGGGCTGCTGCGCCTGCAGCGTCACCCCGCCGGTCTGCGTGTGGAAGCGGATCTGCATCGATTTCGGGTTCTCGGCGCCGAACCGCTCGGCGACGATCTTCGCCCACATCCGCCGCACGGCACGGAACTTGGCGACCTCCTGGAAGACGTTGTTGTGGCAGTTGAAGAAGAAGGCGAGGCGAGGCGCGAACTCGTCGATCTTCAAGCCGCGCTCGAGCGCCGCCTCGACGTAGGCGATCGCGTTGGAGAGCGTGAAGGCGACCTCCTGCACGGCCGAGCAGCCCTTCTCGCGGATGTGGTAGCCGGAGATCGAGATCGTGTTCCATTTCGGCACGTTCTCGCGGCAGTACTCGAAGATGTCGGTGGTCAGGCGCATCGTCGGCGCGGGCGGGAAGATGTAGTTGCCGCGCGCCATGTACTCCTTCAGCACGTCGTTCTGGACCGTGCCGCGCAGCTTCTCGGAGGGCACGCCCTGCTCCTCGCCGACCAGCTCGTAGAGCAGCAGCAGGCAGGCGGCCGGCGCGTTGATCGTCATCGAGGTCGACACCCCGTCGAGCGGGATCTGGTCGAAGCAGATCCGCATGTCCTCGATCGTGTCGATCGGCACCCCGGTCCGGCCGACCTCGCCGAAGCAGAGCGGGTCGTCGGAGTCACGGCCGAGCTGGGTCGGCAGGTCGAAGGCCATCGAGAGGCCGGTCGAGCCGTTCTCGATCAGGTAGCGGTAGCGCTCGTTGGTGTCCTCGGGTGACGCGAAACCGGCGTACTGGCGCATCGTCCAGAGCCGGTCGCGGTACATCCCGTCGTGGATGCCGCGGGTGAAGGGCGGCGCGCCGGGCTCGCCGAGGCGCTCGGCCAGGTCGGGGGCGACGTCGCCCTCCTCGTAGAGGGTCTCGATCTCGATCCCCGAGTCGGTGAAGACGCGCTCGTCGTCGGGACCGACCAGCGGCGCGATCGTGCGGTGCGTCTCCTCGGAGCTGTCGGGCGTCGTCGCCATCGGAGCGGCGTCAGTCTCCGGCGCCGACCAGGCGCTCGACGCCGGACTGGTCGATCGTCCGCCGCAGCCCCTCGTCGAGCTTGATCGTCGGTTCCCAGCCGAGCAGGTCGCGGGCGCGGCCGATGTCGGGCCGGCGCTGCTGCGGATCGTCGGTGGGGAGCGCCTCGTAGACGATCTCCGAGCGCGAGTCGGTCACCTCGATCACCGTCTTGGCCAGTTCGAGCAGGGTGAACTCGTCCGGGTTGCCGACGTTGACGGGCGAGTGCACGTCCGATTCGGCGAGGGCGACGATGCCACGGATCAGGTCGTCGACGTAACAGAAGCTGCGCGTCTGGCTGCCTTCGCCGAAGACGGTCAGCGGCCGGTCCTGCAGCGCCTGGCGCAGGAAGGTCGGGATCGCGCGGCCGTCGTGCGGGCGCATCCGCGGGCCATAGGTGTTGAAGATGCGGACGATCGCGGTGTCGAGGCCCTGCTGACGGTGGTAGGCCATCGTCAGCGCCTCCGCATAGCGCTTCGCCTCGTCGTAGACGCCGCGCGGGCCGATCGGGTTGACATGGCCCCAGTAGTCCTCGCGCTGCGGGTGCACCTTCGGGTCGCCGTAGACCTCGCTGGTCGAGGCGATCAGGAAACGGGCGCGCTTCCACTTGGCGACGCCGAGCATGTTGTGGGTGCCCTGCGAGCCGACCTTCAGCGTGTGCAGCGGCAACCGCAGGTAGTCGATCGGGCTGGCGGGCGAGGCGAGGTGGTAGACGAAGTCGACCGCCTCCGGGACGTCGACGTACTCGGTGATGTCGGTGTGGCGGAACTCGAAGCCCTCGTCCCGGATGTGGGCGATGTTCTCGAGCGAGCCCGTCTCCAGGTTGTCGAGGCAGAGCACCCGATGCCCTTTGCCGAGCAGGTGCTCGCAGAGGTGGGAGCCGAGGAAGCCGGCGCCGCCGGTGACCACGCAGGTCGTCATCGAGTTCGATGCTATCGACTACACGGCGATGGCCCTCCCGTCCCGGGCTGCCGGTCGTATGCATGCCGGACCGTGTCACGGACTCTTCGCAAATAGCGCGCCTTTTAGCTCAATCTCGCGCGTTCCCGGGGTAGATCGCGCCGTTCCTGGTGCTTACTCCGACAGGTTTGCTGTGAGTTCCTAGAGCGGGCGGGGAGAGTCGAACAAAGTGTGTCCGAAGGGGGAGATGACGGCCCAGGACCGGGAGCCGCTCGATGCGGCGACGCGTCGACGGGTCGCGGTCGAGACGTTCGCCCGCCACGAGGCGAGCCTGCGGCGCACCGCCGGCCGCTACTCGATCTGCGCCGACGACGCCGACGAAGCACTTCAGCGCGGGCTCGAGATCCTCCTCCGCAAAGCCCCCTCGGCCGACCCGCGCGAACTGATCCGCTGGACCCAGACCGTGGTCAAGCACGAGGCGCTGGCGGTGCGCGCCGAGCGCGAGCGGATCCTCGCCGGGCCGGCCGCCGCCACCCCCGAGCCCGGCCGTGAGGACTGGGTCGCGATGCTGCCCGCCGCCACCGACGGGCCCGCCGAGCGGGCCGAGCGCCACGAGGCGATCGAACGCAGCCGCGAGGCCCTGGCGACGCTGAAGCCGCAGGAGCTCCGCGCCCTGACCCTCCTCGCCGAGGGCTACTCCTACCGCGAGATCGGCGAGATCACCGGGTTCTCGGCGACCAAGGTGAACCGCTGCGTCGCCGAGGGACGGGAGCGGTTCCGGCATTTCCTCGACCGCCGGCTGGCCGGCGCCCGCTGCGTCGAGCTGGCGCCGCTCTTGTCGGCGTTCGCCGACGGCGAGGCGGAGGCCGGCGTCATCGCGACCCTGCACGAGCACCTGCGCTCCTGCCCTCACTGCCGCGCCACCCTGCGCGCCTACCGCGCCGCGCCGCGGGCGGCGGCGGCGCTGGCCCCCGTCCTGCCGCCCCTGCGCGGCGGCCTGGTCGACCGGCTGCACGACGCCTATGCGGCGGTCGCGACGCGGTTCGGCGGCGGGGCCGCCACCTCCGACTCGGCCCTCGGTGGGTTCGCCGCGGCGGGCGGGACGCGCGGGGCCGGGATGGCGGCGCTCGCCAAGGTGCTGGCGATCTGCGCGGGCACCGTCGGCGGCGCGGCGGCCTGCGTCGCGACCGGGGTCGTCCCGGCGCCGCTCCTCGATCCACCCGAGCACCATTCGCAGGCGGCGGCGAAGGTCTCACGCGCCCCGCAGCGCCTGGCGGAGACGACCGAGACCGCGGCGGCGGCCACCGAATATGAGCCCGAAGCCGAACCGGCGACCGCGACGGAAGGCGAACCGACCACCGCGGCGGAAGAGCGGGCGCCCCGCCGTCACCACGAGCCGAAGGGCGAAGAAGGGGAATCCACCGAAGCCTCGGCGGGCGAAGGGGTGGATGTCGCGGCGACGCCACCGCCGAGCGAAAGCGGCGCGGTCGAATACACCGAACCGCCACCTGCCCCTTCCGCGACGAGCTCGAGCTCCTCCTCGGCAAGCGCCTCCCCGTCCTCGTCGTCGAACGGCAGCGCCGCCGGGGAGTTCGGGCCGTGAGCCGGGCGCCGATTCGCATACCAGCCGCCACCTCGATGGCGGTATCCCTCGTCGCCACCCTGCTCGGCGTCGCGATCGCCGCACTGTCGCCCGATGCGACGCTTGCCGGGGAAGAGCACAGCCTCACCGGGCTCCAGGTGCTCGGCGGCGAAGGCTGGCACGCCGATGATCGGTTCGTGGTCGAATGGAACCGACCCCCTTCCCAGAGCGGCCGCGTCCACTACGCGATCCGCACCGCCGACGGAGAGCCGATCCCGGGCTACGAAGAGCAGACGACCGACAAGTCGGTCGTCGCCGATCAGCAGGTGCCGGCGACCCCGGGTGTCTACCTCTTCGAAGCCTGGCTCCCGAAAAGCGCGCCGGCGCGGGTCCAGCTGCGGTTCGACGACGGCCTCCCTCCGCCGGTCATCGTCGGTGCGCCCGCCTGGCTCGCGGCGGGCGAGGATCTCCACGTGCACCTGTCGCGGCCGGGTGCTCCGCTGCCGATCTCCGGGCTCAGCGGATACGCGGTGACGCTCGACGCCGACCCGGACGGTCGGCCCTGCGCTCTCATGGCGCGCTGCAGAGCCGACGAGCTGATCCTCGACGGCGATCCCACGGAGTTTTCCCACACCTTCCCGTCGCCGCCCGAAGGGGTCAGCTTCGTCCACGCGGTCGCGGTCTCGGGGTCCGGCATGGCCTCGAACCCGGTCGCCACCGCGAGGATCGCGATCGACGGGACGCCACCCGCGGTGCGCCTCGAGGGAGCGCCGTCGGGCTGGGCGACGGCGGCCATGCGGGTCACCGCGCTCGCCACCGACCCGCTCTCGGGCATGGCGCCCGACGGCGCGGCCGGGCCGATCACCGCGCTGGCGATCGACGAAGGCGTGCCGCTCGTCGTCCCCGGCGCCGTCGCGAGCGCGACGGTGAAGGGCGAGGGAGTCCACACCGTCCATTACTACGGCCGTGACGCGGTCGGCAACAGCGGCGACGGCAGCCTCCCCTTCACCGGACCGGGCGCGGCGACCGTCCGGATCGACGAAAGCGGCCCGACCGTGCGATTCGCCGCCCCGGACCCGACCGACCCCGAGCGGATCGCGGCGACCGTGGTCGACCGCCTCTCCGGCCCGGACCCCGATCGCGGCGCGATCGGGGTCCGCCGGGTCGGTTCCTCCTCCCCCTTCCGGCCGCTGCCGACCGCCGTCGCCGCCGGCCACCTCGTCGCCCGTTGGGATTCCGACGACGACCCCCTCGGCGAGTACGAATTCCGCGCCACCGGCTTCGACGTGGCCGGCAACGCGGCGACCTCGTCGCTCGGCGCGGCCGGGTCCCGGTTCGTCCTGCGCAACCCGGTCAAGCGGGTCACCCAGCTGGCCTTCGGCTTCGGCGCCGAGCGGCTGGTGTTCCAGCGCTGCCGGCGCACCGCCGGCGCCCGCCGTTGCCGCCGCACCGTGGTCAGCTCGTTCGCCCGTCGACCCGCCGGACGCACCGTCCCCTGCTGTCACGGCGCCCTGGTCGGAGGCCGGCTGGTCGACGCGGCGGGCGAGCCGCTCGCCGGGCAGACGGTGGCGGTGGTCGAGACCTTCCCCCAGGGAGCCCGCAACCGGCTCCGCCGAACCGACGTGACGACGGGTCCCGACGGCCGGTTCTCGACCAGGCTGGCGCCAGGGGCGAGCCGCGAGGTCACCGCCGAATTCCCGGGTACCCGCCTGCTGACCCGCGCCCTCGGCCGACCGCTGCGGCTGCGGGTGCGCACCGGGGTCCGCCTGCGGGTGTCCACCGCGCACGTGGAGGTGGGCGGGACGCCGGTCGTCTTCAGCGGCCGGATCAGCCACCCGGAAGCGAGCCTGCCGACGACCGGGCTGCCGGTCGAGCTCGAGTTCCGCCTGCCGGGCATGCCGTGGACCGAGTTCCGCACCGTGCAGAGCGACGCCGCCGGCAACTTCCGCTACCCCTACACCTTCAGCGACGACGACAGCGCCGGCGTCCGCTTCCTCTTCCGCGCCTTCGTCCCGGCGACCGGCGGCTGGCCTTTCGCCCCGACGACCTCTCGCCCCCTCGCCGTCACGGGGTAAAGAAAAGGCCGCCCCGGAAACCCGGGGCGGCCCGTGAGGCGCTAAGCCGGCCAGAGGTCTAGCGGAGCGCGGCGAGCTGGTCGGAGACCTGCTGGACGCGGCGCTCGACTTCCTTGCGACCGGTCTTGATCGTCGAGGTCGCGCTGGAGGTGACGGCCTTCTGCCGTTTGCGCGCCTCTTTCTCGACCCGGTTGCGGGTCTTGCGGGCTTCCGTGGTGGCGCGTTTGCGGGCGGTGGTGCCACGGCGTTCGGTCCGCTTCGCCGCTTTCTCGATCTGGCGACGGTAGGACTTCAGCTCTTTTTCGGCTTTCGTGCGGCTGGTCCAGGGCTCGACGATGTCGCCCACCGTGTCGGTGACGGAGAGCACCACACCGACCGGGAAGTCGACCGCGCTCTCGAGGATCGCCTGCGCCTGGTTCTTCTCCGCGACGGCGGTCTTGCTCGCCGCTTTCTTCGTCGCGCTCGCGGTCTTGGAAGCGGATTTTTTCGCTTCGGTCGTCGCGCGTTTGGCTTCGGACTTGGATTTGCTGTTGTTGCTGGTGCTCTCAGGTGCCATTTGGTTGACGTACCCCTTGGTTTCGGTCGGATGGCTCGGGCGGCGCCGAGTCTAGCGAACATATGTTCTTCACGAACAGACGTTCTTAAACGTTTTCGGGGCTCCAGTTACACAGAAAACTTGGTAACGCGTCGGGCGCCTGGGGTGACTCAGGCGACCTGGGCGGCGCGGACGGCCGCCAGGGCCGCCTCGTCGCGCGCCGCGACCATCGGGTAGCGGGCGCTCAGGTCGAGCGGCGCCTCCGCCGGCGGGCCGTCGCCAAAGGCGACCGCGCCGCCCGCCTCGCGGACGATCAGCTGCGCCGCGGCGGCGTCGACCGAGCGGCAGGGACGCAGGCTGAGGAAGGCGTCGAAGCGACCCGCGGCGACGTAGGCCGAGGTGATCGCGATCGAGCCGACGACGCGCAGCCGGTAGGCGTTGCCCGCCAGCGAGCGCAGGGCCGGGACCGTCCAGTCGGGCTCGGCCGACTCGAGGCCGACGACCTCGAGCCGCCCGTCGCCCGGCGCGACCCGCGCCGCGGCGCCGTTCACCGTCGCCCCCTCCCCCAGCGTCGCCATGAACTCCTCGTCGGCGCCGAAGTCGTGGACGAAGCCGAAGCGGACGTCGGCCATCGAGTCGCCGGCGGCGACCGCGATGCTGAGGCTGTGCGAGGGGATCGTGCGGCGCGCGTTCAGCGAGCCGTCGATCGGGTCGATCACGACCCGCGCCTCGCCACCGCCACCGAAGGCGACCTCGCCGCGCTCCTCGGAGATGGCGACGAAGGAGGCGCCTTCCGCGCCCAGTCGCTCGAGCTCGACGAAGACCTCGTCCTCGCAGCGGCGGTCGATCACCAGCGTGCGATCGCCGCCTTCGCCGACCCCCTCGTAGACGGTCCGTTCCTCGCTCGTCACCACCGCGGCGAAGATGCGGCGCTGGGCGGCGACGATGCGGCGGCAGATTCCCGGCCAGTCTGCGGAGAAAACGTCCAAGGGCCGGACTCTACGGAGCGCTAGCGTTGGGCGATGCGTCAGACCGACCCGATCGCGGAGGGGGAGGCGGACGGGCGACGGCGTGTCGTCGCCCACGCCGACGGTCCCCTGCTCGTCCTCGGCGCCGCCGGCACCGGCAAGAGCGAGCTGCTCGCGCGGCGCCTCGCCGACCTGGCGGCGGCGGGGACCCCACCCGGGCGGGTGCTGGTGATCGGCGCCCGCCGCGCCACCGCGCGGCGCCTGCGCGAGCGCTGCGAGTCATTCCTCCCCGGTCCTTATGAGGAGCTCTGGGTCGGCTGCTGGGACGAGATCGGCGAGCGGCTGCTCCGCGAGCATGCCGAGGCGGCCGGGCTCGACCCCTTCTTCGACGTGCTCGGGCGGGCCGAGCGGCTGGCGGTCCTGCTCGACCGCCTCGACACCCTGCCGCTGCGCCGGCATGAGATCCGCGGCAACCCGGCGGGCCTGTTGGCGCGCCTCCTCGGACGGATCGACGCGCTGAAGGCGGAACGGGTCGGGCCGACCAGCCTCGCCGAGGTCGCCGGGCGTCAGGCCGAGGAGGCGAGCGCCGAGGCCGACCGCGAGACCGCCCGGCGGGAGCTCGAGTTCGCCGAGCTCTACGCGACCCACGACCGCATCCTCGCCGAGTCCGGCAGCCTCGACCGCGGCGACGTCTTCCTCGCGCTCGACTGCCTGCTGGTCGAACGGCCCGACGTGCGGGCGGCGCTCGCCGAGCGCTTCGCCCAGGTGATGGTCGACGAGCTGGAGGAGTCGACCCCGGCCCAGCGGGCGCTGCTCGAGGGGCTCGCCGCCGAGAACCCGAACCAGATGTTCGCGCTGGAGGCGGAGGGCGACGCCGGGGAGGAGGGCGACGGGCTCGAGGCCTGGTACCGCAACCTTCACCCCGACGGCGATGCGGTCGTGCTCGAGCGCCGCTTCCGCGAGCCGCGGCTGCGGTTCTGGAAATGCGTCAACGAGCGCGCCCAGGTGCAGGCGACGGCGCGTGAGGTCGAGCATCTGCTGGCGGGCGGGGCGGGCGCCGACGGGATCGCGGTGCTCCTCGCCGATCCGGCCGGCGAAGGCGGCGCGATCGCCGCGGCGATGGAGGAGCGCGGCATCCCCTTCCATCTCGCCGGGCCGACCGCGCTATTCCAGCGCGCCGAGGTGCGCGATGCGATCGCCTGGCTGCGGGTGCTCGCCGACCCGGACGATTCGGCCGCGGCGGCGCGGGCGCTGACCCGGCCACCGGTCGAGCTGCGCCCCGGCGACCTCGCGCGGCTGACGACGATCGCCCGCCGGCGCAAGCTCGACATGGTCGCCGGCTGCGAGGCGGCGCTCGACAGCCCCCAGTTCCAGCCCGAGGCGCGGGAGCGAGTCCAGACCTTCCTGAAGATCTACGGCGCTGCCGCGGCGGTGATGGAGGAGCGGCGGGCCGACGTCTTCGTGCGCCGGCTGATCGAGGCCGTCGGGCTGCGCCGCCAACGCCTCTTCGCCGCCCAGCCGGAGGTCGCCGAGCGGCTCCTCGGGCTCTCGCGGCTGGCCGAGCTGGCGACCGCCTGGGCGCGGCGCGAACCGCACGGCTCGACCCGCGGCTTCGTCGCCTATCTGTCGGCCGTCGCCGAGGCGGGGGTCGAGCCGACCGGAGGCGAGGAGCCGCCCGCGCCGGGGGCCGTGGTCGGGCTCGCGCTCGACGCGGTCAAGGGGCTCGGCTTCGACCACGTCTTCGCGCTCGGGCTGGAGACCGAGTCCGCCGAGTGGGGACGGATCGGCTGGCCGGCCCGCGCCGAGCTGGTCCTCTCGCGGGTCGCCGGGGCCGACGCGGGGCGCCCCTCGCGGGCCTACGCCGAGGCGCTCGCGGGCGCGCCCGACGCGGTCGAGGAGGAGCACGACGAGGAGCTCTTCGGCCCCGCCGAGGGCCTCCACGCCACCTACCGGACGCTGCGCGAGCAGGTGCTCGAGGCCTCCTGGCGGGCGGGGCGGGAGCTCTCGGAGCCGCGCCTCGACACGGCGATCGACGTCAACCGGGCGATCGCCCGCTACCTGGAGCTCTTGAAGCTGGCGGCGCTCGCCCAGCGGCCCGGCGAGGAGGGGACGGCGGAGGCGATCGAGGCGGTCAACGGCCTCCTGCGCCAGGTCGCGACGCCGGAGCAGCAGGCCGAGCTCGACGCGTCGTCGCTCGACTCCTACCTGCTCGACTCGGAGCGCGAGCGGGGTCGGCGCCTGCAGCTGATCGCCGCCCGCGAGGAGCCCTCGCTGGAGGCCTTCCTGCCGCGCCGCGGCGACGGCCGGCTCAGCCTCTCGGCCTCCGACCTGACCCTCTACCTGACCTGCCCGCTGAAGTACAAGTTCGCGCGCGTCTTCGGCATCCCCCAGGAGCCGACGATCAACCAGCGCTTCGGCATCCTCATGCACAACGTGCTCGAACGGTTCCACAAGGAGCCGCCGGAGGACGGCGAGGAGCTGCGGACGCTGAACCGGCTCTTCGAGGCGGGCTGGCGGCGCGGTGGCTTCGGCGCCTCCGACGACGAGCTGCAGTACCGCGACCGCGGCCGTGAGGCGCTCCGCCTCTACTGGGAGCGCGAACGGATCTCCGAGTCCGAGCCGGTCTGGCTGGAGCGCAAATTCGACTTCAAGGTCGCCGACCACCACGTCCGCGGGCGGGTCGACCGGGTCGACCGGCTGCCGGACGGCGACTACGAGCTGATCGACTACAAGACCGGCGAGCGCAAGACCGAGGAGGACCTCGACTCCGATCTGCAGCTGGCGCTCTACCGGATGGCGGCGCGCGAGGCCTGGGACATCGAGGCGGCCTATGCCTCCTACGACTACGTACTCGACGCCGAGAAGGTGGCGGCGCCGACCAAGGCCGACGATGCCGAGCGGGTCGAGCGCACCGTGGTCACGGTCGGCGAGGGCGTCCTCTCCCAGGACTTCGAGCCGCGCCCCTCCCCCAGCGTCTGCAGCTGGTGCGACTACCGCCTGATCTGCCCGGCGGCAGAAAGCTGACTGTTCCTTATGCGCCTTATAGGCGCATAAGGAACAGCCGGCGGGGTCAGCTCGGCTCGGGGCCCGTTCCTCGCTGGCGCAGGAACGCCTGGAACTCGCGGGCGATCGAGTCGGCGGAGGGGAGCTCGCCGGGCTCGTCGGCGAGCGACTCGACCTGTTCGGCCTCGATCCGTTCGACCAGCTCCTCGATCTCCGGGTTGGCGGCGACGGCGCGGCCGATCTGCTCCTCGTAGTCGGTCGTTTCCTCCTCCAGCTCGGAGGCCTCGACCGCGATCCCGGTCATTCCCTCCAGCCGACGCAGCAGGGCCAGCGCCGCCTTCGGGTTGGGGACGGCGGCGACGTAGTGGGGCACCGCGGCCCAGAGCGAGGCCGACTCGATGCCGGTCTGCCGGCAGAGGTCGTGGACGACGCCGACGATCCCGGTCGGCCCCTCGTAGTTGGAGCGCTCGAGGTCGAGCTCATCAACCAGCTCCGGCGAGGAGGCGAGGCCGGTGATCGGCACCGGCAGGGTGTGGGAGACCTCGGCGATCAGCGAGCCGAGGGTGATCACCAGCTCCACCCCGAGTGCGTCGGCGGCGGTCGCGACGTGCTCGGAGAAGGTCCGCCAGCGGAGGTTCGGCTCGGTCCCGTCGAGCAGCACCAGGTCACGGTCGGCGTTCGGCACCCGCACCGCGATCAGGTTGTTCTCCGGCCACTCGATGCGCCGCGTCTCCCCCGCCGTCATCACGATCGTCGGCCGCGTCGACTGGAAGTCGAAGAACTCCTCCGGGTCGATCGAGGCGACCACTTCGGAGTCGAGCGAGTTGCCGATCGCCGCCAGCGCCGTGGAGGCGGCCGCGGCGGCGTCGTTCCAACCGCGGAAGGCGCAGACCAGGATCGGGGAGCGAAGCTTCGGCAGTTCGCCTTCCCATCTCAAGGAATCCACGAGTTCAGCGTAGAGGATGGGTCAGGCCGTGCGGGCGCGACGGACCAGCTGGGCGGCCAGCACGAGCGCCAGAGCGGCGAAGGCGAGCTGCAGGGCGCGCTGGGGCAGGAGGTTGGCGGCGGCCACCCCGGCCAGCACGCCGAGCGGCGAGAGGGCGCCGATGATCGCCGCCTCGCGCAGCCGGACGTTGCCGTAGCCGCGCTGGCGGGTGGCGCCGACCAGGGCGACGATCACGATCATCAGCAGCGAGGTCGCCTCGGCCTCGACCTGTCCGAGGCCGCAGAAGACGGTCAGCGCGGGGACGAAGAGGATGCCGCCGCCGACCCCGACCAGGCCACCGGCCAGGCCTCCCGCGATGCAGACGAGGACGGCGAGGACCTCGTTCATCGGCGCGCCCCGTTCATTTGAGCACCAGGTCGACGGCGACGGCGACCAGGAGGAGGGCGAAGAGGTAGGAGACCGCGCGCTGCGGGATGCGCTGCTGGATCGCGGTACCGGCGACGACGCCGACGATCGCCGGGATCGCCAGCAGAAGGCCGGTGACGACGTGGACGTTGCCGTAGATGCCGCCTTGGGCGAGGGCGCCGAGGCTGCCGACGATGACGATCGCGGCGAGGCTGGTGCCGGTCGCGAGGCGCTCGCCGAAGCCGAACCAGAAGATCAGCAGGGGGACGATGACGGTGCCGCCGCCGACCCCGAAGAGGCCGCTGAAGGCGCCCGCCGCGGTGCCGATCGCGGCCAGCCGCAGCAGCTCGTTTCGGCGCGCTGCCGCGTCCGGGTCCGGCATGTGGCGATACTAGTGCCGTGGTGGGTGAACCCCAGACGACGAGGGCGGCCTGGCGGGAGCTGCTCGAGCCGCTCCGCGCCGTTCCGGAGCGGACCGCGATCCTCACCGACTTCGACGGCACCCTGGCGCCGATCGTCGAGCACGCCGACGACGCGGCGCTCCCGGACGAGGCGCGCGAGGTGCTGGCCCGTCTGGTCGACCGCTACGGGCTGGTCGGCGCGGTGTCGGGACGGCGGGCCGCCGATGTACGCGGGCGAATCGAGCTCGACGGGATCGCCTACGCGGGCAATCACGGTCTGGAGCTGCTGCTGCCCGGGGAGGGCGAGCCGAGCGCCGACCCCTCGGTCGACGGGCGCGAGGGGGACGCGGCGGCGTTCCTCGCCACGGTCGAGGCGGGGCGGCTGGCCGACGCCGGGGTCTGGATCGAAGACAAGGGGCCGATCCAGGCCCTCCACTGGCGCGGCGCGCCTGACGACGCGCGGGCCGAGGCGGCCGCGCGCGAGATCGCGGTCGAGGCAGGACGGACAGGGCTCGAACCGCACTGGGGGCGCAAGGTGCTGGAGCTGCGGCCGCCCGGCGGTGGCGGCAAGGACGGAGCGGTCGCCTCGCTCCTCGCCGATGCGGCGCTCGACCGGGCCGTCTACGCGGGCGACGACCGCACCGACGTCGACGCCTTCCGCCGGCTCGGCGAGCTGCGCGACGCGGGCGAGCTGGTCGCCGCGGTCCGCGTCGGGGTGCTCTCCGCCGAAGGGCCGCCGGAGATCGCCGAAGAGTCCGACCTCACCGTCGAGGGTCCCGAGGGTTGGCTCGAGATCCTCGCCTGGCTCGCGGAGTAGACGTGCCCTACACCGACCTGCTGCGGGTCACGGTCTTCATCACCGGCGCCGAGGCGACCGTCCTCGGGGCGATCAGCGCGATCTCGGTCGGCGGCGAACCGAGCCCGACGACCGTGATCGTCGCCCTCGCCTGGTGGCTCGTCTCGATCATCATCGGCTTCTGGATGGGGCGACCGGAGCGCGCCCGCGAGGACATGCGCGACCCCCTAGCCCGCGCCAAGATGGCCACCTCCCTCCCCTCCGAGTCCCCCACCCGGATCGCGATCCGCCGCCTCTGGCCGGTCGCCATCACGGCGATCATCGCCGGCGGCCTCGGCCTCTTCTTCCCCGGCGTCGCGATCATCGGCACCGGCTACGCCCTGATCGTCTCCCTCGCCTGGCACACCCGCGAGGCCGCCGTGCAGGCGATCGAGGAGCGCGACGGCGTCCGCTTCTTCGTCGTCCCGAACTCAGCTTTACGTCCCGTCCAACTCGTGCGAACGCCCGGACTACGAAGCGACCGACTGCACGCGCACTAGCGTCCGCATTTACCCCTCCCTGGCGGGGGTAAATGCGGGCACTCAGCCCTTCAAAAGCTTCTTGAACTCCGACCAGGTGCGGGTGTTGGCGACCTCGGCCTTGGTCAGCCAGGCGCGGCGGGCGGTGGCGACGGCGTAGGCCATGTTGGCGAGGGTGTCGACGCCGTGGGCGTCGGTGTCGAGGACGATGCGGACGCCGGCGTCGGCGGCGAGGCGGGCGTGGCGGTCGGAGAGGTCGCGGCGGTTGGGGTTGCCGTTGATCTCGATCATCGTGCCGGTGCGGGCGGCGGCCTCGGCAACGGCCTCGACGTCGATGGCGTAGGGCTCACGGCGGCCGATCAGGCGGCCGGTGAGATGACCGATGCAGTCGACGTTCGGGTCTTCGATCGCGGTGACGACGCGGGCGGTCATGTCCTTTTCGGAGACGTTGAAGGAGGTGTGGACGCTGGCGACGACCCAGTCCAGTTCGGCGACCAGCTCGTCGGGGTAGTCGAGGGAGCCGTCGAGGCCGATGTTGATCTCGGAGCCGACCAGGAGGCGGAAGCGGCGGCTGCCGTGTTCCTCGTTCCAGGCGCGGACCTCCTCGATCCGCCGGCGCAGCGCGTCGGGCTGGACGTCGTCGCCGAAGCCGTGGGTCGCCGAATGGTCGGTGATCGCCATGTAGGAGTAGCCGCGCTCGCGGCCCGCCGCCGCCATCTCGGCGAGGCTGTCGCGGCCGTCGGAGAGCGTCGTGTGGGCGTGCAGATCGCCGCGGACGTCGCCGAGCTCGACCAGCTTCGGCAGCTTGCCCTCACGGGCCGCCTGCAGCTCGCCGCGCCCCTCGCGCAGCTCGGGCTCGATGAACTCGTAGCCGAGCCGCTCGTAGACCTCGTGCTCGGTCTCGCAGAGGGTCGTCTCGCCGCTCTCGGTGTCGACGATCCCGTGCTCGGAGACCGAGAGGCCGCGCTTCACCGCGTCCTCGCGCAGCTGCACGTTGTGGGCCTGGGAGCCGGTGAAGTGCTGCAGCAGGTTGCCGAACTCCTGCGGCGGGACGATCCGCAGGTCGACCGAGACGCCGTTGTGGGTCTGGGCGCGGACGCCGTTCGGGCCCGGTTTGCCGGCGGCGGCGATCAGTGGATGGCCGGCGAGATGCTCGGCGAGCTCCGCGGGGCGCTCGGCGGTGGCGATCAGGTCGATGTCCTTGCAGGTCTCCGCCCAACGGCGGACCGAGCCCGCGACCTCGACCCGGTGCGCGCCGGGGTGCTCGCGGAGCGCCGCGGCGAGCTCCTCGGCGATCGGCCGCACGGTCGAGAGCAGGAGGCGGCCGGGACCGGAGCCGGGCTCGCCGAGGCGCTCGAGCGAGGCCAGCACGTTTTCCTCGGCCTTCGGCCCGAGGCCTTTGACGCCGCGGATCTTCTCTTCCTCGGCGGCCTTCTTGAGGTCCTCCAACGAGGCGATCCCCAGCTCGTCCCAGAGCCGGCGCGCCGTCTTCGGCCCGACCCCGGGGACGCGCGTGACCTCGACCAACGTCGCCGGGAACCTCGCCTTCAGCTTCACCGCGGCGGGGATCTCGCCGGTCTCGAGCAGGGCGTCGATCTTCTCGGCGAGGGTCTTGCCGACGCCGGGGATCTCCGTCGCCCGCCCCGCCCGCGCCAGCTCCTCGACCGAGACCGGGCTTTCGCGGATCGCCTTCGCGGCGGTCGAGTAGGCGAGGACCCGATATCTGACCGCGCCGTCGAGCTCGTAGAGAACTCCGAGCTCGTCGAGGGCGGCGGCGATCTCGGCGTTCGTCATCTCGCTCAAATTAACGGGCTGTTTCTCCAATCCCACGCTTATTTAGCTTTAGTCGAGGATTAATCAGCCAGGAATACGATCTCGCCGCGATGATGACCGAGCCGAACAGAGGACCCGCCTGGTTGGTGCTACCGACCTATAACGAGGCCGCCAACATCGAACCCTTCGTCGCCGCGGCGCGCTCCTCCCTGCCCGCCGACGCCCACATCCTGATCGTCGACGACGGCTCACCGGACGGCACCGGTGAGCGCGCCGACCGGCTCGCCGAACGCCATCCGAACGTCGGCGTCCTGCACCGCCGCCGCAAGGAAGGGCTCGGCCCCGCCTACATCGCCGGCTTCCGGCGGGCGCTCGCCTCGGGGGCGGGGCTGGTGCTGGAGATGGACTCCGACTTCTCGCACGATCCCGCCTACCTGCCGCGGCTGCTCGATGCGGCGAAGCGCGCCGACCTCGTGATCGGCTCCCGCTACGTGCCCGGCGGCGGGGTCACCGACTGGGGGCCGGTGCGCCGCGCCCTCAGCCGCGGCGGCAGCATCTACTCGCGGCTCGTCCTCGGCGTCGGCGTCCACGATCTGACCGGGGGGTTCAAGTGCTTCCGGCGCGAGGTGCTGGAGGCGATCGACCTCGACGCGATCGAGGTGCGCGGCTACGCCTTCCAGGTCGAGATGACCTATCGCGCGATCCAGCTCGGCTTCAAGGTGGTCGAGGTGCCGATCGTCTTCCGCGACCGGCGGGCGGGCGACTCGAAGATGGACGGTGCGATCGTCGCCGAGGCGATCTTCCGCCTGCCGGGCCTGCGCTTCGGCTCCCGGCACGTCGATGCGGTGCCGCGGTTGGAGCGGGGAGATCCGGCGCTCGAGGAGCCGGCCGCCAAAGAGGCCTAGGGGGACTGGCGAAACTCGCGTGTGCGGCCGGCCTGCGCCGCACCGAGCGGGGGTAGGACGCAAGAAGGCCGAATGGCAGCGCCATTCGGCCTTCTGAGGACGACGCCCCGCGAAGTGTGTGCGGCGCCGCCAGACGTGCGCGGGGGTTTCGCCAGTCCCCCTAGACCTCAGGCGACCCGCGCGGACGGCAGTTCGACCGGGATGCCGGTCGGTGCCGGGAAGCCGGGCGGGAGCGCCGCGTAGAGCGAGATGTCGAACCGGGCGCGCTCCCACTCGGAGGCGACGATCACGGCGTCGCGGCCGGTGAACCGCCGCTCTTCGCGGGCGGCGCCATCGACCACGGTGGCGACGACTTCGTCGCCCTCGCGCCAGACCTCCTGGACCGTGAGGATCACCGGCCGAACCTAGCCGGCGCTGCCGACGGCAAAAGCGGGGGCGGCCCCGACGGACCGCCCCCGTGCTCAGGCGAACTCCTCCCCGGGCGAGGCCCGGGCCCTACTGGCCTAGGAGGAGAACCATTCCGCCTTGTAGTCGGCGTAGACGCTGTTCGGGTTGCGGAACCTGCCCTGCTCCGAGGTGGTCGAGAACCACTCGCCCTGGATGCACCAGCCGTTGTCGCAGGTCTCCGGGAACCGGTCCGAGCTGACGTACACGTGGCGCACGATCTTGTAGCCGGCGACGTGGAAGTCGTCGAGGCTGTTCGATGCGGTGAGCCTGAAGCAGACGATGTTGTGGCCGTCGACGTCGCTCGAGTAGACGCCCGACGGGTAGCCGCTGACGTGCATCAACGAGCCGCAGTGGACCCGCATCCCCTCGCGCGCCCTCGACCAGTAGTCGCACGACCAGTGCGAGCATTCGATCCCTGCGTAGAAGCCGAGCTTCGGCGGCGCGGCCGAGGCCTGCGGGGTGGGAGATGCCGACGAGGCGCTCCCCGTGCTCCCGGAGGCGCTCGCCACGACGGCGACCGACAGAAGTGATGCGATGGCCAAGGCCACCAAGATCTTGCGCACTGAAATGCCCCTTTTTCTCGCCTTACATTGATCCGAGTCCCCAGACATGCCCGGACGAGACGGCCGCGATCATATACCAAACACCGTTCGGAAACGTGCCGCCGAACTGGGCGCCATGGCGGCGCTATACTTTCTGAAGTATTGAGCTTCTAAACGCGATCCGGGAGAGCGATCACCGTGAGTGGAAACCTGGCCGACGTAACCGACGCCACCTTCAAATCCGATGTCCTCGACGCCGAGGGCGCCGTCCTCGTCGACTTCTGGGCCCCTTGGTGCGGCCCCTGCCGCGTCGTCCATCCGGTGCTAGAGGAGATCGACTCCGAGCGTGAGGACCTGACGGTCCTCAGCCTCAACGTCGACGAGAACCAGCAGACCGCCGCCCAGTACGAAGTCCTCTCGATCCCGACCATGATCCTCTTCAAGGGCGGCGAGATGACGAAGAAAATCGTCGGCGCGATGCCGAAGCGTCGCCTCGAGGCCGAACTGGAGCCGGCGCTCGCCTAGCGGCGGGCGCCCCGCGGCATGCCCTTCGTCGAGGTCCACTGGTACGAGGGCCGCTCCGACGAGCAGAAGCTCGAGATCGCCAAACGGATCGAAGCGGCGCTGGTCGACGTGGCCGGTGTCTCCCCCGACCATTGCTGGATCAAGTTCGCCGACTCGGCGAAAACCGACTTCCTGATCGCCCCGGGTCAGAGCGAGTAGCGCGCCGGGGCCGCGCTCAGGCTGCCGCGCTGCCGGCGAGCACTCGGGGATTGACGTCGACCGTGACGATCCGATCTGGTGCTGCGAGCGCAGCCTGCGTGGTCGCCTCGAGCGCGGTCGCATCCAGTCCGAAACGCTCCGAAGCCCTCCTGAGGAGGCGGATTTCTTCTCGCGGGTAGCGCAGGCTGACCCCGACGGGACGGTCGTCGAGAAACGCGACCTCACAAAAATCAGCATCATCGACCGTCACACCCCGGTCCCAGTGATCGACCTCCTCGATCTCGATCAGGATTGCGTCTGCCTCACTGTCGTAGTCGGCCTTCATCCCCTCTCCTTCGGGAAGACGGTGATCACGTAGTCCGGATCGTCAACGGCGACGACGACCGCAGTCATCCGCCCCTCGACGAGTCCACGATACAGCGGGTTGCCTCGGTGATCGAAGGTTTTTCCGGACTGAGTTCGTACAACGGTTTCGACTTCCTCGGTGACCCCGCCGTACAGGCGCAGCTGGTTCTTCGCGTGGTGACTGAATCGCACCCACGCCCAAGGGACGCGGGCGACAAACCTCTCCCCTACAGCAACCCGTCTTCGCGGAACTCGGATTCGAGCATCGGCTCGAGGGTGCGGGCGAAGGTGGCGGTGAGGTGGCTTTTGTCGCGGTAGACGAGGGCGTTGCCGATCACGGCGCGGCAGATTTCGCCGGGGCAGATGTCGGCGGTGAGGTCGACGAGGTGGGTCCCGGGGGAACGCTCGGCGGCGCGGACGTCGTATTCGCGGTCCCATTCGTGGGGCCGGGGGAAGGCGCAGCGGTCGAGGTGCTGGATGTCTTCCGAGACGCAGCTGGGGACGTCTTCTGAGGAGGCCGGGGTGTCGCGGATGACGACGGTGCGGGGCCCGGCCGCCTGGATGCGGGCGAGGGTCCGCAGGTAGCCCGCTTCCATCGCCTCGGCGGCTTCGTCGCCGGCCAGTTCTTCGCCGTCCGGCCCATAGGGGACGTAGACGGTGTCGCCGCTCATCACCACCGTGGTGTCTTCGTCGCCGGTTTCGATCCGTTCGAATGCCGATTCGCGCCATTCGTCGCACTCGGAGTACTCGCGGCTTTCGACCATGCTGCGGACTTCGAGCTCCTCCGGTGGGCATTCGGCCTTGGTCAGGACGACCAGCCGCCAGTGGTGGAGTTCGGCGAGTTCGTCGACCGCCGGGAAGTACTGCATCGCGTGCGAGTCACCGAAGAGGACCAGCGTGTGTCCGCCTTCCGGGTCGCCGTAGAGGCACTTGTTCGAGTTGGTGCCTTCGATCCCGACCATGCAGCCTTCGTAGTAGGCGCGCGAGCGGTCGGCGCGGGCCCGCAGCGGGTTCGGGCGCAGCGCGGTCGCCGTTTCCTGGGGGGTGATCTGTTCGGGGAGCGCGGCGGCGCCACGGACCTCGCTGAGCGGCGCCGTGTGCAGGGTCGGCTGGGCGGCGCGCAGGCCGATCCCGACGCCGAGCGCGACCAGGGTGCAGGCGAGGCCGAGGCCGAGCGCCCGGTTCGGCAGCCGCGCCAGGATCGGGGCGCGGCGGACCGGGTCCTCGATCAGCGTGTGGGTGATCTGGGTCGGGATCCAGGAGACGGCGACCGCGGCGAGGCCGGCGGCGACCGAGAGGCGCGGTCCCCAGATCGCGGCGGCGAAGACGATCGCCGGCCAGTGCCAGAGGTACCAGGAGTAGGAGATGCGGCCGACGTAGCGGACCGGCGGCAGGGCGAGGACGCGCCCCGGCCCGAGCCGCGGCCCGGTGACCCCGCGCGGCATCGTGGCGAGGGCCGAGCCGGCGAGGATCAGCGCCGCGGCGCCGAGGGTCGGCACCAGCGCCGCCGTCCCCGGGAACGCGGTTTCGCCGTCGAAGCGAAAGCAGGCGTAGACGATCGCCGCCACCCCGGCCCAGCCGAGCGCGACGGCGAGGGCACGCGGCATCTTCACCGTCGCGGCGAGGGCGATCGCGGCGCCGAGCGCCAGCTCCCAGGCGCGGGCGAAGGTCGAGAAGTAGGCGAAGGCCGGTTTTTGATCGGTGAGGACCACGCCGTAGACGAGCGAGCCGGCGAGGATCAGCGCCAGCACGGCCCACAGCGCCGGCCGCACCGAGCGCCCGCGCCGCCGCCAGAACCAGGTGGCGAGCAGGATCAGGCCCGGCCAGACGAGGTAGAACTGCTCCTCGATCGCCAGCGACCAGAGGTGGAGGACGGGGCTCGGTTCGAGGCCCTGGGCGAAGTAGTCGACCGACTGCGCGGCGAAGTGCCAGTTGGCGACGTAGAGGGCCGAGGCGACGATGTCCCCGGCGACTTCGGTGTCGCGCAGCGGCGAGAGCAGGATCATCGACAGCACGGCGACCGCGACCAGCAGGACCGCGGAGAGCGGCAGCAGGCGTTTGGCGCGGCGCGCGTAGAAGCCGCGCAGGGAGATCGTCCCGCTGCGGTCGAGCTCCCCGACCAGCAGCCTGGTGATCAGGAACCCGGAGATGACGAAGAAGACGTCGACCCCGACGTAGCCACCCGCCAGGAACGGCACCCCGGCGTGGCAGAGGAGGACGGCGACGATCGCCACCGCCCGCAGCCCCTCGATGTCGGGGCGGAAGCGGCGGCCCGCCTCGGCTTCGTCAGGGTGCTTTCTTGAGTCCATAGGTCAACTTTAGAGATGCGTACGACGCCTAAAGGTGCGCGCGCTCTTTGCGCGCCGCGATCAGGGCGAGCCAGTGCATCGCGCGGGTCACGAGATAGGGCCGCACGCGATCGGTCGTGTGCCCGCCGGCCACCATCCAGAGGGTTACCCGGCGATAGGCGGCGGCGAACGTCTCGTTCATCGCGGGTGGCACGACGTGGTCGCCGCGGCCCTGGATCACCAGCAGCGGCGCCAGCTGCGGGCGGCGGATCGGCGAGAGGCGTTCGCGGTCGGCGAGGTCGACGCCGAGCCCTTCCCAGTATTCGGGGCCGTACCGTTCCGTCCCCCATTCCCAGGTGGTGAGATCGGAGATCGGCGCCTTGGCGACCGCTCCGGAGACCAGGTCGTCTCCGGAGAGGAGCGCCGCCAGCGTGCCGCCCGCCGAGGAGCCGTAGGCGTAGACGCGGTCGCGGCCGAACTTCTCCCGCAGGCGGCGGGCTTCGGCGCGCACCCTTTCGACCGCCGCGGGCAGGTCGCCGAGCGGGTAGGTGACGTAGTGGGGGACGAAGCCCGCGGCGAGCGCCCGCGGCCTGGTCAACGGTTCGAAGTCGGGGTCGTCGAAGAGGAAGGAGCCGCCGTGGATGAGGAGCAGCTGCGGGTGCGGGAGCGGACGGACCGGGGCGGTGGCGTGGCCCTCCCCCGCCGCGAGCGACCGGGCGGGAGCAAGCAGGGCGACCAGCAGCGCGAGGAGCGCCGTCGCGACGTGACGGCGGCGCCTCAAAGCGGGCTGACCGAGACCGTCAGCTCGTGGCCGTCGATCGTCGTCGCGTCGCCCTCCTCGACTCCGTCGTCGAGGGCGACGGTGGTGGCGAGCGTCTCGCCCGCGATGTAGGACTCGTGCTCGCGCGCGACCTCGACCAGCTCCGGGTCGCCGCCGAGGCCGAGCCTGATCCGGTCGGTGATCTCGAGGCCGGCCTCTTTGCGCGCGTTCTGGACGGTGCGGACGATCTCGCGGGCGAGGCCCTCGCGGCGGAGCTCCTCGTCGATCTCCAGCTGCAGGGCGACGGCGTGGCCGGCCTCGGCCTCGACCTCATAGCCCTCGAGCGGGCTCAGCGCCAGGGTCAGATCGTCGGGGCCGAGCGTGTGGTCGGTGCCATCGATCGCGATCCCGATCTGGCCGCCCTCGGCGAGCGCCGTGGCCACATGGGCCGGATCGAGCGCCGCGACGGCGGCCGCCACCTGCGGCATGCGCTTGCCGAAGCGCGGTCCCAGCGCGCGGTAGTTCGGCTTCACCTCGTAGGTGACGAGGTCGCCCTGCTCGGAGACGAAGTCGAGCTCCTTCACGTTCAGCTCGGCGGTGACCAGGTCGGCGCGGGCCTCGATCCCGGCACGCTCGTCCTCGTTGGCGACGATCACGGCGCGGCGCAATGGCTGGCGCACTTTCACCTTGCCGGCCGAGCGCGCCGCGTGGCCGAGGCGGACGGTGCGCTGCACGGCTGCCATCCCGGCTTCCAGCCCGGGATCATGGAGCGCGTCGTCGACGGCCGGGAAGTCGGCGAGGTGGACCGAGTCGGGCGCGTCGCCGAACTCGCCCCCGGCGCCGCCCTGCAGGTTGCGGTAGATCTCGTCGGCGAGGAACGGCGTGAACGGCGCGAGCAGCTTCGTCGTCTCGAGCAGGCAGTGGCGGAGGGTGGCGAATGCCGCCCGGTCGCCCTCCCAGAAGCGCCGCCGCGAGAGCCGCACGTACCAGTTGGAGAGCTCCTCGACGTACTCGGCGATCGCCCGGCCGGCGGTCGTGCAGTCGAAGTCGTCCATCCGCTCGCGCACCGTCGCGGTCGTCGCCTGCAGGCGCGAGAGCGCCCAGCGATCGAGGTCCCCGAGCTCCAGCTGTTCCTTTTGCGCCTCATAGGCTGATAAGGAACAGCTGGCGGGGAGGTCTGCGGGGGCGAGGTCCTCGGCGTTCGCGTAGAGGACCCAGAACGAGTAGGTGTTCCAGAGGGTGAGCATGAACTGGCGGACCGACTCGCCGACCGTCTCCAGCGAGAATCGGTAGCCCGCCCAGGGCTGCTGGGTGGTCAGGTAGTACCAGCGGAAGGCGTCGGCGCCGTGGGCGGCGAGCACGTCCCAGGGGTCGACCACGTTGCCGCGGCTCTTCGACATCTTCTGGCCCTCGGGATCGAGGATCAGCCCGAGGCAGACGCAGTTGCGGAAGCTCGACCGGTCGAAGAGCAGGGTCGACTCGGCGAGCAGCGTGTAGAACCAGCCGCGGGTCTGGTCCTGGGCCTCGCAGATGTAGTCGGCGGGGAAGCGCGACTCGAACTCCTCCACCCCCTCGAAGGGGTAGTGGAACTGGGCGAAGGGCATCGCGCCGCTGTCGTACCAGGTGTCGATCACCGAGCTGTCGCGCCGCATCTCGCCGCCGCAGTCCTCGCAGCGGATCGCGACCTCGTCGATGTAGGGACGGTGGAGGTCCTCCGGGACCTCGCCGCCGGAGCGCTCCTTCAGCTCCTCGACCGAGCCGATGCAGGTCACGCCGTCGCAGCCCGCCTCGGTGCAGCGCCAGATCGGCAGCGGCGTGCCCCAGTAGCGGTTGCGCGAGAGCGCCCAGTCGACGTTGTTCTCCAGCCATTTGCCGAAGCGGCCGTGCTTGACGTGCTCGGGGTGCCAGCCGATCGTCTCGTTGTTGGCGAGCAGGTCGTCGCGGGCGGCCGAGGTGGCGATGTACCAGCTCGTGGTCGCGTAGTAGAGGAGCGGCGTGCCGCAGCGCCAGCAGTGCGGGTAGGCGTGCTCGTAGGGCTGCTCGCGGAAGAGCAGGCCGCGCTCGGCCAGGTAGTCGATGAGGCGGCGGGTCGTCTCACTCCCTTTGACGAACTCGCCGGCGAAGCCGACGACTCGGTCGTCGAAGGTCCCGTCGGGGCGGACCGGGTTGTAGAGGGTGCCGGCGACCGTCGGGTCGAAGAGGCCGTTCTCGGCACCGACCCGGTAGTCGTCCTCGCCGAAGGGTGGCGCGATGTGGACGAGCCCGGTGCCGTCCTCGGTGGTGACGAAGTCGCCGGCGATCACCGGGAAGCCGCCGCGGTCGCGGTCGGTGAGGTCGAAGACCGGCCCCTCGTAGAAGCGCCCGACCAACGCGGTGCCCGGCATCTCCTCGAGGATCTCGGCGTCCTCGCCGAGCACCTTCTCGGCGAGGTCCTTGGCGACGATCAGGGTCTCGTCGCCGAGCCGGGCGCGGACGTAGGTGACGGCCGGATTGACCGCGACGGCGGCGTTCCCCGGGAGCGTCCAGGGCGTCGTCGTCCAGACCAGCAGCGATTCGCCCGCCGCGCCCGTCAGCGGGAAGCGCACGTAGATCGAGGCGTCGACGACGTCCTCGTAGCCCTGGGCGACCTCGTGCGAGGAGAGCGGCGTGCCGTCGCGCGGACAGTAGGGGACGACCTTGTGGCCCTCGTAGAGGCGACCCTTCTCGAACAGCTGGGCCAGCGACCACCAGACCGACTCGATGTAGCGGTCCTCGAGCGTCACGTAGGGGTCGTCGAGGTCGACCCAGAAGCCGATCCGCTCGGTCAGCCGGTTCCACTCCTCGACGTACTCGAAGACCGACTCGCGGCAGCGGCGGTTGAACTCGGCGATCCCGAGCTCCTCGATCTCCCCCTTGGAGGAGATGCCGAGTTGTTTTTCGACCTCGAGCTCGACCGGCAGGCCGTGGCAGTCCCAGCCCGCCTTGCGCGGCACCCGGTACCCGCACATCGTGCGGTAGCGCGGGTAGATGTCCTTGAAGACGCGGGCGAGCACGTGGTGGGAGCCGGGCCGGCCGTTGGCGGTCGGCGGGCCCTCGTAGAAGGACCAGATCGGCGCGTCGGCACGCGCCGCGAGCGAGCGGGCGAAGAGATCCTGCTCGCGCCAGCGGGCGAGCGCCCGCTCCTCGAGCGCGGGGAACGACTGTTTCGGGTCCACCGGTGCGAATCCAGGCATGGCGGCGGATTGTAGGAGTGAGGGCGTGGCGGGCGCGGGCGATACGTGCCGGTACTTACCGGTACCCCGCGCCGCAATTCGATCGGCGAGCCAATAAGGTTGCATCGATGTCTGCATTCGATCTGAACGGGAAGGTCGCGCTGGTGACCGGCGCGGCGCGGGGGATCGGCTACGAGACCGCGCGTCAGATGCAGATGCGTGGCGCCTCGGTCGCCGTCCTCGACCTCGATCCGCAGCAGGCCCGCGACGCGGCCGAGCGGATCGGCGCGCGGGCGATCGGGATCGGCGCCGACGTCACCGACCAGGGGGCGATGATGGCCGCCGTCGCCGAGGTGGTCGAGACCTTCGGCGGCCTCGACTGCGCGGTCGCCAACGCCGGCATCGCCCAGAAGCAGCTGGGAACGGTCTACGGGATGTCCGGCGAGGAATGGGAACGGGTGCTCGAGGTCGACCTGCTCGGCGTCTTCCGCACGGTGCGGGCGGCGCTGCCGCAGATCGTCGAGCGCCGCGGCCACATCGGGCTCGTCTCCTCCGTCTACGCCTTCGCCAACGGGATGGGCAACAGCCCCTACGCGGTCGCCAAGCCCGGGGTCGAGTCGCTCGGGCGCGCGCTGCGGGTGGAGCTCGCGCCGCACGGCGCCTCGGCGACCGTCGCCTACTTCGGCTGGGTCGACACGAAACTGGTGCAGGACGCGTTCGAGCAGCCGGATGCCGGGCGACTCAACGAGAACCTCCCCGCCTTCCTGATGAAGCGGATCACGCCGGCCGAGGCGGGCGCCGCGTTCGTGCGCGGGATCGAAGAGCGCGCCCCGCGCGTCTTCGCGCCGAAGTGGTGGCGCTACGTCTCGGCGCTGCGCGGCATCGTCAACCCGCTGATCGACCGCCGCCAGGAGCGCGACGCCCACACCCAGGCGCTGCTGAAAGAGATCGACGACCGCACCGTCAGCCGATCCTCGTAGCGCGCTCCAGGGCGTTGATGACCGACTCGTAGTCCTTCCCGGTGGCGCGGGACATGCCGATCTCGCAGGTGCGGTTGGAGGAGAGGTAGGCGTCGAAGTCGCGGCCCTCCAGCTCGCCGGCCTCGTCGCGGGTGGCGGCCTCGGTCAGCTCGGGGTGGGAGATGCCGCGGTCGCCGGCGAAGCCGCAGCAGGTCGCGGTCGGCGGCAGGTAGACGCCCTCGACGAACGCCGCGGCGAGGTCGCCGAGCCGGCGGGCCTGGCCCTGGCGATGGGTGGCGCAGGTCGGGTGGATCGCCGCGGCGCCGAGCTTGCGGGTGACCTCGAGCCCGGGCAGCAGGCGGTCGTGCGCCCAGGCGACCGAGTCGAGGATCTCGAGCGCGGCGAGGTGCTCGGCGTTGCCCTCCGACAGCGTCCCCTCCCCCGGCTCGACGATCTGCCCGGTGCAGGAGGCGGCGTCGACGACGATCGGCAGCTCGCCCCCACCGCTCCACTCCCAGAGGCGCTCGACCAGCTCGTTCGCCTTGTGGCGGTGGGCGGCGCCGAACCCTTTCGAGCTCCACGGCAGCCCGCAGCAACTGCCCGCCACGTCGTCGGGGATCCAGACCGGCAGGCCGGCGCGCGCCGAGACCGCGACCAGTGCCTCGCCCGGCCCACCGGCGAAGATCCGGTTCGTGCAGGACGGGACGTAGACGGCGGCGGCGCCCTCGCGGGCGCTCGCCGGGAGCTTCGCCTGCGCCGGTCCGGGGAGCGCCCGCCCCTTGCGGGTGCGCCGGGCGAGCGGGCCGCCGACCCGCAGCCCCAGACGCGAGGCCGACTCGACCGCGCCCCAACGCTTCGCCGTCGCCAGGGCCGCCCGCTCGGCGCGCTCGGAGTGACGCTCGGCGCGCAGCTCCTTGACCAGCGCCCCGGTGTCGATCCCGAGCGGGCAGGCGAGCTGGCAGGAGCCGTCGGCGGCGCAGGTGTCGAGCGCCTCGTAGCCGAGCTCCTCGAGCAGCGCCCGGCGGACCGGCGAGCCCTCCGGCTGACGGGCGATCTCACGGCGCAGGACGATCCGCTGGCGCGGCGTCGTGGTCAGGTCGCGGCTCGGGCAGACCGGCTCGCAGAAGCCGCACTCGACGCAGGCGGTGGCCGACTGCTCGATCGGCGGCGTCGTTTTCAGGTTGCGCATGTGGGCATCGGGGTCGCGGCCGAGGATGACGCCGGGCGAGAGCACCCCGTCGGGGTCGGCCAGCTCCTTCACCCGCCACATCAGCCCGGTCGCCCGCTCCCCCCACTCGCGCTCCACATACGGGGCCATGTTGATCCCGGTCCCATGCTCGGCCTTCAGCGAGCCGTCGTAGCGGTCGACGATCAGCTCGACCAGCCCCTCCATCAGCGCCTCGTAGCGGTCGCGATCCTCCTGCCTGGAGAAGTCCGGGGTGATCATGAAGTGGAGGTTCCCGGCCGAGGCGTGGCCCGCGACGCCGGGCGCGAAGCCGTGCTCGGTGAGCAGCGCCTGCAGGTCCCGCGCCCCTTCGGCGATCCGGGCCGGCGGCACGCAGACGTCCTCGACGATCAGCGAGGTGCCCTCGGGGCGCAGCCGGCCGGCCAGGCCGTGGAGGCCCTCGCGCACCCGCCAGGCGGTCTCGATCTCCTCGGCGTCGCGGGTGAAGGCCGGCGGCGCGAGCAGCTCGTGGCCGGCGAGGATCGCCTCCGCCCGGCCGACCTGCTCATCGAGCTCGGCCGGCGTCTCGGCGCCGAACTCGATCAGGAGCGCCGCCCCGGTCGGGTCGAGCTCCTTGAACGCGGCCGGCGCGCCGACCATCCCCCACCCTGCGGCGATCAGCGCCGGGGCGACCATCAGCTCGACCGCGGTGGCGCCGCTCGCGACCAGCTCGCCGACCGGGGCGACGGCGCCGTCGATGTTCGGGAAGTGGACCCAGGAGACGGTCGTCAGCGGCGGCTGCGGCACGGTCTCGAAGACGACCTCGGGGACGTAGGCGAGGGTCCCCTCCGAGCCGACCAGCAGGCGGCGGAAGATCTCCAGCGGCTCCTCGGCGTCGAGGAAGGCGCAGAGGCGGTAGCCGGTCGTGTTCTTGATCTCGAACTTGCGGCGGATGCGAGCGGTGAGCTCGGCATCGGCGCGGAGCTCGTCGCGGATCAGGGCGAGGCCGGCGGCGAGCTGCGGCTCGGCCGCCTCGAACTCGGCGGCGGCGCCGGGCGCGGCGGTGTCGATCCGCGTCCCGGAGGGCAGGACGAAGGTCAGCGAGCGGAGCGTCGAGTAGGAGTCCTTGGTCACCCCGCAGCGCATCCCGCCCGAGTTGTTGGCGACGACGCCGCCGACCGTGGCGATGTCGGTGCTCGCCGGATCGGGGCCGAGACGGCGGCCGAGCGGCGCCAACACCCGGTTGACGTGGCCGAGGATCGCGCCGGTGCCGACCCGCGCCGCGGCGCCGTCCTCCTCGACCGCGATGCCGCGGAAGTGGCGGCGGACGTCGACCAGGATGCCGTCGGTCTGCCCCTGCCCCATCAGGCTGGTGCCGCCGGAGCGGAAAGTGACCGGGATGCCACGCTCGCGGCCGAAGGCCATCGTCTTCGCCACGTCGCCGGCCTCCTTCGCCATCACCACGGCGCGCGGGATGAAGCGGTAGGGGCTGGCGTCGGAGGCGTAGCGGACGAGGTCGCCGGGGCGGGCGAGCACGCGGTCGGCGCCGAGCAGCTCCTCCAGTTCGCCGCGCAGCGGCTGGGCGACGCCCGCGGCGAGCGAGTCCGGGGCGCGGTCGAGCGTCGCCGTCATCGGCGCCTAGCCTAGAAAAGCGCCATCCCGGGCGCGACCGGGACTTCGACCAGCTCGGGGCGGGAGGAGGCGAGCGCCGTGGCGAGCGCTCCCGCGACGGCGTCGCGGTCGGCGGCCCGGTGGGCGGTGACGCCGTAGCCTTCGGCGACCGCGGCGACGTCGAGCTTCGGCAGGTCGAGGCCGGGCGCGCCGCTGATCTGGGTGGCCTCGGCGAACCACTTGAGGATCGCGTACTCCTCGTTGCGGAGGACCAGGAAGGTGACCGGTACGTCGTAGGCGACGGCGCTCCAGAAGCCGGTGATCGCGTACTGCGCGGAGCCCTCGCCGAGCACGCAGACGACCGGGCGGTCGGGCTGGGCGAGCTGCACGCCGACCGACGCGGCGAGGCCGAAGCCGAGGCCGCCGCCGGCGCTGAAGTAATAGGAGCCGGGGCGCGAGAGGCGCAGCTGGTTGCGCAGGGCGAGGGTCGAGGAGGGGGACTCGAGGACGACGATCGCGTCCTCGGGGAGCGCCTCGCGCAGGGCGCCGTGGACGGTCGAGGCGTTGAGCGGGTCGGTCAGCTCCATGTCGCCGGGGCCGGGGTTCGGCTCCGGGGCGGGGCGGCTCGACTCGGGGACCGCCTCGACCAGTGCCGCCAGGGTCAGGCCGACATCGGCGACGATCGCGTCGCCCATCGGCGCCCGCACCGCCTCGTCGGGGTCCGAGGTGATCGCCACCAGGCGGGCGCCCTCGGGCAGCAGCGGGCCGGGGATGTGGGGGTAGTACGGGAAGACCGAGCTGCCGACGACGAGGATCAGATCGTGGCCCTCGAGCGTCTGGCCGACCGGGCCGATCGCGGGCGGCAGGACGCCGCGGAAGTTCGGGTGGTTCTCGGGGAAGCCGATCCGGACGCCGCCGGTCGCGGGCGAGGCCCAGACCGGGAGGCGCTGGCGCTCGGCGAGGGCGACGGCGCTCTCCCAGCCGCCCGCGGCGTCGATGTCGGGACCGGCGACGAGGACGGGGTTGGCGGCGGCGTCGAGCTCGGCGGCGAGGGCGGCGAGCGCCTCCGGGGCGGCGACGGCGCGGCCGTCGACTCTGCGGGAGATCGCGTGGCGGGCGTCGTCGGCGTCGACCTCGACCTCCCAGTCGTCCATCGGCAGCGAGACGAAGACCGGGCCGCGCGGAGCCAGCCCGGCGAGGTGGGCGCCGTGGGCGAGCGCCAGCGGCACGTCCTCGGCGCGGGCGGGCTCGTGGCTCCACTTGACCAGCGGGTGGGGCATGCGGATCGCGTCGCGGTTGGCGAGGTTGGCCTGCAGGGTGATCTGGGCGCGCGCCTGCTGGCCGGCGGTGATCAGCAGCGGCGAGTGGTTGGCCTGGGCGTTGAAGATCGCCCCCATCGCGTTGCCGACCCCGGGCGCGGTGTGGAGGTTGACGACGGTGGTGCGGCCCGAGGCCTGGGCGAAGCCGTCGGCCATCCCGACCACGACGCCCTCGTGCAGGCCGAGCACGTAGCGGAAGTCCGCCGGGTACGACGCCAGCATGGGGAGCTCGGTCGAGCCGGGGTTGCCGAAGATGGTCGTCATCCCCTGCTCCCGGAAGAGATCGAAGGTCGCCTCGCGGACGGTCGGCATCGGCGGCAGCCTATCCCCAACCGGCCTGAACTCGCCTGAGCGGTGCACCCGGCGGCGTGGATGGGGTTCGGACGGTCACCTAGGATGGCCGCCGATGCGCGCCCTGCGGACCACGCTCGCCTCGCTGCTCGTCGTCGCCCTGGCCGCCGCGGTCCTGGCGGGGTGCGGCAGCGACCAGGAAGCCGAGCAGCCGGCCGCCTGCAGCGAAGGGGCGACGGCGTTCCTCGAAGCGCTGCAGGGGGCGCCGGGCGAAGTCCGGCTCGCCGGCGGGGCGCCGATCAGCGGCTGCCTCGTCCCCGGCGCCGAAGAAGGCGAACTCGCCGACCTCGGCGAAGCGACCCTCGCCGCGGCGACCAGGCTGAACGCCGAGGCGCGCGCCGAACCGGGGGGCGCCGCGAACGTCGCGCTCGGCTACCTGATCGGCGCGATCGCCCGCGGCAGCGCGGAGACCGAAGGCGTCCACGCCGAGCTGTTGCGCCGGCTGACCGTCGCCGCCCGCTACTCGCCGGACGGCGAACCGCTGCCGCCGGCCTTCCTCGCCGCCTACGAAAAGGGCTTCGCCGCCGGGCGCGACCACGGCTGAGCGAGCCGCCGGCGACGCCCGCGCAATACGCTTCGTCCTCCCCACCGGACTTTCGTCCCTCCCCCACCAGACTTCATGGAGGCAGCAACTTGAGCGTTGACGCAGAGACCACCGCGAGCGAGCAGCTCTGGGGTGGCGAGACCACCAAGGCAGTCGACAACTTCCCCGTCTCCGGCGAGCGCGTGCCGGTGCCCGTAGTGCGCTGGCTCGGCCGCATCAAGTCCGCCGCGGCCGAGGCCAACGGCGCGCTCGGCAAGCTGGACGGCGACCTCGCGGCGAAGATCGCCGCGGCGGGCGCCGAGGTCGCCGAGGGCCGCCACGACGGCCAGTTCCCGATCGACGTCTTCCAGACCGGCTCGGGGACCTCGTCGAACATGAACGCCAACGAGGTGATCGCCAACCTGGCGGGCGACGGGGCCCACCCCAACGACCACGTCAACATGGGGCAGTCGTCCAACGACGTCTTCCCGAGCGCGGTCCATCTGGCGGCACTCGACGAGGTGACGCACGACCTGCTGCCGGCGATGGGGGCCTTGGAGGACGCGCTCGCCGCCAAGGCGAGGGAGTTCGACGACATCGTCAAGGCGGGCCGCACCCACCTGATGGACGCGGTGCCGGTGACGCTCGGCCAGGAGTTCGCCGGGTACGCGGCGCAGGTGCGCCTCGGGGTCGCGCGGGTCGAGGCGACGCTCGGGCACGTCGGCCAGATCCCGCTCGGGGGGACCGCGACCGGGACGGGCCTCAACACCCACCCGGAGTTCGCGGCGAAGGTGCGGGAGAAGCTCGTCGCCGATACGGGCCTGAACCAGATCGCGGCGCCGGAGGATCCCTTCGAGGCGCAGGGCAACCGCGACGCGCTGGTCGAGCTGTCCGGTGCGCTGAAGGTCTACGCGGTCTCGCTCAACAAGATCGCCAACGACCTGGCGCTGATGGGCTCCGGGCCGCGTGCGGGCCTCGCCGAGCTGCGCCTGCCGGAGCTGCAGAAGGGCTCCTCGATCATGCCGGGCAAGGTCAACCCGGTGATCCCCGAGGTCGTCATCCAGGTCGCCGGCCAGGTGATCGGCAACGACGCGGCGATCACGATCGGCGGCATGCAGGGCCAGTTCGAGCTGAACGTGCGGGTGCCGCTGATCGCTCGCAACCTGCTTGGCTCGATCAAGCTGCTGGCGAGCGCCTCGCGCCTGCTGAACGAGAAGTGCGTCTCGGGCCTCGAAGCGAACCACGAGATGACCGAGCGCCACGCCGAGGCGACCCTCGCCACGGCCACCGCCCTCAACCCCCACATCGGCTACGACGCCGCGGCGGCGATCGTCAAAGACGCCGCCGACTCCGGCCGTCCCCTGCGCGAGGTGGCCCTGGAGCACGGCGTCTCGGTCGAGACCCTCGACGAGGCGCTCGACCACCGCGCGATGGCGCGCCCGCACGAGCAGGGCTGACTCGTCGATGAGGTCGGGTGGCTCGCTCAGCGGGAGCGGGCCGCCTCGACCAGGCTCTCGGCGCGCCGCCAGGCTTTCTTGCGATCGTCGGCGCTGACGGCAGGGCCGCCATACCCGGCCCGGGTCTTCATCGAAAGCAGGGCACGCAGGTCCCTGCCGAGTTCTTTACCGCGCGGTTCGACCTTCGAGAGCTCGACTACCGCCTGCTGGTGATCGTCGCCTTGGACGTGATGGCCGAGCGCCTTGCAGCAGAGGACGTCCGAGGCGGCGATCCCGGCGAGGATGCATAAGGACACCACCGAATCGCCCACCTCGGCTTCATCGTCATGCAGATCGCGGAGCGCCGCTGCCGAGTCCAGGAACTCTTCGGCCTTGCGGAGGCGTTCACGGGTAAGCCGCTCATCGCAGTCCCGAGTACGGGTCGCCATCACGGCTCGTATTTCCTCATGAGGGCGCTCAGTCGGGCCCGCGTGCCGGCGATCGCTATCCCTTCCATGAGCGCCTCCCGGGCGATCCTCCGCACCTCGAGGTCCTTCAGATCGAGATGTCGGTACTCGACGACCCGTGCCTCGTTGCCGGTCCAGACGGTCGCATCGCGCTCCAGCTTGGAGAGCTGCTCCTCCCAGACCTCGGTCCCCCCTTTGATGACGGTGGGCCGCAGCACGAAGAGATCGAGGTCGCTCTCGGCGGTGGCCTCCCCACGAGCGACCGAGCCAAAAAGGAAGAGGGCCTCGGGAGGGGCCTCCCACTCGGCGACCGCTCTTTCAAGGCGTTCGACAAGCTGGGCCTTCAGAGACCGCAGACCCACGACGTAAGGCGCCGCGAGATGGTCGCGGTTCAGGCTGTAGAGCTTGGCCTGGCCGGCCTGACGGCGACTGACGATGCCCTGCCCGACGAGGCGGTCGGCCGCTTTACGTACGCCTGCCTCCGAACCGCGCCCGAGCACCTGGTGGATGCGTCGGCCCGTGAACTCGTCGTCGGCCCCGGCGAGCACGCCCAATACGTCCCCGTCCAGGGTCGGCGCCACCACGCTGAGCGGACGGCTGAAGTCCATCGTGTAGAAACTATAGGTGGGATATCCCAAAAATAGTAGGGATATCCCACTCCTGGTTTCAGCCCTGCAGGGTGACGAACCGCTCCTCGGTCAGCTCCTGGACGGCGAAGGCCGGGCCCTCGCGGGTGTTGCCGGAATCCTTGACGCCGCCGTAGGGCATCTGGTCGGCGCGGAAGGCGGGGACTTCGTTGACCATGATGCCGCCGAACTCGAGGGTTTTGCCCGCCTCGATCGCCCGGCCGAGGTCGGCGGTGAAGACGCCCGCCTGGAGACCGAACTTGGAGTCGTTGGCCATCGCCAGGCCTTCGGAGAAGTCCTTGAAGGTGTCGATCGTGGCGACCGGGCCGAAGACCTCCTCGCACCAGACCTTCGAGTCTTTCGGCGCGTCGCGCAGCAGGGTCGGCGCCAGGCAGCGACCCTCGTCGACCAGCTCGCCGCCGACCACCAGCTCGGCGCCGGCCGAGACGGCCTCGTCGATCCACTCCTTCACCCGGTCGCGGTCGGCGGGGGTGATCAGCGGGCCGACGTCGGTCTCGGGGTCGAGCGGGTCACCGACCTTGAGGCCTTCGATGTTCTTGACGAGGCGCTCGACGAAGCGGTCGGCGATCGCCTCGTGGAGGAGGATCCGCTGGATCGAGATGCAGACCTGGCCGGCGTGGGCGAAGGCGTGGATCTGGGTCTTGTCGGCGGCCGCTTCCCAGTCGCCGTCGTCGTTGACGACCAGCGGCGCGTTGGAGCCGAGCTCCAGGTTCACCTTCTTGTGTGGGGCGCGGGAGCGGATCCCCCAGCCGACCGGCGCCGAGCCGGTGAAGGTGATCGCGCCGACCAGCGGGTGCTCGACGATCGCGTTGCCGACTTCCGAGCCCGGGCCGGGGACGACGTTCAGCCAACCCTCCGGCGCGCCCGCCTCGCCCAGGATCTCGACCAGCTTGATCGCCGTGATCGGGGTCTGCCCGGCGGGCTTCAGGACCACCGCGTTGCCGGCCGCGATCGCCGGGCCGAGCTTGTGGGCGACCAGGTTGAGCGGGAAGTTGAAGGGTGAGATCGCGCCGACCACCCCGTAGGGCACCCGCAGCATCACGCCGAGCTTGCCGACGCCGCCCGCCGAGGCGTCCATCGGCACCGTGCCGCCGGTCAGCTTGCGGGCCTCGACCGCGCTGAAGGTGAGGGTGTCGACGCAGCGGGTCGCCTCGACCGTCGCCGTCTTCAGCGGCTTGCCCGCCTCGGCGGCGATCGTCTGCGCCAGGTCGTCGATCCGCTCGCGGACCAGGGCGGCGGCACGGTCGAGCACCGCGGCGCGCTCGTGCTGGGGGAAGTCGGCGGTCTCGAAGGCGTGGTGGGCGGCCTCGATCGCCCGCACCGCGGTCGCTTCATCCGCCTGGGCGACGCGGCCGACGACGGTGCCGTCGTAGGGGCTCTTGACGTCCTGCCATTCGACGCCCTCGACCCACTCGCCGGCGACGAGGAGCTTGTGATCGGTCGGTACCACCGTCTGCGTTGCCACTTCGACCTCCGTCCCTCTCGGACTGCGCTGCATTCGACCTGTCCAGCGTAGCGCCGGCGCGCATGCAGCCTTGCGGGCCGCGACTCGATCGCGCCGCGGCTGTTGATGAGATGCAGACCCGTGCCCCGCCGTCGCCTCATCCCCGTCCTGCTCGCCCCGCTCGTGGCGCTCCTCTGCGCCTGGGGGGCGACGCCTGCGAGCGCCCGCACCCAGGTCGGCTGGGTGGTGACCGGGCACGGCTTCGGCCACGGGGTCGGGATGAGCGCCTACGGCGCCGCGGGCTACGCCGAACACGGCAAGGGCTACAAGTTCATCCTCGCCCACTACTACCAGGGGACCACCCTGGGGACGATCTCCGGGCCGAACGTCGTCCGCGTCCTGCTCGGCACCAGCTCCGGCGACGTCACCTTCACCGAAGCGACCAGCGCCTGCCGAGTCCAGCTCGACCCGACCCGCACCTACGAGGCGCACCGGCTCGGCAACGCGCTCGTCCTGCGGACCTCGGCGGGCAAGCCGCTGGCGCGCTGCGGCGCGACGCTGCGCGCCGCCGGGGCCGGGGTGGTGAACATCGGCGGCTTCGGGCGCTACCGCGGCGCGCTGGAGACGGTGGTGAACGAAAGCGGCGAACTGAACGTGGTCAACGCGCTGGCCGTCAACCAGTACGTGAAGGGCGTCATCCCGAACGAGTCCCCGCCCTCCTGGCCGATGGCCGAGCTGAAGGCGCAGGCGGTCGCCTCGCGCTCCTTCGCGCTCACCGCGGGGGTCGGCGGCGACGGCTTCGACCTCTACTCCGACACCCGCAGCCAGGTCTACAAGGGCCTCGAATCGGAGTACACGACCTCCGACGAAGCCGAGGAACAGACCGCCAACCAGGTGCTGACGTACGAAGGGAAGATCGCCGAGACGCTCTTCTCGGCCTGCTCGGGCGGGAAGACGGAGAGCATGGAAAACGTCTTCGGCACCGCGGTCCCCTATCTGGTCGGCGTCCCCGATCCCTACGACGGCGCCTGCCCGCTGCACGAATGGACGCTGGAATTCACCGGCCCGGAAATCAGCGAAAAGCTGGCGGGCCTGCTCGACGGCAGGCTGAAGAAGGTCGTGATCACGAAGACCGGCTACTCGCCGCGGATCATCGAAGCGAAGCTCTACGGGACCGGCGGCGTGACGACGGTGACCGGCGAACAGCTCGAGGTCGCCCTCGACGGCTACTCGACCTGGATGACCTTCCAGAAGGTCGTCTCGGGCTAGACGATCGATCCCAGGGTCTGCGTGGGATGGGAAGGGACGGAGCTCTTGGAGCCGGCGCTCGGGGTAAGGGGTGCGGCGAGGGGTGGGATCGTGTCTCGTCGCCTGGCGCATGAGGGAGATGTCGGAAAGCTCGCTCTTCCTCCTGTGTTCTTCAGACGTTCGGAAGACGTGACCATGGTTTGACCCTGCTATAGGAGGGTCAACTCACGCAGCGCGTTCCAGCCCTCGATCTCGGGCCCCGGAGGGCTGGAGAGTGTGACCTAGACCCTGATCGTGATGACGTCGCCGTCCTGGACGACGTAGTCACGGCCCTCGACGCGGAGCACGCCTTTGTCGCGGGCGGCGACGTAGCCGCCGCACTCGACCAGCTCGGCCCAGCCGATCGCCTCGGCTTTGATGAAGGCTTCCATGATCTCGGTGTGGATCGTGCCGGCGGCCTCGAGGGCGGTGGCGCCGCGGCGGAGCGGGCGGGCGACCGCCTCCTTGTCCTCGCCGGCGGTGAAGAAGGTGATCAGCTCGAGCAGCTCGTAGGCGGCGCGGACGAGGCGGGCCAGGCCGGAGCCCTCGACCCCGTAGGACTCGCGCATCTCGGCCGCTTCGGCGGGGTCGAGCTCGGCCAGCTCGCCCTCGATCCGGGCGCTGACCGCGACCGACCCGGCGTCCACCGAATTCGCGTGGGCGGCGACGGCCTCGGGCACCTCGGCGGTTTCCTCGTCGACGTTGGCGACATAGAGGATCGGCTTCGAGGTGATCGCGCCGAGGTTGCGGACCGCGTCGGGTGCCACTTCGGGCACCGGCACCGAGCGGGCGGGCCTGCCCGCCGCGAGGGCGTCGCGCACCGCTTCCAGCCAGGCCTGCTCGGCGAGCGCCGCCTTGTCGCCCGCCTTGGCCTGCTTGCCGACCCGCGGGATGCGGCGCTCGACCTGCTCGAAGTCGGCAAGGATCAGCTCGGTCTCGATCGTCTCGATGTCGGCGATCGGGTCGACACGGCCGTCGGGGTGGACGACGCCCTCGTCTTCGTGGCAGCGGACGACGTGGCAGATCGCGTCGGTCTCGCGGATCGAGGCGAGGAACTGGTTGCCGAGCCCCTCCCCTTCGCTGGCGCCCTTGACCAGGCCGGCGATGTCGTGGAAGTCGATCGTCGCGGGGACGAGCTCCGAACTGCGCACCGTCTTGGCGACCGCCTCCAGCCGCTCGTCGGGCACCTGGGCGACGGCGACGTTCGGCTCGATCGTCGTGAACGGGTAGTTGCCGATCTGCGCGCCCCCCGAGGTGAGCGCGTTGAAGAGGGTCGACTTGCCGGCGTTCGGGAGGCCGACGATCCCGACCTTCATCGAGGCGCCTCCGGGGGCGGCAGAGGGGAGTCCGCGGGGCCCGGGAGCGGCGCCACCAGCCCGAGGGCGACGCCGAGCACGATGCCGACCGCGACATCAGAGGGGTAGTGCATGCCGAGGTAGGGACGCCCGGCGGCCATCGCCGCGGCCGGGACGAAGGCGAGCGCGGCGCGCCGGTCGACCCGGGTCATCGCGGTGGCGACGGCGAAGGAGGAGGTCGAGTGGGCCGAGGGGAAGCTCAGTGAGCTCGGTGCCCCGCCCAGCGGCGGCAGTCCCTTCAGCGCCGGCCGCGGCCGTCTGACCAGGACCTTGATCCCGTAGTTGAGCCCGATCGCCGCCGGGCCGAGCGCCGCGCAGGTCACCCAGGCGCGCCGCCGCGGTCCGTCGAGCGCCGCCAGCGCGGCACCGGCGGCGAACCAGCCGGCGCCGTTGTTGCCGGCCTTGCCGAGCAGCTTGGCGGCGCGCTCGAGCGCGGGGGTGTGCCCGCGGGTGCGCATCGCACGCAGCAGCTTCAGATCGAGGTCACGCATCGGCGGCGGAGGATATGTGGCTACTGGTCGGGGGCGTGGCGCGCCGCGCCGGCGGGGCCGAGCTTCTCGGCGATCTCGGCGCGGATCAGCCGCACCAGTTCGACCGTCGCCTTGCACAGCGCATCGAGGTCCTCGGCGAGCGTCAGCTTCCCCAGCATGCTCACGCATAGCGTCCCTTCGACGTACTCGAAGGCGAACCCCTTCGGCGCCTGTTCGATCAGGAAGACGAGGAAGGCGGGCGAGAAGAGCTCGTGGAACCAGACGTCTTCGCGCTGCGAGGAAGCGTAGACGCGGTAGTGCTGGTCGAATTCGGCGCTGCCGAGGTCGATCTTGTCGCCGCCGCCCATCATCGCCCTGGCGGCGCCGCCGAGCAGGTGGTCGTCCTCGACCCGGTGGCAGAGCATCCAGGGGACGAAGCGCTTCGCCTTCGGCACGTGGGTGACCGCGACCGTGAAGTGGGCGTCGCCGCGGTCGATCAGCGCGATCTTCGCTTCCACATATTTGGAGAGCCAGCCGCCGATCAGCGCGTCGACGCTGTGCACCTCGCCCTCGGCGAGGAGCGGCGTCGTCCGCGCCAGATGGACGCCGTCTTCCTCGGCGAGCCCGTGGGCGGTCGCGTAGGCGAGCAGTTCGGCCGTCGCATCGGTGTCCGTCATGGCATCCGTATACCACCTGATACTTGCCGGCGATGGCTCACCGCAGGCCGGTCAAACACGCGGGGCACGAGGTGATGGCGGTCGCCCGCGGGTCCTCGAAGACCCATTACCACCTGCGCCGCCGCCTGGCGATCATCTTCGGCGCCACCGCGGTCTTCTCGCTGATCTGCACGCTGATCGTCTACATCGCCGAGCACCACGCCAAGGGCAGCGAAATCCACAGCCTCTGGGACTCGTTCCTCTTCTCCACCTCGCAGCTCCTCACCGGGTCCTCGGTCGCCAACCCGGCGACCAACCTGGGCAAGATCCTCGAGTTGGTCTTCGACCTCTGGGCGATCACCGTGGTCGCCTCGCTGGCGGGCTCCTTCGGGGCCTTCTTCCACGCCCGCAGCAAAGAGATGAACGAGGAGATGGAGAGGGCCGAGGCGGCCCTCCGCCACACGGTCGGGGCCGACCACCCGCCGACCCCGCACGCCGGGGGACAGGAGAAACCCTCCTAGGAGGGACCTCCTAGAGGAGCCCGCCGACGTCGAAGAGGCCGTCGGCGTTGGGGGTGAGCGTCGCCGTGCGGCGCGGCGGCTCGGCACCGGGGTGCAGGGTGGCGAGGCGGAGCTCGGTCGGGGCCTCGCCGCGCCCGCCGCCCTCCTGGTCGACCTCGAGCAGGACGACCGGGCCGAGGGCGCCGTGGGCCTCGCCGTCGGCGAGCGCCTCCCAGCGGCGGTCCACCTCCTTGCAGAGGCGGGCGGCGCCGCCGCCGTCGAGGAAGCTGGACTCGCCGCGGCGCCAGACATCGAGCGTCGGCGCGCCGGTGTCCGCCGGGAGGCGCGGCAGCGTGACCGCGAGCGGCGCCTCGGCGGGCGCGTAGCCGCGGCCCGCGAGCAGGGCGAGGTGAGCGTGCTCACGGTGCCGGCGCCGCTGCCTGGCGCGACGGTCGAGCATCGTCCCCAGTGCCCCGAAGGCGGCCGCGCCGGCGAGGATCACGAGCGCGACGGCCGGTGCCGCGTCCGGTTCGATCGACACGCCGGTGCTCGCCGCCTCGAGCACGGCGACGACCGCGACCAGGACCAGCGGCAGCAGCACCGTGACCCGTTGGCTCGCGCCGCGCAGGCGGGCGACGATGCTGATCAGGATCAGGAGGAGCGCAGCGACGACCAGCGGCAGGGCGGTCTCGACCAGTTCCCGGTTGGTGATCGCGGTGTCGCGATGGAGCAGCGCGATGCACCAGTAGGCGGTGGTCGCCACCGAGATGAGGACGGCGACGATCGCGACCGCTTCGAAGACCGCGAAGCCGGCGCGGCGCCGGCCGACGAAGAAGAGGCCGAAGATCGTCCCGGCACCGAGCGCCCCGACCAGCGGCACCAGGCTCTGCAGGGCCGCGCGGTCGCTGGCGCTGAGCACATGCTCTTTCACCCCGTGACGGATACCGGACCGCCCGGCCGGATTCCATGTGCTCCGGCGTCCCAGGAGTTCAAAGGGAAGGAGGGCACGGCCACGCCGTGCACTTGAGCCGCCTATAGGCGGCTCAAGTGCACGGTCGTGGTGAGCCTGATGAGGGAGACGCACGGAACCGTGGACTTCCACGGCCTTCGTGGAGGAACACGCGCCTCTCTCCCCGGAGCACGCCGATCCCCACTCCCTCTCCCCGAACCCTCGGCCGTCCCGGCCACGGCCACACCCTGCCGGGGTCGTGGCCGGGACGGCCGCGTCCCTTCCCCTCCGGGCGCCAGCTCCCCCGAGCCCGCGGATCGACGCCTACTGACGGCAATCGGCGAGGGCCGCGGCGGCGCCGGCGGCGACCGCGGTCACGGCGAAGACCGAGGGCCAGGCGCCGATCCGTTTGGCCAACGGGTGGGAGACGACGAAGGCGGCGGCGTAGGTGGCACCGAGGCCGGCGGCCAGTTCCGGACCGCCCGTCCGTACCCATCGGCGCCCGCTCCAGGCGCCGCAGCCGGCGAGGAAGAGGCCGCCGAGCTCACGCCGACCGCTGTATTTGGCGATCGCGAAGCCGCCGACGAGCCCGGCGGCGACGACCGGTGAGGTGGGTGGGGTGCGCACGCGGCCATCCTCGCAAAACCGGGCCGCCGCGAGCCAGGGACGCCGACGACGGGGCATAGGATCTTGTGATGGCACTGTTCAACATCACCGTCCGTGCCCAGTTCACCGAGGCGACGGTCGACCAGCTGACCGAGTCGGGGCTCTACTGGGTGCAGGGCGCCGCCGACGAGGAAGGCTCGAACCGCCGCCGTCACCACCTCCGCGTCCAGGCCGACAACTGCGACGACGCGGTCGAACGGGCACGCCAGAAGGTCGAGGACGCGGGCGGCGACGCCACGCTCGTCGAGTGCGGCGGCCCGGTCGCCTGAATCGTCACGGCCCACCGTTTGGATGAGGGGCGTCGTTTGGCGCCGCGACGGTCGGGTACCGGCGAAGGATGACCATCGTCTGGATTCTCATAGTCATCATCCTTGTCCTCCTCGCCATCGGCCTCGCCCGGCGCGTCCTCTAGCGCCGAGGTTTTACCGACCGTTCACCTCAGCCCAAGGTTCGGGCGCAACCCTCGCCCGAGACCGACGAAGGAGGCACACGATGGCGCAGATCCTGGTCCTGACCGACACGTCGAAAGCCGACGGCGAGGTCGTCTACAGCGAGAGCGTGGGCTCGGTCCACCTCGAGGGCCACGCCGGAGAGCAGCTGGTCGAGCGGCTGCGCTGGGCGGTCCGCGACGCCCAGGTGGTCGAGCACCGCGCGGTACAGGCAGCGACGGAGGCGGGCGAGCGCCCCGCCTCCTAGCCGCGTTCGCACTTATCCACCCTATGTGTAGGTAGTGCGAACGCATGAGGATTTGGCGTCACGTATAGTGACGCCAAATGACCGGCACGCGCACCTACCGCCAGACGCGCCGAGCTGACGCGACCGATCGGACCCGGGCGGCGATCCTCGCCGCGGCCCAGGCGTGCTTTCGCGAGGACCCGGGACGCGACCCCTCGCTGGAGGTGGTCGCCGAGCGGGCGGAGGTGAGCACCCGGACCGTGATCCGCCAGTTCGGCTCGAAGGAGGGCCTGCTGGAGGCGGCGATCGCGGCGGGCGTCGAAGCCGCCGAGACGACCCGCCACGCCGAACCCGGCGACGTCGAGGGCGCGGTGCGCGCGATCAGCGACCACTACGAGGCGATGGGCGACGAGATCGTGCGCTGGCTGGCGCTGGCCGAGCGGCTGCCGATGGTGCGCCAGGTGACCGAGCGCGGCGTCGAGGTGCATCGCGAATGGGTCGGCGCCGTGTTCGCCGCCGATCTCGACGGGCTGCCGCGGGCGGTGCGCCAGGCGCGGCGGGCCGCCCTCGCGACGGCGACCGACGTCTACGTCTGGCACCTGCTCCGCCGCCGCGAAGGACTCGGGCGTGAGTCGACGCGGGCGGCGATGCTCGCCTTGGTCGAGGCGGCGCGGCGCACGGGCGCACCCGTCGCGAAGGGAGCGCGGTGAAGATCCTCGCCTACACCTCCCCGGCCCGCGGTCACCTGACGCCGATGATGGGGCCGCTGCTGGAGCTGCGCCGGCGCGGCGCCGAGGTCCACGTCCGCACGCTGGCCGCCGGGGTCGACAGCGTGCGCGCCGCCGGGCTCGAGGCGGAGCCGATCTCCGCGGCGATCGAGGCGGTCGCCCACGACGACCACGAGGCGCGGGTCCAGCTGACCTCCGGCGCCCGCTCCTTCCGCACCCTGCGCCGCCGCGCCCGCCACGAGGTCCCCGACCTCGAGGCGGCGCTCGCCGCGGTCGGTCCCGACGTCGTCCTGGTCGACTCGACCACCTTCGGGGCCAAGGCGGTGGCCGAGCGCGAGGGCCTGCGCTGGGCCGTCTCCCAACCCTCGTTCATCGAAGAGGCGGCTGCCGACGGGACGCCGTTCGGGCTCGGGCTGCGACCCATGGGAGCGCCGTTCGGCCCATTCCGCGACCGCGCGCTGGCGCCCCTCGCCGCCCACTTCGACCAGCACCACCGCCTTCCCGCCGTCAACGCCGGCCGCCGCGCCGCGGGCCTGCCGGAGCTCGCCCGCGCCGCCGAATTCCACCACCGCGCGCCGCTGACGCTCTACTACACCGCGACCCCGCTGGACTACCCGCGCCGGCTGCCGCCAAGCGTGGTGCCGATCGGGCCGAGCCTCTGGGACCCGACCGCCGCCGGGTCGGTCGAGCTCCCGGCCGGCGACCGTCCCCTGGTCCTGGTCGGCTGCTCCTCGGAGTTCCAGGACGACGGCGCGATCGCGGCGGCGGCGCTGGCCGGGTTGCGCCGGCGCTACCGGGTCGTCATCACCACCGCGGGAGTGGACCCGGCCCAGCTCGGCGGCGACCCCGGCGACGCCCTCGTCGCCCGCTACCTCCCCCACGTGCCGATCCTGCGCGAGGCCGCCGTCGCCGTCTGCCATGGCGGCATGGGGATCACCCAGAAGGCGCTCGCCTTCGGCGTGCCGGTCTGCGTCGTGCCATGGGGGCGCGACCAGCTCGACGTCGCCGCCCACGTGGTCGCGGCCGGTGCCGGGACGCGCGTGTCGCGGCGCCGCCTCTCCCCCGCCCGCCTCGCCCGGGCGGTCGACGCGGCGCTCGCCTGCCGCGACGGCGCGGCCCGGGTCAAGGCCGGCTTCGAGGCGACCGGCGGCGTCGCCACCGCCGCCGACGCCCTCGAATCCCTCGCCGCCTAGAGGTGCGTTCGCACTTATGGTCGCTATCCGACCATAAGTGCGAACGCACGGCTGGGGCCGGCGTTTGGCTAGGGGTGCAGGAGGAGGCCTGCCGCGTCGTCGGCGATCGCCGACTCGCGGACGCGGAAGTGCATCTTCTTGCCGGTCGCGGTCATCGGCAGGGAGTCGACGAGGCGGTAGGCGCGGGGGCGCTTGTAGTCGGCCAGCATCGGGTGGGAGCGGCAGTGGGCGTCGAGGTCGGCGACGATCGGTCCTTCGCCGGCGGGCACGACGTAGGCGACGATCGATTCGCCCCAGCGCTCGTCGGGCAGCCCGACCACGCAGGAGTCGGCGACGCCGGGGTGCTCGTTCAGCACCTCCTCGACCTGCACCGGGTGGACGTTCTCGCCGCCGGAGATCAGCATGTCGTCGCCGCGGCCGACGATCGTCACGAACCCCTCCGCGTCCCAGGTCGCCAGGTCGCCGGTGTGGAACCAGCCGTCGCGGAAGCGGGCCGCCTGCTCCTCGGGGTTGTTGACGTAGGCGTACCCCGCCTTCGGGGTGCGGACCACGACCTCGCCGATCTCCTCAGCGTCGCGGGCGACCGGGTCGGCCGGGTCGGCACCGTCCCCGCCCGAGCGGGCGACGACCACATCGTCGTCGGTGCAGGCCCGCCCCGCCGAGCCGGCGTGCGCGGGCAGGTCGGCCGGCCGCAGGAAGGTGTTCCAGAACGACTCGGTGGTGCCGTAGCCGTTGAAGATCCGCGGCGTGAGCACCTCCTGGTAGAGCAGGCAGGCCTCGCGCTCGAGCGGCGCGCCCATCGTCACGATCCCCCGCAGGGTCGAGAGGTTGCGCGGCGCCCGGCGCTGCTCCTCGGCCAGCATCGCCAGGTTGGTCGGCGCGCCGACCAGGAAGGTGAGGCCGCGGCCGGCGACCAGGTCGAGGACCGCCGCAGGGTCGAAGGCGCGCAGCGAGACCGCCGCGGCGCCGACGTAGAGGACCGGGTTCGGCCCGCCCGAGTAGAGGCCGCCGCGGTGGAACCACGGGGTCATGTTGAGGGTGCGGTCGTCGGGCGCCAGCGGGAAGTGCATGATCACGTCGTGGGCGCTCATCACCTCGACCACGTCGTTGAGGGAGACGCCCTTCGGCAGCCCGGTCGTGCCCGAGGTGTAGAGGCGGGTGGTCTCGGCGTAGATGTCGCGGTCGGGGAGCGGCGGCGGGGACGCGTCGCCGGCGAGTAGCCGATCGAAGTCCTCGCCGACGACCGCGGTCCAGCCGGGGACGTGGGAGGCGAGCGCGAGCGCCTCGCGCGCCTGCGGCCCGAGCTCCGCGTCGTAGACGAACGCCGCCGGCAACGAGTCGTCGAGCACGTGCGCCGTTTCGCCCGCCGAGAGGCGGAAGTTGATCGGCGTGGCGACGGCGCCGAGGCGGATCGCGGCAAGCCACAGCAACGCGAACTCGGGGCCGTTGAAGAGCTGGAAGACGACCGTCTCACCGGGCCGGACGCCGCGCGCCGCCAGCTCCCCGGCGAGCGCCTCGACATCGTGCCAGAGCTCCCCATAGGTCCACGTGCGCTCCCCCTCCGCCTCGGCCAGCGCCGGCCGGTCGGCGAAGCGCGAGGCGTTCCGCGCCACCCCGGCGAGGTAGCCGAAGTCACGCTCGAAGACGCCGCGATAGGCGGTGGGGTCGTACTCGTACAAGGTCCGGTCTCCTCGCGGCGGACTCTAGAGGTTGATTCCGGGACCCCGGAAGCTGGCGCCCCGGGGGTGGAAGGGACGCGGCCGTCCCGGCCACGACCCCGGCAGGGTGTGGCCGTGGCCGGGACGGCCGGGGTTGCGGGAGTGGGCGGGCGCCAGGGAGATGTCGGGAAGTTCGCTCTTACGCCCGTGTCCTTCAGGCGTCTGAAAGACGTGACCATGGTTTGACCCTGCCATGGCGAGGTCAACTCATGCAGGGCGTCCCAGGACCTCGATCCCGGCCCTCGGAGGGTCAGAAGTGTGACGTCCCCCGGAACCCTCGTGACCCCTCACGTCCCGGGCGTCTCGTGGCGGCCACACCCTGCCGGGGTCGCCACGAGACGCCCGGGACGTAGCTCGGACGGCCGCACCGCGGTCGTCCTGACCCATCTATGGCACCGGTCAGGACGACCGCGACGGCCGGCCGCCGTGGACGCGCAGGCCGTTGGCGTTCAGCAGGTGCCCCCGGTCGAGAGATCGGCCAGGGCGATCGGGCAGAAGGGGCCCGGCAGGTTGATCGCCGCGCCGACCCCGGAGGCGATCGCGACCGTCGACCGGTCGAGCCGCCGGGCGAGGCCTACCAGGCCCCGCCGGTCATTCCTGACATTCCCGGGCGAGTTCTTCGATCGGCACCGGCGAGCCGCCGAACAGCATTTCTTCGATTTCGGCCTGGCCCGCTTCTTCGATGCTTTCTTGCATGCAGGGAGCGAGTTCGGCCGTGGCGCCGCCTTCTTCTTCCAGCCCCGAGCCGATGTTTTCGGCGATCGCGCCCTTGTCGAGTTCGGTGAAGCCGACGATTTCGTCGAGCTTCCAGCTTTCGCCTTCCTTGACCAAGGAGACGGCGAGCGTCTGACCACCCAGCGAGCCGCCGGTCAGCGTCGCTTCGGCGAGCGCTTCGGAGCCTTCGATTTCGATTTCCGACACTTCGGCCGATTCGGACTCCGGTTCGTCTTCGGCCTGCTCTTCGCACGCCTTCACCGCCGCCGCGCCTTCCTTGGCCTCTACCTGTTCGACGAAGTTCTGGGTGGTGAACTCGGTGCAGGCGGCCGGGTTGCTCGCGGCGCTCGCTTCTTCGATCGCTTCTTCGATCGCGGCTTCTTCGCCGCTGCCGCCGGAGCTGCTGGAGCCACCGCCGCCGCAGGCGGTGAGCGCCAGGACGAGGGCGAGCAGCAGGCAGGGAAGGATCGCCAGATGGCGCTTCTTCATCAAGATGGCCGCGAGTATATGCGTCGGTGCCGGGGCGGACGGCGCGCCGCTTTGGCCGGTGCACACCCGACCATTCAAGGGCCTGTAAAGATCCCTTTTCCATGGAGGCGCCCTTCATCGCGCGTGAGGCCGAGCTCGGGGAGCTCGCCGTGCTGATCGGGGAGACCAGGCTGCTGACCCTGACCGGCCCGGGCGGGATCGGCAAGACCCGGCTCGCGCGCGAGCTGGCGCGGCGGGAGGCGACGCGGCGAAGCCGGCGGGAGCTCCTTGTCGCGGTCGACGAGGCGGGCGGCGCGGACGCCCTGGCGGGTGCTCTGCTACGCGATCTCGGGCGTCGCGAGGACCCGGGCCGGCCACCCCTCGACACGCTCGCCGAGGAGCTCGGCGCCGCGCCGGCCCTGGTCGTCCTCGACGACTGCGAGAACCTCACCCCGGAGGCCGTCGCCGCGCTCGCCACGCTGCTCGGGCGCTGCCCGGGGCTGCAGGTGCTGGCGAGCGGCCGTCGTCCGCTCGGCCTCGACGGCGAGCGCGTCTGGCCGGTGCCGCCGCTGTCGCCGCCGCAGGCCGGGGCGACGACGCTCGCCGGGGTCTTGGCCGGAGACGCGACGCGGCTCTTCCTCGCCGCGGTCGACCGACACGATCCGACCTTCGTCCTCGACGCCGAGGCCGCGGCGACGGCGGCGCGGATCTGCGACGCGCTGGACGGCTTCCCGCTGGCGATCGAGGTGGCGGCGGCGCGGGCGGCCGAGCTCGGCCTCGAGACCGTCTCCGCGGGGCTCGCCACCGTGCCCGCAAAAGACACCGAGGCCTCGCTCGCCTGGAGCTACGGGCTGTTGGCACCGGAGTGCCGGCGGCTCCTGCGGCGGCTCGGCGCCCTCGCCGGGTGCAACGCCACCGATGCCGCGGCCGTCGACGGCGGGCTCGACCCGGCCCAGGCCGAGCGCCACCTCGCCGTCCTCGCCGGGCTGGGCCTGGTCATGTCACAGACCGACCCGCTGCTCGGCACCGTCCGCCACGAGCTGCTCGACAGCGTCCGCGACTTCGCCCTCGCCCGGCTCGTCGAGGCCGGCGAAGAGGAGGCGGCGCGCGATCTCCATCTCGCCCACTTCGCCGACCTCGCGGCGCGCTCCCGGGGACTGCTGGGCGACATCGGCGGCCGGCGCCTCCTCGACCTCGAGGCCCGCAACCTGCGCGCCGCGCTCGAGCACGCGATCGACCGCGGCGACGAGCTCGCGCTCGCGATCTGCGAGGGGCTCACCTACTGGTGGTTCGCCGCCGACCGCTTCGCGGAAGGCCGCGAGCTCTGCGCCCGGGCGATCGCCGCCTGCCCCGACGCGTCACCTTCCGCCCGGGCTCTGGTCCTGCGCTCCGCCGCCATCCTGGCGGTCGCCGTCGAGGACTATCCGGAGGCCCACGCCGGCGCCATCCAGGCCCACGCGATGGCCCAGGAGAGCGACGACGCCCGCGTCCGGGGGCTCGGCCTGCAGAGCCTCAACCTGGTCCTCGGGACCGTCGACCCGGCCGCCGCCGCGACGAGCGGTCGCGAGGCGGTCGAGCTGCTGCGGGCGGGCGACGAGCACGACCTCGCCCACGCGCTCCTCACCCTCGCGGTCGCCGAGGCGCTGCGCGACCGCTTCGCCGCCTTCGACGCGCTGCGGGCCGAGTTCATGGCGTTGCGGGCCGGCCACGGAGACGAGTGGCTGACGACCTTGATGGACCTGCACACGGCGTGGACGCTGATCGGTCGCGGCGATCCGACCGGGGCGCGGGCCGAGAGCGAGGCGGTGCTGCGCCGCCTCGGCCGCGAGGTCTCCACCCGGGCGGCGCTGGCCCGCGCCCACCGCCTGCACGCGATGGCCCTCGGCGGTGAGGCGGGCGCGGCGCTGGAGGGAGGGCTGCGGGAGATGGAGGCGGCCCGAGAGATCGGCTCCGAGGTCGGCGCGGCGACGATCGAGGTCGGCGTCGCCGCGGCCGAGCTGGCGCTGGGCGACCTCGCGGCGGTCGAGGCGCGCGCCGCGGCCAACCTCGACTCGCCCGCCGTCCATGGCGCCGCCTTCTGGCGCGACGCGATGGCCGCGGTGGCGGTCGAGCGCGGCGAGCCGGCGGCGGTCGCCGAGCACGCGGTGGCGCTGGGCGAGCTCGCGTCGCGCAGCGGCAGCCCCCGCCAACAGGGCCGCAGCGACTACTTCCTCGGCCTCGCCGCGCTGCGGGAAGACGAAGCCGAGCGGGCCACCGACCTGCTCCACAGGGCGCTTGCCCTCCAGGCCGAGAGCCTCTGCGAGCGCGACGCGATCGACACCCTCGAAGGGCTCGCCCTGCTTGCCGCCCGCCGCGACGAAGCCGAGCGCGGGGCGCGGTTGGCAGGCGCGGCCGCGGCGGCACGGCGGACCCGCGGCTGCGTGCGGATGCCGGGACCGGGCCGATGGACCGCCGCCGCCGACGGGGAGGACGAGGACCGGCGGACGGCGCTCGCCCGCGCCAGGGTCGAGGGCGAGCGCCTCTCGCTCGCCGGGGCGCTCGCCTACGCGCGCCGCTCACGCGGGCGCCGCGACCGCGCCCTCGCCGGCTGGGCGAGCCTCACCCCGACCGAGGAGGACGTGGCGCGCCTCGCGGCGGAGGGCCTCTCCAACCCGCAGATCGCCGGCCGCCTCTTCATGTCGCGGAGCACGGTCAAGACCCACCTCTCCCACGCCTACGCGAAGCTCGGCGTCGCCAACCGCACCGAGCTTGCCGCGGGCCTGGCGAGGGGGATTGGCCAGGTGGCCGATGTTTCGACCTCGACCGGGCTCTAGCCTCGCCGTCCCTGTGGCCGCGCGTAGCAAGGGAGGCACCGATCGCATCGGGCGCGGTGGGCTCCTCGCCGCGCTCCTGATCGCGATATCGCTGATCGCCGTCCCCGCCGCGCGGGCCGAAACGAGCGGCTCGTTCCTCGAACTGGAAACGCTCTCGGTCGGTGGCGGCCACGCCTGCGCGATCGGCGCCGGCGGCGCCCTGAGATGCTGGGGCGACGACTCCCATGGTCAGCTGGACGGCGTCCCCGGCGGCGAATTCGCCTCGGTCTCGGCCGGCGGCACCCACAGCTGCGCGATCCGGGTCGACCGCGAACTGGCCTGTTGGGGGGAAGACGGCTTCGGTCAGATCGACGGCGTCCCCGCCGGCCAGTTCCTCGCCGTCTCCGCCGGCCTCGAGGACACCTGCGCGATCGGTGCCGACGGCAAGGTCTCCTGCTGGGGCGACGACTCCGAAGGTCAGCTCACGGGCGTCCCCAGCGGCGAATTCGTCGCCGTCTCGACCGGCGGGCTCCACAGCTGCGGGATCGGCGCCGACGGTGCGCTCTCCTGCTGGGGGAGCGACGCCCACGGCGCGCTCGACGGCGTCCCCAGCGGTGAATTCATCGCCGTCTCCGCCGGCCGGAGCCATACCTGCGCGATCCGTGCCGACGGCGAACTGGCCTGCTGGGGGGACGACTCCCGGGGGCAGACCGACGACGTCCCCACGGGCGAATTCGTCGCCGTCTCGGCGGGTGAATTCCACACCTGCGCGATCCGCGCCGACGGCGAACTGGCCTGTTGGGGGGACGACTCCGAAGAACAGCTGGAAGGCGTCCCCGCCGGCCGGTTCCGCGCGGTGGACGCCGGTGGTGACGACACCTGCGCGACCAAGGACGACGGCGAAACGGTCTGCTGGGGCGAGAGCACGGCGGTCCTCGACGTCCCCGCCGGCCTCGCGGTCGGCCGCACCCGCGTCGCCGCCGGCTACATCGACAACTGCGGGATCCGCACCGACGGCGGGCTGGGGTGCTGGGGATGGGATGGTCCGGAAAGCGTCCTCGCAAGCATCCCCGCCGGTGAATTCGTCGCCGTCGCGACCGGCGATCCCGCCGCCTGCGCGATCGACGCCGACGGCGAACTGGCCTGCTGGGGCAGCGATTCCTACGGCGAGATCAGCAACCGGCCCAGCGGTGAGTTCCGGGCGGTGGCGACGGGCAGCGGCTACGCCTGCGCGATCCGCGCCGACGGCGAACTGGCCTGCTGGGGGGACGACTCCGAAGAACAGCTGGAAGGCGTCCCCAGTGGCAGGTTCAAATCGATCGGCGCCCACTTCGGCGACGCCACCTGCGCGGTCCGCGCCGACGGCGAACTCGTCTGCTTCGGGAACAACCGCTGGGAACAGCTGACGAACGTGCCGACCGGTCGCTTCCGCTCCACCGTCGCCAGCGTCTTCCACGCCTGCGCGATCCGCACCGACGGCGAAGCCGCCTGTTGGGGCAAAGACGAAGAAGGGCAGGCCGATGCCCCGAGCGGCGAGTTCGTCGACCTTTCGATCGGTGATTCCAGCAGCTGCGCGATCGGCGCCGACGGCACGATCTCCTGCTGGGGAAGCAACGTCCTCGGCAGGCTCGAACACCCGCCCGGTGCCTTCGCGTCGCTGTCCAGCGGTGCCTCGAACAGCTGTGCCCTCACCGCGGGGGGCGCGCTTTCCTGTTGGGGGGACAACTACTACGGCGAATCGCGGCCGCTGATCCAAAGCCCACCCCCTCCGCGGGCGACCATCGGGGTGCCCTACCTGCACGAATTCGAAGTCCTCGGCCTGGACTACGGGCTGGGCTTCGCGGTGACCGCGGGGCAGCTTCCCGGCGGGCTCACGTTGAGCGAGGAAGGCGAACTGTCCGGCGTCCCCACCGTGGCCGGCGACTATCCGCTCACGGTCGCGATCTCCAACGGGCTGGTCGAAGCGGCCCAGGAAGCGACGCTGGAAGTGGTCGGCGCGCCGGTGGTCACGGCGCGCCCGGGGGCGGAGACCACCGTCTCCGGGGCGAGCATCGACGCCGAAGTCGACCCCGAGAACCTGCCGAGCGAAGCGTGGTTCGAATACTGGCCGGCGGCCGGCGCGGCGACCGAAGCGCAGCGCACCGCCGTCCAGGAAGTCCCCGCCGGCGTGGCGCCGGTGCCGATCTCCGCCCAGCTCGACGGGCTCGCGCCCGACACCACCTACGACTACCGGGCCGTCGCCCGCAACGAAGCCGGCCCCGAACCGGTCGCGGGCGAAACGGTCAGTCTGCGGACGGCGACGGTGCCGATCTCCGAACCGGCCCCGCCCTCCCAGAGCGCCGCCCCGCCCACCGCCGAAACCCCGTCGGCACCGCCCCCGGTCGCCGGCAAGAGCGTCGACGTCGAACCCACCGCCGGCACCGTCACCACCCAGTGCCCGGGCCAGGGCAAGCCGCAGAAGCTGGGCGCGGTGAAGAGCATCCCGGTCGGCTGCGTCGTCGACACCCGGCACGGGACCGCGACGTTGACCTCGGTCAAGGGCCCGGGCGAAACCGAGTCGGCCCAGTTCTGGGACGGCGTCTTCAAGGTGAGCCAGGAAGGCGGCGCCCATCCCGAGACGGTGCTGACCCTGGTCGGCCCGCTGGAATGCGTCGACGCCTCGCGACCGGCGAGCCTGGATCTCGCCCGCCCGAGCAAGGGCGGTCGCGGGCTCTGGGGCAGCGGCGAGGGCAATTTCAAGACGGTCGGCAACTACGGCTCGGCCAGCGTCCGCGGCACGATCTGGTTCGTCGGTGACCGCTGCGACGAATCGACCCTGTTCAAGGTGAGGCGCGGCACCGTCTGGGTGCGCGACTTCGTCAAGAAGAAGAACGTCGTCCTGCAGAAGGGCCAGAGCTACGTCGCCTCGGCGCGGGCCAGGCAGCGCTAGAAGGTTGATGCCACGGGGCGGCCGTCCGAGATGCGTCCCGGGCGTCTCGTGGCGACCCCGGCAGGGTGTGGCCGCCACGAGACGCCCGGGACGTGAGGGTCTCTCAGGGAAGATCACACGGAGGTACGGAAGACGCCGAGGACGTCACAGATCCTCATGCGTCTCCCCTCCGACACAGAGGTCCCTGCCACGACCGTGCACTTGAGCCGCCTATAGGCGGCTCAAGTGCACGGTCGTCGGCGGCCTCATGAGGAAGACGCACGGAACCGTGGACTCACCCGGGTCTTCGTCACCGATCACGGGCCTTCGTGGAGGAACACGCGCCTCTCTCCCCGGAGCGCGCCGATCCCACATCCCTCTCCCCGGACCCTCGGCCGTCCCGGCCACGGCCACACCCTGCCGGGGTCGTGGCCGGGACGGCCGCGTCCCTTCCCCCTTCGGGCGCCAGCTTCCCCCGGGAAGAGGGCACGGCCCTTATCCACAGGCCACCCGCCTCTCGGCTCGCCGAACCGGAACAACAACTTCGTCGGTAAAACGCAGATGTACCCAAAAACTGTGTACTTCTCTCCCAAAATCAGGAAAAGCCATACGTGGGCGCGAGGATCGATGGCGGCTCGCCTGTAGCGTCGCGGGCCGCGTGGGGGTGTCTCGTCTGATCCGGATGAAGATGGTCGGCGTCGGCGGGGTGGCCGGCTGCTCCTTCCTGGTCGCGTTTGCGCTCACCGCCCTCGGCGGGCCTGCGGCCGCGGCCGGCGCACAGCCTGCCGTCCACGTCCATGCGTTCATCTCGGCGGGCTCGAAGCTCGAGGTGAACGGGAGCGTGGTGCCGGCCCCGAAGCACGCGACCGCCGAGCTCGAAACCAGGCGAAAGGGGAAGTGGGGCGGAAGAGCAGAGACTACTATCTCCTCCCACGGCGTCTTCGCGCTGTCCCTGAAGGTGGCGCGCGGCGGTGACAAGATGGCGATCCGCGTCGCGGTCGTCCGCGGAGGGCGGCTGCTCGTTCGCAGCTCCACGACCGTCGCCAGGAAATCGGCGTCGCAGTCGCACCTCGGGCGCCAGAGCCATGCCTCCCCGGCGGCGTCCCACCCACCCGAAGCGGTCGTGTCCGGACCTCTGTCCGAACTGAGGCCGGGGCAGAGCCTGACGGCGGGCGAGCAGCTGGTCTCGCCGAACGGCAAGTACCGACTGCTCATGCAGGAAGACGGCAACCTGGTCGTGTACGAAGGCTCCAAGGCGCTGTGGTCGAGCGGGACCTGGGGCAACCCGGGGGCGTTCACGACGATGCAGGCGGACGGCAACCTGGTCGTGTACCTCGGCGGAAAGGCGCTGTGGGATGCCGGGACCTGGGGCTTCCCCGGCGCCTCACTGATCCTCCAGGACGACGCGAACCTCGTCATCTACCACGCCGGCCACCCGGTGTGGGACCGATTGTCCGGCTACATCGGCGATCAGCTGAACGGCTGGCATCTCGAACCCGGCGCCTACCTCCTCTCCCGCGACCACCACTACAAGCTGGTCATGCAGGGCGACGGCAACCTGGTGCTCTACCAGGAAGAACACGCGCTCTGGTCATCGGGCACCAACGGCCATCCGGGCGCGGCGGCCGACATGCAGTCGGACGGCAACTTCGTCATCTACAGCGGCGGCAACCCCATCTGGAACTCCAGCACGGACGGCTTCCCGGGCGCCCACCTGCAGCTCCAGGACGATTCGAACGCGGTCATCTACCAGGATGGCCACCCGGTGTGGGATTGGGGGAGCGGCTACCTCGGCAACCAGCTGAACGGCTGGCATCTCGAACCCGGCGCCTACCTCCTCTCACCGAACCACGCCTACGAGCTGATCATGCAGGGGGACGGCAACCTCGTGCTCTACCAGGATGGCCACGCGCTCTGGTCGTCGGGCACGGGCGGGTACGCCGGCGCGGCGACGTTCATGCAGCCGGACGGCAACCTCGTCGTCTACGACGGCGGCGGCACGGCCCGCTGGAACTCGGGCACCGGCGGCTATCTCGGCGCCTACCTCCTGCTCCAGAACGACGCCAACGCCGTCATCTACCAGGGCAGCACCCCGATCTGGGACTGGCCCAGTGGCAAGCTCGTCGGCGGCGGCGGAACGGCGAGCACCGGGGAACGGATCCTCGACGAAGCATCGAAGTGGGCGGGCAGGCCCTACTGCTTCGACGGAGGGAACCAGAACGGACCGACGCTGGGGACGACGGACCCCGAAAACGGCCTACGCTGCGGGACGTCGAACTACAACCCCGCCGGTACGCCAGGGTTCGACTGCACCGGCCTGACCCTCTACGCGGTCTACCAGGTCACCGGCAAGCTGCTCGCCCACAGCGGCGCCCAGGCGACCGACGCGGTCGCCAAGGGGGGTCAGCACATCTACAACCAGTCCGAACTGCAGCCGGGTGACCTCGTCTACTTCAGGGGGAGCTTCGGCAACTTCGTCCACGCCGGTGTCTACGCCGGGGTGGTCAACGGCCAGCCGTCGTTCTGGAGCGCCGTGACCGAGGGCCTCGGCGTCAGGCTGGAGACGATGGCGTGGGAGGGCGGCTTCGTCGGCGGCGTCAGGTTCTGAGGATCGCCCGGCGTTCGAGCGCGTGCGAGCTGACCTGGCTCAGCGATGCGCCCAGCAGCGCCCCGACCAGAGTGTCGAGCGGGTAGTGGACGCCGGTGTGGACGCGCGAGTAGGCGACCAGGCCGGCGAGGGCGTGGAGGGGCAGCGAGGCGGCGGGCATCGCGCGGCCGGCGCCGCCCGCGAAGGCGAAGGCCGCGGCCGAGTGGCCGGAGGGGAAGGAGCGCGAGGCGGGCATCCCGACCTGGCGGGAGAGCGGCACCTCGTGGGCGGCGCGATCCGGACGGCGGCGACGGGCAAGCGGCTTGACGGCGACGTTGACGACCGTCGCGGTCACGCCGACCGAGGCGAGGCCGAGGAGCGCCGCGCGCCGTCCCTGTCGACCGCCGAAGAGCGCCAGCCCGCCGGCCGCGGCGAGCGATAGACGCGAGTAGTCGGCGGCGCGAGAGAGCCGCGCCATCGCGCCGTCGAGCAGCGGCGTCGGGGTCGCGGCGATCGCCGCGTAGCAGGCGAGGTCGAGGCGCTCGACCTCGTCGAGGTAGGCCCGGGCCCTCACCGACCGGCCGCCGCGATCCGGACCAGCCTGACGAACGCCGCGCCGAACCCGCGCGGCACCTCGGTCGAGGGCGAGGCGCCGGGATGGCCCGGCGCGATCCGCACCCGCAGCGCTCCCGGCCGCGAGGCGAACCGGATCGGCGAGGAGAGGGTCGCCGCCTCGCCGTCGATCCCCGCCGGGATCGTCCCGTCGCCCTCGACCTCGAAGCGCGGCGCGCTCCACTGGCGGAAGGCGAGGCCGGCGGGCGCCGCCCCGCGCCGCGGCTCGGCGGTCGCGGCGGCGATCCCCAGCACGCCCTCGTCGAGGCGCGGCCGCGTCCCCGACCCGATCATCGTCCCCAGCCGGTAGGCGTTGTTGGAGACGAGCAGCGCCACCGCGCCGCGGCCGTCCTCGCCGCCGGGCCCGCGCCAGCGCAGCGCGGGCGCCACCGGCTGCGGCGCCAGCCCGGTCGGCGCCACCTCGAGCAGCGTCCGCAGCTTCGCGTCGCGGTACTCGTCCCGCTGGACCGCCTCGGCGTAGAGGCCGAGCGAGACGTTGTTGACGAAGACCCGGCCGTTCACCTCGGCCAGGTCGACGCGGCGCTCACCGCCGTCGACCAGCGCGTCGAGGGCGCCGACCACGTCGTTGCGATCGACCCCGAGGTCGAGGGCGAAGTGGTTGCGGGTCCCCGACGGGATGCAGGCGTAGGGCAGGTCCCGCGCCGCGGCGATCTCGGCGACGATCGCCTGCGAGCCGTCGCCGCCGGCCATCGCCAGCGCGTCGGCGCCGGTCCCGATCGCGGTCTCGACCAGCTCGCGCAGATCGTCCTCCCGCCCCAGCTCGATCGGCTCGATCCCGCGCCGGCGCGCCTCCGCGGCGAGGTGGAAGCGCCCCGCCTTGCCGCCGCCGGAGAGCGGGTTGTAGAAGAGGACCGGGTATGTAGGGCGGGGTGCGTGGGGCAGATCGACCCGCACCCGGAAGGCGAGGCGCGCCAGGAACACCGAGACGGCGAAGGCGACGGCGACGAGCAGGTCGAGGACGATGTCGCCCTCGAGGACGAGCAGGACGACGGCCGCGACCAAGGCGAGGGCGACGACCGTGGCGGCGAGGAGGCGCCCCGACCCGGCTTCGCGGCGCAGCGCCAGCCAGCCGGCGAAGAGGGCGACCCAGAGGCAGGCGAGGACGGCCAGCCCGCGCGGGAAGCGTTCGACCGCCAGGACGACGGCGAGGGCGATCGCCCCGACCCCGAAGGCGAGCGAGCCGACCGCGGCGAGGCGGCGGTCGGTCACGCGGCGCCCGCCTCGCCGGAGAGGGAGCGCTCCTCTCCGTACTCCTCGTGGCCGAGGCGCACCAGCCAGCCGCGCAGCACGCGGTGGATCGCCTCCGCCCCGATCACCTCCTCGGCGGGCCACTCGAGCTCCGCCGGGTGGAGGACGAACGGGAACGACTGCGAGCCGCCGAGCCCGCCGTGCGAGCCGACCAGCTCCTCGAACGCGGCGACTTCGCCGAAGTCGTCCCAGAAGGTGCTGTTGATCATCAGGTCGGCGCAGTGTGGGAAGCCGTCGGTGCGGCGGACGTGGTCGGCGGCGTTGGGGCCGAACGGCGCCAGCGGGTCCTCCCCCTCGACCGTGCCGCGGTCGAGCCGGTTGACGCCGCGCGGGCCGAGGACGAGCGCCCCCTCCTCCTCCGACCGCACGAGGACGAAGCCGATGCCGGGATGCTCGCGCAGGGCGGGCAGCAGGGCCGGGTAGGCCGCCTCGATCCGCTCCATCGAGACCCGTCCTGGCAGGCGCGGGAAGCTGACCAGCCCGAGACAGCCGGAGGCCATCACGGAGAGCTCCGGCGGCCCGCCGTCCTTCGGGTCGTCCTCCCCGTGCCCGTCCGCCTCGAGGTCGACGGCGCCGTCGGAGACCCGGCCGCGGGTCGCGGCGCGCACCGTGCGCCCGGCGATCGTCTCGTCGCGGGAGACCTCGGTGAGGCTCGCGCTGAGGTAGGAGAGCGCTTCGTCGTCGCCCCCGAGGGCGGCGTAGAGGCGGTCGATGTCGCAGGCCTCGCGCACCACCTCCTCGAGGGTGTGGCCGAAGCGGTCCTTGAAGGTTTCCCCCTGCGACTGGCCGTGGTCGGAGAGGACGACGAGACGGTAGGGGCGCGGCGCGTCGGCGCAGGCGCGGGCGATGCGGGCGACCTGGCGGTCGAGGTCGGCGAGCACCGCCATCGCGTCGGTGCGCTCGATCCCCGAGTGGTGGGCGACCTCGTCGTAGGCGAGGAAGGTGGTGTAGATGGTCGGCCGCCCGGCGAGCACGTCGCCGATCACGGTCGCCACCTGGAGGTCGCGCTGGACGACGGTCGCCCAGGCCCGGACCAGCGCGTAGGAGCGGCTGCGGCCGATCCGCGGGCGGACGTCGTCGCGGACCTGGCGGCGGGCGGCGCGGCGCTCGCGGACGACCTCGGCGACGATCAGGGCGAGAGTGCGGGCGACCGCGTAGGGGCGGGCGAAGTAGGCGCTGTAGTCGCGGCCGAGAGGCCGGCGCCGGCGCAGCGCGGTGCTCATCGTCAGCATCGAGTGGGGCGCGTCGCCGGAGAGGATGTTGGCGCGGCTGGCGCCGTCGGCGAAGAGCAGGCCGCGGCCGTCGGAGTGGCGGCGCTCGATCTCTTCGGCGTCGCGCGGGTGGTTGGTGACGATCGCCTTGCCGGTCTCCTTCTCCCACCAGCGGAAGGCCGGCATGTCCTCGTTCGAGCCGTGCAGGATGCCCGCCTGGCAGGCGCCGGTCTGCGAGGACCAGTCGGTCTCCCAGCGGCGCAGCCTGTGGGACCCGGTGCGCAACCAGCCCGCCAGGGTCGGCGCCGAGCCGTCGCGGATCGCCCGCCACAGCACCTCGTGGGCGAGCCCGTCGATCTCCAGCATGAGGAGCCCGGGGATCTCGCTCTCGACCGCGTTCCCCCGCCGGCGCGCCTGCCGACGGACGACGTGGCGGTACCACCATTCGTCGTCGTCGAGCGCGAGCAACGAGTCGACCGCGGCGGTCGAGGCGGCGAGGATCAGGGTGATCGCGATCGCTTCGCCGAGGCCGCCGACTTCGGCGCCGGGGATCAGATTGATGACGAGGCCGACCAGGATCCCGTTGAGGACGAGGCCGAAAAGTCCCAGCGTGAGCACGTCGATCGACAGCGCGACGCGGGCCAGCGCGGGCCAGATCAGCGCGTTGGCGAGGCCGACCAGCGCCGCGGCCAGGAACGCCGCGCCGAAGTCGTTCAGCTCGAACCCGCCGAAGATGTCGGCGAGGATCAGCAGGACGACCGCGTCGAACAAGGTGACGAAGATCGCGCCGCGCAGGCGGGAGGCGCTCTTGAACACGATCAGCCGACCCTATCCGGGGCGTATGCTGCCGACCCATGTGCCGCCTCTTCGCCCTCCACGCCGGTGACCGCGACGTCGCCGCCGACTTCTGGCTGCTGAACGCCCCCGATTCGATCGCCCGCCAGAGCGAGATCAACGCCGACGGCTACGGGCTGGCGGCGCTGACCTCGAAACAGGGCATGCTCCTCATGCGCAGCCCGGTCCAGGCGGCGAGCAACCCGGCCTACAACGCGGTCGCCGAGCGGCTGGTCGCCGCGGAGATGCTCGTCCACCTTCGCTATGCCGACACCGGCAAGGCGTCGCTCGTCAACACCCACCCGTTCAGCCAGGACGGCCGCATCTTCGCCCATAACGGCGTCGTCGGCGACCTCGACCAGATCGAGGAGCGGCTGGGATCGAACCGGGCGATGGTGATGGGGCAGACCGACTCCGAGCGCTTCTTCGCCCTGATCACCCTGGCGATCCGCGAGACGGGCGGCGACGTCCGGGCCGGGATCAAGGCGGCGGTGAGCGAGGTGGTCGACCGCTATGAGCTCTACAGCCTCAACTTCGTGCTCGCCGAACAGGGCAACATCTGGGGCTTCCGCTACCCGGACAAAAATCCGCTTCACCTGTTCCGGCGCACCTCCGGCGACGCGGGGATGCATCACAGCGACGAGGCCGGCACGCTGCAGCTGCACCTCGACGAGGCCGGCGAAACGCCCGTCGTCGTCATCTCCAGCGAGCAGATCAGCGAGGAACCCGGCTGGGAGGAAATCGAGAGCGGCGAACTGATCCACATCGGCCCCGATCTCGAGGTCGACCGCGAGACGATCGTCGACGGCCCGCCGCGCCACCCGATGGTGCTGAAGGGCCGCGCCACGGTCTCCCAGACCGCGAAATGAGACGCGGCGCCCGCGCTGTGGGAAACCCGTCGCGTAGACGGATAAGTAACACCGCGGGCCGGGTGAAATAGCGTCGCGACATGGCGGCGACGCTGACCTGGGTCGGCCACGCGACGGTCGAGGTCGAGATCGACGGCGTCCGCCTCCTGACCGACCCGATCCTGCGCCCGAGGGTGGGGCCCCTGCGCCGCGAGGCCCCGCCCCCGCGCCCGATGACCGACGCCCCCGACGCGGTCCTGATCTCCCATCTGCATCGCGACCACGCCGATCTGCCCTCGCTGCGGCGCCTCGGCACGCGGGCCCGCCTGATCGCCCCGAAGGAGACGCGCCGCTTCTTCACGCGCCGCGGTTTCACCGCGGTCGAGGAGCTCGCGCCCGGCGAGGCGGCCGCGGTCGGCGGCGTCACCGTGCGCGCCGTGCCCGCGCTCCACGACAGCGGTCGCGGCCCGCTGAGGCCGGCGGCCGCGGTCGGCTTCCTGATCGAAGGCGCCGACCGGCGGATCTACTTCGCCGGCGACACCGACCGCTTCGACGAGATGGCGGACCTCGCCTCACCCGACGTCGCCCTGCTGCCGATCTGGGGCTGGGGACCGAGCCTCGGCCCCGGCCACATGGACCCCGCCCGCGCCGCCGAGGCGGCCGCCCTGATCCGTCCCCGCGTCCTCGTCCCGATCCACTGGGGCACGCTGTATCCCCGCTTCCTCAGGCATGTGCACCCGGACCCTTTGTTCACGCCACCCCGGCAACTGGAGCGGGCGCTGCAGGCGGCCGGGTCCGATGCCGAGCTGCGGCTCCTGCTGCCGGGGATGTCGACGACGGTCTAGAGGATTCAGGGACGCGTGATTGCGGCGTCAGACGTCCGAGCGTCGTGAAATGCGATGACCACGACTCGATCCTCGGTCTCCATATAGATGTAGACGACGATCAACCAGCCCCAGGGGCCGATCAGGGCGCGGCAATCCCGCCAGACACCCGAGAGCTGCTTTCCTGCTCGCGGAAAGTCCTCCAAGATGACCAACGCTTGCGCGATCCGTTCGCGCGTGTCGGTCGGAAGCTCGCGAGTCTCGATCAGGGCGCGGAGCTCGTCACGCGCCTGGCGCGTGACCTCGATCGACGGCATCGGCTACAACTCGGAAGGCGGCACCGTCTCGCCGCGCCGAGCCTGCTCGATCGAGGCCTGCGCCCGTTCCCAGGCACCAGGAATCCCATCGAGTATCTCGGTGATCCGCGAGGCATCGGGGTCAGCTTCGTCAAGGGCACTGGACAGAAGGGAGCGGGCCAACGTCCCCTCCTGAACATGCGTGCGCTCCGCCAAGCTCGCCAGCTTCCGCGCGTAGTCCGGCTCGAGAGTCACATTGATTCGCCGGTTTCGTTCAGCCATGTCCTCAGGGTACACATAAGGGCACATGGCGTACTCGAACTACTCGAAGCCCTCAAACCCCTCAAACCGATCGCGGCCGGCCCGAGGGGTCAGGCGAACCGTGATTCGGCCATCGCTCATCGTGACCGAGAATTCGACTCGAACTCGACGATCGCCCGGGCGATCTCGGCGGGCGTAGGCGGACAACCGACGATCCTGATGTCGACCGGGAGGAGTCGGTCGAGCGGGACGGCCAGCTCAGACGGATCGGCGAGCACGTTGCAGCCGAGGGCACAGTCGCCGAGAGCGGCCACGCGGCGCGGCTCCGGCATCGCCGCGTGGGCGGCGAGCAGGGCACCCTCCATCCTCTTCGTCACGGGACCGGTGACGAGGAGGACATCGGCATGACGGGGCGAGGCGACGATGTCGAGGCCGAAGCGCTGCAGGTCGTACTGCGGCGCCGCGGTCGCGGTCAGCTCGTGCTCGCAGGCGTTGCAGGATCCGGCGTCGACGTGGCGGATCGCCAGTGAGCGGGACCCGCGGCGCGGCGGCAGCGCGGCTTCGCGGCGGACGCGCTGGAGGTGGCGGAGAAGGACGAACATCAGCGGTCGGCGCAGGCGTAGCAGAGCTCGAAGCTCTTGTTGATCAGCGGGAAGTCGGGCAGCAGGTTGTCCGCGGTCGCGTGGGCGAGCCCGGGCCAGTTGGCATAGGAGGCGGTGCGGAGGTGGAGCCGATCGAGCCGGCCGGCGCGCAGCTCGGCCACACAGACCGTCTCGCCGCGCGGGCTCTCGACCCGGGCGACCCCGCACAGGTCTGCCTCACCGGGCCCGGAGCAACCCGGGCCGATCGGTTCGGCGAGCAGCTCGCGCAGCAACTCCAGCGTCGCCGTCAACTCGATCCCGCGCACCTCGAGCCGGGCGGCGACATCGCCCAGCGGCCGCGACGGAAGGGCGGGGGCGAAGCCCGTCCCATACCAGAGGCCGGGGCTCCAACTGCGGCAGTCGGCCGCGATCCCGGCCGCCCGCGCGGCCGGTCCGACCACGCCGAGGGCCGCCGCATCGGACGCCGCAAGCACGCCGACATCGTCGAATCGGGCCTGGACGGAGGCGGCGAAGGCGAGCTCGCGCCAGGCGCTCGCCGCGTCCTCGCCGAGCTCCCGAAGATCGCCACGGAGCGCATCGGCGTCGACCGAGGAGACCTGCGGGCCCCCTGCCCCGACCGCGACCGAGCCGAAGAGGAAGCGGTGCCCGACGAGGCCCTCGTTCAGTCTCAGCGCCCGCTCCTTGAGCGCGGCGAAGGCCATGTTGCCGGGCGCAAAACCGACCCCGGCGCAGATCTGGGCGATGTCGTTCAGGTGGTTGTAGAGGCGCTCCAGCTCGAGCAGCAGGGTGCGGGCACGCCGGATCTCGCGGTCCGCCACCAGTCCGAGGGCAGCTTCGGCGGCCAGCGCGTAGGCGACCGAGTTGGACACCGCGCAGGCGCCACAAGCTCGCTGGGCGAAGGCGATGCCGGCGGCCGGCTCCATCCCCTCGGCCGCCCGCTCCAAGCCGCGGTGCTTGTAGAAGAGCCGCAGATCGAGGTGGAGGATGCGCTCGCCGACGACGTGGAAGCGGAAATGCCCGGACTCGATCACCCCGGCGTGGATCGGACCGACCGCCACCTCGAAGGTTCCCTCCCCGCGAACCGGCACCGTCCAGCTCTCGGTCGGCGCGGCGTGGTCGAGCAGCGGCCGCAGCGAGGCACGCCCCTCGAACTCGACCCCGTAGAGGTCGTGCGCCTCGCGCTCGTCCCAATCGGCCGCCGGGAGCAGGTCGACGATCGAGGGGGCCGATCGGCCCGCGCCGACGGCGAGGGTGAGGACCCGGGTCGTCGAGCCGCTCGCGAAGAGGGCGTTCCAGCGCAGGTGATCCCCGGCGCCCGCGGCGTAGGCGCCGCAGAAACGGCCGCCGCGATCGAGCTGGTCGAGACAGGCCTCACGCCACCCGCCCGCGGGCGTGGGGCTGACCTCGGTCGTCTGGCGGGCGGGCGCATCGACCCTCGGCCCACTCATATGCCACCCCCCGTCAGGCCTTCGACCAGGCCTGAGCCGGGCAGCGCGTAGGCGGCGACGGTGAGCGCCACGAGCATCGCGACCGCCACTCCGGTGAGCATCGCCACCGCTCGCGCCGAGCGCGGGCCGGGGCCGACCCCGCGCCTGCCACGCCCGCCGAGCAGGCCCTCGAGCAGCGCGTGGGCGAGACCGAGAAAGCCGAGCGCGAGCAGTACCGCGGCGACGGCCGAGACGACGAGCAGCCCGGCGTCGATCCCCGCCAGCAGGATCATCAGCTCGGAGATGAAGAGCGGCGACGGAGGGAGGGCCGCGAGCGACACCAGGCTGACCCCCATCGCGGTCGCGGTCGCGACGCTGACTCGCCCGATCCCGCGGGCCGCCCGTCTCGCCGTCGCCGGATCCTGCCGCAGGAGGGGGATCGAGGTGTAGAAGCCGAGCGACTTGGCGATCGCGTGCCCGGCCAGGTGGACGACCACCCCGGCGATCGCCAGCGGCGTGCCGATGCCGATGCCGATGGCGAGGATGCCCATGTGCTCGAGGCTCGAGTAGGCCAGCAACCGCTTCCACGGCAGCGGCCGCCAGAGGAACGGCACCGCGACGGCGAGTGAGAGCAGGCCGAAGCCGATGAAGAGCTCACGGATCGCCGTCCGGCCGAGGACCGGCTCCAGCGCCAGCTGCGTCCGCCAGGCGATCAGAAGCACCGCCGGCAGGAGCGCCGCCGAGAGCAGCGCGCTGATCGGAGCCGGGGCCTCGCTGTGGGCGTCCGGCAACCAGTTGTGCACCGGCGCCCAGCCGATCTTCGCGGCGAGGCCGGCGACGATCAGGACGAAGGCGAAGAGCGTGGCGCGGGCCGGCAGCCCACCCGCGGCGGCTCCGAGCGAACTCCAGTCGAGGCTCGCGAACCCGTGCCCGCCGACCGTGACGTAGAGGACGACGATGCCGAACAACGCCACCGAGAGGCCGAGCGTGGTCAGCACCAGGTACTTCCAGCCGGCCTCGAGCGCGCTCCGTTTGCCGCTGAAGGCGACCAGCAGCGCCGACGCCGCCGTCGTCGCCTCGATCAGCAGCCAGGCCAGCGCCAGGTTGGAGGCCAGCGGCAGCGCCAGGAGCGCCGCCCAGAAGAGGTTGAAGGCGACGTAATAGTAGACGTGCGAGCGACGCTCGCCGAACCAGCTGCGGCCGGCGTGGCGGAGGTAGGCCGGCGAGATCATCGCGCTGGCGAGACCGACCGCGGCGGCCGGCGCGAGGAAGACACCGGCGGCGGAGTCGAGGCGGAGCCAGCTGCCGTCCCAGGCGACGCCGGGGGCATCGACCAAGGCGGTCGTCACCAGCACCGCGGCGAGCGTCGCCGTCAGCACCGCGACGACCAGGTTGAGGCGGTCGGCGGCGCGACCGCTCGGCGACGCGAGGACCAGCCCGGCGGCGAGCGCGGGCACGGCCGGCTGTGCGATCACCAGCGCCTCAATCACGCAGTGCTCGCAGAAGGTCGGTGTCGCCGCTGCCGACCCGCTCGTGGATCTTGCCCGCGAACGCGATCGCGACGGTGACGACCAGGACGAGGTCGAAGAGGACGCCCGCCTCGATCACGGCGGGGACCCCTCCCGGCACCGCGATCGCCAGCAGATAGACACCGTTCTCGGCGACGAGGACGCCCGCCACCTGCAGGATCGCCGGGCGGCGGAAGGCGACGATCGCGATCCCCAGGCAGAGCATCGCGACGGCACCGTGCTCGGCGACCCGATCGCCGAGCCCGAGCGGGGGCGTCGCCGCCACCGACACCAGCACGACCGCGGTGGCGAGGACGAGCCGGGTCGCCACCGACGTGGTCGGCGCGACCAGGGCCCGCTCGGGGGTGCGGCGGCGGGCGGCGCCGAGCAGCACCGGGATCGCGGCGCCACGGACGAGGAGGATCGCCCCGGCGAGCGCCATCGCCCCACCGTCGCCACCGTCGAGCGAGAGGGCGACGACGCCGAGGGTCAGGCCCTGGAGGGCGACCAGCGCCGTGGCCAGGCTCCGGCGCCGCACCAGCGCCACCCCGAACCCCAGCCCGACCAGGGCGACGACCGCGACGCTCACACCAGCCCCCCGACCAGCGCGCTCGCCAGGCCGATGAGGGCCAGCGCGCAACCCCCGGCCAAGAGCCCCGGGACCCGCAGGATCCGCATCTTCGCCTGTGCCGTCTCGGTCAGCGCCAGGGCCGCGCAGAGCGCGGGAAGGGTAAGCGCCAACCAGCCGAGCTGCTCCCAGAAGCCACCCCAATGCGGGGCGAAAAGCTCCGCCGCGAGCACCAGGACGAGCCAGTGACGGGCGGCGGCGCTCCACTGGATCAACGCCAGGTCGCGACCGGCGTACTCGAGCAACGGGCCCTCGTGGATCATCGTCAGCTCCAGATGGGTGTCGGGGTTGTCGATCGGCTGTCGCCCGGTCTCGACGAGCACCACGAGCGCGAAGGCGGCGGCCGCACACCAGTGGGCGGGTTCGGCCCAGGGCGAGGAGCCTCCGGCCGCGGCGGCCATCGCCACCAGGTCGGTGCTCGCGGCCGGCAACGCCGCGAGGAGAAGGGCGAGCGCCATCAGCGCCTCGGCGAAGACGGCGAAGGTCAGGTCACGACCGGAGCTCATCAGCGAGAAGCCGGAGCCCGTGTCCCAGCCGGCGGCGGCGAGGGCGAACCGGCCCAAGGCGAGCAGCCCGACGAGCACGAGCGCGTCGTTGCCGAGCGACCAGTCGGGCGCCCGGCCCGCGATCGGGAGCAGGAGCAGGGCGAGCGCCGTGCAGGCGGCGACCAGGCAGGGCGCCAGGCGGTAGACGATCGTGGTCGGCTGCGGATCGGCCCCGCTCTTGCCCCAGAGACGGCGCAGATCGCGGTAGGGCTGCAGCGGCGAGGGGCCCCGCCGTCCCTGCAACCGTGCCTTCGAGGACTGCACCATCCCGACCAGCAGTGGGCCGAGGGCAAGGCCACCGAGCACCTGGATCAAGGCGGCGACGAAGGTCATCCGATCGCCCCGACCCGGACGAGCACGAGGAGCGCCAGCACCAGCGTCAAGAGATAGGCGGCATAGGCGCGGACGCTGCCCGACTGGATCCGCCGCACGGTCCCGGCCGCGGCGAGGGCGCGGCTGCGCAGCGGCCGATAGAGGTGGACGTCGAAGAGGTGCGGGACCTCGCCGCGGTAGGCGATCGAGTCGACCAACCCGCCCTCACGGACGGCTTCGACCGCTCGCACCGGGCGCAGCACGCCCTGGAGGACCAGGACGATCGGCTTGGTGAAGCCGGCCGAGGTCCAGCGCAGGGAAGGCTCGACCCGCTGGCCACAGGCCCAGGCCGGCATCGGATCGGCGCGGCGGCCGCCGCGCAACCGCCAGGCGAAGGCGGTGAGGACGACGATCCCGACCAGCAGCCAGGGCGCGGGCAGGGAGCCGGTGCCGGGCACCTCGAGGCCGGCGTGCGCAGCCAGGGCCGGCGACCCGGGCGCCAGCTCGGCGAGCGTCGGCAGCAGGAGCCCGGAGACGGCGGCGAGGACGACGCAGGCGCCGCCGAGCAGGAACGGCGCCAGACGCATCGTCGCGCCGGGCTCCACCGCGCTCGCCACCTCCGGCGTGCGCGGTTCGCCCAGCAAGGCCAGCCCGGCCGCCTTGACGAAGCAGTAGAGCGCCAACCCCGAGGTCGCGGCCAACCCGGCCGCGGCGACCGCCCCGGCCAGTCCGGTGCCGAGCGACGGGCCGAACCCGAGGTGGACGAGCGCCTGCAGGGCCAGCCACTCGGAGACGAAGCCGTTCAGCGGCGGCACGCCGGCGATCGCCGCGGCGCCGAGGAGAAAGGCCCCGCCGGTCCACGGCATGCGCCGCAGGAGGCCGCCGAGGCGGTCGAGGTCGAGTGCCCCGGCGGCGCGCTCGAAGGAGCCGGCGGTGAGGAAGAGGAGGCTCTTGAACAGGGCGTGGTTGAGGGTGTGGAGCAGGGCCGCGGCGAAGGCGAGCGCCGCCCAGGTCCGGTCGCCCTGGTGGAGGAAGACCAGCGACGCGCCGAGGGCGAGGGCGACGATGCCGACGTTCTCGATCGTGCTGAACGCCAGCAGGCGCTTCAGGTCGCGCTGGACGAGGGCGAGGAGGACACCGGAGAGGGCCGACAGCAGACCCAGTGCCAGCAGGGCCGGCCCGACCCAGAGCGGCACCGGCGCCGCCCACTCGAACAGCACCCGGACGAGGCCGTAGATCGCGACCGCCACCATCACCCCGGACATCAGGGCCGAGAGGTGGCTGGGCGCCACCGGGTGGGCGCGTGGCAGCCAGGTGTGGAGCGGGACCAGCCCGGCCTTGGTGCCGAACCCGACCAGGGCGGCGACGATCACCAGCGTCTGCACCGCCGCCCCCTGTCCGGTCAGGGCGCCAGGGTCGGCCAGGGCGCCGTAGTGGGCGAGGGTCAGCAGGCTGATCCAGACCCCGGCGCCGCCGAGGTGGGTGATCGCGAGGTAGACGAAGACGACGTGTCGGGCCTCGGCGTCGGTGCGGCGCACGAGGATCGCCGCCGCCGGCGCCATCGTCATCAGCTCCCATGAGGCGAGAAAGACCGACGGGTCGCGGGCGACGACGACTCCTCCGAGAGAGACTAGGAAGAGACCGCCGAGGGCGAGGAGCCATCGCTCGTTGCGGGCATCGCGAAGGTAATCGCGAGCGTAGGCGAGCGATGGCAGCGCGACCAGGGCGATCGTCACCAGGAAGAAGCCGGTCAGCCCATCGATGCCGAACGCCGGCTCGAGCCCGTCACGAAACCCCGCGCCGACCGGCGCGGCGCCGAACAGCACCGCAGCGCCGACGCCACCGAGCAGCCCGATCCCCACGGCCTGCATGGCGAGCGCGGTGGCCGCCGGCACTCTTGCCAACGGGGCTGCGCTCCCCGCGACGAGAAGCGCGGCCCCGAGGGCCGCCGCCGATTCCAGGGCGTCCAAACGCTAGGCCTGACGCGAGCGCAGCCCCGTCGTCGCGCCTTCCCTTGGTGCGCCTTCCTCCCCCAGCTCCCCCAGGAGCGCGTGTGCTTCCTCCAGATGTGAGCCGATCACCTGCCGGGCGCTCTCCATCATCTGGAAGATCCGCGGATCCCGAACGCCGTAGTAGACGCTCGTGCCCTCCTTGCGGGACTCGAGGATCCCGGCCCGGCGCAGCGCGGCGAGGTGCTGCGAGGCGCCGCTCGAATCGATCCCGAGCTCCGACTGGATCTGCCCGACGGTCTTCTCACCGTCCCGCAGCAGGCCGATCACCCGCACCCGCGCCGGGTGGCCGAGGGTGCGGAAGAACTCCGCCTTCACCTCGTGGATCGGCTCGCGGGCAGCGCCCTGGGACCGGCCCTTGTTCATGGTCGCCATCACGTTGAGGCCACTTATCTTAAAAGAATTTAAGATTTAGGGACTTTGCGATAGCCAGCCGAAGCGCCAGTCGGGTCCGCCCCGCCCCGCGGCTAATCGAGCAGACGGCGCAACTCGTCGGCACCGAGGTCGGCGTCGCGGCGACCGGGCTTCTTCAGGCGGACATGACTGCCGCGTTGGCGGACGACCTCCCAGCCCTCCTTGCGAAGCACCTTTATCAGGCGCTCGCCGGAGACGACCGGCTGGCGTGGGTTCACGCCGGCAGTGGGATCTTGCGACGGATCACGCCGCTGCCGAGCGGCTCGCCGTCTTCGCGCAGGCCCTCTACGTAGAGGGCGACCGCCTCCCCCGCGTTCTCCATCGCATCATCGAGGTCGTCGCCCTGGGTGTGGAGGCCGGGAAGGTCGGGGGCGTAGATTCTACGCCCTCGGATCGATGCAGCCTCTGCCTGGTTCCCCAGGTCGTCCTCATCGGCGGCATCATTTGCGAATCCGACGATGTGGTCGCCGCCCGAGTAGGCCCGCTTCCCAGACCTCGATGACCGCCCGCAGTACCTCCCCAAATTCGAAGTCCACTCCCAGGAGCCGCTGAGCCTCCGTATCTCGCTGCGCGGGTCTCCTGCAACGAGCGCGTCGTCCCAGGATCACCCGCCGCGCAACCTGTTTGTCCAGGCGGCGAAGATCTCGCCGCGCCCGCGACGTGTAGACCACCCGCCAGGCGGGGTCACTCACCCGATGCCGAACTCGCGCACGATCTCCTCAAGGGAGAGGAGCGTGCCGCCCGCCGCCATCTCCTCGCGGGCCTCCCGCACGACGGCTTCCTCCCCGGGCGAGATCTTCGCGTCCCCGAGCGGCGCTGCGTCGAGGACGCGGATCATCGGCCACCCGGGCGTGCCTCGATCGCCTCAAGGGCGGCCGCGACGGCCATGCGCCGCACCCTGGACATGCGGTCCTCGACCAGCCGCAGCTCATACCTCCACTCCGTGATCTGTACCGGGCTCGGAGGTCTCGGCATCTCCTCCGCCAACCGACCATGTTGACCACTCCAATCGACCTATGTAGATTGAGGTGGCTACGACTCCGAAGATGACCAAACCGACCGTGCGAGTACTGGAGGTGTTCCTCAGGGCACCTTCACAGGAGATTCACGGCTTCGATCTGATCGACAAGGCGGGGGTACGCTCCGGGTCGCTTTACCCGATGCTCGCGAGACTTGAGGGTGAAGGCATATTGGAGAGTCGCTGGGAGGACAGCGACCGGCCAGGGCCACGGAGGCGCCTGTATCGCTTTTCCGCGGACGGCGAGCCGGTAGCGCGCAAACTGGTCTCGCTGGCACGGCAACGTTGGCCCGTGCCGCCCGTTGCGAGGAAGAGACCGCAGGGGGCGCCGGCATGAGCCCTCTAGAAACCGTCGTGACCATCGCCCTGGGGGGCGCGGCGCTTCTTGCGGCGGGGCTTCTTGCCCTGGCTTGGCTGATCCTCAGGACGGCCGTCACGAAGGAAATCGAAGCTGTGCTTCCCATCCTCATGACCTGGCTCCTGCGGCGAGCCCGCGACAAACTTCCCGAGGAGGAACGGGATCGCTGGGAGGAGGAGTGGGGCGCCGGCTTCGGCCCGGCGATGGAAACGCGCCCAATCTGGGGATTCCGGGAAGCGCTTTGCCTCTACCTGTCGGCGGCGAGGGTTGCCCGGACACTGGAATCAGTGTCGGTCCGACAGCGGGGCCTAGGCCGACTGAGGGAGTTCCGCGGTTCCATCGTTGCGCGAGCCGAAGACTTTCAGAGAGCGCTCATAGCGCGAGTGATCGCGGGGGCCATCGCGGGCTGCGTTGGAAACTTGACGTCGATCTCCAGGAAGCCTTCGGGCGAATTTGTCCGCCTCTCCGGGTGCCCCACGATCAAACCGACCGACGAGCCCTTGGCCTCAGCTTCACCTCCTCGCTCACGATCACCTCTTGGAGCGCGGCCTTACGACGCTCCGAACCGACGCCGACGACCTGGATCAGATCGCCCTCTCGGAGCCCACGCGCGGAACGGCTGGCTGCGTCGCCGCGCAAGGCGCCACCTTCCTTGGTGGACGTGAGGACGATTCGCGGCGGTTGAGCCTGCTGGGCCGGAGGTATCCCTCCCGACGGTGCGGACCCGACAGACGCCAACTCGGGTCGCCGATCTCCTGAACGCCGGTCCTCGTCTTGGTCGGCCTTCTCTTCGTCGCCGCTGCCTACTTCCGCCCTTCTCGATCTGCATAGGCCTCCGCGTCGGGGCCGGCGCGAGCCACGTCGTGGCGGCGGGTGCGTCAGAGTTACGGGGCGATCCCGAGACGACGCGCGCGCTGGCAGGATGGCCCAGGTCAAGCAGACACAGGCGGAGGTGCCGATGACGAATCCTGCAGATGAGGCGAGAGAGAAAATCGAAGCTCGGCTTGAGGAGATCCGAGCGGAGAAGGAGCAACTGAGCCGGGCGCTCGTCCATCTGGCGGGCAGCCGGCCGCGCAAATCCGGGCGCAAACCGCGCTCCGACAAAGGCAGGAAACGCGAGCCCCGGGAAAATCGATAGCCCGAAGCGGCGCCCGACAAGGGGGGTGGCCGGATTCGAACCGGCGACCACCGCACCCAGCAACCAGGCATTGCCTTGGTCGATTCCTTCGGCTCTAGCCAAGCCAACCAGCCTCGACTCTGGCTGCCACGCTTTGGTAGCTCTACCGCCTTCCGGCAGACCGAGAGGGGTTAGCTAGGGACCCCGACCCGGCCTGTTCGTCCTTCAGGTTACTGAGCTTTCACCGCCCCACGTGCGTCTCAGTTTCGTGTGTCGATAGACGCGCTGTCAAGGTTTCATCTCCCGATAGGAAGAGCGATGGCGACGCTCACGCCGCCCCGGCCCGCTCCCACAGCTTCACCGGCCGGCTGACGATGATCTCCTGTGAGCGCGCCGTCCGGCGCTCCGGTCCGATGTCGCCGACCGCCTCAATCAGGTCGCCCTCGGCGAGCCCGTCGCGGCAGCGCCGCGCTTCGCCCGCACGCAGGCCGCCGCCCGTCCCGATGTAGGGGGTGACCCTGAGCGGGGAGCCGACCACCTCCCCACCGCGCGCAGGCGGCAGACCCCGCCGTCGTACCCTGGCCCGCGGGCCAGCCCCTGGCGACCACCCGTGTCCGCATGATCGGTGTGCGTCCCTCGGCGCTTCTCTCCTCGCCTCGTCTCTCGGTCATCTTCACACTCCTTGTCTGGTTCGCTCGGCCTCCTGCCGACGTGACAGCCGAGAAAGCCCGGTACCCAACCCGCGCGCACCGAGCGCAGCGAGGGGAGGGGAGCGCAGCGACCTTGCGCGCGGGGGGACCGGGCTAGGCTGGGAGGCGTCGGCAGCCCTCCCACGTCGTCGGATCACGGTGAAGGAGTGCGGCCGCTTCGACGAGGTCGCCCCAAGAAGTCGGCCGGCGCCGACTCTTACCCACGCCGTGCTGGCTTCGACTGGTCTTGGCGGCGCTTGTGACCCAAATTTGTGACCCGAGCCGTTCGCTCACAAACTCTTCACGAGCCTGGGGCCGGCGGATCCCGCGCTAGACTGCAGTTGCTGCTCTAACGGGAGCGACGGGACTCGAACCCGCGACCTCCGGCGTGACAGTCGACTCGAGGCGACGTTCGACGGACATATCCGCTCTACCGGAGCATGTGGATCTAGGAGTGTCTGATCGACGGAGTCAGGGCGATAGTTGCGCCCCGCTAACTCCTTAGCCAGTGTTTCAAAGCCTCGAAGTCACGCAGGCTGATCTGGTACCGCAGCTCGCGCTGCATGGACATTGCCTCAGCGGTGAAGTAGGAGGTCGTCGCCAAGATACCTGCGCTCGCTCGGCGATACTGGGCGACGCCGAAAAGATTCCTCACCATCCCGACTCCGACCGGTCGGTCGGGGCGGTGCTTCTTGCACTCGACCACATAGGAATGATCCGATGCTTCGGTTGTCCACCACGAATAGATCGGCGCCGCCGTCATGACTGCTGGCGGTCAAATTGACCTCGTATCCCTGCTTGGCGAAGAGCTCGGCGACGACTTCCTCGAATTGTCGGGGGGTCAGATCGTGCAATCTCTGGGGTGATGTCGCCAACAATCGCAGTAGGTCGAGGTTCACCGCACGAACCGACATCTCCACCTCTTCGAGCCCATCGCTTTTCATCGGTGCCCGCTGCGGATCAAACACCGTGCCCTGCGAGAAGGGAGTGAGCAATTGGCCGAGGCTTACACCAAAGGTTGCCGCGTAATCGGCTTTCGAGAGGAACGAGCCGAGAAGCTCACAATCGTCATCCCTAGCGTCAACGAGCAGCTCGCGCTCGGAGGGACTGACCCTGCCGCTGGCCAAGATCGCCTCGGTAAGCGCCTTCTCCGGGTCCTCCGGCGGGATATCGAAGGCGTGCTCGAGCCCTTCTCCAAAGAAGGAGCTCCAGCCTTCCGCGTCGGGGGCGGTGAGCGCTTGCTGTAACAGCGCCGTGTCGATCGGCCACTCCTCGATAGGAGGATCGTCCAATCGCCGAGCCAGCTCCCTGAAAGCGGCCAGTAGGACGGCCTCGCCCAGTTTCTCTTGGCTCAATCCAGCGAAGGAGTCCCGCTGAAGATAGAACTCAGCAAAAGTGTCGTCGACCGCTTCCTCGGCAGTCGAGCTCTGAAGCTTCGTTTCAAACAACGCCAATAGCACGCGGCCGTATTGCCGGTAGAGCGCTTCGACGTCGACTGCGGCCATAGGGACGATTCTGACCTATGGTCACCCCACCGTTTGGATTCCGGTCAGCCTCACGGGTGCCGTCGGGCCGACCCTGTAGGGGTTTCCCCGGCGGCTGGTTCAACCGGTGCGGGGGCAGAGCCCTCGGTCGGCAGGGCCGATTCGTAGAGGTCCGGCGCGTAGTGGACGATGCTCATCCTGATACTCCTCCTCGACCCGTGGTGTCCGGTGACGGCGACCTCACGGGCGACGATCGAGTGGCGCGAGCGGCGCTGGGGCGGCTCGGTCTTGGTCTGCCACTCCGAGTAGCGGAGTGCCCCCTCGACCTTGATCGCCTGGCCCTTGGCCAGCTCCGCCGTGTCGGTGGCCAGCTCGCCGAAGGCGGCGACGTCGATGAAGCAGGTCGGGGTGTTGCCAGGGCCGTTGACCGCCAGGCGCATGTCGCAGACGGGCTTCTCCTCGGTGCCTTTCAGCTCGGGATCCTTGGTCAGGCGTCCCTCGAGGCTCACGTTGTTCATGGTGCTCTCCTTCTCGTTCCCGCCGGGGCGGTGTTTGCTTGCGCAACGAGAAAGGCCGGAGTGCGCACCGAACGCAGTGAGGGGAAGGGAGCGTAGTGACCTTGCGCGCGAGGCCGACCGGGCAAACTCGAGTGGAGCTGCAGACCAGCCCGGCGGGAGAGGGAGGTGCACCTGCGTGGGCCCCCGAAGGCAGCCGCTAGGTTTCCCGGACGGACGGGAGGAGAACGAAGTGACCGACGATGCGGTGCGGCTCGACGAGCCGGCCGAGCTGCTCGACTTCAGGATCGCCGACGGCGAGGTGCGCCGGCTGATGGACGGCGATGCGCCGATCGAAGGTCTGCGCGACGGGGTGGTGCGCGTCAGAGTCGGAAGTTGGAGAGAACCCGCCTACCGGATGATCGAGGGCATTCATCGCGATTCGGTGCTGGCGGTCCGTGTGCCGGAGCTCGACCTCGACTCCGACACCACCCACGACATCAGGATCGAGTTCCTCACCGGAACCAGCCCCCTGATCCTGATCTCGGGGGAGACGAGCGTCCAGCGGACCACGCTCAGATTCGTAATCGACCAGGCGGTCGGCGCGGTGCAGGAATCCGACTGGCGGGACGGTCGCTACATGAACCTGGCCGAGAAGACCGAATTCGTCGGCCTATGGATCCTCACGAGCAGGATCACCGAGGTCGAGCTGACGGTCCGCCTGGCGCTCGAGGACCCAGAGTTCTCAGATGATGACCTCACCTCCCTTCGAAGGTACCCGGAGCGCCTCGCGGCGGCAGAGTCCTCGGCGCGTTCCCTTCGCGGTGAATGGCCCGAGGCCCAGAGCGCGGAGCCCGCAGGTCGCTTCCCGAAGATCGACATCGTCCCGAACCCCTACGGGGATCTGATCGGTGAGGCCGAACGGGATGCAAAAGACGCGGTCGGGCGGATGTCGGGGCTGATCTCCTCCCAACAGATCGTGCTCACCCAACAGCAGGCTCAGGAGACCAGGCGCTTCCAGCGAGTCGCGACGATCGTCGGCGCGACGGTCCTCGTCCCCGGCCTGGTGGCGGCAGTGTTCGGCGCGAACGTAGGCTTCCACGGGCGCGGGACGAGCGGGGCCTTCTGGGCGATGCTCCTCCTGATGGCCGGCGGCGCCGTCGCGACTTTCGCGCTGATCCGCCTGTTCGAGGCCGGCGCCTGGCGGCGGATAAGCAGGTCGACCCTCGGTCAGGAGTTGGCCAAGGTGCCGACGACGACGAGGCTCGTGATCCTGGCCGGCATCGGTATCGCCCTGCTCGCGGTCGGCGTCGCGGTGCTGTTGGGGACTTCCGGCTCTCCTCGAAATTCAAGGCGGGCCAAGACGGCAAAACAGCAGGGCGCAGAGGCGACCGATGCCCAGGCCAACGACGGACCTCGGCCGACCCTCGGATCGACCCGGCCCTCGCCCTATACCGAAGAAGAGACTCGCCAGACGAACCAGCCTCACCGATGACCTTGCACACCTCCCACGATGAATGTCGCTTCACCATCAGCCAGCACCGCACCCACCACCGTCCGTAGCCGCCCCGTTTCTCCATCACCATCACCGAGATGACGCTGACCCCGGACACGAACACAAATCGTGAGGGTGCGGGGTCAGGGTCATCGAGGCCGTGGGGGCCTCGCCGGGATGCGGGCCGGCTACGGACGGCGGGTCCGTAGCCGCGTCCGTAGCCCGGGTTAGGGGATGAAAGGTGAGGGTAGAGTCTCCAAAACCGGGTGTCGTGCGTCATGGCTCCGAGACCAACGGAGGCAGGAGGTGTCAGATGAGGCGGCAGGGGCGGGGATATCGGTCGAGGCCCGGAGGGGTGCGGTGGACCTTCGCAGGGCGAAGGACGCCGAGATCGGTGCGGTGCGGATCGATCGCGATCGCCCTGGCGGCGCTCGCGATCGGGGCCTCCCCGCCGGCGACGGGAACGGCCTCGGCGGCCTCGCACTTTGCCCTCGAGTACTGCGACCCCGAAGTGCCCCAGACCGCCGAACCGACCCTCAGCTTCACCACCAGCCCGCCGACGGGGGTCCCGGTCGGCTCCTTCGACGACTGCTACAAGTTCTTCAAGCTCGGCTCGCTGACGTTCCGCCTCGGCAGCTCGCTCGGCATCGAGGAGAGCGGGGAATCGGGCGAGGCGAGCGCGACGCTCTCGGTGGCGGTGCCGGCGACGCCGGGCGGCTACGTCGAATCGGAGTCGATGGTCGGCGGCAGCTCCTCGCTCGGTGCGGCCAACGACGAGACCTACGTCTTCGCCCCGCAAGGGCCAGATCGCCAAGGGCGCGGTTGGCGCGAAGGCCCTCGCCGAAGGCGCCGTCCACCCCCGGGCGATCGCCAGGGGCGCGGTCGGCGCTGCCGCGATTGGCGCCGGGGCGGTCGGGGAGGTGAGCGTGCATTCGGCGCCGATCGTCGATCTCGACGCGGATCCTTCCAACATCGAATGGACGAGGTCGAACTCGGCCTTGGCCCTCTGCGGGAGCGGCGAACGGATCCTCTCGGGCGGGGTCGTCTTCACCGACGCCGCCAATCGCGAAGTGGCGATCATCGTCTCCCAGCCCTACCTCGACGGCGCGAGCGAGGGTTGGGTCGGGGCGATCACGACCAACTCCGGCGGCGCGGCGAAGGCCGAAGTGCAGGTGCTCTGCCTGAGGTGAGGCTCAGTCGAGGTCGGCGAGGCCGAGGGCGATCCAGGCGAGCTCGCCGTTCACGAGCGGCGCCTCCTCGGGATAGCGCGCCGCCCACAGGTTCAGCTCGGCGCGCGTGAAGGAACCTCGGCAAGCCGCCTCGCGGCGCTCGCCGGGGCTCATCTGCTGGAGGCGCCTGAGGAAGGCGCGGCGTCGGCGCGCACCGGTGAGCGCCACCACGGTCGCGGTCGCGGCCCGCGTGGGCGCCCGACCCTCCTGCTCGTCCCTTGCCGGCTCGGCCATGACCACCTCCTCGGCTCGCGCTCCCGCCCGTCGCGGGAGCCGGTGCCCCGCCCCTGCACGCGGAGCGTGCGAGCATCGAGGGGCCCGGCGAGCGCTGGCGGGAGGATCGTGCCGTCCGGGCGGCGGAGGAGGCCGGTGATCTGGCCCCTTCGACCGACGCTTCGTGTCAGCCGAGGTCAAGTGCATCGGCCGCCGTGCGCCGTTCGATGAACCCGTGGAGCGATGATGGCCGTCCTCGGAGGTCTCGACCCGACCGACAGAAATGGAGCTCACCGTCCGGTCTGCGACGAGAGCGGTGTAGGTCGCGTGCTGTCCCCTCCCGCTTGGGTGCGGAGGCGAAATTGTGCCTGACTTCAACGGCGGCTTATTCGGAGCTCGCGGTGTAGGCGAGCGTCCCCAGCGCTTCGCCCGCGGCAAACGAGACTCCCGGCCTCCCGATCGGCCTGGCGAAGGCTTCGTAGAAAGGTCTGGGCCACCGGGAGCGGCGTGTCCGATCCGGTGGCCGACTCGGGCGGCGGTGGGGCGCGACGCCGCGGCGGTCCCATTCACTCACCGGCCAGGCGAGCGCGTGGGTCTCCAGTGTCCACTCTACCCTCGGCGCGAAAGGGGGGCGTCCAGCTCCGGGGCCACATGTGCGAGGAGCCGCAGCTCGCCGGGGTCGAAGTAATAGGAGAGGACACCTTCGAGGAGGCCTGAGAGAAGTCGAGGGAGATCGGCGGCCTCTCCGTTCAGGACGAGGCGGGCGATCCGATGGCGAACACCGCCGATCACGAAGTCGGCGAGGAACGGGAGGTCGGATGTCGTGGTCCGGGGATCGGTCGCGACAGCTTCACGTAGAAGGCAGCCGAAACGCCCTATCCACACGCGTTGGGCGGCCAGCGCCTCCTCGTCGCCGCCGAGGTAGGGCTCCACAGTCAGCAGGTAGGCGAGGTCGGGGTCGGCGGCGAGGAAGTCGAGGCTCGTCCGCAGGGCCGCCTCGAGACGGGAGGGGAAGTCCTCCTCGGCGGCGCAGCCCGCGCGCAGGAGGGCGAGGAGGCGGGCTGCCCCGTCCTCGCCCGGGGAGGGCAGCGTCCGGCGGCCGGGTCGGTCGCTCATCGGATCCCTCGCGGCCCGCGGCGGGCGCCCGCACGGAGCACCGGGCCGTGGCGGGAGCCGACGACGCGGAGAACATAGACGGGGTGCCCTTCCATGATGAGTTCGGCCTTCTTCCAAGCGGGGAGGCACGAGCGTCTTCCTCAGGACCCTGGCCGCTCTGGTGAACGTTGCGGCTGTGGTATCGGGGCCCGTGCCGGCGCCTACCAGCCGACGCGGTGCAGGAGCGCCAGGGCTCGTCTCGCGCTCCCCTTCTTCACCCTCGAGTGGCCCGCCTGCTTCTTGCTCTTCTTCTTGCAGTCGTTCCCCACCACCGGTTCGAAGTGGTCGACCTTGCCGTTCTGGGAGGTGAAGCGGACGATCGCCTTCTGGGTCTTCTTACAGAGGGGTTCTGAGTTTTCGAGCAGCGAGTACTTCGGCCCGCCTTTCATCTGCAGGACGAATTTTTCGACCGGTGCGTCAGGCACGGTTTCGAAGGTGTTGCGGATCCCGTGATTGGGGCCGGTGTCCACTTTGCCCACGAGAAGAACTTTGATCTGGCCGTTCAGTTCGGCGACCAGGGCCGGGAGCTTGTAGCCGTAGCCGCCGACCAGGTAGACGTTGCCCTGCAGCGGCTGTTTCAGCAGCGGGGTCCAGGCCTCGACGTGTCCATACACGGTCGAGGCCGGGCAGGCGCCTTCGGCGAGCACCGGGCGGGTGCAGGTCTTGTTCAGGTTGCCCTGGTCGATGAACTCGGAGGCGGGCAGGTTGACCTGGGCCGAGGCGATGTTGGCATATTGGCCTTCTTTCGGATAGGTCACCACCGCTTTCAGGGCCGGGTGGCCGGTGCGCTTGGTGGCACCTTTCAGCTGGATACTCAACTTCGGTTCAAATTTCAGACCGCCGCAGCCACCGACCTGGAAACGATTCTGAAGGTATGCGACCTGACCGGTCGTCGAGATGGCTTCGGCGGCGACCGCCTTCGCTTCGCAGTTGGTGGGGTTCAGCGTGAAGTCGCTCTTGGAGATCTGCACCGCCACCGAGCGCACGTCCAGCGGGATCCCGTGCAGGATCGTCGGGATCGGGTCCGACTTGACCGTGATCTGGGCGGTGGATTCGTTGACGTAGAGGGCGGCTCGGACGACGACGACACCGAGGTCGAAGGGCCCGGCGACCGCCGGCGTGATGATCGCCATCGAGAGAGGGGCGCCTTTGTAGGGCCCCGCGAGATAAGCACGACCTTGGACATAGAACGGCGTTCCGGAGCCAGCACCGACGGTGACAGTCCCGATTTCGGAGTCGGCCGGGCAGGAGGGACTGCTTTGCTCGAGCGCGCCTTCGCCTTCGTGCGATCGCGACGCCGCCTGGGCGATCTGGGTATCAGAGCATTCTGCGGTGCCCGCCAGCTTGCCGGTCAGCCCCGGCGGCAGGGTGAGGTTCAGGGCGCCCAGGCGCTGGGTGCCGTCTTCGCGGCGGAGCTTCAAGACGAAGGGCGCATAGGAGCCCGCCAGCGGCGCGGCAGTGCCGGCTTCAAAGCTCGGGGAGTTGGGCAGCTGGTCTTCAGAGGAGGCGCAGGAGGCCCCGCCCGCGCCCTGGGTGACCGCGAAGGCATCGGAGGGATGGCGGGTCGGCCCTTCGGGCGCGCTCCAGGGCACCAGTTCGGTTTCGGTGGTGTAGGTGCCGCAGATGGGCGGCGTGGTGAAGGTCGCCCGCGGGCCGCCGGTGAAGTGGAAGGAGAGCTCTTCGAAGGGCAGCTGGGGGTTCTGGCGCACCACCGTGCGTAGCTGCCCACTCACCGGGTCGGGCTGGACTTCGCCGGCGAGCTTGACGATCACCCCGGAGACCGGGTCGTCGAGGACGATGTAGATGGCGAGCAGGGAGCCGAAGGGGTTGGCGATCTGGCGGGCGAGGTAGACGACGCCGGGCACGGGGTGGTCGAGCAGCGGCGTCTTCACCTCGACGCTGCCGACCTCAGAGCCCGCCGGGCAGGCGGCCGCCGGGTCCCCGGAGAAGACCGGGCGCCCCTGGGCCTTGCTCTCTTCTTCGTCGTAGCCGATCTGGGCCAAAGAGCAGGCTTCAAGGCCAGCGGCGGCCGAGGGGTTGACGGCGAGCCCGGCGGGCAGGGAGACCACCGCGTCCTCGAGGGCGGCGGTGGCGGTCGCCGCGCCCGTGGGGTCTCCGCCTTTGGGCAGGGCCTGCTGGGGCAAGCGCAGATCGAAGTCAAGGCCGGTCGGGGAGTCCGCGGCGGGGCTCTGCGTCTGGGAGGTGATCGTCGGCTCAAAGGGCGGGCGATCGCAGCCGTGAAGGCCCGCCGGCAGGCCACCTTCGCCCAGCGAGGAAACCGTCGTCGAGACGAAGCGGCCGGGTTCCTGCACCGAGTCGACGCTGACCGTGGTCTTGAGCGGTTCCCCGCAGGAGGTCGGCAGGGTGAAGAAGGCTTCGGGGGCGACTTCGCTTTCGCAGCCTTCCACCGCGCCGCTGGCGGTGAAGCATTTGCGCTGGGCGTCGTGGCTGGCTTCCATCGGCACCCCCCAGATCGTCACCGAGACCGACTGGATTTCGAGTTCGGTGGGGATCGTGATGTCAGAGACCTGGATCCCGTAGTCGCTGGGACGAAGCGAGGCTTCCTGGAAGCTGTTGAATTCGACGATCGACAGCCCGATCGAGCCGGCCACCCCCTGCGGTGGGGTGAGGTTGTAGACGGGGACGGTGGCGGTTTCGGGGATGCTGGCGACGCTGACGCGGGCGATCCCGATCTGGGTGTCGCCGGGGCAGTGGGGGACGGCGCCCTCGAAGTCGGCGCCCGAGCAGCGGGGCAGCGCCTGGGGGTCGCCGATCATCCCCGCCGGCAGGTCGGCGATGAGGTCGCGCAGGGTGCCTTCGGGGGTGCCTTCTGCGTCCTGGTTCATGACGAAGCGCAGGTTGTATTCGAAGGGGTGGGAGCCGGCGCGCAGGTCGATCGTGTGGTCGGCGTTGTAGGGGGTGGCGGTGAGGCTCTGGATCCCGAAAGCCGCCTGGGCCCCCGCGGCGGGGGAGCCGAGGGAGCCGAGCGCCATCAGCGCCAGGCAAAGCGACGCTCTGAGTGCTCCTCTGGCGCTCATCGGCGGCCCCCCCTCTTGTGCTTGCCGTGCTTTTTGCCCTTCTTCTTCTTGGCGTGCTTCTTGTGCTTCTTCTTCTTCGGCTTTTCGGGCTTGGGGTTGCCCGGGCCCGCGTAGGAGGAGCTGGCGGCGCTCGGCTGGGCGGGGGCTTCTGCGAGCGGCCCCCTGCAGCCTTCCCCGCTGCAGCCCTGGGCGGCTTCTTCGCCAAAGCCGCCGTCAACGCGGGCGTCATAGACGTCGAGCTGGTCGTTTTCATCGCGCCGCAGCAGCCGCGAGCGGGTGATGAAGAAGGCGTCGTCGCCGTTGGCGCTGGAGTCCACGAACATCGAGTCGGCAGATCCCTGGCCGCTCGAGATCAAAGAGACGCAGCCGCCCGCCCTCTGGCAGCTGCCGATCCCGTCGGGCTCCCACTCATACACGTCGACGACGTTGCCGTTGGTGTCTTGGGGCACGAGCTCCTCGCCGCTTTCGAAGAACAGGCGCCCTTCGCCGTCGGCGCTGAGGTTGCCGAGCTGGCGGAAGGGGGGCCCGCTCGAGCCGGGGCGGATCGCGCTCAGGTTGGAGCCCGCCGCCGGCCGCTGCCCGCTCGGGTCACACGAGGCGCAGGTGAGGATGTTCGTCTCGGCCGCGTACTCATAGACCTCGGTGCACTTCGACCCCAGGCCCTTCCTGCATTCCCCCCCGCCCCGCAGTTCGTTGTCATAGCCCGTCGGCGCCGCCCTCGACATGAACGCCAGGAAGCGCCCGTCCGCGCTCACCTGCGCCACCCGGTCTGGCGCCGCCGCCTTCCAGGTCCCGTAGCGGCCCAGTTCGAAGGAGCGGTCTTCGCCCGAGAGGGCCCCGATGAACCGGGTCCCCCCCGGCCCGTACGCGTAGAGGTTGAGCTTGCCGTCTTCGGGGCGCTCCCCGGCAGCGTTCTGCTGCCCCGCCGCCCCCGGCAGCGCCTTGGTGTCGACGAAGTAGACGCGAGAGAGGTCCCGGGAGGCCCCGAGGATCCCTTCGAAGCCGCCCTTGCCTTCGGTCAGGTCGGTTTCCTTTGCATAGGCTTCGGTGGGCCCGCCGGCTTGTTGGAGCTCGTCGATCTGCCCGTTGGCGAGCAGCACCTCGGCGCCGTCGCTTGAGGCGGTGAGGAAGCAGGCCGGTTCGCTTCCGCCTTCTTCGCAGGTCGCCGGGCCGGGCAGCATCAGCGTCTTTTCCCCGCCCACCCGGGCGTAGGCGTGGCCGGTTGCCCCCGAGCTCCAAAACACCCTGGTGCCGTCTTCGGAGATCGCGTTGCTCGTATTCGGGGCTTCGTGCAGGAAGTTGCTGATCCCATCCAGCAGTCGCCCCGAGCCGATCACCGCGCCGCCCACCGTGCCGGCGTTGCCCGGCGCCACGTTGACCAGCGCCAGATGGCCGCCCGACCATTCATAGAGGTCGCATTCGTCCACCGAGCATTCGTTGCCGTTGGTCGGGACCGGCGGCGCCGGCGGCGCCGTGGCGGTTTCTTCGGTGAGCGCGTCGTTTGCTTCGAGGGCGACGTGGCTGAAGGCGGGGGCCAGGGGGGCGCCGGCGTTGGCCGCCGCGTAGCGCACTCGGAACTGATTGACGCCGGCACCAGGGTCGCGATTGGGCGGTTCGACCGTGATCAGCGGCGCGAGCCCCGCCCCCGCTTCCCAGAGGTAGAGCTCGGCGAAGCCCCGCCCGCCCCGGAAGGGCGCCAGCGGCGAAAGCGGCGGTTCAGACTGGGCGAGGATGCCGCGGCCGAGGTCCGCCGAGAAGGCCTGCCAGCGCCCGCTGATCGTCGCCGCGCTGAGGCTCTGCCAGCCCCAGCCTCCGGTGTTGCGGGCGGAGAGGTACTCGTTGGCCCCGGATACCAGGCCGGCGCCGAAGGGCTGGCCGGCGTAGAAGACGGCGTTGCCGTCCGGCGCCGCCTGCGTCAGCGGCAGGGTCGCTTCGTTCACCCCCGGCAGGCAGAACGAGCAGCTGCCACCCAGGTAGGAGTCCGGTTCCGGCGGGATCGCCTCCCCTGCCTTGGCCGCCGGGGTGATGAGCTCATAGGCCCGGCCGTCGGGCAGCGGCGGGCCGGCCGGGCCGAAGGTGGTGAATTCTTGGTCGGGTCCGTGGGCGCTTTGGGCGTTGGTCGCCGCGACCCGGTAGTGGTAGGTGGTGAGCGGTTCCAGGCCGAGGAGCTGCTGGGCGCTCGGCTGGGGCCCGGTAGCGCTGAGCGCGGCGCCGATCGCCTTCGCCGTCGCCGTCGCGGAGAGTTCCAGTTCTTCGGTGCTCAGCACCGCTTTGATCCTGGTCCCCGGGGGGATGCCCGGCCCCGTAATCGCCTGGCCCGCCCCGAAGGTGCCGGCGCTGGCGTGGACGCCGTAGACGATCTTCGAGCCTTCCCTCACTTCGCCCGTGCCCGTGGCCGTGGCGGGGATCGTGCGCGGGAAGGCCGGCGCCACCGTCGCCCCGGCGAAGCGATCGGTGGGCGAGTTTGCCAGGTAGGCGGCCTCGCTCAGGTATTCGACCTGGAAGGCGGTCGCTTCGCCCTTGGGGTCGATCCCGGCGCTGACGAGGGCGCCGGTGGCAGTGATCTGGGAGGCGCTCTCCCCGTTGATCTGCGCCCCGGGGGTGGCGAATTCCACGGTCCCGCCGCCGACCGGTTCGCCTGGCGGGGTGTTTTCGTTGACGAGGAAGAGCTCGCTGACGTATTCGGTGCCCGAGGCGAGCGGCGCTTTGGCGTGCACGGGGACAAAGGAGCTGCCCGTGCCGACCCCGGCGGCGTCGGGTTCTTCGCAGGGGGCGTTCTTGGCGGCGGCGCTGAACTTGTTGCCGGCGGCGAGGTATTCGGCCTTGGACTGGTAGCGGAAGAGGCATTCCCCGAGCGCGATCCCCTCGGGGTTGGCTTCCCCCCGAAGCGTCGCCCCTTCGACTTCGATCGGGCTCGGCGGCTCGGTGATCGCTTCCGGCAGCTTCACCCGTTCCCAGACTTCGATCGTCGGGTGGCCTTCGCGGGAGAGGTAGACGGTTTCGCCGATCGCAGCGATGCCCTTGATGCCGGCCGCTACCGGCTTGATGCTCGGCCGCGGCAACGGTTCGGCCGCGCAGCTGCCTTCGTATTCGGTGGCTTCGGATTCAGTCGCGCTGAAGACCGCGCCGCTGGTGGGGTTGACGGTGACGGTGACGCTTTCCCCGCTGGAGATAACGCACTGCTGGGCTCCGGTGCCGCTGTTGAGCTTGACCGGTTCAGAGCCGAACTTGTCGGAGAAGATCGAGCCGGCAGTGGAGCCGATTCCCGCCGCCAGGCTGGCGGCGGTTTCTCGCGTGAAGTTCGCCGTGTTGTTGGCGTTCGTTACCGGGTTGGCGGTGGGCACGTACTTGTGAATTTTGCCGGCGGTGTCGCTGACGTAAACCGAGCCCGCGGAGTCGACGGCAACGCCGGTGATTACGCCGCCGAAGCTGCCTTCACTCGAGGCGATCAGCTGGCCGAGGTAGGCGCCGCTGGGGGCGAAGATGTCGATCAGATTGTGAGAGTGGCGCGGCTGGGTTACGTAAATGTCGCCCGCAGTGCCACCGGCCGACCCCGGTGGGGCGATCGCCACCTGAACTTCCCGCGGGTTGCCGAAGCCGAAGTCGAGGCCGTTCTGGGGGGTGCCGTCGCATTCGGAGGAGGGCGGCGTGCAGGGAAGAATGCCTTGGCCATCGATCATGTTGGTGCCAAGCGCCGAGAAGTTGTCGGCGCTCCCGTCGGGCTTGAAGCGGTGGATCGTCTTCGCTTCCACGTCGACCACCAGCAGATCGCCGCTCACCGGGTCGACCGCGAGGGCCACCGGTTTGACGAAGCTCGGCACCTGGCCGCCCGCCGTGCTGAATTCTTCCTTGTGGACGTAGCCCGCCGCCGAGGCGCTCGCCGCGCCGAGCAGGCAGAGCGGCAGGAGGACCCCCGCCGCGAGCGCCAGCGCCGCAACAAACCAAGCCGACAAACCGCCTCCACGTCCCCTCACCTGACCTCCTCCTCCATTCCCTGCGCTGCGTTTCCCTCGATCCCAGCCTGCACACCAAAAGAAGAAGGCAAGAAAGAGGGAGGCCGACCGACCTTCACGACGTCCTCCCATCTGGCTTGAGCGTGACGGTAGAGGTCTTGATCCCGGAGCCGCTGAGCTGGGCCTTGACGGTCTTGCCGTTGTTCAGATCCTTCTTGATCTGAGAGTTGGTGATCTTGACCTTGACGGTCTTCGACTTGCCGGCGGCGACGTTGTAGGAGGTCTTGCCGATGACGACGGTCTTGGTCTTCTTGCCCTGCTTGACCTTGGCCGTGAGCTTGAAGCTGCCCTTGCAGTGCCCGCCGCTGCAGCTGATCCGAAGGGAGGCACTTCCCCCGCTGACCGTGGCGGAGGAGGCTGCTTCGGCCGTGCCTTCGCTCGGCGGCGGCGGCTTCACTTCTTCCTTTTCGAAAGTGGCGGTGACCGACGTCGGGCCTTCAATCTTCACCGCGCAACTGCCGGTGCCGGCACAAGCGCCGGAGAAGGCGGTGAACTTGGAGCCCGACGCGGCGCTCGCAGACAGAGTCACCGTGGCCCCGAATGGGTAACTCGAGGCGCAGACGCCGCCGTCGCAGCTGACCGAGCCTGAGCCACTCCCCGCCTTCGCGATGCTCAGCGCCTGCGGCGGGACGTAGGTGTATTCGTCGGCGGCGAAGTTGCCGGAGGTACCACCGATCGTGGTCACGGTGACGTGCACGGAGCCAGCGGCATGGGCGGGCGCCGTGGTCTTGATCGTGGTCCCGGTGTTTTCGACGATCGTGGCCGCGGACCCGCCGAATGCTACGCGCGAGGCGCCCGCCAGCGACCGACCGCTGATCACAACGACGTCCCCCCCTTCCGTTGGACCAGATGCAGGGCTGACCGCAGTCACCGCAGGCGATGCGACGTAGGTATATTCGTCGGCCGCGCTCGTGGCTGAGGTGCCCGATGACGTGGTCACCGTGACATGCACTCTGCCGGCCGAGCTTTCGGGCGCTTCAAGACTGATTTCAGTGGCCGAGTCCGAGAGGAAGTCAATTGCTTTGACTTCCCTCGTACCGAATTCAGCCTTTATCGTCCCCGTCAGATTCGCACCAACGATCGTCACGATCTGTCCGCCGGCAGTCGACCCTTCGGCTGGACTCACGCTGATTACGCTCGGAGGTGGGACATTGAACGTCGCCGTCACCGATTTCGCTGCGCTCATCGTCACTTCGCATTCTTCGGGGTGCCCGGAGACCGGCGTGCAGTTGGTCCAGGCGGCGAAGATGGAGCCGGCGGCTGCGGTGGCCTTCAACTTGACCACTTCGCCTTCGACGTATTCGTGTTCCGCGCACGCCCCGGTTCCCGCAGCACAGCTGATCGTGCTCGGCCTCGCAGTGCTGCCACCGCTCAGCGAGCCGGTTCCGGTGCCGTTGCGGGTTACGGTGAACTTGAATTCGGTCGTTCCGGCGTTGAACACCCCGGTGACCGATTTGGCTGCGCTCATCGTCACCACGCAGGAGCCGGTGCCGGTGCAGGCACCGGTCCATTCGGCGAAGGCCGAGCCGCCCCCGGGGACCGGGATCACTTCGACTTCCTTGCCTTCTTCGTATTCGGCCGCGCAGGGGCCGGCGGTGCCGCTCGGCAGGACCTTGCATTCAAAGGAGCCGCTGCCGGTACCAGTGGTGGAGAGGTTGAGCGCGAAATAGGGGATCGCGTTGATCACCACGATCGCCTTGGCGTTGCCGGTGCCTGAGCCGGGCGGTTCGACGTAGGGGGCGCAGCCTTCGCCGTTGGGGAAACTCGGGAGGACTTCGATGTTGCAGAATTCCTCTGAGGCGTGTTCGACGGTCCAGCTGACGAACTTGGAGCCCGCGTTGGGGACCGCCTTCATGATCACCTGTTCATAGCCTTCGCCTTCGTCGCTCATTTCGACCGTGCATTCCACCGGCGTGCCGGCGCTGGTCTTTTCGCAGTTGACCGGCGGGGTGCCTTTGTAGTTGTTGAATTCCGAGCCCGGAATGACGTTGCCGGTGCCGGTGCCTTCGATCCGGACGGTGAGGGGTTCGTGGGCG
>Ga0335083_10000145_pt1 | contig 125075 bp, 107 predicted proteins | sample Lox_Sample_42_FD_206716 | JGI IMG/M metagenome (GOLD analysis project Ga0335083, IMG submission 206716) | Soil microbial communities from Loxahatchee National Wildlife Refuge, Florida, United States - Lox_Sample_4.2 | ecosystem: Environmental > Terrestrial > Soil > Wetlands | place: USA...
CGGCTGTGATGTGCTGGTGGTGGTGGGTTCGGCGGCCAGTTCCAATTCCAACCGCCTGCGCGAGCTGGCCGATCGTGCCGGCATCCCGGGTTACCTGGTGGATGGACCGGCGGATCTGCGGCGCCAGTGGTTCGAGGGACGCGCGGCGGTGGGCGTGACGGCCGGGGCCTCGGCGCCGGAACTGCTGGTGCAGCAGGTGGTGGCGCGGCTGAAGGAATGGGGCGGCGAGGAGCCGCGGCAGATCGTGGGCCGCGAGGAGAACATCGTGTTCAGCCTGCCCCGCGCGCTGCGGCCCAGCGCCGCGCGCGGCTAGCGCCAGCAGGCCGCGGCCGTGTCGCGGCCGTCGGCGTCAGCGGCGCCGAGCCGGCCGGTTTCATCGACCAGGAACGAAGCGCAGGCGCGATCGGTGGCCTGCCGTCCGCCGGCGAGCGCGCGCGCCGTGGCCGTGTAGTGCTGGGCGTCGGCGCTGATGCTGACCGCCAGCGCGTAGTGACCGCCGGGGCTGCGTTCCGCAAGGCCCAGGCCACCGTCGGGGATTGCTGCGGCCAGTGTGGCGGTGTAGGCATTGGCCAGCTGGTAGCGCAGTTCCTCGGCATGCTGGATGGCAAGCAGTGCCAGCCGTGCATCATTGCGCTGCGCGCGCTGCACCACCGCGCCATAGCCCGGCCAGGCGATGGCGGCCAGGATGCCCACGATGGCCAGCGTGACCAGCAGCTCCAGCAACGAGAAACCGGCTCTCATTCGGCATCCTCGCGCCGCCACCAGGTGCGATGTGGCCGCAGGTCGACGTCGCAGTCCGCCAGATGCTGGTCACCGAAGGTGCAGCGCGCGGTGGCGACGCCACTGTCGGCAGCCACGGCCAGCATGAAGGAGGTGGTCAGCGGCTGCTCGCCGTCCAGCATCCGGCGCCAGTTGCCGGCGGCCACCGTCGGCAGCTTCGTGGTCGCAAGAGAAAGCGTCGCGAGGCTGAAGGCGGACCGGCAACCCAGGACTCCCGCGCCCGCTTCGGCCACGGCGAATACCACGCGGCCGGCCACGGTCAGCGAGGCGGTCAGCACATCGCCGCTGCCCAGCTCGACGAACCAGCCCGCATCCATCACTGCATCTGCTGCCGGCTCGGCTGTGGTCACGTGCAGCAGGTCCGCCTCCCGCAGCGGTTGCCAGTCGCGGTACTGCTGGTCGCTCCAGGCGGTGAACGGTGTGGCATCGCGCAGCACGTAGAAACGATTGTCCGCGCCGGCATGGCCGGGAGCCGCGGTACCCACGGCGATGTCGAACCATGGCGCGGCGCCGGCCGCGGCCATCAGCGACACATCGGGGGGCGCAAGGAAACCGCGGCCCAGCTCATTGCTGAAGTCGGCGAATATGCCGCCGCTGGCCCAGTGGTCGGCAGCGGCGCCCTGGTGCAAGTCGAAGCGCCACAGGCGGCCTGCCAGATCGCCGGCATACACCCGGTCCGGCAGCCCGTCGCCGTCGGTGTCGAGGGCGGCGAAGCTGCCGGCAAAGGCCGCGGTCATGGCGGCGAAGCGCTGCGATGCGCCCGCCGCGGCATCGGCCGACCAAAGCGTGGCGCCCGAGGCGGCATCCACCACGCGCAGCGCCGGCATGCTGCCGCCGACGAGCAGCGCCGCGTGCACCTCGCCCGGGCCGATGCGCGCCAGCAGCGGCAGCGGCGTGGCCGGAATGCAGTCGGCCGATGCCCCGGCCATGACCGGTACGCATGCCAGCATCAGCAGCGCCGCCAGCCGTTTCATGTGGCATCCGCCGGCAGCACGCGCAGCACCCCCTGCACCTGCGTGACCCGGGCACCCCGGGCCGCATGTCCGGTGCTGTGGAGCTCGAAACGCTGCGCGACCAAACGGCCGGCGCTGAAGCCCATCGGCAGTGCGGTGGTGCTGACGGCCCGCAGCTCGACGGTGACACTTTCGCTGGCATCCGGCAGCGGATGCAGTTCGCGTGTGTAGTCGGCAACCGCGGTACCGGCTGCCAGCTCCTGCAGGGCGTCGTCGATGCCCAGCTCGGCCAGCACGAAGGCGCGCTGCTGGCGCACGCGCGTGCCGGCCAGCAGCGTGCCCAGCAGCGCGTCGCGCAACGTGGCCGCCGCATACAGGCCGATCACCGCCACCAGCGCCAGTACCAGCAGCAGCGCGAAGCCGTCACGTCGGCGGGGCATTGCGCAGGGCATATTCACGCGTGATGGTGAGCTGGCGCAGCGCTTCGCGCGGCCGCAGGTCGCCCTGGTCGGGGCATAGCGTGAGGGTGATGCGCACGCTGCGTGGCGCATCCGGCGTGGGCAGCAGTTCGGCTTGCATGGCTTGCACACCGGGCATCACCTCCGTGTCGGGCAGCGCCGGTGCACCGGCGCTGCTGCTCAGGGATTTCACGCGCAGTGCCGGCGTCGCGGCATCGCCGTCGGCCTGGCGCGCGACATAGAACACGCGCACCAGCAGATCGCGCCGCTCCGCGGTGGAAGCCGGCGCATCGGCTGCCATGTTCCACACCAGTGCTCCACCGCGGTCCGTGCCCAGCCACTGCGCGCGTCCGGCCACGGCCGCCGCCGGCTGCGCGGAAACCCGGCGCACCGTGAGCTGCGCCGCCCCCGGCACGGCGCCGCCGCCGCGCGCGGCGCAGGGCAGCAGGTAGGTCGCAGCGACCTGCACCGGCAGGTCGAGCCGCGCGATCAGCTCCGTGCCGCAGCTGGCCGCGGCCGCCGGGATCAAGCCAGCGGGCAGCGCCGCCGGCGCTGGTGACGGCCCGAAGTAGCCGGCCATCTGCAGCTCCGGTTCCAGTGTCGCGAAGACGTACTGCGCGCGTTCGTCAAGCACCTGTTCGATGCTGGCGGCGTGCCAGGCTGCGCTGCCATGCGCCCAGGCCGTGAGGCCGCCCGCCGCGAGCAGGCCGAGCAGCAGCGTCGCCACCAGCAGCTCGAGCAATGTGAAACCGCGGTGCTTCACGGCGCCGGGGCCTGTTCTGCCGGCAGCAGCGGCTGGACGAGGGTGATGGCGATGTCCCGGGCGGTGGCGGGCAGCTCCGTCGACACGCGGCTGCTCCACCCGGCGAGCAGTGGCTGCAGCGCGGCCCCGTCGGGCAATGCGTGACGCTGCTCCACGAAATCCGCCGCCAGGTCCACCGCGCGCCCGGTGAGCGCGGCGGCGTGCGTGGCGTGCAACCCGCGCAGCAGCGCGCCCAGTGCCGCCAGCAGCACCACGGCGAACAGCAGCAGCGCGATCAGCGCATCGATGAGCGCGAATCCGTCCGGTGCATGACGACGTGCCGGCTGCCTGCTGTCCATGGCCCCAATGTAGGGACCACCGATGCACAGGTGTCCGCGCATTTCTGGCGTGCCTGGTGCATTTCGCGACAGTGCTCAGTGTGTCGTGCAGGGCGCGCCGCCGGATGCAGTGCGGCTGGTGCGCGCGCGACCGGTCTGGCTGATCACGATGGCGGTGCGCTCGGCAGTGGCCGGATGGCAGAACTGGAAGGTCACCGTGGTGCCTGCACCGGGACGTGGCTGGAAGGCCGCATAGCCGCGGGTGCCGGTGACGGTCACCCCGGCAGGCAGCTGCCAGCGTTGCAGCAGTTCATCGGCTGCCTCGCGCCGGTTGTCGGTGCCGGCCGGGTCGTTGGCGAACAGCAGCCATTGCCCGCCACCGAAGGCGCAGACCGTGCCGTCGCTGCTGGGACAGACGGTCACGGTCTGCCCCCGGGCGAGGGCAAGGCGGCGTGCCAGTTGCAGGGCCGCCAGGGTCTGGCTGGTGGCGGTGCGCACTGCCACCTCGCCCCGGTGGTGTGCCAGGCCCGGCACCGCCAGGCCCAGCAGCACCGCGCCGATGCCCAGCGTGACCAGCAGGTCGATCAGGGTGAAGCCGCGTGCGTGCACCGGCACAGCTTGGCGCGCCGAGGGGCCGCCAAGGCCACGTGTTTCAGCCCGGATCGCCCCATTTCCCCCGACGCGCCCGATCCCCTAGAATGCGCGCCCGATGCCGGAGTAGCTCAGCTGGTAGAGCACGTCATTCGTAATGATGGGGTCGTAGGTTCGATTCCTATCTCCGGCACCAGTTTTTTCGCCTCCTTGTCCGATCTGTCTGACAGCCGGGCCTCCAGTTTCGCCATGGCGCCTGTCGCGCGTCCTGTGGTCAGCTGCCGGCCATGCGGAAGGAAGTGGTCGCGGCTTTGTTGCTGCTCGTGTCCGGGTGCGGGGGCGGTTCCAGCGGCAGCACCGGGGGCACGGGTTCCGGCGGCGGGGGCGAAGGCGGCGGCGGCACTCCCCCCCCGGTGAGCGGACTCGACAGCCGTCCTTCCAACACCAGCTGTCTGGCCGGCGCCGCGCCCTCCGTATCCCTGTCGCTGCAGCCGGTGTTCACCGGCCTGGGCAATTTCACCGAACCGGTGCTGATGTTGCAGGAGCCGGCCAGCGCCGATCGCTGGTACGTGATGCAGCATGACGGCCGTGTGTACGAATTCGACAACCGTCCCGACGTCAGCACGAAGCGCCTGTTCGTCGATCTGAACGCGGCGATCTCCGGGGTCAGCGACGGCGAGATGGGCTTGCTCGGCATGGCCTTCCATCCGGGCTGGCCCACCGATCCGCGCGTGTATTTTTCGTACACCACATTCATCGGCGCGCAGCTCGTTTCGCAGCTGGTCGAATACCAGACGCTCGATGGCGGGCAGACCGCGGACCTGAGTACCGCGAAGGTGCTGCTGCAGGTCAACCAGCCGCAGACCAGCCACAACGGCGGCGACATCGCCTTCGGTCCGGATGGCGACCTGTATCTCGGCCTGGGCGATGGCGGGGAGATCACTCCCGGCGACGACCACGGCCCGATCGGCAATGGCCAGCGCCTCTCGACGCTGCTGGGCAAGATGCTGCGCATCGACGTGGATCATTCCACCGGCGCGGTGCCCTATGCGATTCCGTCGGACAACCCCTACGCGGGCGGCGCACTGTGCAACAACGATGTGGGCACCTATGCGCAGAACTGTCCGGAAATCTATGCCTATGGTTTCCGCAATCCCTGGCGCTGGAGTTTCGACCGCGGCAGCGGCGAGCTGTGGCTCGGCGATCCGGGCCAGGACAGCTGGGAAGAAGTGGACAAGGTGGTGTCGGGCGGCAATTACGGCTGGCGCTGCTACGAGGGCAACCATCCCTACAATTCCACCTGCGGCCCGAACGCCGGCACGGCCATTCCACCGGTGGCCGAGTACAGCCATTCATACGGCGTCGCCGTCATCGGCGGCTACGTGTACCGCGGCACGGCCATCCCGGAACTGGTGGGTCGCTTCGTGTTCGGCGACTATGGTTCGGGCAACATCTGGACCATCGCGCGTGACACGACTCCGACACTGGAACTGGCCGGCGGCGTGAGCAGCGGGCTGGACATCGCCTCCTTCGGGCAGGGACTGGACGGCGAAATCTACGTGATGGGACTGAGCGGCGCGCTGCAGAAGCTGGTGCCTGGCAGCCAGACCGGCCGCGTGATTCCCGACCAGCTTTCCGCCACCGGCTGCGTGAATCCGGCCAATCCCGCGCAGCCGGCCACCGGCCTGATCCCGTACGCCCCGAATGCGTCGTTCTGGTCGGACGGTGCGGTGAAGACGCGCTTCCTGGCGCTGCCGGATGGCCAGCAGATCGGCGTGGGCCAGGACGGCAGTTTCAGCTTCCCCACCGGCTCGGTGCTGATGAAGAATTTCAGCCTCGGCTCGCGACTGGTCGAGACGCGCCTGCTGATGCGCCACGATGACGGCCAGTGGGCCGGCTACACCTACGAATGGAATGCCGCGGGCACCGATGCCACGCGGGTGATCGGCGGCAAGACGGCCAACGTCGATGGCCAGACCTGGTACTTCCCCAGCGAGGCACAGTGCCAGCTCTGCCACACCGATGCCGCGGGCCACACCCTGGGCCTGGAAACGGCACAGCTCAACGGGCAGTTCCACTACGCGGCCACCGGGCGCGATGCCAACCAGATCACCACGCTCAACACCATCGGCATGTTCACGCCGGCGCTGGCGACCGATCCGTCGCAGCTGCCCTCACTGCCCGATCCCTATGGCCAGAGCGGCACGCTGGACCAGCGCGCGCGCGCGTACCTGCACATCAATTGTTCACAGTGCCACCGTCCCGGCGGTCCCACCGACACCGACATGGACCTGCGCTACACCACGCCGTTGTCGGGAACGCATGCCTGCGACGTGGTGCCGCACGACACGCTGGGGATCACCGATGCGCGGCGCATCGCCATCGGCGGCAGCAATCCGGCCGCGCGTTCGCTGCTGGTGGTGCGTCCGGGACTGACCGACACCAATGCCATGCCGCCGGTGCCGCACATGGTCGACACGGCCGGCGTACAGCTGCTGACGAACTGGGTCAATTCGCTGACGAGCTGCAACTAGCTGCCCGTCAGCTCGCGGGGCGCTCTACTTCAACGTGCCCAGGTAGGCGATGACGTCGGCGCGTTCCTGGTCGTCGGGCAGCATCATCGGCATGGTGGTGCCCGGCACCTTGGTCAGCGGACTGACGAGGAAGTCGTTGAGCGTCTTCGGGTTCCACTTCACGCCGTAGTCCTTCAGCGCCGGCGTGTACATCGCGAAATCCTTCTGCGTGCCGGCCTTGCGGCCGATGACGCCGACCATGTTCGGACCCGCCACCGGGCCGCCTGGATCGTTGTTCACCGCATGGCAGATGCCACACTTGGCCGCGAAGATCGTCTTGCCGTTATCGGCATCTGGCTTCCCGGCGGCAAACACGGCGGGAGTGACGAGCGCGGCAGCCAGCGCAAGCAGGCGAACGGGGCGGGTCGCGGACATGGACAGTTCTCTCCGTCGATGGGCCTGCCGGCCCGGTATTGGTTCCAATGGTAGCAAACCGCCCGCTGAACACCGGCTGAAAAGCAGCGCTTGCCGCGTTCAGATCGGGTAGTGCCGGTGCTGCGTGGCGATGCTGATCCAGCGCAGGTCGGTGAACTCCGCGATGCCGGCCCTGCCTCCGAAGCGGCCCAGGCCACTGGCCTTGGTGCCGCCGAAGGGCATCTGCGCCTCGTCCTGCACGGTGGGGCTGTTGATGTGACAGATGCCTGAATCGATACGCTGCGCCACCTGCAGTGCCGTGTTGATGTCGCGGCTGAACACGGCGGCCGACAGTCCGTACTCGCAGTCGTTGGCGAGCTCGATGGCATGGTCGATGTCGCGGGCGCGCAGCACTGCGACGATGGGCCCGAAGGATTCCTCGCCATACAGGCGCATGCCCTGCCTGACACCTTCGACCACCGTGGGCTCGAAAAATGCGCCGCCGCTGCCGCGGCCGCCGGTGAGGACTTGCGCGCCGCGGGCGGTGGCATCGGCGATCAGCGCCTGCACATGCTGCACCGTCTTCACGTCGACGCAGGCGCCGATCGGGAAATTGCCCCGGGTCGGGTCACCGACCTGCAGGCTACGGGCCTTGGCGGTGAACTTCTCCAGGAACTGGTCGTAGACCTTGTCCACCACGATGATGCGTTCGGTGGACATGCAGATCTGTCCCTGGTGCATGAAGGCGCCGAATGCGGCGGCGGCCACGGCCTCATCCAGCTCCGCATCCTCCAGCACCACCAGTGGCGCCTTGCCGCCGAGCTCCAGCAGGCAGGGCTTCAGATACCTGCCCGACAGCTCGCCGATGATGCGACCCACGCGCGAGGAGCCGGTGAAGTTGACGCGCCGGGTGGCCGGGTGGGCGATCAGCGCTTCCACCACCGCCGGTGCATCCTCGGCCGCGTGGCAGATGAAGTTGACGGCGCCGGCGGGCAACCCGGCCTCGACGAATGCGTCGATGATGAGGCGGTGCGTGGCCGGGGAGATTTCCGACGCCTTCAGCACCACCGTGTTGCCCACCGCCAGTGGCACCGCGATGGCGCGCACGCCGAGGATCACCGGCGCGTTCCACGGCGCCATGCCGACCACCACCCCGGCCGGCTGGCGCAGCGCCAGCGCCAGCGTGCCGGGTTGATCGGAGGGAACGGTCTCGCCGGTGACCTGCGTGGTGAGCGCAGCGGCTTCCTCGAGCAGCGTCGCGGCAAAGGCGGTGTTGAAGTGACCCCAGCCGGGGATGGCGCCGGTCTCCGCGACACCCAGGCGCGAGAACTCGGCGCTTTTCGCGCGCAGTTTCGCGGCGGCCTCCAGCAGCAGCTTGCGGCGTGCAGTCGGACCCAGCGCGGACCAGGCCGGAAAGGCCTGCGCGGCGGCATCCACCGCCGCGCGTGCATCCTCGGCCGAAGCCGCGGCAGCGCGTGCCGCCACCTCGCCGGTGATCGGGCTCCTGCGCTCGAATGTCCTGCCGCCGCGCGCGTCGGTGTCCGTGCCACCAATCCGCAATCTGACTTCGTTCATGGCAGACCCCGTTGTCTTGCTGGATGCCGGCTGGAAGGCGCCGGAGCATAGCATCTAATATCAGCGCCCGATGAGCGCCGCCGCCGCCCCTGATTCCCGAGCGTTGCCGTGGTGGCTGCGGCTGCTGGCGCGATTGCCGCTGCCTCTGCTCTATGCGCTGTGCGGACTGCTCGGCTGGTGTACGCGCGTGCTGTGGCGACTGCGCTGGCGGGAGGTCGTGGAAAATCTCGCGACCTGCTTTCCGGAGCTGCGCGCGCGCGCACGGCATCGTATCGCGGTGGCCAACTACCGGCACTTCGGCCAGATGATCGCCGAGCTGATCGCGAGCATCCGCATGACGCCGGCGCAGCTGTGTGCGCGCGTGACCATCCACAACCTCGAACTGCCGCGCGCCATGCTGGCGGCAGGGCGCCCGCTGCTGATTCTCGCTGCCCACCAGTCGAACTGGGACTGGGGCCTGTACGCGCTGGCGCAGGTTCTGGGCTACCCGCTCGATGTGGCCTACAAGCCGTTGAAGTCGACACGGGCCGATCACGCGCTGATCACGCAGCGGCGGCGCTGGGGCGTGCGCCTGGTGCCCGCGAAAGGCCTGCTCAGCGACCTGCTGCAGCGCCGGCAGGAAGTGCGCGGCATCGCGATGCTGGCCGACCAGTCGCCGCGTACCAGCGAGCACCAGCACCATGCGGTCTTCCTCGGTCGCGACACCGCGTTCTACCTGGGGCCGGAGCAGATCGCGCGCGCCACCCGCTATGGGGCGGTCTATGTTTCATTGCGGCGTATGCGTCGTGGCCACTACGAGGCCGAGTGCCGGCCGCTGGCTGCGGATGGCGAGAAGCTTGCGCCCGGCGAGTTCACGGAGCGCTACGCACTGCTCGTGGAGCAGGACATCCGCGCTTCTCCGGCCGAGTGGACCTGGGGCCACCGAAGGTGGAAACGGGCGGCCGGTCACCTGTCTTCGGCAAGACGCAATCCGCTGTCGGCATCGCCGCTGTCCGGCATGCCGGACTCGAGGCGCGAAGAGGAGAACAGGTAGTGCGGGGGCCAGCGCGATCCGCCGCCGCGCTCCACCCGGCGGCAATCCGGCGGCCCGCCACGCGCGCTGCCGTCCGCGGGGGCAGTGCCAAAGCGTTCCTCGTAACAGTCCTGGGTCAACTCCCACACATTGCCGAGCATGTCGTAAAGGCCCCTGGCGTCCGGCGGGAATGAACCGACCGGTGCCGTGAAATACCACCGGTCTCCCGGGCCGATCCCTTTGCCGTTCGCCCGATGCGTGTCGAACGTGTCACCCCACGGGTAGTCGCCGTGGCTGCCGCCCCGCGCCGCGTATTCCCACTCCGCCTCGGTCGGCAGCCGGAAACTGTGCCCGGTGCGCTGGTTCAACCACGCGATGAATCCCTGCACATCGTTCCAGCCCACGTTCGCGACCGGAAGCTGGCCACGTTCGCCGGCAAACTCGTCGGCAAATTCCCAGGGTGGTCCATGAACGACGAGCTGCCTGGGCCGCTCGCGTCCCGTGGCGTCGGCGTACTGGTCGAACTGCGCGTAGGTCACCTCGTACCTGGACAGCCGGAAAGCTTTCACGGTCACTGTCTCGAAGACGGGTTTGTGGTCGTACTGGTTGGCGCCGCTGAGATCGCCCATCTGGAAAGTGCCGGCAGGGATATCGACCATCTGCTGTTCGATGGCCCGCACCAGGCGCGGTTTCGCGGCCTGTGCCGCTCTGCTCCGCTCAGCCCTGGCCTCCGCTGCGGCCTTCATATAGCGCTCGCGAAGCGCCGTCGCCTCCGCATGTCCGGCTGCATCGGCGCCCGCATTGTCGAGAAACGCCTGTAGAGCCGCCGCCGCGCGTATTGCGTCCCCGGCGGCGAAGGCTGCCCTGGCTTGCGCAAGCCAGAGCGAAGCGGGGACCGGCGGCCTCCATATCCCCGGCCCCACGCCGTCCGCGTCCGGCTCGGGGAAAACGACCTGATACAGCTCGTGATAGCGGTTCATGTCCTGCAGCACAGCCGCCATGTCCCCGTGCTGCACGGCCTGTTCGACCTGTTGCTGCAGGGTGTCCGCCTCCATCTGCAGCGAATGCCGGTCCCGGGTTGCCTGGGCTGCCGCCGAGACGACCGCAACGTCGTGCTCCGACCACGTTCCTGCATCGAATACCAACGCCGCCTTGATGGTCTCCACCGCGGAGTCCGGCAAGGCGGCCAGCGTGGCGCGTTCGTAATCGAGGTCGGTCGGGGATTGCCACGCCACCTGCCGCGGCCACCATCCGGAGGGCGTGGCGTCGAACGCCAGGCGGAATTTGCCGTCGGCCACCTCGAAGATCTGCAGCAGCCCCGGATCGTTTTCGCCACCGCCCGCCACAGCCAGCCAGCGCCCGTCCGGGGAAAGGAGCGGGTAGCCGTCGAAGCTCGCAAAGGTCCCGGACTTTCTGTCCAGCAACCCATAGCCATCACCCTCGTAGAACTGGCGATGAATCACCACGTAGCGGTTCGCGACGCTGGTTTCCAGTGCGTTGTAGTACAAGGCGCTGGCATTTTCGGCTGCGACGTCCACGAAGGAATGCACCCGGCCATCCATGAGAATGACATCCAGATGCGTTGCGCCGGACCGGCGCAGGAACGGGGCGTGCAGTGATGCCTCGATGGAAGCCGCGCAATCGCGGGAATTGCTGATCCCCGGGCAGTCGAAGCGGCCTGCAGCGCTGCTGAATTGGGCCGCGGGCGCACTGGAGGCTGCGAGACAGAGTGCGAAGGCGTGGATACGTGCCATGCGTCGTCGCACCACCCCGCGGGCCCGCGCCGTCAGCGCGCCTGCAGCTTGCCGGCCAGGTGCGTGGCGAGCTGTGCGACAGTCGGGTAGTCGAACAGCTCGGTCAGATCCACCATGTCCGGGTAGTCGCGGTCCACCTGCTCGTGGATCTCGATCAGCTTCAGCGAGCTGGCGCCGATCTCGAACAGGTTGTCCTGCGCGCTGATGGTGCGCGGCGCGAGCACGCCATTGCAGATGGCGAGCAGGCGCGCCTCGATGGAGCCGCCGCTGGCCGCATCGCCGCCGGCGGCCAGTGCGCCGCCGTGTTTTGCGACCTCGGCGAGGTCCGCGGCGAATTCGCCATCCAGCAGCTGCTGTTCCAGCAGATGGCGCTGGATCTTGCCGCTGGTGGTCTTCGGGATGCGCTTCACCGGCACCACCTGCGCCACCTCCAGGCCTGCCTGCTCGTTGATCAGCCGCGAGATCGTCGCGGCCAGCGACGCGAACCCCGCCGGCTCGCCCCGGTGCAGCACGAACACCGTGAGCTGGTCGGTCTCCGCGCCGGCCGGCCGCACGCCGGCGACCACCACCTTGCCGAGCTCCATGCCGGGCGCCTGCACGGCGATGTTCTCCAGGTCATGCGGATAGTAGTTCTGGCCGTTGACGAAGAGGATCTCCTTCGCCCGGCCGGTGATGTACAGCTCGCCGTCCGCGAGCAGCCCGAGATCACCGGTGCGCAGCCAGCCGTCGGCGGTGAAGGTGGCGGCGTTGACTTCGGGCTCCTCGAAATAGCCGCGCGTCACGTTGGCGCCGCGGATCAGGACGTGGCCGATGTGACCGTCGGGCAGCGGTGCGTCGTCATGGCCGGCGATGCGCGCCTGGCAGCCGGGGATGGGCGCCCCGACGCTCACGAAGGACAGTGCATCACGGCTGGGCGCGGCCACCGGCTGTGCGGCCGCACCCACGTTCAGCGCATGCCGGTTCAGCACCAGCGCGCGCCACGGGCGTCCCGGCGGCGGAAAACTCACCGCCAGCGAGGCCTCCGCAAGGCCGTAGACCGGATACATGGCCTCGCGCCTGAGACCCACCGCCGCAAGGCGGTCCATGAACTCCGCGCACAGTTCCAGCGAGATCGGTTCGGCGCCGTTGAAGATCAGCCGCACGGCCGACAGGTCCAGGCTGCCCGGCGAGCGATCGCCCAGCACCTTGAGGTAGTGGCGATAACCGAAGTTGGGCGAGCACAGGATGCTCGCGCGCGCCGCCGAAGCGATGGCCAGCCACAGCAGCGGCCGGCGTACGTACAGCTCCGTGGGCATCAGGTGCGTTTCGATGCGGTTCGCGAACATCACCAGGTGGAAGCCGATGAGGCCCATGTCGTGCGTCAGCGGCATCCACGACAGGCTCACATCCTCGCTGCTGAAGCCGGCGACACGCGTCACCGACTCGCCGTGGGCAACCAGGTTGGCATGCGTCAGCACCACGCCCTTGGGCTCGCTGGTGGAGCCGGAGGAGAACTGGATGAAGGCGACGTCCTCCGGGCGGCACTCGTGCGGCCGGCCGGCCGGTCCCGCCGCGGTGAGGTCCTCGACCAGCAGCGTGCGTGGCCGCAGCCCCGCGTAGGCGCCGGCTGCCGCGGCGTCGCCGCTCTGCGCGGCGAACTGGCCGATGCGCTCCAGCGTCTTGCGGTCGGTGAACAGGTACGGGGCACCGAGCTTGCGCACGATGCGCAGCAGCTTGTGGCGGTGTTCGTCGCTGATGCCGATGGCCACCGGCACCGGCACGATGCCGCCGAGCAGCGCCGCCCAGAAGGCGTCGATGAACTGCTCGTTGTGGTTCAGCAGCAGGATGAGCCGGTCGCCGGGCCGGGCACCCAGCTGCTGGAACTGGTGCAGCAGCCGCAGCGCGCGCGACTGCAGTTCGCCGTACGTGACGCGGCGCGACTGGCCCTCGCCGGCATGGTAGGTGATGCCGCGCGGGGCAGCCGCGTTGGCCGCCATCAGCTCGCCGAGGGTGCGCGGGCTCATGCCGCGCCGCGCGGTGTAAGCCGCATGATGAACGGGTGCGTGGCACGCAGGTTGATCAACGCCTCGAATTCCACCGGCGCGTCATCGACCCGGCGCAGGCTGAAGCGGCGCGCGAAGCGGTTCAGGTGCACCAGCATCTCGTAGATGGCCAGTGTCTCGCCGATGCAGTGATGCGCGCCGGCGGAGAACGGCAGGTAGGTGAGCTTGGGCCGTGACTCATCGCCTGCGGCGCGCGCGAAGCGCTCGGGCATGAACCGCTCCGGCTCACTCCAGAAATCCGGGTGGCGGTGCACGAAGTAGGGCGAGAAGAACACATCGGTGTCGGGCGGCACGGTGAAGCCGCCCAGCGTGTCGGCCTCGATGGTCCGGCGCGACACCACCCACACCGGCGGATACATCCGCATCGCCTCGCGCACCACCATGTTGGAGTACGCCAGCCCCTCCATGGCCTGCAGCGAGGGAACCTGCAGTTCCTCGCTGGCATCGATTTCCGCGTGCAGTTTCGCCTCCACCTCGGGGTGCGCGCCGAGCAGGTACCAGGTCCAGTTCAGCGCGCTGGCGGTGGTCTCGTGGCCGGCGACGATCAGCGTGGTGATTTCGTCGACGATCTCCTTGTCGGTCATGCCGGCGCCGGATTCCTTGTCGCGCGCCCCGATCAGCAGCGACACGTAGTCGGGCGAATCGCCCGCCGGGCCGCCGCCGGCCGCGCGCCGCCGCGCCACGCACTGGCCGATCAGCGCCGCGAGCTTGCGGAAGCGGTACGCGAAGCGCAGGTCGCGCGCCGGCTCCCCGGTGAACAGCGCAAACGGGTTCTCGCCGGTCTCGGCGGCCATGGCATCGAGGTCGTCGCCGAAGATCACGCGCAGCACGATCTCCAGTGTCAGCGTGCTCATGTCGTCGGTGACGTTGACCGCCTCACCGGCGGCGCACTTGCGCTGCCATTCGGCCAGCAGCCGGTCGTTGGCGCGCGCGATGATGCGGTCGAACTGCGCCAGGATGCGGCGGTGGAAGGTGGGCTGCATCATGCGCCGCTGGCGCTTCCAGAACTCCCCTTCGCTCACTATGATGCCGTTGCCGAGCAGGATCTTGATGCGGTCGAAGCCCACGCCCTTGGCGTAGTTGCGGTGGTTCTGGATCAGGATGCGGCGCACGTCGTCGGGGTGGTTGAACACCCAGGTGTGCGACTGCCGGCCCGGCGCATAAACACGATAGGCATCGCCGTGGCGGGCATACAGGTCGCGCATGCGGTCCAGTGAGTCCGCGGTCGAACCGATGTCGAAGCGCTGGGCGGATTCCGGCGGCAGGAGCGTGTCAGGGGCCATGAAGCCGGAAATTCTACCCGAACGGCGCAGCTCGAGGCGCAGGCTGACGCTGCTGCGCCGGCTGGTGTACGCGCTGCTCGCGCCGCCGGGCCTGCTGCTGCTGCGCCTGTGGTGGGCGAGTTGCCGCATCGTCAAGGTCACCGGCGCCGAACATCTGGATGCCGCGCTGGCCCGGGCACCGGCGCTGCTGCCCTGCTACTGGCACCAGCACGAGCTGTTCTGCGGCCGCTGGCTGCAGCTGCAGATCCCGCGCGGCCTGAAGCTGGGCGTGCTGGTGTCGCCTTCGGTCGATGGCGAAATTCCCGCGACCATCGCGCGCTGGCTGGGCCTGGCGGTGATCCGCGGTTCCTCCACGCGCACCGGCGCACGCGCGCTGCGCGACTATTACGAGCTGCTGGTGAAGCGGGGCATTTCGCCGGTGATCACGCCGGACGGGCCGACCGGACCGCGCCATCACTTCAAGCCGGGCGCGCTGTGGCTGGCGCAGCTGTCCGGCCGGCCGCTGCTGCCCATGGCCTTCGCGGCCTCGCGCGCCTGGTTCTTCGGCTGGGACCGCTTCGTGCTGCCGTGGCCCGGTGCGCGCATCGCCATCGCCATCGGCGCGCCGGTCTACGTGGATGCCGCGTTGAAGCTGGGCGAGGAATCCGTGGTGCAGGTGCTGCGCCTGCGCCTGGAAGAGGAACTGCGGCGCCAGTTCGAGGCGGCGCGCGCGGGGCTGGCTGCATGAACGGCGCCGTGCCTTCCTGGCGGCGCGATCTCGCGCTGCTGCTGCTGGCCGGCACCGTGCTCATCGGCGCGGGCATCGGGCTGCGTGATCCCTGGCCGGCCGATGAACCCGTCTATGCCCTGATCGCGCGCGGCATGCTGCGCACCGGCAACTGGCTGATCCCGATGGTCGGCGGGGATTTCTTCCAGGACAAGCCGCCGCTGCTGTTCTGGCTGCAGGGCGTCTGCTACTGGCTGACGGGCTCGGAGCGGATCGGGTTCCTGCTGCCCTCGCTGCTGGCGGGGCTGGGTACGCTGGTGCTGGTGTACGACCTGGGTCGCCGGCTGTGGCATCGCGATGCCGGCTGGTACGCCGCGTGGCTGCTGCTGTTCACCGTGCAGTTCACGCTGCAGGCGCGGCGGGGTCAGATGGATGCGCTGCTGATGTTCTGCACGCTGCTGTCGCTGTACTGCCTGCTGCGCCAGCTGCTGCTGGGCGGTGGCTGGTGGTGGGCCGTGGGCGCCGGCCTCGCAGCCGGTCTCGGTACGCTGGCCAAGGTCGTGGGCTTCCTGTCGTGCTTCGTGCTGCTGCCCTGGCTGTATGCCCTGTGGCGCGGGTGGCCAGGAGTGAAGTGGCAGCGGCCATTCGCGCTGTGGTTCGCGGGCCTTGCAGCCTGGTGCGGCGTCGTCGGCGCCTGGCTGCTGCCGATCTGGCTGATGGCGCGGTACGATCCGTCGATCGCGGCGTATTTGCGCGAGCTGGTGGTGACGCAGACCGTGGACCGCTACGTGGCCCCGTGGCACCACATCATGCCGCGCTGGTACTACCTGCAGGTCATGGCCACGCTGTGGCTGCCGGCGATCGCGCTGCTGCCATGGCTGGTGCCGCGCTGGCGCGCGGCGCTGGCGCAGCGCGACGCGCGCGTGCTGCTGCCGCTGGGCTTCGTCCTCCTCTACCTGGCGTTCTTCACGCTGAGCCGCGGCAAGCGCGATGTGTACCTCCTCCCGGCGCTGGCCATGCTGGTGCTGCCGGCGGGTTACCTGCTGCCGGAGCTGCTGCGCTGGCGCGGGGTGCAGTGGCTGCTTGGCGCGCTGGTGGGGCTGGTCATCGCCGCCTGCGGCGGGTTCATCGCCTGGATACGCTTCATCGATCCGGTGCGCGGCGCGGCGCTGCTGGCCAGCGGCGGTGTGGCCGGCATCGCCCCCCTGGGCGTGCTCGCGCTCATCGCGCTGGCGGGGCTGCTGGCCTGGGGCAGGGGCCGGGCGCAATACGCGCTCGCCGGCACGCTCGCTGCGGCCTGGCTGCTGGCGGGCCTGTGGGTGTTCCCGCAGATGGATGCCACGCGTTCGGCGCGCGCCTTCATCGCCCGCCTCGAGCAGCTGGCTGCGCCGCAGCTGCCGCTCGGCCTGCTGGCCTATCACGAGCACTTCCTGTGGCAGCTGCAACGCCCCACGGTCAATTTCGGCAATCGCCGCTTCCGCGAGGGAGACCAGGAAGCCTTCGATGCCGCCGCGTGGCTGAGCGCGGCGACAGACCGGCAACTGCTGGTGCCTGCGGCCATGCTGTCTCCCTGTTTCTCGGCGGCTGCCAGCGTCCAGGACGTCGGCGAAGTCAGCGCGGGCGAGTGGTACCTGGTGCGTGGCCAGCCGCGCCAGGATTGCGTGGCGCGCGGCAACGCCGGTCGCGCCCTGTACTATCGTCCCTGAATTGTCTTGCCCTCCAGGGAGTCCGGGGCCATGCGTCTGTCCATCGTCGTTCCCTGCTACAACGAGGCCGCCGTGCTGGCCGACAGCGTGCAGCGGCTGCGGCAGGTGCTGGAAGAGCTGCGCGGCGAGGGCAAGGTCGAGCCGGGCAGCAACCTGTGGCTCATCGATGATGGCAGCTCCGATGACACCTGGGCGCTGATCCAGCGCTTCGCCGCCGCGCATCCGGACATCACCGGCGTGAAGCTGTCGCGCAACTGCGGCCACCAGAATGCGCTGCTCGCCGGCATCGAGCACGCCGACGGCGATGCCGTCATCACGCTGGATGCCGACCTGCAGGACGACATCGCGGCCATCGAGGCCATGGTCGATGCCCATGCGGCCGGATGCGAGGTGGTGTTCGGTGTCCGCCGCGACCGCGGCCGGGATTCGGCGTTCAAGCGCGGCAGTGCGCGCGCCTACTATCGCCTGTTGCGCTGGCTGGGCGTGGAGGTGGTCCCCGACCACGCGGATTTCCGGCTGCTCGGCAGCAAGGCGCGCGCCGCGTTGCTGGCGCATCCGGAGGGCAATCTGTTCCTGCGCGGACTGGTCCCGCGCCTGGGCTTCCGCAGCACCCGCGTGTTCTATGACCGGCAAGCGCGCGCACGGGGCCGCAGCAAGTATTCCCTCGCGCGCATGTTCGGTCTCGGCATCGACGGCATCACCTCGTTCAGCGCGGTGCCGCTGCGGATGATTGCGGGGCTGGGAGCCTGCCTGTTCGTGGTGGCCATGGGAGTGTCGGTATGGGTGCTGGCGGTGCGCCTGTTCACCGATCGCGCGCTGCCCGGCTGGGCCTCCACCACGCTGCCGATCTACGTGCTGGGTGGTGTGCAGCTGCTGTCGCTCGGCCTGGTGGGTGAATACGTGGCCAAGATCCACATGGAAGTGAAGCGCCGGCCGCGCTACCTGGTGGAGCAGTGGACGGGAGAGCAAGATTCCCAGTCACGACAATAACTTGTGGCTGATGCCTCGCGCGATATGACAGAATCCAGCCGTAACTGCCACGACGGTGAAATGTGGTGCCAGTCGTGGCGCCGGGCGCGGCGCTTCTGCAAGACTGGCCGCAAGTTAGGGGAAGTATCGGGAAATGTCTTCAACCCGGCCGGTTCCACCCGTCGACCCAGGCGCCACCGACGTCTTCGCTGACGCCCATTGGGCGGCACGGCGCGGCATGGTGCTGGGCCTCGACGTGGAATGCACCAAGGCGGCGGTGGACCTGCAGAACCTGTCCGCGGCCACCCAGGAGCCTGTCCTCGCCGCGGCGCTGGAGACGCTGCGCCGCTCGGCCGGCGCCGACGTCGCATTCCTCGCGCGGCTGGATGAGACCGGTACCCGCTTCGAGCAACTGACCCTGGCGCAGCCTCCCGAGGGCGGCTTCCGCGCCAGCGAACTGCGCGGCGCCGAGCTCGCCGACTTCCCCTTCCTCGCCGCGCGCTTCGACCACCTGCGGCTGACCGAGTACCGCGACACCGCGGTGTCGGGGCGCGAGGACCCGGTGGAAACACGGCGCCTGGCCGCGCTGGGCGTCTCCTCGCTGCTGGTGGTGGCGCTGCATATGCAGCAGCGTCCCGCCGGAGTGCTGGCGCTGGGCCGTACCGGCGCGCGCGGCCCGTGGGACGTGAACATCCAGCTGCTGCTGAAACTGCTCGGCACCAGCCTTGCCTCCGGCATGGAACGCCTGGCGCTGGCCACGCGCTACGCCGAGCTGGCCGAACGCCACGCGCTGATCGAGGTGGCCTCGAGCGAAGGCATGTGGGACTTCAGCTTCGACGACAACCGCCTGTATGTGTCGGAGCGCTGGAAGGCCATGATGGGTTACACCCATCTCGGACCCGACGACATCGTCGACTGGCGCGGCATGGTGCACCCGGATGACCTGTCGCGCGTGCAGGAGGCCATGTTCAAGCATGTCTCCGGCGGCGCACCGATCTTCGAGAGCGTGCACCGCATGCGCCATGGCAGCGGCGAATACCGCTGGGTGATCAGCCGCGCCAAGGGCCGCTTCGACGGCCAGGGCCGCCTGCAGCGCCTGATCGGCCTGGAACTGGACATCACCGAGAGCAAGGTCTACGAGGAGGCGCTGTTCCGCGAGAAGGAAAGCGCGCAGATCATGCTGCAGGCCATCGGCGACGGGGTGATCACCACCGATGCCGAGTCGGTCATCGATTACATCAACCCGGTGGCCGAGAACCTCACTGGCTGGCGCCTCGAGGACGCCATGGGGCGCAACGTGGACGAGGTGTTCCGCGCCTTCCACGAGGAGACCTGCGAGCCGCTGGAGAACCCGCTCACCGGCAGCATCCGCCGCGCGCGGCCGATGAAGTCGGGCCGGCCGATGCTGATGATCCGCCGCGACGGCAACGAGCTGTACGTGGAGAGCACCGCCGCGCCGATCCGCGACGGGGCCGGCAAGGTGGTGGGCGCCGTGCTGGTGTTCCACGACGTCAGCGAGAGCCGCGAGCTGAACCGCAAGCTCTCCTACCACGCCAGCCACGACGCGGTGACGGGCCTGGTCAACCGGCGCGAGTTCGAGAGCCGCATCGAGCGGGCGCTGAAGAGCGCACGCGCCAAGGAAGGCTCCTATGCGCTGTGCCACCTGGACATCGACCAGTTCAAGATGATCAACGATTCCTGCGGCCACGCCGCGGGCGACACGCTGCTCGGGCAGATCGGCGCGTTGCTGAAGTCGCGCATCCGCTGGCGCGACACGCTGTCGCGGCTGGGCGGCGATGAGTACGGCGTGCTGCTGGAATCCACCACGCTGGAAGATGCGCTGCGCACCGCCGAGGTGCTGCGTGAGGCCGTGAAGGGCTTCCGCTTCGAGTGGGAGGAGCGCGTGTTCAAGCTCTCCGCCAGCGTCGGGGTGGTGCCGATCACCGCGGACAACGAGGATGTCGCCTCGATCCTGTCCGCGGCCGAAGGCGCCTGCGCCGCCGCCAAGGAGCAGGGTCGCAACCGCGTGCACAGCTTCGCCGAGAACGACATCGAGCTGATGCGCCGCCGCCGCGAGACGCAATGGGCCGCGCGCATCAGCCAGGCGCTGGATGACGGGCGCTTCGACCTGTACCGCATGCCCATCATGCCGCTGAAGAACCAGGACGAGGGCGAGCACTACGAGATCCTGGTACGCATGCGCGACGAGCAGGGCAAGATCGTCTCGCCGGATCACTTCATCGCCGCGGCCGAGCGCTACAACATCACCCCGGCCATCGACCGCTGGGTGATCGAGAACACCTTCCGCTGGCTGGTATCGGAGGCCGACGAGCGCGAGCGGCTGTCGATGTGTGCCATCAACCTGTCGGCGCAGAGCCTGGGCGACGACAAGTTCCTGCCGTTCATCATCGAGCAGTTCCAGAAGAGCGGCCTGGACGCCTCCAAGATCTGCTTCGAGATCACCGAGACTTCGGCGGTGGCCAGTTTCTCGCAGGCCAACCGCTTCATCCGTTCGCTGAAGGAGCTGGGCTGCAAGTTCAGCCTCGATGACTTCGGCACCGGCATGTCCTCGTTCAATTACCTCAAGCAGTTCCCGGTCGATTACCTGAAGATCGACGGCAGCTTCGTGCGCGGCATCCTCAACGATCCGATCGACCGCGAGATGGTGCGCTCGATCAACGAGATCGGGCGGCTCACCGGCAAGCAGGTGATCGCCGAGTTCGCCGAGAACCCGGAGATCATCGAGACGCTGCGGCAGCTGGGCGTGGATTACGCGCAGGGCTACGGCATCGCGCAGCCGAGCCGGCTGTCGAAGAATCCGCCGCCGGGCGGATGAGGACGGCGGACGCGCCGGGCGTCGTCGCTGCGGGCGCTGCGGAAGCATCCCGCACGCTTCAGGATCCGGGGATGTCGTCCTTCCCGCGCTCGCGCTGCCGCCGCCGTTCGATGCGCAGCTGCCGCATGCGCGTGTAGCCGACCAGCCTGCCGGCCGGCTCTTCCCACAGACGAAGCGCCAGTGATCTGAGGCTCGACAGCAGGCTGATCGGCCGGACCCGCTGGAACACCGGGTCGGCCTCGTGACATTTCTGCAGGTGGTAGTTGGGGATGCGCGGGTTCAGATGATGGATGTGGTGGAAACCGATGTTGCCGGAGAACCACTGCAGGACACGCGGCAGCTTGTAGAACGAACTGCCGCGCAAGGCCGCGGCAACATAGTCCCAGTTCTCGCCGCGCTCCCAGTAAACGTCCTCGAACTGGTGCTGGACGTAAAACAGCCAGATTCCCGCCGTGCCGGACACCATCGAGACCATCAGCTGGATCAGCAGGTAGGACCCGATGCCATAGAGCCAGCTCATCGCGACCGCGACCCCGAGCAGCGCGAGGTTCATCCACCACACCGAGCGGCGCTCGCGCGGGCTGGCGCCGCGCGACGCAAACCGCTGCAGGATGACGAACACGAACACGGGGGCGATGATGAACAGCAAGACGGGATTGCGGGCGAGCCGGTACGAGAAACGCCTCCAGCGTGAAGCGTCGAGGTATTCCTGCACCGTCATGGTCCAGATGTCGCCGGTGCCGCGCTTGTCGAGCTGCCCGGAAGTGCCGTGGTGGATGGCGTGCTCCCAGCGCCAGTGGTAGTAGGGCGTGAACGTCATCACGCCGGCAAGGAACCCGACGATGTCATTCGCGCGACGTGACTTGAAGAACGAGCCGTGGCCGCAGTCGTGGAAGATGATGAATATCCGCACCAGCAGCGCCCCGGCGACGGCGGCGACGGGGACCGTCAGCCACAGCGAGATGTCCTTGAGCCGGAACATCAGGTACCAGAGCAGGACATAGGGAACGAGGGTATCGATCACCTGCCACAGCGCGCGCGGCGTGGAGGGACGCTGGTAGGTGGCGATGACGGCGCGCCAGCGTGCCTTTTCCTCCGGCGCGAAGTCGCGAGCGGAGGCTGCGGAACGGTCCCGCGTCGGACGTTCCCCGGTTCCAGGAAGATCACTCATGCGTGGGTCAATACGAGCGACGGCCAGCGGGTGCGCCGCCGGCATGGTTGCCTAGTCGGGCACGGCCAGGCGGTTGTCCACGCGCGTGACGCCGGGCACGCGGGCGGCGACCCGCCCGGCCGCCGCGCGGGCCTCGCGCGACGGCACCGGCCCGAACAGCAGCACCTTCTGCTGGTCATCGACAGTGACCAGCAGCCGCAGCTCCGCGGTTGCGCCGTCGCGCTGCAGGGCGTCCTCGACTTCGCGCAGCAGTGCCGCTGACTTCTGCCGCGCCGCCGCCTGGCGCGCCGCGTCGACTTCAATCTGGCTGGACACGCGCACTGTGCCGGCGGCGCGCTGCGCCGTTTCGCTGATGCGCTGGGCGTCCACGTCGCTGCCGGCAGTGCCGGTGACGATGATGGTGTCGGCATGCGCGGAAACCGCCGCCTGCCGCGCGGCGCCGTCCTTCATTTCCTGCAGCGCCTGCTTCACCCGGGCGACCGCGGCGCCCATGTCCGGGTCCGCGGCTGCGGCCTGTTCCGCGGGCGACGGTGGCTGCCCGGCCGCGCCACATGGTGCGGCGGCCAGCGCCAGGACTGGAATGCACGTAATCAAGATGTGCTTCATGGGCTGCCCTCCGGCCTGCGATGACAGGGTCTGCCAGCGCGGCCTGCCGGGATGTCATCCGCCGGCGCGCGCGCGGGTAGGAGCTCGCCGTGTGGGCGGCTCAGCGGAGGCCCTTCCGCCCGGACAGGGGCAATGGCACCGCTTCCGCCATGGCCCTGTAGCCCTCCGGCGAGGGATGCAGATGATCGCCGCTGTCGTATTCCGGCCGGAATTGCAGCGGCCGGTCCGGATCGCGCAGCGCCCGGTCGAAATCCGCCACCGCATCGAAATGACCCGCGGCCCGGATCCATTCGTTGATCTGCCGCCGGTCGGTCTCGTCGCGCGCCGTCGGATGATAGGTGGGCCCGGCATAGGGTGTGAGCGTGCCGCCGATCACCTTGATGCCGCGGCCGTGCGCACGCTCGATGATCTGCCGGTAGGCACCGATGATCCGCCGCACCAGCTCTTCATGTTCGGCATCGCTGCGTCCGCCGGCGGCGCCGAAGGTGCCGAGGTCGTTGATGCCTTCGTGCAGGATGAGATAGCGCGCGCCACTCTGCGCCAGCACATCGCGGTCCAGCCGTGCCAGCGCATTCGGGCCCAGTCCGTCATCCAGCAGCCGGTTGCCGCCAATGCCCTCGTTCAGCACCGCCAGCGGCAGCTTCGCCGCGGCCAGGCGCGCGGCCAGCGCATCGCTCCACCGATCATTGCCGTTGGTGGTGCTGCCGCGGCCGTCGGCGATGGAGTCGCCGAGAATGACGATCGCGGCCATGTCGGGCGCTGCCTGCACATCGAGGCCGGCGATCACGAACCAGTGCTCGAAGGAGGTGGTCTGCTGCAGGCTCGGCGCCGCGACCTGGTTGTCGTGTACCAGGTGGGAAGTGGTGCGCGAGCCCGGATGGCTGGTCTGGCCCTGCGGTGCCTCCGGCAGGTACAGCGAGATGGCGATGCTGGTTCCCGCCGCAGCTTCGAAATGGAATGCATCAGAGAGATATTCCGCGCCGGCGGGAATGACGATCTCCGTGCGTCCGTCGAACAGCACGGGGGTGTCGGACCCGGCGTCGATGTCCGCCGCGCCCGGCGCGCGCGGCCGCGCCACGTGCGCGGCGCCGATGCGCAGCGGCGCCTGGCCGAAGGCATTGGACAGGCGCAGCCGCCAGGTGCCGCCGCCAAGCGAAAGATGCACGGTCTGGCGCAGCGTGGTGTTGGTCAGCGCGGCATCCGGCAATGCATTGCGCGGTTCGGGCGTCTGTTCCGCGGTGGCCCAGCTGGCAACCCAGTTGCCGGGCTGGCCGCTGGATGCCGGCGCCAGCGGTGCCAGCATGGCCGCGAGCGCGGCTGCGGTGAAGGGCCGGGACTTGCGGTTCATCGCCCGAAGTGTAGCCAAACAGGTCGGCCCGACACACATAATACGCGCCAGCGCAGGCACGCGATGCGAAGGGAACATGCTGGCAGCCATCCGGGAATTCTTCGAACGCAATATCGCCCAGCAGCCGCAGGAAGCGCCGGGCGGGACAGAACGTCGGGCGCGGCTGGCCGCAGCGGCGTTGCTGGTGGAGATTGCCCGCAGCGACCAGAGCTTCGCCGACGCCGAGCGCGAGGCCGTGCTCGGGTCCGTCCAGCGCCGCTTCGGGCTGGATGCGCAGGAGGCGCGCGAGCTCATCGGACTGGCGGAGGCGCAGTCGCGCGAGGCGCACGATCTGTTCCAGTTCACTTCGAGGATCAACGCCAGTTTCGATGCGGGCCGCAAGCAGCAGCTCATCGAGGAGCTGTGGCGCGCCGCGTACGCCGATGGCGTGCTGCACGATCACGAGGAGCACATGATCCGGCGCATCGCCGACCTGCTGCACGTGCCACACGCGGCTTTCATTGCGGCCAAGCTGCGTGTTCTTGCCGTGATCGAACGCGGCGGTTAGCGCTGCCAGCACGAGGGGGATCTGCGCATGCTTCGAGGTCTGCTGTCATGCACGCCGCTGCTGCTGGCAGCCGCCGCGCAGGCGGCCGGCGCGCCGGCCGCACGCAACCTCACGGACATCGTGTATGCGCAGGTCGATGGCCGCGCGCTGGCACTGGACCTGCACCTGCCGGCGGGCAGCTCGCATCCGCCGCTGGTGGTGTACGTGCATGGCGGTGCCTGGCGCGCCGGCAGCAAGTCCGAATATCCGCAGTTCCTGGTGGCGCACGGCTATGCGGTCGCCAGCGTGGAGTTCCGGCAGAGCACCGAGGCGCGCTTCCCGGCCGACGTGCAGGACATCAAGGCGGCGATCCGTTTCCTGCGCGCCCGGTCCGCGGACTACGGCTACCGCGCCGGGCGCATTGCCATTGCCGGGGCTTCCTCCGGTGCGCACCTGGCGGCCGTGGTCGGCACCGGCAACGGGATTGCGGAACTGGAGGGCGGTGAGGGCGACTACCCGCGGCAATCCTCCGCGGTGCAGGCGCTGGTGAGCTGGTACGGCGCTGCGGACCTGGCCACCATCCTCGCGCAATCCACCTCGTATGGTGTGTCGGTGCGCGAGCCGGCTCTGCGGCTGCTGCTGGGGGGCCTGCCGGAGGAGGTGCCGGAGCTGGCGAGGCTGGCCAGTCCCGTGCTGCACGTGGATGCGCAGGATCCACCCGCCATCCTGCTGCACGGCGACCAGGACCCGCAGATGCCCGTGAACCAGACGCTGGAACTGGAAGCCGCGTACCGTCGCGCGAAGGTGCCGGTTGAACTGGTGGTGGTCGATGGGGCGAAACATGGTGGCGATGCCTTCTACACCGGCGAGCCGGCACGGCGGGTGCTTGCCTTCCTGCGACGGACCATCGGGCATTAGTCGCCGCCACAGACAGGTTGACGCTTCCGGGAATAAACTCGGGCCAGCCGGTGCCAGGCGCGCCATGAATCCGCAGGAGCGGGTTGCGGGAGGGAAACCCATGAGACTTCTTGCCAGTGTGCTGTTGCTGTGCACCGCATCCGCGGTGCGGGCGCAGGTGCCCGATATCGTGGGAACCTGGAAATTCAACGCGGCCGCATCAAAGCTGCCCGCCGGAGCGCCACCGCAAAGCGACGTGCGCCGTTACTCGTTGATGCCGGATGGCACGCTGGTCGGACTCGCCGTCATCGTCGACGCGCACGGCGTGCCGACCTTCCTGCAGTTCGCCGCCAGGCCTGACGGCAAGGATTATCCGGAATTCGACAGCGGCACGGCCGCCCAGTACCTGAAGGACGGCAGTCCGCCGCCGCGCACCTATTCGGAGAAGCCCGTCGATGCGCGCACCGTCGAATGGGTGGACAAGCGCAATGGCACCATCGTCGGCCGGGGACGCAAATGGGTGTCCGCCGATGGCAAGACACTGAGCTTCACTTCCGAGGGCAGCGGTGCGGACGGGCGCAGGGTGGAGTACCTGTTCGTGTTTGACCGTACCGGATCCTGAGCAGGCCCGTGCCACCGTCGCTGCTTCAGGTGCACGAGAGCGACAGCGTTGCTGTCTGCCTGCGCGACGTGCGCGCGGGCGAGCTACTCGCCACCACTGGTGCAACGCTGCAGGCAGTCGCCGACGTGCCGCGCGGCCACAAGATCGCCCTGCGGCCGCACCGGCGCGGCGAAGTGGTGCTGAAGTATGGCCACCCGATCGGGCACGCCACCGGGGACATCGCCGCCGGCGCGCATGTCCATCTGCACAATCTCGCCTCCGACCTGCGGCGGCACGAGGAATACCAGTATGGCGGTCCGCGCGCGCCGCGCACTGTGGGCGCAACGGGCACCACGCAACGCGAATTCATGGGCTACCGGCGCGCAGATGGACGCGTCGGCATCCGCAACGAGATCTGGGTGCTGTGTACGGTGGGATGCGTGGCCGAGACAGTGCGTCGCATCGCCGAAGCCGCGCAACAGCGATATGCGGGTCGCACCGACGGGATTTTCGCTTTCGGACATCCCTTCGGCTGTTCGCAGCTCGGGGATGACCTCAGCGGTACCCGCCAGCTGCTGGCCTCGCTGGCGCAGCATCCCAATGCCGGTGCGGTGCTGGTGGTTGGCCTGGGTTGTGAGAACAACCAGCTCGGGGCGCTGATCGCCGAAGTCGGTACCCGCGATGCCGACCGGCTGGCCTATTTCAATGCGCAGGCGGTGGATGACGAGATCGAGGCCGGGCTCGAGGCCCTCGCGCCGCTGGTGGAGAAGGTCAGCACGGACCGGCGCGAGCGCTGCGACCTGGGCGATCTGGTGATCGGCCTGAAGTGCGGTGGCTCGGATGCATTTTCCGGCCTTACTGCCAACCCGCTGGTCGGCCTCGTCTGCGATGCGGTGACCGCCGCCGGGGGCACGGCCATCCTCAGCGAGATTCCCGAGCTGTTCGGCGCCGAGCGCATCCTGATGGCCCGCTGCCGCGACCCGCACACCTTCACCGCATTCGCGCAGCTCATCGCCGACTTCAAGGATTACTTCACCGCCCATGAGCTGCCGGTGTCGGAGAACCCATCGCCGGGCAACCGGCAGGGCGGCATCACCACGCTCGAGGAAAAGTCGCTGGGCGCGGTGCAGAAGGGCGGCAACGCGGAAGTGACGCAGGTGGTGCGCTATGGTGGACGTGCCACGCATCAGGGGCTGGTGATCCTCGAGTCGCCCGGCAACGATGCGATATCCACCACGGCGATGATCGCGGCCGGCGCGGCGCTGGTGCTGTTCACCACCGGCCGCGGCACGCCACTGGGGTTCCCCGCGCCGACACTGAAGATTTCCTCCAACAGCGACCTGGCCACACGCAAGCCACGCTGGGTCGATTTCGACGCCGGGTCCCTCATCGAGGGGGCCGATCGCGAGCAACTCGCGGCCGCGCTGCTCGAGCTGGTTGCCGCGGTGGCATCCGGGCAGCCCTGCCGGCACGAACAGGCCGGTGCGCGCGAGATCGCACTGTGGAAGCGCGGGGTGACGCTGTGAGCAGGCTGACGCGGCGCGAATTCGGCGCCGCCCTGGTGGCGGCGGCCATCGCTTCGCGTGCGCGCGGTGCCTGCGCGGCCGCCTATCCAGGCTGGGCGACGCGCCTGGAATCGGATCTGGAGAAGATGGCCGCGCGCCTGCGGGCCCGGCTGCAGCCGTGGAGCGGTCCGGCGCGGGTGTCGCGTCCCGAGGACTTCGGCTTCCGCGCCGGCCAGCCGCTGGCAACCCGCGCCATCCAGGCCGCCATCGATGCGATGGCGCGGCAGGGTGGTGGCACCGTGGTGCTCGGCGGTGGCGACTATGTGAGCGGCACGCTCGAACTGCGCAGCGATGTGCGCCTGCGGGTGGCGCAGGACGCGCGGCTGCTGGCCAGCCTGGACCTGAAGGATTACCCGCCGCGCGTGGCGCGGCGACCGACGGTGATGGACAGCAACATGGGCATGAACCAGTCGCTGATCTTCGCCGAAGGCTGCCGCAACATCGCGCTGTGCGGCGCGGGAACGATCGACGGCCGTGGCACGAAGCAGAACTTCCCGGGCTCGGAGACCATCGGCGCCACGCCCGGGCGGCCGTTCCTGATCCGCATCATCGATTGCGCGCAGGTGCACGTGCAGGGTCTTTCCCTGCAGGATTCTCCCTGCTGGATGCAGAACTACCTGCACTGCGAGGACCTGCTGATCGAGGAATTGCGCGTGCGGAACCAGGTCAATTTCAACAACGATGGCTGCGACATCGACGGCTGCCGCCGCGTCATCGTGCGCCACTGCCTGATCAACTCCGAGGACGACGCGCTGTGCTTCAAGGGCGCGGCCGAACGGCCCATGGAGGATGTGCTGGTCGAGGACTGCCAGCTCTACAGCACCACCAATGCCCTGAAGCTGGGCACCGACTCGCAGAGCGTGTTCCGCAATGTGCTGGCCCGCAACCTCGATCTCGGTGGTCCGCCGCCCGACCTGCCCGCCCTCAACCGCAGGCGTGCGGATTCTGGCATCTCCTGGGAAGTCGTCGACGGCGGGCTGGCGGAGAACCTCTGCGCCCGCGACATCCGCATCTCGCGCGCGGATTCGCCGCTGTTCCTGCGGCTGGGCGATCGCGGCCGGGTGCGCCCGGAACAGAAGAAGCCGCCGCCGGGCCGGCTGCGCCGCGTGGTGTTCGCCGACATTTCCGGCGCGGAAAACGGTGCGCGCGGCTCGTACTTCATGGGCCTGCCCGAGCGGCACATCGAGGACGTGGCGCTGCGCGACGTGAACCTGCAGGTCGGCGCCACCGACCAGCCGATCCCGCAGCAGGCGCAGATTGCCGAGATGCGCGCCGACTATCCCGATGCGCACATGATCGCCGGCCCGGTACCGGCGTATGGCCTCTGGGCGCGCCACGTCAATGGCCTGACGCTGCAGCGTGTCCGGTTCAACCCCGGCGGCCGTGACCCGCGACCGATGGTGGTGGCGGACCTGGACACGCGCGACGTCTGTCCGGGCTAGGCCATGCAGCGCCGCCACTTCCTCGCGGGCAGCGGTGCAATGCTGGCGGCGCGCTCGCTCGCAGCCGACGCCACCGCGTCTTTCGACACGCCGCAATTCAGCACCCGCGACGTTGCGTGGCAGACCGCCTACGACAAGGCGCTGTCCATACTGGCCGGCAATGTGCAGCTACTGCCGCACTACGATCGGCCGGTGCTGATCGAGGGCGCCGCGTACCAGGGAATCTGGATGGAGTGCGGGCCGCACGAAGCGCTGGTTTATCGCCGCTTCCGTCCCGATGTGGCGCGGCACAGCCACCTGCTGTTCTTCGAGCTGCAGCGGCCGGATGGACAGATACCGTGCAACAACAAGATCTCCGGCACGGGCTTCGGCCAGATCCAGATGGTGGTGCCCATCGCCGCCACCGCGTGGGAACTGGCGCAGGCCACCGGTGACGACGAGCTGCTGGCGAAGGCCTATGACGCCTGCGGCAGGTGGGATGCCTGGCTGCTGCGCTATCGCAACCTGCGCGGCACCGGCCTGACCGAGGGCTTCTGCACCTATGATACCGGCCACGACAACAGCCCGCGCTGGCGCGGCATTCCGCCGCAGTGCCCGGATGCGGATGCCAGGAAATTCGCGCCCGGCCTGAAGCTGCCGCGGCTGTGCCCGGACCTGTCCGCCACGACCTATGGCGCGCGCGTGGCGCTGGCGCAAATGGCGCAGGCACTGGGCAGGCCGGACGACGCGGCGCGCTGGCAGCAGCAGGCCGCCTCGCTGCGCGCGCTGATCACAGCGCATCTGCACGATCCCGCCGATGCCGCTTTCTATGACGTGGATGCGCAGGGGGACTTCGTGCGCATCCGCTGCGACATCCTGAGCCGCGTCTGCGGCGAGCATGTGGTGGACCAGCCGGCGTTCGAGACGCTGTGGAAGCGCCAGCTGCACGATCCGCGGGCATTCTGGGCAGCGCTGCCGCTGCCTTCGGTGGCGCTCGATGATCCGCAGTTCGTGCGCCCCATCCCGCAGAACTCGTGGGGCGGCGCCTCGCAGGCGCTCACCGCGCTGCGCACCGGCAGGTGGTTCGATGCCTACGGCAAGGCCGCGGCGCACGCCGTGCTGATGCAGCGCTGGTGCGAGGCGCTGCTTCGCGATGGCCATTTCGGCCAGCAAGCCGACCCGCTGGATGGCCGCTTCACCGCGGGGCAGCCCGCCGGCTACTCGCCCGCGGCGCTGGTATTGCTGGATTTCACCTGGCGCCTGGCGGGCATCTGCGAAAGCGGTGACCGGTTGCAGTGGAACATCCGGCCGGGTCACCCCGCCGCGCGCAATGCGCGCTTCAGCCTGCGCACCGATGCGCAGCACCGTGCGCAGATGACCTACGATGCGCGCGGCGCGGAGCTGCGGCTGGATGGCCGGCGCCTTGCGTGCGTCGAGGGTGGCACGGCCCGGCTGCTCACCAGCGCTAGCGGGGAGCTGCTGCACGTGGCCGGCATCGATGAGCGCTCACAGACCCTGCGGCTGCTGCTGCCCGGACGCCAGCCGCGGCAGCTCACGGTGCATCCCGACGCAATCCTGCCACTGCCTTAGCGGCCGTACGGTCGGCCGCGCCGGCTCAGTCCAGCCGCTTGCTCCATCGCAGGAAGCCGAACAGGCCATTGGCGTTGCCGGCGCTGGCAGGAGTCTGCCTCTCGTGGCCGAGCTGCACGCCGACATCCTGGCCGAACACTCTGCCATTCCAGCCCAGCTGCACTGACCTGTAGTGGCTCGGACCGAAAGTGACCGGATCGTAGACATCCGGCGCGCCACGTCGGTCCAGCCGGCCGCCCAGCCACTGCGCGCTCCAGCGGGTGCCGTCGCGGCTGGTGAGGGAAAGCCCGACCGCCGTGGTGTCCGAATCCGAATCGGTCGTGTAGCCGATGTTGCGGTCACGGTAGCGGTAGCCGGCAAAGAAGATGTGGTTGCGGTAGGCAAAATCGGTGCGGAACCCCGGTTCCGGGTCTTCCGGCTCCCACAGCTGGTAGATGTCGGTGCTGGTGTCGGCATGTTCGACATACCCGCGCAGCACGGCTCCATGCGGCATGGACCACCAGCCCTGCGCTCCATCCTGGAACAGGTAGCGCAGCGGGATGCTGAACTGTGAATTGTCCTCGCCGATGGCCTGCGCGAACAGCGCCACCGGCACGGATTCCCAGGGCGACACCAGCCGCAGGTCGAAGCCGCTCATCTGGTTGCCCGGCTCATCGGCAGGATGATGCAGGCCGCGGTAGTACAGGTTGTCCTGGCCGATCAGCATGCGGGCGAATGTGGCCGCGTCGCATTGCCGCCCGGCGCCGCAGAACTGCGCCGAGCGGGAAAGCCCCACCTCCACCATCCGTGACGGCTTGAACGACAGCCGCATGCCCATGAACAGCGGCTGGTCCACGTCCGGACGATGCCGTTCGCCCAGCCCGAAGAACCAGCTGAAGCGCCACGGCCCCAGCCAGTGCAGCAGCGGCAGGCCGGGGGCGAGGCTGCGGATGCGGTCCAGCGAGACGGCCGGCATGGGTCGCGCGTTGTTCGACAGGATGAGGCTGCCCACCGTCCCGGGGCCCCACCAGCGATCGATCTGGTTCAGGCTCAGCAGCCAGTTGCCCCAGCGCAGGGATGCATCGCTGCCGTCCAGGCGCAGGTGCTGTCCATCGGCGGGATCGGCCACGGCGGTGAGCGACAGCGTGAAGCCGTAGCGGTCGGTGGCCGCGCCACCGGCGACGTTCAGCTCGCCATTTTCACGCCCGGCGGTATCGAACTGGCGCAGCAACGCCGGCTGCCCGGCCAGCGCGCTTACCTGGCGGACGCGCCACTGGCCGCCGTCTGCGGCGCCAGCCGTGCGCATGGCCACGCGCGCGAGGCTCGCCTGCAGCACCGCGTCCTGCGTCTGCAGACAATGGCTGGCTGCCACGGCGCGCGCCACGTCGTCCCGTGCCAGCGGCCACTCATCCACCGGCAGGTCGACGCAGCCGCGATCCGCGAGCAGCGCAATGTCCTCGCGCAGGCCAATGTCGGGCGCGGGCAGGAAAACACCCTGCGCGCCTGCGGCGGATGCCCACAGCGCCAGCCACAGCGTACCGGTCCTTCGGATATTCATGTGCCCGGCGCCATTCTAGCGCCGCGATGCCTCCACGCATGGTGTGCGGTGGACGATCCGCAGCGCACTGCCGGCCACCGCGGCAACCTCACGCACCAGTTCATCGAGCAGCCGCTCGCGGACCGGCGCCGCCAGCAGCGAGATCTGCGAGTAGGTCGCCAGTTCCCGGCGCCAGTCCTCCAGGCGGACCTGGCGCTGGTGCGTGAACCAGCGGCAGGTGATGTCTTCGAACTGGTCGCTGCGTCGCAGTGCTTCCTGTAGCTGCGGTTCGATGAATTCGTGGGACGTCGTACCCAGCGCAATGCAGTCGTGCCGCAGATCCGGGGCGTGGCGCAGCAATGCCGTCTCGAAGACACGGGCCAGTTCAGTGTCGTACTGGTACGTGTTGCGGAACACGGCCATTCTTCCGCCCGGCCGCAGCAGCGCCGCCGCGATCTCGTAGCCGCTGGCCGGATCGATCCAGTGCCAGGCGGTGCCGGCGCAGACCAGCTCGTACCGCGCGCGCGGCAGCGTGCACTGTTCGAAGGGCTCGCTGCTCACCGGTACGCCGTGCGCGCGTGCCACGCGCGCCATGCGCTCGTCGGGCTCGATGCCGATGACGTTCCAGCCCGCCTCGATGAGCTGCCTGGCCACGCGGCCGGTGCCGCAGCCCACGTCCACGGCATGTCCCGTACCATCGCGCGACAGCCAGTGGATGAGTGCGGCCGGATAGGCGGGTCGGGTGGCGTCGTAGGCATCGGCCACCGCGCCGAAGCTGCCGGCGCGGTCGCGGTCGGCGTGGAACCCTGCGGGCTCCAGCGGCGAGGTCACTGCGGGCAGCCGGTGCGTGGCATTACGACTGGAAGCGCAGCGACAGGTCGGCGGCGCGCACATGCTTGGTGAGCGCGCCCACCGAAATGAAGTCGATGCCGGTGGCCGCCAGTTCGCGTACGTTGGCCAGCGTCACCCCGCCGGAGACTTCCACCCGCGTGGGGCTGCGCGCGGCGTTGCGTTCCGCCACGGCGATGCGCAGGTCCGCCAGCGTGAATTCATCCAGCATGATGACGTCCGGATTCAGCGCCAGCGCGACGCGGAATTCCGCGAGGCTTTCCACCTCCACCTCGACCGGCACGCCGGGACTGGCCGCGCGCGCGGCGGTGATCGCCGCGGCGACGCCACCCGCGGCGATCACGTGGTTCTCCTTGATGAGCACCATGTCGTACAGGCCCAGGCGGAGATTGCGGCCGCCGCCGCAGCGCACGGCGTACTTCTGCGCCAGGCGAAGACCCGGCAGCGTCTTGCGGGTATCCAGGATGCTGCAACTCGTGCCGGCCACGGCCGCGACATATTCCCGTGTGCTGCTGGCAGTGCCGGACAGTGTCTGCACGAAATTCAGTGCGCAGCGTTCCCCGCTGAGGATGGCGCGTGCCGGGCCGCGGATCTCGCACAGCAGGGCATTGGCGCCGAGTTCCGCCCCGTCGCTGGCATGCCAGTGGACCGTGATCGAAGCGTCGAGCTGGCGGAAGGTCTCGTCCAGCCAGGCGCTGCCGCAGAGCACGATGGGTTCGCGTGTGATCAGCGTGGCATGGGCGCGTGCCGCCGCCGGCACCAGCGCTGCGGTGACATCGCCCGGGCCGATGTCCTCGGCGAGTGCGCGGGCGACCTGTTCCGGGATGTCCGTTGGCAGCATGGCGGTTTGAAGAATAGAGAGCCACCCCCCATAATTCAAACATGAGGCGCGTGCTCACTGTGGCCCTGCTGCTGGCAGGTGGGATGCTCGGCGGCTGCGCGGCCGCGGTGGTGGGCAATTCAGGCCAGGCCGATACACGCACCGCCTCCCAGCTCGCCAGCGACACCGCCACCTCCGCCGACGTCAAGGCGAAGCTGCTGGCGGATCCCTCGCTCAAGCCGCTGTCGATCGGCGTGTTGACCTATCGCGGCGAGGTGACGCTGTCGGGGCTGGTGAACAACGCGCAGCAGCGTGAGCTCGCCGGACGGCTGGCCGGCGGCGTGAAGGGCGTGAAGACGGTACGCAACGATTTGACGGTCAAGTGACCGGGGACGATCCAATGGAAGTCATCGAACGCATCAAGCAGCACCTGGCCGCCGAACCGGTGGTCCTGTTCATGAAGGGCACGCCGGATTTCCCGCAGTGCGGCTTCTCGGCCCAGGCGGTGGCGGCACTCAAGCAGGTTGGCGCGAAATTCCACGCGGTCAACATCTTCGAGGACCAGGAGCTGCGCGACGAACTGAAGCGCTTCTCGAACTGGCCCACCTATCCGCAGCTGTACGTGAACGGCGAGCTGATCGGCGGCGCGGACATCGCGGTGCAGATGTTCAAGAGTGGCGAGCTCAAGCAGCTGGTCGATTCGACGAACAAATCCGCCGCCTGAGCGGCGGATTTCGCTAGACTCGCCCTCCCGCACCGTTTCTTCGAAAGGGGTCCCCATGAGCGCACCCATCACGCAGCCACCGTTGCCGTATCCCGACAATGCGCTGGATCCGGTCATCAGCGCCAACACGCTGGGTTTCCACTACGGCAAGCACCACAAGGCCTACGTCGACAACCTCAACAAGCTGATCGCCGGCACGCCGCTGGAAGGCCAGCCGCTGGAGAAGATCATCCTCGAGGTCGCGGGCAAGGCCGACAAGGCGCCGGTGTTCAACAACGCCGCCCAGGTGTGGAACCACACCTTCTACTGGAACTGCCTGAAGAAGGGTGGCGGCGGCACGCCGCCGGCGGCGCTGGGCAAGCTGGTCGAGCGCGACTTCGGCGGCCTCGACAACCTGAAGAAGGAACTGGCCACTGCCGCCACCTCGCAGTTCGGCAGCGGCTGGGCGTGGCTGGCCTCCGACAACGGCAAGCTGGTGGTGCTGAAGACCGCCAACGCGGACCTGCCGATGACCAAGGGGCTCAAGGCGCTGCTGACCATCGACGTGTGGGAACACGCCTATTACCTGGATTACCAGAACCGCCGTCCCGACCACGTCAACGCGGTGATCGAGAAGCTGCTGAACTGGCAGTTCGCGGCGGACAACCTCGGGGTCTGAAGCCGCGGTTGCAGCCACAATCCGCCCCAACTGGCCGCTGATGGCGGGTGCAACCGGAGGGGCGGGGTCGGCCGGTCAACGACCTGTCCTCACTGCCTCCGTCAGCCCGGAGACTGCAGTGCATGCTCCGGCGCGACGGGACCCGGTTCGACCCGGTGGTCGCATCCTTCCCAGCCCCGCGCATAGCGGCGCGTGAAGTTCAGTTCCTTGATGCCGAGCAGACGCTGTGCGGACAGCTCCACGCCCCACATCCCCAATGGCTGGCGCACGGCCACGATGTCCTGCACCTGCTGCCAGCCGTCACGACCCAGGTGCAGCGTGAACGGTTCGCGATCCTCGATCAGCAGGCCGCGCCCGCCGGGCAGCTGTTGCACGGGCACTTCGCTGCGCCAGTGCCAGCGCTGCGCCGCTGGTGGCGCGGCGCCACCATAGCGCGCCTCCACCGCGCGCAGCAGTTCCACCGGGCGCCCCAGTTCGCGCGCCACCAGCAGCTTGATGAACTCGGCATGCGACCACAGCAATGGCATGGCGCTGCCCGATGGACGTCCCGGAAAGAGGCCCAGCTCAGGAATCGCGTCCGTGTCCCAGACCTGCTCGGGCAGCAGCCCGCCGGTGCTCGCACAGCGCAGCATCGTGCGCAGCTGCTCGAGCGGATCGGCGCCGGACTGCAGCGCCAGATGGCCGCGTTCGCCCACCAGCAGCGGCCATGCGCGTCCCTGGCCGGAGCCGTCGAAGGGCCGGCCATCGGGATATTCGCCGTAGCCGTCTTCGTTGTACCGGTGGTACAGCCCTCCCGCTGGCGTTACGACCTGCAGTTCCCGGTCGACCACCGTGAGCGTGTCCTGCACGCGCCGGTCCAGCCCCCGGCGCAGCCCCAGGCGTACCAGCCAGGAGAAATCCATGCTGACCAGCGCCGCCGCGGCGATCGTTTCGCCGCCACGGTTGCGCAGCAGTACCGACCCGGCCAGCTCCCCCGAGGTGCCTGGATTGCCGAACCGCACGTAATAGCCGTCGACGCCGTGCCGCCGCGCCAGCTGCGTGTCGCGCACATAGCACCAGCTTTCCAGGCGCTCGTTCCAGTCATCGGCCAGGCCCAGCGCATATTCGCGCTCGCCATCCTGGAGCCATGGCGCCGCGGCCACCAGCGCCGCGATCGCCACCGCCAGCGTGAACGGGCTGACACCCGGGTTTTCCTCCCAGCGATCCTGCGGACTGGAGGGACCGCAGGCACAGATGAAGCCGACGGCCTTGCGCACCATCTGCCCCGTATCGGGCAGCTCCTCGATCCCGTGCTCCCGCAGTTTCGCCGCCAGCAGCACCGGAAATGCGGCCTCGTCGAGCTGCACGCCCGCCCAGAAGGGCGCGCCACTGGGGAAGTAGTTCTGGGCCCAGTGGCCATCGCGCTGCTGCGCGACCATCAGGTTGGAGAGGATGTTGCGCGCATCCTGGTGCTGGTGCGCGCCGAGCAGCGCGAAGGCGGTGAGCGTGGCATCGCGCGGCCACACCAGGTGGTAGCCACCGAGTGTGTCGGTGCTGTTGCCCCAGGGTACGCTCAGGCTGGCGACGACGGCACCCGGATATTCACGGTCCTCGTGGATCTTCAACACCACCGCCGACAGGCGCGCCGCATCGCCGAGCGCCGCGTCCGGCCGTGGCAGCGTCAGTTGCGCGCTCCACGCATGCCATGCTTCCAGGAAGATGCTGCGGGTGGCGTCGAACCGGTTCGCGAGCGCAGTGCGCGCATGCGTGTGGGCGCCATACGCGGAATCGGCGAAACCCAGCGCCAGCACGCCGCTGGTTGCGCCGGCGCAGGCGGTCAGGGCGACGGTGCCGTGGTCCGCGTAGTCGTAGTCGAAGGTCAGCCGGCCATGCGCGTTGAGGTCCTGCCAGCCGTCGGAATGGCCCACGTAGCCGCAGCTCAGGTCCTGCAGCGGCACGTCCGCCGTCAGGCATACCGCCGCGTCGTGGCGCTGTGCATAGGCCACGCCGTCCTCGATCCACGCGTTGTTGTCGCGCCCGGTGGCACCCAGGTGCGGGGCGAGGATCACCGCCAGGCGGTACTCGCCGGTCAACGCGAAGCGGATCAGCAGCACGTCGCGATCCGGATCGGGCAGCAGCTCGAGCTGCAATTCGTAGTCGGGGCCGTGGTGGATGATCGTCAGCGCCGGCAGATCCGGCGCGGGCGTGGCGAGGCGATAGCGGCACACACGCTTCAGGTCGATCCAGCGCTGCTCATTGCAGAGATAGAAGCTCATGTCGCGGATCTGCGGCTGGCCGGTGGACGGCCAGTAGATCTCGTTGATGATGCCGTGGCCCACCGTGGCCCACAGCCGCGCGCGGCCGAGCGCGGTGGTCACGTAATCCTTGTCGCTCGAGCACCAGGTCGGTGAAATGCCCGGGCCGCCGGGAGCCTGTCGCGTGCCCAAGTCAGCCGCCGTGGGTGAAGGCTGGATAGTCGGTCATGCCGCCATCGATGAATCGAAGGCACGCACGCACGCTCGCGGCGCCGGGGCCGGAATTGCCGCCGGTGTCCAGCGCCCGCTTGCCGTCCCGTTGCAGGTCCATTGCTCTCTTGACGTGGCAGCTGGTTGCAGGGCCGGCGCTGTGTTGCGCCGGGCCGAATGCTCGAGGCTACAGTGTGGTGAAGTCGAGCACGAGGCGGCCGCGCACGCCGCCGCGCTCCAGGATGCGATGCGCCTCGGCGGCCTGCGCCGCCGGCAGCACCCGCGCCACGCGCGCGGTGAGCACTCCGGCTTCGGCCTGGTCGCGCAGGCGCTCGAGCTTCGCGGTATCGGTGATGGCCGCGCCGACCAGCACCGGGAAGACGCGGATGCCGCGCTCCACCGCGTCGTTCCAGCCGCGCACGGTCACCAGCATGCCGCCATCGGCGATGGCCGGCACGGCCGCGGCGTTCAGCAGCGCGGTGTCGAACAGCCCATCCACGCCGCGGGGCAGCAGCTCGCGTACCCGTCCGGTGAAGCCCGGGCCGCGCGTCACCAGTTCATCGGCGCCGAGTCGTTTTACCAGCTCGCGGTCGGCCGGCAGATCCGAGACATCGGCGATCACCCGCAGGCCGTCGGCCTTCGCGAGCTGGATCACATAGCCGCCCAGTGCGCCGGCCGAGCCGGTGACGGCGAGAGTCTGGGCGGGACGCAGCGCCATCGCATCCAGCCCGAGGCGCGCGGTGAGCGCGTTCATCAGCAGCGTCGCGGCCGCGGGAAAGTCCAGGTTCGCGGGCGCGCGCACCACGGATGCGGCGGGCACGATGAGCTGCTGCTGATAGGCGCCCTTGGTGACGGCACTGGCGTTGGCCACTGCCAGTACGCGCTGGCCCACGGCCAGCCGGCCATCCCCGCCGGCGCCCACTTCCTCGACCACACCCGCCGCATCCCACCCGGGGATGTGCGGCAGCGGCTGGCTGGCCATCCGTCCGCCGTAGCCGTTGGCGCGCACCGCCAGGTCACTGGGATGCACGGCCGCCGCGTGCACGCGCACGCGCACCTCGCCCGGTCCGGCGTGCCGTTCGGGCACCTCGATGACTTCCAGCACCTCGGGACCGCCGAACTTCATCAGGCCGATGACTTTCATGGAAACCTCGCTGCAGACAGGCGTTACGGATCGCCTTCGGTGAGATCCAGCGGCGCCGGCGCGCCATCCTTCCAGCCCAGGGCGCGCGCCTTCTCCTCGGCGCGCAGGAAGCTCTCATGCAGGTCGTTGCAGATCTGGCAGAACAGGTCCGCGGTGCGTTCGGCGTCGTAGGCCGCCGAGTGTGCCTCGCGGCTGTCGAATTCGATGCCGGCCAGCTGCGCCGCGCGCGCCAGCACGGTCTGGCCCAGCGCGGCGCCGGCCAGCGTCGCGGTATCGAAGCAGGAGAAGGGGTGGAAGGGGTTGCGCTTGATGCCGGTGCGTTCCAGTGCCGCGTTCAGGAACCCCAGGTCGAAGGCCGCGTTGTGGCCCACCAGGATCGCGCGGCGGCAGCCATGTGCGCGGATCGCGGTGCGCACTTCGCGGAACACCCGCTGCAAGGCATCGGCCTCGTCGATGGCCGGCCGCAATGGATGCCAGGGATCGATGCCGGTGACTTCCAGCGAGGCCGGATCCAGCCGCGATCCCTCGAACGGCTTGACGTGATATGAGTGCGTGACCCCGCGGCGCAGGCGTCCGCCGGCGTCGATCTCGATCATCACCGCGGCGATTTCCAGCAGCGCGTCGGTCTTGGCGAAGAAGCCGCCGGTCTCCACGTCGATGACCACGGGCAGGAAGCCGCGGAAACGCTTGGAACACAGCTCCACGCCGGCCATCAGCTCACCAGCCGCCAGCCGAGGCTGGTGCCCGCGCGCAGCGGCACGATGGTTTCGCCGGCGAACGGGTAGGCATCCGGCACCTGCCACGGCCGGCGTTCCAGCGTGATCGTGGTCTCGTTCAGCGGCAGGCCGTAGAAGCGCGGTCCGTGCTCGCTGGCGAAGGCCTCCAGGCGCGGCAGTGCGCCGATGGCATCGAAGGCCTCCGCATACAGTTCCAGTGCCGCGTGCGCCGAGTAGATGCCGGCGCAGCCGCAGGCGGCTTCCTTGGTGCTGCGGCCGTGCGGCGCGCTGTCCGTGCCGAGGAAGAAACGCCGGTCGCCCGAGGCCACGGCATCGAGCAGCGCCTGCCGGTCGCTCTCGCGCTTGAGCACCGGCAGGCAGTAATGGTGCGGGCGGATGCCGCCGACGAACAGCGCATTGCGGTTCAGCAGCAGATGCTGCGGGGTGATGGTGGCGGCGACGTTGCCGGACTGGCCGCGCACGAATTCGACCGCCGCCGCCGTGGTGACATGCTCGAACACGATGCGCAGGTGCGGCAGGCGCTGTCGCAGCGGTACCAGCACCGCATCGATGAAGCGGTGCTCGCGCTCGAACACGTCCACCTCCGGCGCGGTGACTTCACCATGCACCTGCAGCGGCAGGGCCATCTCGGCCATGGCCTCGAGCACCGCATAGATGTTGCGCACGTCGGTGACGCCGGCGTCCGAATTGGTGGTGGCCCCGGCCGGATACAGCTTGCAGCCGTGCACGATGCCGCTGGCGCGGGCCTTGCTGATCTCGCGCGGATCGGTGCGGTCGGTGAGGTACAGCGTCATCAGCGGCTCGAACCGGCTGCCGGGCGGCCGCGCGGCCAGGATGCGTTCGCGGTAGGCGGCCGCCTGCGCGGTGGTGGTCACCGGCGGCTTCAGGTTTGGCATCACGATGGCGCGCGCGAACTGCGCGGCGGTGTGCGGCAGCACGCTCGCCAGCGCCGCGCCATCCCGCAGGTGCAGGTGCCAGTCATCCGGCTGGCGCAGCGTGAGGCGTTCCATCAGCGGCCCTTGCGCTGGTCGAGCAGCCAGGTGAGCGTCAGCCGCGCGCCGAACCCGGTGATTTCCGTCGGCACGTGCGCGAGGCCGCCGCGGCGCGTGGCCGCGGCGAGATCCACGTGTGCCCAGGCGATGTTCCGCGGCACGAAGCGTTGCAGGAAGCGCGCCGCGAGAATGTGGTCGCCCTTGCCGTCCACGGCGCATTGCGCGATGTCCGCGCTGGGGCTGTCGAGGTCGGTGTCGTAATCCTCGGGAAAGGGGAACTGCCACAGACGCTCGCCACTGGCTTCGGCGGCGGCGAGCAGCCGCGCGGCCAGCTGCGGTTCGCTGGCAAACAGGCCGCTCATGCGCTCGGTCAGCGCATACACGCAGGCGCCGGTGAGCGTGGCGAAGTCGATGATGGTGCGCGGCGCGCGGCGCGCGGCCAGCGCCAGCGTGTCGGCCAGCGCCATGCGGCCCTCGGCGTCGCTGTGGATCACCTGGATGGTCACGCCATTGACCGCGCGGATCACCTCCTGCGGCCGGTACGCCTTCGGGCCGATGGAGTTCTCGGTGATGGCCAGCCATGCGTCGAGCGCCACCGGCAGGCGCAGCCGCGCCGCGGCTACCAGCGTGGCCAGCGCCACCGCGCTGCCCGCCATGTCGGTGTGCATGTCGAGCATGGACTTGTGCGGCTTGAGGTTGGTGCCGCCGGTGTCGAACAGCACGCCCTTGCCGACCAGCGCGATCTCGGGCCGCGCGCGGCCGCGCGGCGCATAGCGCAGCTCCGCGATGCCGGCGTCGCGGCGCGCGTTGCCGCGCGCCACTGCGAGGAAGGCGCCGGCACCCAGGCGCGCGAGCTGCGTCTCGCCATGCCAGCGCAGCCGCAGGCCATGGCGCCGCGCCAGGGTGGCCAGCAGCCGGCGATACGCACCGGCGTCGAGCACGTTCGGCGGCAGCGCGGTGAGATGCCGCACGAGGTTGGTGGCGTCGGCGATGACTTCGGCGCGGCGCGCATCCAGCGGCGCGGCATCGAGCACGTCCACGCGTCCGGGTGCGCGGGGTGGCGCGGCGCGCTGCTTGTCCGCGGGCATGGCGAAGGCGTGCGCGGCCAGCGCTGCGTACAGCGCTTCCTGCCAGGCCGGGCGCGACTTCGGCGCGCAGCGCGCGATCACCGCGATGCGCGTGGCCGTGGCGCGATCACCCAGCGCGCGCTGCGCGAGCAGGCCCGCCACGCGCAGCAGTTCGAACGGCGATGCATCGGCGCGGCAGTAGCCGAGCACGGCAAGCGTCTGGCGGCGGTTGTCGAAGGTGGCACTGCGCACCTGTGCATGCGTGGCCTCACCACGGCGCTGCAGTATCTGCCACAGGCCGGCATCCGGCAGCTTGACCCGCGGAGTATCATCGGTTGGCAGCAGCAACAGCGCCGCATCGTAACTGTCGAAACTGTCAGGCACTCCGGCGACGAGGCGGATGCGCGGCGCTGGCTGGGAAGGCAGTAAGGAAGGCATTGACGCAGGCGTTTGCTTGACCGAACAGGACGAAAAGCCGGATCATCGCGCGGCTCAAATGGGGCGCGGCCGGGCATCGTAGCACAGCGCCACTATTGACTTTTTTCCCGTTTTGGGGCGCCGCAAAGGCAGACCAATGGCTGAAGTCCAGAACATCCAGGACCAGGATCCCGAAGAGACGCGCGAATGGCTCGAGGCCATCGACTCGGTGATACGCGCCGCGGGTGGCGAGCGCGCGCATTTCCTTCTCGAGCAGCTCATCGACCGCGCGCGGCGTTCCGGCGCCTACCTGCCGTTCAAGCCCAACACGGCATACGTGAACACCATCCCGGCGGGCCAGGAACCGGCGTATCCGGGCGATCGTGCGCTGGAGAAGCGCCTCGAGGCCTACATGCGCTGGAACGCGGTGGCCATGGTGCAGCAGGCCAACAAGCAGTCCTCCGAATACGGCGGACACCTGGCGAGCTATGCCTCCTCGTCCACGCTGTACGAGGTCGGGTTCAATCATTTCTGGCGCGGCGCCTCCGACCAGCATCCGGGCGACCTGGTGTTCATGCAGGGCCACAGCTCGCCGGGCGTGTACGCACGGGCCTTCCTCGAAGGCCGGCTCACCGAGGCCAACCTGAAGAAGTTCCGCCATGAAGTGGGCGGCGGCGGCCTGTCCTCCTATCCGCATCCCTGGCTGATGCCGGATTTCTGGCAGTTCCCCACCGTCTCGATGGGCCTGGGTCCACTGATGGCCATCTACCAGGCGCGCTTCATCCGCTACATGGAGAACCGCGGCATGACGCCGCCATCGGACCGCAAGGTGTGGTGCTTCTGCGGCGACGGCGAGATGGACGAGCCCGAGTCGATGGGCCAGCTCACCATGCCGGTGCGCGAGGGCCTCGACAACCTCATCTTCGTGGTGAACTGCAACCTGCAGCGCCTCGACGGCCCGGTGCGTGGCAACGGCAAGATCATCCAGGAACTGGAGGCCGCGTTCCTCGGCGCCGGCTGGAACGTCATCAAGGTGCTGTGGGGGCGCAACTGGGATCCGCTGCTGGCGCAGGACCACGACGGGGTGCTGCGCCGCCTGATGGAAGACTGCGTGGACGGGGAGTACCAGAACTTCAAGTCCAAGGGCGGCGCGTACACGCGCGAGCATTTCTTCGGCAAGCATCCGCAGACCGCGGCGATGGTCGCCAACATGTCCGACGAGGACATCTGGCGCCTGAAGCGCGGCGGCCACGACGCGCAGAAGGTGTACGCGGCCTACGCGGCGGCGATGGCGCACAAGGGCCAGCCCACGGTGATCCTCGCGCACACGGTGAAGGGCTTCGGCCTGGGCAAGGCGGCCGAAGGCCAGATGGTCGCGCACCAGCAGAAGAAGATGGACGCCGAGTCGCTGGCCAGCTTCCGCTCGAACCTGGGCATCAGCCTTTCGGACGGGGACATCGCCGGCTTCCAGTTCGTGAAGCCGCCGGAGGACAGCGAGGAGATCCGCTACCTGAAGGCGCAACGCGCCCGGCTCGGCGGCTACCTGCCGAAGCGCGACACGAACATTCCCCCGCTGGCGCTGCCCGGCCTCGATCTCTTCAAGCCACTGCTCGATGGCACGGGCGATCGCGAAATCTCCACCACCATGGCCTTCGTGCGCATCCTCACGGCGCTGCTGAAGGACAAGAACATCGGCCGCAACATCGTGCCCATCGTGCCGGACGAGGCGCGCACCTTCGGCATGGAGGGCCTGTTCCGCCAGATCGGCATCTATTCGGCCATGGGGCAGCTCTACACGCCGCAGGACGCCGACCAGCTGATGTCCTACAAGGAAGAGAAGAAAGGACAGATGCTCGAGGAGGGCATCAACGAGGCCGGCGCCACCTGCTCGTGGATCGCGGCGGGCACCGCCTATGCGAACCACCGGCAGCACATGGTGCCGTTCTACATCTACTACTCGATGTTCGGGTTCCAGCGCGTGGGCGATTTCATCTGGGCCGCGGGCGACATCCAGGCGCGCGGTTTCCTGCTCGGCGCGACGGCCGGACGCACCACGCTGGCAGGCGAGGGCCTGCAGCACCAGGATGGCCACAGCCAGCTGGTGGCCACCACGGTGCCGAACTGCCGCGCCTACGATCCGGCCTACGCCTACGAGCTCGCCGTGATCATCCACGACGGCATGAAGAAGATGTACGTCGAGGGCGAGAACGTCTTCTATTACCTGTCGGTGATGAACGAGAACTATGCGCAGCCGGCGATGCCGGCCGGCGCGGAAGCGGGCATCCTCAAGGGCGCCCACCAGTTGCGCGAAGGCGCGGCGGGCGCCGCGCCGCGCGCCACGCTGCTGGGCTCCGGCACCATCCTGCGCGAGGTGCTGGCCGCGGCGGACATCCTCGAGAACGACTACAAGGTGGCCACCGACGTGTATTCGGTCACCAGTTTCAGCGAGCTGCGCCGCGAGGCCTTGCTGGTGGAGCGCGAGAACCTGCTGCATCCGGCGCGCGAGCCGCGCGCGCCCTGGGTGGCGCAGCTGTTCGGCCGCAACCGCCAGCCGGTGGTGGCCGCCACCGACAACATGCGCATGGTGTCCGACCAGATCCGCCAGTGGATCCCGGGCCGCTATGTCACGCTCGGCACCGATGGTTTCGGCCGCAGCGATGGCCGCGCGGCGCTGCGCGGCCACTTCGAGGTGGACCGCCGCTACGTGGCGCTGGCGGCGCTGAAGGCGCTCGCCGATGACGGCGCCATCGACCGCAAGGTGGTGGTCGAGGCCGTGGGCAGGCTGGGCGTGGATCCGGCCAAGGCCAATCCGCTCAACAGCTAAGGGCGCGCGCATGTCACAGACCATCGAAGTGCGCGTGCCGGACCTCGGCAATTTCTCCGAGGTCGGCGTCATCGACGTGCTGGTGAAGCCGGGCGACACCATCGCCATCGACACGCCGCTGATCACGCTGGAGACCGAGAAGGCGAGCATGGATGTGCCGTCGCCGGCCGCAGGTGTGGTCGAGAAGGTACATGTGGCCAAGGGCGGCAAGGTCTCCGAGGGATCGCTGGTGGTGACGCTGCGCCCCGAGGCCGGTGGCGCTGCCACGGCGGCAGCCGCGGCACCGGCCCCACCGGCGGCAGTGCCAGCCTCCGCGGCGGCGCCCGCGGCTGCGTCAGCCGCCGCGCCGCGCAGCGTCGACGTGCTGGTGCCCGACATGGGCAACTTCACCGAAGTCGGCGTCATCGAAGTCCTGGTGAAGGTTGGCGACAAGGTCGAGCTCGACACGCCGCTGGTCACGCTGGAGACCGAGAAGGCAACGATGGATGTGCCTTCCACTGCAGCCGGCACGGTCGAAGCCGTGCACGTGCAGAAGGGCGGCAAGGTGTCCGCGGGCAGCCGCGTGGTGACACTTGGCGGGGTGGTGAGTGCCGCCGCGCCAGCGCCGCCGGTGAGCGCGCCTGTCACGCCGCCCGCCGCCGCACCGAAGGCCGCGCCCGTGGCACCGCCGTCACCGCCGCGGGCTTCCGACACGCTGCCGCCGGTCAGCGAAGCCGGCTTCAGCACGGCGCATGCCGGGCCTTCGGTGCGCAAGCTGGCCCGCGAGCTCGGCGTGGACCTCGGTCGCGTGAAGGGCAGCGGCCAGCGCGGCCGCATCACGCATGAGGACGTGAAGGCCTGGGTCAAGGCCATGCTCTCCGGCGGCCTGCAGGCGACAGGCCCGGCGCTGCCGCAGGTACCGAAGGTCGACTTCGCGAAGTTCGGTGCCGTCGAGATCAAGCCGCTGGGCCGCATCCAGAAGATCTCCGGTCCGCGCCTGCACGCCGCGTGGGTCAACGTGCCGCATGTCACGCAGTACGACGAAGCCGACATCACCGCCCTGGAGGGCGAGCGCGCGAAACTGAAAGACCGCGCCGCCGCCGCCGGCGTGAAGCTCACGCCGCTGGCCTTCGTGGTGCGCGCCTGCGTGCTGGCGCTGCGGGAATACCCCACGTTCAACGCCTCGCTCGACGGCGAGAACATGGTGCTGAAGCATTACATCCACATCGGCTTCGCCGCCGATACGCCCAATGGCCTGCTGGTGCCGGTGATCCAGAACGCCGACCAGCTGGACCTGTTCGGCATCGCGCGCGCGCTGGCAGATCTTTCCGAGCGCGCGCGCAAGGGCACGCTCAAGGGCAGCGAGATGCAGGGTGGCAGCTTCACCATCTCCAGCCTCGGCGGCATCGGTGGCACCGCGTTCACGCCCATCATCAATGCGCCCGAGGTCGCCATCCTCGGCGTGTCGCGCACGCAGGTGAAGCCGGTGTGGGACGGCAAGGAGTTCAAGCCGCGCCAGATGCTGCCGCTGTCGCTGTCGTATGACCACCGGCTGATCGACGGGGCGATGGGCGCGCGCTTCGCGGTGTACCTTTCGAAGATGCTCGGCGATCCGGACGCGCTGCTGGCGGGCCTGCCGTGAGCGAGCTGGAGGTTGCGGTACCGGACCTCGGCAATTTCGACGAGGTGAATGTCGTCGAGGTGCTGGTGAAGGTGGGCGACACCGTCGCCATCGACACGCCGCTGATCACGCTGGAGACCGAGAAGGCGACCATGGACGTGCCGTCCACCGCGTCCGGCAAGGTCACGGCGTTGCCGGTGCAGGCCGGCGGCAAGGTGCGCAAGGGCACGGTAATCGCGCGTGTCGAGTCCGCGGCGGCAGCGCCTGCACCCGCGGCGAAGGCGGCCACTCCGGCGCAACCCGTCGCGCCGGTTCATGTGGTGCCACCGGCCGATCAGCCGCTGCTGCCGCCCGGCCCGACTCCCGATCGCAGTTTCCAGCTGGTGGTGCTCGGCGCCGGCCCCGGCGGCTACACCGCGGCGTTCCGCGCCGCGGACCTCGGCCTCAAGGTCGCGCTCATCGAGCGCTGGGACAGTCTCGGCGGGGTGTGCCTGAACGTGGGCTGCATTCCCTCCAAGGCGCTGCTGCACGCGGCGAAGGTGATCGAGGAGACACACGAGATGGCCGCGCACGGCATCGCCTTCGGCGCGCCGCAGCTCGACCTCGACAAGCTGCGCGCGTGGAAGCAAAGCGTGGTGCGCAAGCTCACCGGCGGCCTCACCGCGCTGGCGAAAACGCGCAAGGTGGAAGTGGTGCGCGGCGTGGGCAGGTTCGCCGGCAGCCGCGTCATCGAGGTCAGCGGTGCCGACGGCGCCCGCCAGCTCGTCGGCTTCGACCACTGCATCATCGCGGCCGGCTCGGAGGCGGTGAAGCTGCCGTTCGTCCCCGAGGATCCGCGCATCATCGATTCCACCGGCGCGCTGGAGCTGCAGGGGATCCCGCGGCGGCTGCTGGTGATCGGCGGCGGCATCATCGGCCTGGAGATGGCCTGCGTATATGACGCGCTGGGCGCGAAGGTCTCGGTGGTCGAACTGGGCACGCAGCTGATGCCGGGCGCCGATCCGGATCTGGTGCGGCCGCTGGAGAAGCGCCTGCAGAAGCGCTACGAGAAGATCATGCTGGGCACGAAGTCCACGCAGGTGGAGGCGCTGCCGGAGGGCATCCGCGTGAGCTTCGATGCCGGCGGGCAGACCAGCACCGACGTCTACGACCGCGTGCTGGTGGCCGTGGGCCGCGTGCCCAATGGCCGGCTGCTGAACTGCGCGGCGGCGGGAATCACGGTCAGCGAGCGCGGCTTCATTCCTGTGGACCGGCAGATGCGCACCAACGTGCCGGGCATCTTCGCCATCGGCGACATCGTCGGCCAGCCCATGCTGGCGCACAAGGCCACGCACGAGGCCAAGGTCGCCGCGGAAGTCGCTGCCGGGCACAAGGCCTTCTTCGATGCGCGCGTGATTCCCTCCGTGGCCTACACCGATCCCGAGGTGGCCTGGGTGGGCGTCACCGAAACGCAGGCGAAGCACGACGGGCTCGACATCCGCAAGGCCGCGTTCCCGTGGGCCGCCAGCGGCCGTTCGCTGTCGCTGGGCCGTGACGAGGGTCTCACCAAGCTGATCGTCGATGCGGCCAGCGGCCGCGTGATCGGCGGCGGCATCGTCGGGCCGAACGCCGGCGAGCTGATCGCCGAGGTCGGGCTGGCGATCGAGATGGGCGCCGACGCCGCCGACATCGGCCTCACCATCCACCCCCACCCGACGCTGTCGGAGACGGTGGGCATGACAGCCGAGGCACTCGAAGGTACCCTCACCGACCTGTACATGCCGAAAAAATAGCGGGACTCGCCCGCATCACAAGGACGGGAGGGGACGGGTGAACGCAGCACTGGCCCTGCGGGGCGTGGATAAATCCTTTGGCGCGCAGCGCGCCGTGGCCGGGCTGGACCTGGTGGTGCCCAAGGGCGAGACCTGCGGCCTCATCGGCCCCAGCGGCGCCGGCAAGAGCACCACCATCCGCATCCTGATGTCCATCCTGTTCGCGGATGCGGGCACGGTGGAGGTGCTGGGGCGCGCCTCGGCGCTCGAGGCCAAGGACCGCATCGGCTACCTGCCCGAGGAGCGCGGCGTGTACCGCAAGATGCGCGTCGGTGCCTTCCTCGATTATCTCGCGGGACTGAAGGGCGTATCCGCGCAGCAGTCACAGGCCCGCTCGCGCGACCTGCTCGGCCGGCTGGGCCTGCAGGATGTCGAGAAGAAGAAGTGCGAGGATCTCTCCAAGGGCATGCTGCAGCGGGTGCAGTTCGTCGCCTCCATCGTGCACCAGCCGGAGCTGCTGATCCTCGACGAGCCATTCAGCGGCCTGGATCCGGTAAGCGTGCGGCTGCTGAAGGACGTGATCGCCGCGGAGCGGCGCCGTGGCACCACCATCCTGTTCTCCACCCACGTGATGGCGCAGGCCGAGGAGCTGTGCGACCGCGTGGTGATGATCCACAAGGGCCGCAAGGTGCTGGATGAGCCGATGGCGAAGCTGCGCCGGCAGTTCGACGTGTCGCGCGTGCTGTTCGAGCCACTCGCGCCGCAGCCCGGCGATGCCACCGAACTGCGCGGCGTGCCGGGTGTCGCCGCGGTGGCCGGCACCGAGGGGGAGTACGAGCTGCGGCTGGTGGCCGGCACCGATCCCGCGGCGGTGATCCGCGAGGCGGTGGTGCGCGTGCTGCCGGCACGGGTGGAGATTGCGCGGCTGCGGCTGGAAGACCTGTTCGTCGGCATCGTGAAGGAGGCCGGCCAGTCCGAGGAGGCGCTGCGCCAGCACCTGCAGGGCCTCACGGCCGGGGAGGGCAAATGATCAATCTGCGCCGTGTGGGACTGGTCGCCAGGCGCGACTTCCTGGTGACCGTCTCCAACAAGGGGTTCCTGTTTGGCGTGCTGGTGATGCCGCTCATCATGACGGTGCTCATCGCCATGGTGCCGAAGATGATGGCGCACTCGGGCACGCAGGTGGCCGTCGAGGTGGCGCTGATCGATCACAGCGGTGCCGTGACCGAGGCACTGCGCCAGGAGCTGGACCCTGCGACCCTGGCCGCGGCGCGCGCGGCCCAGGCGCGCCAGGCCACCGGGCAGCTCGGACCGGCCGGGGCGGGCGTGGCCAGGGCCGCCGCCGCCGCGCAGCCGGACATCCCGCATTTCACGCTGCAGGCGCTGCCGCCGGATGCCACGCTGGAAAGTCAGAAGGCCTGGCTCATCGCGGAAAACCTCGGCAAGTACGCGCGCCGCGCGCTGGTGGTGGTGCCTGCGGCGGCGGTACTGCGCACCGACGGCGGTTTCGAGACCTACGCGCTGTACGCGCCGCGCAACCTGCCGCAGGACGCCGAGGGCATCCTGCACGATGCCGTGCGGCAGTCGCTGATCTCGGCGCGCCTGCGCGCCACCGGTGTGGATCCGGCGCTGGTACGCAGCGCCACCGAGGTCGCGCCGGCGCACACGGAGCTGGTCTCGGCCGGTGGCAAGCAGCAGACCGGGCAGGGCCTGAACCGCGCGCTGCCCTTCATCATGGGCGTGCTGATGTTCATGGGCATCATGATGGGCGGGCAGTCGCTGATGACCTCGACCGTGGAGGAGAAATCCAGCCGCGTGGTGGAGGTGCTGCTGGCGGCGGTTTCGCCGCTGGAACTGATGTGGGGCAAGCTGCTGGGCCAGATGGGCGTGGGCCTGGTGAGCCTGGGCGTGTACGTGGCGCTGGGCGTGCTGGCGCTGCTGCAGTTCGCGATGATCGGGCTGATCGATCCGCTGCTGATCCTCTACCTGTTCCTGTTCTTCCTGATGTCCTACCTGGTCTATGGCGCGTTGATGCAGACGGTCGGCGCCGCCGTCAACCAGATGGCCGACGCGCAGTCGCTGCTCGGGCCGGTGATGATGCTGCTGGTGCTGCCGTACATCCTCACGATCTTCGTCGGTGGCCGGCCGGACGCGCCGTTCTCGGTGATCCTGAGCTTCGTGCCGCCGGTCAATGCCTTCATCATGATGGCGCGGCTGGCCTCGAGCTCACCGCCGCCGGTGTGGCAGGTGCTGCTGTCGCTGCTGGCGAGCCTGGTGGCCGCCTGCACCACGGTGTGGTTTGCCGCCAAGGTGTTCCGCATCGGCCTGCTGATGCACGGCAAGCCGCCCAACATCGCCACGCTGGTGAAGTGGGCGCGGATGAGCTGAGCGCGCTGCCCGGCCCGGCGCTGCATGGACGGCTACAGCTTCCTGAGCCTTTCCAGGTAAGCCGCTTCGTCCGGCGCACGGCCGGCGCGCTGCGCCTCCCACAGCGTCTCGGCAAGCACTTCGATCATGCGGTGCTCGGCTTCATGCGCGTCGCCCAGTCTTGCGGCGAGCCGCGCATGCAGCTGTTCGATGCCGGCGGGGCGGCGCGTGGCGAGCTGCTCGCGCAGCCCGAGGTGCAGTCCCATGTGCAGGAAGGGATTGGTGCGACCCTGCTCGACCGTGAAGTCGCTGGCCAGCGCCTGCGGCTGCTGCAGCGCTGCCTGGTATTCCGGATGCATTTCGATGACATCGGCGATCTGCGCGTCCAGTGGCGTCAGCGGGACGCCGTCGCGCCGCCGCTGCCAGGCTTCAAGGTAGCGCCGCCGCAGCTCGGCGCGGCTGGAATCGGCGAACATCATGCGGCCAGTCTAGGCGAAGGCTGGGCCAGGCGCTGTCTCACGGCGGCGGGGTCTTGGGGCGGAAGGCGCACCACGGTGCGATGACGCACTGCCAGCACTTGGGCCGGCGCGCCAGGCACACATGCCGTCCGTGCAGGATCAGCCAGTGGTGCGCATGCTGCAGGAACGCGGGCGGCGTGACTTTCAGCAGCTTCTGCTCCACCGCCAGCGGGGTGCGACCCGGTGCCAGCCCGGTGCGGTTCGCCACGCGGAACACATGGGTATCCACCGCAATGGTCGGCTCGTTGAAGGCGACGTTCAGCACCACATTGGCCGTCTTGCGCCCGACCCCGGGCAGCGCTTCCAGCAGCAGGCGGTCGCGTGGCACCTCGCCGCCGTGGCGCTCCAGCAGCAGCCGGCAGGTCTCGATGACGTTCTTCGCCTTGGCGTTGTACAGCCCGATGTGGCGGATATAGGGCGTCAGTCCGGCGACCCCCAGCTGCAGGATGGCCTGCGGTGTGCGGGCGACCGGGTAGAGGCTGCGCGTGGCGACATTGACGCTGCGGTCGGTGGCCTGTGCCGACAGGATCACCGCGATCAGCAGTTCGAAGGGCGTGGAGAATTCCAGTTCGCTGCGCGGCTGGGGATTGGCCTTGCGCAGCGCGGCGTACAGCGCGGCGACGCGCTCGGGCTTCATCCGCTCAGGTCACCTTCATGCCGGGTTGCACGCCGGCGTCGGCCGTGAGCACGAAGACGCCCTGGCCGTCCCCGTCCTTGTCGCTGGCACACAGCACCATGCCCTCGGAGACACCGAAGCGCATCCTGCGCGGCGCAAGGTTGGCGATCATCACCACGTAGCGGCCTACCAGGTCGCCGGGCTGGTAGTGCTGCGCGATGCCGGAGAACACATTGCGCTGCTCGCTGCCCAGGTCGAGCTTGAGCTGCAGCAGCTTGTCCGAACCTTCCACGCGGGAAGCCTCGAGCACTTTGGCGGCACGCAGGTCGAGCCTGGCGAAGTCTTCGATGCTGATCACGGGTTTTCCCTCAGGTGCGGCGGCGGGCGCCGCGGGTGCGGCAGCCGGTGTGGCTGGTGCGGCCGGCCGGGACACGACCAGCTGCTTCACGATGGCCGGCTCCACGCGCGCGGCGAGCTGCGGGTATTTGCCCAGCGATGCGCCCAGCAGCGGTGTCGCCACGCCGTTCCACGCCGACAGCGAGCCGCTGCCAAGCCAGGCTTCGGCTCGCGCGGCGATGCCCGGCATGACCGGCGCCAGCCAGGTCATCAGCACGCGGAACAGGTTGATGGCCTGGGTGGCCACTGCGCGGGCCTGCTCGATCCTGGCCGGGTCCTTCGCCAGTACCCAGGGCTTCTGCTGGTCCACGTACTGGTTGGCGCGGTCGGCCAGCAGCATGATCTCGCGCACCGCCGCCGCGTAATCGCGGGTCTCGAACAGCGCGGCGATGTCGTCGGCGCGCGCTGCGAAACCGGCGTGCAGCGCCGGCTCGGGCAGCGCCTTGGCCAGACAGCCGCCGGCGCGCTCGATGAAGGGCGCGCAGCGGCTGGCGATGTTGACCAGCTTGCCGACCACGTCGGAATTCACGCGCGCGGTGAAGTCCTCGAGGTTCAGGTCGATGTCGTCCAGGCCGTTGCCGAGCTTGGCGGCGAAGTAGTAGCGCAGCGGGTCCGCCGGCAGCAGTTCCAGGTAGCGCTGCGCGGTGATGAAGGTGCCGCGCGACTTGGACATCTTCTGTCCGTCCACGGTGAGGAAACCGTGCACGTGCACGCCGGTCGGCCGGCGGTAGCCCGCGCCGTGCAGCACGGCCGGCCAGAACAGCGTGTGGAAGTAGCTGATGTCCTTGCCGATGAAATGGTGCAGCTCGGTGGTGGCGCCGGCCTTCCAGTAGTCGTCGAAGTCCAGCCCGCGCCTGGCCGCCAGCGCCGCGAAGCTGCCGATGTAGCCGATGGGCGCGTCGAACCACACGTAGAAGTACTTGCCGGGCGCGTCCGGTATCTCGAAACCGAAGTATGGGGCATCGCGCGAGATGTCCCAGTCGGTGAGGCCCGCGGTGAACCATTCCTCGAGCTTGGCGCGCACCGCGGGCTGCAGGCCGTGGCTGGCCAGCCAGTGCTGCAGGTCCTGCGTGAACTCGCCCAGCCGGAAAAACAGGTGCTCGGATTCACGCAGCACCGGCCTGGTGCCCGTGACCGTGGAAACCGCGTCCCGCAGGTCCGCGGGCGAATAGGTGGCACCGCAGTTCTCGCAGGAATCCCCGTACTGGTCGGGGGTGCCGCAGCGCGGGCAGGTGCCGCGCACGAAGCGGTCGGGCAGGAACATCTGCGCCTGCTCGTCGTAGGCCTGGCGGATGGTGCGCCGCGCGATGACGCCGCGTTCCACCAGCGCCCCGTACAGCTGGTACGAGTAGCGGCGGTTCTCCTCCGAATGGGTGGAGTGGAACTGGTCGAAACCGATGCCGAAGCCGGCGTAGTCGCGCTGGTGTTCCACCGCCGCCGTCGCGATGAGCTGCTCGGGCGTGATGCCCTCCTGGCGCGCGCGGATCATGATCGGCGTGCCGTGGCAGTCCTCGGCGCACACGTACAGGCAGTCGTTGCCCAGCAGGCGCTGGAAGCGGCACCAGATGTCAGTCTGCACCGCCTCGATGATGTGGCCCAGGTGCAGCGGGCCATTGGCGTAGGGCAGGGCGCTGGTGACGAGGATGCGCCGCGCTGGCGTGGTGCTCACCCGCCGTCCTTGAAGCCCTCGAAGCGGGCCTTGTTGATCGCCTTCTTGTAGGCTTCCCTGCCGCTGATGAGGCGCTGGTCGAACAGCCCCTGGATGGAGCCGTCCATGGTGCGCATGCCGGTGGCGGCGCCGGATTGCATGGTGTTCTCGAGCTGGTCCAGCTTGCCCTGGCGGATCAGGTTGCCCACCGCCGGGTTGTTGATCAGGATCTCCAGCGCCGCCACGCGCCCCTGTTTGTCCGCCCGCTGCAGCAGCTGCTGCGAAACCACCCCGCGCAGCGAGGTCGACAGCATGGTGCGCACGTGCGACTGCTTGTCGGCGGGGAACACGTTGACCACGCGGTCCACGGTCTGCGCGGCGCCGTTGGTGTGCAGCGTGCCCATCACCAGGATGCCCATCTCCGCCGCGGTGACCGCGATCTGGATGGTTTCCAGGTCGCGCATTTCGCCCACCAGGATCACGTCCGGATCCTCGCGCAGCGCCGAGTTCAGCGCCTGCGCGAAGCCCTGCGAGTGCAGGCCGATCTCGCGCTGGCTGATCAGGCAGTTGCGCCGCTGGTGCACGAACTCGATCGGGTCCTCGATGGTGACTATGTGACCCTTCTCGCGCTTGTTGATGTCATCGATGATGGCGGCCAGCGTGGTGGACTTGCCGGAGCCGGTCTTGCCGGTCACCAGGATCAGCCCGTTCGGCGCGCGCGCCAGGCCGCGCACCGCATCCGGCAGCTTCAGCTGGTCCATGGTCAGCGCCTGGGTGGGAATCGAGCGCAGCACCGCGCCCATGCCGTTGAGCTGGCGCATGACGTTCACGCGGAAGCGGCCCAGCCCCTCCAGGCTGTAGGCGAAATCCGCGCCGTTGAGCTTCTCGAAGCGCGCCACCGCCTTGGACGGCATGATCTCGTACAGCGCCTCGCGCACGAACTCGGCGGCGAGGCTATCGGGTCGCAGTGGCATCAGGTCGCCGTACAGGCGGATGCGCGGCGGATCGCCCGCGATGAAGTGCAGGTCCGAACCCTTGCGTTGCAGGACTTCCCGCAGGAACTCGTCGATCTTCGCCATCGTCGTTCCTAGGCTTCCGGCTTGCCGCTGCCGGTGATCGCGCTGGCGTCGAGCTTGGGCAGCAGGCCGGTGTCGGTGACGAATTTCTGCAGCACGCGCTTGTCGCTGGCGAAGGAATAGGCGTGGTCGGGATCGATTTCCTTGGCCTGCACCGCGGCCAGCAGCGACTGGTCCATCAGCTGCATGCCGAACTCGCGGCCCATCTGCACCTGGCTCGGGATCTGGTGCGTCTGGTCGGTCTGGATGAGCTTGGCGATGGCCTTGGTCATCACCATGACTTCGCACACCGCCTTGCGGCCCTGCCCGTCGGCGGTCTTGGCCAGCACCTGCGTGATCACCGCCAGCAGGCTCTGCGACAGGAAACTCTTGGTCTGCTCGCGCTCCTCCACCGGCAGCGCATCGATGATGCGGTCGATGGTCTTCACCGCGCCGGTGGTGTGCAGCGTGCCGAGCACGAGGTGCCCGGTCTCCGCCGCCGTCATGGCCATGGAGATCGTTTCCGCGTCGCGCATCTCGCCCACCAGGATCACGTCCGGATCCTCGCGCATGGCGGCGCGCACGCCCTCGGCGAAGCTCGGCAGGTGCGTGTTCAGCTCGCGCTGCACCACCTGGCTCTGCTTGCTGCGATGGACGAACTCGATCGGATCCTCGAGGCTGATGATGTTCAGCTTGCGGGTGCTGTTGAGCAGGTCGATCATCGCCGCCAGCGTGGTGGACTTGCCGGAGCCGGTCGAACCGGTCACCAGGATCATGCCCTGGTGGTAGTCGCACAGCTTCTTGACGATGGGCGGCAGGCCCAGCTTGTCGATGGTCGGGATCGCGGTGGGGATGGTGCGGAACACTGCGCCCACGCCGGTCTCCTTGCGGAACACGTTGACGCGGAAGCGGCCGCTGTCGGTGGACACGTAGGAGAAATCCACGTCGCTGCCGGTGGCGAAGATCTCCTGCTGCGATGGCGTCATGATTTCCGTCAGGTAGCCTTCCAGCTCGGTGTCGCGCAGGTCGCGGAACTTGATCGGCATCAGGTCGCCGAACACGCGCAGCATCGGCGGCACGCCCACCGCCAGGTGGATGTCCGAGCAGCCCTGCTGGGTGCCGAGCTTGAGGAAGGCGTCTATGCGGGCCATAGACGTGAATCTTACGTCATGCGAAGCGCTCTAGCGCGACCCGCATCTCATCCATGCTCTGGAAGCGCTTGGCCTTGTCGACGGCCATGGCCTTCATGATCAGGTCCGACAGGCCCGGCGGCAGTTTCGGGTTGAGCTCCTGCGGCACGCGCGCCTTGCCCTGCACGTGCTGGTACATCACCGCCATGTGGTCGCCGCGCGAATAGGGCGGCTGGCCGGTGAACATCTCGTAGAGGATCACGCCCACGGCGTAGATGTCGGCGCGCTCGTCCACCTTGCGGCCGAGGATCTGCTCGGGCGCCATGTACTTGGGCGAGCCGATCACGTAGCCGGTCTTGGTGAGCTGCGTGTCGCCCTCGCGGTGCGCCGCGGCCACGCCGAAGTCCACGATCTTCAGCAGCCCCTCGCCGTTGATCAGCACGTTGGCGGGCTTGAGGTCGCGGTGCACGACCCCGACCTTGTGCGCCACGGCCATGCCGGTGCACATCGCGATGCCGTACTTCACCGCCTTCTTCGTCTCGATGGGCTGCTCGTTGACGATCTCCGCGCCGAGGGTGTGCGAGGGGAAGTACTCCATCGAGATGGCGTAGTTGCCCTGCACCTGCAGGAAGTCGTAGATGCGGATGACGTTCTGGTGCGTGATCTTGCGCGAGTAGCGCAACTCATGCACGAAGCGCTTCATCATCTCCTCGTCTTCCGACACGTTCGGATTGAGGAACTTCAGGATCAGGCGGTCGTCGACCACGGTGTCTTCCATCAGCAGCACCGTGCCGAAGGCGCCCTTGCCGATGCGCTCGATGTACTTGTAGCGGCCCTCGAGCATGTCGCCGCTGCGCAGTGTGGAGATGTCCAGTTTCAGCGAGGCGGGCTGCTGCTCCACCTGGTGCAGCATGGCGCGGGCGTCGGCCTCGTCCATGGGCACGGAGCGGGCGAGGTCGGGATGCGGGCCGGAGCCGGCCCGGCTGCCCATGGCCACGGTGCCGCTGGTCTCGGCCAGGCGCGTGCCCAGCTCCTTGAGCGCGGCGTTGGCCGCGTCGACCACCTGCGGATCGGCATTGTGGCTCTGCGCCTGCAGCTGCAGGCGCACGTGCTCGAAGCGCTTTTCATCGGCCAGCAGCGCGATGGCATGGATGGCCTCGATGCGCAGCTCCTTCTCCGGGCGCGACAGGAACGGCAGCAGCGCATCGATGTTGCGGGGCTCGCCGAGCTTGCCGATGGCGCGCACCACCACGGGCAGGGAGCGCACCGGGGTGGTGGGCAGCATCTCCAGCAGGCGCGGCAGCGCGCGCTTGCTGCCGATCTCCGCCAGCGCGTCGATGGAGCGCTCGCACACCCACCAGTCCTTGTCGCGGGTGGCCTCGATCAGGTGGTTGACGGCGCGCTCGTCCTTGGTCTGGTTGAGGATCTCGATGGCCGCCCGGCGCAGGTCCTCGTCCTGGTCGCGGGCCAGCCGCAGCACCGCGTCGATGACCTTCGGGCCGCCGATCTTGCCGAGCGCGTCGCCGGCGCGGCTGCGCACCCACCAGTCATCGTCCTTGATCACCTCGAGCAGGTACTTCACCGACTTGGCGTCGCCGATCTCGTTGAGCACTTCCACCGCCGAGCGGCGCGCGTACTCGTTCTCGTCCTTCAGCACCGGGATCAGGTACTTGATGGTCTCGGGGTCGTTGGCGCGGATCAGCACGTCGATGGCGCGGTTCTGCACGTCGATCTCGCCGTCGCGCAGCAGGCGGCACACGGCCTCCACGTCCACCGGCCCGTCCATGCGCGCCAGCGCCGCCAGCGTCGCCGAGCGGATCATCTTGTTCGGGTCGCGCAGCTGCCCCTGCAGCGCGCGCTTGATCTCCGGCCGGTTGAACTTCGACAGGATGTTGATGATGTGCACGCGCGCGATCGAATCCTTGCCCTCCAGGCGGCTCACCAGTTCGGGGGCGGAGTTCTCGTCGGCGGTTTCCGCGATGATGCGGAACAGCGCGGCCTTCTCCTGCGAGTCCTGCGCGTAGGCGGCGTTCAGCAGTTCGCGCAGGTTGAACCGGTCGCGCTGCGCGTGGATCACGTCCAGCACCGCCGACTTCGACACGCCCTTCGTGTTCAGCGCCTCGATCAGCAGCCCCGGCGAATAGCTGCGGCTGCTGGTCAGCGCCCAGCCGATGCCGGCGGCGATGCGCGCGTTGCCATCGCACAGTCCCTGCAGGAAGCGCGGGAAGGTCTTGTTGGAGACCAGCGTGGACAGCACGTCCACCAGCGCCACCGTGGCATTCTTGTCGGCGTCGGCCAGCGACTGGATCACCGGGTCGATCACGCCCGGGCCCAGCGCCTTGAGCTTGGCCACGGACTTCAGCGTCTCCTCGCCCAATGGCTTGTCGGTCGACTTGATCTGGGTGATCAGCCGGTCGGAGCGCAGGTTGGTGAACAGGGCCATCAAGTGACCGGGAGTGGCGCAGAAGGTGCCGGGGACATCCGAGGCAGTATGCCATAGGCATTTTGCGGCCCGTTGCGAGCGGGTCCGCACTGCTAGAATCTGCGTCTTTCCTTGAACGGGATCACATGAGCGAGCTGGACGAATCCGTGCGCGCGCTGCTCGCGGCCTGGCGCGACCCATACCTCGACCGGACGCTGGGCGAGCTGGGCGCCATACAGGGGCTGCAGGTCTCTGCGACGACGGTGCGGCTGCAGCTTCGCTTACCGGTGCCGGTGGGCGGTTACCAGGGGCAGGTTGCATCGGCGCTGGAGCAGACGCTGCGGCGCAGCGGACTGCCCCAGCAGCTGTCACTGGAACTCGCTACGGCCATTCCGGCGCAGGCCGTCCAGAGGCCCCTCAAACCCCAGTCCGGTATCCGCAATATCGTGGCGGTGGGCTCGGCCAAGGGCGGCGTGGGCAAGTCCACGGTGGCGGCCAATCTCGCGGCCAGCTGGGCGGCCCTGGGTGCACGGGTCGGGCTGCTGGATGCCGACGTGTACGGCCCCAGCCAGCCGCTGCTCTTCGGGGTGGCCGGGCTCAAGCCCGAAACCGAGGGCAAGCGGATCCTGCCGCTGCAGGTACAGGGCGTGAAACTGATGTCCCTCGGGCTGCTGGTGGATGCCGGCCAGCCGGTGATCTGGCGTGGTCCGATGGTCACGCAGGCGCTGCAGCAGCTGCTGACGGAAACGCTCTGGGGCGAACTGGACTACCTGGTGCTCGATCTGCCCCCGGGCACCGGCGACCTGCAGCTCACGCTGGCCCAGAAGGTGCCGGTGGCCGGCAGCGTCGTGGTGACCACCCCGCAGGAGATCGCGGTGGCCGACGCACGCAAGGGCATCGCCATGTTCGAGAAGGTGGGCGTGGCGGTGCTGGGCGTGGTGGAGAACATGAGCGTGCACCTGTGCAGCCACTGCGGGCACGAGGACCCGGTGTTCGGCGCCGGCGGCGGCGAACGCCTGGCCGCCGAATGCGGCGTGGAGCTGCTCGGCAAGCTGCCGCTGGATACCCAGATCCGCGCCGATTCCGATGCCGGGCGCCTGGCGGTGCTGGCCGCGCCGGATACACCGCGCGCCAGGGCGTGGATCGAATTCGCGCGCCGTACCGCCGGCGCACTGGCGCGCCGGCCGCGCGATCGCAGCGGCAACCTGCCCGGCGTCGTCGTAGAGAGAGCCTCATGAGCATCAAGTCCGACCGCTGGATTCGCCGCATGGCGGAGGGCCACGGCATGATCGAGCCTTTCGAGCCCGGCCAGGTGCGCGACGCCGGCGCCGGCCGCATTGTTTCCTACGGCACTTCCAGCTATGGCTACGACGTGCGCTGCGCGCGCGAATTCAAGATCTTCACCAACATCAACAGCACCATCGTCGACCCGAAGAAGTTCGACCCGCAGAGCTTCGTCGACCTGGAAGCGGATGTGTGCATCATTCCGCCGAATTCCTTCGCGCTGGCGCGCACGGTGGAGTATTTCCGCATCCCGCGCAATGTGCTGGTGGTGTGCCTGGGCAAGAGCACCTACGCGCGCTGCGGCATCATCGTCAATGTCACGCCGCTGGAGCCGGAATGGGAGGGGCACGTGACGCTGGAGTTTTCCAACACCACCCCGCTCCCGGCCAAGATCTACGCCAACGAGGGCGTGGCGCAGATGCTGTTCTTCGAATCCGACGAGGTGTGCAGCACCTCGTACAAGGACCGGGGCGGCAAGTACCAGGGGCAGAAGGGCGTGACGCTGCCGAAGGCCTAACGCTGCACGGAGCGCAGCCGCATCGACCACTGCACGTCGTCGCCGTCGCGCCGCTCCACCTTCAGCGGCAGGTAGCCCAGCTCCGGCGCGCACCAGAACCAGGTGCCGTTGTCCGACCCCGGCCGTGCGCTGCGGTAGATCATGGTGTCGTACTCGCCGATGTCGGTCTTGAGCCGCTCATGGCCCTCGGCGCTGTACACGTAATCCTTGATGCGATCCTTGTCGAGCAGCACGAAGCGCGCCGGGGTGCGTCCCCTCAGCAGTTCGTTCATCAGCGCCACCTGCACGGACAGCGTGTCCAGCAATCCCGGCTGCGTGGGAAGGTCGACCTTGTGCCGTTCGGCCACGCCACGCACGCGCGCGGCGGCCCAGTCGAAGGTGATGTCCTGGTCCTTCGCGTCGCTGGTGGCGCCGTCGTCGGCGGTGAATCTCTCCGGGACGAGCTGGCCCTCCTCGATGCGGAACAGGCTGCGCGAGGCGAGTTCCGCGGGCATTGCCAGGCGGAACAGCCCATGGGCCGAGCTGTGCGAGCTGTAGGACCAGCGTCCGTCGGGCAGCTGCTCGAGCTTCAGCTCGGTGCTGCCGGCGGCCAGGCCGTGCCAGTTGATGGAATAGGAGGCCGTGAAAGGCTTCAGCTCCATGGCGCCAGCCAGCGCCGACCCGCAGGCGAGAACCAGTGCCGCGAGCGACCAGCGCGGGCGCATGTCGCGCGTTACTCGCGCAGCCGCACGGGTACCGTCAGCGGCACCCCGTCCAGCAGCGGCTGGCCGTCGTTCCAGCGCAATCTTCCCCGTACCAGCCATTCGATCACCATGGGGTAGAGCTTGTGTTCACGCGCATGAACGCGGCCTGAAAGCGTGGCGACGTCATCGCCCGGCAGCACCGGCACGGTGGCCTGGGCGATCAATGGTCCGGCATCAAGGCCGGCGGTGACGAAATGCACGCTGGCTCCATGCGCGGCATCCCCGGCCGCCAGCGCCCGCGCATGCGTGTCGAGGCCCCGGTGGCGGGGCAGCAGCGATGGATGGATATTGAGCATGCGGCCTGCATAGTGCGCCACGAATGCCTCTGACAGCACGCGCATGAAGCCGGCGAGGATCACGTAGTCCGGCGCGCACGCGTCCAGGGCCGCGCGCAGCGCGGTCTCGAAGGCGGGGCGGTCCGGCCGGCCATCGCGCGTGAATCCGCGCCGGTCGACCAGCCCGGCATGCAGGCCCAGTTCGCGCGCGCGCAGCAAACCGCCGGCGGCGGCATTGTCGGAAATGACTGACACGATGTCGGCCGGAATCTGGCCGTTGAGGCAGGCCTTCGCGACGGCCACCATGTTGCTGCCCTGGCCCGAGATCAGGATGGCCAGGCGGGGGCGCGGTGTCTCAGTCGTCGATGACGACACCGCCGCTCCCGGCCCGGATCTCGCCGACCAGCATGGCGGTTTCGCCCGCGGTGCGCAGCAATGCCAGTGCCGCGTCCACCGTGCCACCCGGCACCACCGCCACCATGCCGATGCCGCAGTTGAAGGTGCGGTACATCTCGGCCGGCGCGATGCCGCCGCTCGTGGCCAGCCACTCGAACACCGGGTCGCGGTGCCAGCTGCGGCGCGCCAGGTGCGCCTCCAGCCCATCCGGCAGCACGCGCGGGATGTTGTCGGTGAGCCCGCCACCGGTGATGTGCGCGAAGGCCGCCACCGGCAGCGAACGCGCCAGCTGCAGCATGCTCTTCACGTAGATGCGGGTCGGAGCGAGCAGGCGGTCGAACAGCGGCAGGCCGTCGAGCATGGTGCTTGCGTCGGCGCCAGTCAGTGCGATGAGCTTGCGCACCAGCGAGTAGCCGTTGGAATGCACGCCCGAGGAAGCCAGGCCAATGATGGCGTCGCCGGCCCGCACCCGGCTGCCATCGAGGATCTCGCTGCGTTCCACCACGCCCACGCAGAAACCGGCCAGGTCGTAGTCATTGCCGTGGTACATGCCGGGCATCTCGGCGGTCTCGCCGCCGACCAGCGCGCAGCCGGCCTGCACGCAGCCTTCGGCGATGCCGCCGATCACCGCTTCGGCCACCTGCACCGACAGCTTGCCGGTGGCGTAGTAATCGAGGAAGAACAGCGGCTCGGCGCCCTGCACTGCCACGTCGTTCACGCACATGGCCACCAGGTCGATGCCGATGCGGTCGTGCCGGCCGGTGTCGATGGCGAGCCGCAGCTTGGTGCCGACGCCGTCGGTGCCGGATACCAGCACCGGTTCGCGGTAACGCTGCGGCAGCCCCACCAGTGCGCCGAAGCCGCCGACGCCGGCCAGCACCTCCGGCCGCATGGTGCGCCGGACGATGGGCTTGATGCGGTCGACCAGCGCGTCGCCCGCATCGATGTCCACGCCCGCGTCGCGATACGTGAGGCCGGTGGTTTTCTGCATGGTGCGCTATTGTATCGGAGTTTGATTCCGCATCCCCATGCGCCACCTGCCCAACCTCATCTGCCTGCTGCGCATCGCGCTGGTCGCGCCGCTGATCGCCGCGATGCTGGCCGGCGCGGAGCTGCGCATCCTGGTGCTGTTCGCCATCGCCGCGGTTTCCGACGGGCTGGATGGCTATCTTGCCAAGCGCTTCGGCTGGACTTCCGAGCTGGGCCGCTTCCTGGATCCGCTGGCGGACAAGCTGCTGCTGGTATCGGTGTTCACCACCGCGGCCTGGCTCGACATCGCGCCCTGGTGGGTGGCGGCCGTGGCGATCGCGCGCGACCTGGTGATCGGCATTGGCGCGCTCGTCTACCGGCTGTGGTTCGGACCGCTGCGCGGGCGGCCGACCACGATCAGCAAGTTCAACACCGGCATGCAGCTGTGCTACCTGCTGGCGGTGATCCTGGCCAGCGCCAGCGGTTTTCCGCCGCGCGAGGTGCTGGATGCGCTGGCGGCGGTGATGGTGATCACCACGCTGGCCAGCGGCGTGGATTACGTGGCGCGCTTCGTCGAGCGTGCCTTCGCGCAGCTCGCCACCTGATGCGCCAGGTGTCGCCGCGCGCGCCATGAAGCAGCTGCCGCTGTCGGTGCGGCTGCAGGACCGCGCGGTGTTCGCAAGCTTCCTGCCGGGCGCGAACGTGGAAGCCGTGGCGGCGGCCCAGGCGCTGGCCGCCGGGCAGGGCGTGCCGCTGCTGTACCTGCATGGTGTCCATGGCGCGGGCCGTTCGCACCTGCTGCAGGCGGTGTGCGCGGCGGTGCCGGGGGCGGGCTATTTTCCTCTCGGCGAACTGCGGCAGCTGGGCGAATCCGTGCTGGAGGGAGTCGCGGCATTGCCGCTGGTGGCGCTGGATGACCTGGATGCCATCGCCGGCGCCCCGGACTGGGAACGGCGGCTGTTCAATCTCTACAATGAATGTCGCGCGGCCGGCGCGCGGCTGGCGGTGGCTGCGGCGGTGCCGGCTCGCGATGTGCCCGTGGCGCTGCCGGACCTGGCGTCGCGGCTGGCCGCCATGCCGCACTATGCCCTGCGCCCGCTGGATGAGGGCACGCAGCGCGAGGCGCTGCGCCTGCATGCCGCGCAGCGCGGCATCGAGCTGCCCGACGAGACGCTGCTCTACCTGCAGCGCCGCTTCGCGCGCGACATGGGAAGCCTGGTCCGCCTGCTGGACCAGCTCGACGTGGCTTCGCTGCAGCAGCAGCGCCGGCTGACGCCGGCGTTCATCCGCGAGGTGCTGGACGCGCGGCCTTGAGCGCCAGCCCGATACGCGCCATGCGCCGGCCCAGCGCGCGCGCCAGCGCGGCTTCCTCCGCGGAGAGCTCGCCTTCGGGAACGGCCGAAACCACGTGCGAGGACCCATACGGCGTGCCGCCGCTCTGCGTGGTATTGAGCTCGCCTTCGGTGTACGGCAACCCCACGTACACCATGCCATGGTGCAGCAGCGGCAGCATCATCGACAGCAGCGTGCTTTCCTGGCCGCCGTGCATCGACTGCGTGGAGGTGAAGGCGGCCGCCGGCTTGTCGGCCAGTGTGCCCTGGGCCCACAGGCTGCCCGTCTGGTCGAGAAAGTGCTTGAGTGGCGCCGCCATGTTGCCGAAGCGCGTCGGGCTGCCGATGATGAGGCCATCGCACGCGGCCAGGTCATCGAGCGTTGCCCACGGCGCGCCATCCTCGGGCACGGCACGCTGCGGCCGCTCACTTTCGGCCGTCACGGGCGGCACGCTGCGCAGCGTCGCGGCGGCACCGCTCACCGATTCGATCCCGCGGCACACCTGGCGCGCCAGGCGCGCCACGCTGCCGGTGCGCGAGTAGTACACGACGAGGATCTGCGCGGTCGTGGCGCTCATCGATTCCTGGCGATGCTGGACAGGCCGAGGTCATCGGCGCCATTCCAGCGCGTGGTCCAGCGGGTGACTACCAGGTCCGGATAGCGGCGGTTGCCGACGCTGCCGTTGTAGCGGGCCAGCGCCTTGCGCACGTCGTTGTGCTCCATCTTCAGGTAATAGCGCAGGATGGCGCAGCCCATGCGCATGTTGGCGGTGATCTGCGTCAGCTCGAAGCGCTTCATGCCGAGCCGGTCCGGCCAGAACGCCATCACCTGCATCAACCCCACCGCGCCGGCGCTGGAGACCGCCCAGCGGTCGAAGCGGCTCTCGACTTCCATCAGCGCCATCACCAGGCCGGGTGGCAGCCGCTGCTCGCCCGGCCGGCTGGCCTCGCAGAACGCGGTCTCCAGGATCTGCATGCGCTCGTCGGGGTTCGCGACCAGCCGGCGCAGCCGCGGCTCCTGCAGCTTGAACCACACCGCGGAATCGAACTTGTCGGCGAAGCAGGGCGCGGTGTCGATGGCCTGCTGCACGATGCCGCGCAATTCCGGTTCGCGCTGGGCTTCCTGCGCCTGCAATGCGCACGGCAGCAGGGCCAGCAGCAGCGCGGCGAAGCTAGTGCGCAAGGCGTGCCCTGAGGTCTGCGACGAGCTCATCGATGGCGATCTCCCCGGTCGAGCCGGCGCGCCGGTTGCGGTATTCCACCCTGCCGGCCGCGATGCCGCGCTCGCCCACCACGATGCAGTGGGGGATGCCGAGCAGTTCGGCATCGGCGAACTTCACGCCCGGGCGCGCATCGCGGTCATCGTACAGCGTGTCGATGCCGGCCGCTTCGAGCGCGGCGTACAGACTGTCGGCGCAGGCGCGTACGGCCTCGGAGCGGTCGTGGTTGATGGTGACGATGAGCACGGTGTACGGGGCAAGCGGCTCGGGCCAGATGATGCCCTTGTCATCGTGATTCTGTTCGATGGCCGCCGCCACGACGCGCGTCACACCGATGCCGTAGCAGCCCATCAGCGGGGTCAGCGGCTTGCCCGCCGGGTCCAGCACGCTGGCCTGCATGGCCTGGCTGTACTTGCGCCCGAGCTGGAAGATGTGGCCCACCTCGATGCCGCGCCGGATCAGCAGCCGGCCGCTGCCGGATGGCGAGGGATCCCCGGCCACCACATTGCGCAGGTCGGCGCTCTCGGGTGCCGGCAGGTCGCGCCCCCAGTTGACGCCGGTGAGGTGCATGTCCTTCTCGTTGGCGCCGCAGGCGAAGTCGGCCAGGCCCGCCACGGCATGGTCGGCCACCACGCGCAGCGGCAGGCCCAGCGGACCGATGAAGCCGGGCTCGGTGCCGGTGGCCTCCAGCACGCGGGCGACGCTGGCCATGCGCAGCGGGCTGGCCACACCCGGGATCTTCTGCGCCTTCACGGCGTTGAGTTCGTGATCGCCGCGCACCAGCAGCGCCACCGCGCCGCCATCGCTGCCCTCCACGATCAGCGTCTTGACCAGCCGCGCCGCCGGGATCTGCAGCAGGCGGCTCACTTCGGCAATGGTCTTCGCGCCAGGCGTGGCCACGCGGGCCAGCGGCGCGGCCGCCGCCGGCCGCTGCCCGTGGAAGGCCGGTGCCGGCGCCAGCTCCAGGTTGGCCGCGTAGTCGTCGGTGTCCGAGACCGCGATGGCGTCCTCGCCGGAATCCGCCAGCACCTGGAATTCCTCCGAGGCGCTGCCACCAATGGAGCCGGTGTCGGCGCGGACCGCGCGGAATTCCAGCCCCATGCGCGTGAAGATGCGCGTGTACGCGGTCTTCATCGCGGCATAGCCTTCGGCCAGCGAGGCCTCGTCGGCATGGAAGGAATAGGCATCCTTCATCAGGAACTCGCGGCCGCGCATCACGCCGAAGCGCGGCCGGATCTCGTCACGGAACTTCATCTGGATCTGGTAGAAATTCACCGGCAGCTGGCGGTAGCTCTTCAGCTCGCGGCGCGCCAGGTCGGTGATGACCTCCTCGTGCGTCGGGCCGATGACGAAATCGCGCTCGTGGCGATCCTTCAGCCGCAGCAGTTCCGGGCCGTACTGCTCCCAGCGCCCGGACTCCTGCCACAGCTCGGCCGGCTGCACGGCCGGCATCAGCAGCTCCAGCGCGCCGGCGCGGTTCATCTCCTCGCGGATGATGGCCTCGGCCTTGCGCACCGCGCGCAGACCGAAGGGCAGGAAGGTGTAGATGCCGGCGGCGAGCCGGCGGATCAGGCCGGCGCGCAGCATGAGCTGGTGGCTGATGACTTCCGCCTCGGCGGGCGTTTCCTTGGAAGTGTTGACCGGATAGCGGGAAAGACGCATGAAACCCTTGGAAAATCAGCCCCTACGGCAGTCCTCGCAAGTCTAGCAGTTCGGCTATCATGCGCGCACCGCACCTATGGAAGATCCCACACCCACCGGGCGCCCGCGCAGCCGCGCGATCTACCTGCTGCCCAACCTGTTCACCACGGGATGCCTGTTCTCGGGTTTCTACGCCATCGTCGCCGCCATCGACGGCAACTACGAGCGTGCCGGCTTCGCGGTATTCGCGGCGATGCTGTTCGATACGCTGGATGGCCGCGTGGCGCGCATGACGCGCACCGAGAGCGCCTTCGGGCAGGAGTACGACAGCCTTGCCGACATGGTGTCGTTCGGCCTTGCGCCGGCCATCGTCGCCTACCAGTGGGGCGTCGTGCGACTGTTCGAATACGGCAAGGTGTGGGGGCGCGTGGGCTGGCTCGCGGCATTCCTTTACGCGGTGTGCGCCGCGCTGCGCCTGGCACGCTTCAACATGCGCCATGCCACCGCCGACAAGCAGTTCTTCGAGGGCCTGCCCAGCCCGTCGGCGGCGGCCATCGTGTCCGCGTTCATCTGGTCCTCGTCGGAATGGCGCGAGCCGGGATTGCCCGGTCTGATCCTTGCCGCGTTCGTTACCGCCTGCGCCGGCCTGCTGATGGTCAGCAATTTCGCCTACAACAGTTTCAAGAAGCTCAATACCGAAGGTCCGGTGCGCTTCGCCACCTTCTTGCTGGTGCCGCTGGGCTTCGTGCTGATCGCGCTGTATCCACCCACCGCGCTGCTCATCATCTTCGGCAGCTACGCGCTGTCCGGACCGCTGTTTGCGCTGCTGCGTTCGCGCCGCCGGCACCAGCACCGCGTGCTCGAGGCGGGCGAACCGGAAAACCGCTCCTGATGCGCCAGCGGGCCGACTACCTCGCGGCGCTCGGCCTGGTCGACTGGCGGTCGCGGAGCGCGCCGCCTGCCGCGCGCGCGGCAGAACGCGCGCGGCCGGAACCGCCACCACAGCAGGCCGCGGCCGCGCGCGCCGCCGACACCTGGGAGGCCGTGGCCGCGGAAGTCGCCGCCTGCACGCGCTGCGAGCTGCATCGCTGCCGTACCAACACGGTGTTCGGCGTCGGCGATCGTGCCGCGACCTGGCTGGTGGTCGGTGAGGCACCCGGAGCGGAAGAGGACCGCCAGGGCGAACCCTTCGTGGGCCGTGCCGGGCAGCTGCTGAATTCGATGCTGCTGGGCATCGGCCTGCGGCGCGAGCAGGTGTTCATCGCCAATGTGCTCAAGTGCCGTCCGCCGAACAACCGCGATCCGCAGCCCGCGGAGGTCGCGCAGTGCCTGCCATTCCTGGAACGGCAGATCGCGCTGCTGCGACCGAAGATCATGCTGGCGGTGGGACGCATCGCGGCGCAGAACCTGCTGGCCACCGACACGCCGCTCGGCAAGCTGCGCGGTCGCGTGCATGCCTTCGGCGCGCAGCGCATTGCGCTGGTGGTGACCTACCATCCGGCGTACCTGCTGCGCTCGCCCACCGAGAAGCGCAAGGCGTGGGAGGACCTCAAATTCGCGCGGCGCGTCGCCGCGGGCGGCAGCGCGTGAGCGCGCAGGCCGAGAGCTCCCCGCCCGAGGTGCTGATCCGCGACATGGGGCCGGATGATGTGGTGATGGTCGCGGACGTGGAAAGCCAGTCCTACGCCTTTCCGTGGAGCGAGGGCATCTTCCGTGACTGCCTGCGGGCCGGTTACTACTGCTGCGTGGCCGAGGTCGGCCACATCGTGGTCGGTTACGGCATCATGAGCACCGGGGCCGGCGAGGCCCATGTGCTGAACCTGTGCGTGGCCGAGCAGTTCCGCTTCCGCGGCATCGGCAGCCGCCTGCTGGAGCACCTGCTGGATTTCGCCAGATCGCTGCGCGTGGCCGACGTGTACCTGGAGGTGCGGCCCTCCAACACCGTGGCGATCCGGCTGTACCAGTCGCGCGGCTTCGCGCAGATCGGCATCCGCCGCGGCTACTACCAGGCGGCCGGCGGCCGCGAGGATGCGGTGGTGCTGCGCAAGATCCTCGGCAAGGGCCGCTAGTAGCCGACGGCGGCGGAATCCGGGCTGCGCGGATCGCTGGCGCCCAGCCGCAGCGCCGAGGCCGGATCCACCATGATCGATTCCGCATCGCCCTGGTTGCGGCCTTCTTCCTCGGTGGCGTTCGCGTAGGTGCGGCGGGTCGCCAGCCGGTAACCCTGTGCCTTCAGCAGCGCGATGGTGTCGTTCGAGGTGAAGTAGGGCTCGTGGCGGATCTCGTCCGGCTGCCACTGATGATGGAAGCGCGGTGAATCCACGGCGCGCGTCACGTTCATGCCGAAATCGATCACGTTGCTGATCACTTCCAGCACGGTGTTGATGATGGTCGGGCCGCCGGGGCTGCCGGTGACCAGGAACGGCTTGCCGTTCTTCAGCACGATGGTCGGTGACATCGAGGACAGCGGCCGCTTGCCCGGGGCGATGGCGTTGGAGGCGCCCTGGATCAGCCCGTAGTCGTTCGGCACGCCCACCTTCGAGGTGAAGTCGTCCATTTCATCGTTGAGCAGGAAACCCGCGCCCGGCACGGTGACCCCGTTGCCGAACAGGTTGTTCAGCGTGTAGGTGATGCTGACCGCGTTGCCGGCGGCGTCCACCACCGAGAAATGCGTGGTCTGCGTGGATTCGGCGGCGGGCGGCGGTGGTGCCGGCATGCTGCCCGGCGTGGCGTGGTCCGGATCGAAATCCTTCATCAGGCCGGCGACATAGTTCCGGTCGAGCAGGTGCGCCACGGGCACCTGCACGTAGTCGGCATCACCGAGGAAATTCGCGCGGTCGCGGAAGGCGCGGCGCATCGCCTCCACGAACAGGTGGATCTGCGCCGCCGAGTGAAAGCCGAGCCCCGCCACGTCGTATGGCTCCAGCATGTCGAACATCTGCAGCAGCGCCACCCCGCCGGAGCTGGGCGGACCCATGGTGAGGATGTCGTAGCCGCGATAGCTGCCCTTGAGCGCCGCGCGCTCCACGGGACTGTAGGCGGCGAGATCGGCGCGCGTGATGGTCCCCTCATGCGCGGCCATGTCCGCCGCGAGCAGCTTGGCGGTCTGCCCGGTGTAGAACTCCGCCGCGCCGCCTTTCTGCATGCGCTGCAGTGTCTGCGCCAGTTCCGGCTGGCGGAAAGTCTCGCCCGCGGCGTAGTACCGGCCGTCGCGCAGGAAGATGCGGCGTGATTCCGCAAAGCGGCCGAGCAGGCGCTCGCTGGCCTGCAGGTCGCGCGCCATGGCGGTGGACACGGCGTAACCCTGTTCGGCCAGCCGGCGCGCCGGCTCCAGCAGCTGCGCCCAGGTCAGTTTTCCGGAGCCGTACTTCTTCTGCAGCAGTGCCAGCCCGGCCACGGTGCCGGGCACGCCGGCGGCCTTGTAGCCCACCGTCGACTGGCCAGGGATCACCTGGCCCCTGGCATCGAGGTACATGTCGCGCGTGGCGGCGGCCGGTGCGGTCTCGCGGAAGTCGATGGTGGTGTCGTGGCCATTGGCCAGATGCAGCACGGCGAAGCCGCCGCCACCGAGGTTGCCGGCGCGTGGATATACCACCGCCAGCGCGATGCCGGTAGCCACCGCCGCGTCTGCGGCATTGCCGCCTTGCCGCAGCACGTCCACGCCGATCCGCGAGGCCAGCTGGCTGGCCGAAACCACCATGCCATGTGCGGCCTCCACCGGCGCGCGCTGTGCGATCGCCGGCGCGCCCAGCAGCGCCAGCAGCAGGAGCAGCGCGTACCCCGTGGCCCGCGCAGTCGGGGAAGCATGTCTCATGCGTGATCCTGATTGGCTGCCGACAGCATAGCGCGGTGGAGGTCGCCGGCGACCAGCATGGTCAGGCCGGGCTATGCGGCCCCATCACCTGCACGATGCGCGCGAAGGTCTCGCGCAGCACGCGCACCGCACCGGCGGCGTCTGCCGCGCGCAGACGCGCCACCAGTTCGGTATGCAGGCGCAGCAGCGTGCCGAAGCCGCTGCCCTGTTCAGCCATCCGCCGCAGCACGATGCGGCCGCGGATGTCGTAGTGCAGCGAGTCCCACACCGTCAGCAGCACGCGGTTGCCACTGGCCTCGATGAGCCCTCGATGCAATGCCAGTGCCGCATCGATGTAGCCTTCCGCATCCTCGCCGGCGATCGCCGCGTGCATGGCCGCGAGGCTGGCCTCCAGGCGCGTCATGGTGGCGGCGGCGACCGGAATGGCCAGTTCCACGGCACGGATCTCGATGGTCTGCCGCACATCGTAGGATTGCCGCAGTTCCTCCGCGTCGGCGCCGCGCACGCGCGTGCCGCGGTAGCGTTCGGAAGTCACCAGGCCCGAACCCTCGAGCTCGCGCAGCGCCTCACGGATCGGCGCCTGGCTCACGTTGAACTCGCGCGCCAGCGCCAGCTCCTTGAGCTGTGTTCCCGGCGCGTAGTGCCCGTCGAGGATGCGCGTCACCAGCTCATCGCGGATGCGGTCGCGCATGCAGGTGCGCTTGACCTGCGGGGCCGCGCGCGGCCCGGGTGCCACGCTCACGGCCGGCTCGCCGCGGGCTGCACCACATGCACCACTGTGCCCGCCGCCAGTGAGTCAGGCGGGCTGAGGATCACATCGTCCTGCGGCGACAGCCCGCCGAGGATTTCGACGTCCGAGCCGAAGTCGCGGCCGAGCATGACCGGCCGCAGCGCCACCTTGCCGTGCGCATCCACGGTGGCCACCTGCAGGCCGTTGCCGCCCGACAGCAGCACATTGGCGGGCAGTTTCAGCGGCCGCGGGCCCGCATCCGGCGCCAGCCGGAAGGCTACTTCGGCGTAGGCGCCGGGCAGCAGCTCGTTGCGGGGGTTGTCGACGGTGAGCTCGGCCAGCAGCGTGCGCGAGACGGCATCCAGGCTGCTGGAGGTACGCACCAGTCGCGCGGGATAGGTGCTGCCGGGCCGGTCCGGGAAGCGCACATCGGCCGCCAGGCCGGGCTTCATCTGCGCCACGTAGGCCTGCGGCACGCGCACGTAGAGCCGCAGCTGGCGCGTATCGGCAACGCGGAACAGCGCCGGCCCGCTGCCGCCCGCATTGATGAGATCGCCGACATCGGTGTCGCGCTCGGTGACCACGCCGTCGAACGGCGCGACGATCTTCTTGAAGGCCGACAGCTCCCGCAGCCGCTGCACCTCGGCCTGTGCGGCGCGCAGCTGCGCCTGGGCGCTGTCGGCCTCGCTGACCTTCTGGTCCACGTCCTGCCGTGCGACCGCGCCGGTACTGCTCAACCCGCGCCAGCGATCGGCCGTGGTGCTGGCCAGCTTCGCGGCGGCCTCGGAGCTGGCGAGACTGGCCTCGGCGCCCTGCAGCTGCTGGTCGAGCTCGGGCGCGTCGATCTCCGCCATGACCTGGCCAGTCTTCACCGGCGCGCCGATGTCCACCAGCCAGCGTTTCAGGTAGCCGCTGGTGCGCGCATAGATCGGCGCGTCGGTGCGCGCCTGCATGTTGCCGGGCAGGGTCAGCGCGCCGGCGTCGTCCAGTGGCTGTGGCCGGGTCGTGGCCACGGTCACCACGGCGCGGGCCTCGGTCTGGGCGATGAGCCTCTGCGCCGCCAGGCGCGAGGAGTACAGCGCCCAGCCGACCACGAAGAGCGCCACCACGCCGAAGCCGATGCCGGCCCGGCGCAGGCTGCGCGTGGCGGCCGTGTTGTCGATCGCGGGGGTCTGGTCGGGATGTTCCATCTCAGTGGGCCATTGCAGGTTCGGAAGGAGAGGGGGCCGGCGCGGCCGGCCGGTCGTGGCGGTGCAGGCGCGCGAACACGCTGGGCACGAACAGCAGCGTGGCCACGGTGGCGAACAGCAGGCCGCCGATCACCGCGCGCCCGAGCGGCGCGTTCTGCTCGCCGCCTTCGCCCAGGCCCAGCGCCATCGGTGTCATGCCGATGATCATCGCCAGCGCCGTCATCAGCACCGGCCGGAAGCGCGTGGCGCCGGCTTGCATCGCGGCCTCGACCGCGGACAGCCCGGCGGCCAGCCGTTCGCGCGCGAAGCTGACCATCAGCACGCTGTTGGCCGTGGCCACGCCCATGCACATGATGGCGCCCGTCAGTGCGGGCACGCTGAGCGTGGTGCCGGTGATCAGCAGCATCCACACGATGCCGGCGATGGCCGCGGGCAGCGACGTGACGATGATGAACGGATCCAGCCACGACTGGAAATTGATCACGATCAGCAGGTACACCAGCAGGATGGCGCCGGCGAGGCCGATGGCAAGGCCGGTGTACGAGGAGGCCATGGTCTGCATCTGGCCGCGCGCGATGATGCGCGTGCCCCTGGGCAGCTTGCCGCCGAAGGAGGCGATCGTGGCATCGATGTCCCGCGCCACCGCACCCAGGTCGCGGTGCTGCACGGCGCCGAACAGGTCGATCACCGGCTGCGCATCGTAGTGCGATACCACGTCCGGACCGAAGCCGCGGCTGATGGTGGCAAGGCCGCCAAGCAGCTGCGTCTGCGTGCCGTTGCCCACCGGAATGTTCTGCAGGTCGGTGAGGCTGGCCATGCGGTACTGCGGCGCCTGCGCGACAATGGGGTACTGCACACCGGCATCGAAGTTCAGCCAGAACGAGGGCGAGACCTGGCCGCTGCCGGCCAGCAGCAGCAACAGGTTGTTGGCCACGTCCTTCTGCGTGAAGCCGAGCTGCTGCGCGCGCGTGCGGTCGGTGGTCACGCGCAGCTCCGGCTCGTTCTGTGCCTGCTGCATGCGCAGGTCCACCAGGCCGGGAATGTGCCGCAGGCGCTCCAGCAGTGTCGCGGCCAGCGCGCGGTTCTGCGCGCTGGTGCCGGTGACCTGCACGTCGATGGGCGCCGGCAGGCCGAAGTTCAGGATCTGGCTGACGATGTCCGCCGGCAGGAAGGCGAAGCTCATGCCGGGGAACTGCTGCGGCAGCCGGTCGCGCAGCTGCGCCACGTAATCGGCGGTGGGACGATGATCCTTCGACAGCGTGATCAGGATGTCGGCATCGCCGGTGCCGATGGTGCCGGAGTTGCCGTAGGTGAGGTTGATGCCGGACACCGGCAGACCGACGTTGTCGACGATGCTGGCGAGCTCATGCTGCGGCACCACCTGCCGTACCGCCTCCTCGACATGATCCATCAGCACCGCGGTGTGCTCGACGCGGGTGCCGGTGGGCGCGCGCACGTGCAGCTTGATCTGGCCGGAATCCACGTCGGGAAAGAAGTTCCGGCCCAGCAATGGCAGCAGCAGCATCGACAGGAGCACGCCGGCCAGGAACACCGGGATGAATACCTGCTGGTGATGCGTGGCGGCATGCAGGTAGCGGCGATAGCCATCGCGCAGGCGGTTGAAGCCGGCCTCGAAGCCCTGCTGGAAGCGCTGCCAGGCATTGGGCCGCGCGCGCGCGGCCAGCTCCTCGGCGTGGGTGCGCAGCCAGTACTGCGCGAGCGTGGGCACCAGGGTGCGCGACAGCACGTACGAGGTCAGCATCGCGAACACGACCGCCTCGGCCATCGGCACGAACAGGTAGCGCGCCACCCCGGTGAGCAGGAACATCGGCACGAACACGATGCAGATCGACAGCGTCGACACCAGCGCCGGCACCAGGATCTGGCGCGAGCCTTCCAGGATGGCGCCTTCCACGTCCGCGCCTTCCTCGAGATGGCGGTTGATGTTCTCGATGGTGACGGTGGCATCATCGACCAGGATGCCCACGGCGAGCGCCAGGCCGCCGAGCGTCATCAGGTTGATGGTCTCGCCCAGCGCGTCCAGCAGGATGATGGAGGAAATCACCGACAGCGGAATGGATACGGTGATGATCAGCGTGCTGCGCCAGCTGCCGAGGAACAGCAGGATCATCAGCGCGGTGAGCGCCGCGGCGATCAGCCCTTCGGTGACCACGCCCTGCACGGCGGCCTTCACGAACACCGACTGGTCGCCGGTGATGTTGATCGAGGCGCCCTCGGGCAGCAGCTCGCGGATGAACGGCAGGCGCTGCTTGATCTGCTCGATGATGTTCAGCGTCGAGGCCGAGCCGGTCTTCTGCACGGTCATCAGCACCGCGCGGCGCCCATCCACGCGCACGATGTTGGTCTGCGGCGGATGGCCGTCGTGCACGAAGGCCACATCCTTCAGGTAGGTGACGGCGCCGTTGTCGTCGCGGATCGGCAGGTCGTTGAGCTCCTCGATGCGCCGCGGGCTGGCATTGAGCTTCACGCTGTACTCGGTGTCGCCGATCTTCTCGGTGCCGGCCGGCAGCGCCAGGCTCTGGTTGCCGAGCGCGTTGCCGATGTCCACCGCGTTGATGCCGTGCGCGCGCATCGCCTCGGGCTGCAGGTCCACCTGGATCTGGCGCGTGGCGCCGCCGAAGGGGTAGGGCACCGCCGCGCCGGCGATGGTCGCGGCCTGCGCGCGGATGGTCTGGTTGCCGAAGTCGAACAGCTGCGCCTCGGTCTGCTTCTGGCTGGACAGCGCCAGCTGCACGATGGGCACGGTCGAGGCCGTGTACTTCATCACCAGCGGCGGGGTGGTGCCGGGCGGCATCTGCTTCAGGTTCGACTGCACGTACGCGGTGACCTGTGCCATGGCGAGGTTGATGTCCACGCCCGGCTGGAAAAAGATCTTGATCACCGTCACGCCCGGATAGGTCTGCGACTCCACGTGCTCCACGTCGTTGACGATGGTGGTCACGGTGCGCTCGATGTTGCCGGTAATGCGGCCCACCATCTCGTCGGGCGCGAGGCCCGCGTACTGATAGGTCACCGCGATCACCGGGATGCCGATGTCGGGCAGGATGTCGGTGGCCATGCCGGCGCGCAGCGGCGTGCCCAGCAGCACCACCGCGCCGATCAGCGGCAGCAGCAGCGCCAGCACAATGAAGGTGTAGGGGCGGCGCAGCGCCAGGTGGACGATCCACATGCCGGCAGGTTTCTTCTTGGTCGGAGCGGGAGAAGAAAACTATCGATTATCGATAATTCATGCAAGTGCCGGATTTTCGAAAGGCGACCATCCGCGGGGCGCGGATGCCGCGCCCGGGGCGTCAGCTCCCCCCGTCCGGGTGCGTGGCCTTCAGCCAGTCACGCATCACTGCATCCAGAGCGTCATTGCCCGTTGGCAGCATGGCCGGGTCGAGAGGCGCTCCGGCCTCCAGCAGCAAGGTGAGCGTGCGGGCGTGGTCCTGCGGAAACCCCGTCTGCCAGCCGTTCAGGGAGCCGTAGATGCATGCGCCCAGCGGCGTGCCTCCAAACTCGTTCCGCCGAGTCAACGGCGGATCCGGATCGGACTCGAGCAGCATTGCCACGATGTCGGCGTAGCCATGAAAGCTGGCGCGATCGAGCGGTGTCGACTGGTGGGCCCCGGTGACATGGGGATCAAGCCCAAGCTGCAGCATCAGTCGCACGCTCGCCGGCCGGTACCACCACGCGGCGGCGGCCAGCAGCGCCCCATCGGGTGGCGGCAGGCGGTCGATGGCATTGGCGTCCAGTGCAATCTCGGCCCGCGCACGCGCCGCATCGGCGTTCCACAGGGCATCGATCAGTCGTCCGGCTGGCGACAGGCTGGATACCAGCAGGTCCGCCACTTCGAGGTGACCAAACTTGCGGGCCACGTCTGCCGGGGAAAGATCGAACCCCAGAGTCCATCCATAGATGTGGATCCCGGGGGCCCGGAACGGCGGACGGCCGATGCGCGCCTCGGCGCAGAGCGGGTCATCGCGCAGGCACTGCCTGACCAGGCGTGCATCGCCCAGTCGTGCCGCCGCGAATACGTCGCAGCGCGCACCGCGGTCGATCAGCAGCCGCGCGATCGCCGCATCGCCGATCAGGTACTGCAGCGCCGTGGCGTTGTGGTCCTTGTCGACCACATCCAGCTCCGAGCCCGCTGCCACCAGAATCGTGGCGATTTCCGGCGTGGCCGCGCAATGCAGCGCGGTCTTGCCGTCACCTCCGCGCTGGCGGACGATGTCTGGCCTTGCTTCGATGATCGCCCGCAGCTCTGCCGGCAGGCCCAGGCCGGCCGCGGCCCAGGCGGTCAGCTTCGCTCCGCGCTCCATGAGAGGCCGCGCCTGCTCGAGGGTCAGGTCGTGTTCCAGTATTCCGAAACCTCCGGCCCACCACGTGGATCGGGCATTGATGTCGGCGCCGTACTCGAGCAATACATCGACAAGGGGCAGGTTCTTCCTGGCCTGGTGGATGGCCGGCGAGTCGAAGTCGAAGCGGCCCTCGTTGATTGCGGCGCGGATGTCGGCATGTTTCGACAGCAGTTCACGGGCCCTGGCGCAATCACCCGCGCGAACCGCGCGGTCGAACTGCTCCGACGGACTGCCGGTGAACGACGCCGTGCTGTGCTTCATGACAGCTGCCGCTGCTCGAGAGCCGGGCGGGGCAGCGGTTCGACAGCAAATTGCATATCCATGACGAAGACCTCCTTCAGCATGTTGCCCCGGTCCGCGTGCCTGGGCGAAAGAGGTTCGTCGAAAAATCGCCGGTTGTCGGTCGAGCAGGCGGGAGAATCCCTTGCCGCGGACGCTGTGCCCTGCAGCGCGGAAACGAGCGTACTTGAGGGTGGCAATTTTGTCATCAAGGTAGTGGAGCGGCTGGCCGGCACCCGGGTGCGGTACCATCGCCGCCTCGGTATCAACGGACCTTATCTGCTTCGTGACGACTCGGCATGGTTGACGCAAGAAACGGGGAAACAGGCAGGAGACGCACTTTTGCCATCATCTCGCATCCCGACGCCGGCAAGACCACGCTGACCGAGAAGCTGCTGCTGTTCGGGGGCGCCATCCAGCTCGCCGGCACGGTGAAGGGTCGCAAGGCCGCGCGCCACGCCACTTCCGACTGGATGCGGCTGGAGCAGCAGCGCGGCATCTCGGTGACCTCCTCGGTGATGCAGTTCCCGTTCAACGGCCGCATCGTCAATCTGCTGGACACGCCGGGCCACGAGGATTTCTCCGAGGACACCTACCGCACGCTGACCGCGGTGGATTCGGCGCTGATGGTGATCGACTGCGCCAAGGGCGTGGAGGAGCGCACCATCCGCCTGATGGAGGTGTGCCGGCTGCGCGCCACGCCCATCATGACCTTCATCAACAAGCTGGATCGCGAGGGCCGGCCGCCGCTGGACCTGCTGGACGAGATCGAGAAGGTGCTGAAGCTGGCGGTGGCGCCGGTGACCTGGCCGATCGGCATGGGCCGCGACCTGATGGGCATCTACCATCTGGGCCAGGATCGCATCTATGCCTACGAGGCCGGCGAGCGCGGCACGCGCGGTGCGAATCGCGCCATCGACGGGCTGATGAGCGCTGCCGCCAGTGAATTCCTGGGTGAGCGCGCGGCCGCCTTCCGCGACGAAGTGGAACTGGTGCGCGGCGCCGCCACCGCATTCGACCTGGCCGCATACCTTGCCGGCCGGCAGACGCCGGTGTTCTTCGGTTCGGCGATCAGCAACTTTGGTGTGGAGGAGCTGCTGACGGCGTTCACCGAACACGCGCCCGGACCACAACCGCGGGCCGCGCGCGAACGCGTGGTGCAGCCGGATGAGCCGAAGCTCACCGGCTTCGTGTTCAAGATCCAGGCGAACATGGACCCCGGCCACCGCGACCGCATCGCCTTCATGCGCATCTGCTCGGGGCGCTATGCCCCGGGCATGCGGTTGTTCCATCCCCGGCTGGGCAAGGAACTGCGCGTGGCCGATGCGCTCACCTTCATGGCCGGCGAGCGCAGCGCGGTGGAGGAGGCCTGGGCCGGCGACATCATCGGCCTGCACAACCACGGCACCATCAACATCGGCGACACCTTCAGCGAGGGCGAGAAACTCGTCTTCACCGGCATCCCGAACTTCGCCCCCGAGCTGTTCCGCCGCGCGGTGCTGAAGGATCCGCTGAAGATGAAGGCGCTGCAGAAAGGGCTGGACCAGCTGTGCGAGGAGGGTGCGACGCAGCTGTTCCGGCCGGTGCGCAACAATGACCTGATACTGGGCGCGGTCGGGCAGCTGCAGTTCGAGGTGGTCGCCTTCCGCCTGCAGGATGAATACGGTGTGCAGTGCGCCTTCGAGGGCATCGGCGTGGCCACTGCGCGCTGGGTGACGGGCGAGGACCGCAAGCTGGCCGAGTTCCGCGCGAAGGCACATGACAACGTGGCGATCGACCATGCCGGGGCGCTGGTGTACCTGGCGCCATCGCGCGTGAACCTCGCGCTGACGCTGGAGCGCTGGCCGGAGCTGCGCTTCGGCGAGACGCGCGAGAGCCAGGCCGCATGAACCCGGCGGGGCGCGGCGGCCTGCTGGCGTCCCGCCCCGCGCTGGCGTGGGCATTCTACGACTGGGCGAACTCCACCTTCGCCACCACGGTGATGGCCGGTTTCTTCCCCGTATTCTTCAGCCAGTTCTGGAGCGTGGGCGCGGATACGGCGATGACCACGGCGCGGCTGGGCGGCGCGAATTCCGTGGCCGGCCTGGTGATCGCGCTGCTCGCGCCGCTGCTCGGCACGATTGCCGATCGCGGTGGACACCGCAAGCGCATGCTGTTCGCGTTCACGCTGCTCGGCGCCGGTACGACGCTGGCGCTGTTCTTCGTGGCGCAGGGGCAGTGGCTGGTCGCGGCGCTGCTGTATGCGCTGGCAACGCTGGGATTCAACGGCGGAGTGGTGTTCAACGACGCGCTGCTGCTCGACGTGGCCGAGCCGCGCGATTACGACCGCGTTTCGGCGCTCGGCTATGCATTGGGATACCTCGGCGGTGGCCTGCTGTTCGCAGTCAACGTGCTGATGGTGGTGAAGCCGCATCTGTTCGGGCTCGCGGATGCGGCGGCGGCCGTGCGCTGGTCATTCGTCACGGTGGCGCTGTGGTGGCTGGTGTTCACGGTGCCGCTGCTGCGCTGGGTGCGCGAGCGCCCGGGGCGCGGCGCCGCTGCGGGCGGGGCATTGTCGGGCAGCTGGCGTGAACTGGCGCAGACGGCGCGGCGCGTGGCCCGCCAGCCGGTCGTGCTGTGGTTTCTGGTGGCCTACTGGCTGTACATCGACGGCGTGAACACCGTCATCAAGATGGCCGTGAATTACGGCATGTCGCTGGGTCTGAAGTCCACGGATCTGCTGGGTGCGCTGCTGATGACGCAGTTCGTGGCCTTTCCCGCCGCGCTGCTGTTCGGGCGCATCGGGGATCGCTACGGGCCGCGCCCCGGCGTGCTGCTGGGGCTGGCCGTCTACATTGGCCTGACCATCTGGGCGTACTTCCTGGATTCGGCGCTGCAGTTCTACCTGATGGCTGCCACGCTGGGACTGGTGCAGGGCGGGGTGCAGAGCCTGTCGCGCTCGATGTACGGCCGGCTGGTGCCGGAAGGCAAGTCCGCCGAATACTTCGGCTTCTACAACATGGTGGGCAAGTTCGGCACCGTGCTGGGCCCGGCGCTGATGGGCGTGACGGCGCTGGCCACGGGCAGCTCGCGCGCGTCTATCCTTGCGCTGCTGGTGCTGTTCGTCGGCGGCGGCGCGCTCCTGTGGCGCGTGCGATCGCGCTGAGCCGCCTCTTCAGCCGGGCCAGCGTTGCGGCATCGGCGGGATCCCCGCCGCCGTAGCGCAGCCACAGGTAGCCGGCGGCGAATGCATCGATTTCATCCTGTGCCTCCGGCAGCTGCCGCCGCGCGCGCCGGCGGATGGCGTCCGGCCCGTCGTGCGCGGCCACGGCAACGCCGCGGCGTGCGAGCAGCGCGAGGAAGCGCTCCCACAGCCGTGCCAGCGCATCCCCGCGCGGCGCCGGCTCGCGGCGCGACAGCCACGCCAGCAGCAGCAGTGTCCACAGCACGCCGCCCCCGAGCAGCAGTGCGAGCATGCCGCTCTCATCCAGGCCGCCGAGGCCGAGCTTGCCCAGCAGGTCGAGCTGCCGGGCACTGTTGAAGTGCACCACCTGCTCCTGCCACCACCCGCCGGCGGCCTCCCAGATGTCGCGCGCGCCGCGCAGCCAGCTGGCTTCGCCGAGCAGGGGCTCCCCGCCGGCTCGCGCCGTGCCCGAGGCCCCGGCAGTGCGCAGCAGCCGCCCGGGTGCCACCGCCGCGGTGGGATCAAAACGCGTCCATCCCTGGCCGTCGAGCCACACCTCGGCCCAGGCATGCGCGTCGGACTGGCGCACGGTGTAGTAGCGACCGACGGGATTCCAGCTGCCGCCCTGGTAGCCGGTGACCACGCGAGCCGGAACGTCCGCGGCGCGCATCAGCATCACGAAGGCCGAGGCGTAGTGGCCGCAATAGCCCAGGTGCGTGCGGAACAGCAGGCCGTCGATGGAATCCTTGTCCAGCAGCGGCGGTGTGAGTGAGTACTCGAACCCGCCGGCATGGAAGTAGTCGATGACGCGCGCGGCGTAGTCGGCATCCGAGCTGCTCTGCGCGCGCAGCTGCCGCGCCAGCGCGGTGCTGCGCGGATTGCGGCCTGGTGGAAGTCGCGTGTCGAGCCTGCGCCCGGCAACCGACAGGCCGGTGCTGCTGCGTGACTGCAGGTGCGAGATGCCGTCGTAATCCGTGGCCGCGCCCAGCGGCCGCCAGCTGTGCACCTCACCGTCGTAGGACTGACGGTAGGCGATGCCGTCGAGCCGCTCGAGTGCGTCGAGCGCGAACAGGTAGGTACCGCCCTGCGGCTCCAGCATCACGTGGTAGCGCAGTGCCGGCGACAGCATCTCGCGCGGCTGGCTGCGCGCCGCTTCCGGCGCGCCGCGGCGCCAGGTGTAGCCGTCGAAATCGTGCAGCACCGGACCACGCCAGTAGCGCTGCGCAGGCGGTGGCGGCGCGCCGTCGAAGCGCACGCGAAAGGCGATGTCCTCCGAGATCGACAGATCCGAGATGCTGCCCGGGCTCATCTCGTCGGACAGGCCCGTCTGCGCCTGGGTGCCGGCCGGCATGCCCCACAGCGGGCCGGGCAGCCGCGGCACCAGCACGAAGCACAGGGCGGCCAGCGGCAGAGCATACATCGCGGTCCTGGCGGCAATGCGGAAGGAGCGACCTGCGGACTGCGCCGCGGCGACGCTGCCCAGCGCCGCGATCGCCGCGAGCGCCAGCCAGCCGGTGGCCACGTACAGCGGCAGGCGTGCAAGTCCCTGCCGTTCCAGCGCCGCGGCCAGCACCAGCACCAGCGTCACCACGGCCACGACCACTGCATCACGCGGGGCGCGTGTTTCCAGCAGCTTGGCGGCTCCCATCGCCACCAGCAGCGCACTGCCAGCGGCCAGTCCGCCGATGGCGCGGAACGACAGCACGATGGCGAACAGCAGCAGCAGCGCGATGCCGACCCGCAGCGGCTGGGCAGGCAGGCTGAGGCGGTCGCGGAAGTTCAGCCAGCGCCACAGCAAGGCTGCCGCTGCCACGGCCGTGCACCAGGCCGGGATCCGGTCCAGGTGCAGCAGGCACGCGGCTGCATAGCCCGCGAGCAGCAGCAGCAGCGGCAGGCGCGTGAGGTCCTGCTTCATGCCCCCCCGCCCGGTGCGCCATGCAAGGCAAGCCGTGCCAGGCAGCGGTCGCGATGTTCCACGCCGCTGCCCTCCAGCGCCGCGCACCCGGGCAGCCGCAACACCCAGCTATCGCCGTGCGCGGCAGCCTCCACGATCCAGCGCGTCAGTTGCGACAGGCGCGCCTCTGTGTCCAGGCCGGTGAGCGCCGCGAAATCGAAATCGCGGCGGCGGGCGGCGGCGCCGCGATACTCGCGCACCAGCAGCGGTGCGCCCCGTGCGTACGCCTTCCAGGCGATCTGTCGTGGCGAGTCGCCTGGGCGGAAATCGCGCAGCCACGCCAGTTCATCCTGGCCATGTCCGGTCTGCGCGGTGCCGGTGTCGTAGCCCGGCGCCTCGGGCACTGGGCGATCTCCGGCAGCACGCGGATAGACCAGCAGCGTGGCGTCGACATCCACCCAGGTCCAGGTGCGGAACAGGCCGTACGGCGCCGTCGAGGCGATGCGCATCACCGGCAGGGGCTGCCGGCCACGCCGCGGCATGCGCTGCTGCAGTTCCAGGCGGCCGGCCGTCGCCTGCGCGGAAGGCATGGCCGCTGCCGCGGGTGCCGGCGCGTCGCCGAAATCGACATGCAGGTCGCCGAGCCCCGTGCGCGCCGCCAGTTCGAGCTGCCACGTGGCCGCCTCGCCGGCGAAGACGGGCGAGCCGCCCACCGCCCGCAGTTCGGTGCCGGCCAGGGTCCGCTGCGTCTGCACCATGGCGACAAATGCGAAGGCGGCCAGCCAGAAGGCAAACAGCAGCGCCAGGCCATTGCCGTAGTTCATGCCGGCGATGAACACCACGACCACCAGCAGCGCGAAGGTCCAGCCGGCTGGTGTCGGCAGGATATACACCCGCCTGGCGTGCAGGCGCAGCGGCAGCAGGTCGCGCCCCTGGCGGCGCAGCGCCCAGTTGCGCAGCCGGCTCTGCAGGGGTTCGCGGGACCGCAACTCGGGCATCGTCAGGCCTCGTTCGCCGCTGGCTAGCTAGTGCGGCACCGGCACGGCTTGCAGGATGACGCGCAGCAGCTCGCCGCCCGGCAGTGGTTGCATGGCGCCGGCGCGCGGTTCCAGCCGGTGGCCGGCCACCGCCGGCCACACCGCCTGCACGTCGTCGGGCAGGACCGCGGCACGTCCCTGCAGCAACGCCCAGGCACGCGCGGCGCGCACCAGCCCCTGCGCCGCACGCGGCGAGAGGCCGAGACGGATATCCGCGCGCGCGCGTGTCGCGGCTGCCAGCCTCTGCACATAGTCGAGCAGGGGCTCGGCCACATGCACGCCGGCAACCTGCTGCTGCAGGACCAGCAGCGTGCTGGCATCCATGGCGGGGGCCGTGTGGGCCAGCAGTTCGCGCCGGTCACCCTGTGCCAGCAGCGCACGCTCGTGGCGCGGATCGGGATAACCCAGTTCGATGCGCATCAGGAAGCGGTCAAGCTGCGATTCGGGCAGCGGGTAGGTGCCGAGCTGTTCCTGCGGATTCTGCGTCGCCACCACGAAGAACGGCTCGGGCAGTGGATGCGTGGCGCCATCGATGCTGACCTGGCGTTCCTCCATCGCCTCCAGCAGCGCACTCTGCGTGCGCGGGCTGGCGCGGTTGACTTCGTCTGCCAGCAGCAGTTGCGTGAACACCGGTCCCGGGCGGAATTCGAACTTCTGCCTGTTGCGGTCGAATACCGACACGCCGAGGATGTCGGCCGGCAGCAGGTCGCTGGTGAACTGCACGCGCTGCCAGGCCAGGCCCAGCACCTGCGCCAGCGCATGCGCGAGGGTGGTCTTGCCGACGCCCGGCACGTCCTCGATCAGCAGGTGGCCGCGGGCCAGCAGGCAGGCGAGGGCCAGCCGCAGCGCGCGCGGCTTGCCGAGAATGATGTGGTCGAGTTGTCCGAGGGCAGCGGGCAGTGCCGACATGAAGGATGTTTCCAGATGGTGAAGTGCGCCGGCACACCCTGCGCGGTTTCCACCTGGCGCGCGAGGCCCTGGTTCACCAATTTGCCGGGCTGGAGACAGCCAGTCAGGCTCCTTGACGCTTCCGGCGGAGGTGCCGTCTACTGCCGCAAGCCTACTTGCAAGCAGGTGGCCCCATGTCCAGCCTGACCAGGTCTTTCGCCGCCATGGCTGTTGCCATCGTAACCACGACGCCCGCTGTTGCACAGCTTCCGGTGAGCGATGCCCGCGTTCACCAGCTCGAAAGCGAAGTGACGCGCCTGCAGAGCGAGCTCGACGCACAGGCCCGCCGCATCGAGGTGCTGGAGCAGGCGGCGCGCATCGCCCCTCCGGCGAGCTTGCTGGCGCCCGGTGCGCGGCAGGACAGCTCGCCAGCGTGGCTGGTGTCTTCCAGCTGGGATCGCATCAAGCCGGGCATGACGGCGCTGGAGGTGATCTCCATCCTTGGCCGGCCGACTTCGACCCGCCATTCGGATGACGGGAAGCTGACCCTGATGTTCTATGCGATGGAGCTGGGTCCGAATGCGTTCCTTTCCGGAACCATCCGCGTGAATGATTCCGGGGTGGTGGAGATCAGCCGGCCGGTGCTGAAGTAAGCCGGGAGTGCCGAAGGGAGTTCTGCGTGGAAAATGGTGCACGCGATCCGGGCACGCGGTGGAATCGGATCACTGCCGCAGGAATCGCCGCTGCTCTGCTGGCGATCGCATGGCTGGCTGTCCGCCATGCAACGCAATCGGCGCGCGTCCCGGCTGTGGATAACACCTCACCGGTCGCGGCAACCAGATTCGCCGGCCGTCCCGCAGCAGACAAGACTGTTCTTCCCTCCTCGGGCAACTCGCCACCTCCCCCGGCCGGCGGCAGGGGCATGGAGGTCTGCGATATCGGCCATGTCGACGTGGATCCCGCCGATCCCCTGGCCGTGGGCAACTATCTCGAGGACATGTCCAGAAGTGCATTCGCGCGCTGGCAGGCGGCGATGGTTGCCAGTGATGACAGCGCTGTGCGGGCAGTCGGCTTGTACACGGGACTCCGGCATGAAGAGGCAGCGGACGGGCCATACGACGCCGGTTCGCTGGCGGCGTTGATCCTGCTGGCGGAGGATTCGCACGATCCCTTCGCCTATGGGGTCGCCTATGAGGCCTGCGCAAAGGGCGACGCCACGCTGCGGGATCCTCTTTGCCAGCCCATATCCGCCGCCGGCTGGACCAGGGTCGATCCCGACAATGCGGTGCCGTGGCTGGCGCTGGCGGATCAGCAGGAGAAGGGCGGCGATCAGGACGCAGCCACCGCGGCGCTGGTTCGCGCGGGCGATGCAAAGAAGGTCGAAAACCCGGGGGTTTCCCTGTATGCAGTGGCAAGCCGGGCACTGCCCGGCAGCACCACGCCGCCGGAATCCATGCAATTGGCGGTACGCATGACAGGGATCGAAGCGGCCATGCCCATGCTGTCTCTTGGCGCTTCCAGATTCTGCGTCAAGCCCAAGGTGCTGGATGAGCGGCGTCGCGCCGCCTGCGCCAGGCTTGCGGATCTGTTTGCCGGCAAGTCAAGCACCTTGCTGGAATTCGCTATTTCCGGAAGGCTGGGAGAGGCGGCGGGGTGGCCACGGCAGCGCCTCGACGAATTCATGAAAATGCGCGAAGCCCTGTGGGGTGCAGCGCTGAACGCATCTGCCGAGGAGGCCTACAAGTCGCTGGACTGCAACGCCGTGGAACGCATCAATGCGTTCTTCGCCAAGCGGGCGCAGCTCGGCGAACTGGGCGCCGCGCGGGATGACCTGGCGCACTCCGGCAAGACGGTGGATGAAATGGCGCAGCAATACCGCGACGAACATCCGACTGAACAGAAGCGGTACCAGGATTCCCTGCGGGATCAGGATTGACGCACCAGGCCTGGACGACCACGCCGGAAACAACTCTCCCGCGTGGCTTGATCCTGCCGCCCCGCCTGGAGATCACCGCGGGTAGTCGATGATGATATTCACCCGGCGATTGTCCTGCTGTCCTTCAAGAGTGGTGTTGTACGCCGTGCTGCGTGAGCGCCCCAGGGCCGCCACGGAGAGTCGCGAGCGTGCGATGCCGAAGTTCTCGACCAGGTAATCCACCACGTTCTGGGCGCGGTGCTGCGAGATTTCCAGCGCCTGCTGCGGCGTCGCCTGCAGGTCGCCGGTATGGCCCTCCACCGTGGCGGTGACGGCGGGGTTGGCCTTGAGGAAATCCGCGACTTCACCCAGGTCGTTGCGGTATTGCGGCTTGATCGCGGCGTCGTTCTGGTCGAATTCGATCAGCAGCGCCATGGTCATGCGCGCGGATTTCACGGTGAGGCCGGCGACATCGGTCGCGCACTCGATCACCGCTTCGATACGCCGGTTCTGCCGCTTGCCCGCCTCGGTGCGGTTGTCGGCGACCGGATCGGCCTCGCCGTATCCCACGGCAGTGAGCTGGGAGGCCGCGATCTGGAAGTTGTCGACGAGGTATTGCGCGACGCCGTCGGCGCGCCGCTGTGACAGTTTCAGGTTCGCCGCCGCCGTTCCCACATCATCGGTGTAGCCTTCGATCACCGCCGTGTTCTGCGGGTACTTCTTCAGGAAGGTGCCGGCGACGGCCAGCTTTTCCCGGTCTTCGCGTCGCAGGTCGGCCCGGTTGATGTCGAACTGCAGGTCGAGGACGCTGCAATATCTCTGCGTGCGTACCACTGGTACCGGCGCGACCACAGGCGGTGGGGCTGGCGGCGGCGGCGGGACTACGGCAACCACCGGCGGAGGTGCCTGGCGCGGCGGCGCAGGCGGTGGCGGAGGCGGGGCTGCCGCGACAGGCGGGGGCTCTTTGCCGAGGAACCGGTACACCAGCCCGACCGAGTACAGATCGATGTCGGCCCGCGGACCGACCGGATCGCTGATGCGGAAGCGCTCCGCCTCGGCGCGCATGGCCAGGGTCCTGGTGAAACGGTACTGCAGGCCCACGCCGAACTTGTAGTTCGCGGCGTGCTCGCTGTCGTCGGCGGTGGGTGCGGTCACCGCGCCGCTCGCGGCGAAGGAATCCCTTGTCCTGGCGTAGTCGACTCCGATGCGGCCGAAGGCGGAGAACCTGTCAGTAAAGGGCAGAAAGCCCAGCGCGTCGAGATCCACACCATTGAGCCGCATGTTGCCGCGCAAGGAACCGGCGGGAGTGGTCGTTGCCAGGTAGCCGAACCTGCCGGGATCGAAATACCCGCCCTCGAGAGCGAAGAACCGGTTGAAGTCGTAACCGGCGTAGACCTTGTAGCCGAAATGGTCGTTGTCGTCCTTGATCGCGATGCCGGTGAACCCTGCTGCCTGCAGGCTGGTGGCGATGCGCGCGTCGTCGATCTTCGCCTTTGCGAGACCGGCGTTGACGCCCACGTACCAGCCGGAATCGTCAGCGGCTGCGAAAGGGCTGGCGATTGCGGCGCATACGGCCGCCATGACCAGTGTCCCCGAGGTTATAGATGGTTTCATGCTGTCTCCAGAAATTCTGTCGTGCGTGCTTTCAAGGGCTGGGTACGTTGATGACCGTGTCCACCACCGTCACGGAGGCGCCCAGCGACAGGGCCCGGCCCTGCAGCGTCACGAGCGTGGTGTTACCGAGGGTCGAGAAGGCGGCGCCGGTCTGGGTAATGATGGTTCCGACCATGGTTCCGCCGCCGGCCGCGTTGATGGTTGCCGCCGCGCCCACCTGCCAGAACACGTTCTTTGCCTGCGCTCCGCCAGCGAGGATCACGCTCTGCGGGGCAGCCGCTCCGGGACCACCCACCGTGAGCGTGGTCGCCATCTGGAACACCCAGACCGCATTGGGGTTGCCCTGCGCATCCAGAGTGAGGTCTCCGCCCTGGATCAGGAATGAGCCCGCGGGAGCCGTATAGACGCCGGGAGCCAGGGTGAGTCCGGCGAGGTTGCCGCCGGGATTCGCGCCGGAGGGCATGGCCGCCAGGGCCAGGTACGCGGATTGCGCGTCGAGACGGGCCTGTGTGGCGGCGGTGCACGCCACCGCGTTCGGGCCGGTGGAAGTCGGTCCGGTGGTGGAGTTGGTGCAGGAGTAGATCTTGCCGTTCACCGTGCCGATATTGGCCGGCGACTCGGTGTAGATGTCTCCGGCCGTGTCATGGAAGCCGGTGATCGAGGAAGTGCCCGTGGCGATGGTGCCGATGTCGCCGTTGATCACGGTGAGGATTCCCGTATTGGTCATGCCGGCGCTGCCGCCGAAGGTGCCGAACGGCGCCACCGATCCCAGACTCGGCGGGGTCAGGCAATTGCCCGTCGCTGGTCCGGCGGTGAACATCCAGGTGAAGTCACTCGCCAGGGAATTTCCCGGCACCGCCAGATCCTTGATCCCGTTGCTGCCGCCCGCGACGGTCGCGGTGTAGATGGTGCCGTTGAGCAGCGCAGTCTGCGGCCGGAAGGTGGCGACCCGACCGGTGGCCACATCCAGCGCCACCGATGCCGCGATGACCGGGGTTGAGCCAGGCCCCGTCACGTGGAACGTCGTTGCGCTGACTGTGGCGGGATCGATCCGCAGACCCGACGGAACGCTGAACGTGGCGTTGACGGTGGCACTGGGACAGGTGCCGATCGCGTTGGCCGCCGGGTTGACGGACAGCACCGAGATGCTTGCGGGCGCTACCGTGCCGGCTGTGGTGAAGGTCCACACGTAATCGCTGGCTGCCGGCAGCGCGGCCTGGTTGCCCGCCAGCGCATTGCCGGCCAGATCCGTGGCAGCGGTGGTGATCCGCGCGGTGTAGGTCGTGGCATTGGCCAGTGCCGCGTTGGGGATGAAGGTCGCGGTCCTGCTGCCGACCGCGTAGCTGACCGTGCCCGCCGGGGACACGCAGGGCGCGCTGCAGGTGAGCGTGAAGCTGCCGGCCGCGGTCATGGTCGCGGGACTCATGTTCTCGCCGAACACCGCCACGATCGCGCTGTTGGTCGGGACACCGCTCGCAGCAGGCGTAGACGTGACAGGCGCGGTGGAGGTCACGCGGGGCCGCGTCGTGTCGGAGGTGGAACCGGTGACAAAGGTCCACACGTAGTCGCTGGCCGCCGGCAGGGCGCCCTGGTTGCCCGCCAGTGCATTGCCGGCAACATCCCTCGCGGCGGTGGTGATCCGGGCGGTATAGGTTGTGCCGATGGCGAGCGCCGCGCCGGGTGTGAACACCGCGGTCCTGCTGCCAGGCACATAGCTCACGGTGCCCGCGGGCGATACACAGGGCGCCGTGCAGGTGACCACGAAGGTACCGGCCGCGGTGATCGTGGTGGGGCTCATGCCCTCGGTGAATGCCGCGCCGATCGTGGCATTGAGCGCTACGCCGGCCGCGGCCGGAGTGGAGGTGAGGGGCACCGTGGAGGTCACCATCGGCCGGGTGGTGTCCGCCGTGCCGCCCGTGGTGAAGGTCCATGTGTAGGGCGCCATGATCGCGACCCCGCTTGCGAGGTTCCGGGCGCCGGTGATCGTCGCGGTATAGACAGTCAGCGGTGCAAGGCTCGTGGCGGGGGTGAGCGTGAAGGTGGCGACCCGGTTCGCGCTGTCGAGCGCGACCGTGCCGGTGGGATTCGCGCACGGGGCTGCGCAAGTCACGGCGAAAGTGGCCCCGCCGGTGAGCGCGGCCATCGGTTGATTGAACGTGGCGCTGATGCCCGGTGCGCCGGTGGACACAGCGGTGGCCGCATTGAGCGGTGTCACGGAACTTACCGCGGGAGCGGGCGCGGCGGTGCCGCTGCCGAGGATCGGATCCTTCTCCCACCCGCATCCGGTTGCGGCGATGCCCAGCAGCAGCATCACGCACAAGTTGGTGCTTCTGCGGAAATTGGCGAATCTGTTCATGTGGATCCCTCGATGAGCTGTTCCGGCGGATTGCCTGGGCGGCGTCCGGAACGTGGCAGGCGTTTGAAACATCGTGCGTTTGAAATCGCGACGTTCCGGCTTGACTGCCGCACGCAGCCTCACTGCGCGCAGCTTCACAGCTCCGCATCAACGGGTCTGTGCGGTACCAAACATTGGAATTTTCCGCGGCGCGCTTGCGCCGCGCAGCGGACTACTGGCCGATCAGTTCCCGCACGAGGGCGATCTGCCGCACAAGGCTCTCGTTCACCTTCTCGAACTGCGCGATGCGCTCACGCTCGGTGGCAACGACCTCGGGTGGCGCGTTGCTAATGAAATTCGCGTTGGCCAGCTTGGCGCTGGCGCGCGTGATCTCCTGCTGGTTCTTCTCCTGCTTCTTTCGCAGGCGCGCGAGTTCCACCGCCGGGTCGATCAGGCCCTGCATGGGCACCAGCAGCGTGAGGTTGCCCACGACGGCGCTGGCCGATGGCGGGGCCGCTGCGCCGGCGGGCAGCAGTCTTGCCGCATCGATGCCGGCCAGCTTGCCGAGCAGCGGGCCGTACTGCGAGAAGCGCGCGGCATCCCCTTCCTGCGCGCCCTGCACCAGCGGTGACAGGCGTCGCGCCGGACTGATGTCCATTTCGCCGCGGATCTGGCGCAGGCCGAGGATCACGCCCTTCATCCAGTCCACGTCAGTGGTTGCGGCGTTATCGGGTCGGTAATCGCCGGCGCGCGGCCAGGGAGCCAGCATGATGGTCTGGCCGGGCGCGCCCGCGGCAGGCGCCACACGCCGCCAGATCTCCTCGGTGATGAAGGGCATGATGGGATGCAGTGCCCGCAGCAGTGCTTCCAGCACGTCCAGCAGCGTGCGGCGCGTGGCCGCGGCCGCGGCGGCGTCGTCCCCGTTGAGCACGGGCTTGGCCAGCTCGAGGTACCAGTCACAGAACTCGTGCCAGGTGAATTCGTACAGCGCGGCGGCCGCAAGATCGAAGCGGTAGCTGGCGAAGGACTCGTCGACCCTGGCGATGGCCTCGCCGAGTCGCGAGACGATCCAGCGATCCACCACATGCGACGGCACGGTGCCGGCGGGCGCCACCGGTTTGCCTGCCGTCACCAGCAGCACGAAGCGCGCCGCATTCCACACCTTGTTGCAGAAGTTGCGGTAGCCGGCCACCCGTCCCAGCTCGAAGCGGATGTCGCGGCTCTGCGTGGCCAGGGCCGCGAAGGTGAAGCGCAGCGCGTCGGTGCCGTGCGGTTCGATGCCTTGCGGAAAATGCCGCCGCGTGGCCTTCTCGATGCCGGGGGCCAGATGCGGCTGCATCAGCCCGGTGGTGCGCTTCTTCACCAGCGCATCGAGGGCGATGCCATCGACGATATCCAGCGGATCGATGACGTTGCCCTTCGACTTGGACATCTTCTGGCCTTCGCCGTCGCGCACCAGGCCGTGCACGTAGACCTCGCGGAACGGTACCTCGCCATCCATGAACTTCATGCCGAACATGATCATGCGGGCGACCCAGAAGAAGATGATGTCGAAACCGGTGACCAGCACGTTGCCCGGATAGAACTTCGCGAGCTCGGCGGTGCCTTCCGGCCAGCCCAGTGTCGAGAACGGCCACAGCGCGGAGGAGAACCAGGTGTCCAGCACGTCGGCGTCGCGGGTCAGCGCGACATCGCGGCCGTGCTTCGCGCGCGCCTGGGCCCGCGCGGCGGCCTCGTCGCGCGCCACGTAACAGTTGCCGGCATCGTCGTACCATGCCGGGATCTGGTGCCCCCACCAGAGCTGGCGGCTGATGCACCAGTCGCGGATGTTGCGCATCCATTCGAAGTAGGTCTTCGACCAGTTCTCCGGCACGAAACGGATGCGCCCGTCCTCGACCGCGGCGATCGCGGGTCTGGCCAGCGGCTCGATCTTCACGTACCACTGGTCGGTGAGCAGCGGCTCGAGGACGGCGCCACTGCGATCCCCGCGCGGCACCATCAGCTTGTGAGGGTCGATGCGCTCGATCAGGCCGGCGGCCTCCAGCTCGGCCAGTACGCGTGCGCGCGCCTGTTCGCGCGGCAGGCCGCGCAGCCGCTCCGGCACGTTGCCGTTGAGTCGTGCTTCCGGCGTGAAGATGTTGATCTGCGGCAGGCCATGGCGCAGGCCGACTTCGTTGTCGGTGAAATCGTGCGCCGGGGTGATCTTGACCACGCCCGAGCCGAAGCCGCGTTCGACGAAATCATCCGCGATCACCGGGATCAGCCGTCCGGCCAGCGGCAGCCGCACGCGCCTGCCGATCAGGTGCCGGTAGCGCTCATCCTCGGGATGCACGGCCACGGCCGCATCGCCCAGCAGCGTTTCCGGGCGGGTGGTCGCCACGGTGACATGGCCGCTGCCGTCCTCGAGCGGATAGCGCAGGTGCCACAGCTGGCCGTCTTCCTCCGTGGACAACACTTCGAGGTCGGACAGCGCGGTCAGCAGCACCGGATCCCAGTTGACCAGGCGCTGGCCGCGATAGATGAGGCCTTCCTCGTGCAGCCGCACGAATACTTCCGTGACCGCGCGCGACAGGCCCTCGTCCATGGTGAAGCGCTCGCGCGACCAGTCCACTGACGCACCCAGTCGCCGCAGCTGCTGCGCGATCGTGCCGCCGGACTGCGCCTTCCATTCCCACACGCGCTTCACGAACGCCTCGCGCCCGAGCTCGCGCCGGTCCTGTCCGGCTGCATTGAGCTGCCGTTCCACCACCATCTGCGTGGCGATGCCGGCGTGGTCGGTACCGACCTGCCAGAGCGTGGCCTCACCCTTCATGCGGTGGTGGCGGATCAGCGCGTCCATGATGGTGTCCTGGAACGCATGGCCCATGTGCAGCGTGCCCGTGACGTTCGGCGGCGGGATCATGATGCAGTAGGGTGTGCCGTTGCCGGCCGGGGCGAAATAGCCGCGCGACTCCCATTCCCGGTACAGGCGCGCCTCGATGGCGCCGGGCTCGTAGATCTTCTCCATCTCGCTCATGCGTTCACTTCGACGTGCTGTGGCGTCGCGCCATGCTCGCGGTACCAGCGGAAGCGCGTCCGCCCGGCGTTGCGGCACTCCGGTTCGGCGTCGATGACCTCGATGACGCTGGCGAACCGCAGGCTCTCCCCGGCAGGCTGCGCGCGCAGCGCAACCAGGGTCTGGAATGCTCCGATGGCCTGCTGCGGCAACGGGCCCGCGTGCAGCTGCACGGCAGCCTCACAGGCCGCCGGGTCCGCCTGCAGGGGTTCGTGCGGCACGAACGAGCGGTCGCCGAAGGTCCACAGCAGCTCGTCGAAGCGCGCCATCTCGTCCGGACTGTCGAGCCATACCAGTACGCGCTCGCCGGCGAGGTATGCCTGCTCGGTGAGCATGCAGGCCTGGCGCAGGCGCGCGCTGCCGCCGGCTTCGGCCAGCGTATAGAAGCGCACCGCGACGGTCCGCGCGTTGTCCGCTGCCGCGTTCACGATGCGTGTCCGCGGAACCTCATGCCACCGGGATCAGGACCGGTCCGCGCCGGCGCGGTGGATGAGGAAGTCGGCCAGCAGCGGTACCGGACGGCCGGTACCGCCTTTCTGCGCGCCCGAGGTCCACGCGCTGCCGGCGATGTCCAGATGCGCCCACTTCAGACCCTGCGTGAAGCGCGACAGGAACGCCGCGGCGGTGATCGCGCCGCCGTCGCGGCCGGCGACGTTGGCCAGATCGGCGAAGTTGCTGCGCAGCTGCTCGGCGTAGTCCTCGGTGAGCGGCAGCTGCCAGCCGCGGTCGCTGGCGCGCGCGCCGGCCGCCACCAGTTCCTGCGCCAATGCGTCGTCGTTGCCCATGATGCCGGTGAAATGATGGCCGAGCGCGATGATGCAGGCGCCGGTGAGCGTCGCCACGTCGAGCACCGCGGCCGGTTCGTAGCGACGCGCGTAATGCAGCGCATCGCACAGGATCAGCCGCCCCTCGGCATCGGTGTTCAGGATCTCCACCGTCTTGCCCGCCGCGCTGACGGCGATGTCGCCGGGTTTCACGGCGCGGCCGCCGGGCATGTTCTCTACGGTGGGGATCAGCCCGACCACATTGAGGCGCAGCTTGAGCTGTGCGATGACCTGCAGCGTGGCCAGCACGCTGCCCGCGCCGCACATGTCGTACTTCATCTCATCCATCGCCGGCGGATCTTTCAGCGAAATGCCGCCGCTGTCGAAGGTGACCCCCTTGCCCACCAGCACGATGGGCGCGGCCGAACGCGCCCCGCCGCGGTATTCCAGCACGATGAAACGGGGCGGTTCGGCGCTGCCGCGGGCGACGGCCAGCAGGCAGCCCATCTTCAGCCGGCGGATCTGCGCCTCGTCGAATACCTTCGCGCGGATCGAGCGGTGGGTGCGCGCCAGCTCCTTCGCCTGCGCGGCGAGGTATCGCGGGGTGCACACATTGCCCGGCAGGTTGCCCAGGTTGCGCAGCAGGTCCTGCCCCGCGCCGATGGCCTCGCCATGTGTCAAGCCGCGCAGCGCCGCCGCGCGGTCGCGCGCCGCCACACCGGCCACGCCCACCCGCCGCAGCTGTGGACGCGGCGGCTTCGGGCCGGTCTTCAGGTCGTTGATGCGATAGAGGGCTGTGCCGCACAGGTCGGCCACCGCGCGGCCAAGATAGTACGGGCCCACCGCTTCGTTTTCCGGCTGGTCGATGGCCAGCAGCAGCTGCGCGCAGCGGGTCTTAAGCACCGCGCCCAATGCGGCCGCCACCGCCTTGCGCCAGCCGCGCTGGCGGAAATCGCGGCGCTTGCCCAGCCCCACCACCAGCAGTCTCGTGGCGGCGATTCCAGCCGGGGCGGCCAGCATCTGCGTCTCGCCGGCACGCACCGGCAGGTCGCCGGCATCGCGCAGCCGCGTGAGCGCGCCACGGGTGGCCTGGTCCACCGCCAGGGCCGTGCCCGCCAGGGCCTGATCTTCGTGCAGGCCGATGGCCAGACAGTCGGCGCGCAGCTGGATGGCGCGCCGCTCGGGGATATCGAAACGAACCATGTTGTCGGTGACTCCGCGGCGTTGCCCGGCCGTGCAGGGGATGGGTTAGTTTATCCGAATGCGGCTTCTGGATCGGTACATCATCCGCGGCGTGCTGCGCGCCACGCTGCTGGCGATGGCGGTGCTGCTGGTGCTGATGGCCTTGTTCCTGTACGTCAACGAACAGGGCTGGGTGGGGGTGGGTCGCTACGGCAACCTGCAGGCGGCCCGCCACGTGCTGCTGGTACTGCCCGGCACGCTGCTGCCATTCGTGCCGGTGGCCGCGCTGTCCGGCGCGTTGCTGGCGGTGGGGCAGCTGGCGCGCGGCAGCGAGCTTACCGTCATGCGCACCGCCGGGATTTCCGTGGCACGCATCGGTGGGGCGGTGTTCGCGGCCGGACTGCTGCTGCTGCCGGCGGTGCTGGTGGTGGGTGAGTACGTGGCACCGCCGCTGGCACGCATGGCGCGCGAAAGCCGGGCCATCGAGCGCGACGGCGCCATCAGCCGCACTGCCCAGGCGCTGTGGTTGCGCGAGGACCGGCGCATCCTGCGCGCCGACGAGGCCGACGGCGGCGGCATCACGCTGTTCGCGCTGGGCGACGGCACCACGCTGGATTCCATCGCGCGCGCCAGCGACGCCCGGGCGCTGCCGGACGGCGCATGGCAGCTCGGCCAGGTGCGCGGCTCGCGCCTGGCCGGCGCCAGCGTGGTGCCATGGCAGGCCGGCACGCAGCGGCTCGAGCTGGCCGGCGGAATGGACTTCTTCAGCGTGCTGGCGCGCGATCCCGGCGAGATGTCGCTCGCGCAGCTGCGCCATGCGAGCGCCTGGCTCCAGGCCCATGGGCTGGACGCGCGCCGCTTGCGCCTGGCCTTCTGGGCCGGCATCGCGCGGCTGGTGGCATTGCCGCTGGCGATGCTGCTGGCGGTGCCGCTGATCAGCGGCTGGCTGCGCGGCACGGAGAATGCCGCGCGCGCCAGCATCGGTCTGCTGCTGGGTCTGGCCTGGTACATCGGCCAGCGCATCGTGGAAAGCGGCGCGCTGGCCTTCGGGCTGTCGCCCGCGTGGATGGCGTTGCTGCCGACGCTGCTGCTGGGCGCAGCGACCGGCGGCATGCTGCTGCGGTTGCCGCGGGTCAGCGCTGCTTGAAATCCTCCGGCACCAGCTGGTGCCGCCCGAGCAGCTTGTAGAAATCCGTGCGGTTGCGCTTGGCCAGGCGGGCGGCCTGGCTGACGTTGCCGCCCGTGATCTGCAGGATCTGCGACAGGTAGCCGCGCGTGAATTCATCGCGGGCCTCGTCGAAGGAGGGCAGGCGGCCGGGGGTGCCGCCCAGCGACTGCTGCACCACCTCGATCGGCACGATGGGAGTCTGCGACAGCGCCACGGCCTGGCGCACCAGGTTCGCGAGCTGGCGCACGTTGCCGGGCCAGTCGGCTGTCGCCAGCAGTTCCAGCGCCTCGGGCGGGAAGATGCTGCGCTTGCCGGTTTCGATGGCGCTGGCCGCGAGGAAATGCGCGATCAGCAGCGGGATGTCCTCGCGCCGCCGCGCCAGCGGCGGCATTTCGATCTGCACCACGTTCAGCCGGTAGTAGAGATCCTCGCGGAAGCGTCCTTCGGCAATGGCCTGCTGCAGGTCGCGGCTGCTGGTGGAGATGACGCGGGTGTTGACCGGGCGGGGCGTGTCGGCGCCCGCCGGCCGTACCGCCTCTTCCTGCACCGCGCGCAGCAGCTTCTGCTGCAGCCGCGGCGCCAGCTCGGCGATCTCGTCCAGCACCACGGTGCCGCCATCGGCGGCTTCCAGCGCGCCCCTGCGCTCCTTGCCGGTGCTGGCATCGGCGCCGAACAGTTCCACATCCAGCTGCTCTTCCGGAATGCCGGCGCAGCGCACCACGATGATGGGCTTCGCGCGACGCGGGCTGGCGCGGTGGATGGCCTGCGCGAGCAGCTCCTTGCCGGTGCCGCTCTCCCCGACGATGAGCACGCGCGCATCCGTGCCGGCCACCATGTGCGCCTGCGCCAGACGCTCCTCCATGATGGCGCTGCGCGTGACGATGTCGGCGCGCCATTCCTCGGTGGAATCGGCGAAGCCGGAGACCTTCAGCGCCCGCTGGATCTGGTCCAGCAGCTCCTGCTTGTCCACCGGCTTGGTGAGGAAGCCGAACGCGCCCATCTGCGTGGCCTGCACGGCGTCCGGGATCGTGCCGTGGGCGGTCAGCAGGATGACTTTCAGGCCGGGCCAGCGGTTCTGCAGTTCCTTGAGCAGGCCGATGCCATCCACCGGCTCCATGCGCAGGTCCGAGATGACCAGGTCGGGCCGGAAGCGGCTGGTGGAGGCCAGCGCCTGGGCCGCGCTTTCCACGGCCTCGACATCGTAGTTCTCCGCGCGCAGGCGGATGGTGAGCAGCCGCAGCAGCCCGGGATCGTCATCGACGATCAGGATGCGCGCCCTGCGGGAAGTGGCATTCAGCGGATTAATTGGCATGGTGCCTCACTGCTTGCGGTTCTGGCCGGGCGGCTGCCGGTCCGGTACGTTGCGTTCGATGGTGGCGATGGCTTCGAGCTTGGCGAGGGCCTCGTCCAGCTCCTTGTGCAGCCGGGTGTTCTCGCCGATCTCGTCCTGCAGGCGTCTGGCCAGCGCCGCGCTGGCCGGGTCGACGCGCTGGCGGTCGCGTTCCTGCTGGTTTTCCGCCACCAGGCGGGAATTCTCGGTGGCCAGGCCGATCTCCTGTTCGAGCTGGGCGGCCTCCACCAGGGCCAGCGCGCGCTCGATCGGCGACAGCAGCTCCGGTCGCGCCAGCGCCTCGCGCAGCAGGGCCTGCGCCTGCTGCGGGTCATGGCCGGGATGGCCCGGTACCGCCAGCAGCAGCGCATAACGCAGCACCGCGGGACCCTGGTGCGCCTGCTCGTAGCTGCTGCGGGCCGCGGCCAGCACCTCGGCCTGCTCGGCGGGGCTGCCCTGCACCGCCGTCTGCAGCGCGCTCACGTAGCTGGCCAGTTGCGCGGCCTGGACGGCTTCGGCCGTGGCACCAGGCGGCGGCGGCGCAGGCCGTGCGCCGGGCAGGCTCGCGCAGCCAGCCAGCGCAACCATGGCGCCGGCCATCGCCAGCTTACGCAGCATGGGCTTGCGATCGGCCGGCGGCGGTGGCAGCGGGGGCGAGCGGCATGCGGATGCGGAAGTGCGCGCCCGGCCATTGTCCGTCGACGATTTCGATCCGCCCTCCATGCGCATTGACGAATTCCATGACCACCGACAGGCCGATGCCGGTTCCCTTGATGTGGCCCGCCGGTGCCTTGCCAGTATAGAAGGCTTCGAAGACCTGTTGCCGTTCGTCGGGCGGAATACCCGGTCCGCTGTCGGCCACTTCCAGCAGCAGGCTGCCCCCGTCCGCGCTGGCACGCACGTGGATGGTGCCGCTGCGCGGGGTGTACTTGATGGCGTTCGACAGCAGGTTCTCGAGGATCAGCCGCAGCTTGCCGCGGTCGGCCCGCACCGTCAGGTCGTCGACGTGCACGTCCAGCCGCACGCGCTGCGACAGCAGCGTGAGCTGCTGGTTCTCGATGATCTGCTTGACCAGCGGCCGCATGCGGAACTCGCTGATTTCCAGCCCCACGCTGCTGGTCTGCCAGGCCGAGAACGACAGCAGGTTCTCGATCATGCGCTGCAGCCGCAGGCCGTTCTCGCGCAGGATGCCGGTGACCTCGCGCTGACCTGTGGCCAGCTCGCCCACCGCGCCGTCCATCAGCAGCTCGGTGCCCTCGCGGATGTTGGCCAGCGGCGTCTTCAGCTCGTGCGACATGTGGCGCAGGAAGCGGTTGCGCTCCTGCGCCAGCTCCAGCAGCCGCAGCCGCAGCCACTCGAGCTGGCGCGCCAGCTTCTCGATGTCCGCCGGCCCGCGCACCTGGATCTGCCGGTGCAGCGCGCCGCTGCCCAGCTCGCTGATGGCGCGGTCGATCTGCCGCAGCGGGCGCACCACGCGCATGGAGAACAGCAGCGTCGCGCCGGCGGTCAGCGGCAGCAGCAGCAGGAAGCCCCAGAAGATCAGTTGCTGGACATGCTGGCTGCGCGTGCGCAGCGCGGCCGTCTCGGCATCGATCTGCGCGTTGACGCGCGAGGAAACCTGGTCTTTCGCCGCCTGCATGCGCTCGAAGTCACCCAGCAGTGCGTTCCAGTCGGGCAGCGTGCCGCGCGCCGCACGCATCTGGTCGCTGGCGTGTTCGCGCAGGGCGGTGAGCTGCCGCAGCGCCGCGCGTGCCTGCGGCAGCTGCAGCTGCCTCGCCAGGCGCCGTTCGACGTCGCTCAGCAGGCTGTCCTGCTGCAGGTAACCCTCGATCAGCTGCTGCTGGCGCTCCGGCGCGGCCATCTTCGGTTCGTTGAACGCCTTGAAGACCTGCGCGCGCCGCTGCAGCTCGGCGCTGCCCGCGAACAATTCCTGGGTCAGGCGCGCGGCGGTGACACCATCGGCGACGATCCGCTCGCTGTCCGTGCTCAACTGCCGCATCTGCACGCCGGCCACGACCAGCGCCGCGATCAGCGGCAGGGCCATGATCGCGGCGCCGAGCAATACCAGCGCACTGAGCGAGCGGAGGCGGGGCAGGGTCATCGGATCATCTTAGGCCGCTACCATGGTTCCCGCAGCAGCCGCCGCTCCCAGTTGAGCGAGCTCGCCACGATGCCGTCGAGATCGTCGAGCGCCGGCTGCCAGTCGAGCACCTCGCGGATGCGCCCGCAGCGCGCGATCAGCATCGGCGGATCGCCGGCGCGCCGCGGCTGCTCGATCACCCGCAGCGGCGCACCGCTGACGCGCTGCACGCTCTGCAGCACCTCGCGCACGCTGTAGCCATGCCCGTAGCCGCAGTTCAGTGTGCGCGAGGTGCCGCCGCCGCGCAGGTAGTCCACGGCCTTCAGGTGCGCGCTGGCCAGGTCCACCACGTGGATGTAGTCGCGCACGCCCGTGCCGTCCGGCGTCGGATAGTCGGTACCGAAGATGCTGACCGATTCGCGCTTGCCGACGCTGGCCTCCGCGGCCACCTTGATCAGCAGCGTCGCCTTGCGCGTGGACTGGCCGATGCGGCCGGCCGGATCCGAGCCCGCCACGTTGAAGTAGCGCAGCGCCACGTAGCGCAGTGCACTGGCCGCGGCCAGGTCGCGCAGCATCCACTCGGACATGAGCTTGGAGGTGCCGTAGGGGTTGATCGGCGCCAGCGGCGAATCCTCGTCGCAGATGCCCGACTCGGCGTTGCCGTACACCGCCGCGGTGGAGGAGAACACGAAATGCTCCACGCCATGCGCGGCGCAGGTGGCCAGCAGGCTGCGCGTCTGGCAGGTGTTGTTGCCGTAGTACTTGAGCGGGTTGGCCACCGACTCCGGCACAATGGTGTGCGCCGCGAAGTGGATCACGGTGCGGATGCCGTGCTCCTGCAGCAGCCTGCCGACCAGCGCGCTGTCGCCCACGTCGCCCACCACCAGCGGCAGGCCCTGCAGGGCCTGCCGGAAACCCGTTGAAAGGTTGTCGAGCACCACAACCGACTCGCCGCGACCGGCCAGCTGCTGTACGGTGTGGCTGCCGATGTAGCCGGCGCCGCCGGTCACCAGGATCGTCTCTGACACTGTCCAACCCTCCTGAATTGCCTCCTTATTATGCCGGCCTGACACCGGATATCGTGCTCGCGGCCGTCGAAAGCGTGGGCCTGTTGGCAGATGGGCGGCTGATGGCGCTGAACAGTTATGAGAACCGGGTGTACCGGGTTGGCCTGGGCGCGCCGGTGCCGGCCGCCACCCATGGTGCCGACCCCTTGCAGGTGGTGGCGAAGTTCTATCGCGAGGCCCGCTGGAGCGATGCCCAGATCCGCGAGGAGCATGCCTTCGCGCTGGAACTGGCTGGCGCGGAGCTGCCCGTGGCGCCGCCGCTGGTGTTCGCGGGCGAGAGCCTGCACAGGCACGTAGGGTTCCGTTTCGCATTGTTCGAATATCTGCCCGGCGCCGCGCCGGATCTCGACCGGCCCGGAGACCGGCCATTGCTGGGACGCACGCTGGGCCGCCTGCACGCGCTGGGCGCGCTGCGCCGGTTCCGCTTCCGCGGCAGCGTGGCGGCGTGGCGGCACGGGGCCGTCGCCCGGGAGCTGATCCTGGCGCGCGGCGTGGTGCCGCCGCCGCTGGATGCGCGCTATGCGGAAATTTCCGCGCAGCTGGTCGCGGCCATCGGCGCCTGCGATGCCGCAGTCGGGCCGGTGGCGCAGCTGCGCCTGCACGGGGACTGCCATCCGGGCAACATCCTGTGGCGTGCCACCGGTCCGCTGTTCGTGGATTTCGACGACAGCCTGATGGGCCCGGCCGTGCAGGACCTGTGGATGTTCATCGCCGGCAGCCCCGACCGCATGCGGCTGGAGTGGACGGCCCTGCTGGATGGCTACGAGCAGTTCGCGCATTTCGATGCCGGTCAGGCACGGCTGATCGAGGCACTGCGCGGCACCCGCATGCTGAATCATGCCGCCTGGATCGCGCAGCGCTGGTCCGACCCGGCGTTTCCGCGGGCCTTTCCCTGGTTCGGCGAGCCCCGCTTCTGGGAGCGGCACATCGATGAGTTGCGCGAACAGCTCGCGGCATTGGAAGATCCTCCACTGTTGCGGGCCTGAGAGGGCCATTCAGGGATGGAAGTGGCTGCATGAAAATCTGTGTGCTCGGAATGATGGCGGTGCTGCTTGCCGGCTGCGGTGGCGGCAGCGGTAGTACCGTCGCCTCGAACAAGCCGGCTGCCGGCAAGGCTGCGCCGGTGGTCCGCGACGATGCGGTGGCCGCGGTGCTGGAGTCCCAGGGTTCGCCGGTGGGGCGGCTGAGCTTCGTGATCGATTCGCGGCCGGTGATGGGCAGGCCGTTCCGGGTGCAGCTCATCGCCGCGTCAAGCGTGCCGCTGTCGCGGCTGTCGCTGAGCCTGGAGTCCGACGATTTCGCCGTTGACGCCGCCGTGACGCCGGTGGCGCTGCGCGAGAGCGGCAGCGGCACGAGTCGCGAGTACATCGCTTCCCAGGACGTCACGGTGTCGGCGCGGCACGATGGTCTGGGGGAACTGACCGTGCACGTGACCGGCGACGCGGACGCGCCCGAAGGGCTCTATGTCATCCCGGTGCTGGTGGCAAAGCCGGTCTCGCCCGGCTAGCTAGACGAACCCGATCCAGCGGCCGCAGGCGATCACCGCCAGCCACAGCACGGTGGAGATGAAGCCCGCGGCGCGCGCCGGCGCGGCCGGCCGGCCGTTGTCCCACTGCTCCACGCTGCGATAGGTCAGCAGGTGGAAGTACAGCATGTTCAGCCCGAGCAGCAGCAGCAGCACCATCTTCGCCAGGAACGGCTTGTTGTGGATGTAGCTGGTGGCATTGGCCATGAACATCAGCGTGCCGGTCAGCGCCGCACCGGCGAAGGCGATCCAGGTCAGCGGCAGGATGCGCTGCGCGATGTACGTGACCCGCAGCTTGCGCAGGCCCATGCCCAGAAGGCGCGCGTCCACGGTGAGGATGGTGCCGGCCACCACCGCCGTGAACAGCACGTGGGTGGATTCAACCCACGGGAACCAGGTCTCGCCGACCGCGACCCCGATGGGCGTGTTCTGCAGCCACTCGAAAAAACTCTGTTGCATGGGATTCAGGTTCAGTAGGACTCGACGTACGCGATGAAGCGGCCGGCGAAAATGATGCCGATCCACAGCAGCAGCGCGACGGCTGCCACCACCAGTTGTGCGGCCGTGGGGCGTTCCACCCGCCGCGCCGAATGGGTGAGCCACAGGGTGAGCACGATGACCACCGCCAGCATGCTCATCTTGGCGTAGAACACCGGATTGGTGATGGTGCGTCCGGGCTCGGCGGTGATCAGCAGCGCCCCGGTCGCGGCCAGCACCACCAGCAGCAGCCAGATGCGGCGCGCGCTGCGTGTGGCCAGTTCGCCCAGCGGCTCGGCGGTGAGTCCGAGCCCGGCAAAGCGCAGCGACAGCAGCAGCGCGGTGGTGAACACCAGCGCCAGCGCGAGAATGTGCACCGACTGGATGGTCGGTATGGCCCAGGTACTGGACTGGATGGCCTGGCTTGGCCCGGTCGCGGCCAGCCAGTCGCCGAATCGATGCATATCCATGTAATGATTCCCCGTTTCGGTGTCAGTATAGGACAGGCCCATGGGGGAACAGCAATGAATAACAGGTTGCCGGACGGTTGCCGGTCTTGTTTGCGCGCGGGCTGGCTGCTGCTGCTGTCGTTGCCCGCGTTCGCGCACCATTCGTTCGCGGTGTTCTTCGACCAGGATCGCGTGGTCGCCGTCACCGGTGTGGTGCAGGAGTTCCAGTTCCGCAATCCGCACGGACTGATCCGCATCACCGTGAAGAAGCCCGACGGCAGCGAGGAAACCTGGAAGGGCGAAACCAACTCCCCGTCGATACTGGAGCGCCGCGGCTGGAGCCGCGATGTGCTGCAGACCGGCGAGACCATCACCATGGATGGCTGGCCGGCTCGCGACGGCTCGCGCTACCTCAGGGTGCGCTCGGTGAAGCGCGCCGACGGCACGCCGGTGGGGGGCGCTGCCATCCAGGCCACGGAGGAGCAGAAATGAGGCGGCTGGTGTGCTGGTTGCTGCTGGCGGCGGCGTGGCCGGTGGCGGCCGCGCCGCCGGATCTGTCGGGGTTCTGGATGCCCGGCAGGACCATCGATACGGATCCGGAGCTGGCGAAATTCGTGCCGAAGGGCACGGTGGTCATGCACGACACCGGCGCGGCCGAGTTCGGCCTGATGGATTTCGGCGGGCTCAAGCCCACGCCGGATGCAATGGCCAGGGCCAGGGCCTGGAATCCGCGCGCCGGCCTGACCATCAGCACGGCCTGCCTCATTCCGTCGATCGTCTATGCGCTGCAGGGTCCGTTTCCGATCGAGATCTACCAGGGACGCGACCTGATGGTGATGCGGCTGGAGTACATGGACATGGCGCGCGTGTTCGTCATGGGCGAGAACCTGCCCGACTGGCCGGCCAATGCCCCGCACACCAAGACGGGTTATTCGCGCGCGCACTGGGAGGGCGAGCAGCTCGTGGTGGTGACCACGCACCTGAAAGCCGCCACCATCACCAACAACGGTCTGGATCACAGCGACGCGATGGTGGTGACCGAGCGTTACCGGCTGGCCGACGGCGGCAAGACGCTGATCGCCACCCAGATGTATGAGGATCCGAAGGTGCTCGAGAACCGTGGCGTACGCTACATCACCTGGCGGCGCACCGCGGGCGATCACGTGCACGCCTACGACTGCGATCCTTCCTTCGCGGAGGAATACGCCGCGCCCTGAACGGCCGCCGGCGCGGCGCGCATCGCCCCGCCCAGCACCAGGTCGAGCAGCTTTTCGATGAAGCTGCGGTCGATGGGTGCATGGCTCACCAGCAGGCGGTGCAGGATGGGGCCCCACAGCGCATCGGCGAGCACCGCGACGTCGGTCTGCGCCGGCAGCTCGCCGCTGGCGATGGCGCGCTCCAGCAGCCGGATGGCGTACTGGCGGCGCGGCTCCACGAAATCGGCGCGCAAGCGGCGGCTGGTGGCGCTGTCTTCCTGCCCGAGCGCGATCAGTTCGCGCAGCAGCTGTCCGGCGCGGCCGCGGTAGATGGCGGCGGCCTGGTGCACCTGCGCACGCAGGTCCACGATGGCCGAACCAGTGGGTCGCCGGCGCTCCAGGCGCGGCGTGAGCTCCACCAGGAATGCCTCGATCGCCAGCGTGCCCTTGGTTTTCCACCAGCGGTAGATCGTCGCCTTGCCCGCGCCGGCGCGGGCCGCGACACCTTCCACGGTGAAACCGGCGAAACCGGCCTCGTTGAGGATCTGGTAGGCGGCCTTGAGGATGGCGTCGCGCGACGTCGTCGAACGGGGACGGCCGGGAGTGCGGGGCTTGGGCCGCTTGCGCTGTGCGGGCATCGGTGGGCGGAACCAGTGGGCGGCACAGTATATCGCCCGGCCGACTTATTTGCGCTGCGGTGGAAACAGCGCCACGAGCTTGCGGGCGTCCTCGGAGAGGTTGCGGGAAAGGCTCGGGCCGCTGTCCTCCTGGTCGTGCCAGGTGCCACGCCAGAGCAGCGAGCCCTGCGTGTCGTCGATGTCCACCACCAGCGTGCCGTCCGTGAACAGCACTGGCGTGGGGCCGGACCCCGGGATGACGAACCCGCGCACGCCGGGGCTGGGCCCAATCCGTGTCGGTCCGCGGCGCTCGACCTCGCTCACATTCCGGTCCTGGAAGGAATACGTCACGATCATGTCCGGATGATCCGTCTCCTCGCGCAACCCGCGCGCCCGCAGCGCGGCCACGATGCTGTCTTCCATGCGCTGCCGGAACAGCCGGTTGTCGATCTCCGGCTTGGCGCTGCGGATCTGCCCGCTCCGTACCGAGAAGGTTTTCAGCGACCGGAAATCGATGCCGGGAGCGTAGCTCACGTCGTGACTGTCGGCCTGCGCGCCCGCCGCCCACGCGAGCGCACCAAGCAGGGCAAGCGCCGGCGGGATCCGGTGGGTGCGCTTCATGTCATTTCCGGCGCGGCGGGTAGGCGGCCAGCAGGTGTTGCGCGTAGCCGGACAGCTGATGGGCGAGGCGGGCGCTGTCGTGCTCCCGGTTGCGATACACACCGCGCCATACCAGCAGGCCCGACTTCGCCGTCAGATCAACCACCAGCAGGCCTTCCACGAAGGATTCGGGATTGTTGCGCCAGGGATTGCCGCGCGGGACGGGCATCCCGCCCGGTTCCTCATCCAGCGCAATCGCATGGCCCCATTCGTTGATCGTGAAGCGCTGGCCGCCGGCCGACCAGTCGACGCTGACATCGGCATCCTGCGGAATTTCCCGCAGGCCACGCGCGGTGAGTGCGGCGCGAATGCTGGCGGTCACTTCCTCCGCCACCAGCGTGCTGTGGATCTCCGGGCGGTCCGAATGGATGACGGTGCCGCGCATCGAAAACGTGTGCACGGCGGAGAAATCGATCTGGTGGTCGAAGTCGACGAGCTGGTCGGCGGCGCCGGCAACCGCGGCGGGCAGCAGCAGGCACAGCAGCAGCAGGGCGGGCCCCGAAGCCCGCCCCGGGCGTGCGCCCCCATGTGCTATTTTTTTAGGCATGCGGCGGAATTATTCTTGCGCGGCTGCCCGCTGTCAAACGAAAAAAGTGGAACTCAGCGCTGCCCCAGCATCCCCTGCGCGCGCCGCACCAGCTGCAGGAATTCGGCCCGGTATCCCCGCGGATCCTCGCCCAGTGCATCCTTCGCCTGCCGGTACACGTCATCGTAGGTGAGCGGGCCGGTGTACTTGCCGCCCTGCAGCAGCTGCGCGAAACCCGCCACGGCGGTGGAAAAGGCCACGTCGCGCCGCACGGCGCGCGGCACGCCGGTCCTGACGGCAATGGGCTGCTCGATCAGCTGCGAGGTGTCGCTGCCCGGCAGCTTGTAGCGGATCTTGAGGTAGCCATATTCGTCGGCGTTGCCCGCGTCCGGAGCCTGCTTTTTCTCCTCTCCTCCATAGCGCAGTCCGTCCACCAGCCGCGCGGCAGAGTCGACGGGGGTGATCTCGTAGATGGCGGTCACCGTATGGCCCGCGCCCACGTCGCCGGCGTCGACTTTGTCATTGTTGAAATCCTCGCGGGCGAGCGCACGGGTTTCATAGCCCACCAGCCGGTATTCGGCCACGGTGGCCGGATTGAACTCGACCTGCAGCTTCACGTCCTTCGCGATGGTGAAGAGCTGCGAGCCGGCCTGCTCCACCAGCACCTTGTGCGCCTCGTTCAGCGTATCGATGTAGGCGGCCACGCCGTTGCCGTTCTGCGCCAGTGCCTGCGCGATGTCATCGCGATAGTTGTCCTCGCCGAAGCCCAGCACCGACAGGAAGATGCCGCGCTCGCGCTGCTGTTCGACGAAGTGCTGCAGCTGCCTTGCATCGGAGATGCCGACATTGAAGTCGCCGTCGGTGGCCAGCAGGATGCGGTTGACGCCCTCCTTGCGGAAACTGCGCGCGGCCATGTCGTAGGCCAGACGGATGCCGGCCGCGCCCGCAGTGGAACCGCCGGGACGCAGCGAATACAGCGCCCGCAGGATGACGTCGCGATCGCGCGCCGGGGTGGGCGGCAGTACTTCGCCAGCCGCGCCTGCGTAGACCGCGATGCCGACCGTGTCGGTGGGCTTCAGGTTGTCGAGCAGCATGGCCATGGAACGCTGCGCCAGCGGCAGCTTGTCCGGTTCGTTCATGGAGCCACTCACATCGAGCAGCAGCACCAGGTTGACGTCGGGACGCTGGCGGGCGGGCAGTTCATAGCCCTTGATGCCGATGTGCACCAGCTTCTTGCCCGTGCCCCAGGGCGAATCGCTGACCGTGACGGTGGGCTTGAACGGCAGCTCGCGCGAATCCGCCGCCGGCCAGTCATAGTCGAAGTAGTTGATCATTTCCTCGGTGCGTACCGCGCCCGCCGGCGGCGGTGCGCCCTCGTTAAGCTGGCGGCGGACGAAGCTGTACGAGGCGGTGTCCACGTCGATCGAAAAAGTGGAAACCGGCTCGTCGGCGGTGCGCTTCACCGGGTTGATTGCGAATTGCTCGAACTTGTCATTGGCCTGCGGCTGCGCGGCGCCATACGGAGCGGAGTTGACATCGGCCTGGTTGCTGGCCGACACCACGCGCCGGCCATCGCTGAGCGTGAGGGTCCGCGATCCGAAGGTCGGATCCAGGCCGCGCAGATTGGCGATGGTGTTGCCGATGAAGTTCGAACCGCGGGGGGGGCCACCGGCGGGAACCACGCCGGCTTCAGTGGGCGCGCTCGTCCCCGGCGGCGCGAGAATGCGCGTGCCGGTGACCTGCGCCTCGGCAAGCTCATCCTCATCGCCGCGCGGTGGCGCGGGCGGGACGGCTGCAACGGCGGCCGGCGCCGTGATGGCACTGGTGGGTGGCTGCTGCGGCGCGGTCGGGTTGCTGGCCCGGGCGGAAATTTCCGCAATCGGCGCGCCGGCCGCCGACGGGGCCGCTGGTGCGGCGACATTCCGGCGGGGTGGCAGGCGCGGGGCAGGGCGCTGTTTTGCCGCCGTCACCTCCGCTGGTGGCGGGGGTGACTGGTCCGGTACGGCAGGCGGCCGCGCGCTGGTGCGCGCCTGAACGGGCACCACCGGCCGGAACGCAACGACGCGCTCCGAGGCCGGCATCAGCCAGTACAGCGATGCGCCCACGATCGCCACGCCGGCGGCGGCAAAGCCGCCGAGCCACACCCTCGGCGCCCGCCAGCTGTGGCGCTGGCCGCGCAGAGCCTTGACCCGGTCGAATTCCTCCAGCGCCGCGCGCCGCGCGCGCAGGCGCGCCGCGGAATCCGGCGGCGGCGGATCGATCTGCTGCAGTTGCCGTTCGAAGGATTGCGTGTTCATAGGGTGCTCGCGACCTGTTCGCGCTTGTTCATGAGGCGGCGCATCGTGTGGATGCGCCAGGAGATGGTGGATTCGGACACGCCGAGGATTTCGCCGGCCTCGGCATGGCTCAGGCCTTCGGCGTGCACCAGCAGCGCGGTCTCGCGCATGCCGGTTCCCAGCGTCTCGAGCTGCTCGAGCAGCTGGGTCAGGTGGATGGCGTCCTCGGGCCGGCCGGCGTGGTGGTCCGGCTCGTCTTCGGGCAGCGCCGCATGCAGGTGGCGGCGCTGCGCGCGCTGCCAGTCCTGCGCGCAGCTCACCACCAGGCGATACAGCCAGCTGCTGAAGGGCGCCTGGAAGCGATACTGCGCCAGGCTCCGGGCCAGTTTGATGCAGGCCTGCTGGGCGATGTCCTCGGCATCGGCGCGGTGCGCGCACCATTTCCACGCGAAGCGGTGGATGGCGTCGTAATGCAGGTCCACCAGCTCGGCGAACCCCGACCGGTCGCCGCCCTGCGCACGCCGTATGAGACCAGTGAGTTGTTCGTTGTCCATGTAGGCTTCTTGTGTTGGCCGCTGATCCTTGGACGTGGGCGCCGGCCGAAAGCTTGGCCAAGGCTTGCATATCGTTCGGATGCCGGACAAGCACCAGGCCGCTGCCCGGATGCGAACCTGCCGCGTCGGCTGCTGTCCATGCATCGCTAACTGGTACGCTAGTCACATGTGGAGAGTCCATCTGGTCCCCAGGACCGTCGTTGCGCTGCTGACAGGTGCTTCCGCGCTGCTGTTCAGCGCTTGCTCGTCCCACGCGGGCGGTGATCACTCCAGGAACGGCGGCGCACGCCAGGTACCGGAAGTGGGTTATGTGGTTCTGCAACGCCAGACCGTGCCGTTGACCCTGGAGTTGCCGGGCCGTACTACGGCCTTCGAAATCTCGGAAGTGCGGCCGCAGGTCTCCGGCATCGTGCAGGCACGACTGTTCACTGAAGGGGCAGCCGTCAAGGCGGGCGATGTGCTGTACCGCATCGATCCGCGCGTCTACCAGGCGGCGCTGGAGCAGGCGCGCGCCGACCTCGCCAGCGCCATCGCCACGCGGGACTCGGCGCGTGCCAAGGCCGACCGGTTCACGGAGCTCGCGAAATCCGGCGTTGTCAGCAAGCAGGACCTGCTCGATGCGCAGTCGGCGGCCGGGTCTGCTGTTGCCGCCGCCGAGCGCGCACGCGCCACGGTGGATGCAGCCCAGATCAACCTGCAGTTCACCAATGTCAGCGCGCCGATTTCCGGGCGCATCGGCCGTTCCATCGTGACCACCGGCGCGCTGGTGTCCGCAAGCCAGGCGGAGGCGCTGACCACCATCCAGCGGCTGGATCCGATCTTCGTCGACATCCAGCAGCCCAGCGCCACGCTGCTGTCGCTGCGGCGGCAGCTGCAGGGCGGCGGGCTGTCGCGCGCCTCCACCGAGGTGAAGCTGATCCTCGAGGATGGCAGCCGCTACCCGCAGTCGGGCGTGCTGCAGTTCGCCGAGTCGGTGGTGGACATGAACACGGGCACCGTGACATTGCGCGCGCGCTTCCCCAATCCCCAAGGCCTGCTGCTGCCCGGCATGTTCGTGCGCGCCGAATTCACGCCGGTGCAGCAGACCGATGCCATTCTCGCTCCGCAGCAGGGCATCTCGCGTGATGCGCGCGGCAATGCCACCGCGCTGGTAGTCGGCCCGGATTCGAAGGTGCAGCTGCGTAACGTGACCGCCGACCGCACGGTGGGCGACAGCTGGCTGGTGACGCAGGGCCTGGAGCCGGGCGACCGGCTGATCATCGATGGTCTGGCGCATGCACAGCCCGGCCAGAGCGTGACCGCAGTGCCCGCGCGCCCCGGCGCCCCGGCCGCTGCGCCCGCCGTGCCGGCCGCGCCCGCGGCGGCCGGCACGGCGACGGTGGCCGCCGGTCGCGGATGATCTCGCGCACATTCATTGATCGCCCGGTGCTCGCCTGGGTGATCTCGATCCTCATCATGATGGCGGGAGTCGCCGGCATCGCCACGCTGCCGGTGGAGCAGTATCCGGACATCGCCCCGCCCTCGGTCAACATTCGCGCCAACTACCCCGGCGCTTCGGCGGAGACGCTCGAGGCCAACGTCACGGAGGTCCTCGAGCAGCAGCTGACCGGCATCGACGGCCTGCTGTACTTCTCCGCCAGTTCCAACGCTGCCGGTGCGGCGCAGCTCACCGTGACCTTCGATCGCAGCGTCAATCCCGACATCGCGCAGGTACAGGTGCAGAACAAGGTGCAGCAGGCACTGCCGCGCCTGCCGCAGCAGGTCCAGCAGCAGGGGCTGGTGGTGACGAAGTCGAACCCCGACTTCCTGATGGTGGTGTCGATCTACGACGAGACGGACCGCGCGGAAAGCGGCGATGTGGCTGATTACGTCGCCTCCAACCTGCAGGACGCGATTGGTCGCCTGCCCGGGGTGGGCGACATGAACGTGTTCGGCGCGCAGTATGCGATGCGCATCTGGCTCGATCCGTCCAAGCTTGCCAGTTTCCAGCTGATGCCCAAGGACATCACCGCCGCGATCCAGGCGCAGAATACCCAGGTCGCCGCCGGCCAGATCGGTGCGCTGCCGTCACCCGACACGCAGATGCTGAACGCGACGGTGACGGCGCGCTCGCGGCTGACCAGCGTGGACCAGTTCCGCAACATCATCGTCAAGACGCAGCAGGACGGCTCGATCGTGCGCCTGGCCGACGTGGCGCGCGTGGAACTGGGCAGCGAGAACTACACCACGCTGGGCCACCTGAACGGGCATCCGGCCACCGGCATGGCCATCCAGCTCGCCCCGGGGGCCGATGCGCTGCGCACCTCGGAGCTGGTGCGCGCCGAAGTCGAGCGCCAGTCGAAGTCCTTTCCGCCCGGTTACCGCTACGCCTTCCCGCAGGACAGCACGGCATTCGTGAAGCTGTCCATCGAGGAGGTGGTGATGACGCTGCTCGAGGCCATCCTGCTGGTGGTCATCGTGATGTTCGTGTTCCTGCAGTCCTGGCGCGCCACGCTGATCCCGGCGATCGCGGTGCCGGTGGTGCTGCTGGGCACCTTCGGGGTGCTGGCGGCATTCGGCTTCACCATCAACACGCTGACGCTGTTCGGCACGGTGCTGGCCATCGGCCTGCTGGTGGACGATGCCATCGTGGTGGTGGAAAACGTGGAGCGCGTGATGCGCGAGCAGCCGGGTATCACGGCGCGCGAGGCCACCATCCGCTCGATGGAGGAGATCCAGACCGCGCTGATCGCAATCGCGATGGTGCTGGCGGCGGTATTCCTGCCGATGGCCTTCTTTGGCGGCTCGGTGGGCGAGATCTACCGCCAGTTCTCGATCACCATGGTGTCTGCCATGACGCTGTCGGTGGTGGTGGCGCTGGTGCTGTCACCGGCGCTGGCAGCGGCGCTGCTGCATCCGCATGACGCCGAACATTCGGCGCGCTGGAGCGGGCTGACGCGCGGGATGCATCGCTTCGGCGATCGCTTCTTCCGCGGCTTCGAGCGCTTCTCGGACGGCTACCGCGTCGCGGTACAGTGGGTGCTGCATCGCCCGCTCGCGCTGTCCCTGGCATACCTGGCGCTGGCAGGCGCGCTGGCGCTGCTGTTCGTGAAGCTGCCGACCAGCTTTCTGCCACAGGAAGACCAGGGCAGGGCGACGCTGCAGTACACGCTGCCGCCGGGGGCAACGCTGCCGCGCACGCTGGCGGCGCTGCGCGAGATCGAGCATTACTTCCTCACCGAGGAAAGCAAGGACGTACCCATCGTGTATGCGGTGGTCGGCCAGAGCCAGGCCGGTACCGGGCAGAACGCCGGCCGCGGTTTCATCGCGCTGGCCCCGTGGGACGAGCGCAAGGGCAAGCAGCACAGTTCCAATGCGATCACGCAGCGCGCCTCGGCGAAGATCGGCGCACGCCTGCGCGACGTGGAGTTCTATGCGCTCAATCCCTCGCCGGTGCGCGGTCTGGGGCAATCGAGCGGCTTCACCATGGAGCTGCTCAATTCAGGCGGACTCACGCGCGAACAGTTTCGCGCCGCACGTGACCAGTTGCTGGCTGCGGCGCGGGCCGACCCGGCGCTCACGTCGGTGCGTTCAAACACGCTGGAGGACACTCCGACGCTGCAGGTGAACATCGACCAGGAGAAGGTCGGGGCGCTGGGCCTGTCGCAGCCGGACGTGGATTCGACGCTGTCCACCGCCTGGGGCGGCAGCTACGTGAACGATTTCGTCGACCGCGGCCGCGTCAAGCGTGTCTACGTGCAGGGCGATGCGCAGTTCCGCAGCCGGCCGGAGGACCTCGCCGACTGGTACGTGCGCACCGGCAACGGTGGCATGGCGCCGTTCTCGGCCTTCGCAACGACCTCCTGGGACACCTCGCCTGCCACGCTGTCGCGCTACAACGGCTGGAGCTCGTATGAAATCCAGGGCGCCTCTGCGGCAGGTCACAGCACCGGCGAGGCGATGGAGCACATCGCGCAACTGGCGGCGAAGATTCCCGGCACCTCCATCGACTGGTCGGGTCTTTCGTATCAGGAGCGGCAATCCAGCGGCCAGGCGCCGCTGTTGTACGCGATTTCGATCCTGGTGGTGTTCCTGTGCCTGGCCGCGCTGTACGAGAGCTGGTCCATACCGCTGGCAGTGATGATGGTCGTGCCGTTGGGCCTGCTGGGCGCGGCGCTGGCGGCATGGCTGCGCGGGCTCAACAACGATGTGTACTTCCAGGTCGGATTGCTGACCACGATGGGCCTGGCGGCGAAGAACGCCATCCTCATCATCGAATTCGCCGAGCAGGCCGAGAAGGAGGGCAGGAGTCCTGCCGAGGCCGCGCTGCAGGCCGCTCGTCAGCGCCTGCGGCCCATCGTCATGACTTCGCTGGCATTCATCTTCGGAGTGCTGCCGCTCGCGGTTTCCACCGGCGCGGGCGCGCAAAGCCGCATCGCCATCGGCACCGCGGTACTGGGGGGCATGATCACTGGCACCGTGCTGGCGGTGCTGTTCGTGCCGTTGTTCTTCGTGCTGGTGCGACGCCTGCGCCGCCGGCCGCTGACGGCACACTGACGGACGGGCTTGCGCCCGCGGCGCTCAGGCGCGGTTGGCAGGGATCGCGAAGTCCTGCGTGGCTGGCGGGTCGCTGGCGGGAAACGATTCACGCAGCGAGTCGTCCCGCATGATGTCCGTGTGCCTGCGCCGGCTGCGACCCCGGGCGTTCCACAGCACGCTGGCGAACAGGCATACCACCAGGGTGCCGAGGACGATTTGGCGCAATGTCATGGATCGCTCTCCTGAGCCTGATGGGCAACAACGATTGCGGATAACGATGGCCCACGAGCGCGGGGGGCGCCACCGGCGCCTGCCCGCGACCCCCTGTAGGAAAGTTCCTGCGGTCTGGATCCGCGGTGTCCCGATAGTGGCGGGGTGAGCGCTGGTAGAGGCTCCGAATGCAGAATCCGGAGGAGCGTCATGAACCAGCTGCGGGTTGCTGTCCTGCTTGCAATGGTGTCGGTGCTCGGCGTCGGCCAGGTGGCCTCGGCCGCGGGCTTCATGCAGCCACAGGACTTCGTCACCAAGGCTTCGGCATCGGGTGCGGCGGAGGTGGAACTCGGCAAGCTGGCGCTGCAGAAAAGCCAGTCGGCCGACATAAGAACCTTCGCGGAGAAGATGGTCACCGACCATGAGTCGACCAATGCCGCGCTCCAGGTGCTGGCGCAGGTCAGGGGCCTGCAGCTGGCGCAGCCGGATGCGAAACAGCAGGCCGTGCTGACCGCGTTGCGTGCCAAGTCTGGCGCCCAGTTCGACGCGGCCTATGCCGAGCAGATGGTGACCGACCATGACCAGGCGGTGGCACTGTTCTCCGCTGCCGGCACGCTGGCGGATGAACAGCTGGCGGCATTCGCCCGCCGCATCCTGCCGATGCTGGTGCAGCATCAGGAGATCGCGCGGCACCTGCGCGATTCGCACTAGGGCTTGCCGGCATCCTGGGGCGCGGCCGGCTCGTCCGGATCGCCATGGATGGCGCGCACGGCATCCTCCGTCTTTTCGACGGCACGCCTCTGCAGCCGCTGGAACTGGCGCTCCAGCGCGCCGATCTCCTCGTCGGTGAGCTCCTCGAGGTCCACCAGCCGGTTGCGCGCCCCTTCCATGCTGCTGATGAGCTCGTCGAGCTTGATGTGCATGGCGCGCGCATCGCGGTTCTGCGTGTTCTGGATCACGAACACCGCGAGGTACGTGAATACCGTCGTGACCGTGTTGACCACGAGCTGCCAGGTGTTGGAGTAGTCGAACAGCGGGCCCGAGGCCAGCCACAGCAGTATCAGCGCGCAATTGATCGCGAAGGCAGCGGGGGATCCCAGGGCCTCGGCGCAGCGGCGCGAGAAGCGCGCAAACCACTCGTTCAATGTTGCCTTGTTGCGGGCCGGGCTCATCGCGTCTCCCCGCGAGCCGTGTCATGGCGATGATGGGCTCGCTGCGGGCCAGCGGCTGTCGTCCGGCGGCGGCTGCCGTGGTAGGACTTGCCCTGCGCGCGCAACAGTGGCCTGCCTACAGTGCGCGGCCGGCGCATCCGCCAGCATCAGGTACTTGCAAACGAGGAGGGAGAACATGGCGAGCACCTTGGCACCGGCACCGCAGGCACGCCCTGATTCCACTCCCGCGGCCACCAGCAGCTTTCTTTCCGACATCGCGACCATCCGCGCGCGCGCGCGCCAGCAGATTGCGCAGGGCGCGGTCACGCCCGGCTACGGCGCCGACCGCGAGCAGGTGCTGCGCCTGCTGAACGAGGCCCTTGCCACCGAGATCGTGTGCGTGCTGCGCTACCGCCGTCATTATTTCATGGCCAGCGGCGCGGTTGGCGAGGCGATCAAGGACGAGCTGATGGAGCACGCCAACGAGGAGCAGGCGCATGCCGACGCGCTGGCGGGGCGCATCGTGCAGCTCGGCGGCGCGCCGGATTTCAATCCCCTCGGGATCTGCGACCGCAGCCATTCCGAATACGTCGAGGGTGCGAACCTTGCGGACATGGTGCGGGAAGACCTGGTCGCGGAACGCGTGGCAATCGAATCCTATACGGAGATGGTCCGCTTCATGGGTGATCGCGATCCGACCACGCGGCGCCTGCTGGAAAGCATCCTGGCAAAGGAGGAGGAGCATGCCGAAGAGATGTCCAGCATGCTGGCCACGCTTTCCGGCAACCGTGCGTGAGTGAGTCGCGGCGCGCCGGCAACCGGATCGTCGCTCGATGACCCGGCTGGCCATCACTCATGAGACGCGCTACGAGTTCGACCGCGAGGTGCCCCTGGGCCAATGGCGGTTGATGCTGCGGCCGACCGACTCGCACGCGCTGCGCGTGGTTTCCGCGAAGCTGGAAGTCACCCCGCTGGCGGCGACGCGCTGGGCCTACGATGCCTTCGGCAACAGCGTGTGCTTCCTGGAATTCCAGGGATCCGGCAAGGTGCTCGATGTCATCAGCAGGCTGGTCGTGGACCGTTACCCCAATCCTTTCAGCGCCAGCGCCGCCGAGGTGCACGCGCCCCTGCCCGTGCTTTACGACACCGCGGACCTGCATGCACTCGCGCCACTGATCCGGCCGGCGAGCGAGGATCCCGATGCGGTGCTGCGCCGCTGGATCCGCGATGAAGTGCTGGCCGGCGGTGGTTCAGCGCTGGAACTGCTGCAGAAGCTGAACCAGCTCATCCATGGGCAGCTGCAGTACACCCTGCGCCAGGAGGAAGGCGTGCAGGATCCGGCCGTCACGCTCACGCAGCGCTCCGGATCCTGCCGCGACTACGCCTGGCTGATGATCGAGACCGTGCGCCGCCTGGGATTCGCCGCGCGCTTTGCCTCCGGATACGTGGCGCCGGCGCAGGGAGCCACCACCGGCAGCGGTACCACCCACGCCTGGTGTGAGGTGTTCCTGCCGGCGCTGGGCTGGATCGAGTTCGATCCGACCAATGCGCTGACCGAATCGCCGGACCTCATCCGTGTGGCCTCCACGCGCATTCCCGAGGAAGCCTCGCCGATGCGGGGCACCATCGGTGACGCCGCGGGCAGTTCATTGTCGGTGGCGGTGAACGTGGAGCCAATGCCAGCGCAGCCCGCGGTCGGCTAGTGCCACGCTGCACTGATCCCGTGCCCGCACGGTAGGTGCGTTCCTACGGTTCCGGCAGGCGCGTGACGCTATCGACACCTTGCCGGAAGGGGCAAATTGCCTGCCCGCCAGCACATGCCCTTGTGGAGGTCCCATGAACCCGGAATCCAGTCGTCCACTGGCCATCATCACCGGCGCATCCAGTGGCATCGGCCTGGAGCTGGCACGCCTGTGCGCCCGCAATGGTCATGACCTGTTGCTGGCCGCCGATCGTCCGCTGCACGAGGCGATCCGCTCCACGCAGGAGCTCGGCGCCAGGGTGGAAGGGTTGCTGGTGGATCTGTCGGATGCGGCCGGGGTGGAGGCCCTGTGCGCGGCGGTCAAGGGCCGCCCGGTGGAGATCCTGGCCGCCAACGCCGGGCATGGTCTGGGCAAGGGCTTCCTCGACCAGGATTTCCGCGAAGCCCGGCACGTGGTGGACACCAACATCACTGGCACGCTGCTCTTGATCCATCGCATCGGCAATGCCATGCGCACCGCCGGTCGCGGCCGCATCCTGATCACCGGGTCGATCGCCGGCTTCATGCCCGGCACCTTCCAGGCCGTCTACAACGGCACCAAGGCATTCATTGATTCCTTCGCCTGGGCGCTGCGCAGCGAGCTGCAGGACACGGGCATCACCGTGACCTGCCTGATGCCGGGACCCACGGACACCGAGTTCTTCGAGCGTGCGGATCTCATGGATACCGCCGTGGGCACGGCTTCCAACAAGATGGAGGCGGCCGAGGTCGCCCGGATCGGCTTTGATGCCATGATGGATGGCGAAGGCGACGTGATTGCCGGCCTGAAGAACAAGCTGCAGGCGGCCATGGCCAACGTGACCCCGGCGGCGCTGCTGGCGGAGCAGCACCGCAAGATGGCGCAGCCCGGCTCGGCCCACAAGTAGCGGGGGCTCACGCCGTGAAGCGCAGGCGCCTCCGTTACTCCTACCAGCGGGGTGGCGGGGCGCTTACAGCGGCGAACCGGCGCGCGTGGATATCGTGGGGGACAGTGCCCCGCCCAGGAGTCTCCCATGCCCGCACCTCAGGACAACCAGCGCATCCAGAAACTGGCCTACCAGATCTGGGAGAAGGAAGGCCGGCCGCAGGGCCGCGCCGAGGAGCACTGGCGCCAGGCCGAAAAGCAGCTGGAGGTCGAATTCCGGGTCGGCTTTCCCGACGCCACCGGCAACGAGGACCCGGACAGCGATCTTTCCAGCGGCGAGTTCGATGACGGCCTGCGTGCCTCCGCCAGCGGCAAGCCGTCGAAGTCCGGCAAGAAGCACTGATCGCCGTATCCCATGACGGCAGGCGGCCGGATCAGGGAAGGGGGCGCGGAAGCGCTCGGCGCGATCTGGACCGGCGAGGGGACCAACTTCACCGTATTTTCGGTGTCGGCCACGCGCGTTGAAATCTGCCTGTTCGATGCCCAGGGCCAGCGCGAGCAGGAACGGCTCGCGCTGCCGGAATACACCGACGGATACTGGCACGGCTTCCTGCCGGATGTCGGGCCGGGGTCGGTATACGGCCTGCGCGTGCACGGCCCGTACGAACCGGATGCCGGCTACCGCTTCAATCCCAACAAGCTGCTGCTGGATCCCTATGCGCGCGCGCATACCGGCCAGATCAAGTGGGCGCCGGAATGCTTCGGCTACACCATCGGGCACGCGGATGGGGACCTGAGCTTCGACGAACGCGACAGCGCTCCTTTCATGCCCAAGTGCGTGGTGGTGGATCCGCGTTTCGAATGGAATGGATCGCCGCGCAGCCGGCGCGTGCCCTGGGACCGGACCATCATCTACGAGACGCACCTGCGCGGCTTCACGAAGCTGCACCCGCGCCTGCCCGAACACGAGCGCGGCACCTTTCGCGGCATGGGATCGCAGGAGGTAATCGAGTACCTGAAGTCACTGGGCGTGACCACCATCGAGCTGCTGCCCATCCACACCTTCGTGAACGACCAGCACCTGCTGGAGCGCGGCCTCACCAATTACTGGGGTTACAACAGCATCGGTTTCTTCGCGCCCGACCCGCGCTACGCATCGCGCCCCGAGCAATGCCTGCGCGAGTTCAAGGAAATGGTGGCGCGCTTCCATGACGCGGGCCTGGAGGTGATCCTGGACGTGGTCTACAACCATACCGCCGAGGGCAACGAGCGCGGCCCGACGCTGTCGTTCCGCGGCATCGACAACGCCATCTACTACCGGCTGCTGCCGGACAACCCGCGCTATTACATCAACGACACCGGCACCGGCAACACGCTGAACATCTCGCACCCGCCCGTCATCCAGATGGTCATGGACAGCCTGCGCTACTGGGTCACCGAGCTGCACGTGGATGGTTTCCGCTTCGACCTGGGCACGGTGCTGGCGCGCGAGCTGTACGGTTTCGACAACCAGAGCGGCTTCCTGAAGGCCTGCACGCAGGATCCGGTGCTGCGCACCGTGAAGCTGATCGCCGAGCCGTGGGACTGCGGCCCCGGCGGCTACCAGGTGGGCGCCTTTCCGCCGGGCTGGGCCGAATGGAATGACCGCTTCCGCGACGTGACGCGCGACTTCTGGAAGGGCTCGGCCAACGCCGGCGAGATTGCGCCGCGGCTGTGCGCCTCCGGCGACCTGTTCAATGTGTTCGGCCGGCGTCCCTCGGCCAGCATCAACTTCGTCACCGCGCATGACGGGTTCACGCTGCACGACCTGGTCAGCTACAACGGCAAGCACAACGAGGCCAACGGCGAGGAGAACCGCGACGGTACCGATGACAACCGCTCGTGGAACTGCGGCGCCGAGGGCCCGACCGACGACCCGGCCGTGAATGCACTGCGCCAGCGCCAGTCGCGCAACTTCCTGGCCACGCTGCTGCTGGCGCAGGGCACGCCGATGCTGCTGGCGGGCGATGAGGCCATGCGCACGCAGCAGGGCAACAACAATGCATACTGCCAGGACAACGAGATCAGCTGGATGCGCTGGGACGTCCCCGAGGAAGCCCGCCGGCTCACCGGCTTCGTGCGCAAGCTCACGGCGTTGCGGCACCGCTATCCCATCCTGCGGCGCAACCGCTTCCTGACCGGCGAGCAGGACGAGGAGCTGCAGGTCCGGGATCTGACCTGGATCAATGCCAGTGGCGTGCCCATGCGGGACGAGGACTGGCAGGATGGACGCATGCTGTGTTTCGGCATGCTGATCGACGGCCGGGCGCGTCCCACCGGCCTGCCGCAGCGCGGCGTGGAAGCCACGATGCTGCTGGTGCTCAACGGCTATCACGACCTGGTCGAGTTCACGCTGCCGCCCACCGGCGAGGACGAACACTGGCAATTGCTCATCGACACCAATGTGCCCGAGCTGGCGGATGGTCCGCAGTTCGAGGCGGGCGCGCGCTATGGCGTCACGGGCCGCTCGCTGCTGCTGTGGGTGCTGGGGCCGCGCACACCAGCACACTGACCGGCAGCACCGTGAACAGCGCGCCGATTGAGAGCGCGCGTTCGGTGCCGGATGCCTCCGCCACGGTCAGTGCCCGACCCGTCAACACGTCCTGATAGGGGCCGCCGCGCAGTTGCGCGGGCAGCAGCACGCGCGTGTCCTGCCAGGTGTCTGCGCCCAGCGGCGCCACCGGCCTGCCGCCGGACAGTGCGGCCATTTGCCGGGCGACCACCACCAGCAGGCAGCAGTCCCCGGTGGTGCGCGCGAAGGCGCACAGGTGCCCGGCATGGGTGCCAGCCGTCACCAGCGGCAGGTAGTCGCCGGCGGCGAACAACGCGGCATACTCGGCCCGCAATGCCAGCAGGCGGCGGCTGAGCAGCAGCTTGAGATGTCCATTGCGCCAGTGCTCCAGCAGCAGCGCGGCCACGTCTGCCGGCGAGGTCCGCGCGACCTCGCGCTCCAGTTCCTCGAGGATAGCGGCATGGGCCGCGTAATCCGGCTGGCGCCGGTTGTCCGGATCCACGAGCACCAGCGCGGGCAGCTCATTGCCCTGGTAGATGTCAGGGATGCCGGGCGCAGTGAACTTCAGCGCCGCGGCGGTGAGCCCGTTGAGCATGCCGAAGTACGCCACCGGCTCGATGACGCTGCGGAAGTAGGCCTGGAAGCCGGTGTCGGCACCTTCGGGGAGCAGCAGGCCGATGTAGCTGCGCAGCGACTGTTCGTAGTCCTGGTCGGGATCCAGCCACGAGGTCTGTTCCTTGGCCTCGCGCGCCGCCTTGATGGCGTATTCCTCCATGCGGTTGCGCAGTTCGGGCAATGCGCCTTCCGTCGGCCCGGCCGGCCAGATGGCCAGCAGCGATTGCAGCAGCAGGTACTCCATCGTCGCGCCGACCGTGCGCGCGCTGCGCCGCCGCCCACGCAGGCGCCGCCAGCGCGCGATGCACGCGGACCATTCCGCGGCCACTTCCGTCAGCACGCACAGGCGGTGACGCGCGTCTTCGCCGCGCTTGGTATCGTGCGTCGAACTGGCCAGCACGCAGCGCGGATAGTCACGCCGCCGGACCATGTTGGCCTGGTGCAGTGCTTCGGTGGCGATGCCCGCGCACAGCGGGTCCCCGCCAACCTCGTTGCTGGCCAGGAAGCACGGATAGCGGTAACAGGCCGTGTCCTCGATGCCCTTGGCCATCACCGGCGCGGTGACCTGCTGGAATTTCAGCGTGAACTCCAGCGCCGCGGCACCGCGCGCGGGGTCCTCCGCCAGCTCGCCAAGCAGCACACGTTCGAGGAACTCCAGCGCGCGTCCGGCCGCCTGCTTGCGGCTGCGCGCCGCGCCCACGGCGCGGCGGATGTGGCGCGCATCCTCGTCCTGCGCTGGTCCGGCGCCACGCACGTAGGTGCGGTAGACGGGGAAGCAGGCGGCCACTTCCACGATGGCCTCGCGCAGGTCGAACAGCGTGAAGTCCAGGGTGTTGTAGTGGCGCTGTGCCAGGCGGTCCAGCCGCGTGGCAAGGCCGCTGATCTCCGCGGCGAGCGAGGTGCGCATGATCTCCTTGCGGCTGCGGTAGGCGATGTCGGGGTACTCCGGACCCGGTCCGCGGAACCTGCGAAAGGTCCGCTGCAGCGCCGGCGCGCCGGCGTCGTCCATCAGCCATGCAGTGACCAGCGCCGCGAACTCGTAGCCGGTGGTGCCGTCGACCTGCCAGTCGGCGGCCAGCGCTTCGCCCCTGCCGAGGATCTTCTCGACCACGATCCACGGTGCGCCGCCACCGGCGCGTTCGCCGAGCAGGTGCCGCAGGCGCTGGAAATACTGCGCCGGATCGTACAGGCCGTCGGCGTGGTCGATGCGCACTCCATCGATGCTGCGGTCGGTCCAGAGCCGGCCGACGAGCGCGTGGGTGGCATCGAACACCATCCGTTCCTCCATGCGCAGCGCGGCCAGGTCGTTGATGTCGAAGAAGCGCCGGTAATTGATCTCCTCGCCCGACACGCGCCAGAAGGCAAGCCGATAGGGCTGCACGGACAGCAGCTCGGCCAGCACGTCGGCACGACGCTTCCCGGGCAGGCGCGCCAGCTCGCCCAGGCCGTCGCCGATGAAACCGGCCAGCGACGGATGCGTCTGGCACAGCAGCGCCAGCGCCTTCTGCAGGGTCCGCGCTTCGCGATGGCGCAGCAGCTGTACCTCCGTGGGGCAGGGCTGCGCCGGCGGCAGGGCTGCGAAGGCCTCCAGCAGCCGCGACAGCTGTGCGCGCACTGCCTGCCCGGCCGGCTGGCCGCGCTGCTGAAAGCAGGCCTTGAAGAGCCGCGGATAGCTGCGCGGATCCAGTGGGAACTGCAGTGATTCGTAACGGGCGCAGAACGTGCCGCGCGTGGCATCGAACGACAGTGTGATGCCACCCTGCTCGATGATGTCCCCCAGCGGACCGGCCAGCGCCGGCACCAGCAGGCGATTGCGCATGGTGGGGCGGCCCGGCGTCCAGTCGATGTCGAAGTAATCGGCGAAACGCGAGGCGGGGCCGTTTTCCAGCACGTCCATCCACCAGGCATTGTCCGCCGTCATCACCGCCATGTGGTTGGGGACGATGTCCAGCACGATGCCCATCGAATGCCCGCGGCAGGCCGCCACCAGTTCGCGAAAACCCGCCTCGCCGCCCAGTTCCGGGTCGATGGTGGAATGATCGGTCACGTCGTAGCCATGCTGGCTGCCGCGCCGGCTGCGTGACACCGGCGACAGGTACAGGTGACTGATGCCGAGCCGGTCCAGGAACGGGACGGCCGCGCGCGCCGCGGCGAATCCATGCTCGGGCGTCAGCTGGAGGCGGTAGATCGCGCGGATCGGCTGTGGGGCGGTCAGTGCTGCGCTCCCGGCTCGGCGCTGCGCCCGCGCACCAGGCGCATGCGCGGCAGGCTTTCGGGATGCTCCTGCTGCAGGAAGCGCAGCAATGCCTCGCGTACCTCGCAGCGCAGGTCGAAGGCCGCCCCGGCATTGGCGGCGCTCACCAGTGCGCGCACCTGCACGGTGTGCTCGCGCACGTCGGTGACCTGGAACGCCTTCACCCGCCGGTCCCACAGCTTGGAGCTTTCGAGGATGCTGTCGAGCTTGCGGCGCAGCGCCTCGATGGGGAAGTCGTAGTCCACGTACAGCTCGACGGTGCCCAGCAGCTCCACCGAGGTACGGGTCCAGTTCTGGAAGGGCTTCTCGAGGAAATAGGTGATCGGCACGATCAGCCGGCGCTGGTCCCAGATGCTGACCACCACGTAGGTGAGCGTGATTTCCTCGATGCCGCCGAATTCTCCCTCGACGATGACCGAATCGCCGATGCGGATGGGCTGCGTGAGCGCGATCTGGAAGCCGGCCAGCAGCGTGCCGAGGCTGCGCTGCGCGGCAAAGCCGATCACGATGCCGGCCACGCCGGCCGACGCCAGGATCGTCGCGCCGATCTGCCGCACCTGGTCGAACACCATGAGCATGCCGGCGAACGCGAACAGCACGATCACCGACACCGCGACCTTGCGCAGCACCGTCACCTGCGTGCGCACGGCGCGCGCCTGGCGGTTGTCTGCCACGTCGATGGGATAGCGTTCCAGCAGCAGGTCGCAGGCCGCATCCACCAGCCGGTAGAGCACGTAGCCGATGGCGGCCACCAGCAGCATGCTGACACCGTCGCGGAACATTGCCTGCAGCCGGTCGGGCACGGCGAGCATGGATGATCCGAGGATGATGGCCAGCAGCGGCAGCAGCAGGCGTATGGCGGCCCCGACGATGGGCAGCAGGAAATCATCGGCGCGGGTGCGCGAGCGCTGCGCGAACAGCGTCAGGCGCGCTTCCACGGCGCGCCCGATGCGCGCCAGCAGCCAGATCAGCGCGATGATGGTGGCGATGCCGCGCAACAGGTCGAGTGCGGGCTGGCCGTAGCGCACCACGGCCGGCTCGTGGATATCGGCCAGCAGCAGTGACAGCGCATAGTGCAGCCCGTAGATCCACAGCAGCAGCGCGACCGGCGCCACCACTCCCAGCAATGTCGCGTAGAACCAGTTCCGCGTGGCGCGTGGCGTGCCCTTGCCGCTGGCCTGCTCCTGCTGCTGTTTGCGCAGCCGCCGCGCGGCGTACCAGCGCAGGGCGAAGTGCGCGACCGCAACCAGCACCAGTACCAGTGCGCCGGCGGTGAGCGCGCTGGCATGCGCGCCGAGCACCTCAGGGGTCTGGTTCATGATTGCCGGCACGACCATACATCGCAATGACATTGCGCGAGCAGCACCTTGCTGTCTGTCGGCGCGTTCCTACGCGCGAAGAGGGTGCGTTGCGGCACGCTGTGCGCTGAGCCGCGCCGTTATGCTGGATGCGCCCTGCTGCGGAGGCCTGGAACGAATGCTGGGAGCCAGACTGGACGGAACGCGCTGCGAGTTTCGCGTATGGGCGCCGCGTGCGCGCGAGGTGCAGGTCGAGCTGTGCGGTGACGAACCGCGCCGCGTGCCGCTTGGTCCGGCCAATGATGGGTATTTCAGCGGTCGCATCGACGGCATCCGTGCCGGGCAGCGCTACCGCTATGTGCTCGACGGCGAGTCATTTCCCGATCCGTGCAGCCGCTTCCAGCCGGAAGGACCGCATGGTCCGTCCCAGGTCGTGGATGCGGCTGCCTTCCAGTGGCATGACCATGGATGGGCCGGCATCGGCCTGCCGGGCCTGGTGCTGTACGAGCTGCATGTCGGCACCTTCACCGAGGAAGGCACCTTTGCCGCGGCCATCGGCAGGTTGCCGCACCTGCGATCGCTGGGCATCAATGCGATCGAGATCATGCCGCTGGCGGAATGTCCGGGCCGGTTCAACTGGGGTTATGACGGCGTCTCGTGGTTTGCGCCGTCGCACAACTACGGTCCCCATGATGCCTTCAAGGCTTTCGTCGACGCCGCGCATGCCGAGGGCATCGGGGTGGTGCTCGACGTGGTGTACAACCACCTGGGCCCGGATGGCAATTACCTGCTGCACTTCAGTCCCCACTATTTCGCCAGCCGCGCCACCGACTGGGGTGAGGCGATCAACTTCGATGGCGAGCAGTCGGGGCCGGTGCGCGAGCTCGTGCTGGAGAATGCATGTGAATGGGTGCGCGATTTCCATCTGGATGGCCTGCGGCTCGATGCCACGCACAGCATCTTCGATGACAGCACACGGCACGTGCTGGGGGAACTGGCCGCCGCGGTACGCACAGCTGCAGGTGGACGCGGCGTGGTGGTGATCGCGGAAAACGAGGCGCAGCGCGCCAGCCACCTGCTGCCCGTGGAGCAGGGCGGCCTCGCCCTGGACGCGATCTGGAACGATGATTTCCATCACACTGCCCACGTGGCGGCCACGGGCAGTCGCGATGCCTACTACCACGACTACCTGGGCAGCCCGCAGGAGTTCGTTTCCACGGCCCGCCACGGCTTTCTCTACCAGGGCCAGTATTACCGC